>Ga0268293_107_pt1 | contig 395617 bp, 365 predicted proteins | sample MetcoculturR22M_FD_191344 | JGI IMG/M metagenome (GOLD analysis project Ga0268293, IMG submission 191344) | Soil microbial communities from Anza Borrego Desert, Southern California, United States - Methanotrophic co-culture R2.2-M | ecosystem: Environmental > Terrestrial > Soil > Desert | place... | reverse complement strand
CGGGGGACAACGTCAAGATCACGGTGAAATTGATCGCGCCGATCGCGATGGAGGAAGGCTTGCGCTTTGCGGTACGCGAAGGCGGCCGGACCGTCGGGGCCGGTGTCGTGTCCAAGGTGTTGGAGTAGAAGTCGCGTCGCGGGTTCTGCGCGTTACCGCGCGGGCGACTTGTCAAGTCGGCAGGGTATATAGGTCAGTAGCTCAATTGGCAGAGCAGCGGTCTCCAAAACCGCAGGTTGGGGGTTCGAGTCCCTCCTGGCCTGCCATCTCTGCTGCAAAGTAATCGCTTTTAATTTTGGTTAGGGTGTTCATGGCTGCTCGAGCAGAGTCAGGTTCTTCGGTCATCGACACGGCGAAGCTCGTGCTCGCAATCGGTTTGTTGATTGCTGGAGTAGTCGGTTTTTACTACTTCTCTCAGCAGTCTTTATTGTACCGAGTGCTCGGTGTCGTCGGCTTGTCGATAGCCTCGGTTGCAATGATTTTAACGACCTCGCTCGGAAAGAGCTTTTGGGGTTTTCTGAAAGAGGCGAGGGTTGAGGTTAGAAAGGTGGTGTGGCCGACGCGCCAAGAAACGGTGCAGGCAACATTAATCGTTATGGCCTTGGTTTTCCTTGTCGGCTTAATGCTGTGGCTGCTAGATATGTTCCTGTTCTGGGTAATTAGCCAGCTGACCGGGCAGGGGGCATAGCATGGCATTGCGTTGGTACGTAGTGCATGCGTACTCCAATTTCGAGAATCAAGTAAAGCGTTCTCTGGAAGAGCGAATTAAGCGGTCGGGCTTGGAACGCTTCTTTGGGAAGATTCTTGTCCCTACAGAAGAGGTTGTTGAGATGCGTATGGGGCAGCAAAGGAAAAGCGAGCGCAAGTTTTTTCCGGGATACGTTCTGGTTCAGATGGAGCTAAACGACGAAACCTGGCATCTCGTTAAAGAGGTTCCGCGAGTTCTTGGTTTTATCGGCGGAACATCGGATCGGCCGGCGCCGATCTCGGATCGGGAGGCCGAGGCCATCTTGAGTCGGGTCGAAGAAGGCGCAACGAAACCAAAGCCAAAGGTGCTTTTCGAGGTTGGTGAGGTTGTCCGAGTAGTTGAGGGTCCTTTTAAGGACTTCAATGGCGTGGTGGAAGAAGTCAATTACGAGAAAAACAAACTCCGTGTGTCGGTTTTGATTTTCGGGCGTTCAACGCCGGTTGAGCTCGATTTCGGTCAGGTCGAAAAAGCATAATCCTACTGTTGTTCATAATTTCCCGCGGCGAGCGTAGGCAGTATGTTGCGGGCATGGGGAGCTTTAAAGCGTTATCACCCATCAGGAGTAAATAATGGCAAAGAAAATAACCGCATATATTAAGCTTCAGGTCAAGGCCGGTGAAGCAAATCCCAGTCCTCCCGTCGGGCCGGCGCTCGGCCAGCGCGGTGTAAATATCATGGAGTTTTGCAAGGCATTCAATGCTCACACGCAAGGTGTCGAAAAGGGATTGCCTCTGCCCGTTGTTATCACGGTATATAGCGATCGTAGCTTTACATTCATCACGAAAACGCCTCCGGCCTCGGTTTTGCTGAAAAAAGCGATCGGTTTGGCTAAGGGTAGCAGCAACCCGAATACAAACAAAGTGGGAACCGTTACTCGCGAGCAGTTGGCGGAAATCGCCACCTTGAAATCGCCTGACCTGACTGCGGCCGATATGGATGCAGCGATCCGTACTATAGCGGGCAGTGCGCGTAGCATGGGCCTGAATGTGGAGGGTGTGTAATGGCGAGGTTGAGTAAGCGCGCTAAATCGATCAAAGAAAAGCTCCAGCCTGGAAAAATATACGCTGCCGACGAGGCCTTCGCTGTCTTGAAAGAGCTTTCGACAGTCAAGTTTGTCGAGGCGGTCGATGTAAGCGTAAATCTCGGTGTTGACCCGAGAAAGTCGGATCAGGCGGTTCGTGGTGCGACCGTGCTGCCCCATGGTACCGGAAAATCCGTTCGTGTCGCCGTGTTTGCGCAAGGCGCTAACGCCGACGCGGCGAGAGAGGCTGGTGCGGATATCGTCGGTATGGACGACCTCGCCGCTCAAGTCAAGGCAGGTGAACTCAATTTCGATGTTGTCATTGCTTCGCCGGACGCAATGCGCGTGGTGGGGCAGTTAGGTCAGATTCTCGGTCCGCGCGGCCTGATGCCCAACCCCAAAGTCGGCACGGTAACTCCGGATGTGGCAGGGGCGGTCAAGAACGCCAAGGCGGGACAAGTTCGTTATCGAACCGACAAGAAAGGCATTATTCATTGCACCATCGGCAAAGTGAACTTTGAGGCGGTGGCGCTGAAGGAGAATCTCGAGGCGCTACTATCCGACCTTAAGAAGGCGAAGCCCTCCACATCGAAGGGCGTCTATCTGAAGAAAATTACCGTGTCATCCACCATGGGGCCTGGATTGCAGGTCGATCATGGTAGTCTGGCGGCATAAGTAAGACAGACTTTGGGTTGCCGGCACCGCCGGTAACCGTCAAAGACCGCAGGTGCGCCTGGTGCGCTTAATCGATAAAGCCTGCGCAGACGGTGTACTGAATCCGTGATCGGTGAAAGGAGCCGTTTTTAGGGGCATCCTGATTCTGGATGTTTTTTGGCTCTGAATGGTTCCCAACTGTTCAGACTACTATTGGAGGTAAAAGGTGGCGCTAAGACTGGATGACAAGAAAGCCGTCGTCGCAGAAGTCGCTGCTATTGCCGCTCAAGCGCACTCTGCAGTAGCTGCAGAGTATCGCGGGTTAACCGTTTCTGAACTGACCAACCTTCGTAAGGTTGCGCGCGAATCGGGTGTGTATCTGAGGGTTATCAAAAACACCCTCGCCCGTCGGGCCGTGGAAGGCACCGAGTTTGCGTGCATGCAAGAAGGGTTGGTCGGGCCGTTGATCTTGGCATTTTCGATTGAAGATCCAGGTTCCGCGGCTCGCGTGGTCTACGACTTTTCGAAGCAGCATGAAAAACTGGCAGTGAAGTTGGTTGCTGTGGGTGGAAAGCTGTATGGCGCCTCGGAGATCGAACGGCTATCCAAGCTACCGAACAAAGAACAAGCTTTGGCCATGTTGATGGGCGTAATGAAAGCGCCGATCGAGAAGTTCGTCAGAACCCTGGCGGAGCCTCATGCCAAGCTGGTTCGGACGGTGGCAGCGGTGCGCGATCAAAAGCAGGCAGCGTAAGCAAGGTTAGAAGATTTATTTTGGAGTATTTCGATGGCTGTATCTAAAGAAGATATTTTAGAAACCATTGCCAACATGACGGTGATGGAAGTAGTGGATTTGATTTCCGCCATGGAAGAGAAATTCGGCGTTTCCGCCGCGGCTGCGGTAGCTGTAGCGGCCCCGGCAGCATCGGCTGCACCGGCGGCTGAAGAAAAGACCGAGTTCGATGTTGTTATGACCGGCTTCGGCGATAACAAAGTGAACGTCATCAAAGTGATTCGCGCGATCACCGGTTTGGGTCTGAAGGAGGCTAAGGATCTGGTCGAAGGTGTTCCTTCGACGGTCAAGGAAGGCGTGAGCAAGCAAGAGGCCGAAGATATCAAGAAACAATTGGTCGAAGCCGGCGCTGCGGTTGAAATTAAATAATTGTTGCTCCGTCTGACCTAAGTCGACCTTTATAAGGCTGGCAGCTGATGGCTGCCGGCCTTTCGGCGCTTGCGACGATCTTTCGTAAACGTGTATGGCTCGTCCTAGCGGAGAGCAGTTGAGGCGTACAGTGCAATCGAGTCCCCGGCCGAATTACTTCTACTGTCCTATGTCTAATTCTAATCCGCAAGTGGTCATCCGAGTCTTCTAATTTCCTTTTAGACATCGTGGTAATTTCGTTTGAACATTTAAGGTAAGGAACCACTATGGCCTATTCTTTCACCGAAAAAAAACGCATTCGTAACAGCTTTGGCAAGCGTCGTGACGTACTTGAAGTCCCTTATCTTTTAGCAACCCAAGTCGATTCATACAAGAGATTTCTGCAGGCTGACGTTCTTCCCAGCAAGCGTGTCGATGAGGGTCTGCATGCCGCGTTAAGATCAGTTTTTCCGATCGAGAGCCATACTGGGCATGCCATTCTCGAATACGTAAATTACTCCTTGGGCGAGCCCACGTTCGATGTCAAAGAATGTCAGCAGCGGGGCGCGAATTACGCGGCCCCCTTGCGTGTGCTGGTGCGTTTGGTGATCTATGACCGTGAGGCGCCTGCCAGTGCCAAGGTCGTGAAGGATATCAAAGAGCAGGAAATTTACATGGGCGAAATCCCGCTCATGACGGACACGGGGACTTTCGTTGTCAATGGAACGGAGCGCGTGATTGTCTCGCAGCTGCATCGTTCGCCCGGCGTGTTCTTCGATCATGATCGCGGAAAGACCCACTCATCCGGGAAGCTTCTGTTCAATGCGCGGATCATTCCCTATCGGGGATCCTGGCTGGACTTCGAGTTCGATCACAAGGACTGTGTCTATGTACGAATAGACCGTCGGCGAAAGCTGCCCGCCACAGTTCTTTTGCGGGCCCTAGGTTACGATAACGAGCAGATCATAAAACTGTTTTTCGAGACCAATCGCTTCTCGTTTATCAAAGAAGGCATTCTGCTTGATTTGATTCCCGAACGTTTGCGTGGCGACATCGCCAGTTTCGACATCAAGGCCGATGGTCAGATGATTGTAGAAAAGGGGCATCGGATCACGGCTCGGCACATCCGGCAGATGGATAAAGCGGGGCTGAAGCAATTGGACGTGCCGCGGGATTACCTCTATGGCAAAATTCTCGCTCATAATGTGATCGTCCCGAGCACAGGAGAGTTGGTGGCCAAGGTGAACGACGAGATCACGGAGGACCTATTGAGCCGCATCATTGCGGCCGGCATCGAGGCCATCGACACGCTTTACATCAACGACCTCGACCGCGGCCCGTACATGGCGAACGCCATGCGGATCGACACGACCGAGACTCAGCTCGATGCGCTGGTGGAAATCTACCGCATGATGCGGCCCGGTGAGCCGCCAGCCAAAGAAGCCGCGCAGACGCTGTTCGACAATCTTTTCTTCTCCCCGGACCGCTATGATCTGTCGGCGGTCGGTCGGATGAAGTTCAATCGCCGCCTCGGGCGTTCGGAGATTACCGGACCGGGCGTACTGACGAAAGAAGACATAATTGATGTCCTCAGGGAACTCATCAATATTCGTAACGGCATAGGCACGGTCGACGATATCGACCATCTGGGCAACCGCCGTGTACGGTCCGTTGGCGAAATGGTGGAGAATCAGTTCCGGCTGGGTCTGGTCCGCGTCGAGCGCGCCGTCAAGGAGCGCCTGTCCCTGGCGGATGCCGAGAACCTGATGCCGCAGGAAATCATCAATGCCAAACCGGTCGCGGCATCGATCAAGGAGTTCTTCGGCTCGAGCCAGTTATCTCAGTTCATGGACCAGAACAATCCGTTGTCCGAGGTGACCCACAAGCGCCGTGTTTCGGCCTTGGGACCGGGCGGCCTCGCTAGGGAGCGTGCGGGTTTCGAGGTGCGAGACGTCCATACGACCCACTACGGGCGCGTTTGTCCCATCGAAACGCCGGAAGGACCCAATATCGGTCTGATCAATTCATTGGCGGTTTATGCGCGTACCAATGAATACGGATTTCTCGAAACGCCATACCGTAAGGTGATCGACGGCATCGTCACCGACGAAATCGAATATCTTTCCGCGATTGAAGAGGGCAAGTATTTCATTGCTCAGGCCAGCGCCAAGGTGGATGAAAATGGTCGACTGATCGATGACCTGGTTTCTTGCCGGCACAAAGACGAGTTTACCCTTGCATCGGCCGATCAAATCAATTACATGGACGTGTCGTCACGCCAGATCGTGTCGGTCGCGGCATCGCTGATCCCGTTCCTGGAGCATGACGACGCCAACCGGGCATTGATGGGATCCAACATGCAGCGCCAGGCCGTACCGACACTGCGGACCGAGAAGCCCTTGGTCGGCACGGGCATGGAGCGCATCGTAGCCAGAGATTCCGGGGTAACGGTTATCGCCAAGCGTGGCGGGACGGTGGAGTTCGTGGACGCCGGACGTATCGTCGTGCGTGTGAACGACGACGAAACCGAAGCAGGCGTACCGGGCGTCGATATCTACAACCTGACCAAGTACACGCGGTCGAACCAGAACACCTGTATCAATCAAAAGCCCCTAGTAAAACTGGGTGACAGCGTCGCGAAGGGCGACATCCTCGCAGACGGACCGTCCACCGACATGGGTGAACTAGCCTTGGGTCAGAACCTTCTGGTGGCGTTCATGCCCTGGAATGGATGCAATTTCGAGGACTCTATCCTGATTTCCGAACGAGTGGTGCAGGACGACCGCTTCACGACCATCCATATCGAGGAAAAAACTTGCGTCGCTCGCGATACTAAACTCGGACCGGAAGAAATCACTGCCGATATTCCGAATGTCGGCGAAGCCGCGCTGGCCAAGCTGGATGAGTCCGGGATCGTTTATATCGGGGCCGAGGTAAAGGCGGGCGATATTCTGGTGGGGAAGGTCACGCCCAAAGGCGAAACCCAGCTGACCCCTGAAGAAAAACTGCTCCGGGCCATATTCGGCGAGAAGGCGTCGGATGTGAAAGACACATCTCTGCGCGTGCCCTCCGGCATGGACGGCACTGTCATTGACGTCCAAGTGTTCACTCGTGACGGCGTCAAAAAGGACGATCGGGCGAAGCAGATCGAGCAGGCGGAAATCGACCGGGTCAAGAAGGACCTGAACGACCAGTTGCGGATCATCGAAAAGGACTTTTACCAGCGTGTGGAGCAGATGCTGCTGGGCAAGCTGGCCGAATCGGGCCCGAACAGGCTGCGCTCCGGAGAGGTAATCACCCGCGAGTATCTGGAGGGACTCAAACAGTCCCAGTGGCTGGAGATTCGCCTACAAGACGAAGACTTGAACGTTCAACTCGAAGCCATCGCCGAGCAGATCGCTCAGCAGCGCGAGGAAATGAACAAGCGGCTGGAGGAAAAAAAGAAAAAGATCGCCATGGGCGATGATTTGCCGCCCGGGGTCTTGAAGATGGTCAAGGTCTATCTGGCCGTCAAGCGTCGCATCCAGCCGGGTGACAAGATGGCGGGACGCCACGGTAACAAGGGTGTTATTTCTCAGATCGTCCCCGTCGAGGATATGCCTTATCTTGCGGACGGAACTCCAGTTGACATCGTGCTCAACCCGCTAGGCGTGCCTTCGCGTATGAATGTCGGTCAGGTATTGGAAACCCATCTTGGCTGGGCTGCCAAAGGGTTGGGGCTCAAGATCGGCAAGATGCTGGAAGCCAAGGCCAAGATCGAGGAAACGCGCCAGTTCTTGAAGGAAGTCTATAACTGCAGTGGCAAGAACGAAGATTTAGACCTGTTGTCCGATAACGAGATTCTCGAACTCGCCTCCAACCTCAGGGGAGGGGTGCCCATGGCTACGCCGGTTTTCGACGGCGCCACCGAGGACGATATCAAGACCATGTTGCGCTTGGCGGATCTACCGGAAAGCGGTCAAACGCGGCTAACGGACGGACGTACCGGCGAAATCTTCGATCGGGCCGTCACCGTCGGCTATATGTACATGCTCAAGCTTAACCATCTGGTCGACGATAAGATGCATGCCCGTTCCACCGGACCGTACAGTCTGGTTACGCAGCAACCTTTGGGTGGCAAGGCCCAGTTCGGCGGTCAGCGCTTCGGGGAGATGGAAGTCTGGGCGCTGGAAGCTTATGGCGCAGCCTATACCCTTCAGGAAATGCTCACGGTCAAATCGGACGACGTCACCGGGCGTACCAAGATCTACAAGAACATAGTCGATGGTGACCATCGCATGGAGGCGGCCATGCCCGAGTCGTTCAACGTGTTGATCAAAGAGATTCGATCCCTGGGCATCAACATCGAGTTGGAACAGGACTAATACGCTAGACGCATGATCCGGACCGTCTAAAGGTCCGGATCGGCAGAACCGAATTTAGGAGAACGTCTGTGAAAGATCTCATTAACTTCTTAAAGCGTCAAAACCAGGCGGAAGAATTCGATAGCATCCGCATCAGTCTTGCTTCGCCCGATATGATTCGGTCCTGGTCTTACGGAGAAGTGAAGAAGCCCGAAACGATCAACTACCGTACTTTTAAGCCGGAACGCGACGGTTTGTTCTGCGCAAAAATTTTCGGCCCGGTCAGCGACTACGAATGTCTTTGCGGCAAATACAAACGCCTGAAGCATCGCGGCGTCATTTGCGAAAAATGCGGCGTCGAAGTGACTCTGTCCAAAGTCCGTCGGGAGCGCATGGGCCATATCGAACTGGCCAGCCCTGTCGCGCATATCTGGTTCCTCAAATCGCTGCCGTCTCGAATCGCGTTGCTGCTCGACATGACCCTGCGCGAAATCGAGCGGGTGCTCTATTTCGAATCGTATGTCGTTATCGATCATGGCATGACCCCGCTCACGCGCGGCCAGCTCTTGACTGAAGAGGAATATCAGCAGGCGGTACAGACGCACGGCGATGAATTCGTCGCGAAGATGGGTGCCGAAGCGATCTATGAGATGCTGAAGACCATGGATCTCAACGCGGAAGTAGCCACGCTGCGGGAAGAGATCGATTCGACCAATTCCGAAACGAAGATCAAGAAACACACCAAGCGCCTCAAGGCGATCGAATCGCTGATTTCGTCCAACAATCGTCCCGAGTGGATGATTCTGACCGTTTTGCCGGTATTGCCGCCGGAATTGCGTCCTCTGGTTCCGCTCGATGGCGGCCGTTTCGCCACCTCGGACTTGAACGACCTATACCGCCGCGTGATCAATCGCAACAATCGCCTGAAGCGGCTGTTGGATCTCAATGCGCCGGACATCATCGTGCGCAATGAAAAACGCATGCTGCAGGAAGCTGTCGACGCCTTGCTCGATAACGGCCGTCGCGGACGCGCCATAACCGGCTCGAACAAGCGGCCGCTCAAATCGCTAGCCGATATGATCAAAGGCAAGCAGGGGCGATTCCGCCAGAACCTGCTCGGAAAGCGCGTGGACTATTCCGGCCGTTCGGTGATCGTTGTCGGTCCTACTTTGAAGTTGCACCAGTGCGGCTTGCCGAAGAAGATGGCGCTCGAATTGTTCAAGCCGTTCATCTTCAGCAAACTTCAGTTCCGCGGGCTTGCGACCACGATCAAGGCCGCCAAGAAAATGGTGGAAAAAGAAAGCGCGGAAGTTTGGGATATTCTCGACGAGGTGATCCGCGAGCATCCGGTCTTGCTGAACCGTGCGCCTACGCTGCACAGGCTCGGCATCCAGGCTTTCGAGCCGATCCTGATCGAGGGTAAGGCGATCCAGTTGCACCCCTTGGTCTGCACGGCCTTCAATGCCGACTTCGACGGCGACCAGATGGCGGTTCACGTTCCGCTTTCTCTGGAGGCGCAGTTGGAAGCTCGCACGCTGATGATGGCGACGAACAACATTCTGTCGCCGGCCAACGGCGAGCCGATCATCAATCCTACCCAGGACGTGGTGTTAGGGCTCTATTACATGAGCCGCGAAAGAATCGATGCCAAAGGAACCGGCATGTTTTTCGCGGACGTGGCCGAAGTTCAGCGAGCGTTTCAAACCAAGTCAGTCGATCTCCATGCCCGCGTGCATGTTCGGATCCATGAAACCATTGTCGGGGAGAACGGCGAAAGAACGACCGCGTTTAAGCGGGTTGAAACCATTGTGGGGCGCGCGCTGATTTGGACCATCGTGCCGGAGGGAATCCCGTTCGAGATGATCAACCAGGATATGACCAAGAAGGCGATCTCCAGACTGATCAACTACTGCTATCGCACTTTGGGCATCAAAGCCACGGTTGTCTTTGCCGATCAGTTGATGTATCTGGGCTTTTCTCACGCGACCCGCGCCGGCATGTCTTTCGGTGTCGACGACATGGCTATCCCGACTCGGAAGGAAGAAATTATCCGGGCCGCAGAACTGGAAGTTAAGGAGATCCAGAATCAGTATGCTTCGGGTTTGGTGACCGACGGCGAGCGCTACAACAAAGTCGTCGATATCTGGTCGCATGCGAACGACCAAGTCGCTAAGGTCATGATGGAAGGACTGGGTACGGAAAAAGTCGAGATGCCTGATGGACAAACCGCCGAGCAGAAGTCCTTCAACTCGATCTTTATGATGGCCGATTCCGGTGCCCGTGGTTCCGCGGCGCAGATTCGCCAGTTGTCTGGTATGCGCGGCCTTATGGCGAAACCGGACGGGTCGATCATCGAAACGCCCATTACCGCCAACTTCCGGGAAGGATTGGACGTTCTTCAATACTTCATCTCGACTCACGGCGCTCGTAAAGGTCTCGCCGATACCGCGCTCAAGACCGCGAACTCGGGTTATCTCACGCGCCGGCTTGTGGATGTGGCCCAGGATTTGGTCATCACCGAAGACGATTGTGGCACCAATGACGGTTTGCTCATGGCGCCCTTGATCGAGGGCGGCGATGTGGTCGAGCCTCTGGCTGAGCGGGTGCTCGGACGGGCATTGGCCGAGGATGTCAGAGATCCGTCCACTCAGGAGTTGATCCTGACCGCCGGCTCGATCCTGGATGAACACGCCGTGAATGTGCTGGAAGCCCATAGCGTCGACAACGTGCGCGTACGGTCGGTCATCAGCTGCAGAACCCGCTACGGCGTTTGCGCTACGTGTTACGGACGCGATCTGGGGCGTGGCCACAAGGTCAATAGCGGCGAGGCGATTGGGGTTATCGCGGCTCAGTCGATCGGCGAGCCCGGCACCCAGCTGACCATGCGCACCTTCCACATCGGCGGTGCGGCATCCCGGTCGGCAGCCATTAGCAACGTGGAAGTGAAATCCGCGGGTACGATTAAGCTGACTAATCTGAAGACGGTCGTCAACAAGGACGGCAACCTGGTCGCCGTCTCGCGGTCGGGTGAAGTCAGCGTGATCGACGAACACGGCCGTGAGCGTGAGCGCTACAAGATCCCTTACGGTGCCGTTTTGTCGGTACGCGAGGGCAGTCCGGTCAGGGCCGGTCAGGTCGTGGTGAACTGGGATCCGCATACCCACCCGGTTGTTACCGAAGTTAAGGGTTACGCCAAGCTGGTCGATTTCATTGAGGGCGTCACGGTTCGCGAGCAATCGGACGAAGTGACGGGCTTGAGCTCCATGGTGGTCATCGATCCCAAGCAGAGAGGTGGCGCGGGCAAGGATTTGCGGCCGATGGTCAAGCTGGTCGATGAGCAAGGGAACGACATTCGGATTCCCTCTACGGAAATCGCGGCCCAATATTTTCTGCCGGCCGGTGCCATCATCGGTATTCACGACGGCGATTTGGTGCAGGTCGGTGACGTCTTGGCGAGGATTCCTCAAGAGTCCAGTAAGACTCGCGACATTACCGGTGGTCTACCTCGAGTTGCCGATCTTTTCGAAGCCCGTAAGACGAAAGATCCGGCAATTTTGGCGGAGGCTACCGGCACCGTCAGCTTCGGCAAGGAGACGAAAGGCAAGCGTCGCATCATTATTACCGATGCCCACGGCCACCAGCATGAAGTGCTCATCCCGAAATGGCGTCACATCACGGTGTTCGAGGGCGAGCATGTGGAGCAAGGAGAAACGATAGCCGAGGGCGATCTGACGCCTCACGACATCCTCCGGCTTCGTGGGGTGGCCGAATTGGCATCTTATTTGGTGAAGGAAATCCAGGACGTCTACCGGCTGCAAGGCGTGAAGATCAACGATAAGCACATCGAGGTTATCATTCGCCAGATGCTGAGAAAGGTTGAAATTACGGACCCCGGCGACACCATTTTCCTCAAGGGTGAGCAAGCCGATCGTGCGCGGGTGCTGGAGGAGAACGATAAGGCCGAGGCCGAAGGCAAGATTCCGGCGTGCTACGAGCCGGTTCTCTTGGGTATTACAAAAGCCTCGTTGTCTACCGAGTCGTTTATTTCCGCCGCCTCTTTCCAAGAGACTACTCGTGTGCTGACGGAAGCCGCGATTCGCGGTTTGAGCGACAAGCTCCTCGGGCTGAAGGAAAACGTTATCGTTGGTCGCTTGATTCCCGCCGGAACGGGATTGGCCTACCATCTCGATCGCAAACGCCGGGCGAAGCTCGCGGAGGGCGAGGAAGTCGAAGCGGCAGCAACGATCGATGCGGGTGACGTAGAAGAAGCCTTGAAACAAGCGCTGAGCATGTAGGACGGCATCCAAACGGCGGGCCGATCTCTCAAAATCGGCTTGCCGTTTTTTGTCGAGCGATTGTCAAACAGTGATTTATCAGTAATATAATTCGTTTAACTTTGGGGTCCTCGTTGTCCCCGACATGCTGCCCGGTTCAATCCGGGTTTTTGCTGTCTATGCGGGGGAGCAATTCATCGCGGCGCCTGTTTCGCTAGTTTGATAAGTCCGTAGATTCTTGGAGCACATTGAATGAAAACAAATAATTTGTGGGGCCTGATGGCTGCAGGTTTGGCTGGTGCGTTAATCGTTCCGGGCGTCAATGCGGCCGGAGATCCCGAAGCGGGAAAAACGAAGTTTTATACTTGCGAAGGGTGTCACGGGGTGGCTGGGTACACGAATGCCTATCCCACCTATCATGTGCCGCGCGTCGGGGGGCAGCACGCCGATTATGTCGTTTCAGCGCTTAAGGCTTACCGTTCCGGACAGCGTAAGCACGGAAGCATGCTTGGAAACGCGGCGAACATGAGCGATCGAGATATAGAGGACATCGCCGCTTATATATCGCGGTTCCGTGCAATAAACGTCAAATTGCCCGTTACCGGCAATCCGGCAGTCGGGCAAGGGAAAGCGGAAAGCTGTGGGGGATGCCATGGAGAAGACGGCAATACGACCGATCCGAACTTTCCGCGTCTTGCCGGACAGCATGAGAGCTATCTCATTAAATCTTTGCAGGATTACAAATCCGGGGCCCGGAAAAATCCGATCATGAATGGCATCGCCGAAGGGCTGTCAGAGGAAGATATGAAGGATATCTCCGCTTATTACGCGAGCCAGAAAAAAGGTTTGACGATAGTCGAAGATTAGTCTTGATCCAACTCCCCGGTTTGGATCGATTCTAAATTAGTTTTGCTTTCTTGTACTTGCCGGAGAAGTCAGCTTCGGCAAGTCGTTCCCCGCGTGGTGAATGTGAAGAGTATCTGCGGTCGTGCCATTCTACGCCGTTGGCAGCTATCCGACGCCACCAGCCTCACGTCCTTAATCGTGTTCCGCCGCTCGTCGATTCCCGTTAGCGTAGACGAGTGCTCCAAATCTATAGCTTCGTGATGCGATTCGGCACCTTGATCTTCTTGTTGACACTCTCAATCGCGATTTTGGCTGCCGAGGCGCAATCGGCCGTCCGCGAAAAAGCCGTCATGGGCTGGCTGGAATCCGTGTTTCTCAAGCCATGGAACATCCGCATAACGGCGAAGCTGGATACCGGCGCCAAAACGTCGTCTTTGCATGCCGACAACATCGAGCACTTTACGAAAAATAGTGAGGAATGGGTACGTTTCACGCTGACCGGAACCGACGACGATAAATCCATCACGGTTGAGCGTCCTCTAGTCCGGACTGTTTATATCAAGGAGCGTAAGACACGCGCGACCAAGCGTGACGTCGTGAAGCTGGTGCTGTGCAAGAATGGCAGAAATTACGAAACCGAGTTCACTCTTGTCGATCGGAGCAATTTCAATTACCCGGTGCTTTTAGGCCGAAGTTTTCTCAAAGACGTAGCGCTGGTCGACTCGGGGGACACCTTTTTGTATAAAGCGGATAGCGACCCTTGTGTGTCTAGCGAGTCTGACCAAAACAAAAGCAAATAGACGCACGGTTCGACTGTCACCCTTAACGTAGGATAAATTCTTGCGGAACCTGCACGTTAAGATACTGGCATTGGTCTTGGTGGCCATCGGTGTTTCGCTGTGCTGGTACAAGGTAACCCGGCTCGGTTTGCCTTTGCTGCCTACAGAGCAGGCGGAAGTGTGGACCGTCGAGGCGCGCATCGAATTCAAGGCGAAGCGGGATACGCCGGTAAAGGTGCATTTCTCCATTCCCCGCGCCCCTGTTGGTTACACGGTCGTCGACGAGAACTTCGTATCCAGCAATTATGGCCTGACGACCGAGGATGACGGGACACGGCGCTTCGCTGAATGGGCAGTGCGGCGGGTAAAAGGTTATCAGGTGCTTTATTACCGCATTAATCTGGCCCGCGATCCGATGGCGACCTTGCCTTCCGCAATCTCTTCGGTACCCAGTGTACAGGCATCCGAGTTTCCGGAGTTGATGCGTTCGGCCGCATGGGCCTTGCTGGACGAGGTGCGCAGCAAATCCGCCGATGCCGCTACGTTTGCCCGTGAGCTGTTGTTGCGCCTTAATGCGCCGACTCCCGATCCTAACGTCGTTTTGCTCAGGCAGGACATCCAGGGTTCCGAAGACTGGGTTCGCCGAGTCATAAATTTGCTGGCTGCCGCGGATGTTCCGGCGCGAATGACACATGTCCTGATTCTCAGGGACGGTATCAGTCACGGCGCCTTGACGCCTTGGCTGGAAATCTTCGACGGTGTCGGTTGGCTGCCGTTCGGTCCGGAAACGGGTGAAACCGGATTTCCCAAAGAAGCCGTCGTGTGGCATTTGGGAGATTCTCCGGTGCTCGAGGTAACGGGCGGCAAGCATGCCAAAGTCGAATATTCGGTGAGAAAACATACTCAGGACATGACCCTAGTAGCCGAGCAGCGAGCGCGGCAGATGGGTTCGCGCATCATGGAGTTTTCTCTGTTCAGCCTTCCGGTACAAACTCAAAACGTCTATCGCGTGCTGCTCTTGGTGCCGGTAGGCGCGTTTTTTATCGTGTTCTTGCGCAATGTCATCGGCATCAAAACGTTCGGTACCTTTATGCCGGTTTTGATCGCGTTGGCTTTTCGAGAGACCGAACTCTTATGGGGCGTGATGCTTTTTTGCGTACTCGTGGCGTCGGGACTCCTCATCCGCTTCTATCTGGAATATCTAAAGCTTCTATTGGTTCCCCGTTTGGCGTCGGTGCTGATCATCGTTATCTTGCTGATGGCGACGGTCAGCTTATTTAGCCACAAATTGGGTATAGATCGTGGTCTTTCGATAGCCCTGTTCCCGATGGTGATTTTAGCGATGACCATAGAACGAATGTCTCTGGTTTGGGAAGAGTCGGGTCCTGCCGAAGCCCTGAAACAAGGACTGGGAAGTCTGCTGGTTGCTTCGCTTGCCTATCTCATTATGAGCAGTAAAACCCTCGGACATCTCGTGTTTGTGTTCCCGGAAATCCTCTTGGTGGTACTCGCTATGACCTTGTTGCTCGGACGCTATACCGGTTATCGCCTGACCGAGCTATGGCGTTTCAGAGCGGCGCTGAGACGATAGGCATATGGGATTTTGGAGCATTCGATTTCCTTGGGAGCGCCTGCGCGGCCAGGGAATTATGGGAATGAACGAACGCAATGCTGATTTCATTCTCCCGTATAATCCCCGCCGCTATTTTCCCTTGGTCGATGACAAGTCCAAAACCAAAGCGCTTGCTTTGAGCGCTGGCATTGCCGTGCCGAAACTGTACGGAATCGTCGAGATCGAACATCAAATCGAGAAGTTAAGGGAGATGGTCGAGCCGTATGAGGATTTCGTCATCAAGCCGGCGCACGGCAGCGGTGGCGAGGGAATCCTGATCATCGTCGGCCGCCAAAACGGACGCCATCGAAAAGCCAGTGGCGCTTTGGCCAATGATGATGAAGTGGGGCATCACATTTCCAATATCTTGAGCGGTATGTACAGTCTGGGCGGGTTGCCCGATTCGGCGTTGATCGAATATCGGGTCAAATTCGACCCGATATTCGATCAGATCAGCTATCAGGGCGTGCCGGACATCCGAACAATCGTGTTCCGAGGGGTGCCGGTGTTGGCCATGATGCGGCTGCCGACGCGATTATCCGACGGCAAGGCGAATCTCCATCAGGGTGCCATTGGGGTCGGGATAGATTTGGCGAGTGGGCGAACGTTTTCCGGTGTCTGGCGCGAAACGCCCATTGATCAGCATCCGGATACGGGAGGCAAGCTAGCCGGATTGGAAATTCCGTATTGGAGTGAAATTCTTGCGCTGACGGCGCGCTGTCACGATTTGGTCAAGTTGGGGTTTATCGGTGTCGATATTGTTTTGGATAAGAATTTTGGTCCATTGATGCTTGAAATTAACGCTAGACCGGGCTTGAGCATTCAGCTCGCCAATAAAATCGGCATTCTGCCTCGTTTGCGCCAAGTCGAACGTATGGCTGAAATACCGCTTTCTGTAGAGGACCGAGTCGAGCTGGCACAAAACCTGGCCACTTCAAATCCATAGTTTTTCGGCCTCGAGTTGATTGGGGCACACTTTTGTAGGTTGATGAGATCTAAATACGGCGTTCGGACCCATGGCGGATTGAAATATTACGGTAACAATTCTTTGTTAAAAATGTCCTGCTGTGAGGCGATTTCCGGAATCTAGCCGTGGTTGATATTCAGTTTACGATGGGGGATCTAGTGAAAAATAAATTCTTGGGGTTCGCAGCGGTCATCTCGATGGCGCTGTTCGGCGCTAAGGCACACGCCGAAGCAGCCCGCGATTACATCAGTATTGTGGGTTCTTCGACTGTTTATCCGTTTGCGACGGTAGTCGCGGAACAATTCGGGAGAGGCGGCAAATTCAAGACTCCAAAAATCGAGTCGACCGGAACCGGCGGCGGCATTAAGCTTTTCTGCAGCGGTGTTGGCGTTCAATACCCCGATATCGCCAATGCGTCACGTCCGATGAAAAAGGCCGAGTTGGCTGCCTGTCAGAAAGCCGGCGTAAAAGAAATTACCGAGGTGAAAATCGGTTATGACGGGATTGTGTTGGCCCACGCCAAGTCAGCGGAGGCGATGGAGTTGACGCGCCGCGAAGTGTTTCTGGCGCTCGCCAAGAAAGTGCCCGATCCATCCTGCCAAGAATGCGACAAACTGGTAGATAATCCGTACAAGACTTGGAACCAAATCAATCCGGCTTTGCCGAATGTCAAGATCGAAGTGCTGGGGCCGCCGCCGACTTCCGGTACACGAGACGCCTTTGCCGAGTTGGCGCTGGAAGGCGGCTGTCAGACCTTCAAATGGATTAAGGCTTGGAAAGAAAAGGACGAAGCACAGTATAAAGGAATTTGCCAAACGGTCAGGGAGGACGGCGCGTACATCGAGGCGGGCGAAAACGACAATTTGATCGTTCAAAAGCTGAATGCCAACCCCAAAGCTTTAGGTATATTCGGTTTCAGTTTCTTGGACCAAAATGGCGACAAAATTTCAGCCATTCCCATGGATGGAATCGCACCGGATTACGACACTATCTCGGCCCAACAATATCCTGTTTCCCGGCCGATGTTCTTTTATGTTAAAAAGGCCCACGTCGGCGTGATTCCGGGAATCGAAGCTTATGTCGCGGAGTTTACGAGCGAGAAAGCCATGGGGGAGGAAGGCTATCTGACGGATAAAGGTCTGATTCCTTTGCCTAATAGCGAGCGCAAGGAGGTTGCACAGAATGCAAAGAGTTTGAAGAACTACTCGATGTGACGAAAGTCATTCGAGAAGCGATATTTCAGCGACCGGGTTGCAATCCCGGTCGCTTGTTTTTCGAGGGCTTGCCTTAGAATGCAGAAATCCACACTTCTGTTCCTGCTTGTATTGCTAAGTGCGGCCGCCTACCACATCGGTCGCCGGCGGTCTCTACAAGTGGCCGGTGGAACGGTCAGGAGTCTTCACTCGTTACCGAGTTATTACGGCTATTATGCTGCGCTTTGGTGTGGAATTCCGGCGTTATTGGTCTTGTTTTTATGGACCGCCTTTGAAAATTCGATCGTAATCCAACTGGTTGTTTCGGCACTCCCGGAAGAATTGAGCTCGGCCCCACCGGATCGGATCGGCTTATTGGTCAACGATATTCGGAATGTTGCAAGCGGCGCCGTTGCAGGGGAGATCGAGCCAGCCGTCGAGGCTGCGGCAAATCACTATCTTAGGCTCAAGGATACGAGTAATCGTTTACTGAGCGTATTGGCCACTTTCGTGGCTATCACCGGAGCCGCCTACGCTCGCCAACGAATCAGCAAAGAACATCGAGCCCGGAACCACGTGGAAAAATCGATAACGGTTTTTCTGATCGTTTGCTCGACCCTTGCCGTTTTTACGACGATCGGCATCGTTTTATCGGTTCTTTTCGAATCGATCCGCTTTTTTAAAGAAGTACCCATTACCGAATTTTTGTTCGGCTTGGATTGGAGCCCGCAGATGGCTATCCGGGAGGATCAAGTCGGTTCTTCCGGGGCTTTTGGCGCCGTGCCTCTGTTCGTAGGCACTCTGTTGATCTCCTTGATCGCAATGATGGTGGCGGTTCCGGTCGGTTTGCTCTCGGCCATCTATCTATCGGAATACGCTAGTCCCAGATTCCGTGCCACGGCCAAGCCGCTTCTGGAAATTCTTGCCGGTATACCTACCGTTGTTTATGGCTTCTTCGCGGCGCTGGTGGTTGCCCCGTTCGTTCGCGATCTGGGTGTGCGGATCGGTCTGGACGTATCGTCTGAAAGCGCTCTGGCTGCGGGGTTGGTCATGGGGATCATGATTATTCCGTTCGTGTCGTCGCTTTCCGATGACTTCATCAACGCCGTGCCTCAATCGCTTCGCGACGGCGCTTACGCATTGGGTGCGACCCAATCCGAGACGATTAGGCAGGTGATCATACCGGCAGCCCTTCCGGGCATAGTGGGTGGTGTTCTGTTGGCGGTGTCTCGCGCCATTGGCGAAACCATGATCGTGGTTATGGCGGCAGGGCTCACGGCCAATCTCACGGCTAATCCTCTGGCGGCTGTCACCACCGTCACAACCCAAATCGTAACCCTGCTGGTTGGCGATCAGGAATTCGACAGTCCAAAAACCTTGGCGGCTTTCGCTCTCGGACTGGTGCTCTTTTTGGCGACCTTGGCGCTGAACATCATCGCTCTGCATATCGTGCGCAAGTATCGGGAACAGTATGAATGAGATCTGTGAAATTTCGGGGGGCTCTTCATCCGACCGGACTATCGATGTCGTCCATGCTAGCCTGGTCAAACGGCGACAGGCGGAGAAGCGTTTCCGACTTTATGGGCTCTTGTCCATTGTTGTCGGTTTGTGTTTCTTGGTCCTTCTATTCGGAAGCATCATCGCCAGGGGGTATACGGCTTTTCAACAAACGTCGATCGCGCTGGACGTCTATTTCGATCCCCAACTCATCGATCCTGACGGTAGACGCGACCCGTCCGCTCTCATGGAAGCGGATTATGACCGGCTTTTGAAAAACGCTCTGAGCTCGATGTTCCTCGACGTGAAGGAGCGCCAGGCAAAGAGAGCGCTTTATAGCCTCTTGAGTGCAGGCGCTTCCTACGATCTCCGCGACCTTGTTTTGGCCAACCCGGAGCTCATCGGCAAGACTCAGAAGGTGTGGATTTCCGCCGACGACGATACCGACATGCTTGTGAAAGGGCAGTTGGGACGGACCGGAGCGGAGGGCGAGCGACGCATCAAAGATAATCAAATCGCCTGGATTGATAAGCTCGAGGCTGATGGCCGTATCAAGAAATCGTTCAACACGGCCTTCTTTACGTCGGGCGACTCGCGGGAGCCGGAGTTGGCGGGGATATGGGGCGCCGTGATGGGGTCTTTGTTTACGCTCTTGGTAACCCTCAGTCTCTCGCTACCGATCGGCATGGCCGCGGCGATTTATTTGGAAGAGTTCGCGCCGCGGAATCGTTGGACCGATCTCATCGAGGTCAATATCAATAATCTGGCGGCGGTTCCATCGATCGTATTCGGTTTGCTCGGGCTTGCGGTATTCATCAACTTCTTCGGGCTGCCGCGATCGTCGCCGTTGGTCGGCGGCTTGGTGCTGACCTTGATGACCCTGCCCGTTATCATCATTGCCGGACGGTCCGCTTTGAAGGCCGTTCCGCCGTCGGTGCGGGAAGCTGCGCTGGGCGTGGGTGCTTCCCCGATGCAGATGGTGTTCCATCACGTTCTTCCATTGGCTGTTCCCGGGATGATGACGGGGGCTATTATCGGCATGGCGCGTGCGCTGGGTGAAAGCGCTCCGCTCCTCATGATCGGTATGGTGGCGTTCATTGTCGACGTCCCCCAAAGCATCATGGAGCCTTCGACGGTTCTTCCGGTGCAAATCTATCTTTGGGCCGATAGTCCGGAGCGTGCCTTTGTCGAGCGTACATCGGCGGCCATCATGGTTTTGCTGGTGTTTTTGATTTTTATGAACGGCTTGGCGGTTTATATCCGCAAGCGCTTTGAGCGACGCTGGTAATCACTAAGAACGCGCTTTCACCAAACGGTCGGAAAGATAATAGGTCGAGGTATGAATTCATTTATGGAATTTAAGACGTCGGTATCGCACAGAGAGCCGCCACGAATGAAAGTCCGCGAAAGAATTTCGGAAGCTTCCTTCAACCGGGAATATTCACACACGGTCGGTGAAATTACTTCACCGAATTCACGCATCGTATGCCGCAACGTAAACGTCTATTACGGTGAAAAGCACGCCATTCAAGATGTTGGTCTCGATATCGGCCGCAATGAAGTGATTGCGCTTATCGGTCCGTCCGGATGCGGCAAGTCGACCTTTATCCGATGTCTCAACCGAATGAACGACACCATCCCGGGGTGCCGAGTCACGGGGCAAATCGTACTCGACGGTCAGGATATCTATGACGGCTCGCTCGATGTGGTGCCGTTACGCGCTCAAGTCGGCATGGTGTTCCAAAAACCCAATCCGTTTCCGAAGTCTATTTTCGAGAACGTGGCCTACGGACCGCGGATTCATGGTTTGGTTTCCTCGAAGGCGGAGCTCGAAGAAGTGGTGGAGACGTCCTTGAGGCGCGCGGGCCTTTGGGACGAGGTCAAGGATTATTTGCATCAGCCGGGGACCAGCCTGTCGGGCGGACAGCAGCAAAGGCTCTGCATCGCGAGGGCGATCGCGGTCAACCCCGAGGTGATTCTGATGGATGAGCCGTGCTCGGCGCTAGATCCGATCGCGACGGCCAAGATCGAGCAACTGATTGACGAGCTTCGCTCGCATTACACGATCGCGATCGTAACGCACTCCATGCAGCAGGCGGCGCGCGTTTCGCAGCGGACGGCCTATTTTCATCTCGGCCGGTTGATCGAAGTGGGCGAAACGGCGCAGATTTTTACGAATCCCCGCCATCAGTTGACCGAGGATTACATCACCGGACGTTTCGGTTGATGAAACGGAATCCGGCCATGAACCGAGATGGGAGACGCGATGACAACTCAGGGTGAAGGGCACATCGTCAAACGCTTTGACGGCGAGTTGAGCCAGCTTCATTACCGCATCGCCGAAATGGGCGGGTTGGCATTGTCTCAGCTCAAGGATGCATTGCGGGCGATCAAGACCAAAGACATGGCGTTGGCCAGCAAGATCGGTCAGCGCGAGAACGAGCTCGATCTTCTCGAAGTGGAGACCGATGGGACTATTGTGGAGGTTCTTGCGCGCCGCTGCCCCGTTGGCGGGGATCTTCGGATGATCATGGCGGTGTCGAAGGGCGTTACCGATTTGGAACGTATCGGCGACGAAGCGATGAGGGTTGCGAACATCGCCCTGCAAATCTATGGAAACGATACCAGCGACCCGAACGAGCATCTGCTGCGCGATGTGCACGTCATGGGGCAAATGGCGGTCGATGCGCTGGAAAAAGCTTTGGATGCGTTCGACCGGTCCGATGAAGACGCGGCCCGAGACATCATCGCCCATCACCGCGCGTTCGAGGATGAGTTCGAGGCGAGCTTAAGGCGGTTGATGACTTATATCATGGAGGATTCCCGAAACATCGGTTTCGCGATCAACACGGTGTTGGCCGTCAAGGCCTTGGAGCGTGTCGGCGCCCATGCGCAGAATCTTGCCGAGTATGTCGTTTTTCAGATTAAGGGAAAAGACGTCAGGCACCAAAGTCCATGATGGCTCGCCCATTGCGATAGACCGCCGTCGGCTGGATATGCCGGCAATGACACGGTATAGTCCTATGCTGAAGCGCAACTCTTTCTAAAGCAGCGCATGCCTTAACCCTCATCTTCTTTTAGCGATCGCGCCCGTATTACTACGGTTTTTCGGCCGGTGGCGTTAACCGAAGCCGGTAGTGTGCGCCAATATACACAGATGCCAAAATCGACAATTCCACGAACCTTCGTATTCGAACGAAGGCTGATCGCTTTGCGACGTCTTGTGCTCCTCCGTTCCAGTTTGACTCGATTCGCCGCCGCGGGAGTGTTAATCCTCTCGGGGTGTGCCGGAACGCGGGAGGTTTCCATCGATTATCCGGAGACGGAATCGGCAGAACTGCGCGCCTTGCCGGGCATGTCTGCGGTGCAGGGCGATGATTTCTATGTTCAACTGATTTCCGAATTCGAATTCGAGCGCGATGCAAGCCGCGGACAGCCATGCCAGGACTTCGGCAGAAGCTATCAGAAGGGCGGTACCTCGGCCGCACTTTTATTCCAAATCAGAAACGATAAGCTCAAGCTTTACCAGGAAGTGCCCGCGCTCGTTTATCAGACGGCGGCCGGAGAGTGCAGCTTTACCTTCAATGCCAAGAAAGTTTATCTGACGCCTTGGATGAGGCTCGATACCGCCGAAGACACCCAAATCGACTTCAGTTTCGTCAATAGTTTGAACAGCGACGTCGATTTCGCCAAGCTGGCGAGCGATGTCGGCACGGCGAGTGGCGTGCTGGCCCTCACCGGAGCGGGAGCCGGTGTGGCCCTCGTGGGGCAGCTTGCCTCGGGGTGGATGCTGAATAACGAGAATCGGTCTGCGGAAATGACGCAGGCAGATGCTTCAGGGAGTCAAAGCAGGCGTGAGACACATTCGCTCCCAGCGGCCATTACGCTGAACAACCAGGGAGGCATCGTCAATAAAACCCGATTTGTCATCCGTGAGATTTCGGACAGTCCCGTCGCAATCCTGGGCACCGATGCAAAGGCTTTGGGCGAGGTCAGGGTCCATGGCGCCTTGCGCTCGTCCCTCCTGATGAAGATCAATCCGGACGGATTGCCGGATGCGAGAGATCTCTCTCTCGAAGAGCTTTGGCGCTCGAAAATGCAGGGGGGATCAGCGAATGGGACCTTGTTGAAATACATCGCCGAGGCGGATCATCCCGATCGCCCGAATCTTCAGCCGAACTGGGACAGTTATAAGGACGTCGAGAGCAGTTGTCGGAAGCTCAAGGTCGTGATGAAAGATCTCGGCTTCAATAAATTCGACCGCAATGCCGTGCTTTACTACTTCTTGGATAAGAGCGCCGATTGGAGGAACTACAACGTGCCGGGGCAACAAGTTCTCAGCGGAACTGTTCCCAATAGCCAGTTACAGCAGTACCGGGCTAAGGGCTTCGGCGGATGCTTGGCCTCGGAAGACTATGAGACGATGAAAAAAATGGGGTTGTCGGTCAATTCCGAGGAGGATTGGCGAGGAATCTTGCAACAGACCCAAGAGAAAGAAAGTTATTTCGCTGCCATTCGCTCCCTGGAGCGCCAACTCACCGCGGCGATGACGAACTCCGACCCTGCGGTGGCCGAGCGTCAATTGTTTCCTTTAATTGCGTCCGACGAAAAGGGGACGGGCACCGTATTGCTACAAAACCATCTCGCGGATTTCGGTCTCGAACAGATATTGAATGTTCCGGCCGTGCCGGGGGCCGGGATTGTAGCAACCTCGGCGCAATTGGCTCAGGTTTTTTCGGCACTTCAGATTGATGCCTTGAGCTGCGCCCGACCTGCATTCGAGCAGGGGCGACCGCTCAAAAACTTGGCGATTATGCTTTTTGCGACAAGAATCGGGAGTCCTTTGGCTAAAGGCGGAGCCCTGGAGTTCGAGTTTGACGGCGGAAAGGTCAAACGCATTGCTTTCCAGCATCCGGTCTATCGCGATCATTTGCAGAATTTGCGCGACTATCCGGACCTGGGTGGTTGCAGAGTCGACGCCGGATTCGTAGAGCGGCTTAACTGAATATCCGTGAAGCCGCGCAGCTCATGCGCGTTTGATAATAAATTGATTCCTGGGCACATTTAGCGGCGCAGGACGATCGGCCCGCAACGGGGCTAAAACGCCGTCTCGTGTTCCAAAGAGTTGGAATGTGGAGACGGCGCGTTTTTAGCCGTCAAATGTGCCGGGCGCGCCGAGGCGGAAAATTCGACTGGCTTTCGGAGCGAGGGCGTGCCTCGTTTACCCGGATATTACGCCCCTTGAGATCGGCGCCATCTAGCTGCTTGATAGCCTCTTCAGCGCTAGCCCGATCCGACATTTCTACAAAGCCGAAGCCCTTGGAGCGACCTGTAAGTTTATCCATCACGACGTTCGCGCTGGTAACCTCGCCAAAGCGTTCGAATGCTTCACGCAATTCCTCGCTGGTGACTTGATAGGACAAATTGCCGACGTAGATATTCATCGAAAACACCTGTTCATCACTTCGTGCCATTTCCTTATTAAATACATCAGCTGCTTAACGAATGGCACTAAGATCAAGAACTGATGATCGACTCCCTCTACGGAGCCAAATTGGCGGCCTATACACCCATTCATACCCGGTAATGGAGAAAGGCTGAACGTATCCCGAGATTCCATAAGCTTCAAAGGGAAGTTGTCCGATGTCAATAACTCGGTGATTGTTTCTGATTTTTCAAGAACAGTTCGACCGTTTCCCGATCGGGAATGCCTGGTCGCGCGCCCTCCTTGGTACAGCAAAGGGCGCCGGCGGCGCTGGCGTAGTGCAAGATATCCTGCCAATTTTGGCCGCTTGCAAGGGCGGCGGCGAATGCTCCGTGAAACGCATCGCCGGCTCCGGTAGTATCCACGGCCTTTACCGGAAATGCAGGGAGGTTTCCCGACTCGACGCCCTTCTTCCAGATCAGCCCATTTTCGCCCAAGGTTATGACGACTGCGGGTGAGCGTTCGGCCAAACGATTCAAAGCCTGCGCCGGATCGTCATCATCCAGCCATTGCCGCGCGAATTTTTCCGAGCACACCAGGAAGTCCACCGAGAACATCAGCGCGTCGGTTCCCTTGTGCAAAGAGCCGGCGTCCAGGACCGCGGGAATGTTTCTGGACTTCGCCCAGGCGCACAATGGTTCGGAGAGGGCGGGCTCGTGCCCGTCAAACAAGATGACTTTCGGCGTAACGTCCGAAAAATCGATGCTGTCCGCCGGCAAAGGCGCCCTGGCGCCCTTGTAATTGACCAGAGCCCGCTTGCCGTCCGGTTTTATCAGGATTGCGGACAATGGCGTGGGCGACGCGCCGCGGACGATGAGATCGGTAGACACGTTCTCCCGTTGCAATTCCTCGAAATGGATTTGTCCATAGGGGTCGTTTCCCAAATAACCGGCAAAAGCCGCGTTATAGCCGAGACGCGCTACGGTTACGGCCGCGTTCGCGGCCGGACCGCCGCCGCAGGACATCAGGGATTCGGCGAAGATTTTTTCGTCCGCTTCAGGATGGTGCGGTACGGAAAAGATGAGGTCGTACGATGCGTGTCCAACGCACAATACGTGAATATTTTGGCTTTCAATTTTAGGGGAGGGTGTGTTCATCCTTGTGAAGCTCATCCTATCCACCGAACGAAGCGGAAGCCTATTTTTCCAAACCGAGAAAGTTCCACAAGCGCTCCATGGCAGACGGCTCGTAAACCAGATCTTTAGCCTGGCCGGGAACGCCTTGGGCATAATTGAATGCGTAGACGCGAGCCGCATCGTCGGCCAATTCCTTCATATCCAGCTTGCGGTAGGCCTGTTCCATGATCTGCAAAGCCACGGGCACGGCCGGAGTACGCTGATAGTTGCGAATGATTTCGGCGCAGCGCCTGGCCGCCGCAAGATAGGCCCCACGTCGCATGTAAAAGTCGGCAACGTGAACCTCGTACATGGCCAGATTGTTTCTTAACGACACCATACGTTGCTTGGCGTCGTCCACATAGCGGCTCTTGGGGAACTTGGCAATCAGTTCTTCGAATTCTCTATAGGCATCGCGAGCCGATCCAGGGTCACGCTGCGACGAGTCCGTCGGCAGAAAACGATCAACAAAGCTTATGCCTCGGTTATAATTGACCAAGCCCCTGAGGTAATAGGCGTAATCGACGTTCGGGTGAGTCGGATTGAGCTTGATGAAGCGGTCGGTGGCGGCAAGAGCGGAATCGGGCTCGTCGTTTTTGTAGTAAGCGTAGGCGATGTCGAGTTGCGCCTGAGTCGCATATTTGCCGAACGGATAACGAGCTTCCAGTTTCTCGTATAATTTCACCGCTTTTTCGTAACGTTTTTCCGTCAGCGCCTTTTTGGCCTCGGTGTAAAACTGCTCCGCGGTCCAGTCGGCGTATTCATCCCTTTCTTCGCGAGTGGTAGAACAGCCGAATAGCAGTATGGCAAAGGCGAGCGGCCAAAGAACGAAGCGCACAGGCCGAAAAAAAGTGAAAAAAGACGACATGATAGGAGCGGCAGTCTTAACGCTCGCAGTATACATTGAATTATCTATCCCATAGAAGTGAATTCCACCCGCGTTCTTACCGCCGAAATTCCTCCATCGCTAGCCGGCCGTCGCCTGGATCAAGCTCTAAGCGAACTGTTTCCGGATTTTTCCAGAAATCGTCTGCAAAGCTGGATCAAAAACGGGGCTGCCCGAGTCGATGGGGCCGTTTTGTCTCCGAAGCACCGGATTCTGGGCGGCGAACGGGTGGTCCTGCATGCTGAAGTCGAGGAGACCACGGCCGTCGAGAGCCAGGATATCCCACTTGCGATCCTTTACGAGGACGACGCGGTCCTGATCATCGACAAGCCCGCGGGTCTGGTCGTGCACCCGGCGGCCGGCCATCGTGACGGAACTCTGCAAAATGCTTTGCTGCATCATGCCCCTGGGCTGGCCGGTATTCCGCGTTGCGGTATCGTTCACAGGCTGGACAAGGATACCAGCGGATTGTTGATGGCCGCCAAGACCTTGTCCGCGCACAAATCGCTGGTGGAGCAGCTCCAGACTCGGACCGTGCATCGGGAATACCTGGCCTTGGTGCAGGGTGCCATCACCGCCGGCGGAACAGTGGACGAGCCGATCGGCCGGCATCGCACCGATCGGAAGCGCTTCGCCGTCCGCGAGGAAGGCAAGCCTGCCGTCACTCATTACCGCATCGCCGAGCGCTTCCCCCACCACACCCTGCTTCGGGTAAAGCTCGAAACCGGGCGTACCCATCAGATTCGCGTCCATATGGCCCATATCCATCATCCGCTGGTCGGCGATCCGGTGTACGGCGGTCGGCTCAAGATACCGGCCGGCGCGAGCGAAGAGCTGATCACAGTCATCCGAAATTTCAAAAGACAGGCCTTGCATGCCGAAAAGCTCGGGATCATTCACCCCGCAACCGGTGAGTACACGGAGTGGCAGTCGCCACTCCCTGCGGATTTCTCCGGTCTGCTTGCGGCATTGAGAGAACAGGCATGAGCCGATTCTGGATCGAACCCGAGTGGCCCGTGCCGCCCGGCGTCCGGGCGGCGAGCACGTTGCGCCGGGGCGGGGTGAGCATAGGCCCATATCGGAGCCTCAACCTCGGCGCTCACGTCGGGGACGAGCCGAGTCGGGTCTCGGAAAACCGGCATCGGCTGCGGGAGGCCTTGAGCCTGCCCGCGGAACCCGTGTGGCTGAATCAAGTGCACGGAAAACACGTCATTCGGGCCGACGTATCGACCTATCGAAGCGCGGATGCCGCATTCACATGCCAAACCGGCATCGTTTGCACGGTCATGACGGCGGATTGCCTGCCCGTTTTGCTGTGTTCGAAGGAAGGCGATCGGGTCGCGGCGGTGCACGCCGGCTGGAAAGGGCTTGCGGCGGGCGTCATCGAAGCCGCCGTCGAAGCGCTTGAAGGCGATGATTTGTTGGCGTGGCTCGGGCCTGCAATCGGTCCGGACGCGTTCGAGGTAGGTCATGAGGTCCGGGAGACCTTCGTCCGCAAGAGAGCGGCATTCGCCGCCGCGTTTTGCCAAACGGAGAACGCAAAATGGCTGGCGGATCTTTATCACCTCGCACGTATCGTACTGAACGATGTCGGAATTTCGGCAATCTACGGCGGGGGCTTTTGCACTTTCGGTAATGCCGACGATTTTTTTTCCTATCGCCGCGACCGCGTGACGGGCCGCATGGCTACGTTGATCTGGCGCGAATAAATAAACCTAGAAACAGCGGTTGACCGCTTAAATAACTAGAAAAGTTCCATGAATCCTTATTGCCCTACCTTCTACCTACGTCACCGTTTGGGTGACGCCGCTACGTACCCGATTGCACGGCAGGCGGACCGGCTGGCGGCGTTGCTCCTCCTCGCGGGAGAATACCCCGCCGCGTCGTCGCGCCTTGCTATCCGGTCCGCCTGCCGTGCAATCGGGTACGTCCAACCGCCGCTTCTAGGTTTAAATAAGACATGAACCTTCTCCTCTGGATAATTATTTTTACCTTGATCGGCGGCGTTTTGAGCGTCCTTGCGGCATCGCTGTTCCTGATGATTCCCGACCATCATCATCCCCGCGTGCTCCCTCACGGCATCAGCTTCGCCTTGGGCGCGTTATTGAGCGTGGCGTTTCTGGATCTTTTGCCCCATGCTGTCGAAACGGTCGGCACGGAGCAGTCGGAGAGCGTCTTCGCCGCCGTTCTTCTCGGAATCTTGGCGCTATTTTTGTTGGAAAAACTGCTGCTTTGGCGGCATTGCCACGCCGGCGACTGCGAGACGCATACGGACGACCACTTTCACCAGCCGGCCGGCACTCTCATCGTATTGGGCGACGGTATCCACAATTTCGTGGATGGCGTGCTGATCGCCGCGGCTTTTCTTACCGATGTACATCTGGGGATAGTCACGAGCCTGGCGGTGTTCGCCCATGAGATTCCCCAGGAAGTAGGCGATTTCGCGATTCTTTTGAAAAGCGGTTATAGCCGTCCCAAGGCCTTGCTCTACAATCTGCTGTCCAGTTTGGCAACTCTGCTGGGCGGTGTCCTGGCGTATTACAGCTTGGAAAATCTGCGCGAGGCGCTGCCTTATTTCCTCGCCTTGGCGGCATCGAGTTTCATTTATGTAGCGGTTGCGGACCTGATTCCCAGTTTGCACCACCGCACCAATGCCAGTGCCGCATTTCAACAAATCGCCATGATCAGTGCCGGCGTGCTGCTGATCTTTTCGGCGCATGCCTATACCGAGGAATTTCATAAAGATCATTCCCCCGAGGCCGTTTCATCGAAATGCCCCGCCATCGTCCCGTAGGAATATCGGCCGAACGCTCATTTAGCTGAATCGCGCATTTGCGCCACGAGTTCCCGCAGAGCTTTGCCGCGGTGGCTTAGGCGATTTTTTTCGTCCGGGGACAATTCGGCCGAGGTGCAGTTTTTTTCCAGCACGAAAAACAGCGGATCGTAACCGAAGCCTCCTTTGCCGCGCGGTTCGCGCAGAATGATGCCTTCCCATACGCCTTGTCCGATCAATGGGCTCGGGTCCTGCGCGTGGCGCAGAAAAACCATGACGCAGCGAAATCGGGCGGTCCGCTCGGCGTCCGGAATATTCTCCAGTTCGCGGAGCAGCTTGGCGTTATTTTCGGCATCGTTCGCGCCGGGGCCGGCATATCGGGCCGAGAAAACGCCGGGCGCGCCGCCCAAGGCGTTGACTTCCAGTCCCGAATCATCGGCTATGGCGGGCAGGCCGGAAAGCTGGCTGGCGTGCCGAGCTTTCAGAATCGCATTCTCGACAAAGGTCAATCCGACCTCCTCGATATCCGGGACTCCGAAAGCGGATTGCGGTACGATCTCTATGTCATCGTTTGCTAATATGGCCTGGATTTCGCGGACCTTTCCGGGGTTATTGCTGGCGAGCAGGATTTTTTTCATCGTCGGCTTGTCTCACGATGGCGGGCCGAATCGCTTTCCGGGAAGGGGGCGTATCAGCCGGTGCGTCGGCTGCTGCTTGAGCAGGCGGCGTCATAAACAATAACAATCTCAGAGGAGAAAAAGATATGAGCCAAATCTTGAACGAAGTGCTCAGCGCTAATCAAGCGTACGCGGCGAGCTTCAATAAAGGCCATCTGCCCTTGCCGCCGGGGCGGCATTTCGCGATCCTGACCTGTATGGACGCGCGCCTCGATCCTGCCAAGTACGCCGGTCTTACCGAGGGCGACGCCCACGTGATCCGCAATGCCGGCGGACGGGCCAGCGACGATGCCATCCGCTCTCTGGTGATTTCGTACAAGCTGCTCGGCACCCGCGAATGGTTCGTGATTCACCATACCGATTGCGGTATGGAACTGTTCACCAATGAGATCATGGGCGATCTTCTGAGCAATAGCCTCGAAACCGCGACCATCGACGCCAGCGGTTGGCACGATGTGGGTAAAGGGCCGGGGTGTACCGACGGCAAATACATCAACTGGCTGACCATCAAGAATCAGGAACAGAGCGTTGCCGAGGACGTGAGACGCATCCGTAATCACACCCTGGTGCCGAAGAACATTCCGATCTACGGTTTCATCTACGACGTAAGATCGGGCAAGCTGGTGGAGGTGCCGGCGGCCATGGCCGCTGGACGTCCGCTATAAGGCGTTCCGGGATGGTCTGAGGCAAAGCCGGCTTCAGCCGGCTTTGCAATTTTCGAGCGCGGCTCGCTGATGAGCCAATAATTCTGCGATTCCTTTGCCGGCCAAATCGAGCATGGTGTTGAGTTCATCGCGTCGGAAGGCATGACCTTCCGCCGTGCCTTGGACCTCCACATAGGCGCCGGCCTCGTTCATGACCACGTTCATGTCGGTCTCTGCCTCGCAGTCCTCGCGGTAGTCCAAGTCCAGCACCGGCACGCCCTTGTAGATGCCGACCGACACCGAAGCGATTTGGCCGTGGATAGGATTGATCCGGAGCTTTCTTTGTTTCATCAGATTGCCTACGGCCAGGGACAAGGCCACATAGCCCCCGGTAATCGAGGCCGTTCGGGTACCGCCGTCCGCTTGGATCACGTCGCAGTCGATGGTGATGGTCCGCTCGCCAAGGGCTTCCAGGTTCAGCGCCGCCCGCAGGGAACGTCCGATGAGCCGCTGGATTTCCATGGTGCGGCCGCCCTGTTTGCCTCTGGCTGCCTCCCTTCCCATCCGCTCATGCGTGGAGCGCGGCAACATGCCGTATTCCGCTGTAATCCACCCGCTGCCCTTACCTTTGAGGAAAGGTGGTACTTTTTCTTCGATGCTGGCCGTGCAGATCACGCGGGTATCGCCGAATTCGACGAGCACCGAGCCTTCCGCGTGTTTCGTATAATTGCAGGTCAATGCGATCTCTCGCAGTTCATCCGGCTGGCGTCCGCTCGGTCTCATGGTATTGCTCGCTCTTCGAAAATCGGGGCAGTATACCCGAATTCAACTGCCCTCGCTTTTTACCGGCGATCCATAACAGAAGTCACGATAATCGCTCATGAATGCTAAACGGTTCTTATATTTGTTCGGTTTCGCGTTGTTGTTCGTCATTGCGCCCGCCGCTTATCAGATCGACAGGATTGCCCAGTCGCTGCCGGTCATGGACGGCGAGGCGGGGCTGCCAGGACTCTCCGAAAAGGCCGAGGTGGAAGCGGATGAGTTCGGAATTCCGTCGGTGCGGGTGGAAACGCGGGAGGATGCATTCCGCGTGTTGGGGTATCTCCATGCGCGCGACCGGCTTTTCCAAATGGACCTGATGAGGCGCAAGACGGCCGGACGATTGGCGGAAGTTTTCGGCGCGAAAGCGTTGCTCCTCGATAAACGGCAAAGAGCTTACCAGTTTCAGCGCGCGGCCGAGGATGCTGTGAACCGGATGCCGGCGGATCAACGCAAGGTCTTGCAAGCCTACACGGATGGCGTGAATGCGTTCATCTCCCGGGCTAAGGCCTTGCCGTTCGAGTTCCGCGTCCTGGCTTATCATCCCGATGCCTGGCGGCTGGAGGACAGCATGCTGGTCGCGCTGGGCATGTTTCAAACGTTGAACGGACATGACAAGGACGAGCGAACCCTTACGCTGATGGATCGTCTCCTTCCTGCCGAGGTGACCGCTTTCCTGACTCCCGACACCGATCCCTATGTTACCGTTCTCTTGGGCGGCGGCGATTCGCACCGGCCGGCGCGCCCGGTTCCGGTGAAATCGATCGCGAGCTTGATCGAGGAGGTCGGGGACCAGAAGCTCGGCAGCGTCATCGAGCCGGAAGCGCCCAGCATCGGCTCGAACAACTGGGCGGTGGGCGGAACTAAAACCAAGGACGGGCGCGCCATTGTGGCCAACGACATGCACTTGGGACTTTCGGTGCCGAATATTTGGTATCGTGCCCGGCTGCTCTACGGAGACGTGGATTTGTCGGGTGTCACTCTGCCGGGAGTGCCGCTGGTCGTAGTCGGCAGCAACCGTCATGTGGTTTGGGGATTTACCAATGTAGACGCCGATTTGCTGGATTTGGTGCGGGTCGAACTGGATCCCGCCGATCCCGGCCGATACCGGACGCCGGAAGGCTGGCGTCGGTTCGAGACCCGGACCGAGACCATAGTCGTTAAGGATGGCAGTGCCGAGCCCCTCGAGCTGAAGAGCACGGTTTGGGGGCCGCTCGCACCGGAGCCGCTGCTCGGCCAGCCTGTGGCGGTCCGTTGGACTGCGCTGGACCCGCGAGCCGTGAATCTGGGATTACTGGGGATGGACCGCGTCAAAACCCTGAATGAGGCCATGGCAGTCGTGAACCGCGCCGGCGCGCCGCCCCAGAATGTCGTTCTGGCGGACGATGCGGGGCACATCGCCTGGACTTACATGGGCTTTTTCCCGAGGCGGGTGGGCTTCGACGGGAGCGTCAGCGTTTCCTGGGCAAACGGTAGCGCCCGCTGGGACGGATTCATTCCGCCCGAAGAACTGCCGCGGGTCGTCGATCCCGCCGAAGGGTTTCTCGCAACCGCCAACAATCGTACTTTGGGCAAGGAATATCCTTACGTGATCGGCCACAATTTCTCCTACAGCTACCGCGCCTACCGAATCGCCGAGACGCTTAAGGGGATGCCTCGGGTTTCGGAACAGGATATGCTGGCCTTGCAGCTCGATACGGTCAGCGAGTTTTACGAGTTCTATCGCCGCCTGGCCTTGTCCGTGCTGAACGGTGAGCCAGAAGACGCAATTCTGGCGGAGGCGAAGCGCTCGATCGAACGCTGGAACGGCCGGCTCGATGCCGATAGCATCGGTATAGGGCTATTGGTCGAGTGGCGGCGAAATCTCGCAAAAGCCGTGTTCGCTCCTCTGGTGAGTCGGTGCGCGGCGGCCGATCCGAATTTCGCCTATGCCTGGCGCGAGCAGGAAACGCCGCTTCGTACGCTGCTCACGGAACAGGTTCCGGAAACGCTGCCGGATCGGCAATATGCCGATTGGCGCAGTTTTTTGATCGAGACGCTCCGCCGCAGTGCCGAAGAGGCCAAGCAGCGGAACGGCGTCGACCGATTGGAGAATTTGGCATGGGGTGAGATCAACCGGGTCCATTTGAGCCATCCGTTCAGCCAGACGTTCACACTCGCCGGCTGGGTTCTGGATATGCCCGAGGAGCCCGCGAGCGGCTGCGGCAGCTTCTGCGTGCGAGTGCTGTTTGACAGCCACGGCGCCAGCGAGCGCATGGCGGTGTCGCCGAATCATCCCGAGGACGGCATTCTCCATATGCCGGGCGGCCAATCCGGGCACCCGTTCTCGGTGCATTACCGCGACCAGCAGCAAGCCTGGCTCAAAGGCGTTGCTTTGCCTTTCCTGCCGGGTGCGGCCAAACATCATTTGACGCTGATTCCCGAATAATCCGGCCTGCACCGGGCAATGCCGTTAAGTCAGGTCCTGCTTCGTCATTCTTCGTCGGAATCTAGAAGCCACTAAGGGCATTGGGCTGAATCACATCCTTGTGTCCTGGATGCCGGCATGACGGCTTAACTTAACGGCATTGCTGCGCTAGGGAGGACGTTATGAGCGACGAATACCTCGAAATCGCGATCCGTTTAGGGAGCGCATGGACGGCCGGCGCCCTTATCGGACTCGAACGTACCTTTCACGGTCGTCCGGCCGGATTTCGCACGCATGCTCTGGTCTGTCTGGCTTCAGCGCTACTGATGTTGCTGACCGGCTACCAGAGGCTGTGGTTGAAGGGTGTTCCGCTGGACACGATTCAGACCGATCCGACGCGCATGGCCCAAGGCATCATGACGGGCATCGGCTTTCTGGGGGCCGGGGTGATCTTCAAGGAAAGGCTCACCATCCGCGGCCTGACCACGGCCGCATCCATCTGGATGACTGCCGCCCTCGGCATTCTTTACGGCATAGGCTTCTATTACCCCGCGATTCTGGTTACGGGTGCGGTCTTGGGTACTCTGGCTCTGTTCCGATTGATCGAGTACTGGATACCGAGCCAACAATACGCCCAGCTGAGGCTGCGGTATTCGAGGGATTCGGCGCCCGATGAATCGTCCGTCTGTGCGTTGATCGTTCAATACAAGGCGCGCATCGCGGGCATGAGCTACCGTCTTGTCGACAGCGGCAAAGCCTTCGAGTACTGCATGGTCATCCGCACTTACGATCTGGTCCATTTCAGCCGGCTTGCCGATAGGCTACGGCAAGAAACCGACCTTCTTGAGTTCAGCATTTCACCGGTGGGGGATTAGCCCCCATTTATCCCGTCAAATCTGGCGAGTGGTCGAGATATGTTGAACTTGCCGCGTCATGCAAGTGATCTCAACCTTGAACATCGCGTCAACTCTCATGGGCGGTTCGCAAGTGCGCGTTTCGGGCACGCTACGATCGATTTCGCGACGCCCCTTGGTGGAGGCGTCGCTCTGATCCGGCTCAAATTGGATGAGATATAGAATCGGCCGGATCCGATCGGCCAATCGATATGGGCTGCACTATGAAGCGGATCGTGGGACGCTCATTCCTGGACCGCGATTCCCAAATTTTCCCCGACCCAATGGCTTCTGATCTGATGTTTGTACATCAAACGATAGAGTGTCATGCGCGACACCGCCAATTGCCGCGCCGCACGAGAAATATTGTTTTCCGTGGCTTGCAGCGTAAGCTGGATAATTTCCTTTTCGGTTTGGTCTTTGGCTTCTTCCAGGGTCATAGGATGGTCGAATACTCTGCCAAAGCTCGGATGGAAGTCGTTCAAGCCCAGGTCCGCCGAGTTGATCAAAGGACCTTCGCACATGACCTTGGCCCGTTTGATCCGGTTGATCAACTCGCGAATATTGCCGGGCCACTCGTAACGACGCATCGCTTTCAATGCTTCGGGCTCAAAGCCTTGGGCGGAATCGCCGTCGCCGTTGGCGAACACGCGAAGATAGTGCTTGGCGAGAAGTTCGATATCGTCCTGACGCTCGCGCAGCGGCGGAACGTTTACGGTCAAAGCCTTGAGCCGCCGGTAGAGATCGTCCCGGAAGCGACCGTCCATTACCGTTTGTTCCAGGTCGGTTTGAGCGGTGGCGATGATCCGGACGTCGATCGGCGTTTTCGCGGTGTCGCTACCTGACGGGGTGGTCCCTTCCCGGAGAAAGTTGAGCAATTCGGTTTGAAGGTCTTCGGTCAGATTGCCGACTTCATCCAAGAGCAGCGTGCCTCCCGCCGCAGCTTCCAGACGGCTCTTGCCCGGTTCGTGGATGCGGTCATGCCGTTCTTTGTCGTGCCCGAACAGCTCCGATCGAATGACTTCCGGCGGCAATCCATCGCAGCTCACCTTGACAAAGGGGTTGTCGCATCGAGTAGAGGCTCGATGTATGGCGAGAGCGGTCGATTCTTTTCCGGTGCCGCTCTCGCCGATGATCAATACCGGCGCCTCGATGGCGGCGACTTTCTTGATGGTTCGGAATAGCCTGAGGCTTGCCGGGCTGCATCCGATCAGCTCCTCGCGATTTCTATGGATCGAGGAGGCTGCGGTGCGTTCCAAGATATCCGCCATGCCCAGAGCATGGCCGAGCGTCAATTGCAGGCGCCCGGTATCCAAAGGCAGGGTGTGATAATCGTAAAAGTAGCGAGAAATCAGCTCGCATAGGTCCGGTCTGTTCAAGGTCTCAGCCGCCAGCAAGCCGATCCATTCCATGGAGCGGCGTGCGGTGAAAAGATTCTTGATCGAGGATAAGTCGTTTGGCAGGTCGGAACCGAAGAAAACCATTCCAACCTTGAAACGATGATGATCGATGAGATTCTTGGCCTCGTTCAGATCGCCAGTGGAAAAGATAGTCCATTCGAGAGACCGCAGGGGATCGAGCGATTCGTTCCGAGCGGCCGAAAAATTGAAGCACAGTACCTTGCGCATATCCATATGTTGTCCTTCCTGGTTCACAAGTCTAGGAACTGCCGAGGATGTTGGATTCTTGGAATCCATAAGTCGGATGCCTGTCACCGGTTGTTGTATAGGGTTGCGGTGATTACGATGGCTTCAAGGAGCGGATCGAGGCCGCGGCCTAAAAACCCACCGGTCGGCATCATATAATCTCAGGCTACATGAGCCGGCGCAAGAACCCGACGACGGATAGCGCCGTTCTCGATCATGCGAGCGGAGCAAGCGACGGCACTTCCCTGTGCCGAAGTTAGAGGGCAGTCAGCTCAGGCCGCTTTGCGGAAGACGATCTCTCCGTCCTCCACGTCCGCGCTGACGGTATCGCCGGCGGCGATCTTGCCGGCCAGGATATCCTGCGCCAAGGGGTTCTCGAGTTGGTGCTGAATGGCGCGCTTCAGCGGGCGTGCGCCGTAGACCGGATCGAACCCGGCCTCTCCGAGTTTGTCCAGCGCGGCTTCGCTGACTTCGAGCGCGATATCGCGCTCGGCCAGGCGGTTTTGCAGGTAGCCGATCTGGATGCGGCTGATGGCGCGGATCTGCTCTTTGATCAGCGGGTGGAAGACCACCACTTCGTCGATACGGTTGATGAATTCCGGCCTGAAGTAGTGGGTAACCACTTCCATGACCGCCGCCTTCATCCGCTGATAATTCTCCTCGCCGGCCAGCTCCTGAATACGGTCGGAGCCCAGGTTCGAGGTCATCACGATAACGGTGTTGCGGAAGTCCACGGTGCGGCCGTGGCCGTCGGTGAGCCGTCCGTCGTCGAGCACTTGCAACAGTATGTTGAACACCTCGGGGTGGGCCTTTTCCACCTCGTCCAGCAGGATCACCGAGTAGGGTCTGCGGCGCACCGCCTCGGTCAGATAGCCGCCTTCCTCGTAACCGACATAACCCGGCGGCGCCCCGATCAGGCGGGCCACCGAGTGCTTCTCCATGAATTCCGACATGTCGATCCGGACCATGGCTTCCTCGGTGTCGAACAGAAACTCGGCCAAGGCTTTGCACAGCTCGGTTTTGCCCACGCCGGTCGGGCCCAGGAACAGGAAGGAGCCGTTGGGGCGGCGCGGATCGGCGAGACCGGCGCGTGAGCGGCGGATGGCATCCGACACCGCTTTGATGGCCTCCTGTTGGCCCACGACTCGCCGGGCCAGGTTTTCCTCCATGTGGAGCAGCTTTTCCCGCTCACCCTCGAGCATTTTCGATACCGGAATGCCGGTCCACTTGGAGACCACTTCGGCGATTTCCTCGTCGGTGACCTTGTTGCGCATCAGCTTGGTTTCCTGCATCTCGGCCTGTGTGGCGAGATCCAGCTCCTTTTGCAGCTTGGGAATCTCGCCGTATTGCAGCTCCGACATGCGGGCGAGATCGCCGTTGCGCCGTGCCGCGTCCAGGTCCAGCCGAGCCCGTTCCAGCTTTTCCTTGATGGCGGCCGTGCCTTGCAGCGCGGCCTTTTCGGATTTCCAGATCTCTTCCAGTTCAGCGTATTCCCGTTCCAGTTCGGAGATGTGGTCTTGGAGTGTTTCCAGCCGTTTTCGCGAGGCTTCGTCGGTTTCCTTCTTCAAGGCCTCGCGCTCGATCTTGAGCTGGATCAGGCGGCGATCCAGACGGTCCATTTCTTCCGGTTTGGAATCGATTTCCATGCGGATGCGGCTGGCGGCCTCGTCCACCAGGTCGATGGCCTTGTCCGGCAGATTGCGGTCGGTGATATAGCGATGCGACAGGGTCGCCGCCGCCACGATCGCGGGGTCGGTGATGGTGACGCCATGATGTACCTCGTATTTTTCCTTGAGCCCGCGCAGAATCGCGATAGTGTCCTCGACGCTGGGCTCGTCCACCAGCACTTTCTGGAACCTCCGTTCCAAGGCCGCGTCCTTTTCGATGTACTGACGGTATTCGTCCAAGGTCGTGGCGCCTATGCAATGCAGCTCGCCCCGAGCCAAAGCGGGCTTCAGCATATTGCCGGCGTCGATGGCACCTTCAGCCCGCCCCGCGCCGACCAGGGTGTGCAGCTCGTCGATGAAGAGGATGATCCTGCCTTCCTGTTTCGCGATATCGTTCAGCAGCGCCTTCATCCGCTCCTCGAATTCGCCACGGAACTTGGTGCCGGCGATCAGGGCGGCCATGTCCAAAGCCAGCAGGCGCTTGCCTTTGACGCCTTCCGGCACTTCGCCGTTGACGATGCGCTGCGCCAGGCCTTCGACAATGGCGGTTTTGCCGACGCCGGGCTCGCCGATCAAGACCGGATTATTCTTGGTGCGGCGCTGCAGAACCTGGATGGTGCGGCGGATTTCATCATCGCGCCCGATCACCGGATCGAGCTTGCCCTGTTCGGCGCGCGCGGTCAGATCGATGGTGAATTTCTGAAGCGCCTGGCGTTGCTCTTCCACGTTGGCGTCGTCCGCCTTCTGGCCGCCCCGGATCTGTTCGATGGCTTGCTCCAGTTTGTTCCGGTCCAGTCCCGCTTTCCTGAGCAAATCGCTGAGCTGGCCACGGTCTTCGATGGCCGCCAGCACGAAGATTTCGCTGGTGATGAACGTGTCGCCGCGTTTTTGCGCCAGCTTATCGGTGAGGTTCAACAACCGGCCCAGTTCGTTCGAGATCTGTACGTCTCCGCCGATACCTTCTACGCGGGGGATGCGGTGGAGCGCTTCTTCCAGAGAGGTACGGAGCTGATTGACGTTGACGCCGCATTGCGAGACCAGGGGCCGCACGGTGCCGCCTTCCTGATCGAGCAGCGCCGCCATGACGTGAATCGGCTCGATGAACTGATGGTCGTGCCCCAAAGCCAGGCTCTGCGCTTCGGCCAGGGCTGCTTGGAATTTACTGGTCAGTTTGTCCATTCGCATTGGAAAAATGCCTTTATGTTGCTTAATCGAGATGACTCAATAGATTGGGGTGCCGTACCCGCTTTTCAAGCGAAGCCGGCGATGCAGTCGCTCGTTATCGATCCTCTATAGGAAGGCATTGTAGTGAAGTTCCAGCCTTAAAAGCCGCTTTGACGTGCGTCGGAGCTTTGTAATACGATCGCCTTCCATTTCCACTTTTATGCGCGGAACTCCCATGCAGGATGCAGTGCCCTTCGCGGCAATCAGCCGCTTCCGGTTTTCCGAACCCGAGGTCCTCTCCGGACAATTGCCCAACGGAACCCTCTCTCGTCTCCTAACGGAAAAGTAGGCCGTCGTGATGGAGACGACGGCTTTAAGCAATAGAAGTTTTCCAGGCGTCGGCATGAGTTTTCTCGCCGGCCTTCTGAGCGCCTCGATTTACGGCTTCGGAATCTCCCTCCTGCTCGGGTTCGGTATCCATAAGATTTTTCTGTACTTGTGCGCCGCTGTCGTCATCTGTCTGGCGCTGTTGTCCCGCAGCGGCTTCCCAATCGATCGGCCGATGGCCGCTTTGCTGTCCCTCGTTGTTTTGCTGACCGGACAAGGCTATCTCATGGCGTCCGCCAACGAGACCGACTTTCGCTTTTTGGAGCATCTATCCTGGCCGGTGGCGGCGGTTGCCGGTGTGGTGATGCTGCCCGAGCGATTCGGCAGTCGCTGGCAATTGACCCATAAGCCGATTATCGCCGTGCTGGCTGCGTTCTACGTTGTCGCCCAGTGGATCGGCTTTGCGATTTTTCCCGATAAGTTCGGGCTGTTCGCCAATCCTCATTTCTTGGCGCTGTACTGCTTGCTGACGCTGCCGATCCTGTTCTATTTTTCGATCGCGAACGGCGGAGGACAACGGTGGCTGTTCATCTTGGCGTTGCTCGGCGATGCGCTGTTGCTGTTGAAGACCCAGTCCAGGCCGGGTTTTCTGGCTCTGCTGGCCGGCTCGCTGGTGATCGTCCCGTTCGTGGCGGTCAGGTACCGGTGGATGACGCTCGCGGCGGTGCTGATTATTCCCGGCTTGCTGTACGCATCGGGAATTTATGGATTCGACGACAGGATGGACGATTTCTTCGGTGATTTGCGCAAGGAAGAACGGGTGGCCATTTGGACGGAGACTGCCGAAATGCAGTCGGCGAGTTCGGTTCGAGAATGGATTTTCGGGCATGGATTCGGGCAGTTCTACCGCGATTATCAGGGGGTTTCCAGCTTTCATTCGGTGGTCGATTTCTCCTTTCCGCACAATTTCTTGCTGGAACTGCTGTATAGTCACGGGTTGATTGGGCTTATTGTTGTAATCGTCGGCTATGGGCTATTTTTCGCGAAGCTCTGGGTGCATACGGCGACTGCCGATAATGATACACGCAGGCAGATAGGCCTCCTTTTGATTGTCGTGACGACGGTCCATTTTGCGCATGCCTTTCTTACGCTGCCTTTTTTCTCCCGATCGACGCTCTATCCGTTGAGCTTGATTGTGGGGGGCGGTTTTCGTTTTTTTAAAGCTTCTCATGGCTCAGCCTGATTTTCCGCCGGTGGGCGTGATTATTCCCAATTTCAACGGAGTGCATTTATTGCGCCGCAATCTGCCGTCCGTGATACGGGCCGCCGCAGCTTATCCCGGCACCTGCTCGATCATCGTGGTGGATGACGGATCGGCGGACGGAAGTGCCGAGATGCTCCGGACCGAGTTCCCTTCGGTTCGTGTCGTCGTCCATGAAGCCAATCGCGGTTTCGCCGAAGCGATCCATTCGGGGGTCGATGCCGCCGACGCGGAATTCCTGATTTTTCTGAATTCCGATGTGCGGCCGCAGGAGGACTTCATGGCGCCGTTGATCCGGCATCTGGAAAAGGCCGAGGTCTTCTCCGTATCGCCCCTGGTTCTGGACGAGGACGGACGGGTGAGCCCGGTTTCGTGGCGGTGTTTCCGAATAAGACGGGGCCGGCTTAGGTCGGTGCGCTGGCGCTTCGACGACCTGAAGTCCGCTGCGCCGACGGAGAGCTTATTTGCCTCCGGAGGCTCCGTCGCTCTGCGAAAATCGATGTTTGTGGCGCTGGGCGGCTATTTGCCGCTTTACAAGCCGTTCTATTCCGAAGACTTCGACTTGGGTTTGCGCGCCTGGAAACGCGGGTGGCGAACGCTCTTGGAGCCTGCGAGTCGGGTGGTGCATGAAAAAAAAGGTTCGATTTCGGAAAACGTGGCCGCCGATCGAGTCAGAAAGACGCGGGTGTGCAATCGATTCTTGCTCGAATGGACACATATGCCGGGGAAGGACTTGATGCTCTATCTCTTGCCGGGCTATCTGTTCCAGTTGATCGGACGCTTGCTAAGACTCGATATGGTATACGTCAGAGGCTTTTTTGCCGCACTGCGCCGCCTTCCGGAAGCGCTTCGAGTACGAGCCGAAATCCGGAAGCACCAAGTCCTGGATTTTTGGCGTATCGTCGACGCCGTCGAGCGGAGTTTTGGCCTGAAGGCTTGATTATTAACGTGTTCGTGAAATTACGGAGACCCTATGGTTAGGGACAGGCCGATGTTTACCGTCTTTATTCCCACCTATAATCGCGCGGGCTTGTTGACTAGGGCTTTGTCCAGCATCGAGGCCCAGACCTATCGGAACTTCGAGGTCGTCATCGTCGACGACGGATCGACCGATGACACTGCTGCCGTCGTGGCTCGTTGGAAAGCGGGCGTCGAATTCCCAGTCATTTATGTCAAACAGAGCAATCAGGGCAAGCACGCCGCTCACAACAAAGGCGTGGAATTGGCCAGGGGGCGGCTTTTTTTCAATCTCGACTCGGACGACCGTCTCTTACCCGATACCTTGGAGCGTATCCGGCGTCATTGGGAGTCCATCCCCGAAAGTGAGCGTGGACGTTTCGCCGGTGTCGAAGGTCTGGTGGAGAGTATGGACGGGAAGCGGTCGCTGACCATTCCTTATCCCCATAATCCGCTGGATGCAAGCTTTCTGGACGTGCGCTATCGCCTGGGCGTGGGCGGCGACAAAAAACATGCGATTCGGACCGATGTCGCGCGCCGGTTTCCGTATCCGGTCTTTGCCGGCGAAAGGCATATCCGGCCCTCGCTGACCTGGAAACGGATTTCGCACCATTATGTCTTTCGTTGTGTCAACGAACCCTTCCAGCAGGTGGAGTACCTGGCCGATGGTCTGTCTTCCGACCGTTTTCGTCTGCGCATGCGCAACCCGCGCGGATTCCAGCTTTACTATCTGGAAGACGTAACCGAGCACCGGGCATGGCTCAGCCGCCGCCAACGGCGGCGCAGCATGGTCGATTTCATCCGTTTTTCCTTTCATGCCGGTGCCGGTCTTCTCAAGCAGGGAAGGCTGACCCGCTATGATCCCTTATGGCTGGCGCTGGTGCCTGCCGGATTCGGCCGCTGGCTGGTGGATCTCTACCGGCTGCGCTTCAAAAAGGGATACAAGCCGAATCGGAAAGAAACGCGCAACTGATGCGGGCGCTCTTAAGAGGTGTGAGAAGTCGTAGGTCGGCAATCCCTTGCCGACCAAGGCGTCGGAAAAGGATTTCCGACCTACAGCTACACCTTCGCAACGCGGCCATCGAGCCGCGCAGTAGCTTCTCACACACCCTCTTACAGCCACTCCGCGCGTTTCAGGCGTCTATACAGCCAAACGCAGCCGATCAAGGTTCCCGCCAAAGTGGCGGGATAGCCGAATCGGAAATCGAGCTCGGGCATGAACTTGAAGTTCATGCCGTACATGCTGAACACCATGGTCGGCAACGCCAAAATGGCGCCCCATCCGGCCAAGCGTTTGACGACTTCATTCTGCCGGACCGTGATCAGCGCCAGGTTTGCTTGCATGGCATCCGACAGGGTTTCACGCATGGTGTCGGTGGCGCGGATGATGCGGTGCACGTGGTCGTGTACGTCGCGGAAATAAACGCGCAATTCCTTGGAGACAACATCGGGGTGAAGCCGCATCAGTGCATTGCAGACGTCCAGCAAAGGCATCGCGGCATTGCGCAGCCGCAGCAGGCAGCGTTTGAGATCGTACAGGCGTTCCATCGCATCGCGATGCAAGCGGTTTTCAAAGATGTCTTCTTCTAGTTTTTCGAGCAGCGATTGGTAATGTTCGACGACCGGCATGAAGTTATCGACGATGAGGTCGAGGACTGCATAAAGCGCGAATCCGGAGCCTTTGGCCAGGAGTTGCGGCATGCTCTCGCAACGGACTCGGGCACGGCCGTAGCCTAGCGACGATTGGTGACGGATCGATATCAAAAATTGCTTGCCGACGAACAGATGCGTTTCGCCGAAATGAACCTTGCCGTCCTGAAGCTCTACAGTGTGCAAGACCACGAACAATGATCCTTTGTATTCTTCCAATTTCGGCCGTTGATGTGCGGAGCGGGCATCTTCCACCGCGAGTTCGTGCAGGCCGAATTCTTCCTGGAGTTGCAGCAACTCGTTCGGATCGGGTTCGGTCAAGCCAACCCATAAGAAGGTATCCGGTTCCGCAAGCAGTTCACTGATGTTTTCGACGCTGACGTCTCCGATTCGCTGGCCGTTGCGATAGGCGGCGCATCTGATATACACGATTAATCCTTTTCAGCCCCGAGCGGGACAATTGGTCATGGTTTTTGTACGTATTAGTTACATATAATACGATCAGTCGAATGGATGATTTCCCTTGATAGGTTTTTGATGGTCGATGCAAAGCGCTTGATGGGTGCCACGCGAACGGGCGGTGTTCTCCGCGGCGCATCTGTTGCGGCCGTACTGGCTTTGGGCGTTACGTTTTATTTTACCCCGCTGAAAAGCTGGCTGGATCAAGGCTTGATGCTCAAAGCCGAGTTGGCGAGTTACGGTTTGGCGGCGCCCTTGGTTTTTACCTCGGCCGGCGTAGCGCTCACAGCAATCGGGGCGCCTCGCCTGATTTTGTGCTCTCTTGGCGGATTGGCGTTCGGCTTTGCTTGGGGACTGGTGTGGAGCCAACTGGCGACGGTGTTGGGTTCATACGTGACGCTTCTGCTCATCCGCCGATTCGGCGTAGGCTACGGACTGAAGAAGGTTCGTCAGTTTGAGCGATTGGCACGGCAGATCAAGCAAAACGGCGTATTGGCCGTGGTGCTGATTCGACAGCTTCCACTGAACGGCTTCTACAATAATGTACTTTTGGGGATGACGGATGTCGGTCATCTGGATTTTCTCATAGGAAGCTTCATCGGGTTTTTGCCTATGGGGATTACCGCCTGTCTGATAGGCGCCGGCTTACTCCAGACCGATTTTGCCAAGGCCGCCGAATACATCGCCTTGGCATTGGCTTCGTCGGTGATTTTGGGCTATGCGTTGAAACGGCTCCACCGACTCGTATGCGCCAAGAACACCGAGTTGTCTTTTTTGGCCGATAAGGATGCGTGATCGGCTGCGCGGAATGTTTCGCCCGATGGCCGCATGCCGCTCGCTCTACACTAGACTAGGGACTTCATGAAAAATTTCGAACGGTTCAATTGACGTCCTTAGATTCGTGACGCCTCCTCGAGTTTGTCTTTTCATCCCCAGCTTCGGCAATGGCGGCGTTGGGCGCACCTTCGTTCACCTTGCCAATGGTTTTTCCGCCCACGGCGTACCAACGGCTTTGATCGTCAACCAAGCCGATACCGTCTTCGCCGACCGGTTGAACCCCGAAGTCGAGCAGGTGGCCCTCCATGGCCAGAGCGACCTGGCGCTCGAAAAAGATCTGCTCGCGTTCCTGCGGACCAATAGGCCGGCTGTCGTCATGACCGGCCAAGGGCGGGACGACCGCATCGCATTGAAGGTCAAGAAAAAGTTGCGGGATTCCGGCATACGGTTTTTCTTGCGCGTCGGTACTTCGCTGGGTGCCCGGACCGAACTCAAGCATCGGTTTTGGTGGTCGCGGTGGCTGTTCCGGCGCAGACAGCAACGCCTGTTCTCGCAAAGCGACGGCATCATCGCCAATTCCCGCGACGCGGCGGCCGATTTGTCGGCTTTCCTGAACATTCCGCTCGAACGCATCAGCGTGCTTCCCAATCCCACTGTAGCGCCGGATCTGCTGAACTTTGTCCATAAACCGGTGGATCATCCCTGGCTGAAGCCGGGCAGTCCACCGGTCGTCATGGGAGCGGGGCGGCTAGGGCGCGCCAAGGATTTCCCGACCTTGCTGAAGGCGTTCGCCCGGCTGCGTCGAGATCGGGTTTGCCGCTTGATGATCCTGGGGCAGGGCCGGCAAGCGGAAAAGCTGAAAAGCCTGGCGGCCGAGCTCGGCGTTCAGGATGATTTCGACCTGCCGGGCTTCGTGGACAATCCTTACGCTTTTCTCGCCAGGGCATCGCTGTTCGTTCTGTCGTCGCTGTGGGAGGGTTGTCCGAACGTGCTCATCGAGGCTCTGGCGGTCGGTACACCTGCTGTGGCCACGGATTGTCCTAGCGGGCCTAGGGAGATTCTGGCTGAAGGTCGTTACGGGCGGATCGTCGCGCCGGGCGATGCCGAAGCTCTCGCGGAGGCGATGGCCGCGACCCTGGAAAATCCACCGCCTTCCGAGCTCTTGCGCGAGGCGGTACGGCCGTACACTCTGGAAAACAGCAGTCGCGCCTATTTGGAATCTTTCGGGCTGGGCCACCCATGAGTTCGAGCCGTACAGATCTGGCTTTATTTCTGGCGACTTCCGGTCATAGCGGGGTCGATCGGATCATGCGCAATCTGGTCCCGGAGTTTGCCCGATGGGGTCTGCGGATCGATCTCCTTAGAGTGAAAGGCCATGGTCCTCATTGGGACGATCTGCCGCACAATGTCCGGACGATCGACTTGGGCGTTTCCCATGTCAACACCGCTTTGCCGGCGTTAGTCCGTTATTTGCGCCGCAGCCGGCCCGAAGTGCTATTGAGCGACAAGGACAAGGTGAACCGCACCGCCTTGACGGCACGGGCGCTGGCTCGCGTCGATACCCGCGTGGCGGTGCGGATAGGCACGACGGTCTCCAAGAATCTCGAGCGCCGCGGCTGGTGGGCGCGAAATGGCCAGTTGGCTTCGATCCGACTGTTCTACCGCCACGCCGACTGCATCCTGACGCCTTCCGAAGGCGCGGCGGAAGATCTGGCCAGGATAGCGGGGCTGCCGCTCAAGGCGGTGACCGTGGTGCCCAGCCCGGTGCTCACGGACCGTTTCGATGCGATGGCCGAAGCGACGGTGGATCATCCCTGGTTCGCGCCGGGCGAGCCGCCGGTGATACTCGGCATCGGCGAATTGTGCGCGCGCAAGGATTTCGCCACCCTGCTGAAAGCTTTCGCGGAGCTGCGGCGTGACCGTCCTTGCCGTCTGATCATCGGCGGCGAGGGGCGGCAGCGCGACAAGCTCCAGCAACTCGCCCGTCATCTGGGCGTGTCGGACGATGTCGACCTGCCGGGATTCCTGGCCAATCCTTATGCCTACATGCGCCGGGCCAAGGTTTTCGCTCTCACGTCGATTTGCGAAGGCATGCCGGTCGTATTGATCGAAGCCATGGCCTGCGGCACATCGGTGGTATCGACCGACTGCCCGAGCGGTCCCAAAGAAGTGCTCGGAGACGGTCGTTATGGTCCGCTGGTTCCGGTCGGCGATTCATCGGCCCTCGCGGCGAAAATCGCCGACATGCTGGATAGTCCGACCTCGCCCGAAGCGTTGCACGAGGCGACGATGCCCTACACCGTTACCAACAGCGCGCGGCAATATCTGAATGCTCTGGGTCTGCTGAGAGGAGAGGGGTAATGGGTCGTGCACAGCGTCTGGCGGTACTGATTTCGTTTTCCGGCACCGGCGGCGTGGAGCGCATGGTGATGAATCTGTTGCCCGCGTTCTCGCAGGAGGGGTTGGCGGTGGATCTCCTGGCCATCTTGCGCAAGCCCGCGCCCGAACTCATAAGGCTGAACGGTTCGGGGTTGCGGGTTCTGGACTTGGGCGTTGGACACACCGCCTTGGCGGTGCCGGGGCTGGTCCGCTATCTCAAGACCGAAAGGCCGTTTGCCCTGTTGGCCGCCAAAGACAGAGCCATTCGCGCCGCGGTGCTCGCCAAGCGCGTGAGCCGAGCGGATACCCGTCTGGTGGGCCGCCTCGGGACTCATCTTTCGGCCGCCATGGCGAACAAGCCGGCACTGATCCGCTGGGCACGCCAATGGCCGATGCGCGAAATGTACTCGGCGGTGGACCGTATTGTCGCCGTGTCCGAAGGCGTCGCGGAGGACACGCGGCGGATCGCGAAATTGCCGCCGGAAAAGATCGTGGTGATCCGAAACCCGGTCATTACCCCGGAGATGATGGAAAAGAGCCGCATGCCGGTGGATCACCCCTGGTTCGCGTCGTCGGACGTTCCCGTCATTCTGGGAGCCGGACGCTTGACGCGGCAAAAGGACTTTTCGACCTTGATCCGCGCTTTTGCCCGCGTGCGGGCCTTCATCGATTCGCGGCTGGTGATCCTCGGCGAAGGCCGGCTGCGCCCCAGTCTGGAAAAGCTGGCTGCCGATCTGGGGATCGCCGATGCCGTCGCGCTGCTCGGCCATGTCGCGAATCCGTATGCCTACATGGCGCGGAGTTCGCTGTTCGTGCTGTCGTCCGCCTGGGAAGGTTCGCCCAATGTGCTGACCGAGGCCTTGGCCCTGGGAACGCCGGTGGTGTCCACCGACTGCCCCAGCGGTCCGCGGGAGATTCTGCGGGACGGCCTTTATGGTCCGCTGGTGCCGGTAGGCGACGTGGAGCGCTTGGCCGATGCGATGTTGAACACCTTGCAGTTTCCGCTTGAGAACCGGTTGCTTCGCGAGGCAGCGTCGGAGTATACGGTGGAGCGTAGCGCGGCTCGCTATCTGGAGGTGCTGGGATTTACGCCTTCCGGCTCCGCTAAGGTTTTGCATCCGGTTTGACACAACTCTTTTGAATCCATGTTGCTCTCCCTCAAATACAACTTCCTGTTCGTCCACATCGCCAAAACCGGCGGCACCAGCATTCGCGACTCGCTTTGGCGGCAAAAGTGGACCGATCCGTACCGGATTCCGCAGTTTCTCTGCAGCAAGCTGAGCGGGATGACCGGCCATAAGATCGGAGCCAAGTTCCCGCGCCACGCCAAGATCATCGCCGCCAAGGAAATGCTCCCGCGAGAGGTCTTCGAGAGCTTGTTCAAGTTCGCCTTCGTGCGTAACCCTTGGGATTTGCAGGTGAGTTCCTATCATCACATCCGCCGCGAGCGGCCGCAGCTGATTACCCACATCGACAGCTTCGAGGCGTTTCTCCGCTGGAAGCTCGATCCGGCCCGCCCGCCGCAGTATCACGCCGACATGTCGACGGAGCTGCAAAGCGACTATGTGATCGATTTGCACGGCAACACCGTCGTCGATTTTTTCGGACGCTACGAATTCCTGGCCGAGGACTTCGAAACGGCCTGCAAGCGGATCGGCATCAAGACCCCGAAACTGCCCCACAGCCGCAAGGCGACCGACCGCCGGAAGGACTATCGGGATTACTATAACGACGTGACGGCCCAACTCGTGGCGGATCATTACCGACCCGACATCGAGCGGTTCGGCTATCGGTTCGACGAGCCGCTGGCCTCCAATCTGACCGGCTGAGATGTACCCGTCGCTGCATATTCTCGGCAGCCGACAGTTCGGCGGTGCGGACCAGTTCTACGTGCGCTTGCTGGGCGCGCTGCACGAAGCCGGGCAGCGGGTGATCGCCGTCAACCGGTCCGGCAGTCCGGTGGCAGAAGCCCTGAAGACTAGCGCCATCGAGCAGGTACACCTGCCGCTCGCCAATCAATGGGATCTCTGGTCGGTCTGGCGGATTCGCGAGTTGGTGGCCTGGCGACAGCCGTGCATCGTCCAGACCTACATGGGGCGCGCGACGCGCCTGACCCGTTTGCCTGCCAAGGCGAAGGCCGTGCATATCGCCCGCCTGGGCGGTTTCTACAAGATCGACGGCTATTATCGCCACGCCCATGCCTGGGTGGGTAATACGCGAGGCATCTGCGACTATTTGGTCAAGTCCGGTCTTCCCGCGGAACGGGTGTTCCACATCGGCAATTTCGTACCGGAGCCCTTCGTTTTTTCGAGCCAACACCTCGAAGAGCTCCGCGACAAACACAATATCCCAAGCGACGCGCTCGTGTTATTCGCCTTGGGGCGCCTGATCGACAAGAAGGGCTTCGACGATTTGCTGCATGCCTTTGCCGAACTTCCGGCCGAATCGAACGGACGCCCGCTGATCCTGCTCGTTGCCGGCAACGGCCCCGCGGTCGATCGGCTGAAGACGCTGAGCGATAGCCTCGGATTAACCCCTCGCGTCCGCTGGTTGGGCTGGCAACAACCCGACCCGTTCTACGCCTTCGCCGATCTGTTCGTCTGCCCCTCGCGCCACGAGCCCTTGGGCAACGTCATCCTGGAAGCCTGGAATTACCGCCTGCCGGTGGTCAGCACGGCGACCGACGGCGCTCTGGAGCTGATCGAAGACGGGGAAACCGGGCTCCTGGCGCCGTGCGGCGACCCCTCGGGACTCGCGGCGCAAATCCGGAGGGCGCTCGCGCTTTCCGATACCGAAAGAAGCGCGCTCGGCGAAGCCGGTCATGCGTTGCTGCAAACCCGGTACAGCCGCGAGGCGGTGGTCGGCGCGTACCTCGAGCTTTATCAGCGACTCATGGCGGACAGAGGCGACTGACACTGATGCCGGAAATCGATTCTCCGCCGCAACGCATCCTGATCATCCGGCTCAGCGCCATCGGCGATGTCATCATGGCTTCGGGACTGATTCCTGCGCTGCGCAAGGCGTATCCGAACGCCCGCATCGCCTGGCTGACGGAATCCGCCAACGCCGATCTCCTGCGCCATAACCCGCATCTGGACCAGGTTTATTTGTGGCCGAGGGGCCGTTGGCGGCAGTTGCGCCGGGAGCGCCGCTACCGTGCGTTCGCCAGGGAAGCTTTCGATTTGATCCGATCGCTTCGAGTCGAACGCTTCGACTGGGTGATCGATCTCCAGGGTTTGCTCAAGAGCGGCGTCTGGGCTTGGCTTTCGGGCGGACGGCGGCGCATCGGCCTCGGTTCGCGCGAGGGCAGCCAGTTTCTGATGACGGAGGTTATCGACCGGCGCGTGGATGATCTCCGCATCGGCAAGGAATACAGGATGCTCGCCGAGACCTTGACCGGCCAGACCGATACTTTTGAACTCGATATCGCCGTTTCGGAAGACGATCGAAAAGGGGCAAGAGAACTGCTGGAATCGGCAGGCGTGACCGGAGCATATGCCGTCATCTGCCCGTTCACTACCCGTCCTCAAAAGCATTGGTTCGACGAACGCTGGGCGGAGCTGTCGGTCCGCCTGGCCGGCGAACGCCGGCTCGCCGTCGTTATGCTGGGCGGTCCGGCGGACAAGGCGCGTGCCGAAATCATCGCCAGGCAGACGCCGGGCCTCATTAATTTGGCCGGCCGGACGAGCCTGGGACAGTGCGCGGCGATCATCGAGAAAGCGAGGCTGTCGATCGGCGTCGATACCGGATTGACTCATCTCGGCATCGCTCTGGGCGCTCCGACCGTGGCGATCTTCGGTTCCACCCGGCCCTATTTGGACACGGGCCGGGCCACGGCGAGAGTGCTTTACGAGCGCTTCGAATGTTCGCCCTGCCGCCGTCGTCCGACCTGCGGAGGGACGTTCGATTGCATGCGTCTCCATACCGTGGACAAGGTGTTCGGCGCTGCCATCGAGCTTCTGGAAAAAAGATCATGAAAGTGCTGCACGTGGAAATGGGGCGGCACCTATACGGCGGTGCCCGGCAGGTGGCCTACCTTCTCAATGGCCTGAGCCGGTTTCCAGGAGAGCATGTGCTGGTATGCAGCGAGGGCGCCGAGATCGTCGGGGCTATCCAAAATCCCGCCGTCGAGATTCGACCGCTTCCGTTCCGGGGCGACTCGGATCTCGGCTTTATCGGCCGGCTGCGGCGGCTGATTCGAAACGAAAAACCGGACGTGCTGCACATCCACAGCCGCCGCGGCGATCTTCTCGCCGCTTTGGCCGGACGGCTGGAAAACATTCCGATGATCCATAGCCGGCGAGTGGACAATCCGCCGCGCTGGGTCGACACCCGCATCAAGTTTCCGCTGTTCGAGACCATCGTCACCATATCGGAAGGCATACGCGAGGTGCTCATCGAAGCTGGCGTGCCGGCCGAGCGGGTGGTCTGCGTTCCGAGCGCGGTCGACACCGAGCGCTACCGTCCGGAATGCGATAAGGCTTGGTTTCGCTCGGAATTCGGCCTCGCGGAGGGCGAGACGGCGATCGGCATGATCGCCCAGCTGATCGGCCGCAAGGGGCATGAGGTGTTATTCGACGCCTTGCCCGTGGTCCTGGCTCGTCACCCCCAAACGCGGGTTTTGCTGTTCGGGCAGGGCCCCGTGGAGGCCGAACTTCGGACATCGGCTCGTGCCCGCGGACTCGATGACACCGTAATTTTCGCCGGCTATCGAACCGATATGGCGCGGGTCATACCTTGTCTCGATCTGGTGGTCCATCCCGCCTGGATGGAGGGGCTCGGCGTCTCGCTGCTGGAGGCTGCGGCCTCTGGGGTTCCGATCGTGGCAACACGGGCCGGCGGCATTCCCGAAATCGTGAAGGACGGCATCAACGGCCGCCTGATCGAGCCCGGCGACAGCGCCGCATTGGCTTCCGCTATCGTCGAACTGCTGGACGATCCGACGCGGCGCCGTGAACTGGGCCAGGCCGGGCGGCGTTTGGTTCTCGAACGGTTCTCGGTTGAAGCCATGGTGGAGGGCAATTACCGGGTTTACCGGCAGGTTACGGAAACGGTTGCTGAACGCGGCTAGAGGATTTTCCGATTTGGCGTAGGTCGGCAATCCTTTGCCGACGCCTTCGTCTGCAGTGAAAACGCGCCAGTCAAGTCGTCAGATCCAGCCACACGCTTTGGCAATCCGCTCGGCGCGCTTCTCCCAGCTGTACTCTCGGGCCTTTTGCTTCGCCGCTTGCGCGAGACGGCAGGCGAGTTGCGGATCGTTTTGCAGCCGCCTGATCGCCGCGATCCATCCTCCGGTGTCCGCCGGCTCGACCAGCAAAGCGGTTTTCTCGTGGTCGACGATTTCCCGAATCGCGGGCAGATCGCTCACGATGATCGGACGTCCCGCCGCCATCGCCTCGAACAGCTTGATGGGGCTGATCGAATCGGCATGGGGAAGGCTTCGCTGGTAGGGCAGCAGGACCAAATCGGAGCGCTCCCACCAGGTCGGCACGTCCCGGTGCGGCACGAAAGGCACGACGTGCAGCTTGCCCGAGGCTTGGACCGTATCTTCCTGTTCGCCCACCAAGGTGACGTCGGCGATTTCCGTTGCAGCGATTTCCTGGAAGACGTCGAGGCCTCGGTCGCGGCTGAGGCGCCCGAGGTACACGATGCGAGGGGCGGAGAGACGGTCGGGATCGAAGGCCGGAATCCGGTCGAATGCGGAAAGTTTGGTCCCGCTCGGACTGACCAGCACGCGCTCCGCGACGGCCCCGGCCCGGATCAATACGTCTGCCGCGGCATGGCTGATGGGGACGAGCCATCCGATGAGTCCCTGCCGATGATGCTTCACGATGCCGGCCAAATACCCTTTGCCGATCAGTTCGCGCTCCGCCTCGTGGATTTCCAGTTGATGCGGTATTCCGGCAGCGGCCAATGTGGCGCTGATTTGCACGGAGCGGGTGTAAACGCCAAGAGCCTTCCGAAGTCGCCTGCCATAAAGCCGAACGAACGGGCGGGCGTTCCAGCGCCGATTCAGCAGCCAGCTGGAACGGATGTCCAAGGACGATTCGATGCCGAAATCGCGCAGCCGGCTTTCCAGGTCCAGCGAACCCGGCCACGGCGGCAAATACAGCGTAGCGTCGACGCCCGCTTGGCGGAATGCCTCCATCATCTGCAGGGTCTGGATCAGATTGGCGCGATTTCGTTGCAGGCGGCTTCGGCCCAGATAAACGACGGGTAGCCTAGTCATGGCGGGCCGCATCGGGATGCCAGGCAAAGCTATAGGCGATCCCGGCCAGTAAAATCCAATAGGCCCGGCAGTCGCCGTGCAGAATGCGGAAGTCGAACAGGCTCCACACGGCCAAGAGAATGAAGCAGCCGGCCAGAAACGCGAAATGGTCTTTCGGCAGAATCCCGGTCTTATAGCTGCGCCATACGTTGGCCATCACCAGAAGAACCGTTGCGGCCAAGACCAGTGCGCCCAAAAGGCCGAAGCGGACCAGGATTTCCAGATAAGTGTTATGAAAGTGGTCCATCCAGTCCGCTCCTTTCGCCTGTGGATGGATCAGCTCGGGTTGACCGCTGATTTCGACGAGATGCTCGGTAGAGCCGGGGCCCCAGCCGAACCAGGGCCGCTCCAAATATTTTTGCAATCCGAATTTCTGAATATCGTGGCGATAGCCGATCGACGTGCGCGGCAAGTGCTGGTTTTCTCCCTGCAAAATCGACGAAACGACCGCGTTTTCCTGATCGATCCGGGTCCGGATCTCGCCGTGGTTCAGGGCAAACAGACCCACAACCACGCCCAGCGCGAGGAGCATGAAAGGAACCGACTTTCCGAGCTGAAGGTCGGTTCTTTTTGTCTTCCAAAAATAATGGATACCCAATGCGCTGGGAACGGCTATGAGTGCGGCAAGCCAGGCGCCGCGGGATTTGGAAGAAATCAGCATGAAACTGGACAGATATAGGGCGGCCAGCCAACAGGCGAGGCGAAATAGGTCATTCAGGGGACTCGTGCGGGTGCTCCAGATTCGCGGGGTATAGATCAAGAGTCCCAGAATTGCCGATGCCGATACCAGGCCGCTGAAGATGATTCGGAGTTTGAATCCGGTTCTTTCGGCGACGGTCATGTGATACAAGTTCGACCAATCGGCTTTCCAAAGCATGCCGATCAGGAGCCCCCCGGTGGCCAGGATCAGCGTCCAGTGGATGCGCCGCAGGTCGCCGCGCAGCCACCAGGCAAACGGCAGAAAGGCGAACAATTTGAGCCAATTCGAGGCGTCTCGGATCTGAAGTTTGCGCGTTTCGGGAAATTCGTCGATCGCGAAATAAGCCCCGATGGCCACATAAATCGCGAAAGCGGCAAACAGTCCGAACATCGGATCGCGGCGAAACACCGGCCATGCCGACGGATTCAACAGAAATGCCAGCGAAAACGCGGCTAACGCGATATTGGTGCCGGCCGGACTCAGCCAGGCAAAAAAGGCGAAAGCCAAGGCAGCCGTGACGCCGGTATAATTGGCATACTGGACCGGGGGAGCGATGACTCCAGCGACCATTGGATGATTTCTATCCGTGTGAAAAAACCACGATTTTAGCAAAGTCGAACAGGCCGCTTGAGAAATCAGGACGGCCTTTTATTAAGCCTGCACGACCTCATGAGCGAAAAACACTCCGACCGAAAGCCACTCACCGATGGAATGATCATCTATCGGCGGCTGCTCAAATACGCTTTGCCCTACTGGAAGATGTTCCTGGCTTCAATAGTGGCCATGATTGCCTATGCCTCGCTGGGACCCGCTTTCGCCAAGCTGATTCAGCCGCTCATCGACGGCAGTTTCATCGAGAATGACCCCGAGATTCTGCGTCAAGCGCCTTTCATATTGCTGGGTTTGTCGATCGCCCGTGGTATCGCCGGGTTCGCCGGGGATTACTGTTCCGGATGGGTCGGACGGCGGGTGATCGCCGATCTCCGCCGGGATTTGTTCGATCAGCTATTGAATCTTCCCTGTGCCTATTACGATCACGCCTCGTCGGGGCAGTTGCTCGCCAAACTGCTGTACAACACCGAGCAGGTGGCGAATTCCTTGACCAAGGGCGTGGTCGCGGTGTTCAAGGACGGATTGACCATCGTCGGTCTCACTTTGTTGATGGTTTACGAAAATGCCTTGTTGTCCCTGGTCTTCATGGTGGTCGGCCCGGTGCTCGGCATCAGCATTCGCCTGGTCAGCAAGCGTTTTCGCAAGATCAGCATGCGTATTCAGGAGTCCATGGGCAATGTCGGCCACGTGGCGCAGGAAGTGATCGATGCGCAGCGCATCGTCAAGGTGTTCAACGGGAAAGGCTACGAAACCGAAAAGTTCGCCAAGGAAAACGAACGCAACCAGCGGCGGCAAATGAAGCTGATCGTCACCGACGCGGTTAGCGGCTCGCTCATACAGCTCATCTATGTCAGCGGGTTCGCGGCGATTTTGTACGTGGTCTCCCTGGACTCGGTGCGCCACACCATCACGCCCGGCAGTCTGATTGCCTTCATTGCGGCGATGGCCATGATGCTGAGCCCGATCAAGCGTGCCACCCAGGTCCTCAACATCATGCAGAAGGGGATCGCCGCCGGGGACAGCATCTTCGAGCTATTGGACAAGGAGCGCGAACACGATACCGGTACGCGAGAACTCGACGCGGTAAAGGGACATATCGAATTCCGGAAAGTCGGTCTTGCGTATCACGATGACGGAGATTACGCGCTGAAGAATATCGAGTTGACGGTAAAGCCGGGCGAAACCATTGCGTTGGTCGGACAGTCGGGCAGCGGCAAAACCTCGCTGATACGCTTGCTGCCTCGCCTTTACGAGCCCACTCAAGGCGAAATCCGCCTCGACGGGCGGGACATACGGGAGTTCACCCTGGAGAGTCTGCGCCGGCATATTGCTTACGTGGGGCAGGAAGTTACCTTGTTCAACGACAGCGTTGCCAGCAATATCGCTTACGGTTGCCGGGAGTCGGTGAGTTTCGAGGAGATTCGGCAGGCGGCGAGGACCGCCCATGCGCTGGAATTCATAGAAAACCTGCCGCAAGGCTTCGACACCGTCGTCGGCCAGCAAGGTATCGTGCTCTCGGGCGGACAACGGCAGCGTATCGCCATCGCGCGCGCCGTCCTCAAGAATGCTCCCATCCTGATACTCGATGAAGCGACTTCCGCGCTGGATGCGGAGTCCGAGCGGCACGTCCAGGAGGCGCTGGAGGTATTGATGAAAGGCCGGACCACCTTGGTCATCGCTCATCGTCTGTCCACCATCCAGAATGCGGACCGGATCTATGTCATGCGGGACGGTCGTATCATCGAAAGCGGCACTCACGAGCAATTGCTGCGCGGACAATCCTATTACGCGGAGCTTCATCGCTTGCAGTTCGAGCACAAGGCGCTCAGGCCTGTCCCCCACGTTCACGCGATGCCTTAGAAGCTGTCCCGGCAAGCCCTCGAGGCCCTTCGAGAAGTTCGGGACGAACCGGCTAGCGGCAAAATCGGCGTTTACAAAAAATGCGAGTTTCGGGGATTTCTTGCGCAAATTGTTGACTAAAGTCAAGAGAGATATTGCGGTTTTATTCGTTTCGGCCTATGGTGTGTCGGCTCGCACGCAACCGCGGTGACGCTCGGAACTTCAGGCGGCGGCTGGCGAGTCGATAGAAACTACAAGAAGAGGAGGAGAAAGATCATGATGCAATTGCTGGTCGGTCTGACGGTGATCTTCGTCGTATTTGTGATCTACGAGGTATTCAAGACCGTGTCTCGCGCGGATAGCACGCCAACCCCGGTAGCGGCGCCCGAAACGAAAGCCGAGGAAGCCGCCGGCGCGCCTGCTGTCGCCGAAACGGCCGCGCCCGCCGAGGAAGAGGCCGCGCAAACCGAGCGCGGCGGACAGTTGCGCAATCCGGCTACGGGCGAAGTCTCTCCAGTGCCGACAAATTATCGTTTCGCCAAGAAATGGGTCAAAGAAGCCCTGGTCGCGGAAGGATTGCTGGATCGAGTCTATAAGCCTACGGAGCTGAACGACGCGGTTGCCGGGAAGATCAAGGACGCTCTGGATAAGCTCAAGACTCTGGATAAATATCGGGCTTGACGGCGTTGGGCGATGGAGTAAGCCCTTTAGATTTTTTTAGTTCAGGGCGACGGCTGACTCGCCTCCGTTGTGTATCTCGGCCGTCCATCCTCACCGGTTTTCCGCATTTGCTCAGTCCAGTCCCAGCTTTTTCAACTTATAGCGCAGTGCGCGGAACGTGATGCCCAACTGCTTCGCCGCCGCGGTCCGGTTCCAACGGTTTTTTTCGAGAGCCTTGATGATCGCCTGCTTTTCGATCTCGTCCATATAGCTTTCCAGCGACAGACCGTGTTCCCTCACGGGGTTCTCCTCCGACGCAGTCGGAAAAGCCGTTTCGATCATCTCCAATCGCAAACGGTCATCCAGGGAGCGCCAGGATGACCCTTCCAATCGCAAACGATCATCCGGGGAGCGCCCGGATGACCCTTCCGGAAGGTTCAAGTCCTCGACCAGAATGCGATGCCCGTCGCAGAGTGCGACGGCCCGTTCCAGAATATTTTCGAGCTCCCGTACGTTGCCCGGAAACGGATAGCTCATAAGTGCGGTCAAGGCTTCGGCGCTCAGTTCGGCCTTGGTATCTCCGGGGGAGGTGAGTTTTGCGAGTATGTGGTCGATCAAGGCCGGAATATCGCTGCGGCGCTCGCGCAAGGGCGGAACATGCATCTCGATCACGTTGATGCGGTAAAAAAGATCCTGCCGGAAATCGCCGTTTCGGACCATCTCCGCGAGATTCTTGTGAGTTGCGCTGACGATACGTACGTCTACCGGAATTTCCCGAGGTTCGCCCAGCGGTCGAATCGATTTTTCCTGAATCGCGCGCAGCAATTTGACCTGCAACGACAGCGGCAGGTCGGCGACTTCGTCCAGAAACAGCGTGCCGCCGTGAGCCGCTTGAAATAAGCCCTGCTTGTCCCCGACCGCTCCTGTAAAGCTGCCTTTTCTGTGGCCGAAAAATTCGCTTTCCATCAGGTCGTGCGGTATCGCACCGCAGTTCACCGCGACGAACGGCTTTTCGGACCGCGGACTCATGGCATGGATCAGTCTCGCAACCAATTCCTTACCCGTCCCCGATTCGCCGCTGATGAATATAGGCGCCTGATTGCGTGCCAGCTTGGTGATTTTGGAGCGGATTTCGCGCATCGCTTGCGAATCGCCGAGCAATATATGGCGGGAGCGGCGGTCCCTGCCTTCTTGCTGACCGAGCTTGAGCGCCGTGTTCACGAGGTTCCTAAGAATGTGCAGATCCAGCGGCTTGGAGACGAAGTCGAAGGCGCCGTTCTTCAAGGCGCGAATGGCCGACTCCATATTGCCATGCGCGGTGATGACCGCCACCGGCAGTGCCGGAAGGTTGAGCTGGATGTATTCCACCAGGTCCAAGCCGTCGCCGTCGGGCAGACGCATGTCGGTCAGGCAAAGATCGAAATGCCGGTTCTGCAGGAGTTCTCGGGCCTGCCGCAATGCGCCGGCCGATTGCACGTCGATATCCATGCGCTCGAGCGTGATCTCCAGCAATTCGCGGATGGCGGGCTCGTCATCGACGACCAGGGCGGACGGTCTGTTCATAATTCGATTGTGGTTTTTTCTGCGTCGGCCAAACGGAGCCGGAAGCAACCGCCGCCGGCGACAGGTTCATATTCCAGTTTAGCCTGGTTGAGTTCCGCCAGCTCGCGCGCGATATAAAGCCCGAGTCCGGTGCCGCTGGCGGAGGTGGTGAAGAATGGCTCGAACATTTGCTGAACGGTCTGACTATCGATGGGCGCTGCATGATCGATGATTTCGACGCATGGTTCGCCCCGTTGGCGCCTTACGCGCACCCGGATGGCCCCGCGTTGCGGCTCGCCGTATTTCAGCGCGTTCGAAAAAAGATTTTCAAGAATCTGTTTGAGATGGCTGGGGTCGACCGTGACCAGCGCATCGCCGATCTTGATATCGAGTTGAAAGGCTTTTTCATGTATTCCCTGCGCCATTCGGTAGTCGCGCAGAAACTTTTTCAAACTAGACGCCAAGGGAAGTATTTCTCGCTTCGATTGGCCTCGTCGCGAGATTTGAAGCACATTCTCGATGACGATGTTAACCCGTGCGGTATGGTCGAGAACGATCTGTATCAGGCGCCGGTCTTGAGATTGCAGCGACGAGCACTCGGCCAGAAGCTGAGCGGCATGGCTGATGGCGGTCAAGGGGTTGCGAATCTCGTGAGCGATGCTGGCGGTGAGGCGGCCGAGCGAAGCCAGCTTGCTTTGCTGTACCCGCTGATTGTACAGGGCATTGTCTTCCAGGAATGCCATGTAAATCGGAGGCCATGTAGGCCCTAAGCGGGTGAAGCGAACTTGCAAGGGTTGTCCTGCCCGAGAACCGAGACCCACCGTGCCGGGGATCGGATCGTCCAGCCAATCCCAAAACAGCTCGGCCAACTCCGGACAGGCGGTTTCCAAGGACCGGGCGGTCGAAGAGATGCCGAGAAGCCGAGCGGCCGAATCGTTCATCATCCAAATATGATGCTGCTCATCGATGACGAGAATACCCGACTGCAGGTGGCGGATGATGAATTCGTTGAGCTGCTGAAGATTGGCCAGGTCGACGCCGCGTTGCGCCGCGATCGCTTCGCTCTGCTCCGCGCGTCTCGCCAGCACCAGGGCGAGAATCGCGATGCCGAAGAACGAGGCCCCGAGCATGCCGGCGTAAGTGTAGGCCGCTTCGAACGCTCCGGAGAGATCGGCGTAAACTTCTTCTCCCAGGACTGCCACGCTGGCCAGCGCCGCCAGCAGCAAAGCGCAGCGACCGCCGGTCAGGATGCCGCCAGCCGCCACCGACAAAGCCAGCAATACGCCGACGCCGGTCTCCACGCCTCCCGAAGCGTGCATGATACTGGGGATCAAGACTAGATCGGCGAGCACGTGCAGCTGTGCTTGAAGCGGGAAGGCGGGGCGGCGCAGGAGCAGAGGAATAGCCGAGAAAAAAATAGATCCTAGATAGATGCTGCTGGCTGCTGCATAAAGCACGGGGTCGTGTTTGCCCAGCGACGACGGCAGCGCACCCAGAAAAAACAGGAACACCAAAACGCTACCCAGCGTCAGACGGTATAGAAGATAAACCGTTAGCGACTGCCAGGCTTGGTTTTCAGGAATGCGGTAATGTTTGGAGAACGGACAGGGCGATATTTGCTTGTTGTCGAAGTCCATTGTCCGTAGCAGCTGTTGAGCGCCGTAGAGCCTCGTGCCGGGTCGTTCACCGCAAAACCGTTTGCAGGTACCTTGCGCTCGATCGTTTCACGGGGAGCGGAGACTCGCCCGAGTTCGGGGTCGGTGCGTGGCGTTGCGACATGGCTGCGGTGCGGTTTCGGAGCGGGTCTATTAGAATAGCCGTAGACATTAAGAGTAGCATCGATTTGAGGATTGATGCCCGGCGCGAGAGCTAAACGGAGTATCCAATGAACCTACATGAATATCAGGCGAAGCATTTGTTTTCGTCCTACGGCTTGCCGGTCCCCCGCGGCACCCCGGCATTTTCGGAGCGAGAGGCGGTCGAAGCTGCGACCGCCTTGGGCGGCGGGCAGTGGGTGGTGAAGGCCCAGGTGCATGCCGGCGGGCGAGGCAAGGCGGGCGGCGTCAAGCTGGTCGGCAGCGTCGATGCGGTCGGGGCCTCGGCGGGTCAATTGCTGGGGTCGCGTCTGGTTACCGCTCAGACGGGCAGCGCCGGATTGCCCGTGAATGCCGTGCTGGTCGAGGAAGTCCGCCCGATTGCGCGGGAGCTTTACCTGAGCGCGGTGGTGGACAGATCCAGCGCCAGGGTGCTGTTTTTGGCGTCCAGCGCCGGCGGAATGGATATCGAAGAGGTGGCTGCGCAGCACCCCGAGAAAATTCTGAGTCTGACGGTCGATCCTGCGGCGGGGCTTCAAGCGTACCAGTGCCGGGAAATCGGCTTTGCCCTGGGGCTTCGGGGCGACCAGGTCAACGCGTTGACCAAGATCATGAACGGAATGTATCGGCTGTTTTTGGACAAGGATTTGAGCCAAATCGAGATTAATCCCTTGGTGGTGACGGAAGACGGTGCGTTACTGGTGCTGGACGCCAAGATCAACATCGACGACAACGCCTTGTTCGCCCATACCGATCTGGCTGAGCTCCGCGATCCGGCCCAAGAGGATCCCAAGGAGTCTGCGGCCCGCCAGCATGGACTTAGCTATGTCACGTTGGACGGGAATATCGGTTGTATGGTGAACGGGGCGGGACTCGCGATGGCGACGCTGGACGTCATCAAGCTTTACGGGGGAGAGCCGGCCAACTTCCTGGACGTGGGCGGCGGAACCACGGCGGAAAAAGTCGCCGAGGCGTTTAAACTGATTTTGTCCGACGCGAAGGTGAAAGCTGTTTTGGTGAATATCTTCGGCGGCATCGTACGCTGCAATCTGATCGCCGAAGGCATTATCTCGGCCGTCAAAGAGGTGCACGTTCAGGTGCCGGTGATCGTTCGGCTCGAAGGAACCAATGCCGAGGAGGGCCGGCGCTTGCTCGAGCAGTCCGGTTTGGCGCTGATAACCGCGTCGGATTTGGACGAGGCGGCGAAAAAGGCTGTGGAGGCTGCGCAATGAGCATACTCGTCGACAAGAACACCAAGGTCATTTGCCAGGGATTTACCGGCAAGCAGGCCACTTTCCATTCCCAGCAGTGTCTGGAATACGGCACCCGGCTGGTCGGCGGCGTGACGCCGGGGCGCGGTGGGCAAACCCATTTGAATTTGCCGGTGTTCGACACGGTCAAGCAGGCGGTACGCGAAACGGGCGCCACGGCCAGCATGATTTACGTGCCCCCGCCGTTCGCGGCGGATGCCATCCTGGAAGCGGCCGACGCGGGTATAAAAGTGATCGTCTGCATCACCGAGGGCATTCCCGTGCTGCACATGCTCCGGGTCAAAGCGGCGCTGGCCCATTACGACACCGCATTGATCGGCCCCAACTGCCCCGGCGTGATTACGCCGGGCGAGTGCAAGATCGGCATCATGCCCGGTTTTATTCATCGAAAGGGTTCGGTGGGCATCGTGTCCCGATCCGGGACCCTGACTTACGAAGCCGTGCATCAAACCACCAAAGCGGGACTCGGCCAGAGTACCTGCGTCGGGATCGGCGGAGATCCCATCAAGGGCTTGGATTTCATCGATCTTTTGGCTTTATTTCAGAATGACGATCAGACCAAGGGCATCATTCTGGTCGGCGAAATCGGCGGCAGCGCCGAGGAAGAAGCGGCCGAATACATCAAGTCGCATGTCACGAAGCCGGTAGTCGGTTACATCGCCGGTCTCACGGCGCCGCCCGGAAAACGCATGGGTCATGCCGGTGCTATCATCACCGGCGGCAAAGGGACGGGAACGAGCAAAGTGGCGGCCCTGCGGGCGGCGGGCGTGGATGTCGTCGATACGCCTACGGATATGGGGCAGCGAATGAGTGCACTGTTAGGGAAGCCCTGAAAAGGCTTCTCCGGTTTTAGGGCGCTCAGCATGTAGGCTAGGGTGAGGAACGAAACCCGGCATTGTCGCGGGGTTGCCGGGATTCCTTCGTCATCCCGGCCTACGTTCGCCGCTGAGTTGACGAACGGGGAGGTTAGAGCGTTTTTCTCCGCCGTTTAGCGGTGAGGATCGGGAAATGCGTAGGTCGGCAATCCCTCGCCGACTTATCGGCTCGGCAAAGGACTTCGTCGGCAAAGGATTGCCGACCTACGTTCTTCCCGCCCGATACGAAGCCGTACACCGGCATGAAAAACGCTCTAAAGCGACCGTTTGCGATTGGGAAAGGAATGTCGACCTACCGTACCTTGGGGCGCGGCGTCAAACCGGAAAACGCTCTAACCTCCCCGCATTCTGCGCTGATCCGGCGTGATGGTCTCCAGCCTGAATGCATAGCTGCCTTGCTTGCGATCGGCGAAAAATAGACGCAGCGAGCGATAAACCGTTTCGAAGGAGATTTCGGTCCAGGGGATCTCGTCCTCCCTGAACAGGCGTGCTTCCAAGGTTTCCGAGCCGGCCGAGTAGCGTTCTTCCAGCATGTGGGCACGAAAGAACACGTACACCTGCGAAATATGGGGAAGGCTGAAAATGGTGTACACCGAGTCGAGCTCCACCTCGATATTCGCTTCCTCGCGAGCTTCGCGGCGGGCGGCGTCCGGCAAGGTTTCGCCGAGTTCCATGAAGCCCGCGGGCAGTGTCCAATAGCCGAGACGCGGTTCGATGGCGCGCTTGCACAGCAGTATCCGGTCCTGCCACACAGGAATGCATCCGGCGATCAGCTTGGGGTTCTGATAATGGATGGTCCCGCAGGAGTCGCAGATGTGGCGCGGACGGTCATCGCCTTCGGGAATGCCCGTTCGAAGCGATGTTCCGCAGTGTGTGCAATAGTTCATCGGCCGTATGGTGCCTCAGGCTTGGGCGGCACTGTCGCGACCAGTTCACGAGTGCTTCCGCCCGTTGCGGTGCATTGATCAGGCGATCATGCTCGAAATCAGTTGATCCTCAAGTTCGATGCGCATCGCCAATTCCTCGCCGAGCTTGGACAAATCATCCTCGAGATGGGTTTTGAGCCCGTCTCCGATCAGCGTTTCGTACTTGTCGTTGAACTCCACCGCCGCATCGGTGGTTTCGGCGATGCGAGGGTAAATGTTTTCCGCCAGTTCAAGTACTTTCCGCCTTCGTTCGGTTCCGTCGATGATGCGTTGGTAAATCCCGAAATGCCCCAGCGATATGTAATCGATGAGCAATTGGCAGAACTCCTGGACTTTCGTCCGAAGGGGCTGCTCGACCGTAAAGGGCTTCATTCCCGCAATTGTGCAGTACAGCGACCAAACTTGCCGCCTCTCCTCCAGAAGCTCCTCGATCATGTGATTCGTGTTTTGCCTGCGTTCGTTGATGCTCGCACTCATCATGACTGTTCCTGATTTTTCTTTTCCAGAAAGGCGGGCATACATTATGCCATCTTCCGCAGAGGAACAATCCTCTGCCGCAAAGTTAAATACCTTTAGGCGCGGCCAAGAAGGGCGGGAATCTTACGGTGGAGCGATGGAGACCTGGAGTCGATCTCCGGCCGTTCAACTTTCGGCCGGTCGGCTGTCCGCGGAGAGGAGCCGCGAGAATTCTTCTATCGACTGCGGACGTTGCGCGGGATCTACGATCATGGCCAAATCGATGGCTTGCAGCAGATTTTGCGGATAGCGGCGCTTGAACGCTTTGACCGCCGGAATGAGGCTATCGCGTTCGGCGCGAATCGGAGCCGCGGGAGGCGGGAGGCCGTCCAAGCACATCCGCATGGTTGCGCCTATGGCGTAGATGTCGCTCCACGGGCCTAAGGCGCCGTCGTCCTGATATTGTTCGATGGGAGAGAAGCCGTTGGTCAGGACTTTGCCGATTCGCGTGTTTTCCTCGTACGGATAAGGCTGCGAGGCTCCGAAGTCCAGCAGCAAAGGATCGCCGCCCGAACGGATCAGAATGTTCTGCGGTTTGATGTCGAGGTGCAGCAGCCCGTTTTGGTGGATCGTCCTGAGGCCATCGAGGAGCGCCGGAAACACCATGCGCAGGAACTGATCGCTCACACCGTTTTTCTTTTCTTTCAGCAGATAATCGCCCAGGATTTTTCCATATTCGAAGGTCATTACCAGGTAGACCGTCGAGTTGGCCTGAAAGAAGTTCAAGACCTCGACGATGTTGCGATGTTTGAACCTGGTGAGAACTTTGGCTTCTTCAAGAAACAGTCGCCGGCCGCGCAGGAACATCGAGCGAGTTTCTTCGCTGTTCGGCACCACGTGATTTTCCGGCGTGCGATGCGCTAGGCGGCGCGGCAGGTACTCTTTGATGGCTACCTGGTGCTGGTCGGCCAGCTGGCGCGCCAGGTAGACGGAACTGAATCCGCCCCCGGCCAAAGGGCGCTCGATCATGTACTGATCGACGATTGTTCCGGACTTCAAAAAGTAAAACTCTTTCGGAGGCTTGTCCGAAGAGTCTGGCCAGAGTTTCCGCATGGGAGGATTCAGCTTAATATTCCGTTCTTTCGCATTAGGGTTTTACGCAGGACCGACTTCAGTTCTCTCCCCTCCGGAAAAAAAGGGCGAACCGACAAAATTCGGGACAGGCCAGAAGACTTAAATGCGTGATTCAATTTACTCAGTATAAAGCAAGATTTTCCATGATCCGCAGCATGACCGCTTTCGCCAGCGGCGAACGAGAAATTCGGGACTGGCTTTTCACCTGGGAGGTACGCTCGGTCAATCACCGCTACCTCGATCTTTCCCTGCGTTTGCCGGATGCATTCCGCTTTTTGGAGCCTGCCGCCCGCAGCCGCGTCGGTGCGCTCATCAACCGAGGGCGCTTGGATTGCATTTTGTCCTATAAGAAAAGCGTCGAAGGCGGCGCCGACATCCGCATGAACCGTGAGTTGGTCACCAAGCTGTTGGCGACCGCCCGGGAGGTGGACGATCTGAGCGATAGGCCCTTGGCCGGCTTCAGTGCCCTGGACGTCTTGAAATGGCCGGGCGCCTTGCACGAGCCCGAGACCGACCGAGAACAACTTGCCGCCGAAATTCTCGACCTTTTGACCGACGTGCTGAAGCAAGCCATAGTCGTACGGGAAAACGAGGGGCGCCAATTGGCGGCTTTGTTGAAAGAACGCTGCGTCAAACTGCGGGAACACGTATCGTCGGTGCGGGCGCGTATGCCGGAAGTACTCCAATCCATTCGGCAGAAGATCATGGCACGGCTGGCCGAAGTCTGCGCCAATCCGGATTCCGAGCGGCTGGAGCAGGAAATGGTCTACCTCGCACAGAAATTGGATGTCGACGAGGAACTGGATAGGCTCGATGCCCATGTCGATGAAGTGCTGCGGGCCTTGCGCCAGAAAGAGCCGGTGGGCCGCCGTCTCGATTTCCTGCTTCAGGAAATGAACCGCGAAGCCAACACGCTAGGCTCGAAATCCGCCGATGCGGAAACGACCAAGTCCTCGGTCGAGATGAAAGTGCTGATCGAACAAATGAGAGAGCAGACGCAGAATATTGAATGACGTATCGGGATGTTCCCGCATTGGGGACGCGGGAAGGTCTTGCACACAGTCGATTTTCGGCTAAGCTGGAGGGGACTGCACGGAATTGGGGGAAGATTCCGCTAAGAATCACCAAGAAGCAGTCTTGAGTGCCCGGCCTCGGCCGGGTTTCTTTTTTCTACACCTCAAGCCGATGTCGGGAAATCCGGCGTTCACTTGGCGAAAATTCCTTCATAAATAGCCGCATTTTTTTGCGTACTTCAAGTTGGTTTAGGGCTTGTGGGAGCGGGCTTTAGCCCGCGATTGAGCGATTATCGCGGGCTAAAGCCCGCTCCCACACTAATTCCAAATCGCTTTCAATAAAGCATTAATTTTTGTAGGTGGGTTAGGCCGCGAGGCCGTAGCCCACCGAGCGATCCCGAATCGGTGGGTTACGCTTCGCTAACCCACCCTACAATTAATGTTCACTCGAATGCCGAATGGAATAAGGCCATTTACAATCAATCCTTACATACGAACGGAAACTGCTCTGACAGCTGAGTTTACCAACCCAGTTTACGGAGCTATTTCGGCAATTCCGAAGAGGATTTCAAGACTTGAGATGCTTTTCGAGAAATCCCAAGAGATCTTGCCACGCCTTCTCGGTCTCGATGCGTTCAGCCGGTGCCGCGCCGTTCTTCAGGTGAGGTGTGTAAACCAGAAAGCCATGCCGGCAGCGGGGATAAATTTTCAATTTGGCCGGATGCCGGGCTCTGTCCAATTTCGCCTTGAATGTAATCGCCTGCTGGGCGGGTACGATGTCGTCCCGGCCGCCCTGGAGGATCAGCACCGGCGCCTTCAAGTTCGGGATTTGAGCCAGGGCGTGGCGGGTCGAGAAAGCCAGCGGTTTGTCCTCCGGGCCGTCGCCGTAGATTCGCCGGGTCAGTTCGTCGCGGCCCGAGATTCCATTTTGTTGAAGATGGCGCCACCAGGCGTAGATGTCCATCACCCCGTCGGCCGTGACCACGGCATCGACCTCAGACTGCCGCGCGGCTGCCAGCACGCTGATCAGAGCGCCGTGCGAGACCCCGACCATGGCCACTTTCCGGCCGTCGACGCCGGGTACTTGGGCCAGCAGCGGCAGAGCATTCAGCACATCCCGCACTTCGCCGGCGGCTACTTCGATGTCTCCTTCCGATCCGTCCTCGCCTCGATAGGACGGGGTGAACACGGCATACCCCGCCTGCGCCAGACGCGCACTGGCCCGCATGTGTTCCACGGAAATGCCCGAAACGCCGTCATGGTTGAAGAGAATCAGCGGCAGTTTGTCTTTGGCGCAGGGCAGGAACAGCAAGCCTTTGACCTTCAGGCCATCGCTAGGATAGGTCCAGACCGAGACGGGAACTCCGCCGATTTGGCCAGCCGATTCCTCGGCAACGCCGGGAATTTGAGCCGCGGCCGGACGGTACAGGTCCAGCGCCAAACAAAGGATCGACATCCATCTCAAGACGGCATGGCCGGGATTCGGTTCTCGGACGGCAGGCAATCTGTGCGCCTTGCTTCGATGTTTCCGCCACGTCCTCATTGTCATCAGCGTCACGGATGGGCAGTGCTAAACTGGTTCTGCCGCCGCTACGTCGGCTTGGGTCTTGGCGAGCGGGCTAGGGCAAGCGAGCCACAAGCAATAGTAGCCGAACGTATCGAAGCGAGCGACAAGACGATCCGGAATGTCCGTCATTGATCAATTATCCTAGAAACGGCAGTTGACCGCTTAGATGGAGTAGAAAAGCCCTATGAATTCTGACCGTCCTACCTTCTACCGATTTCACCACTCGGGTGAAGTCGCTACGCACCCGATTGCACGGCGGGCGAGCCGCCTGGCGGCGTTGCTCCTTCTTGTGGGGGACGGCCCCACGGCGGCGTCGCGCCTTGCCAGCCGGCCCGCCAGCCGCACACTTGGTCGCGTCCAACCGCCGTTTCTAGGATTATCAGTAGGGGAAGCGAATGACGAAACATAAGAACGCTATTTTGGCGCTGTTGATCGGATTTTCCACGTTAGCGGTGAACCAGGCCTGGGCGGAGAGAGGGGGCGGCAATGGACGGAAGCTCGATAGACCATCGGGTGGGCAATATCGGGAGCGGTATCAAGATCTTCGGCAGGAGCGAAAAAGTTTTCAGCAAGAATTTCAAGGCGAGGTTCAAGAACGTGCGCGGGACAGGGGCGTCGGGCGGGAGGGTGTGCGTCCGGGCGAGATGGAAGGCAGGCGTGAGCCGCTGATGATGCCGGAGGAGCGTGAGCGATATCAAGACCAGTACCGGGAATTGCGCGAAGAAAGAAAAGGACTGCGGGGTTTGACCGAGGATGCCGGCGCGGGAAGGGGCGGGCGAGGCATGAGGCAAAGGCAAGAATAAATAACCAACCAATCCGGAACGGATAGCGATATAACCCGGCCAGGCATTATCTCAGCCGGGTTTTTACAGCTTCCGATTCCGGCTGTTCCGGCTTATAGGAATAGTTAAGGACACCGATGGTCTTACATCTTACGAAAAAGGCTTGAATCCATTAAACGCTATTCCAAAGTAGCTTATCGGGTGGCCTCTCGTTTCGGTGCTCCGTAACGGTTTCACGACGCTGACGAGTGATGTCCAAACCGCTTTGGCAACCGTAGTCAACTTGGGGTGATTGCGGTATTGGGCGGAGATTCTTGAGGGTTTAGTATTACGAACCGTGGCGAATCGATCGGCCAGGCGTTTATGTAGCGCGGTTTACCCTCGGCTTCTTATGTTGGACGCTGTTCGGTACCGGTATGCCGCAGGAGCGATTTCCCCGTAAAGGGACGTTTGGAAACCTGGCGGGTTGTTTCGCGATCAAACAGACAGTGAATGCGAAGCCAAGATGGAATCGATGTGGGAGATTCGATTGAAAGCTGTCGGAATTTACGGTGGTGTCGTTTAACGCTGTTGGAGCAACGGAAATGAACCGACTTGAACCCTCAATTGCCGCCCGACAGGGGCAAAATGACCGCGCTCCGCCGATGCGGATCATCCGGTTGATTTACGACAGCAGCGGGTTACGGCGAATCATATCCCGCCAAGCGGGTTGCTTTCCCGACTTGGATGTCAAAAGAGCACAGGGAGAGAGCGAAGCGGCATTTCGTAGACGAGCCGGGTTGAACCGCTCCGGTTCGGAGCCGAGCTGAAAGCCTTGGCTTTTGTAAGCCAGGTTTCAGTTTTGGAACGCTCGCCGATCAGGTATGTCTCAAGATAAGACTCCACCTCCCATGAGCAGAAGGAGAAGCTATCTCAGCAGGAGGCTTGATGCGAACGTCACGGAGGCTATGTTCACCATCTTTTCATGAACGGTACGCCTACCGATTCCCCCTGCCGATAATTCTTTTCGCGTTACCGCTGTCTCTGCCTTTCGGCGGAGCGGCATACACCCAAAGAGCCGATCCTCCGGTCACTGCTTTGCAAAAAGCGTCCGACGAAGACGGGCAATGGCTTATTTCGACCAAGGATTACGCCAATACCCGTTTCAGCGCGCTCGACCAGATCAAAGCCGAAAATGTCCACGATCTGCGGTTGAACTTTACCTTCTCGACCGGTCTGTCACGCGGCCACGAAGCCGCGCCTATCGTGGCCGACAACACGATGTACATCGTGACCCCTTATCCGAACACTCTTTACGCACTGGATTTGACCCGTCCGGGCGCGCCTCTCAAATGGAAGTACGAGCCGAAGCCGCTGTCCGCGGCTCAAGGGTTGGCCTGCTGCGATGTCGTGAATCGAGGAGCGGTGTACTCGAAGGGACGAATTTTCTTCAACACGCTCGACGGGCAGACCGTGGCGGTCGATGCCAAGACCGGCAACGAAATCTGGAAAGCGCGGATCGGCAATATCAATCTGGGCGAATCCATTACGATGGCGCCGCTGATCGTGAAGAACAAAGTGCTGGTGGGCAACAGCGGCGGCGAGTTCGGCGTGCGCGGCTGGCTCACGGCGCTCGATGCCGGCAACGGCCGCGTGGTCTGGAAAGCGTACTCCACCGGCCCCGACAAGGACGTGCTGATCGGCCCCAGGTTCAAGCCGTTTTACCCCCAAGACCGTGGCGAGGATCTGGGCGTTGCGACCTGGCCGCCCGAGGCTTGGAAAATCGGCGGCGGCACCGTGTGGGGCTTCATTTCCTACGATCCTGCCTTGAATCTGATCTATCACGGTACCGCCAATCCCGGGCCGTGGAATCCGGAACAGCGCCCAGGCGACAACAAGTGGACGGCTGGGGTCTTCGCACGCGATCCCGACACCGGCGAAGCGCGCTGGTTTTACCAGTGGAGTCCCCACGACCTGTACGACTACGACGGCGTTAACGAAAACGTCCTGCTGGACTTGTCCATTAACGGGCAGATCCGGAAAGTTCTGGTCCATCCCGAGCGGAACGGTTACGTGTACGTCCTTGACCGAACCACCGGCGAGGTGCTGTCGGCCACGCCTTTCGTGCATATCACGACGACCAGGGGCGTCGATTTGAAAACCGGACGCCCCATCGAAGTGCATGAGAAAAGGCCCCGGTTCAACACCGTCGTGCACGATATTTGTCCCGCAGCGCCAGGAGGGAAGGATTGGCAGCCCTCGGCCTATTCCCCGAAAACCGGCTGGCTTTACATTCCTCATCAGAATATCTGCATGGACGAAGAGGGCGTCGAAGCCAACTATATCGCGGGCACGCCCTATGTCGGCGCCAACGTGCGGATGCACGCGGGTCCCGGCGGACACCGGGGCGAGTTCACCGCCTGGGACCCCGTTGCGGCCAAGGCGGTCTGGAAGATCAGGGAGAAGTTCCCGGTCTGGAGCGGCGCTTTGGCGACGGCGGGCGACGTGGCGTTCTACGGCACCATGGAAGGCTGGTTCAAGGCGGTGAATGCCCGGACCGGCGAGTTATTGTGGCAATTCAAGTGCGGCTCCGGAATCATCGGCCAGCCAATGACTTACCGGGGGCCCGACGGCAAGCAATACGTGGCGACTCTGTCCGGCGTCGGCGGTTGGTCCGGGGCTATCGTTGCCGGCGAGCTCGATTCTCGTGACGGTACCGGAGCGTTGGGATTCGTCAATGCGATGACCGATTTACCAGAGTATACGACGCGGGGTGGGATGCTGTATGTCTTCGCATTGCCGTAGATCCGGGTTCTTCTCGATGCTTGCCTTGCTTGCGGCGTTTTGGCCGGGCATGGCGTCAGCCGTCGTGGATGATCATTCTCCAAAGCGTACTCTCCGCATCTGCTCGGATCCCAATAATCTGCCCTTCTCCAACCAGAGGCAGGAAGGCTTCGAAAACAAGATCGGCGATCTCATCGCCCACGAATTGAATGCCGAAGTCGAGTACACCTGGTGGGCGCAGCGGCGCGGCTTTATCCGCAATACGCTCAAATCCCATCGCTGCGACCTGGTTCTCGGCGTCCCGAGCAACTTCGGGCCCGCACTGACGACGACGCCGTATTATCGGTCCAGCTACGTGTTCGTTTACCGCCTGGACTCGGGGCTGAACATCCGCTCCTTCAACGATCCTACGCTGCACGACGTCAGGATCGGCGTGCAGATCGTCGGGGACGACTTCGCCAACACCCCGCCGGCCCATGCCCTGACCAGCCGAAAGATCATCGATAACGTGGTCGGTTACACTGTTTACGGCGATTACTCCAAGGAGAATCCGCCGGCCAGGATCATCGATGCGGTAGTGGCGGGCGACATCGATATCGCCGTCGTATGGGGACCTTTGGCGGGCTACTTTGCCAAGAACCAAGCGGTTCCGCTCGCCGTCGTGCCCGTCTCGCCGCCGGCCGACCGGTCTCTTCCCTTCGTGTTCGATATCGCGATGGGAGTGAGGCACGGCGATAAACGGTTACGCACAGAACTGGAACGCATCATCGAGCGCAGGAGCAAGGAGATCGAAGCCATACTCGACGAGTATGGCGTGCCCCGGATCGGAACCCGCCTTTCCAGCCGAAACGGACGGTCAGGATGGAAATCGGTCATAAGCTCTCGGCATTAGCCTGTGCGATTGCGGCAGTTCTTCTTCTGAATGCCTGCGATCGCCAGGAGGACCCCGCAGCGGTATCGGTAGCCGGCGGCGATCCCGCACAGGGGAGGGAAGCCATTTCACGGTACGGCTGCGGGTCCTGCCATGTCATCCCCGGAATCGAAGGCGCAAACGGTCTGGTGGGGCCGCCTTTGAGCGGAATCGCGAGCCGCGTCTACATCGCCGGCGTGCTGACCAACACGCCGGAAAATCTGATGCGCTGGATTCAAGATCCGCCCGCTATCGATCCCCTGACCGCCATGCCGAACACGGGTGTTACCGAAGCGGATGCCCGCCATCTTGCCAGCTTTCTCTATACGCTGCGGTAGACGGCTGATTCTCACGACCTCTACGGTATGACATGCTAAGCTAACGGTTTTCGGCCCCTGCTGCGGCATGGGTCGGAAACCGCCATTCGTCGGACAACCGTTAAGACCACTCCGGATCATTTCAAGGCACATGAGTATCGGCACGCTGTTCATCGTTTCAGCCCCGTCCGGGGCGGGAAAAACCAGTTTGGTCAGGGCACTGCGGGAAAACCTCGAGGGGTTCACGGTTTCGGTGTCGCATACCACGCGAGCGCAGCGTCCCGGAGAAGTCCACGGCCGGGATTATTTCTTCGTGAATCATGCCGAATTCGAAGGGATGATCGAATCGGGCGGGTTTCTGGAGCACGCCAGGGTGTTCGACAACTATTACGGCACGGCTCGGGCAACCGTGGAAAAAGCCCTATCCGAAGGACAGGACGTGCTGCTCGAAATCGACTGGCAGGGCGCCCGCCAAATCCGGAACTTGATGCCCGATTGCATCTCCATCTTCATTCTGCCGCCCTCGCGCCGCACCCTGGAAGAACGGCTCAAGGCGCGCGGCCAGGACGATCCTGACACCATCGCCCGCCGCATGCGCGATGCCATCTCGGAGATGTCGCATTACAGCGAGTACGACTATCTCATCGTGAACGACGACTTCGATCGGGCTCTCGCCGAGCTGCGCAGCGTCGTGGTCGCCAGCCGGCTCAAGACGGGGCGGCAGTCCGAAGTTCACAAAGATCTGATCGGCGGACTATTGGCCTAATTCCATTTTGTGTAACGCCTGCGGCAGCGGGCGTTACAGGCCCCGACCGGGGAAGGCTGGCTGTGCCGGGCCAGCCACAAGGACCTGTTTACCGGCGAGATCGTGGGCTACGCTCGCGGGGAACGCATGACGACGGCCTTGGTCAGCCAGTCTTTGTGGCGGGAGGTGTCGGCAAAGCGGCCCGCTCCAGGCAATGCCATTATTAACCCGGCCTATAAATATAGGCCGGGTTAATCCGGGGCAGGGATGCCCCGGCGCGGCGACAAGCCGCGTGAGCCCAGGCCGGGCGTATACCGGCCTGGGCGGCGGCCCGAAATACCAGGAGGGTATTTACGGGCCTGACTATTAACCCGGCCTATAAATATAGGCCGGGTTAATCCGGGGCAAGGATGCCCCGGCGCGGCGACAAGCCGCGTGAGCCCAGGCCGGGCGTGTACCGGCCTGGGCGGCGGCCCGAAATACCAGGAGGGTATTTACGGGCCTGACTAATAAGTTAAGCCGTCATTCCGGCCGGGATTGCTCACCCCATCCCTGGGGTTCGTCCTACGGACCGTGCTCCGCACGTCCAAATTTGCTCCTGGCAAATTTGTGCCGGACAAATCGGCAGGGCGAGGCGCAATGCGGCGAGCGGGCAGGCCAGGGAAGGACTGCCCAGGACTCGCGAGCGAAGCGGGACGGCGTAGCGCGGCGAGGCCGATTTGCACGCGAAGCGCCCGTAGGGTGCCGCACAGGGACTGTGCGGCATGAATCCAGTGCACAAGGAAGTGATAGGCCTCTGCCGTCCATGGCTTCTGGACCCCGGCATTCCAATCGCAAACGGGCCTTTAGTCGGCCCCTTCCCTGCCGGGGTGACGTTATTCGTCTTAACTTAACGGCATTGCCGCTCCAGGCCTGATTCACCATTCCGGTCAGGGGAGCCAGTGTTGTGCCCATGCCTATCGGGCGTTGCTGGAGCAGTTCGGTTTCAAGCCTCCAAATGCTCCTATGGAGAGCTTTTGGGGCACGCTGAAGAACGAACGGGTCCGTCACCGGCGGTATGCTACGCGACAACAAACCATCGCGGACATCACGGAATGGATCGAGATCTTCTACAACCGCCAACGGCGCCACTGGCGGTAATGGAGGCCACCTTTGGACGCTGCTCTTCAAACGCGTGCCCCGCTCGCTGAATCACTTCCCGGCCATCCAGCCGTTGATCTCCTCCATGAACGGCGTGGACAGACTGCCGACCCTGACCTGTAATCCAACAAGCCCGCGGATGTAGTCGTAGCGGGCCTTGGCCTGCTCGACGCGTGCCTTCAGCAGCCGGCGCCGGGCCTCGAGCAGGTCGACGATCGTCGAAGCGCCGAGCTCATAGCCGCGTTCCTGGGCCTCGGCGGCTTTCTCCTGCGCGCGCACTTCCTGGCGGGTGGAGTCGATCCGCGAGTAGCTGGCCATGGCATCCAGGTATGCCGTTCGTGTTTCCTGTTCGATTTCTCGGCGCTTCTGCTCGAACTGCTCCCGGGCGATCCGATGCCTGGCTTGTGCATCCCTCACCCCCGCCTGAACCCGGCCGCCCTCGAAGATCGGGACGGTGAGCTGCACGCCGGCGGTGAACACGTTGTAAGGGGGCTGGGAACGGTTATCGAATCCGGTGTCCGCATAGGTCTCGGAGACCTGCAGGGTAAGCAGCGGAGCATGCTCGGCCCGGCTGCTGGTCACCAGTTTGTCTGTGGCGTCGATGCCGTGTTGTAGCGCGGTCAGGGCCGGGTTGTTACGGGTCGCTTCCTGCACCCATTCATCCGGAGCGCGCGGGACGGGGGGAAAGTGCTCCCGGCCGACCGGGTTGACATCCCGCACCGAACCCCCGGCCAGCTCGCGCAGTTTCTCCAGCGCCACATCCTTGGCATTTCGCGCCTCGATCCCGCGGGTGGCCAACGTTTGGTAATAGGCCTCGACCTCGTACAGATCGGTCACCTTCACCATCTGCCGCTCGTGCATCCGCTGCAGGCCTTTCAGCTGGCTTTCCACGGCTTTTGTTTCCGATGCCACGTAGGCGATGTTGTCGGTAGCCTCGACTGCCCTGAGATACCGGTCCACCAGGTCCCCCGCGACAGCCATGCGCGCCGCCTCGAGTTCCTGCTCCGACTGCAAAATGACATTTTCGGCGCTCTGCCAGCGATAGAAAGAGGCCAGGTCGAACAAGGCCTGGCGCAACTGCACCGTTCCGCGCAGGCCGCTGTATTGCTGATCGATTGCGGGCAAGCTGCTCAGGCTCAGCGAGCTTTGTCCGGCCTGTTGATGCAGATCGTTGTAAGAGTAATTCCCGACCGCGAAAATCTGCGGCAGCAATTTGCTGAATGCCTGGTCTTTCTGGGCGTTGGCTCGATCCACCGAGTATTCGCGGCTTTTCAGCACGGGGTTGGTTTCCAGGGTGCGCTGGTACAGCTCCAGCAGGGACTCGGCGCAAGAGGCCGAAGGCAGAGCAAGTACCGCCAGGCACAGGAGGCCCTTTCCGAAACCGGCTAATGTCATGGATCAATCTTCGATAAAGGAGCGGGTGACGGTGTTCACGAAAGGGTCGGTCAGATACTCGAACAGGGTGCGCTCGCCCGTATTTATCAAGACCTCGGCCGGCATGCCCGGCACCAGGTCCAGTTTCTGGCGGGCCAGGTCCTGAAGCCCTTCCGGCGTGATTTCCACCCGCGCCAGGTAATAGGAAGTCTGGGTTTGTTCGTCCACCAGACGGTCGGCGGAAACAACCATCAGCTTGCCCTCGATTTTTGGGGTATCGCGGGATTTGAAGGCGGTAAACCGCACTTCCGCCATCTGGCCGAGCTGGATACGGTCGATGTCCTGAGGCGACAGCCGGGCTTCCACGACCAAGCGCTCATCCTGCGGAACAATGTCCAGGATCTTTCCCCCCGGCTGGATGACGCCCCCCAGGGTGTGCACGGACAGACCCAGGACCATGCCGGGCTCCGGTGCCTTGACGACCGTGCGCGCCACTGTGCTTTCCAGGGACTGAATCTTTTCGCGCAACTCGAACAGGGCCGCCTGGACCTCGCCCAGTTCCTTCGCGACCTCCCGCTGCAGCTCCTTCTGGAGCTGGAGGATCTTGAGTTCGGTCTCGCTGATCTGTAGTTCGGTGGCTGCCAGTTCAGACGCCAATTCCCCGCGCTGGCCCTCGCTTTGTGCCAGATTGCGCTCCAGTTCCCGCACTTTCTGCTTCTCGGTGTAGCCTTCCTTGAGAAGGGCCTCGAAATCCTCCAGTTCGTGCCGAAATGACTTCACCAGGCGATCACGGCTGGTGATTTGGGCCTGCAAACCCTTGAGCTTGGCGCGGAGCTGTTCGATCTGCCGCCGGTACAGGGAAATCTCGCCGTCGTGGGCCGTCTTGCGGACGGTGAAAGTGTGGTTCTGTATGCGGATGGCGTCATCGATCCGGGGATCGTCTGCATGGACGAGCAAATCGGGAGGATAGCGGACCTCATTCAGGCCATCGCGTTGCGCGATCAGGCGGGCTTCCCGTGCCGCGGCGATGTAATACTGCCCGCGCAGGACTTCGAGCTGGGCTCGCGGCTGGGTGTCGTCGAGGGTGGCCAAAACCTGGTCCTTTTCGACCGAATCGCCGTCGCGGACCCGGATGGTCTTGATGATGCCGCCTTCCAGATGCTGGACCGTCTTGCGGTAGTTTTCCACGGTGATGACGCCCGGGGCCAGCGCTGCGCTGCTGAGCGGAGCGAGGGCCGCCCAGGTGCCGAGGCCGCCGAAGATGGCGAAAACGACGAGGAACCCGAGCCGGCGGAAACGGCGGTCGTCGGTCAGCAGCGATGGCTGGGCTGAGGTCGTCACGGCCATCAAGACGGATTGTGGACGGGAGCGGCCGCGACGGGGCGGAGGCCGCCAGCCGGCCGCGGCGTCGAATTCTGCAAGCTCGCCAGAACCTGGTCGCGCGGTCCCGACACGGCCACTAGACCTTCCGCCAGCAGAACGATCTTGTCCACCTGGCTCAGGAGGCTCTTGCGATGGGTGACCACGATCACGGTGCACCCTTTGCGCTTCAGTTCGGCCAGGGCGGCGACCAAGGCATTTTCACCCTCCTGATCCAGGTTGGAATTGGGCTCGTCCAGGATCACCAGCTTCGGGTCGCCGAACAAGGCGCGGGCCAATCCCAGCCGCTGCTGCTGTCCGGCGGAGAGGATATTGCCGTGGCCGAGGATTTTGGTGTCGTAGCCTTCCGGCAGCCGCAAGATCATGTCGTGGATACCGGCGGCGCGGGCGGCCGCCACTACCCTGTCGGGGTCGACGGTGCCGAATCGCGCGATGTTTTCGCCGATGCTGCCGTCGAGAAGTTCGACGTCCTGAGGCAGATAGCCGATGTAGTTGCCCAGCGCCTCCCGGTCCCATTGGGTGGTTTCGGCGCCATCAAGCCGGATGGCCCCGTGGCTTACGGGATAAAGCCCCAGGATCGCGCGGAGCAGGGTGGATTTGCCGGAGGCGCTGGCTCCGATCACGCCCAGTGCGGTGCCCGGTTCGATCCGAAGGCTGATGCCCTTGAGCACCGGGGCGGAGGCGCCCGGCGGCTGGACGGCGGCGCTTTCCAGGAGGATTTCACCCCTCGGGGCGGGCAGCGGCATCGGCGGTTCGCGGTATGGGGCGGCGCTGAGCAGTTCGTCGAGCCGCTGGTAAGCGGCCCGCGCCTGCGAAAAACCCCGCCAGGTGCTGATCATCAGGTCCAGAGGCGCCAAGGCGCGGCCCAGCAGTATGGAACCCGCGATCACCAAACCCGGTGTGATCTCCCTGTGGATGGCCAGATAGGCGCCGAGACCAAGGATCAGCGACTGGATGGTCAGCCGGTAAGTCTTCGACAGCGCGGCGATCAGGCCGCCCTTGGCACTGGCCTGGCTTTGCAGCTCGAGCAACAGGGTCTGCTTGTCCTGCCAGCGGGTCCGCATCCGGGGCAGCATGCCCATGGCCTCGATCACTTCCGCGTTGCGCAGATTGCGCTGGGTGAACTGGTTGGACTCCACGGCGTGCCGGTTGGCTTCCTGCAGGTGTTTGCGGGTAGCCGCTTCGTTCCAGACAGCAAGGCCCGCCAGCACGAACGCCGAAATCAGGCCGACTGCCCCGAAAACCGGATGGAACAGGAACATCATCCCCAGATAAACCGGAAACCAGGGGGCGTCAAAAAACGCGAAGAGGCCCGGCCCGGTTAGGAACTGCCGGATTTGTAGCAGGTCGGTCAAAGGCTGCGCGGACGATATCCTGCCCCCGGAAGCGAGGGACTGGGCGAACACCGCATCGAAAACCCGCCCGCCCAGGAAACTGTCCAGACGCGCGCTGGTAACGATCAGAATCTGGGTACGGACCCACTCCAGCCCGCCCATCACGATGAAGAGGAACACCGCGATGAGCGTCAGCATCAGGAGCGTCGACTCGCTGCCGCTGCTCAGCACGCGATCGTAGACCTGCAGCATGTAGATCGACGGCACCAGAAGCAGCAAGTTGATGAAGAAACTGAAGAACCCTACCGACCAGAAGGAGGTCCGGCAGGTTTGCAGCGCCCGGCGCAGATCCGACCGGACCCATGTACCCTGGTGTTGTGGTTGCGGTTGGTGGGTACCCATTCGAATTCCTAAGTAGAGGCTGAACGGATACCCTCAACGCTCCGCATGAAATTAGAGCGGGCAGCCTTCAAGCCGGGCCTTGCGGATCGGGCATTCGTTCCTTCCCGAAACATGAGCGCTCGTGTTCTGACCGGAATCAGGCCGGCTGCGCCTGCCCGGCGCCTTCGGCGGCAAGGCAGGGCAACCGGGCTTTCGCAGGCGAACCGCCATATCGGATCAGAGGAGACCCGCTAGATCAGAAACTCGTTCTGTTGCAGCTCCGCGCCTACGCCCACCAGGCTGATCTCCGGAATACCCAGAGGGGCAATCCCGGCACCCTCCGTGGTCGAACCGCTCACCAGGCTCTGGATCACAACGTTGTCCCCGGTGCCGCCGTCGAGCACATCGAGTCCGGCGCCACCCAGCAGCACGTCGTCGCCGGCGCCGCCGAGCAGCACGTCATTGCCGTCACCGCCGATCAGCACGTCGTCGTCATCGCCGCCATTGGCTGTGAGCTGGATGCTGCCCACCGTCAACCCCGACGCCTCGATCACGTCATCGCCGGCGAGGCCGTTGATCACGAGGCGGTCCATTGTCGGGTCGAAATTCGTGATGTTGATCCGGGCCGCAAGACCCAGCACGGAGACTCCGTTGCCATCGCCCACGACGATTATGACGTCGTCCCCCTGGGTCGCATTGACGAAGATGGTGTCCGCCTGGCCGTCGCTACCGCCGCCGAAAGCGCCGAGATCGATGTTGACTTCGGTCACGTCCGTGCCGGACAGATCGTTGACCACGATGTTGTCGGCGCCGCCCAGCGCCCTGAAATCGATCCGCTCGACGTCGTCCAGGTCCATGGTGACGTTGGCGACGTCGCGGAAGAAGCGCGCGCGGCCGCCGTTGGCGGAGATATCGATGTTTTCGCTGACGTTCGCGCCGTTGAACAGCATGGTGTCGAAGCCGGCCTGGCCTTCGAGGATGTCGTTGTCGTCGCCCGGATTCCAGACGAAGGTGTCGTCGCCCGCGCCCATGATTGCGAGGTCGTTGCCGTCTCCGCCGTTGAACAGATCGTCCCCTTCGCTGCCGAGTAGAACGTCGGCGCCGAGGCCGCCGTTCATCGTCAGTTGGACTGCGCCAGCCTCCAGACCGGTAGCATCGATGACGTCATCCCCGCCAAGACCATTGAGCGTCAACCGATCGTTCGCAACCTCCTGGCCGGAAATGTTCACCTGGCTCGGCAGACCGAAGACGGTAATTCCGCCGGCATCGCCCGCGACGCCGAACACGTCGGCGCCATTCGTGGCGTTCACCGTGACCGTGTCCGCCGCGCCGTCGCCGCCCCCGCCGGTGCCTCTCAGGTCGATGTTGATCTGAGTGACGTCCGTCCCGCTGAGATCGCCGATCACGATGTTGTCGGCACCGCCCAGCGCGTTGAAATCGATCTGTTCGACGTCGTTCAGGTCCATGGTGACGCTGCCGACGTTGCGGAAGAAGTGCACGCGGCCGCCGTTGGCGGCGATGTCGATGTTTTCGGCCGCGTTGCTGCCGTTGAACAGCATCGTGTCGAAGCCGGCCTGGCCTTCGACGGTGTCGCTCCCGTCGCCCGGATCCCACTGGAACACGTCGTTGCCGGCGCCGAGCAAGGCGACGTCGTTGCCCTGCTGGCCGTCGATGAAGTCGTCACCGTCGCCACCCAGGAGGACGTCGGCGCCCTGGCTGCCCAGGATCGTGTCGTTGCCGGCGCCGCCGTCGATCACGAGCTTGATCACGCCCGCCGGGAGGGTGGTCGCAGTGATCCCGTCGTCGCCTGCCCCGCCGTTGATGACGAGCGAATCGTTGGCGCCTTCGCTGTTGGCGATGTTAACCTGCGCCGCCAGTCCGACCACCGACGCCGATGTCCCGGCGCCGAACACGTCGATGATGTCGTTGCCGCCCGTGCCGTTCGTGACCACCGTATCGGCCTGCCCATCGCCCGCCGCTCCGCCGAGCGTTCCGGCGAGATCGATGTTGACTTCGGTCACGTCCGTGCCGGACAGATCGTTGACCACGACGTTGTCCGCGCCGCCCAGCGCCCTGAAATCGATCCGCTCGACGTCGTCCAGGTCCATGGTGATGCTGCCGACGTTGCGGAAGAAGCGCACGCGGCCGCCGTTGGCGGCAACGTCGATGTTCTCGGCCACGTTGCTGCCGTTGAACAGCATCGTGTCGAAGCCGGCCTGGCCTTCGACGGTGTCGCTGCCGTCGCCCGGATCCCACTGGAATACGTCGTTGCCGGCGCCGAGGAAGGCGACGTCGTTGCCCTGCTGGCCGTCGATGAAGTCGTCGCCGTCGCCGCCCAGGAGAACGTCGGCGCCGTTGCTGCCCAGGATCGTGTCGTCGCCGGCGCCGCCGTCGACAGTGATCTGGATGAGGCTCGCTAGATTGCCGGTTGCGGAAAACGTATCGTTACCGCCGTTCATGTTGACGACGAGATTCTCGGTCGTGCCGATATCGAGTGCGAAAGGGGCCGGGTCGAGGCGGTCGAAACGGACGCGCGATCCGTTGGCGGTTACCGTAAACACCTCGGCGCCGTTGCCGCCGTTCACTTCCGCGGTGTCGATGCCGGTTCCGCCCTCCATCAGATCGCTGTCATCGCCCGGATTCCAGATCATACGGTCGTTGCCGGCCTCGCCGAACATCTGGTCATCGCCGTCGCCGCCGGTCAGCGTATCGTTTTCAGAACCGCCGAACAGAAAGTCGACGCCGCCTTTGCCGAAGAGGACGTCGTCGCCCGCCTGCCCGAAGAGCTGGTCGCCGCCCGAGCCGCCGGTCAGCGTGTCGTTTCCCGTGCCGCCGAAAAGGTTGGCGCGGGGCAAAGCACCGTTTGTTTCGTCGAGCGTGATGGTGTCGTTTCCGCCCAGCCCAAATCCCTGAATCAGGCTCGTGTTGGCGACGGTCGCGGTACCGCCCCCGACCGGAACGGCGCCGCCATTGATGAGAATGGTTCCGGCCGCATTGCGGCTGAATTCGATCGTGTTGTCGAATGCATCACCGAGTGCCGTCAGAACCCCGGTGGAAGGTGTGAACGTTCCGGTGACCGTCTGGGTGGTGATGTCTGCGCTTGCGGTAAGAGCGAGCGGTCGGACATCTTCGGTCGACAGACCGCTCTCCGAGGGGGCTCGGAACGGTAGCTGATCCAATGCAAGCACTTCTGGTGCGGGTACCGGCTGTTTCCGGCCGAGGTTGGACATACCCATGGTTTTCTCCTTAATTATTTTTGATGATCACTCGATAACGCCGTATGAAATTTCGGTGGACTAGGGTTAAGGATTGAACGCCCCGTCCTAATCCGGCTCCATCCGAAACTTCTTATCGGGATTCGGCTCAAAATGCGGTGCCGGATCATCGTTTCGGCCCGCCTCCCGATTTCGCTCGGACTAACTCCGGCGGTACACTCACGAGAACCTGAACGGAGCCATGGCCGATCATCCCTTTCATGGCCCTGATCTCGAAGCGCTTGCCGGTTTATCCGGCCCAGCCATGACATCGCCCGCCGCACCTCCCACTGGCGCGTTGTATCGGTATTTCTCCCTCCGAGCGAGAAAGGTTCAAAAAATCCAGCGTTGCGTCGCGATTTTTTTACGAAACCCTTGTGTGGCATCCCGGTCACCCAAAAGAACCTATCGTGGCGACGAGTCCCGGCGGTCGGCGCACTGGCCGAATCAATCGCAAACGGTGGCGTTAATCGCTACCCCTTCCAATCGCAAACGTCGCTTTAATCGCGACCTTCCCCGCTTGTCTCGCCCGGCCCCAGCCAGGGGTTCGGATATCGCGCGCAGATGACTCGCAGCGCGTGTGAAGCTTGTTGGTCGAACCTTACCGAGCGCGGTTGCGCTGACTCGAACTCCGGCGGCGGAAAACGGCATAGGCCATCATGCCCGCCCCCACCAGCGCCAGTGACGGCGCCTCCGGGACGTTGTTGGTCGGTACGCGGGACCACACGGCATAGATGAAGCTTTCGGAAGTTAGGTCGTCCGAGGGGGAAACAATCAGGAGACCAGAAACGTCGTCCAACGGGCCAAACAGATTTTGTGCAAAACCCACATCGGCCAACCCGCCTACGGTGAGCCCAAAATCATAGGGCGTCAGCACCATGCAAAGAACGAAATCTGAGCACCCCGCGGTTGTATCCGGGGCGGAATCGAAGGCACCAAAGGCCCCGTCCAAAAAGACCTGGTCCAATAAGGCTTGCGAGGCGGCCAATGCCTCCCCTTCCGTCTTAAACACGAAATCGTTGCTGGAATCGCACCCGCTGAACAACCCGGCACAGGTCCCACCCTGAAATGTGACATCGTATAGCGTGGTCACGTTGTTGACGGTGACTTCGACGCCGGTGGCCCCGGTCAATATGCCGTTAGTCACCTGCAGCGTCGGTAGAGCATGCGCGCTTCCCCAGGCAAGGCACGAAGCGACTAGGCAAACGATTATCCACAGAGTTTTCATTGGTCTCACTTTCCCTAATTCTGCGCTCACGAGTGAGCATGATGGTAAACCGTCGCTACCGCCTCGGAACGACCCCCTAGCACCTTCGAAGTGCCAAGCAGGATTTAGGCCATCGCCTCCAATACTAACCGTAAGACCTTGAAATAAAACTCTTTAGAGTGCCTCGCGCCCAGCGGTTCCCTCTGTATCTTTGGGGCTCTGTAAAAAATCCTGACATGCTTGTAACAGGCCGTACACAGAAACGCCATTTGAAATTGAACGGCCGCTTAGCGGGAGAGCAGAAAAACGAAAGTTTGGACGAATCGGTTAGCGCCTCATCACTCCGCTGTTTCGCTGGACGTGTAGTCATCCTTCTCGGACGCCATGATCTAGCCCTAGTTACCGAATCAGTAACTCTGCGGATATGCTGGGGATGCGTCGCACTTCACGTCGCTGCCGCAAAATGGCCGATTTTTCCAAAGGAACCGACCGTCCACGGAGATTTGGCGACTGGCGGCTTTTGGCCGATTGTGTTGAAAAAGTCATCTAAACCAGCTTATCAGCTCGAATCCGCGCAGATTTGATTTTTTCATCATCGTAGATTCAATGGGTTACGCTCGTGCTGACGCTGAAGTGAGTAGGGTTTTTGCTGCCTGAAGTCCGCGCTCGAGATTGCCATTATCGGTGCCACCGGCGGGAACAGCTGCGGCTGTACTACTAGTTGCCGCGCAAGCCAAACAGGCATTTAAGCCAGCGTTTTGCCGTCGGGGTCAGGCCAGCCTTGAGACGTTGCTCGGCCAGGCGGGGGTTGATTTGCGCCAGGGTCGGGTAGATGTGTATGGTCCCGGCGAGATCGGATACCTTCAGATTCTTGCACATTGCCAAGACGTATTCATGGATCAATTCGCCCGCCTGGGCTCCGGCGACAGCCGCGCTCAAGACACGGCTGTTATTGCTATGGCACAAAGAGCGATTTTCGACAAATGCAGTCCGTAGGATGTGCCGACCATCGGGAAGCGCCCTTCGACTCGCTCAGGACAGGCCCTTCGACTGGGCTCAGGACAGGCATCGTTCGCGATCGATGGGCTGCGCAGGCTCAGCCCATCCTATACCAGCTATCATTGGCATGATTCCACTAAGCTGCCGGAGCAATTAAGCATTTTTCACTGCTATATAGCGGCGCGCCATGGGAAACTGCCCCGCACAAGTCAAAATACAGGCCGATATGACTCATAGAGCGTTTTTCATCCCGATGTACGGCTTCGTGTCGGGCGGGAAGAACGTAGGTCGGCAATCCCTTGCCGACTTATCGGCTCGGCAAAGGATTTTGTCGGAAGGGTCGCGACTAAAGCGACCGTTTGCGATTGGGAAGGGATTGCCGACCTACATATCGGGCTCTCTGACACCGAATCGGAAAATGCTCTAGGCCGGAATAAGCCCTTCGGCTTCGCTCAGGACAGACTCTGCGTTTCCGGCAAAGTCGTAGGTCGGCCATCCATTGCCGGCAGTCGTGTCGGGAAAGGATTCTTGATCTACCGTACTGTTGGGCGAAATGAAAACGCGGTGGGAAACGAACGCCGTGAGCGTGGCGTAAGCAAAATAATAAAGCGCGACTCCTTCTCCCGATTCGGATTATTTGGCCTTCCGGATTAGGTATCACGATTGATGCAAAGCAAAACGGTGGATATTGTCCGGCTCCAAATTGGATTTCGTGTTTGAGGTCGACTTTACATTACAGATATAGAGTACTGGATAATGGCAGTTCTTGATTTCAAAGAAATTCCAGAAGCGCATATCGCAACTGGCGAGCAAGATCAATTTGAGTTGTTTGCCAGAGAGTTCTTGTCGAACCTTGGATACAAGATACTTTCTGGTCCCGATCGTGGTGCCGATGGTGGTAAAGATTTGGTGGTGGAGGAAAAGCGCGTAGGAGTTGGCGGGGAAACATGTATTCGTTGGCTGGTAAGTTGTAAGCACAAAGCTCACTCAGGTAAATCCGTTTCTCCTCAAGATGAGTCAAATATTCGAGATCGAGTCGAATCCAATAAGTCCCATGGATTCATTGGTTTTTATTCAACCTTACCCAGTTCAGGGTTGGCGAAACTATTGGAAGGACTTAGAGAAAAAAGCGAAGTTCAAGTATTTGACAACGAGAAAATAGAGAGAGAACTGCTACATTCATCAGACGGAATGAGGCTCGCTGGACGGTTCTTTCCAAATTCTATCGAACGATGGAAAACAGAAAATCCAAAACCCGCAAAAATATTTTCGGAAGATCCTAAGCTGGACTGTGAATACTGCGGAAAAGATCTTCTTAATCCAGCTAATAATGGAATAATAGTGATCTGGTCTAAGATTCGTGAAGACTATGAGAAGCCAGAAGAAATTGAGCACATTTACTGGAGTTGCAAAGGACATTGTGATCAAGTTCTTTCAGCTCGCAAACGTGAAGAGGGTCTGATTGATGGGTGGGAGGACATCCCTGATGTCATGATGCCCATTGTGTTTATCAGGTGGGTTCTCTCACCTTTAAATAAAATACATGCTGGTACGAAATATTCAGATGAAGCTTTCAAAAAGCTCAAAGAGTTTATTCTCAATGTTTATCCATACGTTGCCAGACATGTCACGAGCCAGGAAAAGGAACGTATCAAATCCTTAATGGAGATACCATCTTATCTTGGAGGATTGGGCTATTAATCCCTAACAATGCAAATTAACACGGATCGTAAATTTCGCTGCGCTCCATTTGCGCCGTTAGGCCAATAATACGCATGGAGAATGTGTCAGGCTTTGGTTATTGTGCTAATACCCCATGGCCCGCGTGATCGTTTCCGACCGAGCTTCATCTTGTATAGGAATCGCTGTGAGTAGCCGAATGAAGTTCACCCAGTATTTTCAAGCCATGCGCCAGCGCCCGGATCGAAGTACCATTCGGCTGGAATGGATTGAATACGTGATTGAAAATCCGGTCAGAGAGGTAATCCAGGAGGACGGCAGAGTTCGCCGGTGGGCGCCAATTTCGGAGATGGGCGGCCGCTTTTTGCGAGTGATTTTGCTGGAGGACCGGGAAACCGTGCACAATGCTTTTTTCGATAGGACGTTCAAGCCATGAAGATTACGTACTTTCAGGACACGGACACCCTTTATATCGAGTTAAAGCCCGCCGAGGTTTCTGAAACGCGGGACTTGGACGAAAACACGCTGCTTGATCTGGACCCGCACGGGAATATTTGCGGGATTACGATCGAGCATGCAAAGGAGAGGGCGGATCTCCCGAGCTTTTCGTATGAGCAAGTCGCGGCTTGACTGCCTGTCCCTTTCACTTTCATGCGCCTTTCACTTGAGGGCTGAGGCTCGCCACGAACCGGGGCAGCCATTACGCTCTGGAGCTTCTCAGCGCGTAGCTTTCAATTGAATTCAGGTGTGGCAACCTCGAATCGGTGGGTTACGCGGAGCCTGTCCTGAGCCTGTCGAAGGGCCTGTCCCGAGCGGAGACTAGGGGCTAACCCGCCATCGATGGGTTTCGCTTCGCTCTACCCATCCTACGATTAATGTCCGCTTGAATGCCGAATGGAATTACAGCTGCCTCTCGTCCCGAATCCACGGGATGACCGGTTCGGACCTGTATGCGGCCAGGGCCTCCAGGAGCATTTCCGGGTCGGTATGGGCCAGCAGCCGCCTTCTGCTCTCGGGTTTCATGAAGCCCTCCGCGAGCGCCCGATCGCACAAGCTTAGGAGAGGTTCGTAGTAGCCTTCCGCATCGAGAAGTCCGATCGGCTTACGATGAAATCCAAGTTGGGCCCAGGTAAGGATTTCGAACAGCTCCTCGAAGGTTCCGAAACCTCCGGGCAGCGCGATGAAGCCATCCGCGATTTCTGCCATGCGGGCTTTGCGGGTGTGCATCGAATCTACCACTTCCAGCCGGGTAAGGCTGGTGTGTTCCACCATTCGTCCTGCCACCTCGCGGCCGATCAAAGCTTTCGGGATGATGCCGATCACCCGTCCTCCGGCCGCAAGGCAGGCACTCGACAGAATGCCCATGAGACCCACGGTCCCGCCGCCATACACCAGTTCCAAACCTTTTTCGGCCAGCAGCCGGCCCAAGGTTTCGGCAGCGATCCGGTATTCGGGGCGCTTGCCGGGGTTGGAACCGCAGAATACGCAAATGCTCTTCAAGTGATCACCTCGATGTCCAAAACAGTCGTGAAAACGGCCGTCAACGAGCAGCTGTCCGAGGCCAGGAGGCTATGGGATTCGGAACAATCTAACTTCCATATCCGCCGCCGCCGGGCGTCTCGATGACGAACGTGTCGCCCGCGTCCATGTCGGTTTCGGCCTGCGACCCGAGAATTTCCTGCTCTCCATTGGCGCGGATCACGAGGTTTCGTCCGCATGCGCCAGGGTTTCCGCCGTTGAGGCCGAACGGCGGCTGCAGGCGGCGGCTGGAGACGATTCCTGCGGTCATCGGTTGCAGAAACCGGATCTTTCGGATCACGCCGTCGCCGCCCTTATGCAAGCCCTCGCCGCCGCTGCCCCGGCGGATGGCGAAGGTTTCCAGCAGCACCGGAAGCCGCCACTCCAGTACTTCGGGATCGGTGATGCGGGAATTGGTCATATGGGTGTGCACGGCGTCCGCGCCGTCGAAACCGGCTCCGGCGCCGGCCCCGCCGCAGATGGTTTCGTAGTATTGGTAGCGCGTGTTGCCGAAGGTGAAGTTGTTCATCGTGCCCTGCGAAGCGGCCAGCACGCCCAGCGCGCCGTACAAGGCATCGACGATGTGCTGCGAGGTTTCCACGTTGCCCGCCGCGACCGCCGCGGGATAATGGGGGTTGAGCAGGGAGCCTTCGGGAATCCGGATTTCGAGCGGGCGCAGACAGCCGGCGTTCAGCGGAATATCGTCGTCCACCAGGGTGCGGAACACATACAGGACGGCCGCCTTGCACACGGCGGCAGGGGCGTTCAGATTGTCCGGCTGCTGCGGCGAGGTCCCGGTGAAATCGATGAAGGCCCGCCGGTTTTCGGAATCGACCCGGATCGCCACGCGGATGACCGCGCCCGAGTCCATCGTCACCGCGAATTCGCCGTCGGAAAGCCATGCGATGACCCGCCGCACCGCTTCTTCCGCGTTGTCCTGCACATGCCCCATGTAGCGCCGGACCGTCGCCAGCGAATAACGTTCGAGCATGCCACGCAGCGCCTGCATGCCTTTCACGTTGGCGGCGATCTGGGCGCGGAGATCCGCCAGATTCCGGTCGGGATCGCGGGCCGGATAAGGCTTTGCATTGAGCCAGTCGCGGATGGCCGATTCGCGTATGTGTCCGTTTTCGACGATCTTAAGACCCGGGCTCAGAACGCCTTCCTGATCGATGGACGTACTGCGGGGCGGCATCGAACCGGGCGTGATGCCGCCCACGTCGGCGTGATGACCGCGCGAGGCGAGATAGAAAAGGACCGATTCGCCCGTATCGTCGAACAAGGGCGTGATTACCGTAATGTCCGGTAGATGCGTACCGCCGTGATAGGGGGAATTGATGAGCCAGACGTCGCCCGGCCGCAGTTCGTCCCCGTGACCCGCGATCAGCGCCCTGACGCTTTCGTCCATGGAGCCCAGATGTACCGGGATGTGCGGCGCATTGGCGACGAGCCCGCCATTTCCGTCGAACAGCGCACAGGAAAAATCGAGGCGCTCCTTGATGTTCACCGAATGGGCGGTGTTTTGCAGCGTATAGCCCATGTCCTCGGCGACCGACATGAACAGCCGGTTGAAGATTTCGAGGCGCGCCGGATCGACCGGCTGCTCCGTTTCTTCTGCCTCCGACATGGAATTCGCACAGTCGCTTGCTTCACGAGCGCTGAGGATAAGATGGTTGCGGACGGTAATCTCGCCCTGCCAGCCGGGCTCGATGATCGTGGTCGAGTTCGGTTCGACCAGAATCGCGGGTCCTTGCAAGCGGACCCCCGGCTTCAGGTCCTCGCGCCGATAAACCGGCGCATCGTGATGGTTTCGGCCGGAATATATCCGGACCTTCGCGACCGGTTCCAGAGAAGCGTCGGGCTCCACGGGGCACACCGGTTCCTCGACCGTTTCGTTCAAGCCGGCCAGCTCCACGGTCGCGGTGTCCACCAGCAAGGCCTTGTCGGGGTAAACGAAGCCGAAGCGCTGGCGGTGCCGTTCCTCGAACCTCGCCCGCATTTCCGCCGAATCGCCGAACGGCACGGCGAACAGGGTGTCGGTACCCTCGTACCGGAGCATGGCCAGGCGAGCCGCGACGATCCGTTCCGGCGGGACCTCCTGGGCGGAGAGCTCCGCGCGTCCTTCGGTTTCCAGTGCGTCGAGCACCGTCCGCAACTCCGGGACGGCGGCATCGTTCAACAGAGCGACGACCGCCCGTTCCTTGATGACGCGGTAATCGGCCAAACCCATGCCGTAGGCGGACAAGACGCCAGCCAGAGGATGCAGAAAAATCTTGGCGATGCCGAGCCGTTCCGCGACCTTGCAGGCGTGCTGGCCGCCGGCCGCGCCGAAGCAGCACAGGACGTAATCGGCCAGATCGTGGCCGCGCTGCACAGAGATCTTCTTGATCGCGGCGGCCATGTTTTCCACCGCCACGTCGATGAAGCCTTCCGCCACTTCTTCGGGCGAGAGCGTTTGCCCGGAGCCGGACCGGACGGTTTCCGCCAGTTCCCGGAATTTGCGCCGCACGATTTCCGTATCCAGAGGCTGATCGCCGGTCGGTCCGAACACTTTCGGAAAGAATTCCGGGCGTATCTTTCCTACCATCACATTGGCGTCGGTCACGCACAGAGGTCCGCCGCGCCGGTAGCAGGCGGGGCCCGGATTGGCACCGGCCGAATCGGGGCCGGCCCGGAAGCGAAGTCCGTCGAAACGCAGGATCGAGCCGCCGCCCGCTGCGACGGTGTGAATATTGAGGATGGGCGCCCGCAGCCGGATGCCGGCGATCTCGGTTTCCTGGCTGCGTTCGAATTCGCCGGCGTAATGGGCCACGTCGGTGGATGTGCCGCCCATGTCGAAGGTGACGATCCGATCGAAGCCGGCGAGACGGGAGACCGCCACCGCGCCGACGATGCCACCGGCGGGACCCGACAGAATGCTGTCCTTGCCCTGGAACCGGTGGGCATCCGCCAGTCCGCCGTTGGACTGCATGAAAAGCAACTTGAGCTTGTGATCTTGTTGCACTTCATGGGCTGGGCCGATGCCCAAGCCGGCGGCGACTTGATCGACATAACGGCGTAATACCGGCGACAGATAAGCATCCACCACCGTGATGTCGCCCCGCCCGATCAATTTCATGGCGGGACTCACGCGGTGGGAGAGGGAAATCTGGGTGTAGCCGATTGCCTTGGCCAGCTTTTCCAGTACGAGTTCGTGATCGGGCGTCCGCCAGGCGTGCATGAGCACGATGGCGATCGATCGGAAACCTTCCCGGTAGGCCCCGGTCAATTGTTGTTCCGCTTCGCCGAGATCCAGCGGCTCCAGCTCCGAGCCGCGGGAGTCGTGACGCCCGGTGATTTCGGCGACCTTTTGGTAAAGCGGTTCGGGGCGGCGGATATTCAGGGCGAAGATATCCGGCCGGTTCTGATAGCCGATGCGGAGGGCGTCGGCGAAGCCCCGCGTGATCGCCAGGACCGTCGGTTCGCCCTTCCTTTCCAGCAGCGCATTCGTCCCCACCGTGGTGCCCATCCGCACGGCCTGGATGTTGGCCTGTTTCAGGGTCGCATCGGGAGCCAGATCCAGAATGTCGCGGATGCCTTGCAGGGCGGCGTCGCGGTAGCGGTCCGGATTTTCCGAAAGGAGCTTGTGGGTCAACAGGAGGCCGTCCGACCGGCGGGCGACGATGTCGGTGAAGGTTCCGCCGCGATCGATCCAAAATTGCCAGGATTGCGAATGCATGATGCCGGTTATCTTGACAGCAAAAACCCTGTGGTGCCTTAATAATTGACTATTTTTCTAGGATATGTGAACCTGAATTCCCACGTATTTAGTGTGAATTTCCGGGAGTCATTCCGTGCGCTTAACGACGAAAGGCCGCTACGCCGTCACCGCCATGCTGGATCTGGCCTATCATAGCGAAAAAAGGCCGGTGACATTGACCGATATCGCCAAACGACAGCACATCTCGTTGTCCTACCTGGAGCAGTTGTTCGCGCGTTTGCGTCGGGCCGGAATGGTCGAAGGAGTGCGAGGGCCGGGCGGCGGCTATCAATTGAGCCGCGACGCCAGCCAGATCAATATCTCCGAAATCATTATCGCGGTCGACGAAACCATCGACTCGACGCGCTGCGGCGGCAAAGCCAACTGCCAGAACAATCAGCCCTGTCTCACCCATGATCTTTGGCTGGGATTGAGCGAGCAGATTCGCGACTATTTGGCCTCCATCAGCTTGCAAGACGTCTTGCAGCGCAAGAACGTGCGCCTGGTAGCAGAGCGTCAGGACAAGCAGGCGTCCGGCGTTCAGGGCATCGATATGCTGTTGCGTCGGGAAACGCATATTTAGCGTTCTGACGAAATGATCTACTTCGATCACAATGCGACCACCCCGCTGGATGAGCGGGTCTTGGATGCGATGGTGCCCTATCTGGGCGCCTTTTACGGCAATCCGTCGAGTCTTTACCGGATGGGGCGGGTCTGCCGCGGCGCGGTCGATACGGCCAGGGAGCAGGTCGCTGCCCTGGTGGGCGCGCATCCGTCCGAGGTCGTGTTTACCAGCGGCGGGACCGAAGCGAATAATTTGGCGCTAAAAGGCTTGGCCTTTTCTCGCGAGTCGGGCGTGATCGCTGCGGGCGCTACCGAGCATCCATCGGTTTCGGAGCCTTTGGAGTTCCTGAAGACCAGAGGCTGGCGGGTCGCAACCATTCCTGTGGACGGGAATGGTATGGCCGATGCGTCGTATATCGAATCTTTGCCGGCCGGCGAGCTTCGATTCGCCACCCTCATGATGGCCAACAACGAAACCGGCGTGATTCAGAATATCGCGTCCATCGCCGATTGGTTCCGCGAGCGCGGCATCGTTTTTCATTGTGACGCAGTGCAGGCGGCGGGCAAGATTCCGCTCGATTTCAAAGCCTCAGGCGCTCATCTGATGTCCCTTTCCGGGCACAAGATTTACGGTCCCAAAGGCGTGGGCGCGCTGATTCTCGACAAAACCGTCATGCTAGAACCCCTGCTGCATGGCGGCGGACAGGAGCAAGGCCTACGCGGCGGCACCGAAAACGTGGCGGCCATCGTCGGTTTCGGCAAAGCGGCGGAGTTGGCTTTGTCCGAATTGGAGGGACGACGCGCTCAGCTGCTCGGTCTGCGCAAACGGCTGGAGGTCGGTTTGGAGACGATTCCCGGAGCGATCTTGTTCGCCAAACATGCGGAGCGGCTGCCCAATACTTTGCAGTTCGGCATCGACGGTTACGACGGCGAAGCCCTGGTCATGAACCTCGATCGGCAGGGCATCGCGGTGTCCAGCGGTTCAGCTTGCGCCAGCGGCGCCGGCGAGCCGAGCCCCGTGCTCATCGCCATGGGCGTTGAGCCGGAAGTTGCCAAGAGCGCGATACGCGCAAGCTTCGGCAAGAGCAACACCGAGGCGGAAGTCGACCGTTTTCTGGAGGTCTTGAAAAACCTCGTGGGCATACCCACGTCTGAGAGCCGGGGAGCGATACCGGTGATGCCGGTCATTTAAAGATTATGCCCCGAGCGTTTATAAGCTTTTTGAATCAGCGATCCGACAGAGATTACGTATTATGTCCATTACCTTAACTGAAAAAGCGGCGGAGCAAATCGCCAAGCAATTGCAAAAACGCGGCAAAGGGGTAGGGCTTCGTCTGAGCGTGAAAAAGTCCGGCTGCACCGGTTTCGCTTATGTAGTCGATTACGCCGATGCGGTGGAGCAGGGCGATGCCGTATTCGAACAGCACGGCGTGAAAGTCGTCGTGAGAGACAGCGATCTGGCTTATCTCTCGGGCGTTCAGGTGGATTATCGCCGGGAAGGAATCAACGAAGCGTTTCGATTCGACAATCCCAACGTCAAGGCGACCTGCGGCTGCGGGGAAAGTTTCGCCGTCTAAGATTCTCTCTTCAATCGGAAGAACCGATACATCGGCATCCCGGTGATCTCGTGAGGCTAGCCGTTCACCGCCTGCTCTTGGCCGGCCGCGCCTTGGCAGTGCAATGCTGGAGCCTATCTCAGTAGGCCTTTCGTCCTGAGCGTGTCGAAGGGTTTTGTGACCTACTGGGGTAGGCTCCTAGTCGGCGAGCCGCGTCCTTTTCCTTGTCGCAACTAGCGAGCAAGATTCTGCCATACCGACAAATCCGCTCATCCGGAAGACTTGCCTGTCCCGGCCGACCTTCGAGCTAGAGCATTTTCATACCTACTGTACGGGCACTCGCGAGTAGGTCGGGAATCCCTCCCAATCGCAAACGTCGCTTTAGTCGCGACCTTCCAATCGCAAACGGCGTCTTCGGGAGCGCCGAAGCCCCCTTCCCGACACCACGTCTTGGCCGAGCGTCTTCGTCGGCAAAGGATTGCCGACCTACAAATGCTTGAATCAATTCACCCGAGCCGAAGGCGCCAACGACGTCCGCCAAGCCGGTTTTGCCGTACGAGCGCGATGAAAACGCTCTAAGTACATTCAGGGAAGTCTTGCGGCATAGGCAACCTGCCGGACAACCCCGCCAATCAAGCCAATCTGTCGAGATTCCGCAAATATTTGCGGAATGTACTTAGTCGACCTACCGTATCGTTCGGCTTTCGTGCGTGGGTGTTTCATCAGAAGCGAACGGTCGGACTCACGCATCTTCTACTCCGACGAATTCTGCCGTTCAGCTCGGCACCGGACATCGGTGATCGGGGACGTTTTTTCGTTTTTGCGACGTTGGTTACAAACCGACTCCCGAATCGCTGCTTAACTTCAGCGGCGAAGCCAGCGCCGGACGTTTCAGCGGCGACGGTAAAACACGTTTTCGGGAGATCTACGATGGAAAAACGATGGGGGGCAGGGAGACGATTCTGTGCCCTGGTTGGGAACACCACGGGAACATCGCGCATGCTCGTTTGCGCGCTGCTGGTTCTGAATCTTCTTGCGGCCGGCGCGGCCGACGCCTGCTCGCTCAGCTTCACGGCGCCGGCTCGCGGCAGCACGGTGGTGACGGCCCAGGTCGGTGTCGCCGGTACCGGCTCCGGGACCGCCAATCAGGGGGATGTCGGCCAGGTCACGGCCACCCTGAATGGCGTCCCGTTTTTCCAGCAGTCCGGCACCTTCACGACCCTCATCAACTTCCTCGGGTCCGGCGCCGCCTCGGTGACGCTCCAGCCCGGCCCCAACTTGTTCGAAGTCCACGGCAGCGTGAACGGCTGCAGCGCCTCGGACAGCATGGTGGTCTACTACACGCCGCCCCCGCCGCCGGCCCAAAAGAATGCGGGACAACCGCAGGCCTGCAACGGCACCAATCCCGTCAACGGTGCCACCGGCAACAAATACCAGGCGGAATCCGACTATACCGGAACTGGTCGGCTGCCGCTGGAATTCAAGCGCTATTACAACAGCGTCTACCCGGAACATCGGACCCTGGGGTTACGCTGGCGCCACAGTTACGATCGCCAGTTGGCGTTGACCGCGAACGACATTTATGTCGTGCGTCCTGACGGCCGCGCCTATCGCTTCGTCAAGATCGGCGGCGACTGGCGGCCCGACGCCGATGTCGCCGATACCCTTGCCCCGCTCAGCGAGGCCGGCACGATCACGGGCTGGCGCTATGTGCGGGGCGAGGACGATACTTCGGAATACTACGATGCCAAGGGCCGATTGACCGCGATCGTCAGCCGAGAAGGGCTGGCCCAGGATTTGGCCTACGACGGCCTGGGGCGGCTTTCCCATGTGACCGATCGCCTTTCGGGCCGCCAATTGCTGTTGGCGTATGACGCGCAAAATCGGCTGAGCACCGTGACCGACCCGGCCGGCAACGTCTACACCTATCAGTATGATGTGCTCGGACGCCTCGGTACGGTTCTGTATCCGGACAGCACCCCCGAGACCCTGTCGGACAACCCGAAGCGGTTGTACACCTACGAAGATATCCGGTTCCCCTATGCCTTGACCGGGATTATCGACGAAAACGGCGAACGTTTCGCGACCTTCGCCTACGACGAACAAGGCCGCGGTATCCTCACCGAACACGCCGGCGGCGCGGATAGAATGACCCTGACCTATCAGGCCGACGGCTCCAGCACCGTGACCGATCCGCTCGGAACAGCCCGGACCTACGGGTTCCAAACCATTCTGAACGTCGCCCGCAGCACCGGTGTGACCCAGCCTTGCGGCAGCGGCTGCGGTCAGCAAGCCAGTTCGGCCAGCTATGACGCCAACGGCAACGTCGTCAGCCGCACCGACTTCAAGGGAGTCACTACCACTTATCAATACGACCTGACCCGCAACCTCGAGACCAGCCGCACCGAAGCCGTGGGGACGCCCGAAGCCCGGACGATCACCACCGAGTGGCACCCGGCTTTCCGGCTGCCGACCCGGATCACCGAGCCGGGGCGGACCACGACTTTCGCCTACGATGCCCACGGCAACCGCCTCACCAAGACCATTACCGCGGGCGGCCAAAGCCGCACCTGGACCTACACTTATAACGACTTCGGTCAAGTCACCAGCGTCGACGGTCCCCGCACCGATGTCGGCGACGTGACGACCTTGACCTACGATGTTCAGGGCAACCTGACTTCGGTCACCAATGCCCTGGGGCACGTCACCACCTACGGCGCCTACGACGCCCACGGCCGGGTCGGTCGCATCACCGATCCCAACGGGCTCATCATCGATCTGGCCTACGACGTTCGAGGCCGGCTGATCAACCGCGCCGTGGGCGGCAAGAGCACGACGTCCGAGTATGACGGCGTCGGCCAGTTGACCAAAGTCACGCCGCCTAACGGCGCGTTTCTTGAGTACACCTACGACGCAGCCCACCGGCGGACCGATATCACCGACGCCTTAGGCAATAACATCCACACCACCTACGACCTCTCCGGCAACAAGACGAAAGAAGAGGTATTCGATCCGTCCAACACCCTGGTCCGGCAACACCAGTGGGTCTACGATACCCTCTCGCAGCTTACTCAATCCATCGGCGCCGCCGGTCAGACCACCACCTACGCCTATGACGCCAACGGCAACCGGACCAGCGTCACCGACCCCCTCAACCGGGTGACTCACTACACCTACGATGCCTTGAACCGCCGGGTCTCAGAGACTGACCCCTTAGCCGGCAGCACCGGGTACAGCTACGATGCCTTGGATCATCTTCTCGCGGTCACCGATCCCTCGAATCTCACCACCACCTACACCTATGACGGCTTTGGCGATCTCCTCCAGGAAGCGAGCCCCAACACCGGCACAGTTCTCTATAGCTACGACAGCGCCGGCAACCGGCTCACCCGACAAGATGCCACCGGTGCCACGGCGATCTCCAGCTACGATGCCCTCAACCGGCTCTTGGGCATCGACTATCCCGGTACGGTCTCGGATGTAAGCTATAGCTATGACCAGGGACCCCATGGGCTAGGCCGGTTGACCGGCCTGACCGACGGCGCTGGCGATACCGCCTACCAGTACGACGTTCGTGGCCGGCTGACGACCCAAACCGTAACGATCGATGGACTGTCGTATACCACCCGTTACGGCTACGACGACGCGGACCGTTTGGTGAGCCTGACCTACCCGTCTGGGCGGGTGATCGGTTATCCGCGGGACAACACGGGACGGATCACGGAGGTCCGGAGTACCAGTCAGGGGCAGACCGAGGTGGTAGCGACCGGCCTCAGCTATCGGCCGTTTGGTCCTCTGGCGGAGCTCACCTTCGGCAACGGTTTGATCCTGACGCGCAGCTTCGATGCCGACGGGCGCCTGACCGAGCAAACCGTGGGTACGGTGCAGCATCACGCTTACGCGTTGGACGAAGCAGACAATATCGTCGGTATCACGGACTGGCTGGACATGGGCCGCAACCAGAATTTTACCTACGATGCCCTGGACCGACTGATCGGCGCCAATGGGCGCTACGGCAGTCGCGGTTGGAGTTACGACGAGGTCGGCAACCGCCTCCTCGAAACCCGCAGCGCGGGTCAGACGGCATACCGCTATGCCCTGGATACTCATCGGCTGCTCGCGGCCGAGGGGCTGGACAACCGCAGCTTTGCTTATGACGAAGCCGGTCGCATGGTCGGCGCGGGCAGCTACCAATTCGGCTATCGTGAGGACGGCCGACTCACAACGGTCAACCAGGAGAGCCTGCCCCGGGCCGCCTACCGATACAATGGTTTGGGACAGCGCGTACAAAAAACCACCTTCCAGACTACGGGCTACCACTACGATGCGGCCGGGCACCTCATTGCCGAAAGCGGCGAAGCAGGCCAGCCCCTGCGGGAATTTGTCTATCTCGACGATCTGCCGCTGGCCTTCATCCGCTCTCCCGAGGGTCGCGAGCAGGACTTCAACCGCGACGGGGTCATCGACCGGAGCGATGTGGACATCCTACTTCAAGCCCGCAACCAGCCGGTTGGCCCCGGCGACCCCCGCGACCTCGACCGCGACCATTGGATTACCGTCCTCGACGCGCGCCGGCTGGTCTTGCGTTGCGATTACCCGACCTGTGTCGGCGGCGCCCCACCACAAAGCGAACCCGCCGTCTATTTCGTTCAGGCCGACCACCTTGCTGCGCCGAGGCTTCTGACCGATCAAAATCAGACCGTAGCCTGGTTTTGGGACTCCGATCCTTTCGGGGGCGGTCGCCCCGAGGAAGACCCGGATGGCGATCAACAGCCCCTCACACTCAACCTGCGCTTCCCGGGCCAGTACTACGACGGCGAGTCGGGGCTGCATTACAACGTCTTCCGCGATTACGATCCGAGCCTCGGGCGGTATCTGGAGAGCGATCCGATCGGGCTCGTGGGTGGTCTAAATACCTATGCCTATGTCGGGAATAATCCGGTCAATTGGATTGATCCATTTGGATTAGAAGCCGGTGTAACGATCTGGCAGCCGGTTGGATGGGGCAGCTCGTCGTTCGGTCATGCATCTGCCGATGTTAACGGCACCACTTATTCTTTTGGTCCGAGCGGGATGACCAATCTTCCTACATCCGAGTATGTAGACAAAAATGGTTTTCGAGATGGCACGCGAGTAAATTTAAAGTTGCCGCCTGAGAAGGAGGCAGTATTTGAGGCGTGCCTTCGGAGATCGCAAGGTGGATATAATGCGCTAACCAATAACTGTGCATCCCCTGTGCAGCGATGTCTTCGAGAAGCGGAGTTAAATGACTTTTTTAAACATGGAGAAACAACTTTGGGCATAAATGGAAACCACGTCTTACCAGTAGATCTTGGTAATGGATTACTTTCTTCCGAAGCGGCCAATGGAACGACGAATTATCCTGCTACTCGATCAAGCGATGGGACTAGTGCTCCATGGGCAAGGTGATGATAAAGCTCATGACAAAAATTGTTGGCGTGGTTTTTATATTTCTACTCATATATCTTATTTCTCGTGCATCTTCCAGTTATAGGCACGGATACTCGTGGCGAGAAATGGACTGGAATCAAGACGGGACAACCTCAATTGCCGAGGTCATATATGGTAGTGATATTGGTAAGCGCGAGGTTATTAGAAATCAGAAAGCTTGCGTCGAATACTATGCTTACAAAGATGGCCTACCCATAAAGACAGTTTGCCCTCAATAAGCTGGATAAGCAAAGCTCGCGTAGGATGCGGTGACGCAGGAACCGCATCGTTCGAGTTTGTGATCGATGCGCCTCCTTCGTCGGCACATCCTACGCGGGCTGAAAAATTGGCAAACATCCCATCCCCATCTTTTCCGTAAAAAGGTTTATAAACAGCCGGGACTTGATACCTACCGCGCTGGTTTTGGGACTCCGACCCGTTCGGTGTCGGTCGCCCCGAGGAAGACCCGGATGGCGATCAACAGCCCCTCACACTCAACCTGCGCTTCCCGGGCCAGTACTACGACGGCGAGTCGGGGCTGCATTACAACGTCTTCCGCGATTACGATCCGAGCCTCGGGCGGTATCTGGAGAGCGATCCGATCGGGCTCGTGGGTGGTCTAAATACCTATGCCTATGTGGGGAATAACCCGCTGAATTACATCGATCCATTTGGGCTGGAACCCTACGCAGAGTATCCGAGTGCTCAAGCTGCTGGGGAGCAGGCCGTTAGGGATATTAATCCGCAATCAATTAAGGATGGCGTCGAATATGCCGGTAGGCTGTGTACTTATGCAAATGGAAGCTGTTTTTATACACCTCCCAATAAGGGTGGAAAAGATTGGTCATATGATGGGGTATGTCCCACTGGTACCAAAGCTGCCGGAAACTATCATACCCATGGCAGTTACGATAAAAGATATGACAACGAGAACTTCTCAGAGGATGACAAGAGAAATCTTGACAAAGATAATCTTCCAGGATTACTCGGCACTCCTCAAGGACAGATAAAAATGTATACACCGTTACCAAATAGCCCACTTCGCGGCACCGTCCAAACAGTTGGGAGCGGAGCCAAATGAGTCAGCGGATAAGTCGTGTCTTTTTTATATTTTTTTTAATGGTAGCTGAAAGCTATAGCGTTATGGCGCAGGAACACTCCTATGTTCCTGATGAAGGTTTTATTCCCGACGAGATGACGGCCGTAGTCGTGGCGGAGGCGATTTTAAAACCGATATATGGTGTGGAAAATATTGATAGACAAAAACCTCTAAAAGCGGTCCTTAATAATACCGTTTGGGTAATAAAAGGAACGTTACCAGAAGGACTAATGGGTGGAGTGGCCATGATAGAAATATCAAAAAGAGATGCAAAAGTTATCCGAGTTAGTCACGGTGAATAATCTGCTCATTTAGCTCGCGTAGGGCGGAATAGGGTACTCCCGTATTCCGCCGCATGAATTCGGCCTTTATTCGGCGCAATACGCGAGTACGCTATTGCGCCCTACCGCGCTTTGGGCAGACCTAACGACTAAAGGGCAATGGGCTAATCATGTTAGGGATTATAGCGCTGATTATGGTCTTGGAATTCCTCTGTTATATGAGCGTGGTAAGGGCTTGACCAATGTCAATAGACTTTACAGTGGTGCAGGTGTCATAAAATCGTTCAAATAACCACCCCTTATAAAGCAATGGCGGTAAAGAAAGGTTTATTTTTCATAGTCCTGGGCCTAAAAACACGATATGGCCCGTGGTGACTCGGCAGAAAGAAACTTTTCTATTATTTACCGCCATCGCTTGCCCAGCTAAAGGCGTTAGCCAAAGCGCGTAACGATATTGCTCTCAAGGAAAGTGACACAGGCAGCAGGGCGGAGAAAGGCACTTTGGTATTTGACCCTATGGGGGATATTCCAGGAAAACTATTTTTATCAAAAAGTCATTTGATGACAAAGAATTCCGACGAGAAGACTTTAAAATGGATGATTGAAATTGCCACGCAGCTCGGCGGACGCGTTAAAGATAACCGAAATAGGACTTATCGCTCCTGTGACGATTACTATGTTGATCCCGCGGATGAAGAGGCGGCAAGGCACAATGCAAGTCTGAGCAGTTAAAGGGTGATCGTTAAATTAGATTTTTATCCAGAGCCATATGATGCGCTGAACGAGCGAAGGGGTCAGACTTTGGTTATTTGCTTTTAATTTTGAATCAGTCCACCTCCCTGCGGGAAGCAGCGACGCGTATCGCGCCGGGGGGCGTCGGTGAATCTCTGAAAGCGGGTTATGCTCTGCTAACCCACCCGCGCCGTTGATACTCCGTTGGCGCGGTCATGGAAGTCAAACAACGAAAGCCTGCGCCCTTCTCCTGTCGATTTGGGAATGATAATGATAAGTTTCCAGGGTGGCCGGAGTTCTGGCCCGGCGAGTTGAGTCTTCAACTTCGGGTGGATTATCGCCGGGAGGGGATCAACGGAGCGTTTCGCTTCGACAATCCCGACGTCAAGGCGACCTGCGGTTGCGGGGAAGGTTTCGCGGTCTAAAGGCCGGCTTCAATCTGCCGTGCGACGCCATGATGCTGCTCATGGCGTTTGAAAACGGGTTCAAGGGCCGGTATTTCTTATCATCGGCTCAATTTTCCAGTAAAATCCCAATGTTTTATCTGCCCGTATCTGGGCGGCGAACGTTTTTCCGAAAGCCGAGAACGCTCGGTTTTCATTCACTACACAACACCGGCGAATCCGAATCAAGGAGATCCAATGGCGGTCGAACGCACCTTGTCCATCATCAAACCCGACGCTGTAGCCAAGAACGTGATCGGCGAAATTTACAGCCGCTTCGAGAAAGCGGGGCTCAAAATCGTCGCGGCTAAAATGCTGCATCTTTCCCGCGAGCAAGCGGAGGGATTTTATGCGGTCCACAAGGCAAGGCCGTTCTTCAACGATCTGGTAAATTTCATGATCACCGGTCCCGTGATGGTGCAGGTTCTGGAAGGCGAGAATGCCATCGCCAAGAACCGCGAAATCATGGGCGCCACCAATCCCAAGGAAGCCGCACCCGGCACCATCCGTGCCGATTTTGCCGTCAGCATCGACGAAAACGCGGTGCATGGTTCCGACGGACCGGATACGGCGGCACAGGAAATCGCATTTTTCTTCAAAGAGAATGAGCTCTGCCCCCGCACCCGTTAATTCCGGCGAAAAGCTGAATCTCCTCGGCCTAGACCGGAAGGCGATGGAAGCCTTCTTCGTCGAGATCGGGGAAAAACCTTTTCGTGCGACGCAGTTGCTGCAATGGATACATCAGCGCGGCGTCGCCGATTTCTCGGCGATGACCAATTTGAGCAAGTCGCTGCGGACGCGGCTGGCCGAACGTTGCGAAATCCGCGTGCCGGAGATCGCCTATGCGCAGAAATCATCGGACGGCACCAGTAAATGGTTGCTGCAACTGGATGACCAAAACCGCATCGAGACCGTCTTCATTCCCGAAGACGGGCGCGGCACCTTGTGCGTATCGTCCCAAGTGGGTTGCGCTCTGGAATGCTCGTTCTGTTCCACGGCGCGGCAGGGCTTCAATCGCAACCTGAGCGCCGCCGAGATCATCAGCCAGCTCTGGGTGGCGCGGCGCGAACTCGGCGAAGGCCGGGTGACCAACGTGGTCCTCATGGGCATGGGCGAGCCGCTGCTCAACTTCAACAATGTTGTCGCCGCCACCAGCCTGATGCTGGACGATTTCGCCTACGGGCTCTCCAAGCGCCGGGTGACGCTCAGCACCTCAGGCATCGTTCCGGCCTTGGACAGACTTGCCGAAGTGTCAGATATCGCCCTGGCCGTGTCCCTGCACGCCCCGGACGACGAATTGCGCAACGAATTGGTGCCGATCAACCAGAAGTACCCGATCAAGGAGCTTCTGGCAGCGTGCAAACGCTATGTCGGGCGAGAAAACCGCCGCAAAGTGACGTTCGAATACGTGATGCTTGACGGCATCAACGATACGCCCGCGCATGCCAGGGCCTTGATTCGCCTATTGAGTCACGTGCCATCCAAGGTCAACCTGATTCCGTTCAATCCGTTTCCGGGTTCCAATTACCGGTGCTCCGGTCCGGAAACCATACGCCGGTTCAGCGACATGCTGCACGCCGCCGGATTGATCGCGACCACCCGCAAGACTCGCGGCGACGACATCGACGCGGCCTGCGGCCAGCTGGTGGGGCGGGTGAACGACCGTACGCGCAGGCACCACCGCTTACAGGTTGTACAGTCATGAAATTCCGGGTTTTGATCGGTCCGATAGTGTGTGTGGCGCTCGCGGCCTGCGGAGCGTCGAAGACGCACAATACCCGTCCTAACGATCCCTACGGCTCGCTCAGCCAATCCGACATTTATGTTCGAAAGGGCATCCAATACATGGAAGCGGGCAACTACGAGGTGGCCCTACAGGATCTGACCAAGGCCGCCGAACTGGACGGACGAAACAGCGAGGCCTACAACGCGCTGGCGGTGCTCTATCAGCGGCTGGATCAGCCGGCCGACGCCGAGCGCGAGTTCAAGAAGGCCTTGTCGGCGAATTCCGAAAACTTCGGCGTCCGCAACAACTACGGCCGGTTTTTGTGCGGGCAGGGCCGGTACGCCGAAGCCATGAGCCAGTTCCGGGAAGTCATCGGTTCGAAGCTCTATAACTCGCCCTGGATCGCGCTCACCAATGCCGGGATTTGCGCCCGGTCGGCAGGTCAAAATGGGGAAGCCGAGCAGTATCTGCGTCAGGCGCTGGAATACGATCCCCGCTTTGCGCCGGCGTTGATCGAGATGGCCGAGCTGAGCCGCGAAACCGGTCAGGGCATGTCCGCGCGCGCGTTTTTGGAGCGCTATCACGCCGTGGCGGAACCGGATCCGAGATCGCTTTGGATCGGCGTCGAGACCGAAGCCGGTCTCGGCAATTTCCATGCAGCCAGAGACTATGCGAAAACCCTGCGGTCGAAATTTCCAAATACCAAGGAAGCCGTGCAGGCCAAGCGCTACATTTCGGTAGACTGACTCCCGCTTCTTAAATAACCCCACGACAACCCTTTCGACTATGGAAAAGATTCAGGCGATTCGCGGCATGCACGACATACTGCCCGATCGCACGCCGCGCTGGCAGCATGTCGAGTCGGTGGTGCGCCGTGTCATGGCGAGCTACGGCTATGAGGAAATCCGTCTGCCGTTGGTGGAAAGGACCGAACTGTTCAAGCGCTCGATCGGCGAAGTCACCGATATCGTCGAGAAAGAAATGTATACCTTCGAGGATCGCAACGGCGATTCCCTGACGCTGCGTCCGGAAGGTACCGCTGGCTGCCTGCGGGCGTGCATGGAGCACGGCCTGCTGCACAATCAGATCAACCGGCTGTGGTATGCGGGACCCATGTTCCGCCACGAGCGTCCGCAGAAGGGCCGCTATCGCCAGTTCCACCAAGTGGGTGTCGAGGCTTACGGCATGGCGAGCCCCGACATCGATGCCGAGCTGATTTTGCTGAGCTCCAGGCTGTGGCGGGAACTCGGCATCGCGCACAAGCTCGAACTGCAAATCAATACCCTGGGAACGGCCGAAGAGCGGCACGGTTATCGCGCCAAGCTGGTGGATTACTTCCGTGCGCACTATGGGAAGCTCGACGAAGACAGCCAGAGGCGCCTGGAATCCAATCCCTTGCGCATTCTGGACAGCAAGAATCCGGATATGCGCGAGCTGATCCAGGCGGCGCCGGTTTTAACGGACGAACTGGGCGAGGAATCCAAAACACATTTCCAGCGATTGAGGGAGCTTCTCGACGAAGCCGGTATTGCTTATTCCGTGAATCCCACGCTGGTGCGCGGCCTCGATTATTATTGCCGCACCGTTTTCGAGTGGGTCACCCACGAACTGGGCGCTCAGGGGACGGTTTGCGCCGGCGGACGTTACGACGGCCTGATCGAACAATTGGGCGGAAAAGGTTCCGCCGCAACCGGATTCGCTCTCGGCATGGAGCGCCTGATCGAGCTTCTGGAATCCCCGGAAAAGCTGGATGCCGCGGCGCTGCCGCATGCTTATCTGATCCGCGTGGGCGAGCATGCCGAACGCAAGGGCGCCGTGCTGGCCGAGGCTTTGCGCGATGCCCTGCCGAACTTGAGGCTGGTGGTGAATTGCGGCGGCGGCAGTTTCAAGAGCCAATTCAAACGGGCGGACAAAAGCGGCGCAATACTGGCGCTGATCATGGGTGAAGATGAGGCGCGAGATCAGCTGATCGGCATCAAATACTTACGTACCGAGGCCGGCCAGACGACCCTTTCGCAATCCGAGCTGATCCCCTTTTTGCAAGCACTCATTTAACGCGACGAGGTTCGAGTGGAAACGTATTTGACAGAAGAAGAGCGCTTAGAAGCGCTCCAGCGGTGGTGGAAAGAAAATCGGCAATCGCTGATTCTCGGTGTTCTTCTGGGCGTCGCGCTCATCATCGGCTGGAACATGTGGCAGGGCAATGTGCGCAGCCAAAACGAGCAGGCTTCCAATCTTTATCTGCAAATGCTGAAGGCGTCGGAAACCAAGCAAACGGAACCCGCGATCAAATTGGGCGAGCGGGTCATCGCCACGTACCCGTCGAGCGCCTATGCCGATTACGCCCGGTTGCTGCTCGCCAAGCTCAAGGTCGATTCCAATGATTTGCCTGGCGCGAAGGCCGTTCTGGAAGAGACGCTTGCAAAAACCAAGGACGAAAACTTCAAGCATATCGCAAGGCTCCGTCTCGCCCAGGTGATGCTGGCTTCGGGAGAAACCGGTCCGGCACTGAGCCTTTTGGAGCCGTTGACCGCGGAACAGATGGGCAAGTTTGCGGGTCTTTACCAAGAGCTCAAAGGCGATCTGTACGCGGCCGCCAACCGGCCCGACGAAGCCCGTAGAGCTTACGAAGCCGCGAAAGAATTCGGCGAAGCTTCCCCGCTGCTGGAGCTGAAGCTTAACGATCTACCGGCCGCGCCGAAACCAGCCGGGTCCTGATGCGCCGTTTTCTGGTCTTGTTTTTGTGCGGTCTGCTGCTGACCGGCTGTAGTGCACTTGGTCCACTGAAAGAAGCAGCCTCCGGTATAGGAGAGTACTTCGGAGCTTCGGATAATGCCGACCCGCCCGCGGAGCTCAAAGATTTCGAGCCCGCGGTCAAGATGACGGTGCTTTGGGATGTCGATATCGGCAAAGGTTATGCCGAGCAATATGTGAACCTGGTTCCCGCCGTCACCGAAGACAAGATTTTCGCGGCCGACCGCAAGGGCGAAGTTCAGGCGCGCAGCCGTCTCAACGGCGACAAGCTGTGGTCCGTGGATATTGAGCTGGCCGTTTCCGCCGGACCCGTGGCGGGTGAGGGCAAGCTCATACTCGGCACCAGCAACGCCGAGATCGTGGCGCTGAATGACGGCGACGGTTCGGTGCTTTGGAAAACCAACGTGTCCAGCGAGATTCTCGCCTTGCCGCGCGTCGAAGGCGACACGGTGGTGATACGGAGCAGCGACGGGCGCATTACCGCGCTCGACGAAAATACCGGTGGGACGCGCTGGTACCATGACCGGACGATACCGGCACTTTCGATTCGCAGCCGTGGTTCGCCGACAATCGCAGACGATTTCGTGCTGGACGGTTATGGCAGCGGCAAGCTGATCGCCCTGAATTTGACTGACGGCAAACCGGAATGGGAGGCGACGATTGCGTTGCCCCACGGTCGCTCCGAAATAGAGCGTTTGGTCGATATGGATTCCGATCCGATCGTGAAAGGAGACACCATCTACGTGACGGGTTATCAAGGCGGCGTGGCCGCCGTATCGTTAAAAGACGGCGACGTGCTCTGGCGCCAGGCCGAACTATCTTCTTACACCGGCATGGCGGCGGCCCGCCGCTCGCTGTTCGTAACCGACGCCAGCAGCGATGTTTGGCAATTGGACGTGCGCAACGGCGCTGATCTGTGGAAACAGGACGAGTTGCACTTCCGGCGTTTGACGGCTCCCGCTTTGGTCAAGGACTATGTCGTGGTAGGTGATTTCGAGGGCTATCTCCATCTGCTTTCCCAGGAGGATGGCAGCTTGGTGGGCCGGGTCAGGGTGGACAAGAGCCCAATCGCGGCGACGCCAGTCGTGTTCGACGACGTCATCTACGTTTATACCAGCGGCGGCACCTTGGCCGCCATCGCGGTGGAAGGGTCATCCGGGAACTCCCCGGATGACCGTTTGCGATTGGAAGGGGCATCCGGGCGCTCCCCGGATGACCGTTTGCGATTGGAGTAGTTTATGTTGCCCGTGGTCGCCCTGGTGGGCCGCCCTAATGTAGGCAAGTCCACCCTATTCAATTATCTGACCCGGACCCGCGACGCGCTCGTGGCGGATTTCCCTGGCTTGACCCGAGACCGGCAATACGGCCGGGTAAGGCGCGGTCAAAAGGACTATTTCGTGGTCGACACCGGCGGTATCGTCGAGACCGAACTCGGCATCGACGAACAGGCTATGCGCCAGGTTAGTTATGCGCTGGAGGAAGCGGACCTGATCCTGCTGCTGGTCGACGCCCGTCACGGCCTCAATGCCGGCGACGAAGCCATTGCCGAACGCTTGCGCAAGACCGGAAAGCCCGTTCTTCTGGTGGTGAACAAGATCGACCGGGCGGATTTGGCGGTCGTTGCGGGCGAGTTCTACGCTCTCGGCCTCGGTGAGCCCCACCCCATCTCGGCGTCCCATGCGATCGGAATCGATACGCTGCTGGACGAGCTGGAAGCCAAGTTGTCGGCTCCGGAAGAGCCGGAAATGACTGAAGAATCGCCCGGCATTCGCATCGCCGTGGTGGGGCGTCCCAATGTCGGCAAATCGACCTTGGTGAATCGCATTCTGGGAGAGGAGCGGGTAGTCGTCTACGATCAGCCCGGAACGACGCGGGACAGCGTCTACATTCCCTTCGAGCGTCACGGCAAAGCCTATACCCTGATCGATACCGCCGGCATCCGCCGCCGCGGGCGGGTCTCGGAAACCATCGAAAAGTTCAGCGTCATCAAGGCCCTGCAAGCGATCGAAACGGCCCACGTGGTGATTTTCCTGATCGATGCCCGCGAGGGCGTGACCGATCAGGACGCCAATCTCCTGGGCATGGTTCTGGAAATCGGCCGCGGGCTCATCATCGGCCTGAACAAGTGGGATGGGCTCAGTCCGGACCAGAAAGACAACGTGCGGCGCCAGATCGATTTGAAACTGCCGTTCCTTGATTTCGCGGAAAAGCATTACATCTCAGCGCTGCACGGCACGGGCGTGGGCAATCTGCTGGATACGGTGGAAGCCATTTACGAGGCTTCGACGCGGGATTTGTCCGCTTCGCGGCTAACCAAAATCCTTCAGGACGCCCTGGTCGCGCACCAACCGCCCTTGGTTCGCGGCCGGCGCATCAAGCTCAAATACGCCCATCAGGGCGGCCAGAATCCGCCGGTCATCGTGATCCACGGCAATCAAACGGAAGAAGTGCCGGGGGCGTACAAACGCTACCTGATCAACGTCTTCCGGGATACCTTGGACATACAGGGAACGCCGATCAAGCTCGAGTTCCGGAGCAGCGAGAATCCGTTCAAGGGCAAACGCAACATTCTTTCCGCCCGCCAGGTTCGAAAGCGTCGGCGCCTGATCAGGCACAAGAAAAAGACCTGACAGTGCTTCGGATAGAGCATTTTTGGTCTGCGGTAGCGCCCGCTCGCAAACGGCTGCTTTATTCGCGAGCCTTTCCGCGATCCAGCGGGTTTGTCGGCAAGGGATTGCCGACCTACGCGCCTGGGCCGTCTGGTAGGTCGGGAATCCTTTCCCGACATCTTGGTTTGGGTCAAACGATGTCGGGGACAAGGACTCATCGCCGGGAGCCGGTGCCGGAAACGTTGCGCTTATTCCGGCCTACGACGAGCTGATTCGCGGTTTTCCCGATCTTCAAGTAAATGTCGCAGATGCGATTCGATACTCGCAGTCGCGTCGGCGTATTCCTGTCCTGCCAAATTCAAGGGCTTTCCGAAGCGGACGCTCACTTGATCCCGCCTCTTCGGCACGAGGGTGTCGGGAGGGAGGATTTTCTCGGTGCCTTGAATGACGAGCGGTACGACGGGGACGCCCATTTCGACGGCGACCACGCCGGTGCCGCCCTTCAAATCGAGCAGCGGCCGTTCGGACCGATTCAGCCCTCCCTCGGGGAAAATCAGAACGTTCCAGCCGTCGTCGAGCATGCGGCCGATATAATCGAGCCCCGGCCGGATGTTTTCGTGGGTTCCGGTGGGAAACGGGAAGGCATTGAACGCGAGTTCCGCCAGCGGCGCGAACCAAGGGTATTTGCCGTAGAGAACCTCGGTGCCGGCCGCGATGCCGAGGCGCGAGCGAATAACTTCTGGAATCGTCCAGGTCGCGATGACCGGATCGAGAAAACTGCGGTGATTCGCCATGAACAGCACCGGTCCCTGAAGATTCGTCAGGTTTTCCTCGCCGCTTATGCGCAAGCGGCAGAAGATCGAAAGCCACCAGCGGAAGACAACCTGATTTACCGCGGGCCGCAATCGGCCGGCCCAAGCCGAGTTCGACCAGCGTGGATAACGCCCCAACTGGGGCATTCGTCCCTTTTGGCCTTGCACAAGCGCGTCCAAATCGGCGACCGTGAGTTCCGGCGTGATCTGCATTTCCTCGATATAAACCCCGAATTCGTCCTCGATCCGCGAGACCAGCTCGATTCGCAGCAGAGAATCCAGGTTCAGGTCGGCTACGATCCGCGTCGAATCGTCGATTTCTCCGATCTCCGTTTGCGTCACCTCGACCAAGAGCCGCTTGAGCGGCGTGATCCGCCCGCCTTGAGACGGCCGGCCGGCCGGTTCGCTGCTGAGTCTTTTGATGACTTCCTCTTTTTTAACCTTGCGCGTGACCGAACGCGGGAAATCGGGCTCGGGCCAAACAGACCAGCTCGTGATTTGCTGGTGCGGCGCCAAATGCCGGTTGGCTTCGGCCACGGCGCCGGCGGCTCGGTTCGGCTCACAGAGCAGCGCGGCATGAACGACGGTCCGGCCGTTCCTCGGCAAGCCCACTACGGCGCTGTCGATGACGCCGGGAACCCGGCTCAGTTCGGCTTCCAGATCCTCGGGAAAGACGTTTTCGCCGCTCGGCCCCAGGATCATGTATTTCTTGCGTCCGAAGACGTACAGGAATCCGTCCTCGTCGAAGCGTCCGGCATCGTCGGTCTTGAACCAGCCGTGGTCCAGAACGGCCTCGGTGCGTTGGGCATCCCGATAGTACCCCTGCATCACGATCGGGCCTCGGACCAGGATTTCGTTGTCCGGAGCCAGCCTGACCTCGACCCCGTCCAGAGGCTTTCCGACCGATCCCGCGCGATGGGCGGCGGAGGTGTTGGTACTGACGACCGGGCTCGTCTCGGTGAGTCCGTAGCCCTGCAAGACCTCGAAGCCCAGGTTCCACCATTTGTCCTCGATCGTCGGATCGAGCGGAGCGCCGCCGCAAACGATGGTCCGGAGTGTCCGGGAGATGCGGGAACGGATGCGGTCGCGCAGCGCGCGCCGGAGGAAACCGGGGATTCGGCCCAGCCGGCTTTCCAGGCGATCCATCATGGTCTTGAGCACTTCGGGCACCACGACCAGATGAGTCGCCGGCGTGTAGGTCAATGCTTCCCGAATGGCGCGGGTCGTCGGGGCGGCGATATAGGTGACCGAGCATCCGCTGTACAGCGAGCACAGGAGGCTCGTCATTTGACCGAACACGTGAAACAAGGGGAGCAAGGTGAGGATATGATCGTCGGGCGTCAAGGGCACCGCTTTCATCACGGCGTCGAGATCGGCCAGGAGATTTCCGTGAGAGAGCATGACGCCTTTCGGATCGCCGGTCGTCCCCGAGGTGTAGATGATTTCGGCGAGCCCGCCGGAGTTCTCGAAGACGGCTTTGTCCCGCATGGCCGCGGCTTCGTTCGCCGAGTAGGACGAGTCGGCCGTCGGCAAGCACGGCACGGCCTCGTCGGGCCAGGCGAGCGAGGGGGATAGCAGGGCCAGCTTAGGCTCGGCGGATTTGCTGATCCGGTCGATCTGATCCGGAGTGCTTTTCGGATTCAGAGGCACCACCACGCCGCCGCGGGCCAGGATGGCGAAGAAGGCCGCAACCCAGTGTGGCGAATTTTCCGCGCAGAGAGCGACCCGATCGCCCGTTCCGATGCCGTGTGCGGCCAGCGTTTGTGCCAATCCGAACACGCGCTCGCCGAGCATGTCGTAACTCCAGCGAATGGTGCGGTATCTTGGCCTATAGCGAACAGCTTCCCGAGATCCGTGACGCCGGGTTTGCCGTTCGAAGAACGCGGCTAGCGAGTCATCGGGATGCCGGCCTTCTTGAGCTAGGAGGGTGTTTTTCTTCATGTCGGTTTGGGGCGGTCGGTCTTTTTCACGTCCTCGTCGGCTGGATCGCGACTTCGAAACTCATCAAGCCCTTTCGTATAGGTTTGACCACACCTTCCGGCCGATTACGCACGCTTGCTTTCATGTTCGACCTTCGGAACGGAGAGCCGAGCTTAGGATTGTCCGCCAACCGAATATTTTTCGCATCGAGAAAGTGGATCAGGAGTGATGGATCGACGAAATAATCGTCTCGGTAGATCTGGCGTGCATCCGGCTGTTAACGGATATTCACACGGTGTGTTTTATGATAGGGTTATTCAGTAGAATAAACACGTTGGCAAGCAAGCGAGGAAAGACCCCATGACACACCCAGCTTCAGCCCCCGCCACAGACCGCTCGCGCGTCCTCACCGGAGCAGTGATCGAGGCCGCTCGCCGCCTGGGATTGGGGCCCAGCGATCTGAAAAGCATTATCGGCGCCAGCCAACCGACCGCGTCCCGGCTGTTGAACGGCCGATACGCTCTTCCGGAAGGCGGCAAACCCTGGGAGCTGGCCGCCCATTTCGTGCGCCTGTATCGTTCCCTGTCATCGCTGGTCGGCGGCGACGACGAACTGGCCCGAAGCTGGCTGAAATCGGCCAACCGCGCTTTCGACGGACAGCGGCCGTTGGAGGTCATCAAGCGGGTCGACGGCCTGATTCATGCCTGTGAGTACTTGGATTCTCACCGTGCTCGTGTTTAAACCACGCCCCTGGCGGGGCAGCGGCTGGCGGGCAGTCGAGGCGCAGCATCGGGTCGCCACCATGCACCTCGCTTCGGGCAATCTGGACGATCAGACATTGCTGGAAGACATCCTCGACGAGGCCAAGCCGCGCCTGCCCGCTGACGCCCAAGGCTTGCACTGGCTGCTGGCGACGCCGTTCCGCTATTGGCCGCTGCCGGGCGGTTCGCGATTTCGCCGGCGCACCGACCCCGGCGTTTTTTACGGCGCCGAGGATCGCCGAACGGCCACAGCCGAATGCGGCTACTGGCGGTTGCGGTTCTGGCTGGACAGCGAAGGCCTGTCAGGCCGTCCGGCGAGCGTCGAGCTGACTCTGTTCGAATTTCATGCCGCCGCCGATAAGGCTATCGACCTTTCGAAGCCGCCCCTGGTGTCCCATCGGGAGACCTGGACGCATCCTTCCGATTACGCCGGCACGCAGCTGCTGGCGGAACAGGCACGGGAAGCCTGGGTCGGCCTGATTCGTTACGAATCGGTGCGCGCGCCGGGCGGCTTCTGCCTGGCCGTGCTGAATCCCCAACCCTTCAAATCGGTAAAGGAGCCGTACCGCAACAATCAGCAAACCTGGACCTTATTGATCCAGCCGCCGCGCCGTATCGTGCTGCAGCGCCAGTTGGACCGGGAAAGCTGGGCTTTCGAGTTCTGACGGGCAGGCAAAAAAACGAAAACATTGTCCGAAAAAAATGGTCGAACTTGCGGGTTCTTGCCATTCAGTTATCAATAAATACCGATGCGTTCGGTTTCGATTCCAGATTAAAGGGACACGATAAACCTTCCGGGCGGCGAGAGCGCGATACAACCGACCCTTGGGACCTCTTCGCGATCGCGTGATAAGGTTTACACGCGGGCCTAAATCGAAGTTTTGTTTACGTTGCTGTGAAGTTGAGCGTCATGCGCCCCTAATCCCTCTCGTTCTTGCCATCGGGCCAGAATGGTGAGAAAGGCTACAAGCCTGCCTTGTTTCACTGTGACATGATTTCTTATCAATGATTAATACGCCCTTAGCCCCAATCCCCGACAAGGCAAAATCCGCGTTACTGGACTTATATCGCCACGCTCTCGACGCAGACGAACCCAGATTGTACTCCGCGGCTATCGAGGCGGCGGTCGCAGTGACGGACAGTGAAGTCGGCTACTTCCATCTGGTCAATGAAGACCAGGTGACTATCGAACTAGGTACCTGGTCGGCCGCAACCCTTCGCCAGTGCCAAGCGGTATATCAACGCCATTACCCGATAAGCACCGCCGGTATTTGGGCCGACTGCGCCCGCCATCGCAGGCCCTACGTTCACAACGATTACCAGGGGCTCAGTCGCAAGCAGGGCTATCCGGAAGGTCATGTCCATCTGGTGCGCCATCTGGGGGTGCCGGTCGTATACGATGATCGCGTGGTGCTGCTGGTCGGTGTCGGCAACAAAACAGTCGACTACGATAACGAGGATCTCGCATCCCTCCAGGCGATCGCGGATCATGCCTGGTTCCTGATTCGTCGATTCCGCCAGCGAGTCGCGTTGCAACTGTCCGAGGAGCAACTTCGGGATCTCCAAGCGCTAGCTGCCATTTGCGTCTGGCAGTGGGACCCGGTGGATCAGAAGCTCTTGTGCGACGGAAACATCCGCCGCATTTTTGCCGTGGATCCCTTAAGCGACTTTCCGTGCAATCTTGAGGGATTGCTGCAGTTCATCGACCCTCAGGATCATGCAGCTGTGCTCGACGTGCTGCACACCGCATCCGCCGATTCGGCTTTTGACCTGGAACTGCAGGGCACTCGTGCCGACGGAATTTTCGTAACTTTACACTTCCGGGGCGCGGCTTACCCGCGCTCCCAAGGCCGCGGCATCATTCTGCGCGGCATCCTCCAGGACATTACCGAGATCAAACGCGCGGAGGAAGCGTTACGCGAGGCCGACCGCCGGAAGGACGAGTTCCTCGCCATGCTGGCCCACGAGCTCCGCAACCCTCTGGCGCCGATCCGCAACGCCGTTCAAATCATGCGCAAATTGGGAACGGAGGATCCCAAGCTTCAGTGGACGCGGGATGTTATCGATCGGCAGGTCGAGCATTTGGCCCGGCTGGTGGACGATCTCTTGGACGTATCCCGCATCACCCGCGGCAAGATCGAACTGCGCAGGGAATTGCTGGTAGTGGCCGATATCGTGCAGCGCGCGGTAGAAACCAGCCGTCCCCTGATCGACGCGCGCCGGCACGAACTCCGCGTGCAACTGCCTTCGGAAACTATCCACGTCGAAGGCGACTTCGTGCGGCTGGCGCAGGTGGTCTCGAATCTGCTCAACAATGCCGCCAAGTACACCGATGAGGGAGGGCAAATCCGGCTGAGCGTCGAACGCGAAGGCGACGAGGTCGCCATCCGGGTCCGCGATAACGGGCGCGGCATCGATCCGGCGGCGTTGTGTCATCTGTTCGATCTCTTTTATCAGGTGGACCGGACTCTCGACCGCACCGAAGGGGGCTTGGGGATCGGCCTATCGCTGGTCGAAAGTCTGGTGGCGATGCACGGCGGCACCATACAAGCATTTAGCGAGGGCCGGGGAAAGGGTAGCGAATTCGTTGTCCGACTGCCGATCAGCGAGATCGGTGATTCGGCGAAGCCGGGTTGAACTGCTTGACCTTGCGTTCGGTCACAAAGCTAACAGACTTGGCGTCAGGGAGCATCGCAGATGAGCGTACAGCTCAATCACACCATCGTCCCGTGCCGGGACAAGCGGAAGTCGGCGACGTTCTTCACCGAAATTCTCGGCCTGCCGGCGCCGAAACCGTTCGGACCTTTCCTCGTCGTTGAGCTCAGCAACGGCGTTTCGCTCGATTTCTACGAGACCGACGGCGAGATCGCCTGGCAGCACTATGCTTTTCTGATCGGCGAAGACGACTTCGATCGGATCTTCGGCCTCATCCGCGAGCGAGGGCTGGAATACTGGGCCGACCCCGGCCAGCACCGTCCGGGCCAGATCAATCGCAACGACGGCGGCCGCGGCGTGTATTTCGAAGACCCGGACGGTCATCTTCTGGAGATCATCACCCGTCCCTACGGCAGCGGCCGATAGGCATGCAGGCCGTAGAGACTGCCTTTGACATCGATCATGGCCAAGAAGCCAGGAGGTCAGCATGAAAAAATCGCCAGGACACCAAAAATGGCCAGAGCATAAAGTGCAAGAAAAGCATCTCGGTCAAAGAGTGCAAGTCAAAATCGACAACGAAGTGATTGCCGACTCGCGCGACGTGATCGAAGTCGACGAAGACCGACATCCTGCGCGTTATTATTTCCCGCGTTCCGACGTCAGGCTGGATCGGCTCGAACGCTCGGATACCACGACAGAGTGCCCGTTCAAGGGGACCGCTCATTACTTCGATCTGAAGCTCGGCGAAACGAAACTCGAGGATTCGGTCTGGACCTACGAAGACCCCTACGAAGAGCATCGTGAACTGAAAGACCGGATCGCCTTTTACGACGACAAGTTTTCGGACATTCGTGTCGAAGTTGGAGCCTAGGCAGCATGTCGAAATTCGGGGGTAAGTAGGTCGGCAATTCCTTCCCAATCGCAAACGGTCGCTTTAGTCGCGACCCTTCCAATCGCAAACGTCGCTTTAGTCGCGACCTTCCAATCGCAAACGGGAACTTTGGGAGCACCAAAGTCCCCCTTCCAATCGCAAACGGCCGTCCTGGGAAGGGTCTGGCCGGCGCTCCCGGCCAGACCGTTTGCGATTGGAGCGCCAGGACGCCCCTTCCGACAAAGCTGTCTCGCCGACAAGACTTGACACCGGCCGACGACCGCTTTTAGCGCAACGGCCGCCCGGCGGGATACATCATTTTGGATGAGATCGAGGTCCGGGTATCCTTGGAGCTGTTTCTATTTCCAGGTATTGATTGCAATTGATCTTGCCGTGGGAGCGGGCTTTAGAGCGTTTTCATCGCGCTCGTACGGCAAAACCAGCTTGGCGGACGTCGTTGGCGCCTTCGGCTCGGGTGAATGGATTCAAGCATTCGTAGGTCGGCAACCCTTTGCCGACGAAGACGCTCGGCCGGGACGTGGCGTCGGGAAAGGATTCCCGACCTACTCGCGAGTGCCCGTACAGTAGATATGAAAATGCTCTAGCCCGCGACAGCCGGTTCGAGATTGCAGTCCGACAGCAGCCCTAATGAGACCCGGTGACCCTATTTGAACGGCTCTGATCAAGTTCCGCCGCCCCAACGCCCACGAAAGATCATCCACATCGACATGGATGCCTTCTACGCGGCGGTGGAGCAGCGGGACTTTCCCGAATTGCGCGGCAAACCCGTGGTGGTCGGCGGCGCCCCGAACTCGCGAGGAGTGGTGGCGACGTGCAGCTACGAGGCGAGGGTGTTCGGTATCCGCTCGGCCATGCCTGCGGCCAAGGCTTACCGGCTGTGTCCCGAGGCAGTGTTCATTCGGCCGAGGTTCGACGTGTACCGGGCGGTCTCGGCGGAAATTCGCGCCATCTTCCTCGACTTCACGGACCTGGTCGAAGCCATCTCCCTGGACGAAGCCTATCTGGATGTCACGGCAAGTCCGATTCTCCAAGGTTCCGCCACGCGAATAGCCGGGGAAATCAAGCGGCGCATCCGGGAAGCGACCCAGCTCACCGCCTCCGCGGGAGTTTCCTACAACAAGTTTCTCGCCAAGATCGCCTCCGACCGCCACAAGCCCGACGGGCTTTGCCTGATTCCGCCGGAACAGGGGAGGGCCGTCATCGCGGAGCTCCCCATCGGCGCCTTCCACGGCATAGGCAAAGCCACCGAAGCGAAAATGCTCGCGCTGGGCATTCGTTGCGGCCGGGATCTCGAACGCCTGGCGCTGGCCACGTTGACACAGCAGTTCGGCAAGGCCGGCGAGCACTACTACCGGATCGCCCGCGGCATCGACGAGCGGCCGGTCGTCCCCAACCGCCCGCGGAAATCCTGGGGCGCGGAAACCACCTTTCCCGCCGACCTCTCGGACCGGGCCGAAATGTGCCAGCACCTCGCCAAACTCGCCGAAGGCGTTCTGAAGAAACTGGCCCGGCACGGCCTACAAGCTCGTGGCCTCACCGTCAAAGTCAAATACGACGACTTCGAATTGGTCACCCGCGCCCGAACCCTGGATCGGCCCTTTCGCGACATCCGCGATGTCCGGCCCCACCTTGCGGAACTCCTAAATCGCACCGAAGCCGGCCGGCGCAAGGTCCGCCTGTTGGGCGTCAGCTTTTCAGTCCTGGAAAACGCGCAGCGTCCGGTGACGTTGGACCTGTTCGCGCCGGACTGACCTTGTCCAAGGGGACCATCCAAGCCACGCCCGACTTTTCTCAGAACTTGGATTTGATAAAGTGTCTATCGGATCAGGCTTGAACGACAGGAAAACGCCATGCCGCGACCGATGACTCCCGCCCTTGCCGCCGACGCTATCATCGAATTGACCGACCGGCCCGGCCGGCCCATTGTCTTGATCGAACGTGCCTTTCCGCCTCAAGGCTGGGCTATTCCGGGCGGCTTCGTCGATATCGGCGAAACCGTGGAACAGGCTGCCAGGCGCGAAGCCCAGGAGGAAACCGGGCTGGAGGTTCGCCTGATTGCCCTGCTGGGGATTTATTCGGACCCCAAGCGAGATCCTCGAGGCCATACCGTGACCGTCGTGTACGTCGCGGAGGCCAGCGGCGAACCGATAGCCGCAGACGATGCCAAGCATTGCAGCGTGGTCATGCCGGATGAACTGCCGCAGCCTCTGGTCTTCGACCATGCCCAGGTGCTAGAGGACTACCGGGAATTCCGGGCGACTGGACGAGTAACGCCGCTGCGGTAAGCGAGAGCCGGAATCAATAGAGCTCGGACGGAGGCCGGGATGGAAGCTTTGCGAAATCCCGGCGCCATTCCATTCGGCATTCGAGTGAAGATTAGGTAGGGCGGGTTAGCGGAGCGTAACCCGCCGATTCGAGGCCAATGCCATCCATGGCCTCTGGATTCCGGTATTCCATGCCGGAATGACGACCGAAGTCCAATGGCTAGGATGAAGCTTTGCGGAATCCCAGCGCAATCCAGTATTTTGCGGCCATCAAAAAGCTGGGTCTCGTTCCTCGACCCAGCCTACAAATACAGCGGTTTCCATTCGTATGTAAGGATTGATTGCAGAAAGCCTTAGAGCATTTTCATACCTACTGTACGGGCACTCGCGAGTAGGTCGGGAATCCTTTCCCGACGACACGTCCCGCCGAGCGTCTTCGTCGGCAAAGGATTGCCGACCTACGAAAGCTTGAGTCGATCTACCCGAGCCGAAGGCGCCAACGACTCCAGCAGGCCTGTTTTGCCGTACGAGCGCGATGAAAACGCTCTAAGTACATTCAGGGAAGTCTTGCGGCATACGCACCACTACAGGAGAAACCCGCCAATCAAACTAATCTGTCGAGATTCCGTAAAAGTTTACGGAATGTACTTAGTGTGGGAGCGGGCTTTAGCCCGCGATAATCGCTCGATCGCGGGCTAAAGCCCGCTCCCACAGGTCTTAGAGCGTTTTCCGAATCGGTGTAAGGGATTCGGATATGTAGGTCGGCAATCCCTTGCCGACGTATCGGCTCGGCGAAGGGCTTTGTCGGCAAGGGATTGCCGACCTACGTTCTCCCCTCCCGGAACGAATCCGTACACCGGGATGGAAAACGCTCTAAATCAATCTGACAACCGCTCTAAACCATACCCAAAGCGTAATTCCATTCGGCATTCGAGTGAACATTCATCGTAGGATGGGTAGAGCGAAGCGAAACCCATCGATGGCGGGTTAGCCCCTAGTCTCCGCTCGGGACAGGCCCTTCGACAGGCTCAGGACAGGCTCCGCGTAACCCGCCGATGGAAGGTCGCTCGGCGGGTTACGGCGCACGCGAAGCGCAGTGATCGGCGGTCGGTTGGTGCTGATGTGCGCCTAACCCACCCTACGAAAATGAACGCCTGATTGAAAGGGATCTGGAATCAGAGCGCTATCGGTCAAAAGCGGCTTATCAGACCTTCTTCAAAAAGCAGGCCTTCAGCATGAAATTGCCGTTGTCCAGCTTGCAGTCCACTTCGTGGTCGCCGCCGACCAAACGGATGCTTTTCACCTTGGTGCCCATTTTGAGCGTGATGGACGAGCCTTTGACTTTCAGATCCTTGATCAGCACGACCGTGTCGCCGTCGGACAGAACATTGCCGTTGGCATCCCTAACGACCGCATCCGCGTCGTCGTCGGGGGCCGCGGTTTCCTCGATCGGCCATTCGTAGCCGCAGTCGGCGCACACATAGTTGTCGCCGTCCGGGTAGGTGTTTTCTAAAGTGCACTGGGGGCAAGCTGGGATTGTGGACATGATTCCGCTCAAAAATAGTTGGGGCGTGCATTATAAGGGATCGGTAACCGCCCAAGAACGGAATGCATGTGCAACAGAGAATCCAGACCGGCTACGTCGGAGCGGAATGACGATCATCGCCGTGAATGGCTCCGTCCGGCAAGGCGGCGAAAAGCTCTCTCGAAGCGAGGGTTAGCGCCTCAAATGCTGAACCAATCCGCGCAGCGGCAGGCTCAAAGCCAACGCGCCGAAAACCGTCGCCAGCGACTTGCCCGACAAGCGCTTCTCGTATCCGGGCGTTAGACGCTCGGGGACCAGATGATAATCCGTCAGATAGGCAAGGCCCGCGACTATCGCTCCGCCCGTCAATGCTCTGGCGACATCGCCCGACTCGGCGGCTCGTCCGAACCAGCGTTCGTAGAGACTCGCCCACAGAACGGCCGCGGCGTGATTGAGCACGAATCCGGTACCCGTGTATTTGAGACTGACATCGTTCTGCCGGGCGGCCTGGTCGCCCCAAGTGACGTGACTCACGGCGTTCAAAGGCGCCACGGCGCCGGAACGCTCGGCCTTGCCGCACGCTGCCGCCGCGAGCGTGGTGGCAATACCGACGATCGTCCCGGAAATCAGTGCATCGAAACTGCCGTTGCTGTTCGTACGCATTGCTATCTCCCGCCGGCTGTCCGGCTTCCGTGCGATCCTTTCCCGAATTGCTCGCCGTTCCGCTCTACTTCCCTGCGAAACGGCAGTTCGCCCCTTATGAAAAATGACCTTCCGGGCGAACCGGGGTTCCTTCCCGGAGAAGAACGGCCGGACAAACCGCGGCGGGGGCTGCTCGATCGATTCAGGGATAGGAACCGCATCGACAAGCAAATGCGCAACCACGGCCATCTAATAAAGTGCATCGGCCGGTAACGGGATTATCGACATGGCCTTCAACGTCATCGACGTCTTCCTTCTTCTGCTGATTCTGTTCGCCGTCTGGGGTGGATGGCGGCGCGGTTTCATCCTGGGTTTTCTCAATCTTCTGCGCTGGCTGGGCAGCTTGCTTGCGGCCTGGTTCTTTTATCGACCGGTGGCGGATTTACTGGGTTCGAAAACCGGTTTGTCGAACACGTGGCAGCAGCCTGCCGCGTTTCTTCTCATCGTTCTGCTCACCAGCTTGGCCATCGGGCTGCTCGGGAATGCGCTGCTCAAACGCTTGCCGCATGGCATTCACCGACGGCTCTTCAATCACCTGTTCGGCACGCTTCCGGGATTGGCCAACGGGCTGATAACGGCAGCCATCGCCGCCGCCTTGTTGTTCGTGGTCCCGCTGCCGGGCGATCTACGCGAGGATGCCCGCGAAAGCGGGACGGCGAACCGCTTCGCGGTTCTGGTGGAACGGCTGACCACGGCTCTGATGCCGATTTTCGAAGATGCGCTTACCCACGGGCTGAACCGCCGGCTTCCGGTTTACCCGGAATCCGACGAGCATATTTCGTTGCCGTTCAGGGTCGGAGCCCCGCAGCCGAGACCGGCGCTCGAGGAGCAAATGCTTGGACTCGTCAACCGCGAGCGCGCCACGGAAGGACTTTCGCCGCTGAAGATCGATCCCGCCTTGACCGAAGTGGCGCGAAGACATTCGTCCGACATGTTCGCCCGCGGTTATTTTTCTCATTACACTCCGGAAGGCAAAAGCCCGTTCGACCGAATGCGCGAATCGAATGTCGGTTTTCTGATCGCCGGCGAAAACCTGGCTCTCGCCCCCAGCGTTCACATCGCGCACGCCGGCTTGATGAACTCGCCCGGCCACCGCGCGAATATCTTACGGCCGCAATTCGGGCGTGTTGGTATCGGCATCATGGACGGCGGCATTCACGGCTTGATCGTGACGCAAAAATTCCGGAATTGAGCGGCCGGCAATTCAAGCAGGTGCAGACCAATCCGTGTAGTGTACTGTTAAAAGATTCGGGCAGGCGTGCGGACGCCGTCGCTCGCCACTCAAGGTGGACCTTTGTTTTAATCGGACTTGGACATCGCCGTACCGGATAATGTCGAATATCGAGACAGAATTTCTTACTCAGGAGTATGCAGCTTGATGGCGTTTCCCATTGTAGGCATCGGAGCTTCCGCCGGCGGACTGGAAGCATTGTCGGAATTTCTGGCCGACCTTCCCGCCACCAGCGGTATGGCTTTTCTGTTGGTCCAACACCTCGACCCCCACCACGAAAGCGTCCTGACGCAGATCCTCTCGACCAGAACGGCCTTGCCGGTCCAGGAGGCGACGGAGGGGCTCGCGGTCGAACCCGACCACATCTATATCATCCCGCCCAATGCCGTCATGACCCTGGTCCAGGGCCATCTGGCTCTCGCTGCCCGCAACGGGCTTCCCGTGCCGCCCATGCCCGTCGACCGCTTGTTTTATTCCCTCGCGCAAGAGCAGGGGGCCAATGCGGTCGGGGTCATTCTCTCGGGCACGGGCTCGGACGGCGCGCTGGGGATGCAGGCGATCAAGGGTTCCGGCGGTATCACCTATGCCCAGGACCAAGGCTCGGCCAGATTCAACGGCATGCCGAAGGCGGCGGTAGATCTCGGCGTGGTCGATCGGGTGCTGCCCCCGCGCGAGATTGCCCGCGAACTCGCTCGCCTCGGCGGCCATCCATACCTGAAGGTAGACAGTACCGCCTCCGCCGGCGAACCTCCGCCCACGGACGAGGAAACGCTCAACCGGCTCTTTCGTCGCCTCCGCAACGTCTCCGGCGTGGACTTCACGCACTATAAGCGCGGTACCGTGCAGCGGCGACTCGCGCGCCGCCTCGCCCTGCACGGGCTGGATACGCTGCCGGAGTACCTGAATTTGTTGGAAAGCGACACGGCGGAAACCCAGGCCCTCTTTCAGGACCTGCTGGTCCAGGTGACCGATTTCTTCCGCGATCCCGAGTTGTTCGAAGAGTTGAGCCGAACCGTCTTTCCGCGCTTGTTCGAACGCCGTCCATCTCAAGCTCCGCTGCGGATCTGGGTCCCGGGTTGCGCCAGCGGCGAGGAGGTCTATTCCATCGCCATCTGCCTTCTGGAATTTTTGGGCGAGCGCCTGACCCAAACCCCGATTCAGATTTTCGGCACCGATCTCAGCGAGTCCGCCATCGAGAAGGCGCGTACCGGACTTTACCTGGAAAATATCGCCCGCCACGTCTCCGCCGAGCGGCTCCGGCGCTACTTCGTCAAGGTCGGCGGCCACTATCAAATCACCCGCACGATCCGCGATTTATGCGTATTCGCCCGCCACGACGTGGCCCGCGATCCTCCGTTCTCGCGGCTGGATCTGGTGAGTTGCCGCAACGTGTTGATCTATCTCGAGCCGGCTTTGCAGAAGCGGGTGATTCCGCTGTTCCATTACGCCTTGAATCCGGGCGGATTTCTCGTGCTGGGACCGTCCGAAACCATAGGCCCCTTCTCCGAGCTGTTCAGTTCCGTCGACAAGCGGCTCAAGATCTATTCCAAGGCGATCCTGCCCGGACAGAAGAATCACCTGGCGTTGCTGGAGGAGTATCCCGCGTTGCCGGACCGGTCCCGCCCGAAACAGTTGGCTCTGTCCAGCGAACCCGTGGAGGCGGAGCGCCTGCAACGGGAAGCCGATCGCTTGGCCATGGCCCACTACGTTCCGCCGGGCGTCCTGTGCGATTCAGAGATGAACGTGCTTCAGTTCCGGGGCGAGACCGGTCCGTATCTGGCGAATCCGAGCGGCCCTCCGACTTTCAAGCTGCAGAAGCTGGCCCGGCCGGGCCTCCTCGTCGACCTGAGCAGCGCCATCGAGCAAGCCCGCAAGGAATGGGCTCCGGTGCGGCGGGAGGGCGTGCAGGTGGAACGGCCGGACGGCACCGGCGCGGTAAACATCGAGGTCATGCCGATTCGGATCGCCGGGGCGGAAAATCCGTGGTTTCTGATTTTTTTTGAAGCGCAAGCCTCACTGGTAGTGGACCAAGGCGCAACCATTGTCGGGGAATTTTGGAGTTCGTTGCGGAGCCGAATGCGTTCGGGGAAACGCGCGGAAAGTTTCCGGCCGGAAAGCGAAAAGGATCGCCAGATCCAGAGGCTTACGCAGGATCTCGAAGCGGCCCGCGATTACATTCGGGCCATGCTGGATGCACACGAGACGACGGTGGAAGAACTCAAGGCAACGGAAGAGGAACTGCTATCGAGTAACGAGGAGTTCCAGAGTACCAACGAGGAACTCGAGACCGCCCAGGAAGAGCTGCAATCGAGCAACGACGAACTGCGCGCCCGCAACCGCGAACTCAACGTGCTGAACGACGAGATGCGGCAGGCGCGCGATTTCGCGGAGGCTGTCGTGGAAACCATGCGTCAGCCGCTGCTCGTGCTCGACGGCGATCTCCGTATTCAGCAGGCGAACCGCGCCTTCTACCGGAACTTCAAAACCGCGCGCGAAGCGACCGAGCAGGTCCGGCTCTACGAATTGGGCCATGGGCAATGGGACATTCCCGCCCTGCGCCGGCTTCTCGAAGATGTTTTGCCCGCCCAGGCCGCTTTCGAGGACAAGGAGGTAACCCAGGCCTTTCCCGAGCTCGGTGAGCGGACCTTGCGTCTCAACGCGCAGGTCCTGCGCTGGAGCGATCAGGAGCGCATCCTCCTGGCGATCGAGGATATCACCGAGCAACGGGCGGCGCTGGACGCGCTCAAAACGGTCGATCGGCGCAAGGACGAGTTTCTGGCCATGCTCGCCCACGAGTTGCGCAATCCTCTGGCGCCCATCCGCAACGCCCTGGAAATCTGGCGGCGCGGCGATGCCGGAGAAGCGGCGGAGAAGCAGGCCCAGGCCATGCTGGATCGCCAGCTCCGCCTGGAGGCGCGGTTGCTCGATGATCTCCTCGATCTGTCCCGCATTACCAGTGGAACAATCGTGCTTCAGAAACAGCCGATTGATCTGACGCATCTGGTGGCGCAGGCGGTCGACGACGCCCGCTTTCAGCTCGACGCGCATCACCATCGGCTCGGCTTGTCGCTGCCGGAGCACGGCCTGTCGGTCGAAGGCGATCCGGCCCGATTGCAACAGATCGTCTCGAATCTTCTGAGCAATGCCATCAAATATACGCCGCCCCACGGCGATATCACCCTGACCCTGGCACACGAAGGGCAGGAAGCGGTGCTCAAGGTCGCCGACACCGGTATCGGTATCAGCCCGGAACTGCTGCCTTCGATCTTCGACCTCTTCGTGCAAGCCGACAAATCCCTCGATCGTGCCCAAGGCGGCCTCGGCATCGGGCTCACGCTGGTTCGCCGCCTGGTCGAATTGCACGGCGGACAGATAAGCGTACACAGTGCCGGGGTGGATGAGGGAAGCGAGTTCACGGTCCGTTTGCCGGCCGTGCCGGAAACGGCCGTCCCTGCCGCTCCGGCGGAAACCGAAGCGGCCCAAGCCATGCCCCTCATGCGCTACCGTATCCTGGTGGTCGATGACAACATGGACACCGCGGAGAGTACGGCGCTGTTGCTGCAACTCGAAGGTCACGAGGTGCAGACGGCACTCGATGGTCCGAGCGCTCTTGAAGCCGCGACGATGTTTCACCCCCAGATCGTCCTGCTCGATATCGGATTGCCGGGTCTGGATGGCTACGAGGTGGCCCGCCGTCTGCGGGCGCTGCCCGAGTTGGAGGGGGCGTTGCTGGTGGCGATGACCGGCTATGGACAGGATGAAGACCGCGACCGATCCCGGACCGCCGGATTCGATGGGCACCTGGTCAAACCGGTCGACCTCGACCGGCTCAAAGCGTTGATGTGGGCCTACCCACGCCGGAAGAAGGCGAACGACGCTGAGGAAACCTCGTGAAAGTGCTAAGAACCATTGATAGCGCTGAAAAATACATCGTCTACGTGCTGGTTTTCTTGCTGCTGATTTCCGTGATTTTGGGGACCCTCGAGCTCAGCCGGGTCGTCATCAAGAACATTATCGAGTCTTCTTTCTTCTTGGTTGATATCAATCGCTTATTCGAATCATTCAGCCTTTTTCTCATCCTGGTCATCGGGTTGGAGCTCCTCAAGTCCATCAAAAGCTATCTCGTGCAGGGCTCCATCAACCCGGCCTTCGTGGTGGAAGTCGCCATCATCGCGTTAGGCAACAAACTCATCACCCTGGACCTAAAACATGCAGAGCCCGGCCTACTCATAGGCATTGGAGCTATCCTCCTGGGATTGTCGGCGACCTATCTGGTTCTTAAAAAAGCATTCGGCCCCACGGACGTTCAGACTGGAAATCAATAACTCGATTGACCCGGGTAAACGGGAGGCTCTATGGAAGTGATGTGGTATGTATTGATTGGCCTGGCGGCCGGTTGGCCGGCGGGGCAATTGGTCAAAGGCGGCGGGTTTGGCGCCATCGGAGACATTATTGTCGGGGTGTTCGGTGCCGTGTTGGGCGGTGTTCTGTTCGATGTGCTGGGTTTGTCCGCCGGGGGCGGCAGGCTTGGGAGCTTGATTATCGCGACGGTTGGCGCCGTAGCCTTCCTGCTTCTGTTGCGTCTGATCAGAAAGGATTAGGTGCCGGCAACGTCAAAAAGTCGCCTGCGCACGCTGGCGACACGGTGCAAAACCTTCCCGGTCGTACTCGCTCTAATTCGATGAAGGACTAAACATGTTATTCCCCCCGTTTTTAGGATAGGGATAGATGATTGATGGATTGCTCAACATTCCCGGATGGGGACTCATTGCCATTACCCTGGGCCTGACCCACGTCACCATTGCCAGTGTGACCATTTTCCTGCATCGTCACCAAGCGCATCGCGCTCTGAATCTCCATCCTGTCGTCAGCCATTTCTTCAGATTCTGGCTGTGGCTGACCACCGGTATAGTCACCAAGGAATGGGTGTCGATTCATCGCAAACACCACGCCCATTGTGAAAGCCCGCAAGACCCTCACAGCCCCCGCGTCTTCGGCATTCGGAAAGTGCTGTGGGAAGGTGCCGAGTTATACCGGGCCGAAGCCCGCCACGTCGAAACGCTGGACCACTATGGCTATGGCACCCCGAATGACTGGATCGAACGGAACCTTTACAGCCGCTATCGAGGCGGGGGTGTTGCCCTGCTGTTCGTCATCGATGTCGTGCTATTCGGCCTGTATGGCATCACGGTGTGGGCGGTGCAAATGCTCTGGATTCCCTTTTGGGCGGCGGGCGTGATCAACGGCCTGGGCCACTACCGGGGCTATCGCAATTTCGAAACCCCGGACGCCTCCACGAACCTGTTTCCCTTAGGGCTCCTCATCGGCGGCGAGGAATTGCATAACAATCACCACGCGTATCCGGCCTCGGCCCGTCTCGCCCATCGCTGGTGGGAATTGGACATCGGCTGGGTCTACATCCGCCTGCTGCAAAGGTTTCGGCTGGCCGAGATCCGCCGCACGGCGCCTCGAATCCGCCTCGAGCGCGCTCCCAAACCGATCAACCCGGCCACGGTCCAGGCCGTAATGCGCAACCGCCATCATGTCCTGGCTTTGTACGGGCGTCGCGTCGTGCTCCCGGTACTGCGGCACGAGTGGAAGGCCGCTCCTTCCGCCCACCGGCCTTTGCTGCATAAGGTAAAAACGCTTCTGGTCCGGGAGGGCGTCGAACTCGATGAAGCGGCCTGCCAAACCTTAAAACAGGCGCTGAACTTGAGCCGGACGCTCGAGACGATCTACCGTTCCAAACACGACCTGAAACAGCTCTGGATCCGATCCGCCAGCCATTATGAAGCCCGCGTGCAATTGCTCGAGAATTGGTGCCGGCAGGCGGAAGACACCGGCATCGAGGCCTTGGGCGACTTCGCCCGACTACTGCGCCGATATACGCTCCCAAGAGCCTAGGCCGTTTTCATCTCGCTCGTACGGCAAAACAGGCCTGGCAGGAGTCGTTGGCGCCTTCGGCGACGGTAAATTGATTCAAGCCTTCGTAGGTCGGCAATCCTTTGCCGACGAAGCCGTTGGCCCAACTGCACTGTCGGGAAGTGCGGCTTCGACGCTCCAATCGCAAACGGTCATCCCAGAAGCGCTGGGATGACCCTTCCAATCGCAAACGGCCTGGCCGGGAGCGCCGGCCAGCCCCTTCCCGAAGACGCCGTTTGCGATTGGGAAGGAATTGCCGACCTACTCGCGAATGCCCGTACAGTCGGTATGAAAATGCTCTAAGTACATTCCGCAAATATTTGCGGAATCTCGACAGATTGGCTTGATTGGCGGGGTTGTCCTGCAGGTTGTCTATGCCGCAAGACTTCCCTGAATGTACTTAGCCTGGACAGCGTTCGAGTCCTTGGCTTGACGCGAAACGCGCGGATATGCGAGCGCTTGGAGTGATAACGATTGAGTTTGATATGCCGAAGCCAAAGAGGTCGTGGGTTAGCTTAGCGTGTGTGCGAGAAGCTACTGCACGGCCTGAGGGCAGCCCCTCGACAAGCTCAGGACGGACCCTTCGACGGAGCTCAGGACAGGCTTGCCTTCGGGCCGCTCGTGACGCTTTCTAAACACCCTCTTAGACTACCAAGGGCTTTGGAGAACGACAGGGCTCGACCTTTCCTTATCTTTTACAGTGAGTGAAGAAAGCAATGCCAGTATTACCCGTCATTCCGGCAGGGAGTGCCGGAATCCAGAGGCCAAGGATGGCCTGCCCTCTACATCCTTGTAACCTGGATCCCGGCAGTCCCAATCGCAAACGGGCCTTTAGTCGGCCCCTTCCATGCCGGGGTGACGATGTGGTTTGACTTTCGTTACGAACAGTAAGCGGGTGGTGATTGGGCATTTCCAGTCGATCTGAGAAAACGACGTGCTGAGCGAAAACCGTGTCGACCAGTGGGCCGGCTTCGCCGTAGTCCTCGTATTGATCCTGGGCTGTTTCGTCGTGCTGCGTCCGTTTCTTTCGGCGATCCTGTGGTCGGTCATCCTGGCCTTTTCCACGTGGCCGGTTTATCAAAGGATCGAATCGGCCGTCGCGGGCCGGAAAGGATTGGCCAGTGGACTGATGGTCCTGATAGTGGCAGCCGTCTTGATTGTCCCCTTGGCGCTCCTCGGCACCAGTTTGGCGGAAGACGTGACCGCGCTCGTGGAGATGGCACGGCAACTCCTCAGTGAGGGACCGCCGACCCCACCCGCGTGGGTAGCCAAGCTGCCGGTTGTGGGTTCGCGTCTGCACGACCACTGGCAAGAGATGGTGGGGAGCGGCGCCCGCTTGACCGAGGCGTTGCTGAAGTACCTCATGCCCCTGCGAGATTGGGCGTTGCGCAGTGCGGCAAACTTCGGAGAAAGTCTCCTGTACTTAAGCCTCAGCGTGTTCATCGCGTTCTTTTTGTATCGGGACGGTGCCGCGTTATCCACAAGGCTGGCCCCCTTATTCACCCGGGTCGGCGGCCAACGGGCGCCGGCATTACTCCATGTGGCGGGGGACACCATCAAAGGCGTCGTTTACGGCGTTATCGGTACCGCGCTGATTCAGGGGATTTTGGTTGGTATCGGGTTGTGGATCGCGGGCATCCCCCGCGTCCTGTTGCTCGGCGTGCTGGCGTGCGTTCTGTCCTTGATTCCCGTCGGTCCCGCATTAATCTGGTTACCCGCGGCCATCTGGCTGTTCGGAAAGGGTTCGACGGGGTGGGCCGTCTTTCTCGTGCTCTGGGGACTTCTAGTGGTGGGGCTCGTCGATAATTTTCTTAAGCCCTATTTCATCGGCAAAGGGAGTCATCTGCCATTCATCCTGGTGTTTCTCGGAACTTTGGGCGGGGTGATGGCCTTTGGCTTCCTCGGCATATTTCTGGGTCCGACCTTGCTCGCCATAGCCTATGCCTCGTTTCAGGAATGGAGTGCCCGGGAAAGAGCTTTAAGTTAGGGAACGGACCCAGCGAAATAGTGGCGTCGAATCCCTTGCAGGAAGACTCAATCTACAGCGAGGGCGGCGACGCGATGATCATGCTCAACCAATAGGTATCGGTCTTGTAACAATGCCAGAGTTGTGTTTCCTCGGTGAACCGGGCGAAGAGTTGGCCATTGGCGTAGACCACTCCATCGGCAACGGAGATTTCATCGAACGGGCCGAAGCTTTCCGAGGTGTTTGCCAGCGCATCCTCAAAATGGATCGACGTCCGGTCATGGCAGGCGTACTGGGTGAAGTGCTGCTGGCCTTGCATATCCCAGAAGTGATTGCTGAATTTGGCGACCACTGTCCCGTTGGGCCCTTGGCTGATGAAATTGCCGGTGATTCGGAAGAAAGGCGCCGGTGCAAGCTTGGTGGTTTTCGCTAGCTGCTCGGATTCGAAGATCAGACTGATCATATCTTGGCTCATCCGCATAATGCTTTCATTTCGATTAGACTGCCGAGGTTTCGTCGGTTCATGCGGCAATCCGATGAAGTCGCAGAAAGTTCTCGAAGCGGCACGGGTGATCGTCGGGAGCATCGACAAGCCGACCGCGCTTCGTCATCTCGATGTCGTTTAAAATGGGAGCATGTTTCCTCTACAAGAACCCGATGCGGGCGAGTCTGGCAGTCTCGACAGGGCCCGGAACCGGGCCGCCTTTCTTGCTATAACAATTAACCAGCAATAGACCCACCATCGACGACCGTCATTCTCCCCTTCCGAACAATGCAAAGAAAGTGGATCTGGATTCTTGCCATCGGCGTGCTCGCTGCCGCCGGCGGAATTTATTGGTGGCGCGAAGGTCCTGTCACGGTCACCGTCGTGACGCCGACTCGCGGGCCCGCGGTGGAGGCGATTTACGCGACCGGCACCGTGGAACCGACGGTCATGCTGCCGATCGCGGCGCGGCAGGCAGGCCATTTGGTTGAACTCAACGTCGATGAAGGGAGTCAAGTGCGTAAGGGACAGGTACTCGCTCGGCTCGACGACGCGGATTTGAGGAACACGGTCGAGGAACTGGCCGCCCGCGTGCGGTTCGCGCGCACGCAGTATCAGCGCTTGCAGGAACTGGTGCGCCGCAATGTCATTGCCAAAGTCGAACTGGACCGGGCGCGCTCCGATCTGGAAGCGGCCGAGGCGGCGCTGGAGCGCGCGCGGGCTCAGCGTGATTTCATGACTCTCACGGCGCCCGCGGACGGCCTGATCATCCGGCGCGACGGCGAGATCGGCCAGTTCATTCCCGCCGGACAGGCCCTGTTCTATCTCTCTTGTTGCGCGCCTTTGCGGGTCACGGCCGAGGTGGACGAAGAAGACATTTTGCGGGTGCATGTGGGGCAGAAGGCGGTGTTGCGCGCCGACGCGCTGCCGGACGAAGTGCTCGACGGCGAAGTCAGCGAAATCACGCCCAAGGGCGACCCGATCGCACGCAGCTACCGGGTTCGCATCCGGCTCGCCGACCCGGAGAAGTTGCAGGTGGGCATGACGGTCGACGCCAACCTGATCGTTTCCGAACGGGAAAATGCCCTGCTGGTACCGTCCACCGCGGTCCAGAACGGCACCATTTGGGTGGTTGAGGACGGGAGGCTACACCAGCAGCCGGTGCGGACCGGCGTAACCGGCGCCGTTCGTACCGAAATCGTCGAGGGACTGTCTCCGGAGGCCCAAGTCGTCGAGACGCCTTCGGAAAACCTTCGCGACGGACGCGCCGCCCGTATCCGTTCGTCATCTCCCGTGCCGGTGTCCTGATGCGCATCCAGCTCCAGGTGGCGCTCACGCATCTTACGGGTCGCACACGCCAGACTTTTGTTTCGCTTACCGGAGTCATACTCGGCGTCGCCTTCTTCCTGGCGGTGTCGTCCCTGATGCGCGGTTCCGAGAAGGACTTCATCAAGCGTCTCATCGACAACAGCCCGCACATCACGGTCTACGACGAATACCGCTTGCCCCGGACGCAGCCGGCGGAGCTGCGCTGGGCGGGCGGCGCGATCCGGATCAGCAACGTCAAGCCGCAGACGGAAACGCGCGGCATCCGCGGTTATCGCGAAAAACTCGAATTCGTGGAGTCCATGCCCGGACTGAAGGTCGCGCCGGTACTGGTCGGTTCGGCCGTGCTCGTATTCGCCGGCCGGGAGGAAAGCGTCACCCTCTCGGGCGTGGTGCCGGACAAGATGAAGACGGTGTCGACGCTCGAGGAGAAGATGATCGAAGGCTCGATCGACGCGCTCGCGGCCAATCCGAACGGAATCGTCGTCGGCACGGGGCTGGCGCAGAAATTCAATCTCGGCCTGGGCCGCAACGTGAACGTGGTCGCCGCGAACGGCGCCAGCCGTCCGATGAAGGTGGTCGGTATCTTCCGCACCGGCAACGCGAACTACGACGAGACCCAGACGTTCACCTTGCTGAAGCGCGCCCAGGTGATGTTCGACCGGCCCAATCGGGTCAACCGCTTGATCATTCAGCTCGACGACCCCTACGAGGCCCGCGATGCCGCCCAGCGAATCGAAGCGGTCGCCGGCTACAAGTCGGTGTCGTGGATCGAAGCCTCCGAGGACATCTTGAGCGTGCTGATCGTACGCAACATCATCATGTACAGCGTGGTGTCGGCGATCCTCATCGTGGCGTCCTTCGGGATATACAACACCCTGTCGACCATCGTGATGGAAAAGACCCGCGATATCGCGATCCTGAAATCCATCGGCTTTCACGCCCGCGATGTACGCCTCATCTTTTTGCTCGAAGGGGTCATCATCGGCGTGGTGGGCAGCGTATTCGGCCTGGTTCTGGGGGCTGGACTCATGAAGCTGCTGTCGACCATCGAGTTCAGGCCGCCCGGCATTACGGAAAAAGTACAGATGCCGATCTGGTGGGGACCGGAACAATTCGCCATCGCCACCGCTTTCGCCCTCGTCTCGTGCATTCTCGCCGCCTATCTGCCGGCACGCCGCGCGGGCCGCGTGCATCCCGTGGAGATTCTGCGGGGCGCAGCATGACGGCGGTCCTGCGAGCCGAGCATCTCGGGCGCACGCTGGCCGGGGAAGTTCCGGTGACCCTGGTGGAGGACATCAACCTCGATATCGAGCGGGGCGAGTTCGTCTGCATCATGGGGCCTTCCGGTTCCGGCAAGTCCTCGCTGCTCTATCTGCTCGGTCTGCTCGACGTTCCCACCTCGGGGCGGGTGTGGCTGGACGGCGAGGATACTTCGGCGTACGGCGAGACCGAGTTGGCGAACCGCCGGCTGGAGAAACTGGGATTCGTGTTCCAGTTCCATTTCCTGCTCGCCGAGTTTTCGGTGCTCGACAACGTTGCGCTGCCGATGCGGCGGCTCGGCAAGCACGGCGATGCCGCGATCCGTTCGCGCGGCATGGAATTGTTGGCTCGGCTGGGCGTCGCCGAGCAGAGCGCGAAACATCCGCACCAGCTCTCGGGGGGGCAGCGTCAGCGCGTCGCCATCGCCCGCGCGCTGGCCAACGATCCCCTGGTCGTTCTGGCCGACGAACCGACCGGCAATCTCGACTCGGTATCGAGTGCCACGGTGCGGCAGATTCTCCACGATCTGGCTCACCAAATGGGCAAGACGGTGGTCGCCGTGACCCACGACGCTGCATTCGCTTCGGCCGCCGACCGGCGCATCGGCCTTGTCGACGGCAAAATCAACGCCGACTGGCGGCCGGCGTAGTTTCAGTCGAATTCTCTTCTTCTATTGCCGGATCCAGGCCGATTTACCAAAGCCGGCCGCCGAGATTGATTTCTTTCAAAACGCCTCTGGCTGTCCACGCGGCAAAACCCTACACTGGCTAGTGGGCCGCTCGGTCGTGTTCAAGCTTGGTCCGATCGATCTAAAAACAATGAGCTACAAAGATCCGAAATCTGGAGGAATGCCGCGATGTCTTGGTATATCCGTATGCTTGCTTTTCTAGTCAAATGCGCCGCCTGGGCTAAGAAGAACCTCGAGAATACCGCTTACTGGAACGCCAAGTTCGACCGGTTCGCGAGACTGTTCTCTCGCTTGTCGGGGCGGCCCTTGGCTTTCAACATCGCAATGATCGTGATCCTGGTATGGGTCGTCAGCGGACCGATCTTCGGATTCAGCGATACCTGGCAGCTGGTGATCAATACGGCGACCACCATCGTGACGTTCCTGATGGTATTCCTGATTCAGCACACCCAGAACCGGGATACCGAAGCCCTCCAAGTGAAACTGGACGAACTCATCCGTGCCATCGAAAAAGCCGATGACACGCTGTTGGATTTGGAAGAGCTGGAAGAAGAGGAATTGGCGATACTGCGCAGCAAATACGTGACCCTCGCGCGCGTGGCCCGCGAAAAGGCGAGGGCCGAAACGAAAGTGGATTCCACCGCAGGCAATCCATGAGGAGCTAAGTACATTCCGCAAATATTTGCGGAATCTCGACAGATTGGCTTGATTGGCGGGGTTGTCGTGCAGGTTGCCTATGCCGCAAGACTTCCCTGAATGTACTTAGAGCGTTTTCATCTCGCTCGTACGGCAAAACAGGCCTGGCAGGAGTCGTTGGCGCCTTCGGCCAGGGTAGATCGACTCAAGCTTTCGTAGGTCGGCAATCCTTTGCCTACGAAGACGCTCGGCCGGGACGTGGCGTCGGGAAAGGATTCCCGACCTACAGGGTGCTACATTCGTAGGTCGGCAATCCTTTGCCGACAAACCCGTTGGCCCAACGGCGGCGTCGGGAAGGGCGGCTTCGGCGCTCCCGAAGACGCCGTTTGCGATTGGAAGGGGGACTTTGGAGCTCCCAAAGTTCCCGTTTGCGATTGGAAGGTCGCGACTAAAGCGACGTTTGCGATTGGAAGGGTCGCGACTAAAGCGACCGTTTGCGATTGGAAGGGTCGCGACTAAAGCGGCCGTTTGCGATTGGGAAGGGATTCCCGACCTACGCGCGAGTTCCCGTACAGTAGAGGTATAAAAATGCTCTAGCTTGAACGACGCGGCAGTGCCGAGCTTTCCGGTCGGCTAGGGCGCGGTTATATCCCGCGTGGCTGGATTCGGCAGGGACTCGTTGCCAATGTCGGAACTACTGAAGCCGCGCCCTGGCTGATCATAACCCGGCTCAAGGCCAATTCTCGCAGGGCCGGCTTCAGGTTTCTCCAAGTCCATTGGCATATGAAAGGGGTTCCGTTACTTTCGGCACTTCCCCGGCTTTTCGGTTTCAATCTCCTCGACCGAGCCTCCCTCGTACTCGACCTCCACGCAAGCTCCAACCACCAGAGGGCCGTCGTCTTCCTCCAACTTGGTTTTTTCCGTCACCACGACCTCGCGACCGCCTATCATCCAGGTGCCGACCTTGCCTTCGGGACGCTTTTCAATGGTGCCGTAGAACTCTTCGCCCGCTTGGATGCTCGGCGATACCCAGAGGACGGCGCTAGCTAGCAACAGCATGCTTATCAGGTGTTTCATCGTTCGCTCCTTTTTGAATGGTCCCGTTTTTTTGGACAATCATCGCGTACCGATAATTCGTCCATCCGAGCCAGGCCGAGCATCATGACGCCGGCATTATGGCCGGACAGACCGAATTAGAGCATTTTCCGATCCGGTATCAGGGAGCCTGATATGTAGGTCGGCAATCCCTTCCCAGTCGCAAACGGTCGCTTTAGTCGCGACCCTTCCAATCGCAAACGTCGCTTTAGTCGCGACCTTCCAATCGCAAACGGCCGTCCTGGGAGCGCCAGGACGCCCCTTCCGACAAAGTCCTTTGCCGAGCCGATAAGTCGGCAAGGGATTGCCGACCTACGTTCTTCCCGCCCGACACGAATCCGTACACCGGGTTGAAAAACACTCTAAGTCTCCGATCGCCAATATGCTTGACGACCGAAGTGGCCGATTATTCCTCTTTCATGTGGCGGACTCCGGACCATGTGACCACATGGGATAAATCCATCCGCCGCAGCAGTTCCTGGATCACGGTTTCCACCCTATCCGGTTCGTCGTAAAACTCGATCACTAGGGGCAAATCCAGGGACAGGTCGACCAGTGAGGCCGTACGGATTTTTCCGTTTCGACTGAATCCTGTCATGCCCCGCAGTACGGTGACGCCGGCCACCCGTTCCTCTTCGTGCAGGAACTTCATGAGCTTGGACAGGATATGTTCGCCTTCCCTAAGATAAATCCGCGCTATGGTGACTTGCTGATGTGCCATAACCAGTTTCCCGTGAGTGTGCCCAACCAGACCGCCGTAACGCCGAGCAGGGCATTCACGGCGAAGATGCTCAATAGACCCTGAAACTCCGCCCGAATTTCGGGCAATTGGAATGCGAGCCACAAGGTCGCCGCCAGGGTCATCACACCGAGCAGACTGATCAAGACAATCGCCCGGTACAGGGTAGACAGATCGAAGTAAAGAAAAACGAATTCGGCCGCTGCGGCCAGGGTAAAGGCGATCGTCAGGGCGAGCGCCAGGCCGCCGTACGGAAACCCGTGCCCGAGCCAGGGATAGAGATCGGAGGCAAATATCTGCCGGCCCAGTACCAGTCCGATCCAGACTGCCGCGAGACACAACACGGCGCTCAAGAAAATATTCAATCCGGCTTTGGCGAGATTGCCTTCTTCGAACAGGTACAAGGTTTCGATGGCAAAGGTCGAGAAGGTCGTGTAGGCGCCCAGGAACCCTACCAGAATCGCCGCCCGGTATTCGACGGCCAGCGAAAATCGTTGCAGCATCAGTTCGGTGAGGAATCCCATCAGAAACGAGCCCGATACGTTCACGAACAGGGTGCCGTGAGGAAAGCCTCGACCCAGCCAGGCGTAGATGCCGGTGGCGACCAGGTAACGCGTCACGGCTCCGAGCGATCCGCCCAAGGCGATGGCGAAGAGTTGGCTCATCATATCTAACTCAAAGCTCGAATCATCAACACTATTCCGGCGATGGCCAGAAAACCCGCGAAGATGCGGCGGTACCTGGCTTGCTCGATGTGCGTGTAAAGCATTTCGTCGGTCAGCAGAAAAACCAGAGCGCCGACTACCAGATAGATTGCATTTTCGGCAAAAGGCACATCGATCTGCGACCGGCTGAACAGCCACAAGGTGAGGATTTGCGCCACGGCAAAGGTGGCGTAGGAAGCCGCAACGGTGACGCGGGCCACATCCTTTGCATAGTCCTTGTGGTGCACCAGCGCCGTGAGGAGCGAGCCGCCCAGATTGCTGAGCCCGTGTACAACGCCCATGGTCGCGAAGTAAGCCTTTTCGTACTTCATCAGGGCGTCGATGGCGCGGGTCACGGTCGGCGAATATTCCTTCAAGGCGATGAGCAGCAGAAACGATCCGATCAACACGCCGATGTTGATCCGGGTATGAGTCACCAGGAACAGAAAGAGCGCGATGGGCGGCAGCGTCAGAAACAGCACGTTCCGGTAAAAGGTAAAATCGATGTGGGCATGGTGCTTCGCGATCTGCAACAGATTGATGGCGATCGAAATCGGCAGCAGCACGATAAGCACGTCCACGAATTCGTAACCGAGCAGCAACAGGATCGGCGTGCCGAACAGCAAGACGCCTGCGCCGAAAATGGACTGCACGGTGGCCGTGGCGACCACGGTCAGCAGAATGTCGACCGACATGAATTCCCCCTAGGCTTGATCTCGTTGGCTTCCGCCACTCGTTAAACCGGGCTTCGCGCAGTCAGGGAAGCCCGGATGTCATAGGCTTTCCCCAAGCTGCCGTTCGCCCCGTAATGTTTTTATGGCGCGCCATTGTAAACCTTCAGGCTACAGAAGGTATCGGAACGGGTGCGTCGGGCGGGCTCTTTGTCAGCTCGAATCCCGTGTCGCGAAGCCGCTCGCCATTCGATCGGGTCACGTCGGCCTCGGCGCCGCACCGAAGCCGCCGGGCGCGCATCGGAATTCACGGGCACAGCCTCGCCGTCCCCGGCGTCAGGCGCCCAGGCGATCGCCGGCGGAGAGCGCCGTGGCCGGCGGGACGCGCCGGCCGTCGACCGTGATCACCTCGAGCCGAAGCCACGCGTCCGCGCACGCGGCCCACACTTCACCTCCGGGCATCGTCTCGATCGTCCCCGGCGGCGCAGAGCTCGGCTCTCCGGTGGGCGAGGTTTTCACGATCCCGATCTCCCGAGTGCCGGCCCGCGTCTTCGGTGCTCCCCACGGAGACGGGAAGGGGAAATAGCAAAAGGCGCGGACGAAGCGGTCGACGTCGGCGGCGGGGCGATCCCAAGACAGCGTGCCGCCCTCGGGGATTACCCTGCCGAAGTATTCGCGCATCGTGAGATCTTGCTCGATGTGGGGAATGGAGGCCGGGTCGAGGGCGGCCGCGGCGACCAGAGTGGAGAGGAGAGAGAGACCCTCTTCCACGCAGCGCAGGCCCACCGAAAATGCGGTGTCGCTTTCGGTCAGGTCGAAGAGCGTCTGATAGGCGATGGGTCCGGTATCGATGCCGGCGAACATGCGATGAACGGTGACGCCGTACCGGTGTTCGCTGCGGAGGATGGCCCAGCCCGGCGCGTAGAGACCGGCATAACGGGGCAGGGGGCCCGGGTGCACGTTGAACGCGCCGATCCGGGGGGCCTCCAGGATCGAGCCATTTACGACGTGCAGCGAGTGGACGTTGAGCAGGAGGTCCACATTCTCTTTGCGGAAAATGTCGGCGAGAGCGGCGTCCTTGACGGCCGAGGCGGGCAAGAGACAATGTCCGCGCCTTTCGGCGTACGACCACAAGGCCGATTTGCGCGTGTCCGGAGGCGACGTGAGCACCATCGCAACCCGGTGTCCGCTTTCGTCTAGCGCCTTCAAGGCGCGGAGCCCCGCACCTTCCTCGGCCACCAGGGCAATATTCAAGCGATATTGCTCGCTCACGGGTGCCATTCCGTAGCTTCCCATGCAAGATGCGGTCATCATGAGTAGATCCCTTACAACATGAATTTCAGATCAACGCGCTTCTTCGATTTCCCCGGATTCGGGAGCCGGTGATTCTGTCGACGAGTCGCGGGTTTCTTCGGAAGCGCCCGGGTTGCGAACGCGATGCCAGTCGTATGGAAGCACAAACGTATCGAAGACGGCCGAAAAAGGCAGATCGAAAATAAGGACGGATGCCACCAGTCCGTTGAGCCATGCGGATGCCGAACGCTCGCCGCCGAAAATTTCGCCGATCTCTTTCGCGTCTTGCCGAACGCCGGGGTAAACCGCCCACTCGTTTTCGAGTATCTCGGTCCTCGCCCGTATGCTCGAGCAACCGGCGGCCAGGGCGATCACAAGAACAATAACGGCCCATTTTCCAACGTCAACTTTCATCGCGTTTCCTTATAAACGAATAGAGGTGTCACGGTTATATGGAAGCCGAGCTTTCGGGAACGGATTGACGAATCATCCGATCCTGGAGAAGCAAAGAGAGGGGCGGTAGAGGCTTCCGAAATGAAGGCGGTCTCCCGGCGGACGAACATCTCAATCCGGTTGTCTGTCAGGCGAGGCCCGCTGGCACCGCCATCGGCTCGAGCATCAGCATCATGAAGCTAGGTCAAACTAGCTCTTGATGTCAAATTTCGTCAATAGGGTGTTCTCCTGGCTGGACGGCGTTAGACCTTGCATTTCGCATTTTCATCTATGCTTGAGCTAAACCACTGAGGTCGGGGGCGCCGGGCGGCCGATCATGACACAGGGCGAGGGTAAATGAGCCTTATGTCTCTACGGTTTTTATTGCACTTCTGACGCAACGATCAAGTAGAAGAGGACCATCATTCATGCATTCGACAACCCCATTTACCGGCTCGGCGAAAGTGCTTGAAGCCGGGTACCCCACGGTCGATATTGCCAATGCCTTGAACATCGTGCGTCCCAGCCTCGGGGATGATGCCGGTGTGGCGCTCTTCAGACTGCTGAGACTGGTGGCGATCGAAGATATCCTCGGCAGGGGTGCCTCGGCGATGGCCTATTACGCCGGCAAAAAACTGGGCATGGGTCTTGGAATCGGCAAGCTCGAAGACTTTCTCGGGCTCTGCGCGGCCCTCAAGATCGGAATCATCGAAGTCCCCTTGCTGACCGAGGACAAGATTCATGTCGATGTCTACGAATGCGTCACGTGCAGCGGTCTCCAACCCGTGGGGCGTACACTCTGCCATTTTGAGGGAGGGCTGATCGCCGGGGTCGTGGAGCACGTAACGCGAAGACGCACGCAAGCCGTGGAGGTAAGCTGCATCGGCGGATTGGGCGACCGTACCTGTGGTTTTGATCTCGAACTCCTCGGCGAGATCAAATAGCCGGTCAAGAGTTCTATCCCGAGCGCCCTGTCGATTGACTCGCCAGCCCGATAAGCTGCCGGGTCGGCGGATCAAAAACCTAGTTATTTGAAATTTGCGATGCGCTTCGATGCGCTTCCTGGGATGGCATCGGCCCGAACTCGCTTACGCGTGAGCAGCCATCCGAGGTAAGCCGCGGCAGCGACGTCATACGTGAGGCAGAAGGCAGGCCACCAGGCCGGCACGCCCGGGTTTGCGATGAACCGGCCATGGACGAAATCAAAGATGCCGTGTGCGAGCAGGGCGGCAACGATAAGCCACAACGTGTACTTGAATCCGGCGATAGAGGCGCCCAAAAACACCGCGGCAACGATGAGCTCAATAATCAATGCGTTCATGGAACCGCCCACGACCGCAAAGAGGACATAGTACGACGCGATGACGATCATCACCGTGGGATAAAACGCACGATCACGATCCAGGCCGAACAAGGTCGCCGACAGGCCGATCACAATGGCCAGAACCGCTCCGATCAGAAACGCCATGCTTGCTCCTCGGTTGAATTGCTATCCGACGAAGTGAAAAAAATCGCTTCGAGCATTTTGGGACGTTTAATTCGTTGAATGTGCATAGGCTGAGTTTTCGATCCAAGGATTTTTCAACATTCCGGCACTGATGTTCGGCGGACGCACGCAAGCGGAGTCTAGCGACGTTGCGGCCGGTCCGCTGAAATACCCTTTCGGGCTTCATCTATCCACGACGAGGTCCACGAATATGCCCGTACCGATATCGAACTCCCCAATGACCCGGATGGTGCCGGGGCGATAGTCGTCATAGACGATCACGTGGACGTGGTCGGCCCTATCCCTCGGATGCCGGATGAGCCAGGCGCCCGGCGGAACCTTGGCGCGCAACCGATGGCACTGGCCGGGAGGAGGCTGGTGTCCGGCAGGTCGGCCCGGATACCAGATACGGCATTCGCCCGGAGGGGGATAATGCCCCGGCGGGATATCGAGGCGGGTGTAGCCGTGTTCGTGGAAGTAAGGGTCATGCCTATCATCATCCCAGTCCTTCCCGGAGTAATGTCGGTCTTCTTCCTTTTTCCAATCCTTACCACCCTCCCAGTGCTTATCCTCCTTTAGCTCCATTCCGGGGTAATACCGGTCTCTTTCCTTTTTTCCCGACTTTCCGCTATCCCGGTGCTCTTCTCCTCTCCAGTCGCTATCCGAGTAATACCTGTCCTTCCCCTTCCCGGACTCGTCCTTTCCTTCGTCCGCTACTGCCGCGCCAAAGCAGCAAACGGCAAGAGCGACGGATAAGATCAGCCTGTTCGACATGTTCATTGTTTTTCTCCGAAACGTCTAGATCAGCACCGTGGGTTGGTTCAGATAAATATAACCACGATTAACGAGGCTGCTGGTGTCGTTACTGCGATTGGTTTCTTGCTCCAGCCGTACTCGCTCCCTATCTGCTTCGGACACGGCGGATCTTCAGCCGAGGGTAGCGGAGCGAGCTGTGTGCCACCAGGGTCACTACTGGTAATGAACTTTTGTGATCTTGGTCCATCGATTGCCAGGGAAATATGTGTGCAGATGCCTGAACATTGCGCCGGAGTCGGGTTGGCGGATACATCCTCCACGGGATGAACGTACCAGCATGTGCAGAGCCTCTGGCAATCTCGGGTCGCGCGGAGCCGTTCTCGCCCATGCCATAACCAAACCGGAAAGGTAATCGGTGGCATTGGAAGTTCTGCGCAGCTGCTGCCGTTCCACCCGGAGCGCCTCGATCGACTTCGGCGAGAGAAACTTGGGAGGAGGTTCGTCCATAACCGTGCCATACCCCATCTGAGCCCAAAAGACACTGGAGGGAAAGCCGCACCACCAGTTCTCTCGTTCACCATCCTGCGCCATCGAGCGACGCACATTGACCTGCGCGAACTCGTCCAGCGCCACCGAGTAAGTGATTTTGTCGCTCATGTTGCCGACCATGCCCGGATAGCGCGCGATCAGCATGGCGCCGAAGGCCCGGCGTCGGTTTCCGCCCGGCCCTCTAAGCATTTCGTCGACTAGACGTCCGGCTTCGGGGATCAGGTGTTTGATTCGGGGCGCGAATCTCCTTAGCACATCCCAGCGTTCGAGAACGAATGCACGCGTCCAGACCACCAGCGTCAGCTCGCGGCGAAACTTGTCCGGCAGTTTCTTCATGGCTGCGATTTGCGCCAGTTCATCGAGCGGAAGCCCCTCGTTGTCCTGGGCTTTTACCCAGTCGAGAACTTGCGGGCTTTGTCCGTACGCCGACAATCGATTGTCCAATACCGTGGCCGCGTTTCTGAACGCATCCGCGTGACAATTCAGAAATTCCACGAAGCTGTATTCAGGGTGAGACGAACGGGTGTCGATCGTTGGAACTTCGGGAACCGCGCCGACCTTTGCTCGCGCGCGCTGCCACTCGCTCAGGGCAGACTGGAATTTATCCTCGGCAGTCGGTTCATAGCCATAGAACCCGCGTGCATCCGTGTACCAGCAGGGATCGTGGGGACGGAGCCGTTCCATGTCGTTTTGCGTGATTGGCAATCCGGCCAAGCTTCGATAGGCGATGAACAGATAAAAATGATCGTAGGTCGGCTTGATCACGCCCAGCCGCCCCTGCGAGTACGTTTCGAGGTCCGTCATAGGCCATGCCGGCGGCTCGAAGATATTTCCCGGATAGGACGGGTCCTCCGGGAACCGGCACTCGCGCTTTCCGGACTCCGCCAACGCCGCGGAAGCCATGGCCGCAAACAAGGCAAGCAGGATGCACCTAGCAGATTTCATGCTTTTCCTTTTTGCTCGAATGGTTTTAGCAAGCCACGGCTCTTTGTTGGTTGTTGCTGGTTGTGGATCTTGCTCGTCCCCAAGTCTCCACCTGACAACCAGCAAATCAGCAAGAAGCGATATGACGTGCAGCTCAATCGGTCCGTTAATAGTGACGAATCAACCCAACCACGACACCAAGAATAGTGAAGTCCTCGGTAGGTTGGATCGCTGCGTAATTCTGATTCTCCGGCAACAATATCGGCCGTCCTTGGTTGAGCCTGAGCCGTTTGAGTGTTAGTTCGCCTTCAAGGGCTGCCACTACGATTTGTCCATCCAATGCGGTTGACTGCCTTTCAACAACGACAATGTCATTTTCAAGGATACCTGCGTCCACCATGGAGTCACCTTTAACCCGGATCAACATAGTATTGGTCGGGTCACGGACCAGGTAGGAATCTATAGACAAATCATCAAGAATGGCTTCCTCCACAGGGCTGGGCAGGCCCGCGTGCAGGTTCTCACCGATAGAGCGTTCGAAAAACCTCTTGCCTGGTCGTAGCCGTCGATCTGGTGCGCTGTCGAGGAACTGTTGTTCCTTCAACCGGCCAATCATCTGCGCAACTGATGCCTTGGACGATAGCCCAACCAACCGTCCGATCGCGGCATACGACGGCAAGGTCTTATGCTTAGCGTAGTAGCTACGCAGCGCCGCAAGGTATTGACTATCCGAAGGCATGTTCGTACGCTACCGAACGAACGTTCGGTAGTCAATAGGGACGCTACATGACAGATAATAATGCCATTCCGGATTCTTACGATGGGCGTGAGCAGGCGCTGATCAAGCACGAACTGCTCAGAAGCTACCTCCAACAACTGTTTCGAATTATTGGAATGAGCGCTGGACGTAACAGACGCATTGATCTCTGCTACGTCGACTGTTTCGCTGGTCCATGGGGCGATGATTCCGAAGACATGGAGGGCACCTCCATTGCAATATCTCTGCGCACTTTGGATGCCTGTCATCAGACACTTGCCAGCCATGGCATCGATGCGAACATCCGTGCGCTCTATATTGAGAAAGATCCGCCCGCATTTGCTCGTCTCGACACTTATCTACACGGCAACACTCCCAGAGGCATTTGCTCAGAGTGTTGGAAAGGAGATTTCGTAGATTTGCGCGACAAGCTTTTGCAGTGGGCAACTCGGGATGCTTTCGTGTTCTTCTTCATAGACCCAAAGGGCTGGAAGGAAGTCGGCATCGAGATTCTACGTAGGTTGCTGCAGCGTCCGCGTTCGGAGTTTCTTATCAACTTCATGTATGACTTTGTGAATCGCACCATGTCGATGGGGGACTGGCAGCAGGAAATGGCGGAACTCTTGGGCGAAACGATAAACCTCGATGGAATGTGCCCTAAGGAAAGAGAGCAATTGATCCTGAGGACCTACCGCGAGAACTTAAAGCGCTGCCTGTTCCTAAGCCTGAGTACCGGCCGAGATCGGCCTATGTTCGGGTGCTGGATCCGACCAAGGAGCGTCCCAAGTATCACCTTGTCTATGTCACCTCTCATCCGCAGGGGATTGTGGAGTTCATGACGATTTCGGAACAAGTTGATCTAGTACAGAAGAAAGTGCGAGCCCTCAAAAAAGGCGTTGAGCGGGAGCGGCGCACAGGCACACCAGATATGTTTGGCGCGGAAACGTTCGTTGATCAGAGTGCCGGGCATGTCAGCCCAGAAGATGTAGATCGTTTTTGGTTGGACTATCTGAAGTCAGGTATTCGCCGTATCGGTCGTAATGAATTTGCCGACATCCTAGAAGAAACAGACTGGTTTCCCCGCGATCTGCAGGCTTCGTTGGTCCGCCTCATAAAACGCGGTCTAGTATCCAATCTGGATGCAGTTGGCCGTCGACCCAAGAAACCGCTGCACTTTGAAAAAGGTGGCGAGCGTTTGCAACTAGTGGAGCGAGCAACATGAGTGGTAACAGCAAAATCGAATGGACCGAGCAGACATGGAATCCAACTGTCGGTTGCACAAAGGTTTCCCCAGGTTGCAAGAATTGTTATGCCGAGTCCATGGCTCTCCGCCTCCAAGCTATGGGCTTAAAGGGCTATGAGAACGGATTTCGCCTCAGTTTAAGACCTGAGCGTCTTTTGGAACCCTTGGGTCGGCGTAAGCCGACGATCTACTTTGTGAATTCAATGTCTGATTTGTTTCATGAAGAGGTGCCGTTCGATTACGTCGCACGTGTCTTCGACATTATGAGGGAGGCCAAGCAGCACACCTTCCAGGTTCTTACTAAGCGTGCCGAACGCATGGCCGCATTCTGTGCAGGGCGAGAGATTCCGCCCAACGTATGGCTTGGAGTCTCCGTGGAGAACAAGCGCCATGGTCTGTCGCGAATCGACGCGCTACGCAACGTCAATGCGACAATTCGATTTTTGTCCATCGAGCCGTTGCTTGAGGATTTAGGTCATCTGGATTTAACCGGAATCCACTGGGTGATTGTCGGTGGCGAATCCGGTGCTCGTGCTAGGCCGATGTGCGCCGAGTGGGTCGATAACGTTCGTCGCCAATGCCTGAATGCAGACGTTGCGTTCTTCTTCAAGCAATGGGGTGCTTGGGGTGCCGATGGGCAGAAGCGATCAAAGAAAGCGAACGGCCGTTCGTTGGGCGGTCAGGTTTGGGATGCAATGCCTGCATAGCGGCGTCGATTTGCTGGCCCCTACTTGGAAATCTGTGACATTGGAAGCTCCTGCTTCCGATGCCAGAGACTGACATAATGGTGCTTGAGCCTACCATTCCAGCATCGTTCAGCCGACTGCCTGGTGCAGCAAGAAGCGCGGCTATTGTCGGTTCGGGCTCAGTAATGCCTTCAGAGGGAGGGGCTATTGCGGACAGGATGGGAAAGGAAGCTGGAGCTTCCCACAAATGTGGTCCCAAGCTGGAGCTTGGGGCCTAGCAAATGTCGTTTCGATCGACTCAGCCGCCCGTCTGCACGCGTGCCTGATAAGTCTGCATCCCACCCGAAAGCACCTTGACCTGAAAACCGTTTTGCGCCAATAGCTGAAAGGCGTAATAAGCACGCTGTCCGACGCCGCAGATCAGCCAGATTTCGCGGTCCTGCGGCAGTTCGTGAAGCCTGTCGCGCAGGGTTTCGAGCGGCAGGTTCCGTGCGTTCGGGATGTGGCCGCCGGCAAACTCGGTTTCGCTTCGAACGTCCACCAGCAGGGCAGAGGTGGTCGCCAGTTCCTCCCAATCCGCCAGGGGGAAATCCCCGCGTAGATGGTTGGCGGCGATCATGCCGGCCAGGTTGACGGGGTCCTTGGCGGCGCCGAACTGGGGGGCGTAGCAGAGCTCCAGGTCCTCCAGGTCGAATACCGAAGCTCCTTCCATCATGGCCGTGGCGATGACATCGATGCGCCGCGCCACATCGAGCTCGCCCACGGCTTGCGCGCCCAGAATCCTGCCGTCGGTCTCGGAGAACAGCAGTTTCATGTGAATCGGCTTGGCGCCCGGAAAATAGCTCGCATGGTGGCCGGGATGCAGGTAGATCTTTTGGTAATTCATGCCGGCTCGCCTAAGCAGCTTTTCGTTGGCGCCGGTACAGGCGATGGTGAGTCCGAACACTTCGCACACGGCGGTTCCGAGAACGCCGTCGAATCTCAAGGGCGGCGGTGCACTGTTGCTGCGATCGAAATGATGAAGAATGGCGGTGGCCGCCACGCGCCCCTGCCGGTTGGCGGGGCCGGCCAGCGGGACGAGCTGCCATTCTCCGGTGACGCGGTTTTTCACTTCGATCACATCGCCCACGGCCCAGATGGCGGCATCGCTGGTACGCATGTATTCATCGACCCGGATGCCGCCCAGGGCGCCCAGTTCCAAGCCGGCGTCGGCCGCTAGTCCCGATTCCGGGCGCACGCCGATGCCGAGGACGACCAGATCGGCGGAGATCGTGTCGCCCTTGGATGTAAGCACGTTCAAACCGCGCTCCGGGTGCTGGTCGAAGGCCGCGACGCCTTCGCCCAGTCTGAGGCTGACGCCGCGGGATTTCAGCCGTTCGGCGGCATAGGCCGCCATTTCAGGGTCGAGCGGCGGCAATACCTGGTCGGCCAGTTCCAGCAAGGTGACCTCGAGCCCCAGTCCGACCAGATTCTCGGCCATTTCGAGGCCTATGAATCCGCCGCCCACGATCAGCGCGCGGGAGGCCCTGGCCGTTGCTGCCTTGATCTTCCGGCTGTCCGGAATATTGCGCAACACGTGGATGCCGGGCAGGTCGATGCCGGGCAGAGGCGGACGGACGGGCTTGGCGCCGGTCGCGAGGACCAGCGCGTCATAAGGTTCTTGCCGCGTCGCGCCCGTCTTGAGATCGCGCACCTCGATCGTTTTGGCTTGCCTATCGATACGGGTGACCTCGGTTTCCGTATGCACGGCGATGTTGAATCGGTTCTTGAATACTTCGGGACTGGCCACCAGCAGTTTGGCTTCCGATTCGATCACGTCGCCCACGAAATAAGGCAGGCCGCAGTTGGCGAAGGACACGTGCGGTCCGCGTTCGAACACGAGGATCTCGCAAGTTTCGCACAGCCGCCGCGCCCGAGCCGCGCAAGTGGCGCCGCCGGCCACGCCGCCGACGATGAGGATGCGTTTTTTCGTGGCGTTCATGAGATCGAATCTCCAGTCAGCGAGTTGCGTTAGGTATTCACGGGCTAATGTCCGAGCCAGGACGGCCGATTGTAGCGCTCGCGACGGGGCGGCAACACCGTTAGAACACCCTTGGTCCGAGATAGTGACGCGTGGCTGGGTAGGCCGGAACAAGGCGATAGCCAGTTCCGGCGCTCGACCTACGAACTGGCGTCACCGAGTAGGTCAGTAATCCTTGCCGAACACAAGGAGTCGGCACGTGGAATCGTCGGCAAGGGGTTGCCGACATACCAACCTGTGCCGCCAAGTAGGTCGGGAATCCTTTCCCGACGTAGCAGGCTTGCGAGCGTAGTTGTCGGCAAAGGATTGCCGACCTACGAATGCTGCGAACAGGGGGTGCCAATGAGGTCAGGGGGCCTTGCCGAACATCCCAGGGCGGCGCATGGCATCGTCGGCAAAGGATTGCCGACCTACAAATGCCATGTATCGAAAGTAGGCTGGGATGACGAAGGAGTCCCAGCAATCCCGCTAGTTATCATGCATGGGATGCATGGTGCCGTGAGGATGTCCCGGCATGGCATCCGGGCCGTGCTCGGCGAGCTGGGCGTCGAACCATCGGTGTACGGCGGCGATCAGGGCGGGATCGCCGGATGAATAAACGATCTCCGCTCCGTTCGGGAGTTCGCGGTATTCCACGTGCAATGTTCCCGGTTGGGCGTTTTTCAGCTCGGCGAGGCCCGGCATGTTTTCCCCATGGATGCGAGCAGGATCGGAAAAATCGCCGCGGGCGAATTCCTCGGAAATCTTCGTCAGGTGCTGGCGGATGAGTTTGATCTGCCCGGCATTGGCCGGGTCCCTAACGACGACTTGCTGCACCCCTCCCGTTTCGGTCTTGGTAAAAACGTGCTGGGTTTGCTTGAGGTCGAAGGGCATGACCTCGGCCCCGCGTTTCGAGATTTCCTCCACGCGTTCCGGACTTGCCGTCTGTGCCGGCACCACTGTGGGTAATCCAAGAGCGAGAACGATCCCGGCAAATGCCCAAAGTCTTCGATTACGGCCTTGCATGACACGATCTCCAGTCAATTCGTCAATGCCCGGTTTTCAGATGCGCCGGACAGCATTCTTCGTAGCCCGGCACGCCCGAGCGGCGTTCGTACCAGGCGCGGCTGCGGTTGACCACGCCGACGGCGAGCAGCATCACCGGCACTTCGATCAAGACGCCCACGACCGTCGCCAAGGCCGCGCCGGATTCGAAGCCGAACAGGGCGATGGCGGTAGCCACGGCCAGCTCGAAGAAGTTGCTGGCGCCGATCAGCGCCGAAGGACCCGCCACGCAATGGGGCGAACGCACGGCCCGGTTCAGGAGGTAAGCCAGTCCCGAGTTGAAAAACACCTGGATCAGGATGGGCACGGCCAGGAGCAGGATCACCAGCGGCTGAGTCAGGATCTGCTCGCCCTGGAAACCGAACAGCAGCACCAGGGTGGCCAATAGCGCCGTCAGCGAGACAGGGTGCAGTACTTTCAGCAGCCGGTCCAGACGGGCGTATCCGTCCCCGTGGCGCAGAACCGCCATACGCAAGAGGTTGGCCAGGATCAGGGGTACGACGATGTACAGCAGCACCGACAGGAGCAGCGTGTCCCAGGGCACGGTGATCGCCGACAGCCCCAACAGCAAGCCGACGATGGGCGCGAAGGCGAAAATCATGATGATGTCGTTGAGCGCCACCTGGGACAGGGTGTAATGGGGCTCGCCGCGCGACAAATGACTCCAGACGAACACCATGGCCGTGCACGGCGCTGCGGCCAGGAGGATCAGCCCGGCGATGTAGGAATCGATCTGATCCGCCGGCAGCCAGGGCCGGAACAACTGACCAATGAAAAGCCAGCCCAGGAGCGCCATGGAAAACGGTTTCACGCCCCAGTTGACGAACAGGGTCACGCCCACCCCGCGCCAGTGCTTCACGACTCCTTTCAGCGCCTTGAGGTCCACCTTGACCAGCATGGGGATGATCATCAGCCAGATCAGCACCGCAACCGGCAAATTGATCTTCGCCATTTCCAGCCGTCCCACGGTTTGGAACGCTGCGGGGAAAAGATGCCCCAGCCCTATGCCGGCGACGATGCAGAGGAATACCCAGACCGTCAGATAGCGGTCGAACAGGCTCATGCCTTTGGCTTTTTCGCCCGGCCCGCGATCAGAGGGACGGACGCTTCGGGTTGTATTTCGGAATTTCTGTTTGTTCATGGCGGTAGCTTTCGCAAGCGGGTCAAAGAGTTTCCGTTCCGATGCGGTTGAGCGCCTCGGCCAGTTCCGACCGGGAGATCCTTTCCACCGGCAGCGCCAGCAGTCGGCGGATACGTTTTTCGAGGGCCGTGTAGGTCGCTTCGAAAGCGGCTTCGATGGTCTCGGGACTGCCGGTGACGTGGGCCGGGTCCGGCAAGCCCCAGTGCCCGCGAACGGCCGATCCCAGGTAAACCGGGCAGGCTTCCCCCGCCGCCGAATCGCAGACCGTGATCAGGATGTCGATCGGCGTGTCTTCGAGTGCGTCCCAGGACTTGCTGGCATAGCCTTCGGTCGGGAGTCCGTGGCGGGCCAGCGTCGCCAGGGCGTTCGGGTTGACCCGGCCGGTCGGATGGCTGCCGGCGCTGAAAGCGCGAAAACGTCCCGCGCCCAGCCGGTTGATCAGGGCTTCGCCCAGGATGCTGCGGCAGGAATTGCCGGTGCAGAGTACGAGAACGTTCAGCGGACGCGGGTTCACGGATGGATTCCTTATTTTGAAGGGCTGCAGCAGCTCGAGGCGGATTTGATCTGTATGGCCGTGTCTTTGCCGAAGGTCGGTATGCTGCTCAGCGAGTGAAAGGCCTCCCAGGCGATGCCTTGGGGATCGACGGTCCAGTATTTGTCGGACTGGGCGTAGCAGCAGGCGGCTTGTTTTTGCGCCTCGACCGGCAGGGCCGCTTCGCTCAGGCCGCGGTTGACCTCTTCCAGCTCCTCGCCGGATTCGACCTGGAGCCCCAGGTGATCCAGGCCGAGCCGGCTTCCCCGCGCGGAAATGGCGAAGTTGATGCGGGGATCGTCCAGCATCCACTTGGCGTAGTCGTCTTTCAGGACGCTGGGCTCGGTCTGGAACAAGGCGCTGTAGAAACGGATGTTCTTTTCGAGATCGTCGACGGCGATATGGACATGGAATCTTTTCATGGCAAATGCTCCGATAGGTTACTCAGGTTTCGCGGACATCATTCTTGCGGATTCAACTTCACGTAACGGCGGTTCTGCCGACATCTCGGCCAGTGCCCGTTGTTGCACCGACGGCGAGGATAGTCTTGCCCGCGTCGCCCTTGCCGATGAGAACAGGAGCGCGGGAGCAGTTCGAAGAACCGCACGTTCGTCATCGCGGCACCTTAGCCGCAGCAACTCTGCACAACTGGAAGCTCGACCGGGTCTTCTTCGAGAAAACGGTGCGCCAGTTGCAACATCGCCTTTGCGGGCGTCTCCTTCACGCTCTGGGCGGTCTTCACGGCGAGCATCATGTCATCGCGCGAGACCCCCAGCTTCTTCGCCTGCTGAAAGTGATATTTGAAACAGGGCTCGCAGTTGGCGGCAATCGCGGTGCCGATCGCTACGAGTTCGGCGACGGCGTCCGTATAAATGCTGGGCGCAGGCGTTTCGATGTTCAGTCCTGCCAGAGACGCCAGTTCCGCTCGGGCCGGATATCTGCCCTTGCTGCCGATTTGGCCGTCCACCAGAAGCAGAGGCAGGCATTCGTTACCTTCCTTCTCCAGCGAGGCCTTCACAACCGGGTTCGCCGCGAACGCTTGCGGGGCCTGGGAAAGGTTATGGCGGGCGACCTCGACGCCTTGTTCCGACAGCCACTGCACATCGGCGGCGAATTGCGCGAGAACGGGGTCGACCTCAACCCCGCACACGCCCGTGCCGCAGCATAGAGCGGGATCGTAGATTTCGAGCTTTTTCATGGGATTTCCTCTTATGCAAGTGATGAGGTGGGAAGTGAAAAGGCTATTCGCCATGTTGCGGTATATCGACACGTCCGATCTCGCGGACTTTTTGCTCCAGCGCGAGCCGTTCCAAACTCGCGGGATTAAGGCTCGCGAACAAGGTGACGCGCCGATGAAGAACGGCGAAGGCTTTCGCGAAAGCCAGGCGCTTTTCGTCATCGGAACCGGTGACCGCCGCGGGATCGGGCACGCCCCAATGGGCCGTGATCGGCTGTCCGGGCCAGGCCGGGCAAACTTCGCCCGCTGCGTTATCGCAAACGGTGATGACGAAATCCAAATCCGGTGCGTCGGCTTGCGCGAATTCGTTCCAGTGTTTGCTCCGTGCGCCAGTGGCGGGAATTCCTTCTTTTGCCAGCCTTTCCAGGGCAAACGGGTTGACCGTTCCCGCCGGGTGACTGCCCGCGCTGAAGGCGCGGAAACGGCCCTGGCCAATTTGGTTCAATAAGGCTTCCGCCATGATGCTGCGCGCCGAGTTGCCGGTGCACAGGAAAAGTACGGTAAAGGTTTTGTCGGTCATGCCTGGGTTTCCTCGATGCCGGCGCAATCGGATGTGGCGGTCGGCTTGCAGGGCTTGCCGCTGCAGCAGTTTTCGGTCAGAAAGCCGAGCAGCTCGTTCATGGTCCGGAAATTGGCCGAATAGATGACGTAGCGGCTTTCCTGCCGGGACGAAACGAGATCGGCGTGGGCGAGTTCCTTCATGTGGAAGGAGAGCGAAGAGGGCGGAATGCCCAGCGTCTCGCTGATCTTCCCGGCGGACAAGCCTTCCGGCCCGGTTTGCACCAACAGGCGGAAGACGGCCAGGCGGGATTCCTGGGCGAGCGCTGCGAGGGCGGTGACGACTGATTTGATTTCCATGGTTCAAAGATTATAGAAATATAAAATAATTGCAAGCGGAATTTTCTCTCGTCCCCAATCTCCGGATTGGGAACGCTACCCTGGAAGCCCCCGCTTCCCGAACGACAGCAAGCAAGAGCTTGCAAGACCGGGTTCCCAAGCCCGAAAGCTTGGGAACCCGTAGAAAAAGAACTAGGCCGGATCGAGCCGTTCGTCTCGGCTCAGGACAAGCTTATCCCGGCCTACGCGGGCTCAGTCCGCGACTCCCAGTATGACCGACCCGGCCTTGAACACGGCATGGGCCGCATCGCCCTCGCGCAGCCCCATCGAGTCCACGCTCTCGTTGGTGATGGTGGCGGCGATCGAATCGCCGCCCGCCAGTTCGATCACCACTTCGGAATTCACCGCGCCCTTTTGAATGCGCTTGACCGTCCCTTTCAACTGATTGCGCGCCGATAGGCGGTATCCGCCGAAATCCTTGACGATCATGATCAGCGGGGCCTTGATCAGCGCCATCGCGTCGTCGCCGTTCCTGACGCCCAGCGATTCCGCCGATTCCTTGGTGATGGCCGACACGATCGTTTCTCCGCCCTTGAGTCCTATGCATACTTCCACGGTGACCGCGCCGGTACGGATGTCGGTCACTTTGCCGAAGAGCTGGTTGCGCGCGCTTGCTTTCACGTTCAATCTCCTGAATAAGAAAATGAGGTTCGGGTTGTCCGCCAGTTGCCGGTTTTTCGCATCCAGGAAGCGGCGGTGTTCTTCCTGTAATCCGGTAAAAAGCGCCAATAACTCCCGGCCGACGGCGGTGAGCTTGGTGCCCCCTCCGTGGCGGCCGCCCACGGCGGTGGAAACCAGAAGCTCCGGCGACAGGTTGTTGGCCCGCTCCACCATTTCCCAGGCGCCTTTGTAACTTAGGCCCACATCTTTTGCTGCCCGGTTGATGGAACCCGTTTTTCCGATGGCGGCGAGCAATCGAAAGAGACGTTCGTTGAGGCCGCCGATCAGTCGGAGTTCGCCCTCGACCAAGGCGGGCGGATCGATCTTGTGATTCGGATTCGTCATCGATTGTTGGCTCTTCATGAACGGGATGGGGAGAGGCGGCCGGGATTCCGATCCACTTTCATCACGAGCGGATTGAAGGCTTTGGAAACCAGCATGACCGTGTCGCCGACTTGGATGTCCTGCATTTCCTGTGCCGTGGCGATCACTTGCACCACCCGGTTGCCGATCAGGATCGAGAGCGTGAACACGACGTCGTTGGGCTCGACCGCGACCACTTCGCCGGTGAACTGAAATTTTCCGCTGATCCGGCGATTGCTGAAAACCTCGGCGGGGCGTCCGCGGGCGACCGTTCGGCCGCCCTCGATGACGATGACCCGATCGGACAGCCTGTAAACTTCGCCGAGGTCGTGGCTGACCATCAGGGTGGTCATCCTGAAATGCCGCTGTATCCGCAGAATTTCGTTTTGAAGGCGTTGGCGGGTTTCACCGTCCAGGGCGGAAAGCGGCTCGTCCAGCAGCAAGAGCCGGGGTCTCCGGGCCAAGGCGCGGGCCAGCGCCACCCGCTGTTGTTGTCCCCCGGACAGGGTGGTCGGGAGGCGCCGCTCCAGTTCCCGTATGTCCATCAGCTCCAGGAGTTCGTCCAGATAGCGTTCGTCCTTGGGATCCCCCAGCGCGATGCGGAGATTCTCGCGTACGCTCAGATTCGGAAAAAGGGCATAGTCCTGGAATACGAAACCGACTCGGCGCTTCTGGGGCGGGATGTCGATGCCCTTGGTCCGGTCGAACCAGATCTCGCCGCCTACGGCGATTCTGCCGTGATCGGGCTCGGTCAGCCCGGCGATGCAGCGAAGGCAAGTGGTTTTTCCGACGCCCGACCGTCCGAACAAGGTGAGAAACTGTCCGGTCTCGGCTTCGAGCTCGATGTCCAGGGTCACGTTCCCTTCCGCGGTGTGCAGGTTTTTTCGCAGCGATAGTTCCAGCATCAATGGGGTCCCAATGCGCGTTTGTTGATGAAAAATACCGCAAGCAGTATGGAGAAGCTCAGGGCGAACAAGACGAACGCATAAAAATTGGCCGCATCGTAGTTGAGCGATTCCACCTCATCGTAAATGGCGATGGAAGCCACTCGGGTCACGCCCGGAATGCTGCCGCCCATCATCAGCACCACGCCGAATTCGCCGATGGTATGGGCGAAACTGATCACGGCTCCGGCAAGCAGGGAGGGCTTGATGTTGGGCAGCAGAATCCGCGTCAGGGTTTTCCAGCGCGACAAGCCGAGCGTGTAGGCCGCCTCCGTGAGGCTGCGCGGCAGGTTCTGAAAACCCGACTGCACCGGGTGGACCATGAACGGCAGGCTGAACAATACGGACGCGACGACTAGTCCTTCGAAACTGAACACGAGCCGCAGCCCGAAGGTCTCGTCCAGAAAACGGCCGAAGGCGTTTTTGGGGCTGAAAGCCAGGAGCAGATAAAAGCCGAGCACCGAGGGCGGCAAGACCAAGGGCATGGCGACCAGGGCTTCCACCGCCGCCTTCAGGCGAAAGCGGCCGAAAGCCAGCCAGTAAGCCAGGGGCACGCCGATTAGGAACAATATCGCCGTCGTGACCGTGGCGAGCTTCAGAGTGAGGATCAGGGGTTGCCAATCATAGGCCATCGGCGCGTTCCCCCAGCATGACCTCGTTGGCCTTGACCAAGGCCTCGACGCGATCGCCCACGGCCAATTCCAGGCGCTCGGCGGCCCGGCGGGTAATAACGGACACCAGGCGGTGGCCTCCGCAATCGAGCGTCACCTCGGCCAATAGCTTGCCCTTGCGGATGTCGGCGATTTCGCCCTGTAGCCGGTTGCGCAGGCTCAGGCGACCGCTCAAGTCTTTGCCGAGCGAAACTTCCGTTTCCTTGAACAGGACCGATACGGCGTTGCCCGCTTCGAGATAGGGAGCGGATTCCGCCGTTTCCACCAGCATCGCGGTCAGCGTGTTTTCTCCCACGGCGACATCGACCAGCGAAATATCCCCTTCGCTGGCGACGGCAACGATGATTCCCGGCAATCGGTTCACGGCAGCCGATACCCTTGCCGGGCGAAGATGTCCCGTGCAGTCCGAGAAAACAGGAAGTCGAAAAAGCGTTTCGCCGCCGCGGGCCGATGTTCCTCCCCGTGCTTCAGAATGACGGCGGCCTGGGCGATGGGTCGATAGGCTTCCTCGGGAATTTCCATCCAGTGTCCCCGGTCCTTCAGCGCCGCCGTCAACACCGTGGACTTCGCGGTCAAGCCGATCTCGGCCGCCTGTGACAGCACGAACTGGTTGACCTGGGGAACGGTCTCGCCGTAAACGATTTTCTCTTGGAGAGCGGGCAGCAACCGATAGTGGCGCAGAGCCTCCATGGCCGCCCGGCCATAAGGCGCGCCCTTCGGATTGGCGAGAGCGATTTTGCGGATGCCCGGCGCCTTGAGCACCGCGGTCAAGCCCCTGTCGAAGGCGACGTCGCCGAGGGTCCACGCCACCAGCGCCCCGTAGACGTAGACCCTGGGCGGCGTGACGGCCAAACCGGATTTGTACAGATGCTCGGGATAACTGACATCCGCCGAAACGAAGACATCGAAGGGCGCGCCCTGTTCGACCTGGGCGGCGATCTTGCCCGAGGACGTGAACACCGGCTCGATCTCGATGCCGGATTCCTGCTCGAAAGCCTGTTTCAGTTCCGGAAAGTTGGCCTGAATGCCCGCCGCGGCGGCCACCGTCAGAGTGTCCCGCGCCGCGAGCGGCGGCGCTGTGGCCAAAAGGCAAATGGAAAGTACGAAGAACGGGTGTTTCATCATAGGACCTTTGAATATCGTCAAACAAAAACACGTTCACCGATAGCCGATTCGGTAGCGCCGTGTCCGCCGAACATCGCGACGGTAAGCGAGAACATGGCGATTATCCAGCGCGCCACATCTTGATCACCGACAACGCCAGACTGACGAACTTGTTGACGATGACCGCTTCCAGGGCCGGGAATTGAAATGTCCCGATGAGCAGCGGCAAGCGGAATTCCGCGCCTCCCAGTCCGATCAGGCCGCCCAGGGTAACGATTAGCGCCCCGCCGCCGAAGGCGGATACCCCGCGCCGCGTCGTCGCGGGCGCAGTGAGATTCGGATCGGCGTGCCGACTCATAGCGCGGGCGCCGCTTCGCCCGGCAGAACAAAGCCGTAGCGACGGAAGATCGCCCGCGCCGGTTCGGCGGCGACGAATTCGGCGAACGTCTCGGCCAATGGATTGTTCTCGGCCCGCTTGACGACGACGTAGGCCTGATCCAGAGGGGAATGCAGATTCTCCGGAACCAGCGAATACCCGCCTTTCTCCTTCAGCGCGGGACTCACGGCCAGCGACAGGGCGATGATGCCGACATCGGCGGCGCCGGTCTCGGCGAACTGGGCGGTCTGCGCCACGTTTTCGCCGAACACCAATTTCTTTTCCACTTTCGACCACAGACCGGCTTTCTTCAGTGCCTCCTCCGCACGCATGCCGTAGGGGGCATGCTTGGGATTGGCGATGGCGATCCTGGTGATTTGGGGACTGTCCAAGTTCTTTAGTGTCATCTTGCTGGCGTCGGTCCGTGCACTCCACAGCACGATGCGGCCGCGGGCGTACATCTTAACCTCGGAAGCCGTCAGCCCCTGCTCTTTAAGCTTTTCCGGAAACTTGATGTCGGCCGAAAAGAAGATGTCGAAAGGCGCTTCGTGCACGATTTGTTCGTAAAACTTGCCGGACGAACCGGTGACGAGATCCACCGTCGCCTCCGGGTGGCGGTCTTTGAAGGATGTCACGATTTCGTCCATTGCATACTTGAGATCCGCCGCGGCGGCGATGGTGAGCTTGCCTGTCTCGGCGCCCTGAGCGGTGTGGCCTATGGTTATCAGATGGAGCAAAAAGATCAATAAGAAGCGATGCATGGCTGAGTTCTCCACAGTTTGAACAGATCGGGTTTTTCGAGAAATCCGGGTTTTCGGCTCTTGTATCAGAACTGATACTGAAACCGGGTCAGGAAGGCTTTTTCCGTCGGACGATCCCGGCCTCGCGCGGCGCCGCCGTCGAAATAGGTCTGGGCGTAATCGGCCATCAACTTGATATTGGGGTTGAGATACCAGTTGAGGCCGAGCGCCCACTCGGTGGCTTTGCTGGCCGAGGTGGACGGGTTGGCGAAAGCGCCGTTGTACTTGAAAGTGTCGTCGTCCACGTCCAGTTCGCCCCATCGTGCGGCGATCTGGAAAGCGCCCCAGGTGCCGGCGAAGGGATCGAAGTTTCGGGCCGGCTTGATCCCGAAGAACGAGTTCCTTTCGCCGGTCAGCACATACGAGGTCTGCACTTGCCAGGCGGTGTTGTCCTGGCGCGCGGTTCGGGTTCTCGTACCGTCGGCGAGGCGCTGGGATGAAATCACGTACTCGGTCAGCAGCCCGAACGACCCCCAGTACCAATAAGCCCCGGACGTGATGCGGTAGGCGTCTCCGAAAGCGGTGACGTTCGGGTTGTAATTCAGGAAAGCCTGCTGTCCGGCCGAGGTCAGCCGGTTCAAGCTGTGTCCTCTCGGTTGCCCCCAACTGCCAGCAAGATTGATACCCAGGCCTTCCAAAGCCGGGATGCCGCTGTGCATGAAAGGATGCGAAATGAGACGGCCGGCGAACTCCTTGTTGTCGTCCCGCTCGCTGTCTACGTTACCCCCGTCGCGGGCGCCGTTGAAGACGCCGAGTTCGTAGCCGAAGAACTCCTTGAACACCGGCAAGATCGTGTACTGCGTTTTATAGCCGGGGTAGGGGATCTGGCCGTGCAGCATTACGCCGATATCGCGTGCCGGCGTGAGGTTCTGGGTCAGTGCTCGCTCGACGAACGCGATATTGGGCGCGCCTTGCTGACGTTCCAGGCCGTTGATGGGCGGTCTGAATTTGCCCGCCATCAGGCTGGCGTACGGAAAATAGTGCAAATCGGCGAAGGCGTCGAACAGGCGCAGATTGCCTTGGCCGAAATCCGGCGAGAAACGGAAATCCGCCCATTTGAAGAAGGTGCCGTCGATGGTCAGACGGGCGCGGCGGATGGAAAACTTGTCCGGAATCGCATCGCCCGTCGAATCGTCCATGAAAAAATTGCCGTCGGCCTGGGCATAGGCGCGGAGGCTCAGGCGATAGTTCTCGTCGGCGGATTTGACGACCAGGCCCTTGTTGCCGATCTCGACCTTGGGCGCATTCTTTGCCGCTTCCGCCGTCACCTTGCGATCCTGCTCGATTTTTTTCTCGAGCGTGGCGACTTTGTCGTTCAGCGCTTTTACCTCGCCGTCAGATGTGGCAACGGGGAGATTTTTCGGATTCGTTTCCTGCGTTTTTGCGGCGATTTGTTTACGAAGCTGCGTGTTTTCATTCTCCGATTGTTCCAGGCGGGTTTCCATTTCCACGAGGCGCCGTTCCATCGCCTGCATGCGTTCTTCCATGGTCGCCGCAGACACGCCGTGAGGCGAGCTAAAGAGTAAGCCGTGACAAGCGACGGCGAGCGCTGTTTTTTTTCTTATAGTCATGAGAAGTTTCCCCAATTTGTTTGGCCGTTAAGCTGCGACGCCTCATTGCAAGCCGTCTCCGATCGCGATGGCTGGTTCTTTGATTGGTGTTTCCCCCCTTCCGGTCCACGTCATTGCGTAGCCGAAAAACCCTTTGAACGTTAATTCGTTATTTATTTAAAGTTATAACGATAATCGAGCAAAAACAGGGCCAATAATGGGGCGAACATCTCGACGAGAGGGAATTGGTCGGCAACGGCTGGCGTCCCGCAACTGCCGGAGGCCTAGTGCCTATGCTGTTGAATATTCGGCGGAAACGCGTTTTCGCTTGGGCTTAATCGTTCGGTTTGTGCTTCGTTATATACGTTAATAAATATCGATACAAGTAGTTCGGCCGGCGAGCGTCGGATAGCTATGGTGGCGAAAGGAATGTCAGGTTTCGAACAGGAAGAATGTCGGTTTTCCAACAAAAGCGATCGGCGGATCACGGCAGTCGGGCGAGAACTCGGCTAAGCTTCCATGGCGCCGGAACGGGCACCGTTGCCTGCCGGTGTCCTGAGTATTACCCCTAATTGGAGATGTCTGTGAACAAGATCGGCAAGTTCGGTGTGGTGGGGATTCTGGTGATTGCGGGCGGCGCATCCGCCGCCTCGGCGGAAGAAGTGCCCAAAGTATTTCGCGATGCGCCGGCCCAGAAAGGCCAATGGCGCATGGAGATTCTCAAGTTCGACGGCGGCGAAGGCGACGGAGAGGCTGTGAGCGCCATGCCCAAAAGCATGTCGATGTGCATGGACAGCATCATGGACATGGCCAAGAAGAGTGAGCAGCAGCAGGGGCCGAGCACATGCCGCGGCAAGATCCTCGAAAACAAGGATAATCGCGCCGTTTACGAGGCCACGTGCGAAAGCGGCGTCTACCGCAGCACCATAACCCGTGAGGGGCCGCGTTCGTTCTTGATCGAAGCCGCCGGGAAGAGCCCAGAAGGCTCTTTCGCCATGACATCACGCTACACCTACGAAGGGCCCTGCAAGGGAAACGGCGGGCAGCCGGCCATCAGCTTCGACAAGAACAGCGAAGCCTGCAAGGCGATGAAAGCGCAGATGTTCCAGATGGACCCGAAGATTGCGTGCGCCGGCGCGACGGGAGCGGCCCGCCAAACCTGCGAGCAGCAGATGGCGCAATCGCTCGCTCAAATGAAGAGTATGTGTGAATAATGGCGGCGTATTCGATCCGCGAATTTTCCGGATCGTGGGCCCGCGGCTCGGAAATTCTTTCCCGGCGCCGCCGTCCGGCCAACGGATTCGTCGGCAAAGGATTGCCGACCTACGACTGAGCACCCTGTAGGTCGGGAATCCTTTCCCGACGTTACGGTCCTACCGAGCGTCTTCGTCGGCAAGGGATTGCCGACCTACGACCGTGCACCCTGTAGGCCGCGAATCCCTTCCCGACATTCGCTAGATTTTTTGTCGAATGACCGAAGCCGTAGAACGACTCGGGAAACGAGCAACATGCTACGCAGGATAGGGCGATAGCCGCCAGTTCACGGGCTGTTGTACAGCACTTCGCCCAGCGCCCCGATATCGTAGCCGCCTAGGCTTTGGGCCTTTTCCGCGAATTCCGGGGCGCGGGTGAATTTCAGCAGGGTTTGGAACGGCGGCTCGAAATAATCGCGCCGGCGGATGACGAGGTCGAAGCGTTCCCGCGCCAGAGGCAGGAATTCCAGTTTCATTTGCCGGGCCACGGACTGCACCGCGATGCCGGCGTCCGCCTGGCCGCTGCAGACCGCAAGCCCGATGTCGACGTGGCCGCGGGCCGGCTGGGGCAGGAGATTCAAACTCTCGATCGAAAGCCCCGACTGCTTGAGCAAGTGCCGGAAGAGCAGACGGCTGCCGGCGCCTTCCTGTCTTTCGATGATCCGCGCGCGGGTCCGGGCCAAATCGGAGAGGGCACGGATGCCGAGCGGATTGCCGGCCGGGAGCACCAGTCCCTGCTCCCGCCAGGCCCAGTGCAGAACCACGATTTCCGCGCCTTTCAGATGTTCCTTGACCGCCGGCAAGTTGTATTCGTCGCTTGCCGGGTCGAGCAGGTGAATGCCGCACAGCACCCCTTCGTCGGCGGCGAACCGCTCCAAACCCTCGGTGCTGCCGTTCATCTGCATGGCCAAGGGGTAGCCGGTCTCTCCCAGTGCCCATTCCAGCAGCGGATCGTGACTGCCGACCACCACCTGCGGCAGCGGGCGGACTTCCGCGCCCGGCTGTACCTGGAACTCGCTGTTCTGCTTGAGCCAGATGTCGATCTGCTCCTTCGGGAACAGCCACTTGCCCGTGACCCGCGTGCAGGGAATGCGTTTCTGGGCAAGCAGATCGTAAATCTTGCGTTCTTTGAGACGCAGATAACGCGCGACTTCCGGAACCGTCATCATGTTCTGCGTATCCGATTCGTCCTTTACCATGATTGGGTCTCAATCGTTTCTTGGAGTAAGAAATTCAGGACTGTACCTGCATAAACCAAAGGGATTGTAACCCAAGGGCTATGGCTATAAACGAAAGCCCATATCGACTAGCGCCTGCCTCACCCGATCATCCCCGAGAAACTCCCGAAAACGGCGAACACCGGGTTTTTCCAAATGGCTTTTCGGCACCAGAAAATCGTAATGTTCGTCCTGAACGGGTATGAACCCGAGACCGTATTGGGCGGCGACCGTTTCGATGGCGACGCCCCAGTCGGCGCGGCTTTGCGCCACGGCGGCGGCCACCGCGTTGTGCGACTTGGGTTGCACGGGGTAGCCGGGCGGCTGCCCGCCTTCGAGCAAGCGGTCGATCAGGATGCGGGTTCCGCTGCCGGCATTGCGGTTGATCATGAGGCAGCTCGCATCCTCGCGCGCAGCGGCCAGCGCCGCTTCGAGCGGTTTTCCGGCAAACCGCGGGTCGTCCTTGCGGAACACGATGCCCTGCATGCGGCGGTAGCCAGGGACGAGTTCGAGTTCCGCCGTCAGCAGGTGGCGGTTGTATTCGCCGGTCGCGGGGTTCATGAGATGCACCCCGGCGATGTCGCATTCGCCCCGCTTGGCCGCCGCCGCGCCGCCCATGCTGCCGACGTAGAAGGCTTTGACGCTTAAGGCCCGCTGCTGCAATAGCGTCAACAGATAATCCAGCCCCGCGCACTGGCTGCCCACGAACACCAGTTCGGCGGGTTCCAGCGCCTGGCCGAGCAGTTGCACCGAGACTGCGCTGCCCGCCGGAACCTGTTCGGTGCGCTGGTCGATGGCGATGAACCCGTCCGCGAAGCTGAAAGCGGTCACCGCGCCGGAGCCTTTTCCCATTGGGTAGGCCGCGAGTCCGTCGTCGGTCGGCATCAGGCTGACCAAAAGGTATTCGGTGCGTCCCCGCTCCGATGTAACCCGCATGGGCAGCGTGGCTTCGACCGACCGTGTTCTCGCGGCGGGCAGTCCCGCCAGGCGCCTCAATACCGGAGCGACGAACTCGTGGAAGTTGAAGATCGCCGAGGTGGGAAAGCCGGGCAGCACCACCACAGGCTTGCCGTCGGTCACGGCCAGGCAAATCGGCTTGCCGGGTTTGAGCGCCACCCCGTGCGCCACGATGCCGGGGTTCTTCAAGGCGCTGACGGCGCGGTAGGACAGGTCGCCCGCGCCTTTCGAAGTGCCGCCCGAGAGCAGCACCATGTCGCATTCCAAGCCCCGCCTCAACGCGCTATCGAGTGCCGACTCGTCATCCGGCACCACGCCGAGGCTCACCGGTTCGCCGCCGAGTTCGCGCACGGCCGCCGCGAGTATCGTGCCGTTGGAGTCGTAGACCTTGCCGGGGCGCAGCGGCTCGCCGGGCGGAACGATTTCGTTGCCGGTGGAGATGATTGCGACGCGCGGGCGGAGATAAACGTCCACCTGGTCCAGACCGATGGCGGCCAACACCCCGAGCTCCCGCGACGTGAGCCATTGCCCGGCGCGCATCACGGTTTCGCCTTTGGCGACGTCGGTGCCGGCGAAAGCGACGAACTGGCCGGGCAGGGCGGGTTTGCGGATTTCGATGCGGAGCGGCTGGCGATCTTCCAGCAATTCGGTGTGCTCGATCATCACCACCGCATCGGCGCCCCTCGGCAGCATGCCGCCTGTCGCGATGGGGGTGGCGGTCCCGGCCGTGACGGCCATCGACGGTTCGACGCCGGGCGCGAGCACCTCCGGGTTCAGGGACAACGCCGCCGGAACTTCGTCGCTCGCGCCGTAAGTATCCCCGGACCGGACCGCGAAGCCGTCCACGCTGGCGCGATCGAAGGCCGGCACGTCCACGGGCGCGCTCACGGTGCGCGCCAGCACCCGGCCCAAGGCATCGGCGAGCGGAACGGTTTCACGGCCGGACGGCTCCAGCCGGAGATGGGCATGAAACCGCGCCGCCGCTTCTGTGCGGTCGATGACGTCCAGAAATTGCTCCTGGCGGGCCGCGCGCCGCAGGTCGTCGTTATCGGACATGGTTTGGTTCCGAATCGAGGGAGTCATAAAGGTATACGGTCACTTCGGCGCCCGCCGGATAGCCTTCGCAATCCTCGGGCACCAGCAGAAATCCGTCGGCAGCGGCAAGGGCCGAGAGGCGGGTATTGCCGCCCACGGCGACGGGTTCGGCGCCGTTCGGCGTCAGCCGTACCCGGCAATAGTCGGTGCTGCCGAGTTCCGAGCTGATTTTCTTGGTCAAGACGACCCGCCGTGCCGGATAAGGCCAGGCCGTGCTTCGGTCGCCCAGGCGCCGTATGGCGCGGCCCGCGAAAAGATCATAGGCGCAGAAGCTGGCCACCGGTTCTCCCGGCAGAAGAAGCACCAAGGTGTTTCCGATCCGTCCGATGCCGGTCGAGCGCCCCGGCTCCAGGGCGATGCCGTGCCAGGCCAGCTCTCCGGCCGTTTCCAGCGCTTCGGCGGCACGGTCGTTCCAGCCTTCGCCGCTGCTTCCCGCGATCAGCACCGCGTCGATTTCATCCGTGCGCAACGCCTCCCCGATCGCATCGTCGGTTACATGCATCCAAGCTGCGACTTCGCCCCCGTCCCGCGCCACGAGCGCTTTCAACATCGACGAGCCGGCCTCGAAATGCTGATGACCACTGCGAGGCTGTTCCGGAACCGCCAAATCGTCGCCGGTGGTCACGAGCCTTATCCTGGGTCGTCGAACGACGATTATCCGATCCAATCCGCAGGCGGCCAACAAGGCCAGATCCTGGGCGCGCAAAAGCCTGCCTTCGGGCAGCAGCGGGCTGCCGCAGGCGATGTCCTTGCCTCGGCGGACGATGTGTTCGCCCGGCGCAACCGCCGCCGCGATATTCACGAAACCGCCGGCCTCCTCGGCGAGCGGGAACGGAACGATCGTATCCGCGCCGTCCGGCAGTGGCGCGCCTGCCACGACTCTCGCTGCCGTTCCGGGTTGTAGGGCGACTGCTGTATCGTCCAATTTCAGCATCACCGGGCTGTAGGCGCTCGCACCGATGGTTTCGAATCCGCGTACGGCATAACCGTCTATGGCGGCGCGGTCGAATGGGGGCACATCGATGGGCGACTGCACCGTTTCGGCGAGAACGCGCCCGCAGGCTTCGGACACCGCGACCGATTCCGGCGGCAACGCGGAAACCTGCCGGTCCAGCCAGCGCAGCACCTCGTCGACGGATTCGTAGCGGGTGAACGTTTTCACGGGTGACGATCCGATGAGGAATCCGGTTTCAATCCATCCATTCGATCACGTGATCTTCCACGGACTCTACTTCGGCTTCCGGTATTGCATAGCGGCGTATGGAAACCCCGGCGTCGTGCACGGCTTCGCGGTCGCCGCAAACCAGGTGATGCCAAGCAGGCAGGTCTTTGCCTTCCGCCAGCAGCCGGTAGGCGCAGGTGGACGGAAGCCAATGGTATTGCGTGAAGCCGGCGCGCAGGTCCAGACATTCCGGAACCAAGACCGTGCGCTCTTGGTAATGAGTACAGCGGCAAGCCCCGATGTCGAGCAGCCGGCACGCCACGCTGGTGAAGAACAATTCGCCGGTGTCTTCGTCCTCGATCTTGTGCAGACAGCATTTTCCGCATCCGTCGCACAGCGATTCCCATTCCTGTTCGCTCATTTCGGCCAGTGATTTTTCGCGCCAGAAGGGTGTTTTCATGGGGTCGGCGATGGGGTGGGTTGATTCGGAAGGCTCATTTTAGCTTGAAAGGCACAGCCTTTTGTCGGCCTTTGCCCATCCTACATCTCCCCATTCTTCGCGAAAAAATGTGACATCTGTTGCAACAGCGACACGCTTTTGCAATAAAGTTTGCCCCCGGTGAGCCGGCGCCCATCGCACCAACTCGTCGACTTGTCTAATGGCTAAGTCTCTTTAATCAACCCCAACCCTGACAGGAGGATTTATGGACCCGAACGATATTTCCGTCTTAGACCAGCGCTTTGGCATCACCGGCGAGGTTGTTTTCAAGGAAGGTCCGAACGGGCAGGGTGTGGTGGAGATCAGCAACGGTCTCGCCATGGCGAGCATCGCCTTGCAGGGAGCTCATTTGATGAGTTGGGCGCCGCATCAGGAGGAACTGGTCATTTGGCTGTCGCCGAAGGCGAAGTTCGGGCCGGGCGAATCGATCCGCGGCGGCGTGCCGGTCTGTTGGCCTTGGTTCGGGCCGCATCCCGGCGAATCCTCTTTTCCCGCTCACGGTTTCGCGCGCACCCAGCCGTGGGAAGTGATCGAAGTGCTGGCGCTGGAGGACGGTTCGAATCGCTTGGGTTTTCGCCTCATCCGGAGCGACGAGACCTACGCACTATGGCCGCATTCGACACCGCTGGAACTCTATATGACCATAGGCACGGCGCTGGAGATGGAACTGGTGACGCATAACGACGGGCCTGCGCCGATCACTATCGGCGAGGCTCTGCACACATATTTTCAGGTCAGCGACATTCGTCGGATCTCGATACACGGCCTCGATGGCTGTTCCTATATCGACAAAACGGACGAGGGACGACGCAAACAGCAGTCGGGCCCCGTGAGCTTTTCCGGGGAAACCGACCGGATTTATCTCGAATCCACGGCTGATTGCGTGATCGAGGATCCGGGCTTGAATCGCCGCATCCGCATCGCCAACCGGGGCAGCCGCTCCACGGTGGTGTGGAATCCTTGGGCCGAGAGGGCCGAGGCGCTGGGCGATTTCGACGAGGACGGTTATCTCCGCATGGTGTGCGTGGAAAGCGCCAACGCGGCGGACGATGTGGTGACGATCGAGCCGGGCGGGACGCACCGTCTCCGGGTGCGCTATACGGCGGAGCCGTTGCGTTGAGCGCTTTGGCAGACCTTGTGTCGCGCTTTGTGAACCGCGGCCTTTAAGGCGACTCGGCCGAAGCATGGAAATCCTCTATCAAGACGACTCTCTCGTGGCGGTGAACAAACCCGCCGGCCTGCTCGTCCACCGGAGCGCGATCGATCGCCACGAAACCCGGTACGCCATGCAGATCGTTCGCGACCGGCTCGGCCGCCGGGTGTATCCGGTCCATCGCCTGGACAAGCCGACCTCGGGCATACTGGTGTTCGCGCTCGACGCGGATACCGCCCGGCGGATGACGGAATTATTCTCCGGCGGCGGCGTCGACAAGACCTATCTCGCCGTAGTCCGCGGCTATGCGGACGAAACCGGCATTATCGATTATGCGCTGGAAGAACAGCTAGACCGGATCACCGACGCCAATGCGCAACGGGACAAACCGGCTCAGCCGGCGGTAACGTGCTACCGCCGGCTGGGGCTCGTGGAACTCCCGCTCGCGGTGGGCCGTTACCCGACGGCCCGCTACTCGCTGCTGCGGGTATCGCCTAAAACCGGGCGGAAACACCAGATCCGGCGCCACATGAAGCATATTTTTCACCCGGTTGTAGGCGATACCAGCCATGGCGACGGGCGCCACAACAATTTTTTCAGGAGTCATTTCGGCTGCCATCGATTGCTGCTGTGCGCGACCGGTCTGGCATTCACTCATCCCGATACGGGCGAGAGGCTCCGTTTGGAAGCGCCCCTGGATGATTCTTTTCGGCGCATCGTGGACAATCTCGGCTGGGCCGACGTTTTGAACAAGGTCCCCGAATCCGGCCATTTACATAAACCAATCTATGACCCACACACCTAAGACTCAAATCATGGCCTTGTTCTGCGACTTCGAGAACATAGCCCTCGGCGTGCGCGACGCCAAATACGCTGCCTTCGACGTCCAGAAAGTGCTGGAGCGGCTGCTTCTCAAGGGCAATATCGTGGTCAAGAAGGCCTATTGCGACTGGGACCGCTACAAGGAATTCAAGGGTGGCATGCACGAGGCGGCCTTCGAGCTGATCGAAATTCCGCACGTGCGCCAATCGGGCAAGAATTCCGCCGACATCCGCATGGTCGTCGATGCGCTAGACCTGTGCTACACCAAGTCGCACGTCGACACCTTCGTGATCATCAGCGGCGACTCCGATTTTTCACCCCTGGTCAGCAAACTGCGGGAGAACAACAAGGTCGTGATCGGCGTCGGGGTGAAGAAATCCACCTCCGATTTGCTGATCGCCAATTGCGACGAATTCATCTTTTACGACGATTTGGTGCGCGAGGCCGCGAAGCCGAGGCCGAAGGCCAGGCGCGCGCCCGCCAAGACGGCGCGCCAGCCGGGCCCGGAAGGCGAAAAGAAAGCCGAGGAAGACAAGAAGCAACAAGCGGTCGATTGGGTGCTCGAGACGGTCGAGGATCTTCTGGAAGAGCGCGGGGAAGAAGAAAAGGTGTGGGGGTCCATGGTCAAGCAGGCGCTGAAACGGCGAAAACCCGGTTTCAACGAAAGCTATCACGGTTTCCGCACCTTCGGAAAACTGCTGGAAGAAGCCCAGGAGCGGAAGCTGTTAAAGTTGGAATACGATGAAAAATCAGGAGGTTACATCATCAAGGGCCTGGCCCGAGAGGACTAGCCCGGAATTTACCACGGCTTGCCGAAATACACCGGGCCCCGAAAGCCGCGTCTTTTGTACTCGCGTTCGATTTCGCTTTTGAGCGCGGTCGGAATTTCCCGCAGGCTCATCGCGGTCAACTGGTATTCCAGATAGAAAAACGCCGCGCGGGGATCGCCCAGCGTCAGGTAATCGATATAAATTCGGGCAATCGCCGGCCACCGTTTCGGGTCGGGAAACGGGATGATTTGAGCGGTTGATTCGTCTGTTTCCATTTTTCGGCCACCTTACGCGATTCGACTTTGACGGGCGGCGCTTCGTTCACTACGAATGTCGAGTAAGGCTGCAAATCGATCCTGTCATCAAGTCGCCGGCAACTATTGCCGGTTCCGGCAAGCCGCCGCCTCTTTGGCGCGTCAAAAATCCGACGAAATGGCGGAAAATTTCATCATGTTATTGATTTAAAAATGAATATCCGATAGGAACGGAACCTGCATAAACGCTTCCGATACAACCAAAATCGAGCGGGAGCGTCATGAAAGCCGTTATCGTAAAAGTATTGATCGGGTCGGGGTTGTTCGGCCTGTTCGTTCTTCTCTTGTGGGCCGACCCGTCGGGTCGGTATTTCAATCTTTCGGGCCTTTTTCTGGTAGTCGTCGGAACGTTCGCCGCCACGGTGCTTGCCCATTCGTTTCGCGGCGTGACCGATTTGTTGCGCCGGCTGCGGAGCAAGCTAACAAATAAGGCGTCGATGGACAGCGAAGACTTGGAAGTGTTCTTGCACCTCGTGGAAGCGCATCGCCGCGGCAGTGTCCGCGCGGCCGAGCAGGCGGCCCGGCGGCTGCAGGAATCTCTGCTTCGAACCGGCGCGGAGCTGGTGATCAATCGCACGCCGCAGGCCGACCTGACGCGCATGCTCCAGTGGAAAATCGGCGCGCAGCGAGAGCGCGATCAGGCCGAAATCCAGATCGTCCGGACCATGGGCGCTTTCGCGCCTGCCTTCGGCATGCTGGGAACGCTGCTCGGCCTCATCGGGATGATGTACGGTTTGGACGCGAATCGCATGGAGCAGATCGGAGAGTCCATGGGCTTCGCCATGTTGACCACGGTGTACGGGCTGGTATTGGCCAATCTGGTGTTGAAACCCCTGGCAACGCGCTTGGAACGGCGCGCCAACGAGAACCTGGCTTGGGCATACGTGCAGATGGAATCGGTGCTCATGTTGCATGACCGGTGTCATGCGGCGATGTTCCGGGATTATTGGCAGGCCTTCTTCGACCACCCGGAGGCGAGCGAACCGATTGATTCGCTCCCGCTCAGCGTGGCCAAATCGTAGCGGCGGGTTGTCCGAATGTCATCGAATCACGCATCGGCGATGACCCAGTTCCGGCGTCCGGAGACTCGGCGGGACGCCACCACCGATCCTTGGCGAGCGGCGGGGGCCGAACGGCCGTCCGAGCAGGGCGGCTGGCTGTTGAGCTATCTCGACGTGATGACCTTGCTGTTTTCGTTTTTCGTATTCCTGTTCGCCTATCAAAAGGCGCTGACGGTGGAGGCGAAAACCGCCCATCCCGAAACAGCGACGCAATCGACACAAGTTGCGGCTTCGATTCCGGTTTCTCCCGCGGTCATCAAGGCATCGAAGACCATTTCGACGAACCGGGCCCCAGCGTCTCCGCCTATCCGGACGGCCCAGGATAGGAACCCTATAGCGGAAGCCGAGATCAAGGTTTACCCCGCTTATCCGGATGCGGCGAGGACTGTATCCGCGTTATCCCGACGCGAGCCCGAATATAAGGATGCGATTGTCGAGGCAGTTCCTCCGGCGCAAAAGGCCGAGGAAACGTCAAACGTGGCCGGACCTTCCAGCAAGCCGGTCGCGGCGGTTCCCGAAAAAGGCTGGATAGCCGAAGCCGGCGACATGGCGCTAAATGCGGCAGCATCCCTCGACAAAGCGTTCTCGGACGCGGATCTCGGCGGTTCGGTCGAGATTTCGGCGGCCAGCGGGGAAGTTCGCCTGGAGATTAACGACGCGATATTGTTCGACCCGGCCAGCGCCGAGCTTAAACCCGAAGGTGCGAGCGTGCTGGACCGTCTGGCCAGCGTGCTTGGTGCTCAAGGCGGCACGATCGAGGTCGAGGGGCATACCGACGACCGTCCCATCGCCACGGCGAAGTTCCGGTCCAATTGGGAGCTGTCGACAGCTCGGGCCAGCACCGTCACCCGCTATTTGATCGCACACGGCATTTCGCCCGAGCGCTTGCGTGCCGTCGGCCTGGCCGACATCCAGCCGCGTGAGGCCAACGATACGCCGGAGGGCAGGGCAAGAAACCGGCGCGTCTCCATCGTGATGTTCCTCCCTCGAGGAGGCGGCGTGAGGACCTGAGCGGGGCAGATTCAGCCCTGTTTTTGCGAGGCGTCGGGCCCGCCCCGACGCCTCGCCCCCGCCGGTTAGCTGCCGGCGCGACGAAGGGCTGAGGACTTCCGGAGCATTAATGATTTCTAAGGTCTCGTCGCCGGGATTTGATCTGTTCGGCGATACTCTCCAGTTCCGCCACATCCCGTGGGTGGCTTTTGCGGTATTCCGCTTCCTGCATCCGTAGCAAGGCAATTTGCGCCTCCACATTTTCCGGCCGGAGTAATGTGCCGAATTGATCGCCGGCGTCCGCGAGCGTGAATATGCGATCCAAAATCAGATTGCCCAGTTCTCGTTTGAAGTGTCCTGCTTCCCAATACCAGTGCATCCTAGCTTGCCGGTCATTTTTGCCGGGAACGGCTTCCGTGGTCAGTTCATCGAACCCACTGAAATCCCAAAGCAAAACGGGCGGCTCGCCGCGCCTGCCTGCTTCCGTCCCGACGATATGCGTAATCGCTCGTTTCCAGTCTTCGAAAGCCGGCCAATGCCCGGTAATACGGATGATTTCCATCAGATGAGAGTGATAAGGGTAAATGATCAGATGTAGAGCGATGCCGTGTTGTCGGCACAGGCTAAGGACCCGTCTTAGATCGTCCAGCCGAGGTGACGAATGTCCGTCGGCATCGAAAATGTCTTTTGGGCGGCGCAGGTACGCCTTGACGTTCTCCAGATCTCGTTGCCTGAATACCGCCCAGTACCCCTCGTCGGCTGTAATCTTGAGGTAGTCGCGCATGGGGTTGAACCCCAGCGGAGTCAAATCTACCGCATACGGATCTCCTTGGCGGCCAAGCGTCTCTATCGCGTCGATGAAGGCGCCCAGCGTAAGCGTAGACTCGAGATAATCACGTGCCTGCTGTAGCGCTCGCGTGGGATTCGGGGAGCCATCGAGGTTGGTCAGAAGGCGGTTTCCTTCCTTGCTCGTCACGGCGATGCGGCGCGATGTACGGGCGTCGATTAGAAAGTCCATGAAGTCGATACCCCAAACGACTACCTTGGGTACGACTTTGGAGCCGGCATTGTCATTGGCTAGAACGTGTTGCAGAAAGCGTACGGTGGTCTCGGTACCGGTGCCCGGCAAAGCCAGATTGAATACGGGACGCGAGTCCGCCGGCCAAGCCTCGTATTCGGGATCGAAGCCGACTTCCGCGCGCGAATTGCCGAGAATCAAGCCACGTGGCTGCACACGCAAGACCTGGTAAGCCTTGGCCATGGTTCCATGAGCGCCTGCACTGGGCTTAATGCGGTTGAATCCAGGTTCGTCCACCAATCGGAACAAGCCATAGGGGTCCGCCACGAGGTTGCATGCCGCCACCGCCAACAACATCGTCCCGGTCAAGATCAGCCAAAACTGGAGGTAGCGCTTCATGAACGGTTCGAGACTTTCAGAACTGGAAATAAAGAAATTCGCTCGGTCGGGTCAGCGACAATAAGCCGGAGGCCAGCACAAAAGCCATCGCCAGCGCCCATCGCCATTCGGCCGACCAAGCGAGGCGCGAACCGTCGGCCTTCGAGTGATAGTCCAAAAATGGCCTGAAACGCTGCATGATCTGCTGGGTATTGGGCGCCAGGAATACGATTGGCAGGAGTACGGCGAGCCAAACGAAATTCATGAGGAACTCGTGGCCTCCACCGGGCGTGAACACTATTCCCAATTCACCGAGCCATGCCGCCACCGGGCCAATGCGCAACGCAACGGCGTCCGGTAGAGTGACGCCGTTCAACCCGGCCATGCTGCGCAGAATAGACAGCGCGCCGGCTACAGTCGGCGCACGAAAGAAAACCCAGCCCAACAGAACGGCCAGGAATGTCAGAGTCACGCCCAGGATGCGTCCGCCGATCGAGGTGCGGGCGGGATCGTGGCCCAAGCGAGCGCGGAGCGCCTGCCAAACTTGATGAATAATCAGATACAGGCCGTGCAGACCGCCCCACAAGACGAATGTCCAGCCCGCGCCGTGCCAAAGTCCGCCCAGTAACATAGTGGTCATCAGATTGACATAGCGGCGGACCGGTCCCTTTCTGTTGCCGCCCAATGGAATGTAGAGATAGTCGCGCAGGAACCGAGACAGAGTCATGTGCCAGCGGCGCCAGAAGTCGGCGATGTTGACCGCTTTATAGGGCGAATTGAAATTGATCGGCAGGCGTACGCCGATCATATATGAGAGCCCGATCGCCATATCGGAGTAACCCGAGAAATCGAAATAGAGCTGTAAGCTGTACGCCAACGTACCGCCCCAGGCTTGAAAGAGGCCGAGAACCTCCCCTCTCTCGGCGGCGTCGAATACCGCCGAGACATAGGGAGCGACACCATCGGCCAGGCCGACTTTCTTGAACAAGCCCATGGCAAAAACCGTCAGCCCGACCGTCAGGTGCTCGTGGCTGAAACGATACGTCGATGCCTGGCCGAACTGGGGCATCATTTCCTTATGATGCAATACCGGACCAGCGATCAGATGCGGGAAATAAGTCACGAACAAACTATAGTGGACGAAATCGAATTCCTTGGCTTCGCCTCGAGCGGCATCCACGAGGAAGGCAATCTGGGTGAAGGTGAAAAACGAAATGCCGAGAGGTAGGACGATTTCAGCAATGCCATGGCTAGTGCCGAAGACGGCATTGACGCTATCGATGAAAAAATTCGCGTACTTGTAGTACCCGAGCAACGCGAGATCCACCGTTATCCCTAGTGTTAGAAACCGCTTGCGGCGGATGGAGCCGATGTCGTTGCCGCGTGCGATCGCGTAGCCGACCAGATAGTTGAAAACGATGGAGGCGAGCAGAAGGCCGAGATATGCCGGGTTCCACCAGCCATAGAAGAGCAGGGATCCGGCGGTCAGCCAAAGGGCGGCGAGTCGCCGACTGTGGCGCCCCAATCGGAAAAAAGCGAACAGCAGGACGGGTAGAAAGAAAAACAGGAATTCGACCGAGTTGAATAACATTTTTTTCTATTTGTTTTCCGATGCGCGCTTACGGCGACGTATCTTACATGGCCTATATATAAATATCCTAGGTTCCGAAAAGAGCGGGCGATCCGAACGGCCATAACAATTTTAGGCGAAGCCACGACGCGCGGTCGGCCACGTTTTTGCCGCGATTCGATTCGTGCGGCGCGCGACGCCGCACCGACGCCTGTTACCTTAGCGGCAATGCGATTGAGAAGTCGGATTCAAACTACTCGATCAGCGCCAGCGCAGGACCAAACGCCGCTCATCGAGCGTTTCCACGGCTCCGCCGAACTTGTCGGTTTCCCGGTCGAGCCGGTCCCGAATCCAGCGGAAGTCATCCGCGGAAGGTCGGTTCAAGCGAAACTGCCTCATGTGCAGCGGGACCATTTCGAGATCCGACAGTGTTCCGTCGGCGGGATTCACGGTCGGGAAATACATCAGCGCCAAATCGCCCCGGAAGGATTCGTAGCCTTCGATGCCCTCGTAATCGCTGATGAAATCGCCGCAGCCGTAGAGGATGAGCTTGTCCCGGTAAACCTCCACGGCCTTGGGATGGTGGGACGAATGGCCGTGGATCACGTCGACGCCGGCTTCGTCGATCAATGCATGCGCGAAACGTCGCTGCTCGTCGGGAATCGCGTAGCCCCAATTGCCGCCCCAGTGTATGGATGCCACGACGATGTCCCGCTCCTGTTTGATGTGTCTTATTCGATCGGCAAGCCGATGCGCGGTTTCGAACGACAAATCCGGCAGCCAATTCACGCCGGGCTTGTCGTCCGCCGCTGCCCATTCGGGCGGGATTCCGCTCGAATCGCAGCCGAAGCCGAAAACCAGGACACGCCCCTTGCCGGCCAGATTCAGTACCGCCGGGGCTTCCGCTTCCCGGCTGTTTCGGCCGGCACCCGCGGTTTTCAGCGAGGCTTGTTTCAAGGTGTCCAAAGTGTCGGCCAGCCCTTGATAGCCCCAGTCGAGCACATGATTGTTGGCCAGTACGCAGCAATCGATCCGGGCAGCGGTGAGGCAGGGGGTGTTGGCCGGATGCATCCGGTAGTTGATGCCTTTGTCGGGCCAGTACTCGTCGCTGGCAGTGATCGCCGTCTCGAGGTTGATCACGCGAACATCCGGTCCGGCACGCTCGAGTTCAGCGAGGGCATCGCCCCAAACGTAGGAGAAATCGGCGGGTTGAGAGATGGGGCCATTGAGCCGTTCCGCCAGCTTGACGTATATCTTGGCGTTCCTGACATAGGGCTCGTAGAGCTGGGGATCGCTGGGCTGCGGCAGGATCTGGTCTATGCCCCGTCCGGTCATCACGTCGCCGCACAAAAAAAGCTTGGTTCTGTGGGGAGTCTGTTCCATGGGAGAAACCTCTTTCCCGTAGAGTTGTCGAAACGGTTCGCGGGCGGCGAGCAGGCCCGGGCCGGCAATCCCGTAGCGTAAGAGAAACTTTCGGCGACTGCGGTTCATAGATCATCCCGTTTTCCGTCGACATAATCCGGCTTTGGTTTCAGCCGATAGCATCGGGAATCTTCCATGTCTACCGGTAAAGTTTGTTATGCTCTAGGCGTAAGCCTTTCGACGGCTGCTGCCCGTCGGCGCGGACCGAGTTCGGATCGAAACGAACATCGATCATGACAACGATCGTCAAACCCGTCGCACGAACTCGACATTAGATCGAGGTAAAAGATATGACCGACGACGACCTAAAATTATTTCAGCAAGAAATGGCCGATGTCCGGCCCATCGATCAATCCGGCCGAGCCATTCTGACCCATCGCGAGGCGCCCACGCCCGGCCAGCTTTACAGGCGCGAATCGGCCCAGCGCGGTACTGCCTTCGATGAAAACCAGCTTCCGACGGCGTTCGTCGAATTCGTTCATCCCGAGGCCATCATCAGTTTCAAGCGCGACGGCATTCAAAACGGCGTCTTTCGCAAGCTGCAGCAGGGCGGCTACACGATCGAAGCGATGTTGGACTTGCACGGTCTGACGGTGGAGCAGGCGCGCCACGAAGTCTATCGATTCATCCGCGACTGCGTGCGCCACGACGTGCGATCGGCTCTGATCAGCCACGGCAAGGGGCGCGGTAACAAGGAGCAGAAGCCCTTGCTGAAGAGCTATCTGACGCGTTGGCTGCCGATGTTTCCCGAGATTATGGCTTTTCACAGCGCGCAGAAGTGGCACGGCGGCGCCGGCGCGGTGTATCTGCTGCTCCGCAAGAGCGAGAAACAGAAGGAAAAAACCCGCGAACGCCTGGGGCTGTCCTCGGGCAAACCCGTACCCTGACCATCGCAGCAGATGCGTCGAGAAGGGATTCCCGATCTACTACTTCCGCATCCCGTTTTACGCTGGTTCCCAAACTCCCTTTTGGGAACCTATTTCGAGACGCTCCTGCGTCTCGATTCGCATGCGGCTGCGAGAAGCCGGAGCTTCTCGGGCATAGCGCCCAAGCGGAGCTCTCAGCTTTATACGCAAGTGTCTGCGTGATTCGAATAATGCCTCCGAATCCGTCATTCCGGCAGGGATGCCGGAATCCAGTGCCAAGGAGGGTAGCTCCCCGATCTCCACAAATTTATCGATGAACTCGTGAACCTCTCTCGATAAACAACAGTTGTCCCTATATGGATAAACAACCTTGTGTGTACATTCTCGCCAGTCGGCGGAACGGGACACTCTATGTTGGAGTGACCTCGGATTTGATCAAACGGGTTTTCCAACATCGGAATGGATTTATCGAGGGATTTACGAAGCGATACGAGGTTCACCATCTGGTTTGGTACGAACTCCACGAGCAGATGGAAAGCGCCATCTTGCGGGAAAAGCAAATCAAGAGATGGCCCCGCGTTGCAAAGCTGGGCTTAATCGAGCAGAGTAATCCGGAGTGGCGGGATTTGTGGACGAATTTGACTGCCAGTTCGTGAGAAGTTTTTGGTGACTGGCCAACTACCATCCCTGGCCCTAGATTCCGGCATCCCTCCGGAATGACGAGTCTGAGGGCGTGATTCGAGTCTCGCGAGTATTTGTGTATAACGATCAGAGCAGAGCTTAGGCGCCCGCGGAATGGACCGTTTGCCATTTGGAGAAGTTCGAACGATCATGGACTTGAGCGAAATCGGAAACCGCATTGCTCGCCATTTCGTGGACGAAGACGGCCATCTGAGCGTCGAGCCTTTGGGCGAAGGGCTGATCAACGATACTTTTCTGGTTGTCGCCGAACCGCCTGGCGGGGGGCGATTCGTTCTTCAACGCATCAACCGTCGGGTTTTCCCGGAGCCCCGGTTGATCATGGAGAACCTGCGGGTTCTGTTGAGCCATATTACGGAACGTCAAGCCGGCACCGACGCCGTCCGCGATCTGAGATTTCCCGAAATTCGGCCCACCCGCGCCGGCTTAAGCTTCTGGGTCGACGATGAGGGCGACTTTTGGCGCGCCCTCAGCTTCATTCCGGATACGCGGAGCCAAAACACCTTGCAGGATTCCGCCCAAGCGGAAGAAGTGGGTTATGCCCTGGGTCGGTTCCATGCCTTGACCAGCGATCTCGATGCCTGTTTGCTGCACGACACCTTGCCTGGATTTCACATCGCACCCCGGTACCTCGCCCGTTTCGATCGAGTCGTCGCCAATGGCGTAGGGGCCTCGGAAAATGCGGAGCTTCGGTTCGCCCTGGATTTCGTGAACGCCCGCCGCTCTGTTTTTGCCGTTCTGGAAGAGGCCAAGCTACCCCTCAGAGTCATCCACGGCGATCCCAAGCTCAATAACGTGCTGTTCGACGCGCAGAGCGGACGCGCCGCCAGTCTGATCGATCTCGACACGGTGAAGCCGGGACTCGTTCATTACGACTTGGGGGATTGCCTCCGCTCCTGCTGCAATCGATCGGGCGAAGCGGCGGACGATTCCGCGAAAGTGACGTTCGATCTCGACGTCTGCCGTGCCATTCTCCGGACTTATTTCGCCGAAACCGGGGCTTTTTTGACGGACATCGAGCGCTACTATTTGTACGACGCGATTCGGCTGCTTCCCTTGGAGCTCGGTTTACGTTTCCTGACCGACCACTTGGAAGGCGACCGCTATTTCAAGGTCGAGCAGCCGGGGCAGAACTTGCAGCGGGCTCTGGTCCAGTTCCGTTTGGCGGAAAGCGTCGAGGCACAGGAAAAATTCATCCGGAACGTGATCGACGAGCGGCCTTGATATACTTCTCCGCCAAAACAAAAAGAGTCACTGTATATCGACATGGCGCGCTGGCGGCCTCCATCCTCCAAATCCTCACCTTACATCACCGCGGAAGGCGCGGAGAAGCTTCGGGCCGAACTCAAGGGGCTTTGGGAGCGCCGCGCCGATGTGACCAAGCATCTTTCGGCCGCTGCCGCCGAAGGTGACCGGTCGGAGAATGCCGAATACATCTACCGGAAAAAAGAACTAAGAGAGATCGACCGGCGCATCCGCTACCTGCAGAAACGGCTGCCGGAGCTTAAAGTCGTCGCCCAATTGCCCTCGGACCGGGGGCGCGTATTTTTCGGTGCCTGGGTCACACTCGAGAACGCCGATGGCGAGGAATCCACGTATCGTATCGTGGGTCCCGACGAATTCGATCCGCAGAAAGGCTGGATCAGCGTCGATTCGCCTATGGCTAGAGCCCTGCTCAAGAAAGCCATCGACGACGAAGTGATCGTCAATGCGCCCACGGGACCGCTGCGATGCGTGATCGTGGACATCGGTTACAAGCCGGAGAGGTCCTGAAGTCGTTCGGGCCCGATTGCGCCGGCGTTCCAACTCGCCGCCGTCCGCTGTTCAAGGCGCGAGCAACGTTCAGCCGCTTCTCGGCGAACCTGTCAGGCGTGCGTAATCCTCGACCGTATCGACATCGATGCCGGCTTCCGGCAAGTCGACGAATAGGGTGGATCGAAGATGCCGCACGATGATTTTCTTTGCGCCTTCATCGCCCGCAAGACCAGCCAAATCGCCGAAAAGCGAACGGTGAAACACCGCCGGTGCGCCGAACGCATCGCTATACCGGGAGGCGACGATCGGCGGATGAGATGCACTGAACGCTTCGACCAGGCGGTTCAAGTGACGGTAATCGATCAAAGCCTGATCGCACAAAGCCAGAAGCACCGCGTCCAGTTCCGGCGCCGCGCTGTTGAGCGCCGTCACTCCCATCCGGATCGAGCTGCCGATGCCTTCTTCCCAGTCCGGATTGATAACGGTCAGCAGCCGAAGCCCTTCGAGTTCGTGGGCGCATGCCTCGGCGCCGGCGCCGAGAATGACCGCGATTTTCGAGCATCGCGAGGCCAGGGCCGACTTCGCCGCCCGGCGCAGGAGGCTTTCTCCGCGATAGTGCAGCAGCTGTTTGGGCTTGCCGAGACGCCGGGAGCCTCCTGCGGCAAGCAGCACCAGGCCGATTTCCGGCTGGTTCGGGTTGGTTGACATCGTTGGGCGCCTCGGGCATTTTGCCGAATAGACATCTTAAACCGCATGTCCGGTGCGGTTTCCATTATAGCCAGAGGAGGGAACACATGATCGCGCTGAACGTCAACGGCAAAAGTTATCAAGTGGACGTTTCCGGAGACACCCCCTTGCTCTGGGTTCTGCGGGATCATCTCGGGCTCACCGGCACCAAGTACGGCTGCGGCGTGGCCGTGTGCGGCGCGTGTACCGTACATGTCGACGGCGAACAGGCTCGCGCCTGCATCACCCCGGTGTCCAGCGTGGGCGGCAAACAGGTGACGACCATCGAAGGCTTGTCCGCACAGGGCGATCATCCGGTACAGAAAGCCTGGATCGAAGTGGACGTGCCGCAATGCGGCTACTGCCAGTCGGGCCAGATCATGGCGGCCGCTGCGCTGCTCGCAAAAAATCCCAATCCCGGCGATGCCGATATCGACACTGCGATGTCCGGCATGTTGTGCCGCTGCGGAACCTATCAACGCATCCGCAAGGCGATACGCCGGGCCGCGGATATGGCAAAAGGAGCTTAGCCATGAGCATCGAACCCGCCAATCCGGGACGCCGGCAATTCCTCAAATCGTCCGCAGTGCTCGGAGGCAGCCTGGTCATTGCCTTTTATCTGCCGCGCACCATGAAGTTCGCCATGGCGGCGGAAGATCCGGCCAAAACTTATCCGCCCAATGCCTTCATCCGCATCGGCGAGGATGAAACCGTCACGATCCTGATCAACAAGTCCGAAATGGGGCAGGGCGTTTACACTTCGCTCGCGATGCTGGTGGCCGACGAGCTGGAGGCCGACTGGAGCAAGGTCAGGGTCGAAGCCGCTCCGGTTGCGCCGGTTTACAACCATACCGTCTGGAACATACAGGCTACGGGCGGCAGCACGAGCGTCGCGACCTCCTGGGAGCAGCTCCGCAAGGTGGGTGCGGCCGGGCGCACGCTTCTGATTCAGGCCGCCGCCGATACCTGGAAGGTCAAGCCGGACTCCTGTCGTGCCGAGAACGGCTATGTCATCCATACGCCGACCCGGCGGCGCCTGTCCTACGGTGCATTAAGCGCCAAGGCCGCCGAGCTGCCGATGCCGGCTCGAGTTAAACTCAAAGAACCCAAGCAGTTCAAGCTGATCGGCAAGCCGACCCGCCGTCTCGATACGCCGGCCAAGACCAACGGCACGGCCCAATTCGGGATGGACGTGCAGTTGCCGGGGCTGTTGACCGCCCTGATTGCAAGGCCGCCGGTGTTCGGTGCCAAAGTGAAGAGCTTCGATGCCGCCAAGTCCAAGGCCGTAGCCGGCGTGGTGGACGTGGTTCAGGTTCCGTCCGGCATCGCCGTGGTGGCTAAGGATTTCTGGTCGGCCAAGAAGGGACGCGATGCTCTGGAGATCGTGTGGGATCGCGGGGCGAATGCCGATCTCTCTTCCGCGAAGCTTCGCGAGGATTTCGCCCGATTGGCCAGAATGTCGGGGCTTCCGGCCAAGGAAAGAGGCGATGCAACCGGCATTCTCGCCAAAATCGCCAAACCGTTCAGCGCCGAGTACGAAGTGCCTTATCTGGCCCACGCTCCCATGGAGCCCTTGAACTGCACGGTGGATCTTCGCGAGGACCGCTGCGAGATTTGGACTGGCACCCAGTTCCAGACAGCCGACCGCAACCGGGCGGCAGCCATCGCAGGGCTCAAGCCGGAACAGGTCGAGCTTCACACAACTTTTCTCGGGGGCGGTTTCGGTCGGCGGGGAAACCCGCAATCCGATTTCGTCAGCGAGGCCGTACACGTCGCGAAGGCGGTGAAGAAACCGGTCAAGGTGGTTTGGACCCGCGAGGACGATATCAAGGGCGGCTACTATCGCCCGGCCTTCCACGACCGGCTGACCGCAGGCCTCGATGTGAAAGGCAGGCTGGTCGCCTGGACCCATACCATCGTCGGCCAGTCCATCGCTATCGGCACGCCGTTCGAAGGTGCAATGGTGCGGGACGGAGTTGATGTGTCATCCGTCGAAGGAGCGGCCGATCTGCCCTATGCGATTCCGAACATCCGCGTCGATCTGCACAGTCCCAAGCTCGACATTCCGGTGCTGTGGTGGCGTTCGGTGGGTCATTCGCATACCGCATTCGTGGTCGAAAGCTTCATCGACGAAGTCGCGCATGCCGTCGGCAAGGACCCGTACCGGTTGCGGTATGAACTGCTGACGAAGCATCCCCGGCATCGGGGCGTCCTCGAACTGGCGGCGAAGAAAGCCGGCTGGGGCTCGACCCTCGCGAAAGGCCGCGGGCGCGGCATCGCCGTGCATTCCTCGTTCGGCAGCTATGTGGCGCAAGTCGCCGAGGTTTCGGTGGAGGACGGACAACCCAGAGTGCATCGGGTCGTCTGTGTCATCGATTGCGGCCAAGTGGTCAACCCGGACACCATCGCGGCGCAAATGGAAAGCGGCATCGTCTGGGCGCTTTCCGCGGCGCTCTACGGGGAAATCACTCTGAACAAAGGCGAAGTGGAGCAGAGCAATTTCACCGACTATCCGATCTTGCGGATCGACGAGATGCCGGCGGTCGAGGTGCACATCGTACCTAGCCGGGAGCCGCCGTCCGGCGTGGGCGAACCCGGGGTGCCGCCGCTGGCTCCGGCCGTTGCCAATGCACTGTTCGCTGCGACCGGTAAACGCATCCGATCGCTGCCTTTGTCCAGGCACGATCTCAAAACCGCTTAAGGGAAATCCCCATGTCGCAAAGCAAGGAATTGCAGGACATTCTGGCCGCACTTAAGGACGGCGGAAAGCCGCGAGCATTGGCGACCGTAATCGAGGCCAAAGGCTCGACTTATCGGCGTGCCGGCGCGCGCCTGCTGATTCTGGAAGACGGCTCGACGGTCGGCGGTGTCAGCGGCGGCTGCCTGGAAGCCGATATCTGCGCCCGCTCCGAAGACATTGCCGCGGACGGTCGGCCGGCAGTCGTCACTTACGACCATACCTCCGATGCGGATTTGGTGTTCGGACTGGCGCTGGGCTGCAACGGCGTAATCCGCATCCTGGTCGAACCGCTGTTGCAAGGGGAGATTCCTGCCTATCTTCAGGCCGTCGAAAATAGTCTCGGATCACGCCGACCGCTAGCGGTGGCCGTGGTCGTCGGCTGCGGAGGCGATCTTCGTCACCGATCGGGTGAGCGTCTATGGATCGGCGCGGATAACGCCATCGGCGGAGAACTTGGACAAAGCCCGTATGCCGAGCGAATCGTCGACGATGCGCGGATGGTGTTGAGCAGCGGCCGATCGGAACTAAAAACTTACGGCAGCGGTTCGGGCGAGCTCGAGATTTTCGTCGAGGCGATCCGGCCGCCGTTGGCTTTGATCATCTTCGGTGCCGGCCATGACGCGATTCCCTTGGCGGATCTGGCCAAACGGCTGGGCTGGGATGTCACGGTAGTCGATGGCCGCCCCGCGTATGCCGCACGGGAGCGCTTTCCGATGGCGGACGAGGTGCGTTTGTGCCGGGCCGACGCCGTGGCGAACGAGATTTCGCTCGAAGGAGCCGGCGCGGCGGTGGTAATGAATCACAATTATCATCGCGACCGGGCCATTCTCGCCCATTTGTTGCATTCGCCAGTGTCTTATATCGGCATGCTCGGTCCGCGTAAGCGCACTCAAAAGATGCTCGAAGAATTGGCCCAAGACGGTTTGAGCTTAGATGAAGCTCGACTAGGTCGCCTCCACGGTCCCGTCGGCCTGGACATCGGCGCGGAAACGCCGGAACAGGTAGCCTTGTCCATCATCGCCGAAATCCTGGCCGTCTCGTCCGACCGTTCGGGGGCACCCCTCAAGTACCGCGAAGCGCCGATACACGATAGCCGGGCCTAGTGCGCTTTCCGCGATACGCCGGCGCGGGAATTCTCGGCCAGACGTAGGTCGGCAATTCTTTGCCGACACATGGGCCGGAGTAACCAGCGGATCAGAACGACCGGCTTTTTTCCCGACGGTAGGTCTGTGCCACGGCGATGAAAGCCAGGAAGTCGTAGATGGCATGGATGAGAATGGGGATGACCAGATTGCGTTCGCCGCCGAAATCGAGCGCGATCCCGAGATAAACGCCGGTAAGTCCGGCAAGCAGTGCATAAAGAGGCGTGACCCAATGCACCAGGGCAAATACCAAGTTGCTGAAGGCGATGCCGCCTATCCATCCCCAGTTTTGTTCGAACCAGGGCTGAAGCAGGCCGCGAAACAGGATTTCTTCGGAAATGCCGGCCAAAAAGCCCAGGTACAGCAATTCTTGCCAGCGATAGCGGCTCAGAAAAGGCCCTAGTTTTTCTACCAAGAAGTTCTTTACCGCACGCATGCCGCTCCAAGGCAGGTTATAGGACAGGGCAAACAGCAAATAGAGGGGCAATGTGCCCACGATGCCCCAAACCAAGGCCATCGGGCTGAATCCGATATGCGCCAACGGATTGATCGAAACCGCCCAGCCTATCACGTAGGCAAGGAGAATCAGGCCGCCTTCGAACCAGGTGGCGATCTTCAGGAATTGGTTATATCGAGTGGGGGGTTGTTGGTCTAACATGGTTTCACATCATGTGGAGGCTTCAGCAGCCGTATTCAAGGTACGATTTTCCCAAACGGCCACGGAAAGATAGGCTATTAAGCTGGCCGCCAGAGATGCCAGATAAGGGGTCGCCAGCTCCAGCGCATAACTGCCGATCAGCCACACGGTCATGCCGACGACCAGCGCTGCGGCAGCGCTTTTGGCTTGGCCGATGCGAGTGAACAAGCCGAGCAGGATGACGACGAAAATCGGTGCGCCGCCGAAGGCTGACGCCTCTTCCACAAGCGCATACACGCCTTCGGCGTAGAGCGCCAACACATAGGCCACGATACCGAAGATCAACACGCCGGTGCGGGCAATGCGGACCTTGCCGGATTCGGATACGTTTCCCGCCAAAGGGATCACGAGGTTGTGGGAAACCAGAGCCGAGGCGGCGAGGAGGGCGCTGTCCACGGTCGAGAGAATCGCGGAAATCAGGGCTCCGGCGAACAGCACGTAGGCAAAAGTGGAGAGGTGCTCTTGCGCGAGTCTCGGCAGGATCTGCTCCGGATTTTCGAGTTCCGGCAGCAGGTGAACGCCGAGCAGTCCGATAAAGACCGGAATCGATCCGGCCAGCAGATACAGTCCGCCTCCCGCCAGACAGCTCGCTCGGGCGACATGATGGGAGCGGCTCGCCAGGATGCGTGCGCACAGCTCCTGAGCGAACAATGAGCCGGTGATCGGTATCGCCCAAGTTTCAATCACTTCCAGCAGTGGTTTCTCGCCGCCGCCGAACAGCCTGAGTCGAGATGGCTCGATCGCACCGAAACTTTCTGCTAAGCCGCCGTTGGCCTTGGTTACGGCGTAAAAAAGAACGGCAAGGCCGACGATGAGCGCGATGCCCTGGATCAGGTCGGTGATGACATCGGCGAACAAACCGCCGTAAACCGTATAAATAATGACCACCGTCGCCGCTATCGTAATGGCGATTTCGACCTCGAAATCGGAAGAGGCCGAAATGACTTGTCCGAACGCACGAATCTGTGCCGCGGCCCACATGATGGACGTCGGGGCGAGCATAAGCACCGCCAGCCGCTCGACTTTGGGGGAATAACGGATTCGGAACAAATCCGCCAAAGTCGTGAGTTTTCTGCGCCAAAGGGGCACCGCGAAAAAGAGTCCCATCAGAAGGAGACAAGCGGCATAGCCGAAAGGATCGGCAGACCCGCCGGAAAGTCCTGACTGGTAGATCGATCCGGCGGCCCCGATGCAGGTTTCCGCCCCGAACCAGGTGGCGAAAACCGTGAAAGTGCCTAGCTTAAGCCCAAGCCTACGGCCGGCTAAAAGATAATCGTCCTCGCTGGATATATGTCTGGACACCAGCATGCCGATCAGCAGCTGGACCAGGATGTAGGCGACGATGCCGAGCAGCACGATATTCATGGGCGGCAGCACACTAAGGCAAATTGGTGAAGCGATGGGCGCGTAATTCTAACGGAAAATGGCACCACAGATTAAAACTTGCGCTGTGATGCGTCGAATACGCGTAAAGGGTTGATGTGATGGAAGAATATCCGCCCTGGAAAGCGGTCAATTCTAGGCTGATACGCGCCGAACCGTTGTCGGACGTTCGTCGAACAGGTCGGTTGATCGCGCCTGGCGCCATTCTCGTCTCGCTTTTGTTAGAAGGAGAGTTTGCTTTGTCTGGCAGACCAGGGGCTTGGGCATGGGCTTGGGAACTCGGCTTGAAGCCTTTGCCCGAGTATTCTAGGTGTTTGTCATCGCCGTCGACGAGGGGGTAAAGGCAAACGTCAGGCGATATTGGCGATATTATTGCGGCATATCGCCGGAAACCGCTGAACCGATGGCAGCTTTCGCCTGACTGCCGAGTTCAGCGGGGGCGATCGGTTTTAACCTTTTTTAACCTTCTCCGGGAAACAGCCCTACCGAGCCCGGTTTGAGGCGCTTACAGGCTACGACGATATCCTCCACGTGGCATCTGTATTTACCTGCTCCGGAGGCATCGCCGCTGCATTCCTCGCAAACCAGCTTCCCTTGGTCTTTAGCTTCGGAAACATACCATCCGTAGCCTTGCGTTTCGCAGAACCGTCTTGTGAATTTGTCGATGGTGTACTTATCGGTAGCTTTTTGCGAGGCTTCGTCCTTTGCGGCACATTTTTGCGCCGGTATCGTATTTCCCATGAGGGTTCGCTCTATATATTCGGCCGCAAACGCCGTGCCGCAGGAAAAGAAGACGGCGGCCAACACGCAAAGTAATTTGGAACTTAACGCTCTTGTTCTCATGAAGGTGACCTCTTGATGGTGGTCTCGTAATACGAGGCGACGATTAGTTCAAAACTCGGATATTCATTTGGGCCGCCTCTTCGGACAGTTGCTGGCGAATCGGGTCGTATTTGTCGTTTTCACTCAACTTCACCATCGCGATGACGCCGACCAGCGCGATCGTTGCGAGAGCGACATAAATCCAGAAATAATCTTTCTTTACTGCTTGGTTCTCGACATTCATTTTTTTCACCCTAATCCGGTTATAAGCTGGCCTTCAATGGCCAGGGGTTGTTAGGAGCCAGAGTTGCCGCAGATGCCGATAAAAGGTATAAGGTCATTGCGGTTTCTGCGTTTAGAATACGAAGAAGCCCGTTTTGGAACCCGGAAAACGGGGCCCTATCGATACTTTTCAGGCTGCAGCAGGGCATGCGGGAACGCCCGGCCGCTGCTTTTGGTATCGGGTCAATACTTTATGCCCGGCTTGTAAGTCCTGTCAACTAGGGCGCTTCGATTATTTTGGGCGAGCGATGAGGTCGCCGGCGTGATCGATATCCGCTCACGACAGCCGTCTCCGAATCACGTGGCGCGTCTTTATGCCGACGGATCAGGCGGTCATGCTCGAATCGTCGATTTTGAGGCTGAGGTGTTGCGGTCTGGCCGAGTCGCCTAGCTTAATCGCCAGGGCAATCAGATAGACATCCATGACGCCGTAATAACAGATTACAAAACGGTCGAAGAATCGAAGTAGCGGATTATGGATGTTTTCCTGCTCGGTGATGGTCAAAACGGTACCGTCGCCGTCTTCTTCGAGTTCGTAAATCCAAGTACCGCTCAAGGGAAGGTCGTCGCCGACGATTTTGGTGACGAGGCGTGAAGGCAGTTTACGTTCGACTACTCGAAAATGTACTCGGCTATGCTGGGAACAGATTTCGTACCAGCTGGGCAGCCCGTCGATATCGGGACCGCGCTCGGTACGGTGCAATCCCGGCCGCCACGTCGCGTAAGATTCGAAATCATTGATGATGTCCCAAACCTTATTCGGCGGGGCGTTAAGGCGGATCCGGCTGGCGGCCACATGGGTTTTCGGCAATTTTCTCCCGACGAACGTCGCCGCCAAGATCAAGACGGCGAATAGCAGCACGATGAAGAAAAAAGTCGTCATATTGCCGACCCCGGCGGCCAGGAAGCCAAATTTCCGTTGAGAGTCCGGAAGAACGACGGAGGAACGCTCCTCCGCTGGACTTAATCTTGCCAGCTATTATAGGGGTTCGTCGACAAACTCGTGTTGTAATAACGCGGATCGTAAGTCACTTCTTCACCCAACCAGCCGGGTTTCTCGAACGTTTCGTCCGGATTTCCCAGTTCGATTTCCGCGACCACGAGGCCGGTGTTGTCGCCCTCGAAAACGTCGATTTCCCATGTATGGGGCCCCACGTCGACGAAGTACCGGGTTTTTTCGATTAGGGGCCTGCGGCTCAAGGTGCTCAACATGGTGTGAGCGTCGTTTGCCGGAATTTCGTATTCGAACTCCTGCCGCTGGGTACCTATGGTAACGCTCTTGATGTTGAGCCAGGCCCGGTCGCCGCAAACCCTCACCCGGACCGAGCAATGGATTTCGTTATTGAGATACCCCTGACGAAAATAGGCGGAATCCCTGACCGAATTGCGCCAACTGTCGTTTAGGACCAAAAATTTACGTTCGATTTCAAGCGCCATCGTCGATATCTGCCGTGGAAGAAGGTGATGCGGTCTCGGTCGAGAGCCGCGATCCGAATGCAGCGCTTATTCCTGTGCATCCGCCCAGTCTTCCCAGTAGGGTTTCGGATGAAACCGTTCGCTCAAGAAATCGACGAAGGTTCTAACTTTGGCCGACAAGTGCTTGCGATGCGGGTAAACCGCATGAATCTCCAAGGGCGCCGGTACGTAATCGGTGAGCACCGGGTTCAGTCTGCCTTTGCGGATGTCCTGGCCGACCATATAAGTCGGCAGCAACACCAAGCCCAGACCGTTGATCGCGGCCATGCGCAAGGCATCTGCGACATTTGCTTCCATGTTGCCGGTGACCTTGACCACGGTGGTTTCGCCGCCGGGTATGCTGAACTGCCATTGGTCGCGCGGCGGCAAGCTGGAGTTGGTCAAGCAGTTGTGCTTACGGAGATCGTCCGGCGTCTTGGGTATTCCGTGCTTATTGAAGTACTGGGGCGAGCCGCAAACGATACGCTGAGAGCTGCCCAGCTTGCGGGCGATCAGACTGGAATCGCGCATTTCGTCGAGATGAATCGCAAGGTCGAATCCTTCCTCGATCAAATCGATATAGCCCGCCTGCAGCACCAGCTCGACGTTCACCTCCGGAAACGCCTCCATGTAGGCGGCTATCGCCGGTGCCAAATGGTACGCGCCGAAGAACGGCGTCGCATTCACCTTGAGAGTTCCGCGGGGTTCCGTTTGCAACCGGGTGACGGCGATTTCCATTTCTTCCATTTCGTCGAGAATCTGCAGGCAGCGTTCCAGATAAACCATTCCAACCTCGGTGAGGCTGAGGTTTCGGGTCGTGCGGTTCAACAGCCTGATTCCGAGGCCGTTTTCCAATTGCATCACGTGCTTGGTCGCCATGGCTCGGGACAGTCCGAGTTCTTTGGCAGCCGAAGCGAAACTCCCGGCTTTCGCGACCTTGGTGAATACCAACATGCTAGTCAATTTATCCATGGTGATCCGAGTTGATAATTTTAATTATGGAAACAATTCGTAAAGGTTATTAGATATTGTAAACCAACTTTGTTGCTCTATAGTCTACAGTCGTGGGCAAAAAGTTTTAGCCTCAGGAGGTGGTCACATGAGACGTAGCTTAGGACTGATAGTCGCATTATTCGCCGCCTCGGGAACGGGAGCGTCCCAGGCAGCCGAAGATGTTAGACAAATTGCGGAGTCCAGTATTGCAAAGTGGAATGCCGCTTTCGCCAAAGGCAAAGTCGACGAGATTCTGTCTTTGTATGCCGATAATGCAATGCTGGTACAGCCTAACGGTTCAGTATCGAAAAGTGTCGGCGAAATCCGCGCGTTTTGGCAAACACTGATTCAGAAAGGCGTTTATGCGATGGATGTCGTCGATGTGCGCGGCGAGAAGGACGATACCATCGTCGCAACGACGAAGTTGTCCGACATCAAGACGCTGCAAGGTCCGTCGCAAGTGATGAAGTATCGCTACGACGGGGTACTTTACAGTGTATTGAAACGTCAAGCGGACGGAAGCTGGAAGGCGCAAGTCCAGCAATGGACCGGTAACCACAAGATTTAAAGTCTAAAGAGAATGGCCAATCCACCTGTTGAGAGGTAAAAACAGCGATGGTCCGAAATCGACCTGAGAATCAGGTATTCCGAAAAAGAGCTTCATGGGAAGCTCTTTTTTTTGTCAAAGGAAAAGAGGACGGACATGTCGATCGATGCTTCACATGCTTTTTGCGTTGCCTTTCGGATGTTAGACTATATTCCCTACTATTTAAGTTGGAATTTCACCCGTCGACACGATTGGGTGTGCTGATTTTATCAATAGACAAAAGGAGAATCTGATGACTCATGAACTTCCCCCGTTACCTTATGCCAAGAATGCGTTGGAGCCGCATATCTCTGCAGAAACTCTCGAATACCATTACGGTAAACATCATCAGACGTATGTCACCAACCTCAATAACCTGATCGGCGGGACCGAATTCGAGAATCTGTCCCTGGAAGACATCATCAAGAAATCCTCGGGCGGTATTTTCAACAACGCCGCTCAAGTCTGGAATCACACGTTCTATTGGAATTGCCTGAAACCTAACGGCGGCGGAGAACCCGCCGGAGCATTGGCCGGCGCGATCAATCAATCGTTCGGCTCGTTCGAAAAGTTCAAAGAAGAATTCACCAAGTGCGCCATCGGCACATTCGGTTCGGGCTGGGCTTGGCTGGTGAAGAACGCAGACGGCAGTCTCGCGATCGTCAGCACCAGCAACGCCGGCAACCCAATGACGAGCAATCAAACGCCGCTGCTCACCTGCGACGTTTGGGAGCATGCCTACTACATCGACTATCGCAACGCCCGTCCGAAATACGTCGAGTCATTCTGGAACCTGGTCAACTGGGATTTCGTCGAGAAGAATTTCGGCGTTTAGGTATTATTAATCAGGCCCGTAAATACCCTCCTGGTATTTCGGGCCGCCGCCCAGGCCCGGTACACGCCCGGCCTGGGCTCACGCGGCTTGTCGCCGCGCCGGGGCATCCCTGCCCCGGATTAACCCGGCCTATATTTATAGGCCGGGTTAATAATAAATAACGGATCGGCAGTTCGTCGATCCAAATCATTTTACGAGGCCGTTAATCGTTTTCGATTAACGGCTTTTTTGTCGCCTAATCAGGGAGCGCAGTGGCCAGCGCAATCCACCCGGAGGGAAGAGCGCAAACGTCTACAGTTAAGGAAGCTCTGAATAAGTGAATTCCGTTCATGTCCCTTCGACAGGCTCACGAGAGCACTCGACAAGCCTGTCCTGAGCCGAGTCGAAGGGCTTGTCCTGAGCCCATCGAAAAACTTAATCAGAGCTTCCTTGTTTCCGAGCGGCGAAAGCTGCGCTTCGGCGGCCGGGGAGGAGCACGGCCAAGAATAAGCCGAGAGACTGTTTGTGCATGGCCGTTGACAAATAGGTAATCCTACGTGTGATATGTAGCCTCCAACCCGTGCTCCTCCCCGTTCCGAAACGCCCATGACCGTAAAGCTGAAACCCTTGGTCCTATTGCTATTGGCGGCACTTCTGGTAGCCGGCTGTGCTAGCCGGCCGCCCGCGAAGTCGCCGAAAAAAATCGGTAAGGCCAATGTCTCTCCTCCGACCCGGCTATCCCGGAACTCGTCCGCACAAGCCTCCGCGGCTGCGCGGCGTAGGCCCGAATCATCCTACCCTTCGATCCGCAGTTCATCCGGAGGCAGTCATTACCGGGCATTCCGGATCACCGGGGATTACGCCGGCTACCCGGCGCTTCAACAGTTCATCGAATATATGGTCAGCCGGCACGGATTTTCCCGCGAGTATCTGAGCGGCGTGTTTTCGCAAGCCAAGCGTAAACAGTGGACGCTCGATTACCTGGGTAAACAGGCCGATGCGGTTGGACAGCCGCGCCCCGGAGCCTGGTCGCGCTACCGCTCCAAGTTTCTTACCGAGAAGCACATCTCCAGCGGGGCCGCCTTCTGGCGCCGTCATGCTTCGGCGTTGGAGCGTGCCGGCGCGCTGTACGGCGTGCCGCCCGAGTACATTCTCGGGATCATGGGAGTGGAGACGATTTACGGCGCCAATGTGGGCAACCATCGGGTGATCGATGCGCTGACCACGTTATCGTTCGATTACCCGCGCCGGGGAGACTATTTCAAGACCGAACTGGAAAAGTTCCTGTTGATGGCACGGGACGAACGGGTCGATCCGTTCTATCCGGTAGGCTCTTATGCAGGCGCGATGGGTCTGGGCCAATTCATGCCCAGCAGTTTTCTGCAATGGGCGGTGGATTTCGACGGTGATGGTCACCGCGATTTGTGGAATCCGGTAGATGCAATCGGCAGCATCGCCAATTATTTCGCAGCCCACGGCTGGCGGCCGGGCGAACCGGTGGTGACCGCCGCCCGGGGTAGCGCCATGGCCAGAAATCTCGAATCGGGGTTCGATACCCGCTATTCCCTGGCCGCTTTGACGAGCTACGGCATTCAACCCGTCGCCGCCTTAGGCCGCGATTCCACGGTGCGCTTGCTCCGCCTCAGCGCCGACTCCGGCGACGAATACTGGCTTGGTCACCAAAACTTCTACGTGATCACCCGCTACAACCACAGCACCCACTACGCCATGGCCGTGCATCAGCTCGCCCAGGCGATCAAGCGCCGTTATTTCGAGAGTGTGGCTTTATTGCAGTAACGGATAGCGCGTTTCTCGGCTCAACGACCCGGACGATTGGCTCTCGGTTTCCCCCAGAACTTTAATCGTAGGGTGGGTTAGCGCAGCGTAACCCACCGATTCGAGGTCGCTCGGTGGGTTACGGCCTCACGGCCTAACCCACCCTACAAAAATGAGCTCCTTATTGAAAGCGATTTGGAATAAATCGGAGAAGGAAGATTTGTTAAAACGTTATCTTCCCGTAGACGGTGGCATAGGGAGAATTGTCCCGCAGCCGTTTGTAAGTGACTTGCGGATACCAGGTTCCGCTGGTGGTGGGGAGTGTCGTCAACACGTCGAAGCGCTGACCGGGAGAGATGTCTACGCTGGTGACGGTTTTCGGGGTCGGCAGGGCGCGGCCGTCCTGGACATAGATCGTGAAAGACTTGAGGTTTCCGGCGCTGTCCTTGATGGCGAAGGTGCCGTTGGTGGAGTGCAGCCCCACGAGCCGCAGCGCGACTTTCTTCGATGTCGCGGCGGCGAGCGATATCGCGGGCGAGGAAGCGGTTTTTCCTTCCTTGCCGCTTCGGCCCGGCCGAACAGGGCTACCAGGCACCAGGGCATGATATGTCTTAGTTTTAGTTGTTTTCGTTTTTCCATGTTTCTTACTCTTTTTGGCAGAAAGCTCAGCACGGACATTTCGATATGTTTTTCGTCTCGCCACGGCTCTCCCCTGAGCTGATCCAAGAAGCGTGGGTTGACAATCCTTTGTCGAAAAAGGCGTCTGGCCGACAATAAGGTCAAATTGGCATATCACGAGACCGCGAGTGCAGAATTTCTCCGACCGATTGGTCCGAATTCCCGAACTGACCGCACGTTGGCGTTCCGGGGGCTTGAGCGATGCCGCCTATGCGGCGCTGTATTTCTTTATCTGGCAGATCGGGATGCACGGACCGCGTTTCGCGTCGCGCAAGGTCAAGAGCGATCCGAGGCCGGACGCATCAAGCTGGCTGGCGGATTTCGACCGATCGGCCGGAAGCGAATTGGAGCGGGTGCTGGTCGATCGGATCGAGCGTTATCACTTTTTCGGTCTTATCCCGAATGCTTCGGTGGCGCTCTCGGCGTGGTTGCGCGGCGAATGGCCCCTACTGCTGACCGAGCGGATTCCGCCGCCCGGAGAAGTCCTTGAGATGCAGGCGACGGGCCGGCGGCCGGTCACGGTCGTGGCCGATTATCCGCGGCTCTTGCGGCCGGTTCTCAAGAAGCCGAACGGTTTCGCTTTTTTCGTGCACGACCTCGAACATGCCTTCAAGTTCTTCCACGACCCCAATGTCCACGACGGACAGAGGAAATTTTTCGGGTTGCTTCGGGAGACGGTTCGGCAGGGTTTATTCAGTCCCTATCTGGGCGATAAGGTTTTTGCGGAGAAGTTCGATTACCTGATCAGCGACATGAATACCCACGTGATTCACAGCCTGCGCTTCCTGGGCGCGATTCTGATCGAGTGCATCTTGCGCCGGGAAGGGAAGGCGCCGCATGAAACGCTGTCGTCCGCAGCCGGGGACGAGTTAGCCGAACTGCTGCAAACCCTGAGCCGTTGCTGGGCGTTTTCGCCGGCCGCCGAGGAATCGGTGCTGCGCCTTGTCGACGGCGGGTTCGGCGAGGCCGATGCGGCTTTGATCGAGCGGGCGGTCTCGCGGGCCTCGTAGGGCGGGTTAGGCCGGAAGGCCGTAACCCACCGAAGAACCCCGCACCGGCGGGTTACGCGGAGCCTGTCCTGAGCTTCGTCGAAGGGCCTGTCCTGAGCCTGTCGAAGGGCTAACCCGCCCTACAGCGAACGTTCATTTGAATGCCCTCGGGAATTACGCCGTTTCCACAACAGCCGCCTTGATTCCCGGCTCTTCGGGCCGTTCGATGACCAGTGCCGGCCGGGACTCCCCGACGCCGATGGTCGCCAGATCCCAGATCAGCAGAACCAGGCCGACGGCGGTGACGATTCCAAAAATCAGCCGCCAAAACATGGCCTGCGTGAACCAGGGGTGGGTCTGGGCGGCGAAATAACCGCTCCAGGTCGAGCCTTCGATAGCACGTTCGATGAACGATTGCTCGTAGCCGGCGATGAGCAGGGCCACGGTCATGCCGACCACGCCGAGATTCAAGAGGACCATCGACCATTTCCACTTCCAGCCGTTGTCGGCGAGATTGGCGCCCATCCACACATTGCCGCGCCACTGTTGTACCGCGAGATAGAAGAAGGCGATATTGATCGTGGCGTAAGCCCCGAAGAACGACAAATGGCCGTGGGAAGCCGTCCATTGAGTGCCGTGGGTGTAGAGATTGATTTGCGGCAGGGTGTGCATGAAGCCCCAGACGCCGGCGCCGAAGAAGTTGCCGAAAGTGTGCGCGATCACCCAGCCCAGCGCGGGATGATTGGTGCTCTTGAACTTGTGGACGCCGGCGTCATAGATGGAGTGCACCACCATGGCGACCAGCGGAATCGGCTCCAGGGCGGAGAAGAAGCCGCCGATGGGGAACCAGTACTCGGGGGTGCCGATCCAGAAATAGTGATGGCCCAGCCCCAGGATGCCCGAACCGAACATCAGCGCCACCTCGATGTACAGCCAGGTCTGGACGATCTTGCGCCGGGCGCCCAGGAGCTTCATCAGGCTCCAGGCCATGATGCAGCCGACCAGCACCTCCCAGGTCGCTTCCACCCAGAGATGGACCACCCACCACCACCAATAGTGATCCACGGTCACGTTGGTGGTGTAGAACATCCCCGCCAGATAGAGACCGACCAGGGCGACCAGATCGAGTGTGAGCACGCCGGAGACGCCGGACCAGCGGCCCTTGGAAAAGGTGCCCGCGACGTTGTAGAAGAACACCAGCATGCCGGCGACGATGCCGATATCCGCCCACCGAGGTGCCTCGATGTATTCGCGCCCTTCGTTGATCAGCCACCGGGTGGTATCGTCGCCCGCGCCGATTTGCAGGAACAGATACACCAGCACGACGACGCCGACCGCGGCCGTCAGCACCCAGAAGGCGATCTCCCCGAGCTTGAGCCCGACGATCTCGACTCCGCTCTCTTCTTCGAGAAACCAGTAGACGGCCCCGATGAACCCGTACAGCATCCACACGATCATCGCGTTGATGTGGAGCATGCGGTTCACGCTGAAATCCAGGGTTTCGAACAGAAAGCCGGGAGCGAGGAACTGAACGGCGGCGAGCAGGCCGAACAGGATTTGCGCCACGAAAAGAACCATCGCGACAATAAAATATTTCACCGCGAGCTTTTGTCCGCCGTTGAGATTTCGACTGTCAAGGACTCCGACGCTCATTATTGGTTCTCCTGTGCGTATAGGGTCTTGAAGTTATGAGGAAAGCCGTTGGTGTCTATGGCCGCCGTCCATTTGAGAAAAGCGATCAGTCCCCTGGCCTCGTCTTCGGTGATGCCGAGGTCGGGCATCCTGCGCCCGGTGCCGTACGACCTGGCGTTGCCGGCCGGGTCCTGGAGGAAAGCCAGCATCAGCGTCTCGCGGTTGGTTTCGTCCACCCAATTCGGATCCAGCCAGGACTTGGTCAGGTCGGGCGCGTAGTAGGCGCCGTTCCCCAGAATCGTGTGGCAGTTGATGCAGTTCTTCGCCTGAAAGGTCTTCTTGCCGAGGGTCACGAGCTTTTCCGCCTCTTCGTCGCTCAAGGTCTTGCCGAACAGAGGCGCATCGCTTTCGACAACCGGTACGTAGCGGTTCAGCTTGGCGTTGAGACGGTAATCGATCTTCTTGTTGATGACGCTGTAGGCGGGTACGCGCGCGGTGCTGCCGGCCGACACCTTGGCCATCGAGTCGAAGGTCAGGACGATCAGCAGCAGAAACGAAACCGCCGTCACCCAGATGGCGGTTTTCTTCCAAAACGTTTCGGATGCCCATAGAGGCGTGGTGTTCACGATTGTTCCCCCTCTTGTTGTTGGTTGATGATCGGACGATCGTGTTCGGAGTGTTCGCCGGCATGAGTGACCGTGCATAGCCGCCAGATCGCCTGAGGCGCGGCGAAGTAGCCGATCAGCATGAGGCCGGCGATGATGCGCCAAAAGCCTTCGAAATGGGATGTTTCCGCCAACAGCCAAACCGAGACGGCCAGAACGCCGTAGCTGACATAGGCCAAAATCAAGAATCCGGGACGGCGCGTCAGCTTGCCCCAGGCAAAAAGCGCGGCATAAGAGGCGCCGGCGAGGATGATCGTAGCGGCCGAGAAGACGTTAACGAAGAAATCGTCGAGCGCGACCGGTTCGATCATCGGCGGTGCAAGGATGTCCGCTTGTGTGCGTTCAACCGGGAGCGCTACACGTCCAACGATTCGTCGTCGTCATATTCGTCGAATCCATCGCCGGAGTCGTCGAAGCCGGAATCGGAAGCCGGTTCGTCAGCGTTGTAGTACTCGTTGATGGTGATGTTTTCGACGTTTTCAGGAGAAGTCGATGCCGAATCGAGGAATCCGCCGCCGGAACCGTGGTGCAAAAGGTTTTCGATGCCGTGGAACAGAAACGCGCCGCCCGCGATTCCGGCCGCAGTCGCTGCCGCCGTACCTAAGAAACTCATGGCGGAGCTTTGTCCGGCCATATTCGTAGCATGGGGCGATGCCGGCGGTCCACCGGCAGGCGGCATGGACGCTGGCCGGTTGGGGGATGTGCCCCAAGGGTCCGCACCCAGAAAACCGCTCGCTTGGGAGCTTTTAACCTGCAATTGATTGATCTGATTTTGTAGTTGCTCGATTTGGGCCTTGGCGGCATTCAGCGCTCGTTCCTGCAACAGCGCTTTCTGTACGAGCAGATAAACGGCATCGGGTTGTTGTGCCGTGGCCTGATTGATGAGAGTGTCGGCTTCCGGATCTTTGCTGGATACTTTAATTTGCTTGAGCTGGTCGAGGAAATCGGTCAGCAGACGTCGTTCTTCGGTGTGCATCAGGGTCTCCGCGTGGAATATGTTGAATGATGCTGAAGTTAAGGATTTGTCAAACATTTTACAAGGTCCGACGGACGGCGCCGCTGTCGTGCGCCAGGGCAATCAATGAAATGGTTCTAAAGGAGAAATCAGCATGGCTACTGTACTGGTAACCGGTTCCAATCGTGGCATCGGTCTCGAATTTTGCAGGCAATACGCTGATGCGGGCTGGAAAGTTCTGGCGTGTTGCCGCCGTCCCGAGCAAGCGTCGGATTTGCAGGGTTTGGCCATCCATCATCCGTCGGTTTCCATTCATCAGTTGGACCTCGGAAATTTCGACCAGATCGATGCGCTGGCGCACGCCCAGGCGTCCGAAACGATCGACGTGTTGATCAATAACGCCGGAATCTACGGCGACTCCGGCCGGAATGTCCTTGGGGCGCTTGATTACGAGCTTTGGGCGCGGGTTCTGAAGATCAATGCGGAGGCGCCGGTCAAGATGACCGAGGCGTTTCTTCCCCATGTTTCGCGCAGTGAGCGCAAGTTGGTGGTCGCCATAACCAGCCTCATGGGCAGCATGGCCGATAACTCGAGCGGCGGCGCAATCATGTACCGCACCAGTAAGGCCGCGCTGAATGCCGCCATGAAGAGCCTTGCGATCGATCTCAAGCCCCGCGGGGTAGGTGTGATGATTCTGCATCCCGGCTGGGTGAAGACCGACATGGGCGGTTCAAACGCGCCGACGTCGCCGGCCGAAAGCGTCGCAGGCATGCGGCGGACGATCGAAGGTTTCGCTCTCCGCGACTCGGGTCGGTTCCTGGATTTTCGCGGGCGCGAACTTCCCTGGTGAAGAAAGACGGCAAGCGTGTCATTTGAAAAAACACGGACCTTTGCCTACGCTTCATGGAACACGGGAAGATCGAAGCGAAGCTTCGAGGTGAAAGAACTTTCTCGTTGCTATGGTCGCGAAAATCACTGTTTGCCAGCAAGGGGCCACTCATGTCGAGATCAATAAGAACCATTTTCCTTTCGGCGACGGCGGCGCTGGTCATGTCGTCCGCGTCGATGGCTTCGGACAATTACGGTCATGACGTGGGCATGAAATTGGGTTCGGGGCTGAGCAATCTGGCCATGGGATGGGTCGAGTTCCCCAAGAACATGATCAATACCACGAACGAAACCAACGTCATTTTTGGGCTCTCCGGCGGGTTTCTGAAAGGCGGGTTGCACACTCTAGGCCGTATCGCGTCCGGCCTCGTCGATGTCATTACCTTTCCCTTGCCTACGCAACCGATCACGAAACCTACCTTCGTGTGGCAAGACTTCGGCGTCGAAACGCAGTATGGTCCCGTCTTTCAGTTGAAAGATTAAGTCGGAGCGCGGCGGACCGTTGGTCAAGGTCCGCCTTTCTCGAAGCAAGAAGGGGTGACCGAGGTTCTCCCGGCATGGAGCGCCGACTCACCCCAGCCCTCATGTCCGTCCCCAGCGTTGTCTCCGGCCGATTTAAGGCGGAGTCGATCCCGTCATTGATAATTCTCGATTCGAAATCATACCGGTCATAATAGGTCCAAGTAGGTAAAGCACAATCAGCCGCGTTGACCGGTCTAATTATCTTATCAGCCTGGAATTCGAGCGGTTTTCCGAATCATCGAAATCGCCGCCGACAACATGGAACGCGGGAATTCACTGATTGGCGTCATTTGATCGCTAGCTATATTTCAGATCCAGGACGGACAGATGGTTTTGTCTGAATAGGTTGGTATATGCCAAAGGAAAAAAAGAGCAATCCAGCATCGATGTTTCCGGATGGGATGTCCGGATTCAAGTCGATAGACCGGTTTACCCGAACCTTGCTGGACGGCTTCGACGACGCGGTGTGCATGCTCGACGAGGCTGGCAACGTCGTTTTCATGAATCGGGCAGCGGAGGAGTTGTTCGGCTATTCCGAAGAAGAGCTTCGGGGACGATCCGTGTTTTCGGAACTGGAAGTGCCGGCGGAATCAACGCCGCTCCGCTGGGATCGCAAGCCTACGACGGTTGCGCAGGAGCGTTTCTTCAATACCAATGAGACTCGGTTCCGCCGCAAGGACGGAACGGTATTTGGTGCCCGGTATAGACTCACGCCTCTAAAGGAAGACGGCGTTCGTCTGAACCTTCTTCACCTGACCTGCATCGGTCCGTGCGAGAAGCGCGACGGCGTATTCGATACGGAGTCCAATCTCAGGGCGATACTCGACACCATCAGCGACGGCGTCATCGTCATTAATGATGTCGGGATTATTCAATTGCTCAACCCGGCCGCCGAGCGATTGTTCGGATACAAACGGGAGGAACTGATCGGGGAGAACGTCAACCGGCTCATGCCCTCGCCTTATCACGAAGAGCACGACGGCTATCTCGCCAATTACCGCAAGACCGGTATCAAGAAGATTATCGGTACCGGCCGCGAAGTCGCCGGTCAGCGCAAGGACGGCAGCGTTTTCCCGATGTATCTCTCCATCGGCGAGCTTCGGCAAGGGAATCGCCGCTTATTCGTCGGCATCACCCACGATTTGACTCGGCGAAAAAAGAACGAGGAATACCTGTCGATTCTGTCCGGTGCGGTGGAGCAAAGCCCGAACGCGATCATGATTGCCGATCTCGAAGGTCGCATCACCTTTGTGAACCGGGCCTTTTGCCGCCTGACCGGATACAGCGCCGACGAAGTCATCGGTCTGAACCCGCGGCTGTTGCAGTCGGGCCAGACGCCGCAGGGGGTTTACCGGCGGCTGTGGGAAACGATTCGGGCCGGCAAAGAGTGGCAGGGAGAGATTCAAGACCGGAAAAAATCGGGCGAACTGTATTGGGCGCTCGAAACGATCACCCCGATCCGCGATGCTTCCGGCAAGGTCACCCGTTATCTCGCGACCCAGCGGGACATCACCGAGCAGAAGCGCGCCAAGGAAGCGTTGCAGGAGAGCGAAGAGCGCTTTCGGCAAGTCGCGGAGATGGTCGGCGAGTGGTTGTGGGAGCAGGACCCGGAAGGCCGTTACGTTTACAGCAGCGGCTCGGTCTATACCATCCTCGGCTTGAAGCCCGAAGAAATCATCGGCAAGCGCTACCTGGATCTCCTGACTCCCGAGGATCGGCAACACTGGGCCGAGACCTTGCCGCCGACCGAGCGCGTTCACGAGGGTTTTTACAGGCTCATCAATCATTACCGCCACCGGGACGGACACGAGGTTTTCACCGAATCCACCGGCGCCCCGATATTCGACGACGAGGGCCAGGTCGTCAAATGGCGCGGCATGGATCTGGATATTACGGCGCGTAAGCGAGCCGAGGATACCCTGCGCTTGCGCGAGCGAGCCATCGAAGCGGCGAGTGTCGGTATCGTGATCGCCGACGCCCGGCAGCCGCATTACCCGAATATTTACGTCAACCCGGCGTTGAGCCGGATTACCGGCTATTCGCGCGAGGAGTTGCTGGGACGAAACCTCAAGATATTGCAGGGTCCGGAAACCGAAGAAGCCGCTAAAGAGACGATTCGCCAAGCATTGAGGCAAGGAACCAGTTGCGAGGTCGTGTTGCGAAATTACCGGAAGAACGGAACTCCCTTCTGGAATGAGCTGCTGCTGTCGCCGGTGCGGGATGGACAGGGTGTCGTCACCCACTACATCGGCATTCAGACCGATGTGACCGAGCGCCGGCGGGCGGAAGAGGAACGGCACGAACTCGAAATCGCCAAGCACATTCAGCTCTCGCTGCTGCCGAAAAGACCGCTGCGGCTTCCGATGGCCGAGATCGCCGGGGTCTGCGTCCCGGCGAGCCACGTCGGCGGCGATTATTTCGATTACTTCCATTACGATGGAAATGCCGATATCGTCGTGGCCGACGTATCGGGCCATAGCGTCGGTGCCGCTCTCATCATGACCGAAATGCGCAGCACCTTGAAAGCCGAGACCCGAAGGACGCCGGACAATCCGGCTCCGCAGAGCGCCGCCGAGGTGTTGCGGGCACTCAACCATCTCCTTTACGAGGATTTGAGTGCGGCCGAGCTTTTCATCACGATGTTCTATCTGAAATACGATCTCGGAGAACGCCTGCTGCGCTATGCCAACGCCGGACACAACCGCGCCTTGTTGCGGAGGCAGCGGGATTGGACCGTTAGCGAACTGGACGCGGAAGGACTGATCCTCGGCGTCAAGCGGGACGTGTTTTTCGAGGAAAAAAGCCTCATTCTGGAGGCGGGCGACCGATTGCTGCTCTACACCGACGGCGTGATCGAGGCGCAGAACGAACAGGGAGAATTCTTCGGCATTTCGCGATTGTGCAACATCTTCGCCGCCGACCGCTCGGAATCGCCGGAAGCGACCATTCGAAAACTGATGAGCGAGCTGCGGACCTTCAGCGGGGAGAACGAGTTCGCGGACGACATCACCATGGTGAATTTACAGGTTCGCTGAGCGGGCAAACTTCGCTTGGTGCGTCCGGTTCGCCCGGCTCCAAGGGATGCTGGCCTTTTCGTTGTAGCGATGTGGCTCTCGTAGGTCGCGATCAGGCGGAGCCGTTCCCCGACAGGCGCGTTATGCTCGGCGCGCGGATTTGTTCAGAGCTTTCTTAACTTAGCCTTACCTTGGTTGATTTCTTATGCGCATGGTATTAAAACGCCCGATTACTGTCGTCTTTTTCGCCCTGATCTTGGCAAGCTGCGCGGAATCCGAGACGAAAACGTCTATGCAGACGGCATCCCGCCCCTCGGATTACGCCCGCGGCAAGTATGTGTATAGCGCCTTCTGTGCCGAGTGCCATGATTCCGGCCGAGACGGGGCCCCCATGCTGGACGATTCCGAAGCCTGGGAATCGCGGACCCTGGAATTGCCGTCGCTGCTGACGGATCATGCGACCAAAGGTTTTTTGGGCATGCCGGAAAAAGGCGCCCATTCCGATTTAAGCGACGACGCCGTTCGAGATGCGGTCCATTACATGATCAGGCAGATTGCGAGCGGCGATTAGCTGCCGAATGGGTGGCGCAATGCCGACCTCGCCGCCGGGATTTTCGGGAACGGTGCAATTACTTCGGTCAGAAGGGGGCAAATCGGCCCGAGTGATGAAACTTCTACTTTAACTTTGGGGTCTTATCGAGGTTCGTCAATTTAGGTAACTCTACTTACCGGCAAGGAGTGCTTTCAACAGGGAGCGCACTCAAATCAAACGGTTTTTGTTGAACAGCTACGTCATAGCGGTACTCGGCACCTTGGCCGTATCGCTCATTCTGGCGTTTTTCAATCCGGTTTTCGCCGGATCTCCGCCGCTGCTGCTGTTTTTGGTTGCGGTACTGCCGGCGGCTTGGCGCGGGGGGCTCGGTCCGGGGCTTCTTGCCACTGCCCTGAGTACTTTTGTCGGCATGTACTTCTTGGTCGAGCCCAGTTATTCGCTGGATATCGCTGAAACCGCCGAAAGACTGCGTTTGCTCCTGCTGTTCAGCGTCGGAATGCTGCTCAGCCTGGTGCTCGATCGCTTGAAAAAATCGGAGGCCCGGGCGCGCGAAGCGGTGATCGATCGCGAGAAGGAGCTGAAGAGAGAAATCGTCGACCATTGGGAGACCGAGCAAAAGCTGAAGGATGGCGAAACCTTTGCCCGCAAGGTGCTGATGTCTTCCCTGAACGGTCTTTACATCTACGACATAAAGACCGGTACCGATACCTTCATCAACGCCCAGTATACGAGGCTCACCGGCTATACGCTCGATGATCTCAAGGCCCTGCCCGGGCCGGCGTTTTTCGCCTTGTTTCACCCGGACGACCAGGCGCGAGTCGTCGCCCATCTGGAGAATCTTACGCGCATCGCGGATGGCGACGTTTCGGAAATCGAATACCGCTTCAAGACCGCGGACGGCCGTTGGATATGGTGCTTGTCGCGCGATGCGGTTTTTTCGCGGGATGCCGATGGGACGGTCCGCCAATGTATCGGGGCCTTCCTGGACATCACGGAGCGCAAGCAAGCGGAAGAAGCGCTGCGCGAGTCGGACCGCCGCAAGGACGAATTTCTGGCCATGTTGGGGCACGAGCTCCGGAATCCCTTGGCGCCGATTCGAAACGCCGTAAAGGTGATGAAGAAGGTCGGTCTGCCCCATCCCAAGCTAGCCTGGGCGAGCGACGTCATCGACCGGCAAGTCAACCAACTGGCGCACTTGGTGGACGATCTTCTCGATGTTTCCCGCATCGTCCAGGGCAAAATCACCTTGCATAAGACTACGGTCGAAGTGGATAAAGTGATCGAGCTGGCGCTCGAAACCGCCCGCCCGCTGATCGAGGCCCGCCATCACGAACTCAAGCTCACGCTGCCCGAGGCCCCTCTGCGGCTGGACGGGGATGCCATACGCCTGGCGCAAGTCGTGGGCAATCTGCTCAACAACGCCGCGAAGTATACGCCGGATGGCGGGACGATCTGGGTGACGGCCGCTCGGAAAAACGGCGAAGCGATTATTTCGGTGCGCGACACCGGCGAAGGTATTCCGAAAAACTTGTTGCCCAAGCTCTTCAAGCTTTTCACGCAAGCCGAACGCACCTTGGACCGCGCGCAAGGAGGCCTGGGGCTGGGCCTGACCATCGTGCAGAAAATCGTCGAATTGCATGGCGGCTGGGTCGAAGCCAAAAGCGAAGGTCCCGGCAGGGGAAGCGAATTTATCGTATATCTACCGGCTTTAGCGCCGGCTCTCGAGACCGATTCGCTGTTTAGGGAAGCCGTGAACAAATCCGAAAGCCTTTCGGGTTGACTGTCACGGCGGGCCGGCAAGTACGGCGACAACTTTGTCCAGCCTCGGATGCCTATAAGTAAAGTCCATTCGGGAGCAGGAGCATGATTCGACTCGTATTCGAAAGCAGTGACCCGGGATACGCCATAACGCTTGGCCCAGCGCCTTTATTCCGGGTCGGTGGTAATTTCATCCGGCAAGGACCGGAAAAATCCGTCGTGGCGAGATACCGGAACCATTTCTGGGAAGTTCAGGAGCGGCACTTCACGCGCTACGATTGTCTGGATAGCGCATCGATCCATTTCGAGGATATTGCCGGCGATCCGTCGGAATCGTTCGGGCCGTTTGTTCGCTTTTGGGTCGCCGACGGGGCGCTTTATGCGGAAAGAAATCTCTTCGCCAAATTCATGGAAGAATCTCTGCTCTGGCATTGTTATCCGACCGACACCTATTGGCCGATCATGGTGATTACCCAGGCCGACCGGACCGATTAGATTTTCTCCGGGCAAAACTTCACATTCGGGCGGCGGTCGTAAATCTATCGGCTGTCGGAATTCTTGTGTCAGAGAGCTATGTGGGTGCTGGCCATGTTGCAACTCGCAAGGGAGGTGGGTCGAGTCGATGAGCCGCATCATGCCTTTACGAGCGACTCTTGTATTCATCGCGGCATTTCTCTTCGGCTGCGGCCGGCCGGATTCCGACTCGATCCGACTGACCGGCTGGATCGCGTCGCCGATCGAAGAAAATCTGACGCGGACGTTCATCGACACTTTCGAGCAACGGCATCCCGGCCTTCCGGTCCGGTACGAGCCGATCACGGCCAATTACATGGACAAGCTGCTGCTCATGCTGGCCACCGGGACCGCGCCGGACGTGGTGATGATCGAGGCTTTCTGGATTCCGCTGCTGGTCGAGTACGACGTTTTGCTGCCGCTCGACGGTTTCCTTGCCCGTGACCCCGGCTTTTTTCCGGACGACTTCGAGCCGATGCTGCTCGATGCGTTTCGTTCCAACGGCGCGTTGTACGGATTGCCCAAGGATTATTCGACCCTGGCGCTTTATTTCAACCCGGCGATGTTCGACGAAGCCGGGCTCGCGGAACCTCCGAGGACTTGGGAAGAATTCGCCGAGTACGCCCGGCGGCTCACCCGCGATACCGACGGCGACGGCAGCGTCGACCAGTACGGATACAGCCATGCCGAGGACCTCGAATATTCGCTGCCCTTCGTCTGGCAGAACCGGGGCGAATATCTCGACGCGCAAGGCCGCGCCGCTTTCGGCGAACCCGCCTTCGCGGAAGCGCTGGGTTTCCTTCAGCGGATGAAGACCGACGGCATCGCCGTCATGCCTTCCGACGTCGGAGCGGCCTGGAACATGGACGCTTTCGGCCGCCGCCGCGTCGCCATGGCGATCTCGGGACTCTGGGCGGCGAATTTCCTGAACGAGACCCATGCAGGCACCCCATATCGGACGGCTTTGCTGCCCGCCGGAAAGAAGGCGGCTTCGGTCGCGTTCGTGGCCGGTTATGCCGTCCCCAAGCGGACCCGAAACCCGGATCGAGCATGGCAGCTGCTTCGTTATCTCACCGGCCGCGAAGGCGGGCGCATCTGGGTCAAATCCGATGTCGGCCTGCCGGCCCGGCGCTCGATTGCGCTGGAATCGAAGATCGAGCGCGATCCCTTGAAGCGGGTTTTTCTGCAAAGCCTAGACCATGCGAGGATCTGGCAATTCCGGGTGAATCAGCGAGTCCTGGACGAAACTCAGAGCGCGCTGCAAGCCATCTTTCTCACCGGCGCAGCCGTTCAACCGACGCTGGACGATTTGAAGCGCCGGGTGGAACGGGGAGGGCGGTTTCACGCCGATGTCCGAGGCCATGAGTCGCAAAGCCGGTCCGGGCCGCCCCGCTGACATGCCCGAGCGTCATCGCGAGGCTTGGGCCGCATTTTTCTTTCTGTCGCCGGGACTCGTCGTTCTTTCGCTGTTCGTGTTCGGCCCCCTGGTTTTCATCTTCGTCGTCGCATTTTTCGACTGGAATCTTTTTCGGCCCGAACAGCATTTCCTCGGTGTCGCGAATTTCGTCGAATTGACGGGCGACGAGCTGTTTTTCACCGCTCTGCGCAACACCACGGTCTATGTCCTGGGCGTGGTGCCGGCCCAGACTCTCTTGGCCTTGTTGCTGGCGCTCGCCGTCAACCAGAACATTCCGGCCCGTGGATTTTTTCGCGCGGCGTTTTACATCCCGGCCATCACTTCCTCGGTAGTGACGTCCATCATCTTTCTGTGGATCTACTCGAAGCCGGGTTTGCTCAATTACGTCCTGTCGCAGTTCGGAATCGTCGGGCCGGACTGGATCGGATCGCCCAAATATGCGCTCGGCGCAATCATGGCGCTCAACGTATGGTCGACCTCGGGGTATTTCATGGTGGCGTTTCTGGCCGGGCTACAGAGTATCCCGGCTTCGCTCTATGAAGCCGCCCGGATCGACGGCGCGAGTCCCTGGGCGCGCTTCCGGCACATCACGGTGCCGGGCCTCAAGCCCACGCTGTTTTTCGTGGTGACCCTCGGGATCATCGGCAGCTTTCAGGTGTTCGATCAAATCTACATGATGAGCGCGGGCGGGCCGGTCAATGCCACCACCACGCTCAGCTATTTCATCTATAACAGCGCCTTCCGGTATTTCCGCTTCGGCTATGCCGCGGCGGCCGCCGTGGTGCTGTTCGCGGTCATACTGCTCGTCACCCGGATGCAGCGGAAGATCGTCCGTCCGGAAGCGCCGTGAACAGATCTCGGACCATTCGAAACGCAATCCGGAAGTCGGCCGTCCTTGCGCTCTTGCTTGCGGCCACCGGCATTTTCACGCTCCCTTTTATTTGGTCGCTGTCCATCTCGTTTCAACCGCCGGGAGATGTTTTCAGTTGGCCTATCGAGCTCATTCCTGACGAGTTCACCTTGCAGAATTATCGGCGGCTCTGGACCGAAATTCCGTTCGCCCGGTGGCTGCTCAACAGCGGCGGCGTCGCGTTGGCGGTGACGCTGGCGAACCTTTTCTTCGACGCCCTCGCGGGCTACGCCTTCGCCCGCTTGCGCTTTCCGGGGCGGAACGTCCTATTCGCCCTGTTGCTGGCGACACTGATGGTGCCCGCTCATGTAACCCTGGTGCCCAAATTCATGCTCTTGAATGCCCTGGGTCTGGTGAATACCTATACCGCACTGGTCGCGCCGGCCATGGTACAGGTGGTCGGTATTTTTCTGATGAAGCAGTTTTTCGAGTCCATCCCCAAGCAGCTGGAAGAGGCGGCCCGCATCGACGGCTGCAACCGATTCCAAGTGTTTTGGCGGGTGGTACTGCCGGCGTCCCGGCCCGCGCTGGCGGCGCTGGGCATCTATACCTTCCAGAGCAATTGGAACGAATTCCTGTGGCCGCTGGTCGTGACCACCACCAGCGACCGGTTCACCCTTCCGGTCGGCCTCGCCATGTTCCGCTACGAATTCAGGGTCGAATGGACCATGCTGATGGCGGGCGCCGTGCTCATCGCCCTTCCGACACTAATCATATTCCTGGTCTTCCAGCGCCTTTTCATTCAGGGCATCGCCACGAGCGGATTGAAAGGGTGAACACTAGAGCGTGGAGCTAGAGCGTTTTCTGGTTTGGCGTAGCGCCCCGAAGGTGCAGTAGGTCGGCAATCCGTTGCCGACACATTGGGGCGGTGAGGGGCTTTGTCGGCAAAGGATTGCCGACCTACCAAGTTCCCGATTCTCACCGCTAAACTGCGGTGAAAAACGCTCTAGAGATTCGGATGCGCGGTAGGCGGGCAGGCGAACAAATCGATCCGCATGTCATCGGAATCTGGAATGCCGAGACCCGGAAAGACGGTCCTCCGACTTTTACCGCGCAGTCACCCCAACAGGGTGTTGGTCGAGGCCAACACATTAACAATCCTTGATTTTTAATGAGATACGGCATTTTTCCGGAAATGCCGTTCGGCTGGGCAAACGGTGCCGGTTTCTTTCCATAGCTGTATATGCCAGATAAGTGACTGAAAAATAGAATAATATTCGTGCTGGCATGATTCCTCCCTTGTATTCGGCACCGGGCTCACGGTCACACGGATCGCATCGAGCCCAACACGCCAGGCGTTTCGAAAAATGAAAATACTCGGGAGGATTTATGTCGATTTACCAAGTCTCCAAATTTGCCGAGAACCCGGAGCCGTTGTTCAGCTTCCGAAGGTTTCTTGAAAATACCGCCAATCTCGGCCTCGTTCTGCCGTTCGGCGCGGCCAGCGTCACGTCGGTGGTGTCCCTGGCCCATACCGGCGAGATTTCGCTGCCTCTCGTCTCGTCCGCATTTCTCTGTGTGTATTCCAGTTATTTGATCGATCATCTCGCCGATGTCGGCAGGCTGGATGGAAACCTGGAGTCGACGCGCACCAAGACCCTTTCGAGAAAATCGCTGTTTACCGCCTTCGGCGTGGCCGCATTCGTAGCCGCCGCGGGCATAGCCTTGGTTTTCTCCGGCCTGGAAGCGTTTTTATTGCTCCTCTGCTTTCCTTTGGCGGTGGCTCTGTACGGAACCTCACTGTTCGGGACACTGGCCGGCGAACTTCTACCCTATTGGCGACTGAAAGACATTCCAGGCATCAAGGCCTTTTACACGGCATTCTTCTGGGGCTTTTTGATGCTCTATGCTTCCCGTTTCGTCGATGCTCAGGATTTGCGCCAAACCGTATTTTTCTTCGTTTACATGATGCTTTCCGACTTCGTGAATACCGTCTTTTGCGACTTCAAAGATCTGGCGCGTGATCGGGTGGAAGGCGTCAAGACCCTGCCCCTGCTGCTGGGCGTGGCGAGGACGAGCAAGCTTATTCAAGCGGTGAACGGCATTGCGCTCATGGTATTGGCAGTGTCCGTCCATCTGCAGTGGATTCCGGCCTGGATGTTGGCATTGGCGCCGGTTCACCTCTATGTCCGGGCAATCGTCGATCATGGCCAAAAGCTGGTAGCCGCCGACGGCAATCCCGGCGATGCGGCGATGGATGCCGAATTCCTCCTGTGGTTGCCCCTGGTCTTGGGCGGGTTGGCGCTAGGCCTGTGAACGACGGCTCCGACACTTCCAAAGGTACCCAGCCATGACGCCACAACAAGAACTCACTTTCCAGATTTCAGCCACGGCATCGATGACCCTATGGATTGCCGCCTATATCCTCATCATCCGCCGCGGCTTCAAGGATCAAACGTATGGCATGCCGTTCGCACCGATGTGCGTGAACGTCTCCTACGAATTCATTTTCGGTTTCGTTTATCCGGATATGCCACCGGTGAATTACGCGAATATCGCTTGGTTTTTCATCGATCTGGCCATCGTGTATCAATATCTGCGGTTCGGGCGGGAAGAGTTTCCTGCTGTGTTTCCAAGGCAATGGTTTATCCCGGCTTTCGTCCTGGGGCTGGTGACGGCGTTTTTCGGGGTCATCGCGATTACCCTGGAATTCAAGGACTTTCATGGGAACTACACGGGATGGGGAGATCAGTTGCTGATTTCCATAACCTACCTGTATCTGTTGGCCCGCCGCGAAAGCACGCGCGGCCAGTCGGTTTATATCGTCCTGACGCGGATGTTCGGTTCGATTGTTCTGATTCCCGCGCAGTATGTCCAAGCCCCCGAGTCGATTCTCCTGCCGTTTTTGTATGCGGGATTCATCGTGTTCGACGCGATATACCTTTTCTTGTTGGTTAGGCAGTGCCGTTCGGAGGGGATTAATCCCTGGGCGCGGGTTTAAGCTTCGTAGAGTGGAACGGGTTAGGTCTTATCGACCCGGTTTTTCCGGCGCAGCTTTCAGGAAGCAGTTGTTTGGATATGGATTCCGCCGATCATTGACCTTGGGTGTCCGTGTATACGACCATATACAGTTGATAAGAAAAGTTATCGCTTTTGCCACTGTCAAGTGGTCCAAGTCGAGCGGTCAAAAATCGGGCGGGTCAACCGCCCGTTTCCGTGTTTGTCCATGTGACGGCCGGTTGCTGCAAGAAGCGGTCTTCAAACGTCACGAGCGATGTCAGGACAAGGCGCGAAAGGGCGACCCGAAGCCGCGGGACCCGCGGACGAAACGGCCGTTAGCCTGGCCCGCAGTAGTTTGAAGACGGCTTCTTAGACTGTTAGGGGGAAAACGTCCGGAGTAGCAGGTCCATGGCTTGCCTTCACGGGCGCGCAGTCGGAAAAGAACAATTAAAAGGCAATACGGCACTGATGGCAGTTCGTCACAGCATCCGGAGTTGGACCAGAACACTCTTTCGGAAAGCTTTTCTTTCAGCGTTTGACGGCAACGCTTGCTCTCGGCGAGTGATTCTTGCCGGGGTGCTATCCGGCGTTTTGGCTCCGCAGACGGCCTCTGCCGATGCCTTTCCCGGCGATCTGCTGCTCTTTCCCGAGCTCACCAGTCTCCATCGCTTCGATCTTCAAGACGGTTCCAGCCTGAAGAACTATTGGATCAATCCGGGGCTGAATCTCTTCTACGGCTTGGATCAAGGCCGGTTCCGTTTCCTGCTGGAGTGGCTGGTGGACCGCTCCGCGCAGGAGGTCCAGAGGTTGCAGCTCGGCTGGCGCTGGCAGGACACCACGTTTTGGGTGGGCCGGTTTCACAATCCCATCGGTTACTGGAACATCCATTTTCATCACGGGGCTTACATGATGACCAGCATCACCCGCCCCGGTGTGATGACTTACGAAACGTCAGGCGGCCCGCTGCCGATGCATGTCACCGGGCTTTACGTCGAAGGGGTTCGGGAACTCGGGGATTCCAGTCTCTATTACGTTTTGAATGCCGGCGTGGGTCCGGACCTCGAGAAGAAGCGGCTGGACGCGTTCGACGTTCTGGACCCGGAAGGTACGCGGCTCCCAGCCGTGACTTTGCGCCTCGGATATCAGCCGGTGAGCTTCGGTTCCGACGAGATCGGTTTTTCCTTCAGCTATACCGAAATATCCGGCCGCCAGATCGGCGTGGATCGAATCAATCAGATCGTGGCGGGCGTCTTTGCCAATTGGCGATCGGAGAATCTCGGCTTCCTCGGCGAGGCCTTTTACATCCATAACGATTTCACGGGCGGCGCTTCGGAACCCGAATCCGACGTGCTGAACCTTTACGGGCAGGCGGAATGGCGGGTGGCCGACGATCTGACCTTGTACAGTCGGGTTGAAGGCACGTTCAACGATAACGGCGACTTGTACTTCGATCATTTTCGAAACTTCGTGCGTGATCGATACATGGGCGGCGTACGCTACGAACTGCCCTACAAGATGGCTCTGAAACTCGAGCTTTCGCGCGAGCACACGAGGGATGACGCCTTCGGGCAGGTGGGGCTCCAATGGAGCGCGGTGTTCCCCTAGCCATGTCCAAGCTGTCGTTCCTGATCCTGTTGTTATCGCTCGCGTCCGGCGCGCTGGCCATTGAGGCCGACGGCTTGCGCGAACTCGTTCTCGCCGCAAGTTCCCAGTCGAACATTCCCAAGCTTTCGCTGCAGGAGACCCGGAAGCTTTATCTAGGCGTACCGGTCGAGAAGAACGGCAAGACCATCAAACCTCTGCTGAATGTCAGCGAGTCCCTGCTGTTCGAAGTATTTTTGCAGAAGGTTACCTTCATGTCCTCCGACGCCTACGAGAAACAGGTCCTGGCGATCGTATTCCGCCTCGGCGGCCAGAGGCCCCAGGCTTTTCACGATAGACAGACGCTGAACGCCGCCTTGCTGGAACATCCGGATTCGGTGACGTTCATGTGGGCCAAGGATTTGGATCAGTACAGAGGGCTGAAACCTATCAACACTCTTTGGGCGGGGTCTGCCGATTGAAACGTTTCTTCCATAGCTTCAACGGGCGCCTGCTGCTGTCCATCGTAGGTGTTCATATCATGCTGGTGCCCCTGTTGCTGTTCGGGGTTTATTTGATCGCCAAGCCCGGTGTCGAGCGGCAATTCGTCAATCAGGTGCGCTCGGATGCATTGCTTTTCGGCAATTTGATCGGTTCTCGGCTGACGACGGGGGATACGGCGGAAATCGCGGCGCTCATGGGCGAGTTTCTGTTGAACGGCCGGCTGATTTTTGCCGAGGTGCAGATGGGCGACCGGATAATACCGCCCAATATCCCGCTGGCCACACAAGAACCTTTCAACGAGGATTTCTTCTTCGGACAGCATGAGGACGGCATTTATTTCATCGCGGTGCCTTTGACCGAAGGCGATGCCGGCGGACAGCCGGTCTTGCGTCTGGGTTACGACGAAACCCCGGTCCGGCAGGAACTCATGTCCCTTTACCGCCGCGGCATTTATCTGGTGGCGTCCTATCTGGGCCTGACCCTGATCGTCGTGGCCTTGTTGGGAAGGCGCCTGGTTCGGCCGCTGGAAATTCTTCGGCGGGAGGCGGATCAGATCACGGCCGGCGACCACGGCACCGAGTTCGGCACCCGTTCCGGAATCGCCGAGGTGGCCGCCTTGGCGGAGAATCTCGAACGGATGCGGCAGGGCCTCATTCATGCGCGCGACGCGGCCCTTCAGGCGGCGCTGACGAAAAGCGAATTCCTGGCCAACATGAGCCATGAAATCCGCACGCCCATGAACGGCGTCATCGGCATGCTGGAACTGGCCTTGCGCACCGAACTCACGCCGCAGCAGAAAGACTATCTCACCATGGCCAGTTCATCCGCCGAATCCCTGCTGCGCCTGCTGAACGACATACTCGATTTTTCGAAGATCGAGGCACGAAAGCTGGAGCTCGAGTGCATCCAGTTCGATTTGCGCGACGCCGTGGGCGACACACTGAAGCTGCTGGCGCCTCAGGCCCATGCCAAAGGCCTGGAGCTGACTTATCTCATCGATCCCCAGATACCCGACATCGTTTCCGGAGACGTCGGCCGTTTGCGGCAGATTCTCATCAATCTGGTGAGCAATGCCATCAAGTTCACGCCGCAGGGCGAGATCGTGGTGCGGGTCGAGTCCGGATGCGACCGCTGTGCCGACAGCATCTGTCCCCGCTTCTCGGTGAGCGATACCGGCGTCGGAATCCCAGCGGACAAGCAAACGGTGATCTTCGACGCGTTTACCCAGGCGGATGCCTCTTCCACGCGCATGTTCGGCGGAACCGGGCTGGGATTGGCGATTTCCTCGCGCCTGGTGAATCTGATGCGGGGGGACATGGGCCTCGAAAGCGAAGTAGGCCGCGGCAGCACCTTTTATTTCACGGTTCCGTTAAAAGTACCGTCGGAAACGGCGCCGGGCCCCCGGCAAAGGTCCTTCGATCTGCACGGGGTCAAAGTCCTGGTGGTGGATGATCATCCGGTCAACCGCTACATTTTCATGGAGATGCTGACGCAGTGGGGCATGAGCCCGGTGCAGGCCGATTCCGGCAAGGCCGCGCTGCAGGAGATCCAGCGGGCCACCGAGCAAGGGGCGCCGTTCCGGTTGATCCTGCTGGACGCCATGATGCCCGAGATGGACGGTTTCGAGGTGGCCGCCCACATCAAGGCGACGCCCAGCACGGCCCTGACCACCATCATGCTGCTGTCCTCGGCGGACCGCGGCGGCGACTTCGAACTTTCCCGCCGCTTGGGCATTTCGCGTTTCCTTCGAAAGCCGGTCAAGTATTCGGAGCTGATGGAGGCGATCCAGGCTGCCCTGGACGAGTCGGAAGCCGCGCCCGTTACGCCCGAAGTGTTGCCGGCATCGCCGTTCCGTGCCGTGCAGCGCGGGCTGCGCATCCTGGTGGCCGAGGACAATCCGGTCAACCAGAGGCTGGTGCAGGCCTTGCTGGAAGACCGCGGGCATTCCGTGCTGATGGCGGGCAACGGCGAGGAAGCCTTGCGCTTGCTCGAGCGGGAATCCTTCGACGCGGTGCTGATGGACGTGCAAATGCCGGTGATGGACGGCTTGCAGGCCACGGCCGCGATTCGGGAGCGGGAACGGGACACCGGCCGCCATGCCTACATCGTGGCGATGACGGCTCACGCGCTCAAAGGCGACAAGGAACGTTGCCTCGCGGCCGGCATGGACGCTTATGTATCCAAACCCATACGCGAGGCGGAATTGCTGGCGGCCGTCGAACGCTGGAACGATGAGCCGGCATCTTCCGACACTCAAGGGGCATCCGCCATGTCGTCCGACCAACCCCCGTTCGATCTCTCCGAAGCCTTGGCTCGAGTCCGCAACCGGCGGCCTCTGCTGCGCAGTATGGCCGAAATCTTCATCGGACAATCCGATGATCTGCTGGACCAATGTGAAGCGGCCATCGAAAGCGCCGACGGGTCGACCCTGGAGAGGGCCGCGCATACGCTCAAAAGCTCGGCGGCAAGTTTTTGCGCAGCCACCGTGTCGGAGATCGCCCAACGGCTCGAGAATGCCGGCCGCACCGCCGAGTTCGGGAATGCGGAGGCGGATTTTCAGGTATTGAAATCCGAAATGGGCCGGCTGCTCCCGGCCTTGAAGCGGTTCCTGGACGAGCCGGACCCGCCGGCCTGAGGCTCGAAATGCTTACAGCCCTGTCGTTTAACTGTTGGAATTGTCGGACATGACCCGCAACACGGAACGCAAACCCCTGGTTCTCATGGTGGACGACAATCCGGTGAACCTCGCCGAGTTGTACGATTTGCTTACGGAGGCGCAATACGAGGTATCGATCGCGGAAAGCGGGGCCAGCGCCATCCTCCAGGCCGAGCGCGTGGTTCCCGATCTCATCCTGCTCGATGTGCTCATGCCGGGCATGAGCGGATTCGCCGTCTGTGCCAAGCTCAAAGAATCTCCGAAGACGGAATCCATCCCGGTACTCTTCATGACCGCCCTCGACGATACCGCCGACAAGCTGCAAGGCTTGCGGCTCGGAGCCGTCGATTACATCACCAAGCCCTTTCAGCACGAGGAGGTCCTGGCGCGGGTCAATACCCATTTGACGCTGGCGCGGCTCCGAAGCGAGCTGCAGGCCAGCCGGGAACGGCTTTCCCGGATCGTGACCTATGCGCTCGACGCCATCATCACGGTGGATGCGGAAGGCCGGATCGTCCTTTTCAATGCTGCGGCCGAAAAGCTGTTGAAATGCCGGGAGAGCGAAGCCGTGGGGGGAGTCCTGGAGCGATTCCTGACGCCCGCGCTCAAGGAGCATCTCGGCCACTGCATGGACCACTCGTCGGACCAGGCGATCTGGCTGCCGGAAGGCGTCGGCATTCTGCGGGGCGACGGCGCGGAGGTGCCGATCGAAGGTTCGATATCGCGGGTGGAAGCCGGCGGCGAAAAGCTTTTCACCGTGATTCTGCGCGACGCCGGCGAGCGGCAGCGGCGCATGCAAGCGGAGGCGGAATGCCGGCAGCTCAAGGGCATCAAGCTTTACCTGGAAGAAGAAATCAAGGCCGCCCACAATCTGGACGAACTGATCGGCGGATCGGCGGCGCTGAAGCAGGTTGTGACGCTCATCAACCAGGTGGCCGAGACCGATTCCACGGTGCTGGTCACCGGCGAGACCGGCACCGGCAAGGAGCTCATCGCCCGCGCGATCCACAATCTCAGCAGCCGCAAAGCCAATGTGCTGGTCAAACTGAACTGTGCGGCCATTCCGGCCAATCTCGCCGAGAGCGAGCTGTTCGGGCACGAGAAAGGCGCCTTCACCGGGGCGCTGTCGCGCAAGCAGGGGCGCTTCGAACTGGCCGACGGGGGCACCCTGTTCCTGGACGAAATCGGGGAGTTGCCCCTGGATCTTCAGGCCAAGCTGCTGCGGGTATTGCAGGAGGGCGAATTCGAGCGGGTGGGCGGCACCCAGACGATCAAGGTCAACGTCCGCGTCATCGCGGCCACCAACCGCGATCTCGGCCGAATGTCCCACGAGAACCAGTTTCGGGCGGATCTTTATTACCGGCTCAACGTGTTTCCCATCCATCTGCCCCCGCTTCGGGAAAGGGCGGACGATATTCCCTTGCTGGTCCGGCATTTCGTCCAAAAGTACGCCACCCTGCTCGGCAAGCGGATCGAGACCGTGCCGCAGCCGATACTGTCGGCGCTTTGCGCCTATCCCTGGCCCGGCAATATCCGCGAGCTGCAGCACGTGATCGAAAGAGCCGTGATTCTGTCCGAAGGCGGCGAACTGGCGCCCATCGACTGTATTCAGCGTCCCGCCGCGGAAACGCGGAACGGTGGCTTCGCCACCCTGGAAGAAGTGGAACGGGCGCATATCCTCAAGGTGCTGGAGGCCACAAGCTGGCGGATCAGCGGCGAAAAGGGCGCGGCCGTGATCCTGGGCATGCCTTCGACCACGCTCCGTTCCCGCATGGAACGGCTCGGCATCACGCGGCACTCGACCACGGCCTGATGCAGGCCAAAATCATTGTGGTCGTAGGTCGGCAATCCTTTGCCGACACGTTGGCTTGGTAAGGGCCTTTGTCGGGAAGGGATTCCCGACCTACTCGCTTGGTGTGGGAGCGGGCTTTAGCCCGCGATAATCGCTCGATCGCGGGCTAAAACCCGCTCCCACGAGTTGGCTTGGTAAGGGCCTTTGTCGGGAAGAGATTCCCGACCTACTCGCTTAGTGTGGGAGCGGGCCGTAAACCAATCCGGCAGCAGCTCTAAGAGCATTGCCTCACTCACTCCCTCCTCATCCTTTCGCCGGAAGCATGGAGCGGCTCCGCCGAATCGCCGTCGAACAGCCAGCATTGATTCCGGCCCGCCCGCTTGGCGAGGTAAAGCGCTTGATCGGCCTGCCGCAGCAGACCGTCGTCGTCATCCCCCGCTCCGGCGAACAGGGTTACCCCGATGCTCGCGGAAATTGGAACGACATCGTCGACAACGGGGAAAGGCTTCGCCAGCGCGGCGAAGATGCGGGCCACGGTTTCGCGGCAATCCGCCGGGCCGCCGATGTCGTTCAGCAGCAGGGCGAATTCATCGCCGCCCAGCCGGGCCACGGTATCGCCTTCGCGCAGTTCCTCGCGGAGCCGCCTTGCGACTTCCACCAGCAGTCGATCGCCGGTTTCGTGCCCGAAGGTGTCGTTGATGAGCTTGAAGTCGTCGAGATCGAGATAGCAAACAGCGAGCTGGCGCTTGGAGCGCTGGGTTCTGCTCATGCGAAGCCTGTCCGCGAACAGGGCGCGATTGGGCAATTGGGTCAGATAATCGTAATAAGCCAGGCGTTCCAGGTTCTGCCGGCGTTCCACCTCCTGCGTGATGTCCGAGACCGTGACCAGGAAGCGCAGCAGGTCGCCCTGCGGGTTCCGCAAGGCTCGCACCGAGGTGTCGGTATAAATGAGCTGTCCGTTGCGGTGGACGAACCGTTTCTTGAAGCGGACGGCGTCGATTTCTCCGTTCCAGAGACGTTCGAAATGGGCGAAGTCCTCGGCCAAGTCGTCGATATGGGTGATTTCCACCCAGCTCGTGCCGTTCAGCATTTCCTCGGAGTAGCCGAGCATTTCGCGAAACGCCCGATTGACCTTCACCCATCCTTGGGCAGGACTGAGAATCACCATTCCGGGCAAGCCGAATTCGAAGAAGCTTTCGTACTCGTTCTTGCAATGTGCGTGCGCGAATCCCGTGGCCTTCCGGAGGCGAACACGCGTTTCATGCTCGTCCGCCGTTCCGGCCGGATTCCGGGATGATCCGTCGGGAACTTCGCGAGTCGGCTCGCGCTCCATAGATCCGGCAGGTCTCCGCAACGGTTCCTCGGTCCCCAAGACCGGTTCCGAACGGGAAGCGAAAGCGGGTTGGGCCGGTTTGCTTGCGATGAACCCGAAGGCCTCGACCACCGCCGGATCGCCAAGATATCGACATTCGATCATTTCTTTTTCCTTTCTGCTCGGTAGGGCGGAGCGGCGTCGGTTGATCAGGGCTTTGCGCCGTCGAACGAAATCCCCTCGACATAAAGCCCGGCCTTGAACGTCGGGCGCGAGTCGCCGCCCGACCCGCCAAGACCGTAATCGAGGGAATAGATGCCGAGATGGTCGAGACCGATGGTCAGAAGGGGAGTTCTCAGGTCCGGAGCGAGCAAGGTGATGCTTCCTTTGCGTTCCTTCGAATCGGACGAGTTGCCGCTCAGGACGAAGTCCTGGTGCCACTCGATCAGTCCGCCCGAAGCCGCTTCCGGCATGGCAACGCTCAGGTTCGACACTTCCCGGCCGGCAAAATCGTACTCATACTCGCGAAACTCGCCTCTCTCCTGGAGCTTTCTCTTGACGGTCAAAGCACCGACGCCGATGGCTCTGGACATATCCAGCCCATCGATTTCCAACCGGAAGTTGGACTTCAGCATTCTTGACTGATTGACGGCGCGCTCCAGTCCCGCATAGCGCGCTCCGCCTTTTTGCCATTTGACATACGAGGGTCGTAGCTTGAGCGTGAGTTGCAGCTTCTCCCGCGAGGTCTTGTCCAGCGCCGGAATGCTTATCTCCGAAATCACGGCATTGAATAAGGTGGCTCGCCGCATTTCGTTTCCGTGGAGATCGAGGATGACGATCCCCGCATGAGCGGCATAGAAGTTCGAATGCAGACTGGCCTGGACCCAGTTGAGCAACTCGCCTTCCGGAGCCACGTCCAGCTTTACCGTCCAATCCTTGTACCGGGTTTCTCCCAGGACTTTGTTCGGAAACTGAGCCGGCCCGGCGGGTTGCGAGATGACCTGTCCGCTGGCTTCGCTCCCTTCGAACGAAGAGAGATAAGCGACTGGCTTGCCGTTCAATTCGAAGACATAGATGCCTGGCGAGTAAGATGCCGCCGCCGTGGCCCGCAGCGGAGAGAACAGTGCCGCCAGCATGCCCAGTAGGCTAAGGGCGTGCATAAAGAATGCGCGTTGCGTTTGAATGTTCATTGTCATTGTCCCTTTTCGGTGTTTATGAACTGCTAGTCCGCTTAACGACAGACACCTCTCGGTGGGACGACCGTCTCCACGTTCTGACGTTTTGGTCTGCCCCTCGAACTGGCGTGTCGATGCGCGGTCGGCAGACTAGGCGCAAGAGCGATGCCAATAAGGTCTGCGTGTGCAAGTAATTGAAATGGATGACGTTTCAGTTCGGGTCCGGCAGGAGTTCGTCGACGTGTTTTACGAAATGTCGTCAATGCACGCTATCTCGTAAGTTCGTCCGGGCCTTCTCGATCCGGTATGTACGGTCAGGCTTGGAAGGCTTTTGCTCGGACGAAGATTCCGCGTATTCTGGAAAACGTGATTTCAACCAAACCGGGCTGGAGGCCGAACAGCTCCCATCCATGTCCAGAACCTCTACCGACCTGCATATCGATCAACTCCTCAGGATCATCGCGGAAGGTACCGCCGCGGTCACCGGCGACGATTTCATGCGCTCGCTGGTGCGCCATCTGGCCGAGGCCCTGGACGTCAAGTACGCGTTCGTGGCCGAGTTTACGGAGGTGAAAACCCGCGTCGGGACGCTCGCTTTCTGGGCCGACGGCGAGTTTCTCGAAAACTTCGAATACGATCTGCCGGGCACGCCCTGCGAAGCGGTCTTGGCCGGAGAAATGCGCCTTTACAAGGCGGGCGTCCAGGATCTTTTTCCGTCTCACCGGGAGGAACTGGCCGCCATCGGCGCCGAGAGTTATCTCGCGATTCCGCTCGCGGACAGGGCGGGCGAGGTGATGGGCCATCTGGCCCTGATCGACGTCAAACCCATGAGCGGAGACCCGTCCGAGCTTTCCGTGTTAAGAATCTTCGCCGCACGGGCCGGGGCGGAGCTGGAGCGCATGCGGGCGGAAGAACTGCTCAGGCGCAGCGAGGAGCGGCTGGGTTCCATCCTGGCCTCGGCCATGGACGCCATCGTCACCATCGATGAGAGCCGCCGCATCACTTTGTTCAACAACGCCGCCGAGCGGATTTTCGGATGCTCGAAGAGCTGGGCGCAGGGCCAGCCGTTCGACCGTTTCCTGTCCAAGGGTTTCCGGAACCTCCTGGAACGCCATCTTCGGGAGAGCACGGGAGAGAGCGCGAAACCGCAACCGGTGTGGGCGCCGGAGGGATTGACCGCGTTGCGCGCCAATCGGGAGGAGTTTCCCATTGAGGCCACCCTGTCCCCCCTGGAACTGGGCGGCAAGCGGTACTACACCTTCATACTTCGGGACGTCGACGAGCGCCGGAAGATCGAAGCGGAACTCCATCGCCTGCAAACCGAAAACGTTTTTCTGCAAGAAGAAATCAGCGCGCCGTACCGCTTCGAGGAAATGATCGGCGGATCGCCGGCGATGCGCAGCCTGTTTTCCGATGTCGAACAGGTGGCCGGCACCGATTCCACGGTGCTCATCATAGGCGAAACCGGCACCGGCAAGGAGCGGATCGCCCACGCCATCCACAATCTCAGCCCGCGCAAGGATCGGCTTCTGGTCAAGCTCAATTGCGCCGCGTTGCCCGCCGAATTGATCGAAAGCGAGTTGTTCGGCCACGAGAAAGGCGCGTTCACCGGCGCGACCGCGCAGCGCAAGGGGCGCTTCGAAATGGCCGACCGGGGCACGCTGTTCCTGGACGAGGTTGGCGAGCTGAGTTTGCCGGCCCAGGCCAAGCTGCTTCGAGTGCTTCAGGAACGGGAGTTCGAGCGGGTCGGCGGCGGACAGACCATCCGGGTCGATGTCCGGGTCATCGCCGCCACCAACCGCAATCTGGCGGACGCGGTCAAAGCCGGCGAATTCCGCGCCGACCTTTACTACCGGCTGGACGTATTCCCCCTGCGGGTACCGCCGCTCCGGGAGCGGAGCGAGGACATTGCGGTCCTCGCTGATCATTTCCTCCGCCAATTCGCCCGCAAGCTCGGCAAACCTCTTGCCGGCATCGCACCGGAATCGTTGCGGACGCTGGAACGCTATACCTGGCCCGGCAACGTCCGGGAACTGCAAAACATCATCGAGCGGGCAGCCGTGCTCGCGAAAACGCCGCTGGTCGACATCGACCTCAAGCTGGACGATTCCTCTCCAGACCCGCCGCAGACGGAAGCTTCGGAACTGCTGCTGGAGGCCGTCGAGCGCGGCCACCTGCTGAAGGTCCTGGAGGAGTCACGCTGGATCATCGAAGGCAGGACCGGCGCCGCCGCGAAATTGGGCCTTACGCCCAGCACGCTCCGTTATCGGATGCAAAAGCTGGGGATAAGGCGGCCGAAGCAGGTTTGAGCGGGGGGTACGGAAGGCGGGTTACGCTGCGCTAACCCGTCCTTGTGGCTTTCCTGAACATAAGTAAACATAAAGTTTTGTAGGGCGGGTTAGCGTACTCGCGTAACCCGCCTTCCGAGACTCGATCCTTATTCCAAATCCCAAGCCCGAATGTCGACCGGCGCCGCCCATTCCAAGGAATACTGCCCCAACCGAACGAATCGGTGAAAGCTCGAATGCGGCCAATCGGCGGCGCGCGGTACCCAGCCGTGCTTGACCGGGTTGTAATGGATGTAGTCGAGATGGGCGTCGAAATCGCTTTGATCCCGAATGGCATGTTCCCAAAACCGCCGCTGCCAGATGCCGCGTTCGCGTTTCATCTCCCTTCGGGTCGATAGCCGTTCCCCCGGCGCTATGGCGCGCGCGAAAGCCGATTTGATCAAGCGCCAGCGAGTCGAAAAATCCACATCGTCCGGCGGCAAGGTCCAAAGGCAATGTAAATGATCGGGGAGTATGACGATGGCCTCGATCCGGAACGGGCGTTGAGTTCGCACGGTGCGAAAGGCTTCGCGTAACGCGTCGATGTTGTCGGTCAGCAAGCGACGGCGACGTTCCAGCAACGCTACGGTAAAGAAGTATGAACCGCCGGGGACATGGGCGCGGATGTAGTTGGGCATAGGGAAAGCGTGGCCGATGTCTCGGTTTCGCGAAAGGCGGGTTACGCTGCGCTAACCCGCCCTACGAAACTGGCCGAAGGGTGCCGGGCAGGACAGGCCAAGCCAGCATTGAATCCAGAGCACACGGATGTGACAGGCTTCTGCCGTCCATGGCTTCTGGACCCCGGCATTCCAATCGCAAACGGTGTCTTCGGGAAGGGCGTGGCCGGCGCTCCCGGCCAGGCCGTTTGCGATTGGAGCACCGAAGCCACCCTTCCTTGCCGGGGTGACGTCAGCCATCTTCACTAAATGGCATTGCCTTACAACCTCCCTCCCACAAATACCCGCGGCCGCCCGCAACTATTAGTGGCCCCAATGCTCGCCAGTTTCTCGCCATTGCTCGCATGGCATCGATAACAGTTTGTTATTTAACCCTTTTTTGTCCTGAGCTATCGATGGCGCGAGGGTTGCTGTAAAAACATGTCGCGAGTCGGTGTCGCGCAGAAAGCACTTTTAAACCCTTTATTAAGGATCATGAAAAATTCCGCATCTGTCGTTTCTTCCACTTTAGGTGCCATTATTCCGCTGAGCCGCGCCGCGACTGATGTTCCGTAACGCTGTCGAATAGCTAGACGTTCGTTGATAGGGAGAAAAATCATGAATTCGACTGCGAACACGAAAAAGCGCCTGCTGGAAGGCCAGCGAGCCATCGTCACCGGCGGCAACACGGGCATCGGAGCGGCCATAGTCGAGGGTTTGGCCGAAGCCGGAGCCAGGGTGGTGGTGGATTATGTGACCGAACCGGACAAGGCCGAGGCACTGGTGCAACGCATCCGAGATAACGGCGGCGAAGCCGTCGCGGTCGAGGCCGACGTGAGCCGAGAGGAACAGGTGCGGGCCATGTTCGGCGCCGCTCTGGAAGCTTTCGGGGGTGTGGACATCCTGGTGAACAACGCCGGCTTGCAGAGGGACGCGCCCTTGACCGAAATGAGCCTGGACGACTGGGAAACGGTGATCCGCGTCAACCTGACCGGGCAGTTTCTGTGCGCGAGGGAGGCGGCGCGAGAGTTTATCCGCCGGGGCGTGAATCCGGAGCTCTCGGTTTCGGCCGGCAAGATCATCTGCATGTCCTCGGTGCACGATGTGATTCCCTGGGCCGGCCACGTCAACTACGCGGCCTCCAAAGGGGGCGTCGCGATGCTGATGAAAACCCTGGCTCAGGAACTGGCGGTCCACAAGATCCGGGTCAACGGCATTTCGCCGGGCGCCATCAAGACCTGCATCAACTACGACGCCTGGATGACTCCGGAACGGGAAGCCAGGCTGCTGGAGCTGATTCCCTACGGACGGGTCGGACACACCCGCGACATCGCCAAGGCGGCGGTCTGGCTGGCCTCGGACGAGTCGGACTACGTCACAGGGGCCACCCTGTACGTGGACGGCGGCATGACGCTGTACCCCGGTTTCGAGGACGGAGGCTGACAGTTGCATATGATGACTTTTGATGCGGCTTTCACTGGAAAGCCCCCGAACGTAGCTCTGCTTTGGCGGGTTACGGCGCACGCGAAGCGTAGTGATCGGTGGTTGGCCGGTTCCGGTGTGCGCCTAACCCGCCCTACGAAATTGCGGACCGAATCGGGAGGGGAAACATGAACCGCTACGCGCGAGCTGGATTACGAGGTCAACGTCCGCTCTCATCAAATAATCCCGGAGCTCGAAAAACGCCTGGACGCGCTTTTTCAGGCCCATTCCGTTCAAGAGGTCAATCGCGATGCTGATCAATAAACCCTCCGATATCAGGCCCTCGGAAATCACCCCGCGCGAGCTGTTTTACGGCCGGCGGCGGTTCCTGCAACTCGCGGCCGGAGCCTCGGCCCTGGCTCTCCTGCCGCCGGGGCTCGAAGCCGGACAGAAGCTGCCCGACGTCCGAAAGAGCGATTACGTGCTCGCGGACAAGACAACGCCTTACGAGGACATCACCCGCTACAACAATTTCTACGAATTCGGCACCGACAAGGAGTCCCCCGCGAAACTGGCCGGGAGCCTGAAAACCCGTCCCTGGACGGTGGCGGTGGAGGGCGAAGTCCGCAAGCCCAAGACTTACGATATCGACGAGCTGCTGAAACTGGCCCCGCTGGAAGAGCGCGTCTACCGGCTGCGCTGCGTCGAAGCCTGGTCCATGGTGGTGCCCTGGGTGGGCTTTCCCCTGGCGGAACTGATCAGGCGCGTGGAACCCACCGGCAACGCCAAGTTCGTGGAGTTCACGACCTTGCTGGACCCCGCGCAGATGCCCGGCCAGCGCTCGGCAGTGCTGGACTGGCCGTATGTCGAGGGGCTGCGCATGGACGAGGCCGCGCACCCTTTGACCCTCCTTGCGGTGGGGCTTTACGGTGAGGTCCTGCCCAACCAGAACGGCGCGCCGATACGGCTGGTGGTGCCCTGGAAGTATGGCTTCAAGAGCGCCAAATCCATCGTGCGCATCCGCTTCGTGGAAAAGCAGCCGGTCTCCACCTGGATGAAGGCGGGCGCGAGGGAATACGGCTTTTACGCCAACGTGAATCCGGAGGTCGACCACCCCCGCTGGAGCCAGGCCAAGGAACGCCGCATCGGCGAATTCTTCAAGCGTCCCACCTTGCCTTTCAACGGTTATGGCGATCAGGTGGCGCAGTTATATGCGGGGATGGATTTGCGTAAGTTTTTTTAGGGCAGCTTGATCGCTCTGGGCGACTTTCTCCCAAAGGGCATGGATATGACACAAGTCGTCACCCCGGCAGGGATTGCCGGGGTCTAGTGTCCAGGGATGAGGTGCGACTAAAGCGACCGTTTGCTGTTGGAAGAACTAGAGCGTTTTTATCTCGCTCGTACGGCAAAACAGGCTTGGCGGACGTCGTTGGCGCCTTCGGCTCGGGTGAATTGATTCAAGCATTCGTAGGTCGGCAATCCTTTGCCGACGAAGACGCTCGGCTGGGACGTGGTGTCGGGAAGGGGGGCTTCGGCGCTCCAATCGCAAACGGTCATCCCAGGAGCGCTGGGATGACCCTTCCAATCGCAAACGGCCTGGCCGGGAGCGCCGGCCACGCCCTTCCCGAAGACGCCGTTTGCGATTGGAATGACGGACAAGATAAAGGCGGTTTGGGATTGCGCTTCGTCTTATCCCCCGCCGACAAAGGCTTATCAAATTTATGGTCATGAATATTCGAAATCCCCATCCCAAGACGATAGCCGCCCTCAAGCGAGGACTCTTCCTGATCTTATCGATCCCCCTGTTCAAGCTGATCGCCGACGGCGTGCTCGATCAGTTGGGGGCGAATCCGATCGAGAAAATCACCCGGACCACGGGGTACTGGACCTTGACCCTGCTGCTGGTCACCTTGGCGGTGACGCCGCTCCGGCGGTTTTTCGGGTGGTCCTGGCCGGGGCGTTTCCGGCGGATGCTGGGGCTGTTCGCTTTTTTCTACGGATGCCTTCATTTCCTCACCTACCTGGTTCTGGACCAGTTCTTCGATTGGGCCGGCATCGTCAAGGACATCGCCAAGCGGCCGTACATCACCGTGGGATTCACCGCCTTGCTTCTGCTCGTTCCCCTCGCCGTCACCTCGACCGACGGGATGATCCGCCGTCTCGGCGGGAAGCGCTGGCGAGTGCTGCACCGATTGGTTTATCTGATCGCCATTCTCGGAGTCGTTCATTTCTGGTGGCTGGTCAAGAAAGATATCTCGAGGCCCGCGATCGATGCCGCGATCTTGGCCTTGTTGCTCGGTTTTCGGATGATGGACGCGGTCCGGAAACAAGTTTCCGGGGCTCGATCGGAGGAGAAGCGGAAGTCATCGAATATCGACGGACCGAGTTCGAGTCGGCATCCGCCGGGCCTATCGGTCTTGGACGGAAAAGCCCATTCCGAGACTACGCCGTAGACCTGCCTCTCGTCCGTTCGGATAGCCGAATCCCTTCGTTTTCGGCTTCTTCATCCGAATTTTGGATTTTTCTTCGCTTGACAGCGTCTTAGCTGAAACGCACCCTTTCGGCAGAAAGGTGTCACACCGATCAAATTTCCCATTCTTCTCCGGAAACACTACCGTGTCGCTCGAAATTTCCATGTTCGCCATCGGCAAGATTCAGCGCGTCGTTTCTCGAAAGCCGCGAGCCGCGCGATGATACGGTTCGAGAAGCAGCGCACCCCGGTGGCCGATGCCGCCATCGTGCTCGGCGTCGCGTTCGGCTTCGTGACCGATATCATGACTCCGCTCGGCATCGCTGCATGGGCCGTCTACTTTCTCCCGCTCGCTTTCAGCCTCTATGTTTGGCGTCCGCGGATGCCGATCGTCATAGCCGTCGTCGCAACGGTCTTGATCGTCGCCGGCCGATTTCTCTCCCCGCCTTCCATAGATCCCTTGCCGACCATACCGTGGTTGAACAGAACCCTCGGCACGCTGGCGATCTGGGTGGTGGCGGTGATCGCCCGACAGAGTATTTTTATAAAACTCAGGCTCAGGGAGGATGATTGGATTCGTTCCGGTCAGCGGGACTTGGGCATCCGCATGCAGGGAGAGCAGACACTGCCGGTCCTCTGCGACAATATTCTGCGCTTTCTCTGCGAGTACCTCGATGTGCCGGTCGGCGTTCTCTACGCGGCCGAGCGGGACGGCGGCGAGTTTCGTCGCATGGCGACGTACGCCGTCGGAGCGGATTCGGCCTGTCCCGAACGCATCGCGCCGGGTGAAGGGCTGGCCGGCCAGGCGGTCAAGGACCAGCGGGTCTTGCGCTTCGATAAACTGCCCGACGGGTATCTCCGGGTTTCGTCGGCGCTCGGGGGAGCCGGTCCCAGGCACCTCGTGGTGATGCCGGCGATCATCGACGGCAAGGTCAAGGCGGTGGTCGAGCTCGGTTTCATCCAGCCGGTGGGCATCTCGGACATGGATATCCTCGGCACGATGGCCGAGTCGGTGGCCAGCGCGATTCGCTCAACCCTGTACCGCACCCGGCTCGAGGACCTCCTCCGGAAAACGCAGCGGCAGGCCGACGAACTGCAGAGGCAAAAGGAGGAGCTGAAGGTGGCCAACGAGGAGCTCGAGAGCCAGAGCAAGGCGCTGTCCGAGTCGGAGGCGCGCCTGGAAGCGCAGAACGAGGAGTTGACCGAGATCAACGTCCGGCTCGAGGAACAGCGCGACGAGCTGTCGCGAGCTCAGGGGGAGCTGATGAAGCGCTCGGAGGATCTCGCCCGAGCCAACCAATACAAGTCGGAATTCCTGGCGAACATGAGCCATGAGCTGCGCACCCCGCTCAACAGCGCGCTCATTCTGGCCAAGCTCCTCGCCGACAACAGGGACGGCAATCTGACCCCGGAGCAGGTCAAGTACGCATCGATCATCTACACGTCGGGCAACGACCTGCTCGACCTGATCAACGATATTCTCGATCTCTCCAGGATCGAGGCGGGCCGCATGGAGATACGGCCTGAGCCGGTTCAACTCGAGACCTTGGTAGAGACGCTCCAGCGAAGCTTTCAACCGGTAGCTTCGCAGAAGAAGCTCGCATTCGAAGCTCGCATAGAGCCCGGGACGGCAAGGGTGATCACTAGCGATCCGCTCCGTCTCCAGCAGATTCTGAGAAACCTGCTCTCGAACGCCTGCAAGTTCACCGAGGCGGGCGAGGTCGGCCTGCGCGTGGAGCAAGTCGGACCGGACCGGATCGGCTTTGCCGTCCGCGACACCGGTATCGGCATTCCGCCCGAGCACCAGGACGCCATATTCGAGGCATTCCGCCAAGCCGACGGGAGTACCCAGCGACGGCACGGGGGCACCGGGTTGGGTTTGACGATTTCAAGGGAACTCGCACACCGATTGGGCGGCGAAATCTCGGTGGAGAGCGTTCCCGGTAAAGGAAGCACCTTTACGCTCGTTCTGCCTACCGAGTTCGCACAGCAAACCGGCGAGGAGCGGCCTCCCGAAGCGGAGGTGATTTTCCTGAATAAGGCCCGTCCGGCGGCCGAGCGTTCCGCCCCGAGCGTGGAAAGAGTCTCCGCGGACCCGACCGGAGAGCCGGCGCAGGACGACCGCGAGCGTCTCGCGCCGGGCGATCGGAGCATTCTGATCATCGAGGACGACCGGGCGTTTGCCGGCATCTTGCGCGATCTCGCGCACGAAATGCGTTTCCAGTGCCTGATCGCGGCGAGTGCCGGCGAGGGCCTCGCGCTCGCGGAGCAATTCCTGCCCAGCGCGATCATTCTCGATATCCACCTTCCGGACCATTCGGGGCTCAGCGTGCTCGAGAGCCTCAAGGGCCATGCCGCGACCCGCCATATCCCGGTGCACGTCATCTCGATTTCCGACTATACCCAGCAAGCCCTCGAAATGGGCGCGGTCGGGTACGCGCTCAAGCCGGTCATGCGCGAGCAGCTGGTGAGCGCTTTCCGCAAGCTGGAGCGGAAGCTGGAACAGAACGTCCGCCGCGTTTTGGTGGTCGAGGACGTCGTGGTCCAGCGCGAGAGCATAGAGCGGCTTCTCCGCACCGAGGGGGTCGAGGTCGTTTCGGTCGGGACCGGCAGCGAGGCGCTGAGCCAGCTGAAGGACTCCACCTTCGACTGCGTGGTCCTCGACCTCAGCCTGCCGGACATCTCGGGTTACGAACTGCTCGACAAAATGGCTTCCGGCGAGGCCTTCTCGTTCCCGCCCGTCATCGTTTACACCGGGCGGACGCTGACGCGGGAGGAGGAGAGCCGGCTGCGCCGCTATGCCAGCACCATCATCGTCAAGGGCGCGCGATCGCCCGAGCGCTTGCTGGACGAGGTGACGCTCTTTCTCCACCAGGTGGAGGCCCAGCTTCCCCGAGAGCATCAGGAGATTCTGCGCGAGCTGCGCAACCGCGAGGAAGCGCTCGAAGGCCGCAACATCCTGGTGGTCGAGGACGACGTGCGCAATATCTTCGCGATTTCCAGCGTGCTCGAGCCGAAAGGCGCCAAGGTGCGCATCGCCCGCAACGGCAGGGAAGCGCTCGAGGTCCTCGAGCGTTCCGCGCAGGAGCCCGATGCCGCGGTCGATCTGGTTCTCATGGACATCATGATGCCCGAGATGGACGGCCTCACCGCGACGCGGGAGATCCGTAAGCGCCCGGAATGGAAGAATCTCCCGATCATCGCGCTCACCGCAAAGGCGATGCCCGACGACCGCGCGATATGCCTTCAAGCGGGCGCCAACGATTACATCGCGAAGCCCATCGATATCGATAAGCTGATTTCGCTCATCAAGGTCTGGATCCCCAAGTAGAGGATGCTTTGCACGACGACACTTTCGACACGGAGCTCAAGTTAATCCTCGAGGCGATTTACCTCAGGTTTCACTATGACTTTCGCCATTATTCGCCGGCATCGCTGAAGCGCCGGCTTTCCCAGGCGATGCAGCGGTTCGGCTGTCGATCGCTGTCGGGGCTCCAGGAGCGAATCCTGCATGAGCCCGGCGTCTTTCCGGAGCTTTTGTCGTTTCTCACCATCATAGTGAGCGAGATGTTTCGCGATCCCGCGTTTTATCTGGCGCTGCGCGAAAAAGTGGTCCCTTTTCTGCAAACTTATCCGTCCCTGAAGATTTGGGTCGCGGGTTGCAGCACCGGCGAAGAGGTTTATTCCCTCGCCATCTTGCTGAAAGAGGAGGAACTGCTCGACCGAAGCCTGATTTATGCGACGGACATCAATCCGAAAGCGCTGCGGAAGGCCAAGGCGGGCATCTACGATCTGGATCGGATTGCGGGGTTCAGCGAAGCCTACCAGGCTGCGGGCGGACGTACGTCGCTCTCCGATTATTACACCGCGGCCTACGGTTCGGCCGTGTTCGACAAAGCTCTGCGCAAGAACATCTTGTTTTCCGACCACAGCCTCGCGACCGATAATGTTTTCGCCGAGGTTCAGCTCGTCACCTGCCGCAACGTCCTCATCTACTTCGACCGCGCGTTGCAGGACCGGGCGATAGGGCTGTTTCGGGATTCGTTGTCCCGGAAGGGATTTTTGGCCCTGGGGGCCAAGGAGACGCTGCGGTTCTCGGATCACGCTGCGGAATTCAGCGAGTTCGCGGGCGCCGAAAGAATCTATCAGAAGGAATGAAACACAATATGGAATCATGGACGATGCCGGCCACAGCGGAGGCGATCGTGGTGGGCGGTTCCGCCGGGGCGCTGGAAGCGCTCTCGACTCTGCTCGCCGATTTGCCCGACGACTTCACCGTACCCATCGTTATCGTTCTGCATTTGCCGCGGCACAAGCCCAGCGTGCTGCCCGAAGTTGTCGCGGCCAAGGCCGGCCGCCCGGTACGGGAACCACTGGACAAGGAACCGGTCTCAGGTTCGATGATCTATGTTGCTCCGGCCGACTACCACCTGCTGATCGATCGGGAGGTGGTTTTTGCCTTCTCGGTAGACGAGCCGGTAAATTTCAGTTTACCCTCCATCGATGTTCTGTTCGAATCCGCGGCCGATGTCTTCGGCGCGCGGCTGATCGGAGTCCTGCTCTCCGGCGCCAATGCCGACGGTGCGAGCGGTCTCAAGGCCATCGAGGACGCAGGCGGGCTCGCCATCGTCCAGGCTCCGGAAGACGCCTCGATTCCGGTCATGCCGAACGCCGCCATTGCCCTGTGCAAGCATGCCCGCGTGCTGCCGGCCGCGGGCATTCGCGCATATCTGCTCCGGTCGGCGGGGTGCGGTGAAGCAACCGAGCGTAAGGAGAATCATGACCGCTAAACCGAAAATCCTGTTGGTCGATGATCGCGAGGAGAATCTCGTGGCGCTGGCGGGCCTTTTAAGCGGGCATGAGGCCGATCTGCTATGCGCGCGTTCCGGCGAGGAGGCATTGGATCTTCTGCTCGTGCACGAGGTGGCGCTGGCGCTCGTCGACGTGCAGATGCCGGGAATGGACGGGTTCGAGCTGGCCGAATTGATGCGAGGAACCGAGCGCACCCGCGAGGTCCCCATCATTTTCGTCACCGCCGGCATTCACGACCATGCCCGCGTATTCAAGGGTTACGACTCGGGGGCCGTGGATTTCCTGTTCAAGCCGCTGGACCCGCACATCCTGTCGAGCAAAGTCGCCGTCTTCATGCAGCTCTACCGGCAGAAGCAGGAACTGGCGAAACGCGTGCGCGAGCTGGAAGTTGCGCTCGCCGAACGGCAGCGGATCGAGAATGCGCTGAAGGCAGCCGACAGGCGCAAGAACGAATTCCTGGCCATGCTCGGCCATGAACTTCGGAATCCGCTGGCGCCGATCAAGAATGCCGCGCAAATCATGAAAAAAATGAACGTAACGGATCCGAAGCTTCAAACGGTTCAGCAGGTTATCGACCGTCAGACCGGGCATTTGGCTCGCCTGGTAGAGGATCTCCTCGATATCTCTCGGATCGAGCAGGGCAAGATCACCATCCGGAAGGAACCGATCGAGCTCGCAGCGGTAGTCGATCAGGCTTTGGAAAGCAGCCGGCCCTTGATTCAGTCGCGTCAGCACGAATTGATCGTTTCGGTCCCGAATGTTCCCATTCGGCTCATGGGGGACGGAGCGCGTCTGGCGCAACTGATCTCCAATCTGCTGAACAACGCCGCCAAATACACGCCCACGGGAGGGACCATTTGGCTGACTGTGACTCGGGAGCGCGAAGAAGCTCTAATCCGGGTAAAGGATAACGGGGAAGGCATGGCGGAATCGCTGTTATCCCATGTTTTCGATATCTTCACTCAGTCCGAGAGAACCCTCGATCGCGCTCAGGGCGGGCTGGGGCTAGGTCTGGCCATCGTCAAGAACCTGGTGGAGTTGCACCAGGGGCGAATCGAGGCCTACAGCGAAGGACCGGGGAAGGGGAGCGAGTTCTCGGTGTGGCTGCCGGTGCTGGCTTGAGACTCTGTGGAACGGTTCACGACGACGACCGTCCAGGCCATCGCGGCGAAGGTTTCGACGAAATCCGGGGGAAGCCCGAAGATCAATTCTGTCTAATCTCGAAACCTCTTATCGTTTCGGGTTAGCCAGGAGGAACGCGTCATGGCCGATACACCAATCAATCCCGCCTCGGAAAATCAATCCGTCGCCTTGATAACCGGCACGTCCTCGGGCATCGGGCGGGCGGCCGCCCTGGCTCTTAAGGCAGCCGGATTCATGACCGTCGCGACCGCGCGCCGGGTCGCCGATATCGAGGAGTTGAAAGCGAAGGGCTGCGACACGGTTCAGCTCGACGTGACCGACGAAGCTTCGATGCAAAATGCCGTAAAAACCGTCGAGAGCGCTCACGGACGCCTCGATGTACTGGTGAACAATGCGGGATACGGGCAGTACGGGCCTGTCGAAGAGGTGCCCATGGATGCCGTGCGGCGGCAATTCGAGGTCAATGTTTTCGGCCTCGTCCGTATGTGCCAGCTGGTACTGCCGGGAATGCGCCGCGCGGGCAGGGGCCGCATCATCAATGTCAGCTCCGTCGCCGGCGAAATCACCCAGCCGGGTGCCGGTTTCTACCATGCGACAAAACACGCGGTGGAGGCGATCAACGAAACCCTGCGCATGGAGGCGAGCACCTTCGGCATCGATGTGGTGGACGTCCAGCCAGGACCCGTCGCGACCCGGTTCGCCGAAGCGGCGATCAGCACCATTCCCGACACGGGAGCGGACAGTCCCTACCGAGTGTTCAAACAGAACCTTGCCGAGACCACGCGGGAAATGCTCAGGTTCGGCAGGACGGGGGTGCTGACGGCCCGGGAGGTTGCCGAAGTAATCGTCGAGGCGGCGACAAGCCCGAAGCCGGACACCCGCTATCACGTCGGCGCGCCTTCCAAGCTGATGTCCCTGCTGCACGGCTTGATGCCGGACCGGATCTGGGATGCGGCGGTTTCGCGGATGGTGCCGATGGAACCGAAGTAGCGCGATGCCCGCTTGTGTTTTGGCTCCTCACCCCTTTGAGGGCGGAGTTCGGTAGCGCCGGTCAGTCGCATTCCGGCACCGGCTGGCCGTCGACCACCGTGATCCGTGGACTATAAACCCATCAGAGAGATGATCGGCGCATTGCCGCGCCTGTCGGTGAGCTATATCAACCGTTCGAAGGAGAATCGAAAAAGGCGATGTGCAAAAACTCATCCGCGCGCCGGGCCCCGGCTACGAGCCTATCCCAGTAGGCCGTTCGCCCTGAGCCCTTCGACTCCGCTCAGGACAGGCCTGTCGAAGGGTTTTGGGCACCTACTGGGATAGGCTCTAAGTCCACTTCTCCAGCCAGTGCCGTAGGCTGGGTTGAGGAACGAAACCCAGCTCTTTGACATGTGGATTCGCTGGGTTTTTGCTATCGCTGCAACCCAGCCTACGGCCCTACATCCCGGAGTAGCCCATGCTCTCGCCCAAGGAACTCCGCACCGAGATCATCGCCGCCGTCGCCTTCTCCGTCGACGTGCACAAAGCCGTTGAGATCCGCCGCGACCGTCGAATCGAGGCTGACCCACAAGCCGGCCGAGGCACCGCTCACGCGGGAGGAAGGAAACGCCCGCATCCTGACCGAATGGAACGGGCGGAATGTGAAAGAGCTGATGGCCCGGTACGGCCTGAGCCGGTCGGCGGTATATGCCATCGTGGGAAAGTAAAGCGCGGCATTGACGCCATTTCGGTTCCGAGGCTACTCTCGCGCAGCCGCCGCAAGTCCGGCAGGAATATTTCTCAGGTCAGACATCTCTTGAGTTGAATGACCACTATAACCGCCGACACCCACACCCAATCGGTTACCAAGACCGATCTGGAAACCGCCCTGGCCCCCATTCGCACTGATTTGGCCGTGCTCAAGTGGATGATGGGCGTACTGCTGGCCGGGGTCCTCTCGCTGGTCCTCAAAGCCTTCTTTTAACTCGCCCCTGCGGATCGCCCAGTTTCGATTCCCCCAATCGGGAGCGCTACGCTTTCCGTAAGTGACCGTATCCGCCACGCTAAATATCAAAAAGCCAAAGCCTGCCCCGTTTTTTAAATGACCCGTTTTTCCTTCCAGGCGGGGAGAAGTGCCTGGCAGGCGGGCGTGCGGCGCCGTTGACACCTAATACCGCTCACGCCCATCATGGGAACTCAACAGTGGACAGGGGAGGTTGTTATGGTGCACAAAGTATCTAGGACAAGCACGACTCGGTGTCTCGCAGTCGAAATCAATCTATCGCGACACAATTTGCCGATGTTGAGTCGATCCATAGCGATGTCGCTACTCAGCGCGATAATGACGGTCGGCGCGCGGGTTGCCTGGGCTGAGCCGATCACCTCCCCGGCCTTTCCGGGTAAGTGCGTTGAGGGATCGATTCAGGGAGGATTGTTATCGTTGATGGATTGCAACAGCTCTGCTGCGCAGGATTTTCGGTTCGACCCCGGCACGTCGCGTCTTGTGATGCACCGCTCGGCTCCGCAGTTGTGTTTCGATTTGAATGGCCCTGTTCGAACCGGCATGGGCGTCTCTGTAAGCGTCTGCAATGACAACGCAGCACAGAAATGGGCTTTCCCGTTTGATAGCCGCTTACGGCCTGTCGGAGTGGACCCCAATAAATGCCTGACCCACGCTACGCGCGTTGGCAAGCCGCCGACGGGCTGGGGTTTAGACGTTGCAGTCGTTGACCCCGGCTGCGAATTTCCAGAAGTGGGAGGCGGCGGATTTTGTTTACCTACTTTCGAATTCTTCTTTGAGATGATGCTCTCGAAGTGTGAGGGTCTAAATGTGCAGCAGTGGAGTCTGCGGCAAGAAGGTATGCCCTTCCCATCCGAAGGCATAGTCACGCGCAAGGTCCACGTCACCGTCAACAATATGAAGATCGATGACTGTCGCGAAGGCGGTGCCTGTGATTGGAAGCTTCACTGTGGCATTGGCAATGAGGCGGATACAGAGTTAGTGGGAATGGTGGAGAAGGATACAGGTGGGACTATCGACGTAAACCGCACACTTATCCACGAGAGCGGACTGCCCGTGACTGTCACTTGCCAGGTCCGCGAGTTCGATCGCGGCATTTTTGATCCCGATGTTTGGGAAGTTGTAGGTACCGTGACCAGGACTTTTGGCGCGGCGGGGCCAGGAACAATGCAAATGGATAATTCTGAAGGCAAGGTCACAATAAACTTCACTATCGAACCGCTGGGCGTTATCCAACAACCATTATCTGCAGAGCAGCTGCAGGCAGTACCCATAAAAATCGACGCTATGCATGCATTGCGCTTGGCTGGGGTCGATTTCAGCGTCCCGGAAGCGGATCTAAGGGATTGGCTTAGCAACCCCAGCTTTACACCTTATCCCGCAATTACCGGAGCGCTGATTAAGATGCTTGGAGGCAAGCAGCTCCGGCGACCGGTGTTTATAGACGTGATTGTCTTTAACTATGAGCATGCGCCGGGCGCTTCCTCGCCACGTAGAATGGCAGACGTTGACTTAGACCTGCTGGCGAAGGCGATAGTTAAAGGTCACAATACGCGCTATGGTGAGGCTGTCAGGGATCTTCAGAACCTGCTTCAATAAGGCGTAACAGAGGGCTAATGACGGGACAATTAGCCCTCGTACAGCGGGTAGTCGGTAGCCGTGTTGCCCTGTAAGTTTAATCTCGCTCCCCCATGGTAACGTCCGGCTCTATCGGTCCAGCCCAATCCGCCGGATAGTGGCAACTAATCTGATCCTGAAATTGCGTTGATTGCAGTCTTCTAAAGCTATGGATGCGGTGCAGGCCTTGAGGCTCAGCAGGTAGCAAACAGGTCGGACATGCCGTGCAGCTTGCCCGCTCCTCGGCGGGGAGTGCCGTAGGCTGGGTTGAGGAACGAAACCCAGCTCTTTGACACGTGGATTCGCTGGGTTTTCGCTATCGCTACAACTCAGCCTACGGTCCTGGCATACCACAAGACGCGTCCAACTGACTAACTCCGATCCTGCCAATTCTCCATTCCTGAAAACGCAGTAACTATAACCTGCTTCCAAGGTCTTCCCCACACAGACCAAACTACAGGCTTTGGCTTTCTGAAATTTGGTTCGTGGTTTGTCGCACTGCGCGCGCAGGCGGAGTCGTTAGGCGGAATAGTTTGTTGGGCCGTAGCAAGCGATGCCGCCGGTATTTCAATATAAGCTTCATCCGATCTCGCTGGCGCATATAAGCAACTTCTAGTATGTAAATCGGTGTTGAGAAGAGCCATATGTAGATCTTCCCGAACAACGTTTTCGCGATAGCAGCCAATGGGCTCGCCAGAAAGCCATAAAAAAACAGCAGGCACACAACTACAAAAGCAATCATCAGAGCATACGTGCGAACAACCTGATGCAGTATCAAAACGTCATCATGGCGGATGCTTCTGACCCACAGCAAATCATTTCTTTTAAGGTAACGTAACCAAGACCTCAACTTACCAGGGACTGCAGACAGAACTCTCGGGATACGGGGCAAAATGCCCGCAAGAACTATGAAAAATACGCCTGTAAACCACCAGTCTAGACTGCCTAAGTTTTCCAGAATCTTATCCACTGCTTTTCCTTATCCCGATGTTTGCAATTTTGCCGACCCTAAACCCCTTGTTCGCTTTTGGGCCGGCGGGATCGCTTCGTTGAGAATCTTAAATCGTTGTCATTACTCGCTCGAACTTCCACCCTGCAAGTCCTTCGAAGCCAAAAGATAAATTACTAGGGGAAACTGGAATTGTGAGAGCTATCATCAGCTCGGCGCAGCCGATAAGCATAGTCTTTTTCCCTGCCCTAGCTGCATGATTAAAACAGTCTGGAGCAGGGGGATAGGCTTCCGGAGGGAGTTTGTTCCGAACAACCGGCGGGCCTAACCCTCCTGTCCAAGTCATGAACAGTAAGAACCGGACAGCAAAGCACAGAAGCCTGACGTCCTATATGCACGTGCTCGATTTCCGCCGGCCCAAAATTGACGGCGAGATATCCCGACGCTTTAGTGGCAGGGCTTAGCGCTGCCCCCCGCTGCTTAGTTGAATCCGGCATTCACCGAACTCATCTACCGCTTATTTGTCACGCATGTGAATGCAATGCCCTCACTCTGAAAATCGTCCCATTTGCGGCTGAAATGAGACAGCGGGGTCGTTCCATTCGGCGCATTACGCTAACGCTAATGCGCCCTACGCGGGCTTCACTGCCGTATTGCGTCAGAAACTCGGCCAACGACAAACCCTTTTGAAATTGCACCCGGTTCATAGGCATGGGACACCCCGCTTGTGATAGATGCCCATAGTCTAAGGACCCTAGCGGCTCACTATGTGAGCCTGTACTGAACTTCGTCGCTAATCAGGAAAGCCAAAGCCTAGTCGGTATTTATTATTCGTCAATTAAAGCCATAGGCTCTTTCCCAATGCACTTTTTAAAGGTTTCGGGACGCTCTTGGCACAGCATACAAGCAGTACCCAGCACTTGAACCACCTCACGTATGCGCAGGTCGTGAATGTAATTTGTAATACCCCATCTTATAAGGCCTGCGGCACCGAATATTATGAAGGTAGTAGCGAAATAGGGAGACGTCGGATACCAGAGCATGGGTATAAGCGCAAGCAATGAAATCCACGTAAGAATTCGTGCAGCCCACCACATTGAAGATAAAAACCTGATGTTTGTCTCGTTACGGATAATATGCATGACCCTACTGCCACCATAAAAGCGGATAGGAATCTTAAGGAGATCAATAAAATTTCGCGTGCGCCTGCCCTTTTTTGTCCTATCGGTAGGATCCCATGTCACTAGATCGCCTAGGTTAGAAAGCTTTCGCGTTTTGAGGTACTCACCCAAGTGGATATAAGGAAATTCGCAGTTTGCGCTGGAACTACAAGCAAACTCTCGAATAAGCCAATTTTCAAAACTATAACCTTCGAATTCGTCTTCGGGAACTTCGTCAAATAGTTTCAGAACAAGGTACATCCGAATGATCTGGAAGGTTCGTCGAGCTCTCATCAAGAGTATGTAAGATCTCTGTCCAATCTTGGTTTCCTTGCACTTTTTGCTTTCATCCTTGTCTTTCCTCTTAAGAAGTTCCCAATAAAGGCACTTGGCCCGCCGTTGAAAGGAAAGTCGATCAGGTGTTTTGATGTCTAAGCGCGAAAAGATCAGCCCTAACAGGTAAGCCAACAATAATAGAAAGACCGTAAAAAGGGGGAGCCGACCTGTAATTAATGGTCCGGTTATTGTCTGGACCTCCTGAAAGACCTCCTTATGCTCTTCAGAGAGCAAGCGGATTGGTGCGAGTGCTAGGTAAGCCGACACGAGAAAGATAATTCCTGTACCTAGCCTAGCCAGAAGTTCAAAAAACAGTTCCTGAATAATCCATAGCCATCGGTCTTGTGGCTGTTCCATGCGTACAGGCTGCGACTGCTCCATTATGCAGATTCCTCGTCATCCATGGCTGCAAGGCCGACGAAAATTAGACGTCGAGATGCGCCAAAGTTTTCGCCTGAGCGGATCTGATTCCCCGCGAGCGCCGCACGGAGGCGCTCGTGAACGGCGCAATACGCTAGTGCGCCCCTACGCGGGCTGACCCGTTTTGCTCGTTATGGCTGACGACTCAAGCTGTGGGACGCGCGTTTTTTGCGGCGTCCCTCTCCAGCGCCGAGTTTAGGCATCACTGCCATTAATCGAGCTTGGCCCCTTTCCCTATGCTCTCGATGGCTGGTTTTGTGGCTTCAGGGAAGTGCCTTGGAAATGGTCGCCTTGACGTCAGGATCGGTTTCTTCGGTCAATCTTCTCTTCAAGGCCTCCAGTGCTTTCGCGCCGCCGATCTTCGTCCGAGCTCAGCCGGTTCCGCTCCTGTGTAACCGAAAAGAGCGAAAAGCGTTGCCCGTCGTGTGTACCCCCTGTGAATGTTATAAAAGAGGGGGGCAGTCGGTGATCGGTTTGCAGACTCCGCCGCGGGAAGGGCATATAAACTGTCCGTGCGGACAGGTTGGGGGTGGCGGCGAATAGGGACAGATTGTAGGTCCCAGCGTGGCAAAGAAACCCTCACCGCAACTCATCCCTCTGCTGTTTTTCGCACATACTGCCAGCACGGCATTTCCTTCGCCCCCATACTCGGCGTTGATGAGGCCAATGTCAGAGACGACTCGATACACCTCTGTTGTAAAACCGCTACCGGCCATAACAACCATCTCATCGGCCATGGGTAATGGGGCATTGCATACAATGCTCATATAGCCACAGGTCGGAGCGCTACCCTCTGGGATATGACAGCCTATTGGAACTGGCGGCGGGGAGGGTTGCTGTGTCAAACCACCCGCTGTCGAGCCGAGCTGTTTCACATCCAAATGCACCGTGACATCGCCTTCATCGCTATTTTGATTTATCCGAATGTCATGTTTTCCAGATACCTGAATAGAAGCAGTGCTAGTGCCGACGTGTTCCCATACGGGGTCATCGAAGAAAAGGAACGGACCATCGCGCTCCTTAACTGTACATGTAACAGAAACCGGCAGAACTCCATCCTGAGCTAGCATGCGTTTAATGTCTCTATCTTTACCGGTATTGATCTCCACCATGGTAAAGAATTCTGTTTCCTGCTGGTTACCAAGTCGACAGGTAAGTTTCCAATCGCATATGCCAGCTTCCGGGCAGTCATTGACGTGCATTTTTGTAAAGGTAACTTCAACTCTCGTTTGCCCGTCAGGCGGGGGTGGAGGTGGAGGCTGCACTATGTAGGGACACGCTCCGAAATTCACGACATAGGCCCCTTTTTCACTCTGCGCGTTCTGCGCCGGATCCTTATTCGCCACGTCCCCACGGGCGCCGACGCCAATCTCCTTGATCGCCGGATTTAGAATTGCCTCCCTGTGACCGGCCGTGCTTATATTCATCCACCAGTGGACGGCAAAGAGTGGCGTCGAGCAGGCGCCAGGCGGACATTCGGTCACGTTGGTGCCCGCGCCATCTTTGGCGATCTCGCTCACGAAGGTAGCGCCTTCCGGACAGTATCCCGCGCGGTTTATGCGTGCCGCGATCGCTTCGTTGCGTCCCAGTGGAATTGGAGGATTGGTCCCCGGTACGACGTCAACCTGCGGGTCGACGTGCGGATCGCTCTCACCCCACCATTTCAGGGTCACGGCCCGTTGCACGTGTCCATCGGCGGCGCTCGCCAATTTTGAGTTCGCGGACAACGCCGCCAGCCCGCGGCTGGTGCGTTCGGCATTAATAAGGCAAAGGATGGCATTACGTATTCGGTGACCTTGAGTTGCAAGGTCGATGGTGGACGGAGGGGTATTTACATCGGCGCCACATGTATCCTTACCTGCCAGTGGTTGCGCTCTGGCGGGAGTTACTACGGCACTCATAACGGTTGCGCAAAGGAGGATGAGCGCCATCGTGCCAGTCGGAGACAGTATTTTCATGGTTTTCCCTTCCTTGGGAGTGCGGAAGCCCGCGAGACTTAGAACAGCTATCGCCCCAGGCATGGGGTGCCGGTTGGCCGCAGTATATCGCCGCGGCATCCCGTCAGTAGAGGCGAATAGAAACTTGAAACGTCGTTTTTCTTCAAAAAGACGATATCGCTGGGTCGAGCGAATTGTCAATCAGGTTGCCGGGTCAAGGTTTATTGTTCGGCTTCGGCTCTTTTCGTTTCACTGAACGACCCCGGCAGGGCGCAGGTCCATAGGATGCGCTGACCATCGGGAAGCGCCCTTCGACTCGCTCAGGACAGGCATCGTTCGCGCTCGATGGGCTTCGCAAGCTCAGCCCATCCTATTGCTGCTGTCGCTATATGTAGGCTCCATATGCCGTTTCGGTGCAATGCCGGCTAGCCCACGCGAAAGCCCTTCCAGGTGGTGCTGTGAGCCGGCTGCTGGCGCTGATCGACAAGGTGGTCGGGCCATCGGTCGAAATGGCGGACAGCGCCCACGGCGCCGACGCCCGGCTGGCCTACTGGATTCCCTCGCCCGGTTCCGCCGACGCGGACCTCCTGCCGGAATTCGATCTCCTCACCCTCGTTTGCGCGACCTGGCCCGGAATTCCGGTGTCGCCGGCGGCAATCTCGAGGCTGTGAAGGACAGCATCATCGGCCACCAGCTCCGGGCTGGTGGCGACCCCGGATTACAAGCCCCTCGACAAATTCAAGGAACTGCCACAGGAATAAGCCTCGAACACGAGGCGGAATTCTGCACTTGTATTGTGGAAAGGAATCCATTCGCTGGTCGGCAATTCTTTTCCGACAAATGCGCCCGAATTCGGCATTCGGCGCTTTTCGTATTACTATCCCCCGACAAATAAAACGGCTGTTGTCGCTTATTGGCTGATGAAAACGGGCGAAACGAAATCCGGATTCGATCGGCCTCATCCTTCGGTGGGATAGCTCATGTTGCGTATCAGATTGGCGATGGTTGTCGCCATCTCTCTGTGTTTTGTCTTCGTGCTCGGCTTTACGCTGTACTGGGGGTCTCACAAAATCGCCCTGTATTCGTCCCGCAGCCAGTCGGCTTACGAGGCGTTCGACCGCTATCAGCAGCTCTACCGGGAAGCTTATCGCTATTTTAAGCAACGCATGGATCTGCTCCTGGTCGATCAGCAAGGCACGGCGGCTGATGTCGAGATGTCCCGCCAGCGTCTGCACGATGCGGTAGAACGCCTGCGGAAAGCCGCGGCAACCGACCTGGACGCCGCCAGCGATATCGAGGTCTGGCAGACCCGTCAGAGCGAACTGGACAGCATCGCCCGTCTGAGCGCCTCGCTCGAAGCCGGCATGAATCGGTTCGACCAGGTCGACCGCCTGCGGCAGGAGGGTCGGCGCGAAGCGGCGTTATTGCTGCTGTCGGAAGTTCTGGAGGAAGACATCGACCGCAAATTCGACCCGCTGATCGATGATGCGATCAATCGCGAGCGTGAGCGGGCCCTGGTGGCGAGAGAGCGATTGATGGGGCTGATCGGGCTTTCCAGCTGGATTTCCATCAGCACGGCCATCGTCTCGGTGGTTTTCAGCATCGCCGCGGGCGCCATGCTTTTCAGAAGCATCCGAAGGCCGATCGAGGCCCTGATGCGAGGCACCGACGAAATCGCGGCCGGCAATCTCCCTTATCGCATTCCCATCGATAGCCGGGACGAATTCGGTTATCTCGCCAAGCACTTCAATCAAATGGCGCAAGAGCTGGAAGTCCAGCAGCGGAAGCTCGGCGAGGCGCGCACTGTGCTGGAACAAAAGGTGGCGGAGCGGACGCTCGAGCTGAACCACCTCAACGGCGAGCTGCAACGCATGGATCATGCGCGGAGGCAGTTCTTCGCCGATATCAGTCACGAACTGCGCACCCCGATTACGGTGATCCGCGGCGAGGCCGAAGTGACGCTTCGGGGGAGGAACAAGGATGCCGAGGAGTACAAGGAATCCTTGCAGCGCATTCTCGAACTGTCGCTGCAATTGGGTAAGCTGGTCAACGATCTGTTGTTCCTCGCCAGGGCCGAAACCGCGAACCTACAGTTCGAGTGGGAAACCCTCGATCTCGTCGAACTGGTCGTCAATGCGGCCGAGGATATACGTGTGCTGGCGCAGGAGAAATCGATCGAGGTGACGCTGAACGTAACGGATACGCCGGTGTGGGTCCGCGGCGACAAACAGCGGCTTCGACAGATCATTTTCGTTCTCGGGGACAATGCCTGCCGATATTCGCATGCCGGCGGCCGGATCATCATCGATCTGGAGGGCGGCGGAACGGAAGCGCTCTTGCGCGTCACCGATCACGGTATAGGCATTCCCGCCCAGGACCTCAAGATGATCTTCGACCGTTACTACCGCAGCACGAATGCCCGCCGTTCCAGCGACGACGGCACCGGCCTCGGGCTTCCGGTCGCAAAAGCCATCGTGGCCGCGCATGGCGGGGAGATTTCGGCGGACAGCAGCGAAGAAGCGGGAACGACATTTGCAGTAACATTGCCGCAAGTTGATTTGAAAGACAGCGCTGTCGATGCGAGCGCCGACGATTTCGACTACGTCCGAGAATCGGCCGCATAGCTCGAAGGCCGGCGTTTTGTGGGAACGGGCTTTAGAGCTGATTTCGTCGCGATGTAGCGCCCGAGGCTAGTAGGTCGGCAATCCTTTGCCGACGAAGACGTTTCGATGGGCACGCTACGCTTTGCCCATCCTACCTAGCCCGCGATGGGCAGCCGTTCGGGATCGCGGGCTAGAGCCTGCTCCAACGGAATGCGCAAAATGTCTAATAAAACGCTTTTTTTGGGAGAGGTAACAAGACCTTGGATATTCTGCTGGTGGAAGACGACGAGCGTATCGTCGAATTCGTCAGACGAGGGTTGAAGGCCGAGGGGTATGCGGTGGATGTCGCCCGTACCGGACGGGACGGCATCGCGCTGGGAAACACGGCGGCCTATCGGTTGATCATCCTGGATCGAAAGCTGCCCGATCTTACCGGTCTCGAAGTGTGCGAGCGCCTGCGCGCCGATCACGTCGACACGCCCATACTCATGCTGACGGCCATGGATACGGTGCAGGACAAGGTGACCGGTCTCCGCTCCGGAGCGGACGACTATATGACCAAGCCCTTCTCGTTCGAAGAATTGCTCGCACGCATCGAAGCGCTGATGCGGCGGCGCGGAGTAGGGATCAAGAGCGAGGCCAGGGAACTCCGCATCGCCGATCTGGTGCTGAACCAGGAGACCCATGAGGTTCGGCGCGGCAATCAGGTGATCGATCTGACGCCCAAGGAGTTCGCGCTGCTCGAGAGTTTCATGAAGGCTCCCGGTAAGGTTTTGAGCCGAACGCGGATTCTGGAGCAGGTTTGGGGTTATAGCGCCGATCCCATGACCAATGTGGTCGACGTGTACGTCCGCCAGTTGCGGCGCAAGATCGATGAGAATTACGACCATAAGCTTCTCAAGACGGTTCGGGGTTACGGCTACAAGCTGGACGCCTCGCAGGAATCGGACGCGATCGCCCAGGGGGGCGCAGAGGCCTGAGTAAAGCGCAGGGGACGCTGAAGCACACTCATGTGCGCCCACGCCGATCCGTTGCGGTATTATCTGCATGCCCGAAGTGGGCTTCCGGGGGCGGCGGATTACGAACAATAAATAATTCGGGCAAATCGATTGTTCGAACTCATCACCAGGTGCATCTCATGAATAGGGTTATCCATGGCCTGTCCGCAGGCGAATATCGGGGTGGGGGCTCCCGTGGGGAAGAATCATGTTTTACACGGTTCCTTCTTTTTTTCATCACCCCTTTACGATGGTCGATGGCGGCGCTCGCGATTGCCCTGGGCGGATACCAACACCTGGCACTGGCCGATACCGTCACGGTCAGTCCAACGGCGCCTTCGGTGCGCGCGGACGCCGGGTCGGTGGACATCACGCTCACCTATTCGCGAGGTCCGAGTGAGACTGACGTATTCGGTACTCTTGATGTAACCTGGATAACGATCGACGGTACCGCGACGGCTCCGGCGGACTATACCGGGGTGAGCGGGCAGACGAGCTTCGATCGCGAACAAGGACCGTTGACGCAAACCCAGACCATCACGATTCCCATCGTGAACAACCCGAGTCTGGCTTCCGAGCGGACATTCACACTCAGCTTGACTTGTAACGACAGTTCGTCGGAAGGCCCCTGCGCCGCAGCTCAGTTTCCGACCAGTTCCGTCACCATCACCATCACGCCTGTGCCAACCACGCCCACTCCGGCACCGACGCCAACGCCGCTCAGCGAGCTTCCCGGACTCACCGAAAACCAGCGCTCCGTGGCCAATGCCCTGGTAGGGGCCTGTGACGGAGCCACCGGCGAACTGGCCCAGCGCTGTTCGGATCTGTTGGGTTCCGAATTGACCGACGCCGAGAAGATCGCAGCCTTGAGCCAGATCACCCCCGAGCAGGTGGCTTCCCAAACCAGCATGCCGCTGCGCATAGGCACCGGGCGCATGGCCAACCTGAAGCAGCGCTTGACCATACTGCGGCACGGCGGCGGCGGTCTCGACCTGGCCATGAATATCGACGGCCGAAACATTTCTTACGCCCAGCTCGCGCGTGCGCTCGGGAAGGAATCGGGCGGTGCGGCGGGCGACGGACCGGACGATCCGTTGCGGGACAGTCCCTTCGGGTTTTTCGTGCAAGGCCGGTTCAACGGCGGCGACAGGGACTCTACCGGCGAGGAGCGGGGCTACCGGTTCACGACCGGCGGCCTTACCCTGGGTGCCGATTACCGGCTGACCGATCAGCTGATCCTGGGCCTCGCGTTCGGCTACGACGGCACCTCCGCCGTCTTCAGCCAGGATTCCGGCGCGATGGACACCGATTCCTACCACGGCTCCTTCTACGGCAGTTATTACCTGCCGGCGGATTTCTACGTGGATTGGATAGGAAATTTCACCCGCCACGATTACGACATGAAGCGCAATATCCGCTATACCGGATTCTCGTCGCGGGCGCGCAGCAATCCGGAAGGCAATCAGTACGGCTTCGCCGTCAGTTTCGGCAAGGATTTCGCGATCAGCGAATGGAACCTGAACCCGTACCTCCGCATGGAGTATGCCAAGCTCCAGATCGACGCCTACCAGGAAAAAGGCGGCGGCGGCCTGGGCCTGGCCTTCGGCAGCCAGGACGATTATTCCCTGACCACGGATCTGGGCGCGCAGATAGGCCGGTCGTTCAGCCTGCCTTGGGCGGTGCTGACGCCGTCGATTCGCTTCGAGTGGGAACACCAGTACCAGAACGGTTCGCGCGACCTCCGCGTCCGTTTCGCGGACGCGGCCGCCGGCACCGGCAGCTTCTCCATCTCCAACTCGGCTCCGGACCGCGATTATTTCAATCTGGGCGGATCATTGGCCGCCACCTTGCCCGGCGGCAACGCCGCTTTTCTGCGCTATGAAACCCGGTTAGGCCAGCAGGCCGTGTCCAGCCATATCGTCGAGGCCGGCGTCAGAATTTCGTTCTAGGACATTGTTCGGTCTGGCGTAGCGCTGCCCAGTAGGTCGGGAATCCCTTCCCGACATCATTGTCGGCAAAGGATGGCCGACCTACCAGCTTATTTTGGCCTGCATTCCGGGGGTGTGCGTGCCGAGTTCCCGTTTCACCCCGCTATACTGTGGTGAAAAACGCTCAAGGCATCGCACGAAATTCTGCCGGCCTTGGAAGCCGCTCCGGGACGCGCTCGTCAGAACGTCAGGGTCACCCCCACGTAAGCCGAGCGCCCCATGCCGGGCAGGGCGGTGCCATAGACAAACGGGCGCGCACCGAGATAGGCGCCGCCCAGAGGCAAGTCGTAGTTCTTGTCGAGCAGGTTGTCGAGGCCGGCGTCGATGCGGACATGCTTCCATTCGTAGCCGGTGCGCAGGTTGACCAAAGCGTAGCCGCCCGTCTTGAGTTCGTTCCTGACGTCCGCCACATCGGTTTTGGACGCCACCAATTGGAGTTCGACGGCGTTGTTCCAGCCGCCCCATTGGTGGTCGACGGTCAGTTTGCCGTTGACCGGCATCATGTGATAGAGGTTGTCGCCGGTATCCAGATTTTCGCCGCGGACATAACCCAGCACGCCCCGGCCGGTAAAGCGCCCGAATCGGGTGTCGCCCAGGAGCGCCTTGCCGGAGAAATCGACGCCGTAGAGTTGAGCGTCATGGTTGGCGAACTTGAGGAACACGAAGCCGTCGGTCGCCGCCAGATTGGCCGCCGTGCACGGCGTGCCGGCGGTCACCGGACAGCGGTCCGCGTCGATGTAATCTTCGACATAGGTGTAATAAGGCGTGATCCTGACGTCCCATTCCTGTTGCTGCGCGTCATGCCAACCGAACGTGGCGCTTATGGTATGCGCTACTTCCGGCTCCAGATCCGGGTCGCCGACATAGCCGTTGCCGTCGCCGAACCAGCCGTTCATGTACATGGCCATGCTGCCCAAACCCCAGGCATAACGTTCATAAAGGTTAGGGGAGCGATTCTTGCGCGCGTAGCCCGCTTCGAAATGGCTGGTGTCGTTCGGCGTGTAGCGCACCAGGGCGGTCACGTCGAAGTTGTCGTCGGTACGGTCGCGGCTTCTGGCGTTGAAGGTGCCGGCCGCCCGCTGGTCGGCGCGCTGCATCATCGACGTCGAGGAGTAAGGCTGCACGGTGTCGGCATTCATGCTCACGTGATCGTGGCGCAGTCCGAGCAGCGAACTCCATTCCTCGCTCCAGCGGGCGTCCCATTCGGCAAATGTGCCGATGCGGTCGCGTTCGCCGTTGCGGACGTTCCAGAAGATGTCGGGTTCCATCATCATGCTGCCGGCGACCGGCGGCCACCAGTCGTCCAGTTCGTTGCGATGATATTCGTTGCCGATGCGCAGGGTATCCCGATCCGATAGCGGTATTTCCGCCTTGATCTGGTAGCCGAGATTGTTGCCTTTCGTCTTCATGGGCATGTCGCCGGGCCTTTTGTCCTCCAGGAAGTTCATCTCGTGCTCGGTGTGCTCGTAGTAAAACCGGGTTTCCAGATCGCCCCAGCCGAATTTCCCCTTGTACCGGACATTGCCGAAGGTGCTGTCGTTGTCGACCATGTCCATGCGGGCATTGGGAAAGCCCTGGCGCGGAATGTTCTGCTGCCCGGCGTTGACGACGAGCAGATGATCGTCGTTGCCGAGCGCCAGGGTCATCGAGTGGTTCTGGGCCTCGTACTGGCTGGATTTGACCTCGAAGCCGCCGCCCGCCTTGTAGTTGTCGCTCTCGGTGTGGGAACCGGTATAGGACAAGGCCATGTGCTCGCCCGCCGCGTTGAGCGTCACGCTGCCGCCGAAGGCTTCGCCGTTGGTGCGATAGAACGAGGAAATACTGCCCCCGAATATCGCCCCTTCCTCGGCCGTGGCGAAACGGGGAGTGATGGAATCGAGGATGATGGTTCCGCCGAGGCTGTCGCCGCCGAGACTGACCGGCGTGATGCCCGCCACGACCGTCGCCTGTTCCACGTTGCGCAAATCGATATAGGACAGGGGCGGATTCATGTGGTTGGCACAGGCGGAGGTGATTGACATGCCGTTGATCTGTACCTTGACCCGGTCGTCGTTGAGGCCGTGAATCACCGGGAGACTGGATAATCCGCCCGAACCATAGCGGCTGAATCCCGGCACGTCGTCGAAAAGCGCAGCGGTATCGCTGGTGTAAGACTGCTTCCTGGCTATGGTCTTGCCGGTCAGTTCGCTGGTGTTCAGCGACTTGAAATTCGGTGTCCACGATTCGGTCACGAGAATTTTTTCGAGTCGCACGGCATCGCCGCTTTGGCTTTCCGTCTTGTCGGCGGCGAATGCCGAGATCGCGCAGGAAAATGACAGGGCGCCGGTCAGCGCCTTCGTCAATCGTTCGTTAAACACAGTCTTTTTCACGCATAACCTCATCTAAGTACACACAAGAGAATCGGACGGCGGGCGCCGACGCGGAGCGTTATGGCAAAGACTGCACCACATTAAAACATTATCGTATTATCAAATGTTTAAGGATTATTTCCCCAATTTTGGCGCTGTAGTGTGTGGTAAATGCCTCGCTTTTGTGAGGGATATCGCTCACTTTTGGCGACTTAAGGAAGGCAAGATTTGGTAGATGCTTGAATTTCCGCCACGAGTTACGGCTAAGGCGATGCAGCCCAGAACCAAATCTTGCGGCCGGCACGGGGGCGGATGTGGCAAATACCGCGGTCGGTCGGCGATTCGCCAGAGCGTTGACGAAGCGCTGAAGCGTTTGTCGCAGCAGGGGTGTTCTGCATGGGTTGGAAAGCAGCCTTCATGGCGGGTTCCTGCGCCGAAAAAATATAGACGCGAGTCAGCTGTCGCAGATTGGTATCATTTGCCGACGAAACCGTAGTACCCGGAAGCGTTGCGACGGCGGCAGCCGTTTGCGTTTGAAAGCGATTTCCGATCTACTTTCGTACCCTGCGCGCGAGATGTGCGCCATTCGCCCCGGTGCTCTGTGCTATTTCCCGTGTGCCACCGGGCGTTTTGTCCAGGGCGCACGAACCGAACTCGCCGTGCTCATCAAACCGAGTGCGGCAAATCAATCGTTTAAACCAATGGCACGCTTTCTGTTATCAAAGTCTCGCCGGTGCTGATCCGACCAACCAAGTAAACCGCACATGATCGCGTCGAACCAACCGCTACACCGCTTTTTCAAGGCGCGCCGCCGGATGACTCTGGCCGAGCGCGCGGCCGTACTGGTCATCGTCTCGGTATCGATAGGCGTGGTGATGTCGCTCGTGCGCGGCGACGATTTCGCGGCCGAATGCGCTGTCACCGACGCCAGCCTGGGCGCCATCCGCACGGCGATTCTGGGCGGACGGGCCGGCCTTGGGGGATACCGTGCCGACGTCGGCGAGATTCCGCGCTCGATCCGCGACCTGTTCGACCCGGCGTCATTGCCGCCGCATCTTCGGACCTTCGATCCTGCGAGCGGGCGCGGCTGGCGCGGCCCGTACCTGACGGATGGCGTGCGGATCGACGTCCGCAAGGCCCATTGCAGCTTTTCCGACGCGAGCTGCAACAGCGGCCGTTTCATCAACGGTTTGGCCAACGGCGACACGGGCGTTCTCGACGGATTCGGACGCCATGCGCCCGAATGCACAAATTCGGACGCCGAGCGCTATTGCAGAAATCCGATCCTGCTCCAGATTCCCTGCGACGATCTGAACCGCAACGGCGTCTGCGGCGATAGCGATGATATGTGGCTGCCGGGCAATGCACGGCTCGTTTCGGCGGGACCCAACGGGGAACTGGAGACCGCTCTGGCGGACTACAGCGCGGGCCGCCGCGGCGACGACCGGGTGCTGTATCTGCTCATGGGCGATCCCGGCGGCGGCAACCGACCATGCAAATGATGCCGGCCGATTCTCTCCCGATACCGCTGGATGGCACTCAAGGAATGTTGGCTGAATCGACGGCGGTGGTCGGCCTGCGGTGAGGGGCGATGGTTTTCCGGCCGCTCGAACGAGCCTCGGAAATCTTCTTCCCCGCTCGTGCATTCGAAATTCTTATGATTTCCATAATAAAAACAAGGCATTGCCCAGCTGGTCTTGGCATTCGGTTTCTGTAGAATAGGAATTCTCCATTCGGATAAATCGGTTCCGATCTACGAGAAACCACATGATTCGGAAAATTCTCATCGCCAACCGCGGCGAAATCGCGGTGCGCATCATTCGCGCCTGCGCCGAAATGGATATTCGCTCGGTGGCCATTTTTTCCGAGGCCGACCGTTTCGCGCTCCACGTGAAAAAAGCGGACGAAGCCTACTGCATCGGTTCGGAAGAACTGGCCGGCTATCTGAATCCCCACCGCATCGTCAACCTGGCCGTGGAAACCGGCTGCGACGCCGTGCATCCGGGCTACGGCTTTCTGTCGGAAAACCCGGAACTGGCCGCCGCCTGCGCGGCGCGCGGCATTGTTTTCATCGGTCCGGACGCCGACACCATCCGGCGCATGGGCGACAAAACCGTGGCCCGCGAGACCATGATCCGCGCCGGCGTGCCGGTAACGCCGGGCAGCGAGGGCAACGTCGACAGTCTCGATCGGGCGCTGAAGGAAGCCGAACGCATCGGTTATCCGGTCATGCTCAAGGCGACTTCGGGCGGCGGCGGGCGCGGCATCCGGCGCTGCGATACGCCCCAAGAGCTCCGCCAGAATTACGAAAGGGTCATTTCCGAGGCCACCAAGGCGTTCGGCAACGCCGAAGTGTTTCTGGAAAAGTGCATCGAGCGGCCCCGCCATATCGAGGTGCAGGTGCTGGGCGATCACCACGGCAACGTGGTCCATCTGTACGAGCGCGACTGCTCGATTCAGCGCCGCAATCAGAAGCTCATCGAAATCGCGCCCTCGCCCCAGCTCACGCCGGAACAGCGGGAGTACGTGGGCCAGCTCGGGGTGCGCGCCGCCCGCGCCGCGAATTACCGGAACGCCGGGACGGTGGAATTTTTGCTCACAGAGCAGGGCGAATTTTATTTCATGGAGATGAACACGCGAGTGCAGGTGGAGCACACCATTACCGAGGAAATCACCGGTTTCGATATCGTGCAGAAGCAAATCCGCATCGCCAGCGGCGAACCTTTGCCTTTCCGCCAGGAAGACGTGAAGGTCGCCGGCTATGCCATGCAATTCCGAGTCAACGCCGAAGACCCGAAAAACGATTTTCTGCCGAGCTACGGCCGCATCACGCGTTATTACGCGCCCGGCGGTCCCGGCGTCCGCATCGACACCGCCATTTATACCGGTTACGAAATCCCACCCTATTACGATTCGCTGTGCGCCAAGGTCATCGTGCGCGGCCGCACCTGGACTGAAGTGCTGGCCCGCGGCCGTCGGGTGCTCGGCGATATGGCCATCAGCGGGGTGAGGACTACGATGCCGTTCTACCGGGAAATCCTCGATCATCCCGATTTCATCGCCGGGCGCTTCGACACCGGATTTCTGCAGGATCATCCCGAACTCCTGAATTATTCACTGAAACGCAGCCACGACGACGCGGCTTTGGCCGTCGCGGCCGCCATCGCCGCCCACGTGGGGCTTTGAAACCATCATGAGCAAGGTCTACATCACCGACACCGTATTGCGCGACGCCCATCAGTCCTTGATCGCGACGCGCCTTCGCACCGAGGACATGCTGCCCATCTGCGACAAGCTGGACCGGGTCGGCTATTGGTCGCTGGAAGTCTGGGGCGGCGCCACCTTCGACGCCTGCATGCGGTTTTTGAAGGAAGATCCGTGGGAACGGCTGAAGAAGCTCCGCCGCGCCTTGCCCCATACCCGCTTGCAGATGCTGCTGCGCGGTCAGAATCTTTTGGGCTACCGGCATTATTCCGACGACGTGGTGCGGGAGTTCGTCCGGCTTGCGGCGAAGGAAGGCATCGACGTATTCCGCATCTTCGACGCGCTCAACGACCTCCGCAATCTGGAGACCGCCATCCGGGCGGTGAAGGAGGCGGGCAAGCACGCCCAGGCCGCCATCTGTTATACCCTGAGCCCGGTCCACACCGTCGACCTTTATGTGGAGCAGGCCCAGGCCCTGGTCCGGATGGGCGCCGACAGCATCGCCATCAAGGACATGGCGGGACTCCTGACGCCCATGGCCACGGCGGAGCTGGTTTCGGCGCTCTCGGCCAGCCTGAGCGTGCCGCTGCATCTCCATTCCCACGCCACCTCAGGGCTGGCCGAAATGTGCGAACTCAAGGCGGTTGAGCACGGCTGCACCCACATCGACACGGCCATTTCGTCCTTCGCCGGCGGCACCAGCCATCCTCCGACAGAGAGTATGGTGGTCGCCTTGCGCGGCACCCGCCACGACACCGGCCTGGATCTGGAACTGTTGCAGGACATCGCCGCCTATTTCGCCGAGATCCGAAAAAAATACCGCCGGTTCGAGAGCGAATTCACCGGCGTCGATACCCGCGTTCAGATCAACCAGGTGCCGGGCGGGATGATGTCGAACCTCGCCAAGCAGTTGGAGGAGCAGGGCGCGCTCGACCGCATCCTCGACGTTTTCGACGAAATCCCGCGGGTGCGCCGCGACCTCGGCTATCCGCCCCTGGTGACACCGACCTCGCAAATCGTCGGCACTCAGGCGGTGCTGAACGTGGTCACCGGCGAGCGCTACAAGTCCATTACCAACGAGGTCAAACGTTATCTCCAGGGCGGTTACGGCCGCCCGCCGGCACCGGTCGATCCGGACCTCCAGCGCCGCGCCATCGGCCGCGAGCAACCGGTCGAATGCCGCCCCGCGGACCTTCTGCCGCCGGAACTGGACAACTTGCGCGCGGAGATCGGCGATCTGGCGGAGAGCGAAACCGATCTGATGATCTATGCGATGTTTCCGGAGGTCGCCCGGAAATTCCTTCAGGAGCGGCGCGAAGGCCGGCTCCAGCCGGAGCCTTTGGCTCCGCCGGAGGCGCCGTCCCAGCCGGCGGAGCGCGGCGACGTGCCCACCGAGTTCAAGGTGTTCGTTCACGGCGAGGCATACGATGTCCACATCACCGGCGCCAATTTCAACGATCCGCACCACCGGAGGTTCTACATCACCTTGGACGGCGTGCCTCAGGAAGTGGATCTCGAGGTGCTGAGCGGCTACCGGCGGAGCGTCACGCCAAGCGGGCGTCCCGTGCCGGGCAAACCGGGCGATGTGGTGACCGCGATGCCGGGCAATATCGTCGATATCCTGGTGCAGCCGGGGGACAAGGTGAGCGCGGGGCAGGGCGTTCTGGTCACCGAGGCGATGAAGATGGAAGCGGAAATCCAGGCCCCCGTCGGCGGCACGGTCGCCGCGATTCACGTCAAGAAAGGCGACCGGGTGAATCCCAACGAGGTCTTGATGGAGATCGAGCCTTAGCCTTACGGATTCGTCGACAACTTGTAGGTCGGCAATCCTTTGCCGACACAGGGGGCCGAACCCGGCCGAAGTTTGGAGATCGGCGACCCTTTCCCGGCAAATCCGGCACGTCGGCAAAGGATCGCCGACCTACGACTCTGAACCTGGGCGAAGGACGGCGACCGTTCTCGCCTGATGACAGGTCCGTACGTTTGCTTTCTTCCGGTATCATCTTCCCTTGAACTCAAATTCCCGACTTCGACATGAAAGCAACTGTCATCCCCGTCACGGCATTTCAGCAAAACTGCTCGCTCCTCTGGTGCGAGGAAACCATGGAAGGCGCCGTGGTCGATCCGGGCGGCGATCTCGATCGAATCCTCAAGACGGTCGAAGATGCCGGCGTGACGCTGGTCAAGATTTTGCTCACTCACGCCCATGTGGACCATGTGGGCGGCACGGCGGCTTTGGCCGGGCAGCTCGGAATTCCGATCGAAGGCCCGCAGAAGGAAGACCGGTTCTGGATCGATCTTTTGCCGAAGCAATGCGAGATGTTCGGTTTTCCGCCGGCAGCCACCTTCACCCCCGACCGCTGGCTGGAGGACGGCGATACGGTGGAGTTCGGGCATCAAACCCTCGAAGTGATACATTGCCCCGGTCATACGCCCGGCCACGTGGTCTTTTTCCACTCCGGCGAACGTCTCGCCATTGTCGGGGATGTGCTGTTCAAAGGCTCCATCGGCCGGACAGACTTTCCCGGGGGCGATTACGGCACGCTGGTGCGGTCCATCCGCGAGCGGCTTTTTCCCTTGGGCGACGATATCGTTTTCATTCCGGGCCACGGTCCCGCGTCCACCTTCGGCGACGAGCGCGGCACCAATCCGTTCGTGGGCGATGCCGCCCGGTAACCGGGTACATGAACCGGTCGATGGCCGGACGGCGAACGCAACGCTGATCCGCTTCGACCGGGTCTCGGTATCGGTACGCGGCAAGCCGATCCTGACCGATCTCAGCTTCACGCTGGGCGCGGGTGAAAAGGCCGTGCTCCGCGGCAGATCGGGCTCGGGCAAGAGCACGGTGCTCAAGACCTTGTTGGGACTTTATCCGCTGGCCGGGGGAAGAATTCTGTTCGACGATGAGCCGCTCGATCCGTCGGCCGTGCGAATCATCCGGCGCCGCGCAGCCTATATCGGGCAAGAGCCGATCCTCGGCGCCGAAACGGTACGCGAAGCCTTGATGTTGCCGTTTCAATTCGAGACGCATCGGGAAAATAAACCGTCCGAGCGTCGGTTGATCGATGCGCTGGCGCGTCTTCACCTGTCCCCGGATATTCTGGAGCAGGAATGCCGCCGCGTTTCAGGCGGCGAAAAGCAGCGCATCGCCATCGCGCGTGCCTTGTTGCTGGGGAAAAATCTCTATCTCCTGGACGAGGTGACCAGCGCCCTGGATGCCGAAAGCAAGCGGACGGTGCTGGACGTATTCGGCGATCCCGGTTTCACCGTGCTCTCCGTGGCCCATGATCCCGACTGGGACACGCGCTGCGATGTGGTTTTGGAACTGGACGGCGGGCGCCTGATCCGTACGCGTCGCGATGGAAACGCTTGATATCGCCCTGCCGCAAATGACGGTGCTTTACGGCGTCGTGCTGTTGCCGTGGCTGCTGCTCGGACTGATCGGACTGGGCTTGAGCGGGGCGATCGCGACCGGCATCCTCCGCATGAGCCTTCAATTGGCCTTGGTGGGCGTTTATCTGAAGACATTGTTCACGCTCAATAATCCCTGGCTGAACGGCCTTTGGGTTCTGGTGATGCTGGTAGTAGCCGATTGGTCGATTCTGAAGCGCGCCGGCTTGAAGCGGCGTTACTTCTTCGCCGCCACTTTCGCGGCGGTGACCGCCAGCGTCCTGTTTTCCACGGCGTATTTGTTGTTTTTGGTGATACGGCCGCCGCTCTATTACGACGCGCGCTATCTGGTTCCCCTCGCAGGCATGATTCTCGGCAATTGCCTGCAGGGAAATGTCATCGGACTGGAGCGCTTCTATACCGCACTCAAGAAAAACGAAAACGAGTACCAGACTTATCTGCTGCTCGGCGCCACCCGCTGGGAGGCGGTACGGCCCTATTTTCGCGAAGCCGTCAAAGCGGCGATCAACCCGACCCTGGCCAGCATGGCGACTTTGGGGCTGGTATCGCTGCCCGGCATGATGACCGGCCAGATCCTGGGCGGCAGCGAACCGTGGCTGGCGGTGAAATATCAGATTGCCATCATGCTGTGCATCTTTGCCAGCACCACCCTTGCCAGCATTCTCAACTTGGCACTTAGTCTGAATATCGCGTTCGATGAATTCGACGTGTTGAAGTCGGATATCGCCGAGGATGGCTAACAAGCGGCTCGATTTTTGGGGAGGCTTGATTCGCTCAGCCGAATTGCGGTAAAAGCAATCGAATAAGAGGATTATGCATGCTCGGAACCCTTGGAATGGACACCGTTTCGGGTAGAATTTATGGTTTCGAGTATGGTTCGCCAGCTCATAAACACGACAGGATGACCAGCATGGAGAAGGATGACCAAATTGCCGCAGGAAGATCGGCCGCTGCGGGCAAGGGCTTCAGCGACCACCTCCGGGTGTTTCGTAAGAACAATCCTACCCCGCCCTCCCGCGATTCATTCAGCACTTCGCGGCGCTTATCCAACAATAGCGCTGCTGCCATAGTCCCGAAGTCTAGTTTTCGCCAGCAAAACACGGACAGCGTTTCGGTGCCCACAGTCGTCCGGAGGGGCGGACGGCACAAGCGGCATGCCCGTCTGCTCATCGTCGAGGGCAGCGCCGAGATGCGCAGTTATTTCCAGCGATTTTTGGGCGATCGCTACGAGGTCCTGGTCGTAACCAACGGCACGGCAGCGCTTGATGCCGTTCTGAGTGATCCTCCCGACCTGGTGTTGGCCGACCTCAGGACCCTGCAGCGTGACGGTCCCGTGCTTTTGCACGCCTTGAAGGGCAACGCCAAGATTCACCACATCCCGGTGGTTCTGACCGCGGCGCGCTCGGAGGAAAAAACCTGTAGCGAAGAATTGAACGCCGGCGTGGACGATTATCTGATCAAGCCCCTCTCCGCGCGCCAGCTACTGGCCTGTGTAGCGACCCATATCGAGCTCAGAAACGTGCGCCGGGAGGCCGCTCAGGCGCTATCGGAAAGCGAGGCGAAATACAAGACGCTGCTCGATTCTCTCGATGATGGCGTATTCGTGGCTCACGACGGCCGTTTCGTCTTCGCGAATCCCGCGTTGTCGGCCTTGCTGGGTTATACGGGCGAGGACTGTATCGGCTTGTCGTTTCGATCGGTGATCGCGTCCGAAGATTTCGAATCGTGGAGCGAACTATTCATACAGAGCGGCTCCGAGGGACTTGAGTCTCCCTGGCGTCGCGAGGCGGCGTTCCTGCACCGGGACGGACGACGCATCTGCGTCGAACTTTGCGCGCGCCGCATACATTTCAATCGGCGTCCGGCAATACTGGGTATCGTGCGCGATATAACCGAACGCATGCAGGCCGAAGAAGCTCTTCGCGAGAGCGAAGAGCGTTTCCGCCGGGTGGTCGAACAGGCGCCGATCCCGATTTTCGTCCACGCCATGGACGGCCAGATCCTCGAAATCAGTTGTGCGGTCACCGAATTGACGGGGTGGACCCATGAGGACATTCCCGATGCGCGAGCCTGGTTTCTGAAGGGGCGACGGATTCCCGAGGAAGCGGTGGACAGCATTCTGGCGGAAACACAGCGGCGGTTTACCGAAGGCTCGATTGCGGAGCCCGAGGAGATTACGGTGTGGACCAAGAACGGCGAGCCGCGGCGCTGGCTGTTTTATGGGTCGGCTCCCATGCGTTTGCCCGATCGAAGGCCATTCCTTGCCTCCATGGCAATCGACGTGACCGATCACCGAAAGGCGGAACAGGCCTTGCGCGAGGCCGACCGCTTGAAGGACGAGTTCGTCGCCATGCTGGCCCATGAACTACGGAATCCGCTGGCGCCGATCCGGAATGCCGTGCAGGTGTTGCGCCAATTGGGGCTGACCGACCCCGAGCTGAAATGGACGCGTGACGTGATCGGCCGGCAGGTGGTCCAGATGAGCCGTTTGCTCGACGATCTGCTGGATATTTCCCGCATTACCCGCGGTACCATCGTGTTGAAAAAGACGGCGGTCGAAATCTCGACCGTAATCGATCGGGCGGTCGAAACCAGCCTGCCGTTGATCAAGTCCCGCCGGCACAAGCTGACTGTTGACTTGCCGCAGGAGCCGGTGCAAGTCGAGGGCGATCTGACGCGGCTTGTGCAGGTGATCGCCAATCTTCTGAATAACGCGGCCAAGTACACGGATGCCGGCGGGTGTATCGATCTGATCATCGAAAGCTCTGCGGACGAAGTGTTGATACGGGTGCGCGACAATGGCATGGGAATTCCCGTCGGACTTTTGCCGAATATATTCGAGTTGTTTACCCAGGGCAGCCGTTCGCTCGATCGTTCCCAGGGCGGGCTTGGGCTCGGGCTGGCACTGGTGCGGCGGCTGATAGAAATGCACGGGGGGAGAGTGTTAGCACAAAGCGCGGGGTCCGGCAGCGGTGCCGAGTTCATTGTGCATTTGCCGCGGATGGCGGCTGCGCCGACTCATGAAGGTTCGGGGTCGGCAGGCGGCGAATCCGCATCGAGTTTGGCTGGCGTTCGGGTTCTGGTGGTCGACGATAACGTCGATTCCGCGGAAAGCATGGCATTGCTGCTTAGCCTGGACGGACACGACGTGCGTACCGCCTTCGATGGCCCTGGCGCTCTCGCGGTCGCCGCGGAGTTCCAGCCGGAGGCAGTGCTGCTCGATATCGGATTGCCGGGAATGGACGGTTATGAAGTCGCGAAGCAAATGCGAGGGTTACCGGGATTGCAAAAGGCGCTGATGATCGCCGTTACGGGCTACGGCCAGGCAGACGATCGCGCCCGTTCGAAGGCCGCGGGTTTCGATCATCACTTGGTGAAACCGGTCGACCCTGAAATTTTGAGCGCGTTGCTGGCGACGCTGAGGCCCGACTGAGGCTCGGCGGACGGCTGCTTGTTTTTCGATAATGTGACGGTCTCGTGACAAGATACTTACGAGTTTGCGCGTATTTTCGGAGAGGGGGTATAGGCGTTTAAATGTAATTTCTTGGATTCGCTTATTTGGCTGCTTACCGGTCCGTTCATGAACGTTAGTGGGACAGTTCCGAAAAGGGGTAATTCCGGAAATGCATGCCAACAAGCGGAGCTCGGCGATCATGATTTTCGTTGGCAATCGATTCGGTCCAGCCGGTCGTTTCGATTGCGAAACCCACCTCTGGTGGGGCGTTATCCTGAGAAAGCGGGTTCTCTTCGCTATGGGCAAGAGGGCCCGTTTTTTTGTGGATCACAGTCGGTTCCTGCCGATTTGTGTCAACAACCTAGCTGCTCTGTGACGCATAGCCGCGGGCGCGACTCTCCTCGCTCTCGGCCGAGAAAGGATTGAGCGATGATGTCGATAGCCTTCGGAGCTTGAGTGGCAAGCCACGGTGCCGTCATGGTGGGTAGTCACCCTCCTGCCGGACACGAGGCGTCCAGAGTTGCCAAGGGAAAGTGGCTGTTATCCGGTTTGGCGGCGTAACGGAAACGTTGCGGTCCGCTTTACAAATCGGGTGGCGTTTAGGGAAAAAAGTGTTGGAGGCACTATGTTTAAGCTAAAGACATTCATCCCGCCAGCTGCCGTGCTGTCGCTGGGATTGGCGTGGGCGCCTGCCCATGCACAGACGTGGACGAGCGATATCATCGACTTCACGCTGGTGGAGGGTGATCTAGGCGCACTTGGAGACCCGGAAGTCGTTCGGGACGACACCGGCGTCAGTCTTAACTTCAATCCTGGCCCGTTGACATTCGACGCACTATCTGTCGGTGCTGGTCAGGCCGACAATGGCAATGGTATTGGTCAGGTCGATACCGAAATTGCCGGATTCACAATCAGAGCCACGGTTAAACCGGTTATACCTGATCAGACGATTACCGACGTGAGCTGGAGTCAGAATGGCGTTTATCAAGTAACCGGAGACGGCTCCTGGGTATCGGCTTTCTCATCTCTGCGGATTGTAGATCCGGAAACCCATCAATCCATCGGCGATACACAGGCCGAGACATTCTCCGCGTTCGGAGCTGACGACGGCACCAACGGAGGCCCTTGGGACTTGACTGCCAGTAACTCTGTGGCCGCTGACGCTGTCGAAATCGAGCTGACGATAAAAGACATTCTTGCGGCTTATGCGCCTGCGGACGGTTTTGCCTGGATCGAGAAAGACTTCGGCAGCTTGAGGATTGACGTAAGTCCAGGCGGCGCTGTCGCGCCGATTCCGGTGCCAGCCTCGGTCTGGCTACTGGGGTCTGCTTTGTCCGGCCTGATCATGATTGGTCGACGTCATTTAGGAACCGCTTCGGCGTAACCCAAAGTGATTCGCCCACTTGAACCGCGCTGCCGCCATATCGCGGCGGACGCCTTTCTGGCGGCAGCGCACTTTGCCGGAATCCACCGGCTTCCGAATCGGTCGTGCCGGGGCTTTTCGAAAGTGAACTTCCTCTTTGTGCGAAATCACGTACGAATTCATCCGTATTCTCGGTGAAAGTTAACCACGGTTTAATAGCAACCACTCGAGAGCAACCGTCGTCGGAGGTGAAAACCACGACACGGCATCGAGCCGGAGACAGGAGTTTCCGCTAGGAAGTTAGGATGTGGCGAAAGGAGTGAGGATGTCGCCAGGGACAGGGTGGTCCCGACGGGATTGGATGTTCCGTCCGACGTGAGTGATTCGGAACCTTCTGAACGGAGTCGGAATGTTCCGAATCTGATTGGAATGGCGGTCATGGAACGGTGATATCCGCCCTAGTGGAAAGGAGTCGATCGATGGGATGCGAGTTGAAATAGGGATGTTTCTTTTTTTTCGCCTGTCGAGGAGTGATTGCGAACGACGAAGGCGGGAGAAGCCCAGGTTCGCGAATGAGACGACGGCACCGATTGAGACGTGTTGACTAAGTGATTTTCGCGGAGGTGACTTATAAGGACGCAAGGCGGATCTTCGTGCCGGGCATAGGCGCAAGGAAATGTTCCGGACCGAAGAAAACATCAGCGATGTCAGCCGATAGCAAGCGTTCGAGAGTTTTCCTCCGACCGTAAGTGGTAAGCGGGCCGTAAGCCGGACCGCTGTAAGACTTCCCCAGAAGGCAGAACACCCCCATCCCCCCCCAAGCACTTTGTTCTGCCTTCTTTTTTTGCCTTAGCACAATCGAAAATGTCGTTCGGGTCGTAACTGTCGTTCGTCCGATTGTTTCCCTATCGCCCATATCCGCATGTGATCGGATACCGCCGATCCCGGCCGAAGGCGCGGCGCGTGATCTTGACGCCGGGCGGGGCCTGGCGACGCTTGTATTCGTTGCTGTCCACCATCTTCGCCACCCGCTTGACTTCGTGCTCGGGAAATCCGGCGGCGATGATTTCGTCCACCGATTTGTCGTGCTCCACGTACATTTCGAGGATCGGATCCAAAATCGAATAGGGCGGCAGCGAGTCCTCGTCCCTTTGGTCGGGCTTGAGTTCGGCGGAGGGCGGACGCTCGATTACCCGTTGCGGAATGACCGGCGAGAGGCTGTTGCGGTATTCCGCCAAGCGGTACACCAAAAGCTTGGGGACATCCTTCAACGGCGCGAATCCGCCGGCCATATCGCCGTACAGCGTGGCGTAGCCCACGCTCATTTCGCTTTTGTTGCCGGTCGTGAGGAGGATTTTCCTTTTCTTGTTGGAAAACGCCATGAGAATGACGCCCCGGCAACGCGCCTGGATGTTTTCCTCGGTAGTGTCGGGCGGCAAGCCGGCAAAGCTCTCCTCGAGCATGCCGAGGAAGGCATCGAAGGCCGGTTCGATGGGAATGATGTGATAGCGGCAGCCCAGGGCCTCGGCTTCCAAGCGGGCATCCTCGATGCTCATCGCCGCGGTGTAACGCGACGGCATCAAAACGCTTTCGACTTTATCGCCTCCCAAAGCGTCCGTGGCGAGAGCCAAGGTCAAGGCCGAGTCGATGCCGCCGGACAATCCGAGCACCGCGCCTTGGAAACGGTTTTTGCCGACATAATCGCGGATGCCGGTAACGAGAGCCTTGTAGATGCTTTCGATCTCGGTCAACGGTTCGGTAACGCCGTCGGCAATCGGCTCCACCGCGTCTCCGCAGGCAAAGTCGACGGGTAACAGCGCTTCCTCAAACTCCGGCGCGCGGAAGGTCACGGTTCCTTCCCGGTTCATCACGAATGACGCGCCGTCGAAGACCAGTTCGTCCTGCCCGCCGATCAAGTTGACATAAACCAGAGGGACATCGGTCACTGCGATGCGCTCGCGGGCGACTGCCTCTCGTTCCTTGATTTTATTGGCGTGATAGGGCGAAGCATTGATGTTCAGGATCAGCTTGGCGCCGGCTTGCGCGGCTTGCTCCACCGCACCGGGCAACCAAAGATCCTCGCAAATGGTAATCCCCACCGGCACACCCTGTAAGTCGAACACGCAGGGTTCGGATCCGGGCAGAAAATAACGTTTCTCGTCGAACACACCGTAATTGGGCAGGGCATGCTTGCGGTAGATCGCGTGAATCTTGCCGTCCCGCAGCACGGCGGCGCTGTTGTAAGGCATCCCGGTTCGGTTCTCCGGAAAACCCACGATGACGTCGATGCCGTGCACTTGCCCCGCTATTTCTTCGAGGATGCGCTCGGCCTGCGCCATGAAATCGCGGCGCAGGATCAGGTCTTCGGGCGGATAGCCCGCCAGGGCCAGTTCGGGGAAAACCACGGCATGAGCGCGGAGCCGGTCGCGGGCCTCGCTGGCGGTGTGCAGCACGCGGCTTGCATTGCCTCGAAGGTCGCCGACCAGAAAGTCGAGTTGAGCGATAGCGATACGAAGGTTCACGATTGTAGCGATTCAAATGTCTAAGGTAGTGCGGCTATTTTCGCCTGAAATCGCGGCGGGAACGAGCAAAAACGATGTCCGTGGCCTTCGCCCGTGAAATATAGGATCTGTGAATTTAAATGCCGCACTCGTGTCCGATCGAGTATTGCTGCGCCTGTTCGAGAGGCATATTCTTCAATCTGTAATCGAAGCCGAATGGCCCGATGATTCGCCGTCGATTTCAAGCGTGGGAAGAAATACTTCGCATCAGGTTTGCGGGCGACATACCCAAGCAGGGAGATTCTGTCATGACTCAACCACCCAACCTATACCACGGAGATCGCCAAGATCGTCTGATCCGTGAGCATGAGCACGACACCTATAAAATACGGCAAAAATTGCCGGAACCTACGGTTTGTCCGGAATGCCGAGCGGTTTATCACGACGGCCGGTGGCAATGGTCGGACGCGCCTGCTGGCGCGAACGAGTCGCTTTGTCCCGCCTGTCATCGTATCCACGATAAATGTCCGGCCGGATTTCTGACTTTGGCGGGCGAGTTTTTGGCTCAACACAAAGATGAGATTCTGCATCTCATCCGTAATGTGGAGGAAAGGGAGAAGGCCGAACACCCGCTGAAACGCATCATGGCCGTCGAGGAACAGAACGGCGGCATGCTGGTGACATTCACCAATCCCCAACTCGCCAGGGCGGCCGGGCAAGCCGTCCAGCACGCCTACAAGGGCGATCTCGATTTTTCCTATCAGGAGGAGGAGTATCTCCTTCGGGTGAATTGGTCACGTTGAGGTCCCCGCGATCCGCGATTGTCGGTGTGGCGAAGTATCGCCGACCGGCGGTTTCCGGGCTGCCTCATGGAGGCGCAAGGGGTACGGGCTTTTACGTCATGCTTTTCCGCCGAATCTGTGGATAACTACAGTTCTGGATCGGATTGAGGAGCGAGAGCATGCAACTGCCGTTACAAATTTCTTTTCGAAATATGGAGCCATCCGAGGCGATGGAAAAAGCCGTTCACGACCGCGCCGAGAAACTGGATCAGTTTTTCGAGCATATCATGTCCTGCCGGGTGATGGTCGAAGCACTTCATCGCCACCACCGGCAAGGCAATACCTACCATGTCAGAATCGATATCACCGTGCCGGGCGATGAACTGGTGGTCAGCCGCGATCCCGGCAAAGATCATGCGCACGAGGATGCTTACGTGGCGATCCGCGATGCCTTCGACGCCGCCCGCCGGCAATTGGAGGATTACGCCCGGCGCGTTCGGCAGGACATCAAGGCCCACGAGGTTATGCCGCATGGAAGCATTGCCCAAATCAACCCGGAGGGCGATTATGGGATGATCGAGACACCGGACGGGCGCCTGATTTATTTCCATCGGAACAGCGTGGTGCAAGGCGATTTCGACAAATTGGGCATCGGCGATACCGTCCGTTTCGTTGAAGAAATGGGCGAGCAGGGGCCTCAGGCGAGTTCGGTGGCCGTGGAGGGAAAACACCATGTTGTGGGTTAGGAAAGATTCGTCTGTTTCATCGAACAGCGCCCGCGCAATTCGGAGTTAAGGAGGGCGATATGCCGACCAATCCGCATGCTGATCGAATCAAGGCCATATTGGCCGACCTGGAACATGACACCCGGGTCAATCTGCACGACTATCCAATCCGTGTCGATGTCGAGGACGGTGCCATAGTCTTGGAGGGTATGGTCGGCGACATCGCGGCAAAACGGATTGCGCACGCCGCTGCGTATCGCCATGCGGACAATTCACCGGTCGTGGATCGATTGCGTGTCGCCGTGCCTCCCTCCGAGAGGGAGGGCGGGTTGCGCGACGAGATCATTAACCTATTGCAGCAGGAGCCGGTTTTCCGGGAATGCGGCCTCTATGTGCGCGAAAGCGACCGGCTCGACACGATTCGCATCGGTCGCAGCGAATGGCCCAATCGGACCGAAGGGGATTGGGGCGAGCAGCGCATCGAGATCGAGGTGCAGGATGGAACCGTCACGCTGTCGGGCACCGTGCTCAGCCTGTCTCATCGCCGCTTCGCAGAGGTGCTCGCGTGGTGGGCGGCCGGCTGCGAATCGGTCGTCAACTTGCTGCACGTCGTCCCTCCCGAGCAGGAAACCGATGGCGAGCTGGCAGATGCCGTGCTCATGGTGCTCGAAAAAGACCCGCTGGTTCATCAGCCGCAGATCCATATCACGGCCGAGCAGGGAACGGTAACGCTGGAAGGATATCTCGCCAGCGATGAAGAGAGGCGCCTGGCGGTGCTCGATGCGTGGTATGTCCCCGGCGTGCACGATGTGGTAGACCGCATTCAAGTCGCGGGGTGATTAAAGTCGTAAGTCGGCAATCCCTTGCCGACAAGCGTGCTGTTAACGTCGGGAAAGGATTCCCGACCTACTGAGTGACGCAGTGCGAAACGACTCTCCTCACGGCGCGGAATAACGCCGATTGGGGAGCAGTTGTCCGCCGCCCAGCCGAAATCCGTTATTCAAAGCTTGCCAAGTAAAATCCTGAGCCTCCGACGCAGCGGACTCGATGTCCCGGCCTCGGGCTAGCAAGGCGGCGACGGCGGATGCCAGGGTGCAGCCCGAGCCGTGATAGCTTCCCGGCAAGCGCGGCCAACGGTAAGTTGTCTTGCCGGAGCTGCGGTAAAGGCGATTGATGACTTCGTCATCCCCTTCATGGGTTCCCGTCAGCAAGACGTTCGGGCAGCCGAGTGCTAGCAGCGCGTCGGCGCAATCGTCCAGATCCTCCATTCCCGTCAATTTTCTGGCCTCGGGCGAATTCGGCGTCAGCACCGTCGCTCGTGGAAGCAGCGTCTCTATTAGCGCTTCGATCAGCGCCTCGTTTGCCAGGTTTGTTCCGCCTCCCGCCGCCAGAATCGGGTCCAAAACGACCGGAATGCCGCCAGCGGTCTTGAGTAGCTCGTCTACTGCATAAACGATGTCGACGCTTCCCAGAAGACCGATTTTGACGGCATCGACGGGCAGATCCCGAAGCACCGTGCGCGCTTGCTCCAGAAAGTCCCCGGACCTTTGCGGCAAGATTTTGCGGACGTTATGCGTGTCTTGAACGGTTAAAGCAGTCACCACCGAACAGGGATAACAGCCGAATCGGGAAACGGTCTCGATATCGGCCTGAATGCCGGCGCCGCCGGTGGGGTCGTGTCCCGACAAGCACAAGACAACGGGGAGCTGGGGTTTCATGGATGGCGTAAAGTTAGATCGCGATGCAGGCGCAGTTTCCCACGGCTGGCCGCATTCGGCTAGCCTGTCAGGCCCAAAGCGCCGTTGACAGTCTAAAAGCGCATCGGTACTTTAAGTTGTTTGGCCACGCGCCTACGCATTCCGCTTAAAAAAATACCCCCTACGCAAAGAGTCCTGGATGGAAGAATTTCAACGTATCAAGCGCCTGCCCCCCTACGTTTTCAATATCGTTAACGAACTCAAGGCCAAGGAGCGCGCCCAGGGTGTCGATATCATCGACTTCGGCATGGGTAATCCCGACCGGCCCACGCCACAGCATATCGTCGACAAACTGGTAGAGGTGGCGCAGAAAGGAACCGCCCACCGGTATTCCGTTTCCAAAGGCATTCCCCGTCTTCGCAAAGCCATCTGCGGATGGTATCGGCGCCGTTTCGGCGTGGATCTCGATCCCGACTCCCAGGCGATCGTCACCATCGGTTCTAAAGAGGGCCTGGCCCATCTGATGTTCGCCACCCTGGGGCCGGGCGATGCAGTGCTGGTGCCGAATCCGGCTTATCCCATCCATCCTTACGGCTGCGTTTTGGCGGGGGCTGATGTGCGCCACGTGCCGCTGGTGCCGGGCGTGGATTTCTTCGATGAATTGGAAAAAGCCATCAAGACCTCCTGGCCCAAGCCCAAGATGCTGATTCTGAACTTCCCCGGCAATCCGACCACCCAATGCGTGGAACTGGAGTTCTTCGAAAAGGTCGTCGAGCTGGCTCGGGAATACAAAATCTGGGTCGTGCACGACATCGCCTACGCGGACCTGGTGTTCGACGGCTATGCCGCGCCTTCCATCCTGCAGGTGCCCGGAGCCACCGACATCGCCGTCGAGTTCTTCACGCTCTCCAAGAGCTACAACATGCCCGGTTGGCGGGTGGGCTTCATGTGCGGCAACCGCGAACTGGTCGCGGCTTTGGGGCGCATCAAGTCCTATCTCGACTACGGCACGTTCACACCGATCCAGGTGGCCGCGATCGCCGCTTTGGAAGGTCCTCAGGACTGCGTCGCCGAGATCCGGGAGACCTACCGCGTACGCCGCGACGTCTTGTGCGCAGGGCTGGACAACATCGGCTGGACGGTCCAAAAACCCAAAGGCACCATGTTCGTTTGGGTGCCCATTCCGGAGCAGTACCGGCATCTGGGTTCCCTCGAGTTCGCCAAGAAACTGCTGCTGGACGCCCAGGTGGCGGTGTCTCCCGGCGTCGGTTTCGGCGAGTACGGGGACGATCACGTCCGCTTCAGCCTGATCGAGAACGAACACCGCACCCGCCAGGCGATCCGCGGCATACGACATATGATGCGCAAGGATAACTCGGTATAATTTCGGCATTTTTGTTGCTACACAGGAGAGCGTCTTGAAACCCGTAAATATCGGTTTGCTCGGTTTGGGCACGGTCGGGGGCGGCACGGTCAAGGTCCTCAAGCGGAACGCCGGCGAAATTACGCGCCGAGCCGGCCGGGAAATCCACATTAGCGTCGTAGCGGCTCGAGACCTCAACCGTTCCCGGATTTGCGACACTGCCGGCATCCGATTGACTACGGACCCGTACGAAGTCGTTACCGATCCCGAGGTAGACATCGTAGTGGAGCTGATCGGCGGTCTCGACCCGGCGAAAGATCTGGTAATGCGAGCGCTGGACGCCGGCAAGCACGTGGTCACCGCCAACAAGATGCTCATCGCCCTCCACGGCAACGAGATCTTCGCCAAGGCCAGCGAAAAAGGGCTGATGGTGGCTTTCGAAGCGGCCGTGGCCGGTGGGATTCCCATCATCAAGGCGGTGCGGGAAGGGCTTTCGGGCAACAAGGTGGAGTGGCTGGCCGGGATCATCAACGGCACCTGCAATTTCATCCTGACCGAGATGCGCGAAAAGGGGCGGGATTTTCAGGATGTGCTTAAGGAGGCGCAAGCGCTGGGTTATGCCGAATCCGATCCGACCTTCGACGTGGAGGGCATCGATGCCGCCCACAAGCTGACGATCCTGGCGTCCATCGCCTTCGGCATTCCTCTCCAGTTCGACAAGGTCTGGACCGAGGGCATCAGCAGCATCACGGCGCTCGACGTGGCCTACGCGGAAGCCTTGGGCTATCGCATCAAACTGCTCGGTATCGCCCGTCGCGCCGAAAAAGGCATAGAGCTGCGGGTGCATCCCACCTTGATTCCCGAGCGGCGCTTGATCGCCAACGTCAACGGCGTCATGAACGCCGTTCTGGTCAAGGGTGACGCCGTGGGCCCGACCCTGTTCTACGGCGCGGGCGCCGGGGCCGAGCCCACGGCCTCGTCGGTCGTGGCGGACATCATCGACGTGGTGCGCACATTGACCTCCGATCCCGAGAACCGGGTGCCGCATCTGGCCTTTCAGCCCGAGGCGATTTCCGACATTCCCATTTTGCCGATCGAGGATATCGAAACGGCCTACTATCTCCGCCTCAGCGCCGAGGACAAGCCGGGCGTTCTGGCCGACGTGACGCGCATTCTGGCCAATCACAATATCAGCATTGAGGCCGTTATCCAGAAGGAACCGCCGGAAGGCGAACGCCATCTGCCCGTCATCATGCTGACGCAGAAAGTCCAGGAGCGGAAGCTGAACGACGCCGTCCGGGAGATCGAAGCGCTGTCCGCCATCAGCGGACCGGTGAAGCGGATTCGGTTGGAAACACTGGGGTAACATTCCAATTCGAGGTATTACCCAATGGCACTCCGATATAAACGCAACCCGACCCAATGGGAAATTCGAGAGGCATATCTCCTCGGACGGAAACACAAGATGTTTGAGATTTTCGAGAAGCCACATGAAGGTAATCCATGTCCGCACGATGAAAGAGGATGGGCGTATTTGTACGGGTGGGATGATTATGGGCAGCGTTGGGATGAGCGACGCGGTGGCAAACCGCCAGCTAATTTTGATTTAGATGCCGAGAAGCAGCATTTTTACGGGCCACCAAATAACGTTCAGTCATCTTTGACTAAAGAATTGAAGGAACTGTTTCTTTCCGAAATCTCGTAGGAGGGGGTGGTGCAGCATATGTCAGCCTAATTTAGGCGAGGGAAACTGAACATTGCGGAAGATACTCTTGCTCGCCTCAGATCGACGAACTATGAACTTCGTGATGCTTCTCTATCTATGACAGGCGATATCGCAACGGCGCCAGAGGAAAATGATATGTCAGCGACAAACGATTTAATCAAGCAGGCATTGGCTCTGCCCCCCGGCGAACGAATCGAGTTGATCGAACAAGTCTTAAATAGTCTTGACCAGCCGGATGAGGCCATCGATAAATTGTGGGCCGAAGAGGCAGAAAGGCGTCTGGAAGACTATCGCTCCGGAAAAATGGAATCCGTCTCGATGGAAGATGTGATGGCGAAGTATTCCGTTAAATGAATGTCCGGTTTCTCGCTCCGGCACAGAAGGAATTGGACGAAGCCGTGGAATACTATGAATCGCAACTGCCCGGCTTAGGTATTCAGTTTTTGTCGGAAATTCGCGAAGCCGTCGAGAATGTCAAACGGTTTCCTCATGCTTGGCACCGCTTTAGCGAAAACACCCGGCGTTATCGGACGAAGCGTTTTCCCTACGGCATAATTTATCAGTTCTTGGACCACGAAATCCTGATTGTGGCTATTGCCCACCTGCATCGCGAGCCCGGTTACTGGTGCGATCGAGCAAAATAATCAAGTTTTTAAACAAATCGCTTAGAGACTCATCATGGCATATTCGACCCGCTATACCGGTCTTATCGAAAAATACCGCGACCGCCTGCCGGTAACCCCGGACACCCGGCCCATCAGCCTGTGCGAGGGCAACACGCCGCTGATCCAGTTGGTCAACATCCCGACGCTGATCGGCAAGGATGTGGATATTTACGTCAAGTTCGAAGGCTTGAATCCTACCGGCTCGTTCAAGGACCGCGGCATGACCATGGCCGTGACCCAGGCCGTGCATGAGGGCAGCCGGGCCATCATCTGCGCCTCCACCGGCAACACCTCGGCCGCCGCCGCCGCGTATGCCGCGCGTGCCGGCATCACCGCTTTCGTGCTGATCCCGGACGGCAAGATCGCCATGGGCAAGCTGGCCCAGGCCATGATCTACGGCGCCGAGGTCATTCAGATTAACGGCAATTTCGACGCCGGAATGCAGTTGGTCAAGGAGATCGCGGACCATGCGCCGGTGACCATCGTGAACTCGATCAATCCGTATCGCATCGAAGGGCAGAAAACGGCTGCTTTCGAAATCGTCGATACTCTCGGCCGCGCTCCGGATTATCACTGCCTGCCGGTCGGCAACGCCGGCAATATCACGGCTTATTGGAAGGGCTACAGCGAATACGCTCTCGGCACCGAAACCCACGCGCCGGTCACCGACAAACGGCCGATCATGTGCGGCTATCAGGCCGCGGGCGCCGCGCCCTTCGTCAGCGGCGAGTTCGTGGATCATCCCGAAACCGTTGCTACCGCCATTCGCATCGGTCATCCGCAGTCGTGGGACGGCGCCTGGCGAGCGCAGAAGGAATCGGACGGCTGGTTCGCGCCTTTTACCGACGAGGAAATCCTGGCGGCGCAGAGACTTTTGGCGGAAAAGGAAGGCATCTTCTGCGAACCGGCCTCGGCCACTTCCCTGGCAGGCGCGCTGCACGACATCAAGTCCGGCCGCATTCCCGAGGGCAGCACCATCGTCTGCACCCTCACCGGCAACGGCCTCAAGGACCCCGACACGGCCATCTCCCAGTGCACGGCCAAGCCGGTGACGGTAGATGCAACTTTGGATTCGGTGAAGCGGGCGATTTTGGAGGCGATGTAAGCGGAGCTTAGGGGCGTGGCGCTCTAGAAGTGCTTCATTTATACGATCAGAAAGCTAAGCCATTAATCATCAAGCGGCGCAGATTGCTCCGTTTGCCGAATTCTGCTCAAGCTGTCCTCTCCGCAGGTTTGGCTAAATTGCATAGCGCGACAGGAAGTCGCTGCTGGGCGTTGCCCGCTACTCGATTTCCTGAAGAGGTTGCACATTACTATGCTCGTCACAAGGCACTTGGCTCTCCAGGACCAAGACCAAAGCTTCGCACGGCTGTCAGCGCATCTTTCGCTGAGGAGCAAGCGCTAAGAGTCGATGCTGCCCTTAACTTTGCCGAAATAGGGGAGCGTGCTGATCCGCTGATTAAACCAATCCTGCTTTATTACTCCTGTGCTCATCTCTGTGGTGTGTATAGTCGAGCGTTTCTCGAGTGGGAGTGTGACAGCCGGAGCCATGGGCTGACCTGTAATCATAGGGCTGGTGATGTCCGGAATACTCAGCTCACTATTGCGAAAGCTGGATTGTTTCCGAGAGTCTCAACAACCTGTTTTCTGTTTACGGGACAGCCAAACTGTTTCTCTCCCTTGGTAACCTATTCTTGCCAACCGGTTGCCCATGTGGCCTCGGGAGAACTGCTGGCGAATTTCGGAAAGAATGAATTGGGAAGGCCAATTACCAAAATCACTTTAGATGAACTCGCGAACTTCGAGTTCGGGACGCGCCTGAAAGCGGTGCGTCAGTGGCATGGGTTCCATAAATATCGCGGCTTGCCCACGACAGCGTTTCTCCTCGATGTGTTAACCCTATTTCTTGGAAGCTCCTTGGCGCGATATGACATATTAGGTTGGAAGCAAATTTTGGAGGGAAAAGATAATTCCTATCGAATCCACTTCGAGGAAACATACGAGCGATTTTTGCAGTTCGGGATAGATTTTCTGCTGGCTATGCTTGAAAACCCTCTCCAAGATTTCAATCAACGTTTGATTCCCTCGTCGCCAAGTCCTTATTCAGCTGATGATGAATCTCGTTTTTCCCAAGATCCCAACTATCAGCTCTGAGGCAACGGACTCCATCTCTATTTTGATTGCCACAGATTGATGGCCGTTGCCGTTACTCTTAAGAATCGTAATAGGCAATTTAATTTTCCATGAACGAAACTTACGACGCCTCATCCATTGAAGTTCTTTCGGGACTAGACCCGGTGCGCAAGCGGCCGGGCATGTACACCGATACCGCGCGCCCGAATCACCTGGTCCAGGAAGTGGTCGACAACAGCGTCGACGAAGCCTTGGCGGGTTATGCGAAATCCATCGAAGTGCGGCTGCTGGCTGACGGCGGGGTGGAGGTCCGGGATGACGGCCGCGGCATGCCGGTGGATATTCACCCGGAACTCGGCGTATCCGGGGTGGAGGTGATCCTGACCAAGCTGCACGCGGGCGGAAAGTTTTCGAACAAGAATTACCGCTTCTCCGGGGGACTGCACGGGGTCGGCGTTTCGGTCGTGAATGCATTGTCCGACCGGCTCGAAGTCGAAGTGCGCCGGGGCGGGAAAATCTATGCGATGAGTTTCGCCCAAGGTGAAAAAACCTCCGAGCTGCGCGAAATCGGAACTACCGCCAAGCGCGATTCCGGCAGCACGGTCCGGTTCTGGCCCGAAGCCCGCTATTTCGATACGCCGCGCATCGCCGTTCCGCGCCTGAAAGCCTTGCTTCGCGCCAAGGCGGTGCTGTGTCCGGGGCTCAAAATCACTCTCAAGGACGAACAGGCCAACGAAGAGGAAGTATGGCACTACGAGAACGGACTTCCACAGTATCTGCTGGACCGCATCGGATCGAACGAGTGCGTCCCGGAAGAACCCTTCGTCGGCAATCTCGAAGGCCATCAGGAGGCCGCCGACTGGGCGGTGCTCTGGACGCCCGAGGCAGGCGAACCGGTCACGGAGAGCTACGTTAATCTGGTGCCGACGCCCCAGGGCGGTACCCACGTCAACGGACTCCGCACCGGACTGACCGAGGCGGTGCGGGAATTCTGCGAATTCCGTAATCTTCTGCCGCGCGGCATCAAGATCGCGCCGGAAGACGTCTGGGAGCGCTGCCATTACGTGCTTTCGGTCAAGATGCAGGAGCCTCAGTTTTCCGGCCAGACTAAGGAACGGCTCAGTTCCCGCGAATGCGCGGCGTTCGTGTCCGGGGTGGTTAAGGATGCGTTCAGCCTGTGGCTCAACCAGCATCCCGCCATCGGCGAGCGCATTGCCGAACTGGTGATCGAGAGCGCCCAAAAGCGGCTCAAGGCCAGCCGCCAAGTGACCCGCAAGAAAATCACGGCGGGGCCTGCTCTTCCTGGAAAACTCGCCGATTGCAGTTCCCAGGACATGCAGCTGACCGAGTTGTTCCTGGTGGAGGGCGATTCCGCCGGCGGTTCCGCGAAACAGGCGCGGGACAAGGAATACCAGGCGGTGATGCCCTTGCGCGGCAAGATTCTCAACACTTGGGAAGTGGATTCCGGCGGCGTGCTCGCGTCTCAGGAGGTGCACGACATCAGCGTGGCGATCGGCGTAGAGCCGGGTTCCGCCGATCTGAGCGGGCTGCGTTACGGCAAGATCTGCGTGCTGGCGGACGCCGATTCCGACGGCAACCACATCGCAACCTTGCTGTGCGCGCTGTTCGTCCGTCATTTCCGACCTTTAGTTTCGGCTGGGCACGTCTTCGTCGCCATGCCGCCCTTGTACCGGATCGACGTGGGCAAGAACGTTTATTACGCCCTGGACGAAGCGGAAAAAAAGGGCGTGCTCGACCGGATCGAGGCGGAAAAGATCAGGGGCAAGATTAACGTCCAGCGCTTCAAAGGCTTGGGCGAGATGAATCCGTCGCAGCTCCGCGAAACCACGATGAATCCCGACACCCGGCGGCTGGTTCAGCTGACCCTGGAAGAGCAGCAAGCGACCGACGAGCGCCTGGATATGCTCCTGGCCAAGAAGCGCGCCGCCGATCGCAAGGTTTGGCTCGAGGAAAAGGGCAATCTGGCGGAAGTCTGAGCCTATTTTCGAACAGTCAGGGTTTGATGATCCGCCGCGCGTTAATTCCTGCCGACACTCATCGGTTTACTGTCCGAGCTCCTGTAAGAGGCTGACCAGATCCTCGGCATGTTCCTCTTCTTTGGCCAGGACGCCTTCCATAAGGTTGCGGGTGGTGGGATCGTTATTCCCGAGATACTCGATGATCTCTCGGTAGCTGTCGATCGCGATACGCTCGGCTATCAGATCCTCCTTGATCATATCGATCAGCGACTCGCCCTCCACGTATTCGGAATGGCTTTTCGATTGCAATCCTTCCGGCGCCAAATCGGGCTCTCCACCCAATTGCACGATGCGTTGGGCAATGCTGTCCGCGTGCATCTGTTCCTCGTTGGCGTGCTCCAGGAACTCTTGGGCGACGCTTTGCGCATTGATGCCGGTCGCCATGAAATAGTGGCGCTTGTAACGGAGCACGCATACGATTTCCGTGGCCAGTGCTTCGTTGAGCAGTCGGATCACAACCTCTCGGTCGGCCTTGTATCCCGGAGTCACCGCGCCCTGCTCGATGTGCTGCCTTGCGCGTTCTCTTAACGTTTTGACGTCGGTCAAAAACGGTCGATCTCCCATAGCCGAATCTCCTTACTGGTGATGGACATCTTGCTGTCGACGCTTGGCAGGTCTTGACCCGCTATTCGTTAAGACAGCTGATCCTGCAAAAAAGTCGAACCAGTATCGAAGAGATGACGCCGGAATTGAGGGATCATCCTGCAAAAAGCCGAGAACTTCGGGTAACCGGCGCCAAGCTGCCGAGTCGTTGCCGGTATCCGGCCTTCAAGCCTCCAAGTGCTTGTACCTAAGCATTTTTTCACTATAATGTTTCCCTTCTTTTTGGGGCAGTCTTGCGACTGCCTTTTTATTTTGGGGAAGACGAGTGATGACCAGTCAGGTAATGCCGACTTATGCCCGGTTGCCGATAACGTTCGACCGGGGCGAGGGTGCATGGCTTTGGGACACGGAGGGCAAGCGCTATCTGGACGCCATTTCAGGGGTGGCAGTATGCAGCCTGGGTCATGCCCATCCAGCCGTTTCCCGTGCGATCTGCGAACAGGCGGGCAAATTGCTGCACACTTCGAACATTTACCGCATCGAGCTGCAAGAAGAGCTCGCCGGCGAACTGTGCCGCCTGAGCGGACTGGATAACGCCTTTTTCTGCAATTCCGGCGCCGAGGCGAACGAGGCGGCCATCAAGATCGCCCGCCGTTACGGGCATCATCGCGGCATCGATCGGCCCGCCGTGATCGTCATGGAGGGCAGCTTTCACGGCCGCACGCTCGCGACCTTGAGCGCCACCGGCAATCCCAAGGTGCAGGAGGGTTTCGAACCCCTGGTCGAAGGCTTCGTGCGAGTGCCGTACGGCAGCGTCGCGGCTGTCGAGGCCGTGGCCAACCCCAATGTCGTGGCGGTCCTGGTGGAACCGGTGCAGGGCGAGGGCGGCGTACGCGTTCCGGCTGACGATTTCCTGCCCGGCCTTCGCCGCATCTGCGATCAGCGCGGTTGGCTCTTGATGCTGGACGAGGTCCAGACCGGTATCGGCCGGACCGGCAAATGGTTCGCCTTCCAGCACCACGGCATCATGCCCGATGTCATGACCCTGGCCAAAGCCTTGGGCAACGGCGTACCGATCGGTGCCTGCCTCGCCAGAGGAATTGCGGCGGACATGTTGACCGCCGGCAAGCACGCGTCCACCTTCGGCGGCAATCCCCTGGCATGTAGCGCCGCACTGGCCGTATTGCGGACGATCTCCGAAAACCGCTTGGTGGAGCGTGCGGGAGAACTCGGCGAGCGTTTGTTGATCGGGATTCGCGACAAGCTGGCCGGCAATCCTCGTGTCGTGGATATCCGCGGGAAAGGGCTGATGATCGGCATCGAGCTCGATACCCCTTGCATCGATCTGGTCGCTCAGGCGCTGAGCCGCGGGTTTTTGATCAATGTTACGGCGGACCGAACGATACGCTTGTTGCCGCCGTTCGTTTTGAACGACGATGAAGAGAAGCTGTTAATCGAAGGGATCTCTGCTCTGGTCGCCGACTACACGGCCCATGGGGTCGGAGAACGCGTATGAAACCACGTCATTTGATTACTCTTTTGGATTTGAGCAGCGAGGAGTTCCGCGCGCTCATCCGACGGGCCATCGAGCTCAAGCACATGAAGAGCCCATACGAGCCGCTGAGAAACAAAGTGCTCGGGATGATGTTCGAGAAGTCCTCCACCCGCACCCGATTGTCGTTCGAGGTCGGCATGGTGCAGTTCGGCGGTGCCGCGATCTTTCTGTCGCCGCGGGATACCCAGTTGGGACGGGGCGAACCCATCGAAGACTCCGCCCGCGTCGTTTCGCGCATGGTCGATGGGGTCATGCTGCGTACCCATGCCCACGAAACGGTGGAAACTTTCGCGGCCTATTCGCGGGTGCCGGTCATCAACGGTCTCACGGATAGATTCCATCCGTGTCAGCTGCTCGCCGACATGCAGACCTATTTCGAGCACCGCGGCGACATTGCCGGCAAGACGGTGGCCTGGATCGGCGACGGCAACAATATGTGCCAGACCTATATTCACGCGGCAGGATTGCTCGATTTCAAGCTCCGGATTGCTTGCCCCGCAGGTTACGAGCCGGAATCGGCATTGATCGAATGGGCCGGCGATCGCGTGGAACTGCTGAGCGATCCGTCGGACGCAGCGCGCGGAGCGGATTTGGTGGTGACGGATGTTTGGGCAAGCATGGGGCAGGAATCCGAACAGGCGCAGCGCAGGAATGCCTTCCAAGGCTACCAAGTCGATTCGACTCTGATGGAACTGGCGGCTTCGGAGGCGCTATTCATGCATTGTCTCCCGGCCCATCGCGGCGAGGAGGTCAGCGCCGAAGTGCTGGAAGGCCCGCAAAGCGTGATCTGGGACGAGGCCGAGAACCGCTTGCATTCGCAAAAGGCGTTGCTGGAATTGCTGCTGGTAAAAAACTGACTTTTTATCCGGGACGCGGCGGCCGACACTGCGCCGCCGCCCGCGTTCAACGGAGGAGATGCCGCACCGCTTCGCGTTCGGCCAACAGCTCGGCTTCGGTTATCTTGAGTTTCTCCCGGCTGAACTCGCTGGTTTCCAAATTTTGTACGATCCGGTACTGTGCGTCCTCGATTTCGACCGGGTAGGAAAACATGAGGCCCGGTGCGATACCGTAACTGCCGTCGCTGAGGATAGTCATACTGGTCCAGTCCCCAGTCGGCGTGCCGAACAGCCAATTCCGCATATGGTCTAGCGCTGCGTTGGCGGCGGAAGCGGCACTCGATTTTCCGCGTGTTTGAATCACCACCGCGCCACGGTTCTGTACGGTCGGAATGAACTCCTTTTCGTACCAATCCCATTCGACCCTGTCGAGCGCCGGCTTTCCCTGAACCAGTGCATGATGCAAGTCCGGGTACTGCGTGGTCGAATGATTGCCCCAGATGATCACTTTCCGAATATCGCTCACCGAGCAACCGCAATGCAGGGCTAACTGGCTTACCGCCCGATTGTGGTCGAGCCGGGTCATGGCGGAAAAATTTTCCGGCGGAAGATCGGGGGCATTGTGCTGGGTGATCAAGGCATTGGTGTTGGCGGGATTGCCGACCACCAGCGTTTTGACGCTGCGTTTGGCGGCGGCATTGAGCGCCCGGCCCTGGATGGCGAAGATGTCCGCATTCACCCTCAAGAGATCCTTGCGCTCCATGCCGGGCCCCCGCGGTTTCGCGCCGATCAAGAAGGCGAGATCGGCATTTTCGAACGCCACATAAGGATCATCGGATACGATCACATCGTGGAGTAAGGGCGGGGCGCAATCGATGAGTTCCATCCTTACGCCGTCCAATCCGACGATGGCCTCCGGAATCTCGAGCAAATGCAATACGATGGGTTGATCGTCGCCCAGCAAGTCCCCTGCAATCAGCCGAAACAGCAATGCATAACTAATTTGCCCCGCCGCTCCCGTAACGGCGATATGCGCAGGCGTTTTCATGTGAATACCCTTTTTATAGTTGAGCATCGAGCCGCGGCACGAAGGCCGATAAGCATCTCCCTGCTTGAAAACCTCTCAGACATTAGACAGGGATACGGCGCGATTCGCCATTCCATTCTATCCATCGGCACTGCTCCGAATACCATTACGAGTCGGCAAACATTTTTCCTATCGTGTGCTGGATTTGTGGACGCGGCTACGGTCCCTGCAAAGCCGAACGGATTGCTCATCCTAACGGAGGAAAGTACCGCCTGGCGCAAAAGCTCGCGTGACGGAACTTTCAGCCGACCGTGAAGCCTTTTTCGGTGATTGCTTGCTTAACCGAGGCCAGGTCGGTTCTTGTTTCGTCGTAATCGATTTCGACCGTGCTGGCCGTGTGGGAAGCCTTGGCTGATGAAACGCCGACACAGGATTTAACGGCGTCCTGGACCTGATTTTCGCAGCCGCCGCACTTCATGCCCGTTACCTTCAAGACAATTTTAGCCATTGGTCATACTCAATCTGTGAAATCTGTGATTTTCGACACGGATTCGCGGGCCAGCCGCGATTGTGATCTCGCCAGTGCGACATCGTCTGAACTAAAAGCCGGTGGATTGCGCCGAAGTTCAAACAGGGCAATGCCGCTTCTAAAGCAGGCTTTGAACTTGATGCCATGTCCGGACGCCCAAGAATTATAAGTCTTGGCGTTGGAGCGAACCAGACATTCAATACCGGCTCGAACGGCATTTGAAGCAATAGTCCGTTTGACAGCCGATGTCCGATCGCTCGATGATTCGATATCGCTAGACATTATTTATTTGTGACTCCGAACAGCCAAAAAATTCCGCGTAGTTTTTAAGGCCGTTAATAATCGCCGACTTTGTCTCGGACGCCCGTCTGATATCGCAGGACCGGATTACAGCATGAAAACACAACACGCCGCGCTCCTTACCGATCTTTATCAGCTTACCATGCTGCAGGCCTATCATCGGGAGGGCATGTCCGGCACCGCGACCTTCGAACTGTTCGTACGGAAGATTCCGCCGAACCGAAATTTTCTGATTGCCGCCGGGCTGGAACAGCTTGTCGAATTCCTGGAAGACTTCGAGTTTTCCGACGAGGAGTGCGAGTGGCTCGGTACTTTGGATTACTTTACGCCCGAGTTTATCGACCATTTGTCCAAGCTTCGCTTCACCGGGGATGTTTATGCCATCCCGGAAGGAACGGTCTTTTTTCAGAACGAGCCGATCGTTCGGGTAACGGCGCCGATTGCCGAGGCCCAGATCATCGAGACCCGTTTGATCAATATCGTTCAGCTCCAGACCATGATCGCTTCGAAAGCGGCTAGATCGGCGCTCGCCGCGCCGGGAAAGCTTTTGGTGGATTTCGGACTGCGCCGCGCCCACGGCGCCGAGGCCGGTCTGATGGCCGCCCGAGCCGCTTATCTGGCCGGTTTCGACGGTACGTCGAATGTTCTGGCCGGAAAATTATTCGACATTCCGGTTTACGGCACCATGGCCCATTCCTACATCATGGCGCATGACGACGAGGTCGAAGCATTCGAGCGGTTTGCGGAAAGCCTGCCGGGCAACGTGCTGCTTCTGATCGATACCTACGACACGCTGGAAGCCGCCCGAAAAGTGGTTGCTTTGGCTCCCAGGCTGGCCGAAAGAAACATCCCCATAAAAGGGGTGCGTTTAGACAGCGGCGATATGGCGGAACTGGCTAAGGGGGTACGGTCGATTCTGGATGAGGGCGGGCTCACGGAGTGCAGCATTTTCGCCAGCGGCGATCTGGACGAGCACGAACTCCTGAGGATGCTCGAGGCAGGCGCTCCTATCGATGGATTCGGAGTCGGAACGCGTTTGACGACGTCCCAGGATATGCCGTACTTGAACTGCGCCTACAAGTTGCAGGAATATGCGGGGCGTCCCAGACGCAAGCGATCGAAAGGCAAGGAGAATTGGCCTGGGCGCAAGCAGGTGTACCGCCGTTACGACGATGAAGGCCACATGCTGCACGATGTGATGGCCGAGGAAAGCGAGTCTCAGATCGAAGGCGAACCGCTGCTTCGCCAGGTAATGGCCAAAGGCAAGCGCGTCGGTGCACAGGAGACGCTCGCTGTCATGCGGGAGCGGCTACGGGGACAATTGCAGCAATTGCCACCCGCCCTGAAAGCCATCGAAGATGGCGCGGCGTACACCGTTCTGATTTCCGATGGTCTGCAGCGTTTGGTGGAACGGATGGATAGCGCGGGTCTTTGAACGGGGTTGTTCGGTTTGCGTCAGCCAGGCTCACCGGCCCAATGGCCCACGGTTAATCTCGCGCCTCGGGACGGCGAATTGTATTTCGTCGAAGATTTCGTTTCTCGCCCGGAAGCGGATGCGCTTCATATCCTTTTGCGGCGGGATTTGGCTTGGCAGGAAGAAGACATCACGGTTTTCGGCAGGCGGGTGAGGGTACCGCGGTTGGTGTGCTGGTACGGGGACGCGGGCGCGGCTTACCGCTACTCCGGCGTGAGCCATGAACCGCTGCCTTGGAACGAAACCTTGTCGATGCTGAAGGACCGCGTTGAAAGGTTTTGCGGGCGGCGGTTCAACAGCGTGCTCGGCAATCTCTATCGAGACGGCCGGGACTCGATGGGCTGGCATGCCGACAAGGAGAAAGAGCTCGGATCGAACCCGTTCATCGCCTCTTTGAGTTTTGGCGCCGAACGGCTGTTCAGGCTTCGCCACAACAAGACCGGAGAAACCTTGGAAATCGTCTTGACCCACGGCAGTCTGCTGCTCATGGGCGGGCGTTTGCAGCATGGGTGGCGACATTCCGTGCCGAAAGCGCGGGAGCCTAAGACCGAACGCATTAATTTGACTTTCAGAACCATTTTTTCCTGAGTTGAGGAGTTCGATCCATGGGCGATGTCGTTAATTTCCGGCGGCCGAAGGCCTCGGAAAAGCACGCCGGCAAGACATTGTGCCGGAGCGGTTTTCACAAATGGATAGTGGTGCGGGAAAAGCCCTTTGACGTCAAGCAGGGCAAGCTGATTACCGTTTATCGGTGCGAACGCTGCGGCACCACGAAGAACGAGTCACGCTGATCAAGCCAAGTTTAGGGCTACGTCGAGTTTCTCCGTCGTCTCAAGCCTTATTAGCCGAAATCGATCGGCGAAACCAACAACTTGTCCACTCGATTCTTGTCCATGTCGACCACTTCGAAACGAAGGTGATTCCATTCGAAATGATCGGCCGCGCGCGGAACGTGACCGAGCTGCAGCATGACGAAGCCGCCTATCGTATGGAAATTGCCCGTGGCCTCGTCGGGTAGTTCCTCCAAGTCGAAGATCTGCTTGAATTTCGCGGTGCTCAGCATTCCGTCCAAAAGCCAGGAACCGTCGTTTCGCTGAATGGCTTCCGGTTCTTCTTCCCCTTCAGCCATAGGAATGTCGCCCACGATGGCTTCCATCACATCCTTGAGCGTGACCAGTCCGGCGACTTCGCCGTATTCGTCCACGACTAAAGCCATGGGCGTTTTCGAGCGCTTGAACTCCTCCAACAGTTGCATGGGATTGAGGGATTTCGGCACGTAGCGTGGCGTTTTGATCAGTCGGCCCAGGTCGATGGAATCGCCGAGGAGGGCTTTGGTCAGCAGATCCTTGGCCTGGACGAATCCTATGACGTTGTCGAGCCCGTCTTTGCAGACGGGGATTCTCGAATAGGGGCTGTCGATGATCTTTCGGCGGTTTTCCTCGAATGAATCCTTGATGTCCAGGTAATAGATATCCATCCGAGGCGTCATGATCGCCCCGACGCGAAGCACATCCAGGCGCAGGACGTTCGAAACCATCTCCTGTTCGGATTTATCGAACACGCCGGCTGCGGTGCCCTGATCGATCATGATCCTGATTTCCTTTTCGGTGATCAGCGGCTCCTCGGGCTGTCGCGCTCTAAACAGCCGCAGAATGAAGTCGGTCGATAGGCTCAGAATCTTGACCAGAGGATACGCCACCAGCGAAATGAAATTCATCGGCCGGGCGATAACCATGGCGATTTTCTCCGGCTTTTGCAGCGCTAGCCGCTTCGGAACCAACTCGCCGATGATCAGAGAAAAGTAAGTAATCCCGATGACCACCACGGCCAGCGATAGACCGCGGCTGTAAGGCGCAATTTCCGGAAACTGTTCGAGATATTCGGCTAGTTCGCCGGAAATGGCGGCTTCACCGAAAGCGCCCATGAGAATCCCGATCAAGGTGATGCCGACCTGAATCGTGGAAAGGAAATGAGAAGGTTCGTTGGCTAACTGGAGGGCGGCTTTAGCGCCGAAATGGCCTTCTTGGGCGGACTGTTGCAGGCGGATTTTCCGGGCGGAGACTATGGCCATTTCCGACATGGCGAATACGCCATTCAACAGAAAAAGAAAGACCAATATGAGAATTTCCATCAAAAGATAGCGGTTGTTTATCCGGTAAGCTAGAGTAGCGAATAAGAAAGGGCGATGCAAAAATGGTGTTTTGAAGCGCCGACAGTTGAAGAAGGGGAAAAGAAAACCGAAGGGGACATCTTGCGAACCCCACGCCATGTTGCCGATACGGCTTTCTCTTGCAACACTTTGACATGGGTTGTTGTCGAATGTTGCACGACCTATGGAAGGCAGCAGCTCGTCGCAAAGCCGTTGAAAAATGTCGTTAACGGTCTTATTTCAGAAACCGGCATGTCCGGCTTTGTTCTCTCTAGCGTGCCTGATATGTGAATCCAAGTTTGCGTTTATAAAGGAGGAAATGCTATGACCGACAAGCGAGAGAGTCAGACCAAAAAGTCCACCGGCAAAGAAGTGACGCAGCCGCAAGCGGGGCAATTCCTAAGCCCCTTGGACGAGCTCGAGCAATGGTTCGACGAGGTGCGGCGCAACTGGATGCAACCGTTCTTTTTTGGACGGGGCTGGCCGGAAAGAGAGTCCGTCTTCGGCGGGCGCGTGCCTAGAGTGGATGTGATCGACCGCGAACCGGAGTTGCTGGTCCGTGCGGAGTTGCCGGGGGTCAGCAAGGAAAACCTCGATGTCTCGCTGCAGGACAATACACTCAGCATTCGAGCCACGACCCGACGCGAGGAAGAGGAGGAAAAAGGCCAGTTCTACCGGCGCGAGCTGAGTCGGGGCGAATTTCAGCGGACCATCCGCCTGCCTTGCCCGGTGGAAGGGGATAAGGTCAAGGCGAATTTCAAAGATGGCGTGCTCGAGTTGACCATTCCCAAGGTGGCCACCTCCAAGCGTAAAAGCATTAAAGTCGAATAACCCATGAGGGGCCGTGGGACATGCCCCACGGCCTTTTTTATGGGCTGGACCAGCGCTGATGCGATCACCGTTTTCACCTCTCTACTTTTTGTTCTTTTTGGGCTTGCTGCTGTGGATTATCTTCAGTATCAAGCTGGGGCTGATTACCCTAACTTTCCAGAAACTCGGTTTGAATCCGGAATCGGCGCTGACGCTGTTGATTACCTCCTTACTCGGCAGCGCCATCAATCTGCCTTTGTTTACGCTGCGGGTATCCGCCGCGCCACCGCCGATTGAAAGAATAGGATACGGCTTGCTGCGCCGGCCGCCGGTGCCTTTTACCGGCCGCACTCAAGTCGCGGTAAACGTGGGCGGCTGTTTGGTGCCGGTGCTGTTCTCGCTGTACCTGGTCAACAGCTACAGTGTTCCGCCTTTGCAAATTATTGCGGCTACGGCTTTTGTCGCTTCGGTCAGCTACTTCATGAGCCGGCCCATTCCGGGCGTCGGCATCGGCATGCCGGTCTTGGTCGCTCCGCTCGCGGCGGCTCTGGCCGCCATTTTCCTGGGAGAGGAATATCGGGCTCCTCTCGCCTATATCTCGGGATCGTTGGGGGTCTTGATCGGTGCCGATCTCTTGCGCCTGAAGGATATTCGCCGAATGGCGGCTCCGATTGCATCCATCGGAGGCGCCGGCACTTTCGACGGCATTTTCATAACCGGCCTGGTGGCAGTGCTCTTGAGCTGAAGCGGCGACATTCTCGAATTGCGGTACCGGTTTTGGGCGGCCGATTACGGTGACAATGCTGACTCTTAAACTTCTATTCCTGCTAATGGCCGCTAACGGCGTTCCCATACTGATCAACAAGGGACTGGGCGAGCGTTTGGCATGGCCTATAGACGGCGGCGCGCATTTCGTCGACCGGCGGCCGCTGTTTGGCTCGTCCAAGACCTGGAGAGGGTTCATTGCTGCGATTCCGGTTACCGGACTGGCCGCCGCGGGGGTAGGATTTCCCTTCGAGCTGGGTCTTTGCATCGGCGCCACGGCGATGCTGGGCGATCTCTTTTCCAGCTTCATCAAGAGGCGTCTTGGTGTTCCGGCCAGTGGCATGGCATTAGGACTGGATCAAATTCCGGAGTCTTTGTTCCCTTTACTTGCAGTGCGTGTCGAGCTGGGTTTGGAGCTTATCCATGTGGCCGGTCTCGTCGCCGGCTTTACATTCCTGGAACTCGTGGTCTCGCGTATCCTTTTCCAGCTCCGGATACGCGAGCAGCCCTACTAGGTCGAGCGCAACTGATGCAGGGTTATCTCGGGCGGGCAGTTCAAACGCACATCCACGATGCTGACACCGCTGCCGGCTGATGTGTAACCCTGCAAGGAGTGGTAACGCCATGGTCCGTTGCAGAACGCTCTAGGGGCGTTTGCGTTGAGAATGATGGGAATGCCTCCGGGCAGGCAAATCTGGCCGCCGTGCGTGTGGCCGCTCAGCATCACGTCGAAATTGGCATAGGCCGCGTGCCGATACATCTCCGGCGAGTGCGAAAGCAGAATGGAAACCGACTCCTGTGGAATTTGATCGGTGGCTTTCTCGATGTTGTCGGCGCGGTAGTAGTGAGGGTCGTCGATGCCGGCGAGATAGATGGTCGCATCGCCGCGAGTTAGGGCGATAGACTCGTTCAACAGCATGTGGATTCCCAGGTTTTCCAGCCCAGGCGACATGCGGATGGTGTCATGATTGCCCAGGACGCCGTAGACCGGCCCCTTCAGAAACGGACGAACCTTTTGCATGGCCGTCAGCGTCGGTTCGTACGGACCATAGGTTTGTGCACGAAAATCGCCGGTCAGAACGCAGATGTCGTAGCCATCGACCCGGTTTACGGCGTCGATGAGCGTGTCGGGAATATCCTCCGAGATGTCCAGATGAAGATCGGTAATGTGCAGCAGAGTAAAACCGTCGAACGCCCGCGGGAGCCGTTCGAGCTTGATCTCGTTATGATGGATTTGGATGGTTCGGGCATTTTCGCGGCCTCGGTTGTGCAGCCACAAGAGTCGCAGGATATGGCGCATCAAGCCATGAACGGAATACCAATTTTCGATATGGAATAAAGTGCGTCCCTGGCCGAACACGCGAGCCTCGAAATCATGCTCTATGCCCAGTCTTTGGTTGAGGTGGCAGCGCCCCACCCGCCTTTCCAACCTTCGATAGGTCTCTGAATCGATGGGCGGACAACGGAGGTGGCCGAGGGGAATGGATTCTGACGCGAGCGCCGCGTCTCCGGCCGCCTTCAGCGGCGGAAAGGGAAAGCGCTGGCCCGGTGGCGTGGGCTGCATTCGCGTCAAGGCATCACATGATTCAAAAGCTTGGCCAGCTTGCCCACCGCATCGTACACGACCGGAACGGCATCGCCTATGCGGGACGGCTCCTTGACGGCTCTTTCGACCCGAGCCGCCGCTTGGTTCATGGCCTGAACCGCCTGCTGGTAAACCGGTGACGAGCTGCTGATGGTGATATTGACAAGGTCGATTTTCTGCTGAAACAGTTGATCAAGCAGTTCGTCCACCTGATCGGCTTCGGGCAGCTTTTTTTCGCTCAGGGTTTCCAAGGCGCGAATCGTGCGTTGCAGGTTCTGAATAAGACTTTCCATTTTTTTACACCTTCACGAGCGATTGTTTACAAACATTGAACGAAATCACACGGAGTTCGTCCAGAGCTTGTTGTATTCATTCTCTTGCCATATTCGTGTTAACTATTTTCGCTTAATCCGCCTCAATAAAAAAATACGCTAACAGAGCTTTCCATGAACATTGCAGCGATACAACAGGCTCTACGAGAGTTTGCCCGTGACAGAGACTGGGACCAATTCCACAGTCCGAAAAATCTCGCGATTGCGCTTTCCGTGGAGGCGGCGGAACTGCTGGAGCGTTTTCAATGGCTTAAGGATGATGAATCGCATCGTCTGGCCGAAAATCCCGAAGATTATCGCGCAGTGCGGGAGGAGATCGCCGACGTTCTGATTTATCTGCTGCGGCTGGCCGACCTCATGAGTATCGATTTGGAGGAGGCCGTGCAGGAAAAGATGCGGAAGAACGCTGAAAAGTATCCTGTCGAATTGGCCAAGGGAAACGCGGTGAAATACAATCGGCGCGACCAATAATCCCTCGCGGAGAACGGGTCTGTCATTTTTCGCCATTCGTTGCAGTCTGTGATGACAAAAACTTTACGCAATCAAGTGATCGCTTTGGCCGGCCTGTCCCAGGCGGTTTACCTCGTGCAGCACATCGCCAAGCGGGGAACGGCCGATCGCGAGGACATGGCGGCCAGCATCGGCAGCGTGCTCAAGATCGACTCGGGGGACGTGGTGGATGTTTACGGCGGTCTCCACTGCGTTATGACGGGGCTCAGGCAAATCGAAAAACAGTTGGGCGGTCCCGATGTCGTGGATCCGGAGCAGGCGCGCTACGCCTCGACGCTTATTTTTCTCGAACGCAAGCTGATGAAGCAGCCCCGCATGCTCGAAGCCATTCGTACAGGCATGGAAAAAGCCGCCGCCATTGCCGAAGAGCGGGGTGTTCTGGACGAGGAGGTGGTCGCAACGCTTGCCGAAACCTATCATCAGACCGTCAGCCAACTGAAGCCGCGGGTGATGGTGGCGGGCGAGCAGATGTATCTGTCCGATCCGGAGAACGGCAACAGAATCCGTGCGCTCTTGCTGGCCGGTATCCGCTCGGTGGTGCTGTGGCGAAAGTGCGGCGGCAGCCGATGGAAACTGCTGTTCCTTCGTCCGAAGCTGCAAAAGGAAGCGCAGCAGTTGCTCGAGTCGCTCAGTCGTACTTGAGATACCTGAAGCGCGGATCGTCCGGTGTGCCTTCCAGGATGCCGCCGGTTTTTGCGCCAGGCTGCCATTGCACGACCTCCTCGATCTTTTTCGCCAGAGCGAAATCCTTGTCCGTTACGCCTTTTGCCGTGTGAGTCATCAGCTTGACGATGACGAACGCATAAGACACGGTCAGATCGGGATGATGCCAGGCGGCCTCCGCGAGATGTCCGACCGTATTCACCACCATCAGGGTGGCTTTCCAGCTGTGGGTTCGGAATTTTCGGCGTATCCAGCCGTTTTCGTAATACCAATGCGGAAGCTCCTGCTTCAGGCGCTCTTCGATTTCTTCCTGGGAATAGGCCTTTTCTTCTTTTTTGGTCATGGTGAATACCTCCGGGCACGAGTGCTGACCAGTGACCCAGCTTGTGGTTCCCGAAACCTATTGTCAAGGCTCATACGGGTTCTGAGCAGTAACATCAGCGCCGTCATCCCCGTTGCATTGACCCGGTCATCGGCGAGATTTAACCTTGGCCTATCGATCTCTCGGAAACCGCTGGCTTTCTGCTGATCCGGAGCTCCGCGAGGGGAAGGAGAATACGATGGGTACACAAGGTCGAATTTTGGTGACCGGCGCGCTCGGCCAAATCGGTTCGGAGCTGATTCCGGCGTTGCGGACCCGATACGGAGACGGCCTCGTGGTGGCGGCCGATATTCGCATGCCCCCCGCCGGCGCGGGCGAAAGCGATAGCCTGTTCGAGCATCTCGACTGTACCCAGTTGCGCCAGATTCAGGACGTGGTGCGCCGTTACCGGATCGAGACCATTTATCATCTGGCGGCACTTCTTTCCGCCGTAGCCGAAGATCGGCCCCAGGTGGCCTGGAACGTCAATATGGGCGGTTTGTATCGTATGCTGGAAGTCGCCCGCCAGTACCGATGCGCCGTATTCTTTCCGAGTTCGATCGGCGCTTTCGGACCGACCACGCCGCGCGAAGACACGCCTCAAGACACCATCCAGCGTCCGACGACGATTTACGGCATCACCAAGCTTACCGGCGAATTGCTCTGCGACTACTATTTTCGCCGGTTCGGCGTCGATACCCGAGGCCTGCGCCTGCCGGGGATCATTTCCTATCGGACTCCGCCCGGCGGCGGAACCACCGATTACGCGGTGGAAATCTTCTACCAAGCGATCCGCTATCGTCATTACACCTGTTTTCTCCGGGCCGACACGCGTCTCGACATGATGTACATGCCCGATGCCGTTCGAGCCATGATGATGCTGATGGAAGCCGACGCCGCCGGGCTGAAACACCGCAATGCATTCAATGTGACCGCCATGAGTTTTACCCCTGGCGAATTGGCTGCCGAGATTCGGAAACATATTCCGGAATTTGCGATCGACTATGAGGTGGACCCGGTGCGTCAGGCGATTGCCGACTCCTGGCCCCAATCCCTGGACGACAGCGCGGCACGGACGGAGTGGGGCTGGACGCCACATTACGACATAACGCGTATGACGAGCGACATGCTCGAAAAGATTCGCGCAAAATTGCAGGGTGTATCTGCATAGGGACGGCAGCGGACTGCCTGAACGGATTGGAAAAGCTCCATGGAGCCCGGCTATCCCGGCTTTGATTCGCGTCCGATTGCCGTTTCCGGAATCAATTATTGAGCGACGAGGTGAACTATGGCCATGGACCGAATGGAGGCTTTGTTGAAGCAAGAGCTGGCGCAGCTGGACCGGTCCGGCGTGCGCAAGAGCCGGGAAACGATCATTACCGGCGTTCTGCCGCCGAGGGACGGGCACGGCATCCGTTATCTGCTGAAAGGAGAGGGAGACCATCCGTTTCTCCGCATGAACTCCAACGGCTATCTTGGGCTCGCGCATCACGCGGACGTGATGAGGGCGGAGGAGGAAGGCGTCCGGAATTACGGTGCGGGTCCCGGAGCCGTGCGCTTCATCAGCGGCACCTACGAGCCGCATGTGCGGCTGGAACAGCGTCTGGCCGAGTTCCACGGCCGCCAGGCGGCAATGCTGTTCAGCTCGGCTTACGCGGCGGTGATGGGCGTTTTGCCGACCCTGATAGGCCTCGAGACTGCGGTGATTAGCGACGAGTTGAACCACAACTGCATCATCAATGCGATCCGCCTGGCCCGGCCGAAGGAGAAGTTCGTTTACGAGCATTTGAACCTCGATCAGGCCGAGACGTTTTTACGGCAGGCGGCCGAGTCGTGCCGGCGGGGAATCATCGTGACCGACGGCATCTTCAGCATGCGGGGCGATCATGCTCCACTAAGGGAACTGATGGCGCTGGCCGAGACCTATGATGAAAAATTTGCCGAAGGGGTGTTCGTCGTCGTTGACGACTCCCATGGCGTCGGCGCTTTCGGGCAAACCGGCCGAGGCACCGAGGAGTATGCGGAGTGCGGGCCGGCGGATATTTTGATCGGTACCTTAGGAAAGGCTTTCGGCGTCAACGGGGGGTATGTCGTCGGCAGTTCGCTGCTGGTCGATTTTTTGCGCGAAAAAGCCCCGCTCTACATCTATTCGAACCCGATCACGCCGGGCGAAGCGGCCGCCGGCGCGAGAGCCGTGGAAATCGTGAGCGGTTCCGAGGGGCAGCAGCGGCTCGCGCGGCTGCGGGACTTGACGGCCAAGTTCCGGCAAGGTCTAACGGATTCGGGATTCGAGACGCTTCCCGGCGCGCATCCGATCGTCCCTTTGATGCTCAGGGATACCGAAAGGACCCGAAGCATGGTCCTTCATCTGCGCGAGCGGGGCATTCTGGCGACCGGGATCGTTTATCCGGTAGTGCCCCGCGGCGACGAAGAAATCCGGTTTCAGGTTTCCGCGGATCATACCGAGGCGGACCTAGACGAGGTCTTGGCGGCGCTGCGCGAGTTCAGGCGAACGAACGCCTCGTAATCGAACACCGGTTCCCGTGGCAAATCGGCCGGCAACCGTTTTCGAGCGCACGAGTCTTATGACTAAGCTTTCGCGTGAATATGCGGCGGGGCGCAAGTCGACAGGGCGACTTCGGGTTGTATATCATGTGCCCGGAGCGGCACGGAAATAAGGGGCTGAGCGCATATTCGGCCCCATCGACCCAAGCCTTACAGGGTCACAACACAACAACCAATGGACCGAACCACCAAGCAGAAGCCGGAAATTTGGACGAGCCGGACAGCATGCGCTGGACCAGGGCTTCGGTGGAGACTTTTTGGACTACTTACAGACTTGACACTTAATGGGAAAGACCTATGCAAGTACCACTAGAGATTACGTTTCGAGGCATTCCTCATTCCGACGCCGTTGAAACCCGCATTCGGGAGAAAGCCGCAAAACTGGAGCAATTCTGTGATCACATCATCAGCTGTAGAGTCGCCGTCGAGGCGGAGCATCATCATCAGCACCAGGGTAATCTCTATAAAGTCAGAATCGATTTGAGCGTTCCTCAGAAGCAGATCGTGGTCAGCCGCGACCATCACGACAAGCAGGCACATGAGGATGTGTACGTCGCGTTACGCGACGCGTTCGATGCCGCAAAGCGTCAGCTCGAGGAGCACGTCCGCATGCAGCGTGGCGAAATCAAGAACCATAAAATTTCGTCCACCGCCCTCTAATCGTTTAACCACACGACGGTCCGGGGCGTAACGAGATCTAATCGCTTCTTACGCCCCGCCGGTGTCCCGGTTCCCGCCAAAACCCCTTTCTCAGTTCCGCGCCTGTTTTATATCCGAGTGTCGTGACAGAGCGACATGTGCCGGCGGCGTCACGGGCTAATCGTTCTGTTCGCAGCAGATAGCGGAATCCGTCATGGGCTCCGTCGGGCTGATTACGACTCCGGTAATGGGATTGGGCCGATAAGTGGTACAACCCTTTAGTCCCATGTCGTAGGCCTGGCGGTACAGTGACTCCATATCGGAGAAAGGAAAGTTCTCGGGCAGGTAGACCGTTTTCGAAATGGCGTTGTCCACCGAACGTTGGATTGCGGCCTGCATACGTAAATGTGCGAGCGGCGACAATTCGAAGGTGGTGACAAAAGCCGGCGGCAGCGTGTGCTTCGAACGTTCGAGCTTCCACAACCGGACCGCATAGTTTTCGATGTCGTAGTTCTGAAGGCCTTCGGGAGTTAGGACGCGTCGTTGATAGCGCTCGGCAAATGCCGGTTCGAGCCCATTGGACACGTTGTTCGCGAGCAGACTAATGGAGCCGGTGGGCGCGACTGCCAGCAGATGGCTGTTCCGAATGCCGTGTTCGGAAATGCCGTTTCTGATGGCGCGCGGCAAGGCCCGAACAAATGGACTCTGTAGGTATTTGTCGCGATCCAAACACGGGAAAGAACCCTTTTCGCTCGCCAGTTCGATCGACGTCCGATATGCCGCGAGACACACGGTTCGCATGATTTTGTCGGCAAGCTGACACGCCTGTTCGTCGTCGTAGCGTACACCCAACATTATCAGGGCGTCTGCCAGCCCGGTAATTCCCAGACCGATACGCCGTTTATCGAGCGCTTCATTCCGCTGTTGCGGCAAGGGAAACCGGCTGACATTGATGACGTTGTCCAGCATGCGCACAGCCACGGCGGTAATCCGTTCGATGCCCGCGAAATCCAGAGCGGCGTGATCCTCGAACGGCCGCGATACGAAGCGGGTGAGATTGATGGAGCCCAAATCACAAGCGCCGTAAGGGGGCAAGGGGATTTCGCCGCAAGGATTGGTGGCCGATATGTGTTCGCAATACCAAAGATTGTTTTCCCGATTGATGCGGTCGATGAACAGAACGCCCGGTTCGGCATGTTCATAGGTGGACCGCATGATGGCATTCCACAGGTCGCGGGCTCTGATCACTCGAACGATGCGGCAGGGAACAGGGGTGTCGGTATGGGACCAGCGTCTCAGAACGATCTGTCCGGTACCGGCAGGGGTTCCCTCGGGATTGACGGGAAATACCAGCGGCCAATCCCGATCATGCTTCAGCGCGTCCATGAAATCATCCGTGATCAGTACGGAAAGATTGAAATTCCGTAGCTCGCCGAGGGTTCGTTTGGCACCGACAAAGGTTTCGATGTCCGGATGATCGCAGCGCAATGTACCCATCATGGCACCACGTCGGGCACCGGTCGAAAGAACCGTGGCACACATGCTGTCCCAAATGCGCATAAAAGATACCGGGCCGGAGGCGACGCCACCGCATCGGTGGGCGGGGATGCCGGACGGGCGCAGGGTGGAAAAGTCGTAACCGATGCCGCCTCCTTGCTGCATGGTGAGCGCCGCTTCCTTGAGAGCCGAGAAGATGCCTTCCATGGAATCTTCAATAGTGCCCATTACGAAACAGTTGAACAGCGTGACATCGTGTCGGCTGCCGGCTCCGGCCAGAATTCGCCCGCCCGGCAAGAACCGGAAGTCTTCCAAGGCTTCAAAAAAAGCGCGTTCCCAATGGGCGGAATTTTCGGGCTCGGCGCTGGCCAGGGCTCGCGCTACACGCCGCCAGGTATCCCTTACGCCAAAGTCGCGGCTCGCTTCGTCCGTGAGACGGTATTTCCAATTCCAGACCTCCCGTGACACGGGGTTTTCGAATACATCGGCGCGGTCCTGCATGAGACATCTCCGCTGCGTTTTGCGAGATCGTTGTGTCGGGATGAGCGGCGGGGGCAAGCTGGATGCCCGATTTCGCCGCGACATCCGACATTGTTCTTGCCTTAGACGCTTAATTCATGACTGTTTTCTCTGAAGGCTCTAAATCTTGCCAAACGATTTTGCTCCGGGACGCGAGATCGTGCCAGCTACGGCCTTGCGAATCGAACAAAACCCAGAGATAGCCGAGGCCTAGGCAGCCGAAGGATATCAAGCCGCAGAAGAAGCGAATCGAAGCCTGGCCCCAGGAGATGGAAGTGTCGGCTGTCGTGCACAGGCGAATTTTCCAGGAACGCATTCCGAGAGTTTGTCCGCCATGGGTCCAGAACCACCCGACAAACGCGAAGCTGACCGTCAATAGATATGCGCTATACAGCCCGTGGTTCGGTTGAAAGGCTTCTCCGTGATGAAGCGGCAGCAGGAGGACCGTTGCGGCGAAGAGTACCGCAACCAGCACGACCATGTCGTAAACGAGCGCCGCCAGGCGGCGCAGCAAGCCGGGTGAGTTGTGCTTCGGAGTCACAAAGGCGACTCAATCGGAGTCTTCGACGCGCGTCCCCGCCTTATGCGGAGTTCGTCGCAGCGGATGAAACATCAACTGCGGCGCTCGAAACATTTGGCTTGTGCATGGTTTTTGCATTAATCATTAACGAGCGGTTTTTCCGGAAGTTGGTACTAAATCACATTATCTCGCGCCGTCCGCATGTAAGCTGAACGTCGAACAGTTTCGACCGGCGAGATAGCAGGATGACCGTTCAGTGAACGCTTGGTTTATCGTCGTTACTCAACGACAAGAGTCTCTGAGTTTCGTTAGCCGCCGATTTGGCGCCAAAGAACATCGAGAGGTAGACCAGTAGCGCGACTAGCAGCATGGACAGGGTGATCGGTGGGCGTACCAGGGGCAAGAACAGCAGAACCAAAAAGTTCGCGATGAGAGCGCTGGTATGAATCGGGCAAGCAAGGAATACGTCGAGTCTGGGTTTAAACATGTATCTCCTCTTCCAAAATCTTTTGCAATCATGGATTCGTAGAGATGCAGAATCGTACATCCCCTTCGAGCTGGATCGCCATTCCGGTGGCAATCCGGGAATCCTTGAAGTCGGGCAGCCGGCAGCGAATAGTAGCATAAAGGCTATGCAGGCCGCGGCGTTGTTGCAAAAGGGGATAATCGAACTGATCGTCAAGCGGTTTTCCTTCTACGCCTTGTTGACGATATGCTGGATATTGATCGCCGCTGCGGGATTGGCGTTCGCCGTTTTTCTCGACATTCAGCGGGAAACCCAGCGGTTTTCCGAGACGTCCGCCCTGATTCAAACGCAATTGGTTTCGCAAACGCGTCGCTATGTTGATGCGACACATGGACTGGCGGCATTCCTCAAGACCGAGGAGCCCATAAATCAGGAGAAGATCACTACCTACGCGCGCCTGATCTCGGACCAGGATGCCGGCATCTACTTCATGGGCACCGTTCCGAAGTTCGACAAGGAGACTTTGGAAGAATTCGTTGCCTTAAGGCTTCATGAGGGTGTCGCTTCTTCGGTACATCTTTTTTCCGATCGTAGGAATCGCCTGATTCGAGTTGCGGCTGTGGGCAAACCGTTCTTGTATGCTCCGAATTCCATTGCGCCGGACGCCGATGAGACGCGACCCTTGTCGGAGACCGATGTCGATTTGGTATCGGTACTCGGAAACGCCTTTCAGCGCGCTCTGAGGTCCGGAGAAATTGCCGCCAGTCGCTCGTTCCTGCTCAATAACGGCGATTGGGGTTATGCGCTCGTGGAGCCGGTAAGTTTAACAGGCGGCGTAAGTTTCGCCGTAGTGATATGCAGGGTGAAGGCTCTTTTCCATCTCCCTTCCGATTCCGTTGCGTTGGCGCTCACCCTGTTCGAGTCGGTGCACGCTGGAGCAAATCCGGGTGACAAGTTGATTCATAAGCAGGCTTCGCCGGCAACGCCCCTCGAATCCAGCTTGTTTCCCAAGCTGCTTTTTCGCAGCTCTTTCGGAGAGCCGGAGAAACACTTATCTCTCGAAATCGAACAACAATTGGGGTGGGCGAATCTTGATTGGAACCGGCTGAACCTGATTTTTGTGGGATCCTTGGCATGTCTCCTCATGTTTTTCAGTGTTGCCAGAATCTATGACCGCTATGAAAAACGTAAACTCGAGGAGGGCAACAGGCTATTTTTGTTGGCCAATTTCGATCCGTTGACCGGACTGCCCAATCGTCAGTTATTCATGGATCGGTTGGATCAATCGCTGGCCGAAGCTCACCGGTCGAGGCGGAAGGTGGCAGTGCTTTACCTCGATTTGGACGGATTTAAACAGGTCAACGACTATTACGGGCATCAGACCGGGGACAAGGTCTTGCAACGCGCCGCCCGCATTTTTCAGCATTCCGTTCGGGAAACGGATACCGTAGGCCGATTGGGAGGAGACGAATTCGTAGTGCTTCTGCAGAATATCGGAGACCGTTCCGGTGCGGAATCCGTGGCCAGGAAAATCAAGAAAGCGTTTTTCCAACCGTCCGTGGACGTCAATGGAACCAATAAGTTGATGCCGGTCTTAGGCGCTAGCGTGGGCATCGCCGTCTATCCTGAAGACGGCTCGACCACCGCCGAATTGCTGAGGGCAGCCGATCAAGCCATGTATCGGGACAAGGCCGTCGGCAAGAGCCAACAGAGTCCCACCCTTGTACTCAAATCTCTGGATTGTCATCCGGCGTCGTGGTGACGATCACTGCTTTTCCAACGCATCCCGTCGCAAGTACTTCCGGAGCGGCGTCAGAACGAAAGACTGATCGCCGCGTCCCCGGCGCGGCGCATTGAGCTCGTTTGCGTCCGGCTCCGGCGTTTTTTGGGGTCCATTCAGCTATCGCGATTTATACCGGCGACTTCGTTTCAGAACCGCGCAGGGACAAGCGGGTCCTAATCATTAGGAGCGGAAATCCTCCGATTACTGCTTTAAAGCATTGAATATTCATTGTGGATACGGAGGTCTGTCATGAAAACATCAATCATCATCACCGTGCTCGCACTGCTGGGTTCATCCTGGGCAGCGGCTGAGCAACAGCGAGTTCCGGGAACTCCCAACCCGGATGAAGCGACTGAAAGATCCCTGGACATTACCAACCAGCCGGCCGAGCCGCCGGCCCAGCGCCCGCCCGGCCAGCAGATCGAAAAGGACATACCGGCGACCAAGCATCAGGTCGAGGTCGAACGGGAAATCAAGAGCGAGCGTTTCAAAAAGCTGGACGAGAACCGCGACGGCCTGATTTCCGAAAGCGAAGGTCGCTCCGACAGCAAGTTAATGGAACGTTGGCGCGAAATGGACAGGAATCAGGATGGCCAATTGGATCCGGATGAGTTTTCGAAGTTCGAGCAGAACGAACCAGCCGAATAGCCGGCTGCGTAAATGCGGACTGGCGCATTGTCATTTCCACCTCGAAGACGCTATTGCCGATTCCTTCGGGGGCGCCGCAACTATCCCTGCCGCTTTCAACGGCTCACGGCTGCTCAGAAGGTGATCTTTCCTCGGGTCGCATCGGGTGTCGCTTTCGGCGGCACCCTCATTTCAAGCGGAGCATTGGCTATCCCGTCTTGCCAAGCATGGTCTTACGGAGATAGGCGAACGGTTTTGCCGATAGCGTGAATGGCCGAAGCGGCCGGGCCATTGCGGTAAAGCCGAGCGTCTTCAAGATTTTATGCGGGTCGCCTTGTGGAGTTTGAAGCAAGGCTTGATCGAGTCCGTGTATCGCTAAATAGCATGGATCGTCCGGGACGGACCCCAGGCTTAGCGGATTCAAGGTTCGTAGGGCAGGGCCGACCTTGGTTGGTACGCAACCGACAGCAAAACTGTTACGAGGTTCCGATTCAACCAGATCGCGGCTGCCGAGGGCATGATAGTCACCGCGGCCCATCAGCGGTTGACCGGGATATTCGGCATTTGAACAGCAAGACCAGCCGTCCTCCACCGTAAGAATGCAGAAGACCATAATGATCGGCTTTTCACATTCCGAAACGGCTTTTATCACCGGCTCCCCCTGTTCGAATGTCCTTTGTCTGACGATGCAGCGGTCGGTTTCCGTGAAGGAAAAATGCGAGTCAACGTCAAAGGATGTCGGGTACTTTGCACCGAACGAGATGCTCGACGGAACGGCCGGCTTAGCGGCGACGACGCCCGACAAAATCGAAACCGCTGCGGCGGCAGCGGCAATGCTGAGGGTTTTCATACGGTTCTTCCTTGAGATGGTTTCCGTCGCTCGTGTCTCGTTCGGAGTCCCGATCAGCTACCAAATTGTGCGTACAAGAAGATACCCGCATCAATTCGCGGCATAACATAAGTATGCTTCCATAGGTGTACAAACCTATACCGTCGGCTCGACTTACTCGACACCATTAAGTACCAATACGGTAGCGGGAACTGAATAAGCGGCGACTTTCTCGAAGGGGTTAGGTCGCCTGATGTGCCTTGCTGATACGGTTCCAGGCGGAAATTTCCCTCATGCTAAGGAGGCTGCCGACATGGACTATATCGATATTGCTCAGATCGTTGAAGAATGTACGCGAGCCGAAGCGTTGCAACGCCTGAAGGCGTCATTGGTCGAGAACGAACAACAAATTACCGATCCCGAACGGGGGCTGGTGGTTTGTCTCGATTGCGAGGCTCCTATTCCTTTGGAGCGCCTTGCGGCCAATCCCCGCGCGGTACGCTGCATCGATTGCCAACTGGAGTACGACCGCGAGCAGCAGAACGAGGCTCGGTTATATCCGAATTTCGATGACCGGGATAAGTGAGGTCTCGCACTTTGGTCCAGCATCTGTTCGGCGTAATTGCCCGCCGCTTTTGCGAAAACCGGTACGAGACCTGATCGAGTCTACCGTTTGCTCGCGATACGGTTGGTTTCGCCGATTTATTCGTGCTGCTCTGCAAGGCTCTCGCGCATCCAGAGCAGCAATGGGATTTGCCGGGTCGCTCGGTATCCGCGCGATACGGCAAAGATGTTTTCAAGGACCAAAATGGACCGAGTGTTATGTTGCCATCCGATTGTAGCGTCCAACTCATGGACATTGACGATTCGATATCCGCCGAAGACGCCATTTCGGTTCAGTCGCGAAAAGACGAATTTCTCGCGATGCTGGCTCATGAATTGCGCAATCCGTTGGCATCCATCCGTAACGCGGTCGAAGTGTTGCGCCGCTTGGACTTGCAAGAGCCAAGGGCGGAGTGGGCACGGGAGGTGGTGGACCGCCAGGCGGCTCAGTTGTCCCGAATGATCGACGACTTGCTCGACGTATCCAGGATTACCCGAGGGACGATTACGCTTCGCCCGGCCCCGCTCAATCTCGCTGCGATAATCGTTCGGGCCATCGAAGTCAATTTGCCGCTGATCAAGGCCCGTCGGCTCAAGCTCATCGTCGAATCGGGGCCGCTCGATCTCGATCTGGACGGTGATGAGGTGCGCCTTACCCAAGCCTTGGCCAATATTCTCAACAATGCCGCAAAATACAGTAACGAGGAGGGGCGGATTTGGCTCTCGGTGGAGATCGAATCGGGCCAAGCGGCCGTGCACGTCAAGGACGAGGGAATCGGCATACCTCCCGAGCTTTTGTCCCACATTTTCGATCTGTTTACTCAAGGGCCGAGGACATTGGACCGCACGCAAGGCGGCCTGGGGATAGGGCTTTCCGTGGTGCGACGCTTGATCGAAATGCATGGCGGGAAAGTGGAGGTTTCCAGCGAGGGCGAAGGACGCGGCACCGAGTTCGTCGTGTGGCTGCCGCTCCGAGGCGAACAAGGCCTTATTTCCGGTCGCGATCCTCACGATTCTCCGGCGACCTGGTCCCGGCTAAACTTTTTGGCAACGTAGTGATCAACCGCCTGAGGCTATGGTTGCTTTCCTAAGCTCAAGCCGGACGTTGTCCGGCTTTTTTCGTCGTTCGATCGCGGGTTAAAGCCCGCTCCCACTCATAATTCCATTCGGCATTCGAGTGAACACTCATCGTAGGGTGGGTTAGCCCTTCGACAGGCTCAGGACGGGCCCCTCGGCTCCGCTCGGGACAGGCCCTTCGACAAGCCTGTCCTGAGCATCGTCGAAGGGCTCAGGACAGGCTCCGCGTAACCCATCGATTCAAGGTCGCTCGATGGGTTTCGCTTCGCTCTACCCATCCTACAAGAATGAATTCCTCGGAAAGCGATTTGGAATAAGGCGCCTGCAATCAATCCATACGCGCCAACGGAAACGACGATAAGAAATGCCGCGGCGTCAAGCCATGCGGCTGATCGGCTTTAGTCCGAGGCGCCTGGCAAGGCGATGCAGATTGCCCCGGTCCAGTCCCAGGCGGCGAGCCGTTTCCGACCAATTGAAACGGCACTCGTCCAGCGTCTTGAGGATCAACTGCCGCTGAAAATCGTCCACCGCACGTGCAAGCGATATCGGGTTCGTTCCGAACGCCAAGCCGGTCTTGGCATCCACGCTCCAGTGGATTTCAGAGCCGATGTCCAAATCTTCGGGTTGCAAGGTCAACGAACGTCCCCGGTCCGCCGAGGCGCGCAGAGCGGCGCGGAGAACGACGTGCTCGAGTTCCCGTACGTTGCCGGGCCATGAATAGGCCCTCAGGGCTTCGATGGTCGCGGGCGCCAGGTTGGCGCGGTCCAAGCCCAGGCGCGTCCGCGCCTGATCCAGGAAATATCCGGCCAGCGGTGCAATATCCGTGAGCCGTTCCCGCAGCGGCGGTACGTTCAAAGGGTACACGCTGAGCCGATGATAGAGGTCGGCTCGGAACCGCCCCGCCTTCACCTCTTCGTCGAGCTGCCGATTGGTTGCGGCGATGATGCGGACGTCGGCCCGGTGGCTCTTGTCCGAGCCGAGCCGCTGGATCTCGCCGAATTGCAGGGCACGCAGCAGCTTCGCTTGGATAGCCAGGGGCAGTTCGCCGACTTCGTCCAGAAACAAAGTGCCTCCCTCCGCCAACTCGAATTTGCCGGCCCGATCGGTATGGGCGCCGGTGAAAGCGCCGCGGACATGTCCGAACAGTTCGCTTTCGGCCAAGGACTCCGGCAGCGCGGCGCAGTTCACGTACACCAGGGGTTGGTCGGCCCGCAGCGATTGCGCGTGTATGACGCGAGCGACCACCTCCTTGCCCACCCCGGTTTCTCCCATCACCAGGACCGTCAGATCGGATCGGGCTACGATACCGATGTTGCGCCTCAGTTCCTGCAGCGCGGGGCTGTCGCCGAGTATCTGCCCGCGGCGCTGTAGGGCCTCGTTGACCAGTTCGCTGGTCACCAGTTCGCGGTGTCTAGCCAATCTTTCGAGCGCACTGATAAAGGATTCGTGACGCAGCGCCACCGTCGCGATGGCGGCAAAGGTCTGGAATATGTGGTCGTCTATGCCGTCGAATACGCCGGGTTTTAACGCATCCGCCGAGAGCACTCCGAGCAGGGTGTTCTCGTTATAAAGGCTACAGCCGATACAGGAATGGACGGGCAATCGGCCTCCGGCATCATTCAGCAATAGCGAATCGTAAGGATCGGGCCTAGGGTCGTCGGCCTCGAATCGGATCGGTGTTCTCGAACCGAGGATCGCCGCCAGCCGGGGATGTTGCTCCGGGGCGAATTGGCGTCCCATGACCTCGGGCGAAAGGCCCCGCGTCGCCACGGGCACGAGTACCCCGTCTTGGAAGCGCAACAGGGCGCAAGCGTGATTTCCCGTGACTTTGGCGAAAATTTCGAGAAATCCCTCGAGGCGCTCTTTCATCGAAAGATTCGCCGTCAGGCTCAAGACCGCTTCGCGAATCGCGCTCTCGGTCGTTCTTATCTTCGAGCGTTCGTTCATATTTCAAAGGTTCGTAGTCGAACATTCCCATAGAGGCGTAGTCGAATTAACCACAGTGCTGTCATAGTGACAGCAATGAGTTCTTGTGGCAATTGGCGCGTTATTTCCGAATGCACGGTTATTAACCCTGCCTCTAAATTAGGCCGGGTTAATCCGGGGCAGGGATGCCCACGCGCGGCGACAAGCCGCGTAAGCCCAGGCCGGGCGTGTGCCGGGCCTGGGCGGCGGCCCGAAATACCAGAAGGGTATTTACGGGCCTGATTAATGGATTCGAAGCTTTGTTGGAGGGTTGAAGGTCAGGCCGGGTTGTTGTTTGTTGTCGAGTCGATGTCATTATGACGACATTGGCCGGTGTTTCTTTGAAATGTTTTTTGAATTCAATCACCTGCGTTGTGGCATTAGGGTTGCTAAGGATGGGGCACGGGTGCCCGGCGCATCGGACATGTCTACGTCGGAAAGCGACGAATAGCTTGTTCGAAGCGATGTCCGGGTTCTTTATCTCGCACTGGATTCCATGGGACTGGGGTACCTCCCAAATATGAAACGTTATAGCTTGTTGCTGTTTTTGCTGGTTGCACTGAACGCTTGTCTCGCTCCTCCGATCAAGCCGCCTGCCGACCGGTCGGGCAGCTTGCAGTCGATCCTCGTGATTCCGGTGGAACCGCCGCCCCTCGAAGTGATGCCGGACCTCATCGAATCCCGGCTGCCCATTTATCGGCAAAACGATACCGTTCCTTACGATCTGTTTCTGGAAAGGAAGATTTACCGGAATCCCGGCGGAGTACTGATCGCCGGACTGGTAAGCCACAATGATATCGTGCCGGAACCGTCTCTCCCGCGAATCGCGTCCGTGGCAGACAATCCTGAGCTGGCTCCGGTCGCCTCGCTGGCGGAGAACTGGGCCCCCACGCTGGTGTTGGCGCGGGAAGCGGCCGAGATGTTGACCGCCGGGGGATTCAAAGCCGTTTCCGCCGAGCAGTACTACCCGTTGCCGATCGCCCCCGGCAACCGCACCGCAAATCTCGCCTACTGGCATAACGCCATCCGGCAGTGGTACAACGGCGACACCTCGTCCGTCGATTATCGGTCCCACGCCAAAGAGCGGGTGGATGCCGTGCTGGAGGTGGGAATCGGGACCTACAGGATTTTCGAGTCGCAGACGCCCTTGCAGGTGCTGGTCAAGCTGATTGACCCCGCCACCGGGCAAGTCATCGGAAGAGCCGATGCCGATGCGTATCCGGTGGCCGGAGCGGCACCCAATCTTCTCGACCACGAAGCGGAAAAGTTCAAGCAGCTCGTGACCGATGTCGGCGCGAAGCTCGTTCGCCGCGGCTTGGCCGACTTGGGGCTGCCGGCGCCGCGGCAAGCCCGGTCCGATCAGCAGAGCATCGAAGCCGCTTCGGCGGCTATGGCGAGCAGCCGCTCCGAATGACAAGGGCGGCTGCGCTTCATGCTCATCGCCTGCCCTCTGGAAAAGGCGGCGCCGGCGGATGGCCGCTGCGCCGCCCGGCTGACTGCGGTCAAGGCGTCGATTAGGTGACCGTTTTCTTCCCCAGACGCCTTCGCGGCTGGCGCTTCACTCTGTTCAACATCGCGCTCGGCTTGGGGCACATGATCGTGCTTTTCAACGCCGGCTCTTATATCGCGCTGATGCCGCATGTCGCGGGCGACCTGGGAGGAGTATCGCCGAGCCTCGGCACCTGGGCCCAGACCGATTTCATGATCGCTCTGGCCTTGGCGTTTCCCATCGCCCGCTGGCTGTCCGGGCGTTTCGGCGATTACCGCTTGTTCGCTACGGCCTTTGTGATCTATGCAGCGGCCTCTTATTTCTGCGCCATCAGCGAAACTTTGCGGCTGTTCCTGCCGGCGCGCATCGTTCTCGGCTTTGCCGGCGGCGTTACGCTGCCAATCGGACAAGCCCTGTTGCTGAAAGAGTATCCCGCTCGGCTCAAATCGGTGGGGCTTGGGATATGGGGGTTGTTCACCCTGATGCCGTTTACGATCGGATTTCCCATCGGCGGCTGGCTGGCCGACGAAATCGGGTGGCGTTATCTGTTTTATCTCAACATCCCCGTCGCCCTGGCCATTGCCGGCGTAACCGGTTCATTACTTTATGGGCGGGGATTCCAGCGGCGCTACACCCGTTTCGATTTCGCCGGCTTTATCCTGTTGGCTCTGATCTTCGGCGGCGTGCAAACCATTCTGAATATGGGCAACGATTTCGACTGGTTCGATTCGCCCTTTCTGCGCGGCGTACTGATCGCCGTTGTCGTAGCGCTGCCTTGTTTCGTCATCTGGGAACTGGGAGAGCGGCACCCTGCGATGGACATCCGGCTGTTTACCCATCGCAACTTCACGATTGGCATCATTTGCCTTGTCCTAGGTTTCTTGGCGATCCAGGGACTGCTGTCGCTGTTCATCGTCCAGCTCCAATTGCTGCTGGGATACTCGTCATTTCTTGCCGGCCTCTTGTTCCTGGTGATGATCTTTTTGGCGGCGCCGGCGATCGCCGTCATGCACGAGCTTATCAAGGGCGTCGATGCGCGGGTGTTCGCCTGCCTCAACCTGCTGGGCTTGGCGTTCACCCTGTCCTGGATCGGGCTCTTCGACGATCCGGGATCGTTCGATCAGATCGTTTGGCCCATGCTGCTCCTCGGCTTTTTTCTGGGTTCGTTCTTCACGCCGCTGACCGCCATCGCCCTTCACGGGCTGACGCCGAGCCAAATGATGCGCGCCGCGGAAGAGGCAGCAGCGCTGAGAATCGCCGCGGGTGCGCTCGGCATTACCTTGCAGGGCGTCATGCTGTTTCGGCGCAGCCCCTTTCATCAGCTTCATCTGGCCGATCAATTCGGGGGGCGCCGGTTTCCGTCGCTGGACTTGCTGCCGCGGCTCTCGTCGCGTCTGGAGACTGCCGGCCTCGATCCCGGCATCGTACAGGGCAAGCTTCTGGCCCTCATCAGACAGCAGGCCGCCATTCTGGCGGTCAACGATGCCTTCTTGATGGCGGGATATCTCTTTCTCGGGCTGGCCGGGCTGGTGTGGCTGGCCCATCCCACTCACAGGCCGCTGCGTCCGAGTCCGGCGGAGGACCTGAGGGAAACCAAGGCCGAGGAACTGATGGAGCAACCATGAATCGCCGATCTGCCTATCGTCGCCTGATTGCGGGTCTTAGCGTCCTCTTTCTGTTCGCAGGCTGCGCCTGGATTCCGTCCGGCGGGCAGCGTGCCGAATTTGCCGACGCCCCGGGCATTACCCAGAAACTGTCCGAAGCCCGCGACGGTGAGCTTCTGGGGGTACGGAATTCGTGGCCACAGGAGAGCTGGTGGCGGCAGTTCGGCAGCTCCGAGCTGAACCACCTGATGGACATGGCGCTCAAGGATAACCCAGGTCTCAAGGTGGCTGCCGCCCGGCTGCGCGAGGCGGAAGGCTTTGCCCGCGTGGAGGGGGCGAGACTGCTGCCGTTCCTGGATGCGGAGGCGGAGGTCGCAACGGCGCGGTTTTCCGAGTACAGCTTCAATGTCGCCCTTAGGGGAGCGCATACCGTCTCGGCGTTGATCAATCCCTTGAGCCTCCGCTACGAATTCGATTTCTGGGGAAAAAATCGGGCGGCATTGGAAGCGGCTCTGGGCGAAGCGGCAGCCGAAGACGCGGAACAGGCCGAAGTCAGGCTGCAATTGACCGCCGCGATAGCGAGGTGTTACTTCCGAGGGGTCGCGCTGCGGCAGCAGCTCGATCTCGCTGATGACATGGTGGAATTGCGGCGTAATTTGCTCCAACTGGCCGAAACGCGTTACGAGCTGGGGCTGGACTCCGCGGATCCGGTCAAACAGGCCGAATCCGAGCTGGAAGCGACCGGCAAGCGCCGAGCCATTACCCGCGACTACCTGGACTTGCAGCGGAACTTGCTTGCCCGCTTGATCGGCCGCGGTCCTGATGCGACACAGCACCTGTTTAATCGCAGCGTGACGCTGCCCGAAAAAATTCCGCTGCCCACAAAGCTTCCGCTGGAACTGCTCGCCCACCGTCCGGACCTCGCTGCCGCACTGCACCGGGCCGAGGCGGCGGCGCAACGGATCAAGGTAGCCAGAGCCAGTTTTTACCCGACGGTCGATTTGACCGCTTTCGTCGGCTTGAACGCCCTTCGCATGACCAAGGGTGCGAGCTCCCTCGCCAATATCCTTTTTTCGGGTAACAGCTTCGCCTATGGCGTCGCGCCTGGCCTCAGGCTCCCCATCTTCGAAGGCGGGCGGCTGCGCGGCCAGCTGTCGGTGCAAAGGGCGGAATACGACGAAGCCGTGGAGCTCTACAACAAGACCCTGCTGCAAGCGGTGCAGGAAGTCGCCGACAGTCTCAGCAGTTGGCGCGACACCCGGGCCATCGTCGAAGCGCACAACCGCCTGCTGGCTTCGCAGCGGGAAGCCCTCGATCTGGCTCAAGAGCGGCTTCGCAGCGGCCTGGACGATCGCCGGACGATGCTGGCGCGCCGGCATTCCGTTCTGGATCAGGAATTCACTCTCAAGACCCTGGAAACCGATCAGCTCGTTGCCATGACCGATCTCATCGAGGCATTGGGCGGCGGATACGCCAACGGTCTCGACGACACCCGCCTCCGACCGATTTCAGATTGAGAGGGCTCCTGCCGAAACATGGACCAAGCCTAGGCGCTATTCTGTCGAGCCCAAAGACAGTCCCTTCCACTCGATTCAAAATAATTCCAAAAACTCGAACAGGCATCTATGAAGATTCATCCGAAGGCGATCCGCGCGCGGCGCAACCGTCGTCTTTTGCTGGTGGCGCTGGCCGTGCTCGCGTGCGCTCTGGCCGCGGCCATCTACTGGTGGGTGCATGGCCGTTTCCGGGTCGAGACCGACAATGCCTTCGTCGCCGGCAATCTGATTCCGGTCGAAGCGGATGCGACCGGCATCGTCACCCAGGTCCTGGCCGAGGAAACCCAGTTCGTGAACAAGGGCGACCTGCTGGTCCGGCTCGACGAACACCGCGCCCATGCCGCCCTGGGACAAAGCGAGGGTGACCTGGGGCGGACCGTGCGCGGGATCGGCGCGCTGTTCGCGACGCGCCAGCAACTCTGCCAGAAACTGGACGCGCGCTCGGCCCAGCTCGCACGGGTGCGCCACGACGTCATTCGCTTCCGTCAGGCGTTTCCCAGCGGTTCGGTTTCGGAGCAAGTCCTGCAAAACGCCGAGGATCAGATGACGGCCCTCGAAGCGGAACTGCGGGAGGTCGGCGCGGAACTCCAGTCCATCGAGGCGCGGGTCGGGGGAACCAGTCGCACCGAACACCCCGAAGTGGAGGCCGCCAAGCACCGCTTCGTCAACGCTTACCTCGATTTCGTCCGACAGCGCATCCGGGCGCCCGTTTCGGGTTATGTGGCGAAACGCAAAGCTCAGGTCGGGGATCGGGTCCATCCCGGAGATCCGCTGCTCATGGTGGTGCCGCTGGACCATCTCTGGGTGGAGGCGAACCTCCGGGAGACCGAGCTGCGCAAAGTGCGGCCCGGCCAGTCGGCCGAGGTGATCGTCGATCTGTACGGACGGCGCCGTGTCTATCACGGCACGGTCGAAGGCCTGGTGCCCGGCACCGGCAGCGTGTTCGCCCTGTTGCCGCCGGACAATGCGACCGGCAATTTCATCCACATCGTCCAGCGGGTGCCGGTGCGCATCGCCCTGCGCAAGGACGAGATCCTGAAACGGCCCATCCGCCCCGGATTGTCCACGGTGACGTCCATCCACATCGATGAACCCGGCCGGCCGCTGGACACCTCGCTAGCGGAAGTTACCGCTCCGGCGTATGAAACCGATATTTTCAGAGACGAGCTTGCCTCCGCGGAACTCAGGGCGCAGGAAATCATCACGGCCAACGTGGTGCCGCAAGACGATTCGTTGGAGTCTTCCTGCAGCCGGTCCGGCGCACCGCTTCATGCCACGCAAACCCCGCCTCGGCGGAGATAATCCTAGAAACGGCAGTTGACCGCTTGGGTGAAGCCGCTACGTGCACTCGAGCACGCCCAACTGCCGTTTCCAGGATAATCGGAGCGGTAACTCATGGTGTTCCAGGCCGTTTCAACGGTGCCGCTCACCGAGGGTGGCGCGAAGGCGGGTGGGGTCAATGCCGCCGCCATGGCCCTTGATGCCCCGGCCGCCATCGTCGGCGATCGGGCTGTTCGCGATCTGCATCGATGCAAAACGCGCCGAAATGCCGTCTCCGCGATTACCGAAAACGCGAGTATTCGTGAGAACCAGCATTGGCGGACACTCCAAGCCCGTGGTATCGCTTATCGGAGAAATTCCGGTTTTGCCCTGTTGAAGCGTTACGTTGTACAGCATGACGCTGGGCGGTACCGAATAAAAGCCATCGCCGCATGCCACACGGAGCGATAGCAGATCGAAGACGGGCGTATTCGGGGCGTCCGAGAGTGTAATCGAATGGCCGTTGCCGTCTATCGTTATGCGCGTTTGAACACAGGGATCCGGGTAGTAACGGCAGTCGCTCGCCACCACGGGCAATGCTTCCGTCAGGACGACGTCGCCGGTGAGTTCGATGGTGTCGTCTTCGGAGCCCGCGGGACAGCCGCCGGTCCGGGTATTGAATATCGCCGCCGTAATGGCATCGGCCAGAGTGCAAGCCGTGCTTTTATCGGCGCTTCCGCCTACGGTAAAAACCGTCGCCTCGGCAGATTCGGCCGCCAAGGCGGAAGCTAGCGGCAATAAGACCCGTAGATATTGGCAAAGCGTTGAGCTGAAGATGAAAGCTGGCATGCCCTTTCCTCCTTGTTCGACATGAGTCGTGCACAATCCCGAGATCATCGGTAACTGCGGAAGTCTGCATTCGGCCTCTGATGCCTTCAATGTCATTTAACAATGTAGAAGGCGGCGGAATCGGCTCGCTCGGCCCGACTTGATCCCGAATATTGCCGCGCGGGACGGAGCTTTTGCGGGATCGAGAGACATGGAGTCCGCCAACGGAAGCATCGTCGTGAGCCGAAAAACGCTCATGCCCGTTAGGGCGGCTCGCCGGTCAGGCGTTCGGATAATGTTTTACGAAGTGTTTCGACCGGTTTTCGTACCCGTTCGCCATGTAGAAGCGGTGGGCGTCTGTGCGCAGGTCGCTGCTGGTCAACTCGACCCGGGTGCATCCCCGCCCGATGAAGAAGTCGTCCGCTGCGCGCAGCAATTCGGCGCCTATGCCTCGTCGTCGCATGCTTTGGTCGACCACGAGAGCGGAAATGCGTCCCCATTTTCCGATTTCGTGGAGCGGACTAACGACGTGCAGAACGATCGTTCCGACCACCTCCGCGCCGATTTCGCCCACCAGCGCCAGATCAGAATCCGATCCGTCATAGGCGAGGAGTCTCGCCCGAAGTTCGCCGACGTCGATAACGTAGCCCAGTTGCCGGAAAAGGCGGATCAGCCGTTCACAATCCGAGGATGCCGCGGGGCGCACCTTCATGAGCAGCCTCCCAGAGGAGAATCGGCTCCGGCTTCGTTCGGCATTACCGGCGCGGACGATCAAGCTTCCCGGCTGAGATGCGCCAGCGCGTGCGCATGGGATTCCCAGTTTTGGCCGTCGAAGGGCTCGATGACCAGTTCCTTGGGCTTCGGACTAAGGCAGCGGACGTTCACGTCGTAGCCGTCCGGGTTCGATCTAGGGATATAGAAGGGCTTTATGCCGCAGGTCTTGCAGAACAGGTGCTTGGCGACGCCAGTGTTGAAGGTGTAGACAACGAGGTTCTCCTCACCCTTTATCAGCCTGAATTGCGATTTGGGGACGATGAGGTGCAGGAAGCCGGACTTGGAGCAAATCGAGCAATTGCAGTCCTGGCAGACAACGCGCTCGGGGGCCTCGACCTCGAATTGGACCGCTTCGCAATGGCAACTACCACGGTAGAGCATGGTTTCCGTCTCATGAAAAAGAATGCCGATATTGTGGACCGTCATGACCGACTGTAAGCGGCATGTGTTATTAACCCAGCCTATAAATATAGGCCGGGTTAATCCGGGGCAGGGATGCCCCGGCGCGGCGACAAGCCGCGTGAGCCCAGGCCGGGCGTGTACCGGCCTGGGCGGCGGCCCGAAATACCAGGAGGGTATTTACGGGCCTGATTAATAACGATCCGGAGGAACATGATAATGCTCGGGGCGATTGAAGCCTAGCGAGGCTATCGAGGACGCGAATGATGGCACGGCCAGGGGCACTTTCCGATTCCTACGCAACTCGCGATGTTCTTCCATAAGTACCGGCCGTTTCAATCCAAAAGCTCGTTCAGCCGCCGTTCGAGAAACCGCCGCTCCGGTTCCTGCCGTGTCAGGCTAAGCGCCCGCTCGTAAGCGGCGCGGGCTTCCGCCGTTCGTTCCAGCCGGCGGCACAGGTCGGCGCGAGCCGCATGCGCCAGGTGGTAGTCCTCTAAATCGCCTCGGGCGAGAATGCCGTCCACGAGCGTGAGGCCTGCCTCGGGCCCGTCGTACATCGCCACCGCCACGGCGCGGTTCAGTTCCACCACCGGCGACGGCTCGATTCGCAACAGCACGTTATATAGCCCGACGATCTGCGCCCAGTCGGTCTCGCCGGCGCTCGGCGCTTCGGCATGCACGGCCGCGATCGCCGCCTGCAGCGTGTACGGGCCGAACCGTCGCGACGACAGCGCCCGTTCCACCAGCGCCAGCCCTTGCGCAATCTGGTCCCGGTTCCAAAGCGCGCGGTCCTGCTCGTCCAGCAGTATCAGTTCGCCGCCGGGCGAGGTGCGCGCGGCACGGCGCGATTCGTGCAGCAGCATCAGCGCCAGGAGCCCCTGCGCTTCGGGTTCGGGCAGCAGTTCGATCAGCAACCGCCCGAGACGGATCGCTTCCTCCGAGAGATCGTGTCTTGTCAGCGAGCCGCCCAGCGAGGCGGAGTAGCCCTCGTTGAACACCAGATAAACAACACGCAGCACGGCGTCCAAGCGCTCCGGCAGATCTTCGCGTGTCGGCACCTGATAGGGAATGCGGGCGTCGCGGATTTTCGCCTTGGCGCGCACGATACGTTGAGCCAGTGTGGACGGGGCGGTGAGGAAAGCGCGAGCAATTTCTTCGGTGGTGAGGCCGCACACCTCGCGCAGCGTGAGCGCGACCTGCGCGTCCGGCGACAAGGCAGGATGGCAGCAGGTGAAAATCAGCCGCAGCCGGTCGTCTTCGACGCTCTCGTCGTCCCATGCCGCCGGATCGCCGAGCCCGTCCGCTACCCGTTCGGCGAGCGCCATCAGCGATGCCCCGCCGTTCCCGATATCCGCGGGGTCCCGTCCCTCCGAATCATCGGTGCCGAGCCGTTCGGCGGCATCCGGCGGCAAGTCGACGAACCGTGCACGCCGGCGCAGGTTGTCGATGGCCTTGAAGCGGCCGGTGGATACCAGCCAAGCCCGCGGATTGGCTGGCATGCCTTCCTGCGGCCATTGCTCCAGCGCCGCCCGAAAGGCATCGTGCAGCGCTTCTTCGGCGAGATCGAAGTCGCCGAGCAAACGCACCAGGGTAGCGAACACGCGGCGCGAATCGGAACGGTAGATGGCGTCTACCGTCTCACGCACCCGTTCTGCAGCGTTCTCGTTTGACGACGACATCTGTCGCTCTAGGCGTCGCTTTGCTTGAACATTGCCTCGGCACGCCTATTGATTTCCTCTGGGGTAAGCTCTTCCTTGCGGGTCGCGAGAAACCAGACGTGCCCGAAAGGATCTTCCAGCGTGCCGGTGCGGTCGCCGTAAAATTGGTCTTGCACCGGCCTGACGGCTTTCGCTCCGGCGTCGACGGCGCGGGCGAACAGAGTATCCACGTCTTCCACGTACACATGAAGACCGACCGACGAGCCGCCCAGCGCTTGAGGGCTGCGTAACGGACTCGCTTCGCACGAATCGGCCAGCATGACGGTCGAGTCGCCGATTCTGATCTCGGCGTGTCCGATTTCGCCGCCGGGCGCCACCAGACGAAAAAGCTCCACAGCGCCGAATGCCCGTTTGTAAAATTCGATGGCCTCGGCCGCACCCTTGATGCCCAGGTACGGTGTCACGCTGTGGTATCCGTCGGGGATCGCTTTAACCGTCATCTCCTTGCTCCTTCCAAGTAAAAGATCACTCACGACATGGGCGACCCAGCGCTCCGTGCGAACCGCTGGCATCGGTTTCCAAGCGCCTGTTATATCGCTTGATGGATATCTCGCGCCTAGAAAGTGGCGAGCCGACGCCGGGCGAACTCAATCCGCCGGCGCCGTCTCAGGCTTGGGACGCGTAACGGCAGCCGTTTCCGTCAAGGTGAGCGTATGTTGTCGTACGTCGGCGGGCCACTTCGCGACAGCCTGATGTAATCGGTCTTGATCGCCGGCAAACAAGGCCCGTATGGCTTCTTCGAAGCCGGGCTCGTTTCCGGCCATCGCATTCATGAATCGATACGCGGCTTCTCGCGCCTGACGGACTTGATCGTCCTGTCTGTTCGCGCGCATGGCCTGTTCGACGAGCTTTCGCAACGCCACGGAGGCGCCTCCGGGCTGGGAGGTCAGCCACTCCCAATGCCTGGGCAGCAAGGTGACTTCGCGGGCCGTGACACCGAGCTTCGGTCGTCCGGCGGTTCGCGGTGCGCTCGCCGAGGTGTCCGCGACCGGCTCGGTCTGGTTGCCCTGCGCGTGCGACAGCCGATCGAGAACCGCGGACACGGAGCCGCGGAGGTCCAGCTCTACGGGCGCGCTGGTGACGGCGTCGAAGATCAAGACGATGTCTTGGCTATCCGTATCGACGAAAGACTTCACCTTCGCGGCCACGTCACGGGGCGGACCCAGCGCGATGCGTTTGGCTCCTGCAAACGCGATCCATGTCGGTTGTGGATTAGTGTTCATAAGGCGACCTCGTTTGAAAATAACGAAGTCAATTTTATCCGGGTAAAAACTAATGTCAATATTACACGGGTAAAAGTCGTGCTTACGGGTGTTCGCCTTGGACCGCCCGACAATCCAAGCTCGGTTGCCGGTCTGGTACAGGGGCGGCTTTGTTCACGACGCGTGATCTTCGCAAGTCGTCCATCGTTCCCGGGGCGGGCGAGGAGCGGGGTGAACTGGCGGATCATCTCGGAGTCCTTGTATTTTTCCCGGACGGCGTCCGCATCCGCCCGATTTCGCCAGTTGGCGAGAGCGATGATATGTCCCGGATCATCCTGATCGATGAAAATCTGATGCGAGATGTAACCGTCGAAGCTTCGCATGTCCGACCACACTTGGCGCGTCAGCCGGAGCCCTTCTCGTTCCGTACCGGGTTTCAGCCAAGTATCCCAAATGACCGTGATCATCCTCTGATGTTGTCTATACAACGAAACTCGCACACCGCCCATCGACGTTAGGGGCGTGGTACCGGCGCCGAACTTGGCGGGAGTCCGTCACGCCGTACCGCCTCCTGTGGTCAGCCCGACAAAGCCAAGCGCGCTCAGCGTCTTGGAATCCTCAGCGATGGGCCGTATCTCGACGCATCCGATGTTGGCCCCGGGAATCATCGAGGCGACCTCGATCGCCTCATCAATATCCTTGGCTTCGATGACGTAGTAACCGCCGAGCTGCTCCTTGGTTTCCGCGTAGGGTCCATCGGTCGCCGAGACTTTGCCGTTCCGCACCCGGATCGTGGTCGCGGCAGCGGGCGGAAGCAGCCGATTGCACCCGACGAAGTGGCCGCTTTTCCGGATACCGTCGGTAAACTCGCGGTACTCTTCCAGGTGCTTCTCCGCATCGGCTTCGGGCATTTGCTCCATCACCGTTTCGGCACAAATCAAACACAGGTACTTCATCACGTTTTCCTATTCAAGACTTACTCCGCCGCGTCGACGAGCCGACCGGGACGGCGGCTCTGCGCAACATTTACTTTTCCGCGATGGCTTTCAAGCTGGCGAGGCCGGCCTCGAAGTCCTTGCCGATCATCTTGTCCATGCTGATGAAGAGTCCTATGAGTTTTGAAATGTAAGGGCTGGGGCCTTGCATGGACCAGGTGGTCCGGGTGACGTCGCCCTGCGGTTCTAGCGTGAACTCGACGATGTTGTGGGCTTCGAAAGGCTTGATGAAGTCGAGTTTCATGGTGATCTTGGAGGGGGGAAACGACTCCGTGATCTCGAGGCGTCCCTGGCCGATATCCGTGTTGCCGTCCCATTCGTACGCCGCGCCCTTGCCGTCGGCCGCGCCGGTATAAGTCCGTTTCATCGCCGGGTCCTTTTTTTCGAACGGCGACCACTCGTTCATCTTGCGCAAGTTATTAATAAGCATGAAGATTTTTTCCGGCGGCGCGTTGATGCTGGTCGAGCGCTGGACGCGGAAAGTGTTGGGTCTGGTCGCGGCATAGATGAGGACCGCGGCGATCAGAAGGGTAGCTACGACGGCAATGTTCTTGAACATAGATTTTTCCAGTGCGGTGTCGGACGCAAGAAGGGACTGTCAGGGACCCGGCGGGAGACGATACGCGGCTAGTTCTCCGTACCGATCCCGAGTTTGCGACAGCGTTCGATCGCCTCACCCGGTTCGAAGTCGTCCAGCTCGAACAACTGGCGGACCTCAATCTCGCCTTCCCTGCCGTCACCGGCTGGATTAGGGAAGCGCTTGGTCCATTCAAACGCCTCTTCCTTGGATTTCACCCGGATAATGGTGTAGCCGGCGATCAACTCCTTGGTTTCGGCAAAGGGTCCGTCCACCACCGAACGCTTCTCGCCGGAGTACTCGATGCGCCAACCCTTCGCGCTCGGCTGGAGCCCGGAGCCATCGATCAGTGTGCCGGCTTTTGCCAGTTCCTCGTGGTATGCCGCCATCTCGGCAATGAGGTCCTCGGTCGGCATGACGCCCGCCTCGGAGTCTTTGGTGGCTTTGACGATGATCATGAATCGCATGGGCGTTTGTCCTGTTCAGTTTCGATTAAGGAGCTCGGCTTCCGGACGGCCTGGACCGGCGGAAGCCGAGCTCCTGGGTTGGCTCTATTCCGCACTCTCTACGATGATCATCCACGCCACGCCGAAGCGGTCGATGACCATGCCGAAGCACGGCGAAAAGAAGGTTTTGCCCAACGGCATCTGCACCTGTCCGCCTTCGGCCAGCGCGGCGAACAGGCGATCGGCCTCCGCTTCGTTCGGCGCCGAGAGCGATAGCGAAATGCCCTGGAAGTTCGGCTGCCCCTGGCAGAAACCGTCGGAAGCATGCACCGTACTCTCGCCGATACGGAAGCTCGAATGCATGACTTTTTCCTCGGCTCCGGGCGGGAGCGGGCACTGATGGGGCTCAGGGCTTTCCTTGAAACGCATCAGCATCATTACTTCGGCGCCGAGCGCGCGGCGGTAGAAATCGAGCGCCTCCTCGCAGCGGCCTTCGAAGAACAAATAGGGTTGGATATGCATGGTATCTCCTTTTCTCGGTTGAGGTATTAAGACGCCTACGGGGTCAGCTTCGCCAGTTGTGCCTGAAGGCGGTCGAAATTCTGTTCGTTCGCTTCGACGCACACCGCCCGGACCTTGTCGCATTCCGCGGCGCTTTCGAAGAGCATCCGCCATTCGAGCCGGGTTCCTCCGGCCTCCTCCGTGAAGGTGACCGTCATCTGAAATCGCGGACCTGACACATGCTGGAACACAATGCGCTCGGGCTCGACGACCTCGAGAAAGACGCTCTCGTTCGGATAATCGACCCCGTCGGGACCGTGCATGACAAAACGCCAGACGCCGCCCGGCCGCAGGTCGAATTCGTGAAAAGTGTTGGTAAAACCCTTCGGCCCCCACCACGCGGCCAATTGGGCGGGATCGCGCCACGCCTTCAACAAGCGCTCGCGCGGTACATCGAACACTCGCGAGCTGACAATTTCACGGTCGGCAGCGCTTGTCGGGGTGGAATCGGTCATATGGATTTTTTCTCCTCTTATCGATTGATGAAAAAAACAGTCGTCATCCAAGATCGAACGGGGCGGCTGTCGTCATGGGATCGGGCTAAAGGTCGAGCGTGAATACGGCTTTGCCGGTAGGCGGATCGAAGGGGAGGGAGCAATGCTCGTGCACGATCCGCCAGCTGCCCTTTTTCCGCTCATAGCCGGCCGTGAGCCGCATCCAGGTTTGCATTGCCGGATGGTCCTTTTCTTCCCCGGTGAAGCGGAACAGCCAGTGGGCGAGCGCCAGGTCTCCACTTACGAAGATGTCGAGGTCCCGCGTTTCTATGGCGAAAGAGTCCGGGAAGCACGGCAAGCACTCTTCCCAAATACGGCGGTAGTCCTCTGCGCCTTTGGTTTGGAACGGAGGTTTGCAATCGTAGAAAACGACATCAGGCGCGTAGCGGGACATGATTCGGCCCACGTCCTTGGCGCAGACGGCATCCATCTGATCGGCGATGAGTTGTCTAATCTGGGCTTCGTCGTAGGCTTGGATGGTTTCGGTTGCCATGGTGGTGGATCCTTATCGGTTGGTTTTCGGCGAACAGATGGAAAACGCCCAACTGCCGCTAGGTGGTCGAATGAAGAACCGCGAAATCGACATCACCGAAGTCCTCTCCCTCGGCATGCCAGTCCAGCACCCGTTAGGCCCGGCCATGGAGCGGTCCAGGGACGTTACCGTCGACCGGAGCAGTTTTCTCATGGCTGTGTTACGGCGTGAGGTCGAGCAAGGCGCGGCCGCTCTCGATATCGAAGGGCGCCGAAAAATGCTCGTGCACGATCTTCCATTGTCCGTTCAGCCTGCGGTAGCAGGCAGTCATCCGCATCCATCCGACTTTTTCCTCGCCGTTTTCTCCCGTTCCGCCGCACCGGTTGAGAGCATGGCAGAACGCCACGTCATTGCCTGCCACGATGCTCAGGTCGTGAATTTCGAAGATCATCGGGCCGGGACACAGGGCAAGGCAGGCTTCCCAGTGTTGTCGGTACGCGTCCACGCCCTTGAATTGCAATTGCGATACGGCATCGAATGCGAGGATGTCCGGGGCGTAGTGGGAAACGATTGCGTCCATGTTTCCGTCCAGCACGGCTTTCAGCCAGCTGTCCACCAGGTTTCGGATCTCGGTTTCGGTCGTTTCAGTTTTCATGGCTTTTCTCCCGTAGATGGATGGGTTGAGTCGGGCTTCACCGAAGTGGGGGTACATGAGCTCCCTTTCACCCAGCGTATTTGTCATGGTGGCGCCACCATCCATACGGTGGAGTTTGCGGCCATCCGTCCGGAGAGTCTTCCCAATCCTCCTGCCGGCCGAAGGGTGTCAAGTCGAGGTAGCTCCAATGACTGCCGAGGTACTCGGCGCCACGTCCGGCCGTGAAGTAGGTTTGGAAGATGTTTCCTCCCTCGCGGAGGAAGACGCTCACGCCGAACGTTTCGCCCTGCTCGGTGGTGACGCCGAAGTCCCGGTTGAAGTCGCTTCCGAAAGAGGAATACCAGGGCACGTCCCATCCCATGCGTTTCCTGAACGGCTCGATCTTGGCCAGCGGCGCGCGGGAGACGAGGACCCGCGAGGTGTCGCGGGCGTGAAGATGGGCGGGGTGGCCCATGCTGTCGACCACCCATGAACAGCCGACGCAACCCTCGTCCCGATTTGGGTCGAACATGAAATGGTAGACGATGAGCTGGCGGCGGCCCTCGAACAAATCGGGCAGATTCAACTGGCCGTCCGGACCTTCGAAGACATAAGCCTTGTCGATCTTCACCATCGGCAGCCGGCGGCGTTCGGCATTCAGCGCGTCACGCGCCCGGGTGAGTTCTTTTTCCTTGATGAGCAGTTCCTCGCGTGCGGCGAGCCACTCGGCCTTGGATACGATTTTCGGTAGATAAATAGGGTGATTCATGGTGACCTCTCTCTGCGATCGCATGGTATGAGCGTCGGGCAGCGTCACGGGGCTCCGCCGTAGCGGCTTTCCACGTTCAGCACTGGCTCGATGGGGCGGACCTCGATGCTGCCAAGGCGCGCCGACGGCCACCTCGATGCGATCCGGACCGCCTCGTTCAGATCGGCGGCTTCGATCAGAAAGAAACCGCCCAGTTGCTCCTTGGTTTCGGCGAAAGGACCGTCCGTCACCGATAGTCCGCCGCTCCGAACCCGTACCGTCGCGGCGGTTCGAATGCTCTTGAGGGCGTGAGTGACGATCAGGTGGCCGCTTTCGCGAAGCTCCTCGACATAGGCGAGCGTCTCGCGCCGCAGGGCATCCCACTCGCTTGCGGACAAAGCGTTAAGTTTTTCTTCCGCTTCGTACGCCAGACACAGATATTTCATGGCTTTCTCTTTTGTTGAATTTCACGGGCGGGATGGACCGTATTCGTCCTACGGCTTCAACTCCCGGATCGGACGCACCTCGATGCTGCCCACGCGCGCCGGCGGGATCTTCGCGGCGATCTGGATAGCCTCGTTGAGATCCCGTGCATCGATCAGGTAGAACCCGGCCAGTTGTTCTTTCGTTTCGGCAAATGGGCCATCGGTGACCGACACCTTGCCGCCGCGGACCCGTACGGTCGTGGCGGTCTGAACCGATTCCAGGGGTTCTCCGCCAAGCAGATGCCCGCTCTCGCGGAGCGAATTGGCGTAGGCCAGGCATTCGGCATCTTTCGGACTTTCGGGGAGGCTGTGCAGCTTTTCTTCCTCGCTGTAAACCAGGCACAGGTATTTCATGGCTTCCTCCATATCGTGATGAAAAGGCTGTAGGCGCTGGATAGTCGTTCGGGGAAGCGCCGATTCGACACTTGATCGTGAAATCGGGAAAAATTTTTCCGGCGCTTTCCGAAAACGCAGAGAAGCGACCGTGGCTTCAGCGCAGAGCGCTGCGATGCCGCCGGACCGCCCTATATCAAACGTACGAGTAAGCCGAGTACAGATACTCGCTTCGTGAGGTCAAGGTTCGGCATGAGCGAGCGTGTGCCCGCTGAATCCTTTCGTCGGCTTTCGCGGATGGGTCACTTGCACGCTTTTGTTTTTCCGCCATATGCAACCGAATAAGGCTCGTCGAAGCATTCGACCAAGCGGTCGACGACATCGAGGTTCGGTACGGCACCTTGAAGTCTTGGCCCTTTGGCGATCTCTTCCCGGAGTTCGGCCAGTTTCTCGCGGTTTCGTTCCAGAAAGGCGATTGTCGCCCGGACATAAGCGTTCCACCGGATCGGTGACTCGGCCGGTTCATTTTCGTACAAGGCGCTCCTAAAGCGCGCGAGCGCCTCGTCTTTCTCTTCGGCCGCTGCATAGAGCTGACCCGCATGGAACCGCAGGTTCACGCGCTGCCACTCCTCAAGGACCTTGGCTTCTTTTTCGTACCGGTCGATCAGCTTGGCGGCTTCCAGATACTTTCCCTGATCGGCGATTTTGCGCCAGCCGCTGCCAGGGCGCTGGTCGAAGGTCTCATAACTGAGCTCCGGTTCCTTGGGGCTCTCATTTTTCTCCTGAGCAGGGGCAGCGGAAGAAAAAAGAACGGTGGCAGCCGACAGAAGCATCAAGCCACGCCTCTGCAACGAAAGCCGAATCATTTATGGATCCCTTTGATACAAAAGCGAAAAGAGGCCCTAACCCTGAGCCGCGGCGAGCTCGGCATCCTTGGCTCTGGCTCGCGCCACCGCTGGGCGGGTATTGATGCGGTCGATGTAGGTCTTGATCGTCGGCGATTCCGGCACGAGCTTGAACGCTGTACTCCAGGCGAAGGCGATGCCCCAGAGCACATCCGCGGCGGTGAACCTCTCGCCCAGAATGTAAGGCCCCTTTGCGAGCTGATCGGTCAGCGTTTTTAACATAGTGTCGTAATCGCCGTACGGGGAGGTCGACCGCGGAGCGGCCTCACGCTCCAAGCCTTTGTCCACCATGGCCGGTTCGAAACAGGAACCGTAGAACACCAGCCAGCGTAGATAAGGTCCTCGCAGGGGATCGCCGACGGCGGGCGCGAGTCCCGCCTCCGGATAGAGGTCGGCGAGGTAGATGAAGATTGCCACCTGCTCGGTGACCAGGGCATCGCCATGCAGCAGGGCGGGTACCTTGCTCATGGGATTGATGGCGAGATAGTCGGGCTTGCGCTGCTCGCCCGTTTTCAGGTTAAACACGTGCAGCCGGTAATCGGCGCCGAGTTCCTCGAGCAGGGTTAGGGTGCCGAGAGAACGGGTATTGGGGGCATGAAACAGGGTGACTTGGCGGTTGCCATCCATCATAGGTTTACTCTCGTTCAAAAGACTTCGGCATTGACGACATTCCAGAGGTAAAGCGAGGCCACCGTGCGATAGGGCCGCCAACGCTCCCCCAGAGAAATGAGCTGGCTGGGGGAGGGGACTTCCGGCATCCCGTAGACTCTCGCGATACCTTTTCGGAGCGCGTAGTCGTCGACCGGAAAGACGTCCGTCCGGCCAAGATTGAAGATGAGCAGCATCTCCACCGTCCACCGCCCCACGCCTCGAATCGAGATCAGCCGTTGCACGATCTCGTCGTCGTGCAGCGCAACGATGGCCCTTGCCGTCGGTACGGTACCGTCCAGAGTCTTGGCCGCCAGATCCTTCAGCGCGGCGGTTTTCGCTTTCGACAGGCCCGCCTCCCGCAAAGCCTCGTCGGGGGTATTCAGGAGTTCGCCGGGTTCCGGAATCGTCGTCCCCGGATAAAGTCCCTTCACCCGGTTCAGGATGGTGGCTGCCGCCTTGGGCGTCAGTTGTTGGTAAACGATCGCGCTTAGCAGCGCCGCATAGGGAGAGTGTTCGGCATTCGGCTTGAATGCGATGGGCCGGGACAAGCAATCGACCAGGCGGGGATCGAGGGCTTTAAGGCGCGCCGCCGCACGCCGGAGATCTTGTGCCGACTTGAGTGTCGGCGGCAGAGCCCAAGCGACTCCTTCGGCGGCCAGCATCCGGGATTTGGTCGCCAGTCCGCCCGGCGCCGAAAATCCGCCGGGCTTGCCGCCGGCCGCCAGTACCCGGTGGCAGGGGATGATCAGGGGGATCGGGTTTTTCCCCAGAGCCTGGCCGACGGCCCTCGCCGCACCGGGGCGCGCCAGGGCTTCCGCGATCTCGCCGTATGTCATGGTTCGCCCGGCCGGAATGGCACGAGCGGCTTCATACACTTCCCGTGCAAAGGGTCCCACGCCGTCGAGGTCGACATCGATGTCCCGAAAATCCTCGGCCTCTCCCTCGAAGTGCCTGCGAATTCGCTCGATAATGGCCGCGATCGCGGGCGGCGGAGCGCTAGCCGGGCGCGCGCCGGATTCCCGTGCGAGCCTCGCTTCCGTCGCTTGCGCCGTGTGGTCGGGAAGCTGAAACGAAGTCACTGCCGGCGGGGCGCCTTTGGTCCAGCCGTTGCGCCAGGCGATTCCGCAAGGACCGAGCGGGGTGTCGAAGATGCAGTAGTCGGACGGTTTCATGGGGATTGGTCCTCCGGATCGATGCGGACGGTTCATATCACCATCACGGATTTTTTGGGGGCAGGCTGGTAACGAATTCGATAGCCAAGTCGACATAATGCTGAAGTTGACGATCTTCCGCCAGCTCTTCGTCGGAGATCATGGCCCAGCCTTTCATGGGCTTTCCGGTGATATCCATCGGTTTGACATGGGTTTCCTCGAAAAGCCGGCGGGCCGTATGTTCGCCCACCCGGACGATCAGCCATGATCGATAAATGCCGACACACATGTTGCCGTGCAGCAGCCAGCCAATGCCGCCGAACATTTTCCTAGCCTGGAAGCCGGCACGCTCGGCGAGCATTTCCTCCAAGCGCTGCGACAAGCCCGGATCGCAAGCCATGATCAGTTCCTCCAAAAGTCCGGTTCAGCATTATCGGACGGTACCGGCGGCTCGCACCGGAGCTTGGGATCGACCGGCATGTTTGAAGTCGCTGCCGTATATCCAGCCGATAGCTGCCCCCGCGGCGGCGAATTGGATCAGGTGAAAGGTGCTCTGAACCGTCAGCCAGAGTTCGATGGAAGAGACCTGAATTTTCGCCGCGTTCGCCAAGGTCGACACGCTGAACAGGAACAAGCCCATGAGGCCGCCGAAAGCCAGCCCTGAGCGAATCGGTGTCTTTTCGCAGCCGAAGTACGGGTACAGCAGGGCGATGATCGCGCCCTGGACGAACATCGAAAGTAGACCGAGGGGGATGATCGGTTCGGCACGGTTGTATATGCCCAACTCGTGGTACACATCCTTGAACAGAATGAAGTGCCAGGGGGCGCCGATGGCGAACGAGAGGGCGACATAAGCCAGCACGGCCAACAGAAACTTTTTCGTCATGGAATTCCTCCAAAGCTTAAAATACTTGTTTATCAAAAGCATTTTAGAAACTACTGCAAACGCTTGCGTAACGCAAGCGTTGTTCTGGAGATTTGTCTTGCCCAAACTGTTATGCCATAGCGACAGCTCGCCCTGTCCGCTGGCCCATGCCCTGGACCTTATCGGTGATCGATGGACGCTCTTGATCGTCCGCGACCTGATGTTCCGCAACCTGCACGAATACAAAGATCTCCTCAATTCCTTCGAAGGAATTTCCACCAATATCCTGGCCGACCGGCTTCGCCGCCTGGTTCAGGCCGGCCTGATCAAATCCGTCGCGCACCCGGAAAGCAAGACCCGCAAGCTGTACTACCTGACGCCATCCGGCAAGGCGCTGATCCATGTCATGATCGAAATCGTCAAATGGTCCGATGAGCATGTGGGCACTGCCAAGATTCCGCCCGACGTCGCCGGTCAGTTGGAGGGGAACCGCGACGAATTTGTCAGGAAAGTTCTGGAGAAGCTGGAACGCTGGGAAGCCGAGCACTTGGCCTGAACCGTCTCCCGAGCCAAGCCGGCACTTGGCAAAGGCAATGCCATGTGCGAAAGTACAGCGCTTGCATAATACAAGTATTTAAGCTTGGGGCGCCTCGAAGCGTGGAGCGATGCGCCCCGAAACTATCCCGACCCGCAGCAAGGAGAGACACTATGACCAGCCCTTCCAAGCAGCACGGACACCTTCAGACTGATTGGACAGTTGAGAAAGTCCCCACGGATACACTGGTTAGAACATACATTATGGTCGGCATAATCGTCGCACTATTCGTTGCGATGCTGGTGGCGGCTATTCGGATGACGCCCGCTACTGCGGATGTCCACCTGAATCCCGGCATGTTGATTAAGCCGGTTGTTGCGCTTGCCGGCCTTACAGCCATGGTGACGGTACTGATGGTCGTATACAGAAACCTTGCATTCATCCGTGGCACGGCATCGGAGCGTTACTTCCGGACTTATGCGTCGACTGCGCCAGTGCCCGCCGAATGGATTGAACGTCCTGCCAGAGCGTATATGAACCTCCTGGAACTCCCCGTCCTTTTCTATGTTGTCTGTTTGTTCATGTTGACGACTGGCAAGTTCGACAATGTGCAGGTTGCTTTGGCCTGGATTTTCGTGGCAACGCGCTATGCCCATGCGGTTATCCATATCGGCTTTAATTACGTGCCGGTCCGGTTTGCCGCATTTTTTGCCGGGTTCATCACGCTTACGGTCATCTGGACTCGATTTGCGGCACAGAGCATATGAACCAACTGGGCTCGATGTAGAAATACGCGCCGAACCGGAGTGAGCGCCGCCACAAGGACAAGGCCGCTCTTTTACGTTCATGTTTTCCGAGCCACGCCGGGTTAAGCATCATCGGTCTTCTCGGACGCCGCGACGGCCAGCAGGTTGGCGTCGCGAAAAACCCTCCAAGCCCCATCAGCTCCCTTGCGGAGAATGGTTAGCGTGTCGCCGGTCCGCTGTACCGGAACCCCCCCGTTTCGGGGCGTCACGGTAACCGATAGGCAGCTCCAGCAATAAGCCCAATTTTCCGAGATCTCGATCTCCCGAATCTCGCCCTCGACATGCAGGCGGTGGGTTTGCAGCACGTTGCGAAAGCCTTGTTCGAATGCCTGCCGGCCGCACATCGGAGCTTGCCCTGCGACCAGGAAAACGACGTCTTCCGACATGAGGGGCAGAATCTCGGACACCTGGCCGGATGCGGTAGCGCGATGCCAGGTCGTTATCAGTTCGCGTATGGATTGCTCGTCGCGTGTCATGAATGGTTCCTTGCTTTAAAAGCGGTCTGCCTGATCGCTGTCGCTCCTCGCCGGACGACACGGTCAGAGGCTGCGCCCGTCGAAGTGCTTGGTCGAAACTCGTGACCAATCGATGCCTTCGAGACAGCGGGCATTGATGGCCGCCATGGCGCGGCCCGAGGGGTCGGTGCCTTCGCCAAAGGTATGAATTCCGCAGCGGGCGCAGAATCGGTGTTTGATCCGGCCGGTATGGAACGTGTACGTGGAGAGATTTTGTTCCGGTGTCAACAGGCGAAGTTGCTGCCGCGGCACGAACCAGAGCAGCGAGCCGCGTTTGCTGCAGATGGAACAATTGCACTCGATGACGTGTTCGATATCGCCTTCGACCTCGAAACCGATTTGCCCACAGTGGCAGCTACCTTGGTAGACCATCGTTTCATTCCTTCTTGAAAGCCAGCGCCCGCCGGGCGATCTCGGATGGCTCGACATCCTCCACATGGGTCGCTATCAGCCAGTGGTTGCCGGCCGGGTCTTGGACGCCTGCCATACGGTCGCCCCAGAACTGATCGCCCGGTGCCATGAACGACGTCGCACCGGCATCCAGTGCCGCGCGATAGGTCGCATCCGTGTCGGGTACATAGAGATGAAGCAGTGCCGGTATACAAGGACGTCGTTCCATCGCCTCGCCCATCATCACGATCGAATCTCCGATTTTGACCTCGGCATGCATGACGCGCCCCTCGGCGTCATGAATTCTGATGCACTCGATGGCTCCGAATGCGGTCTTGAGGAATTCGATCAGCCGGGGGACGCCTTCCACGACTACAAAAGGCGTCACGGTATGAAAGCCGTCGGGAATCGGTTTAACGGTCATCTCTATCTCCTTCGCGAAATGGGTTCAGATTATCCAAAATGGTTCTTTTTCAGTGCGTGCGTGATGTTTGCCGGTCCCCTCCCTCTTTCCAAATGCGCGGAGGCTAATCGTCGAGCCCCGTACCATCAGTGTCATCGACAACCCGGCCAGCCACCCCGCTGCTGCTCACGGCGACACGGATGTTCTCGGGCAGACGTATGGACGTTCCGACTCCGGATATCTGGATGGATTGCACGGTCGCACCGGACAAAACGGTAATCCTGTGATTGACTCCGCTAACCCACAATGTCCTGATGGCGCTCCCGGAAGGCACCCGAACGGTATTGCCGTCTCCCGAGACGTAGAGGTCGAACAGGCTTGGATGTGAGGCCGATATGTCTTGTCTTGCTCCGGACACCTTGACTGTCGCAATGTCGCCGTTTCCTGCCGTGCCGACCAAGGATTTGTCGGCGCAAGCGGACGCGATAGCCGCAAGCGCAGCCGTGACAACGAACCTTGCAAGACGATGCAACCTCATAACGAATCTCCGTGATTAAAACAAAGGGGTCGGAATATCGCCCCACACGACGTGGGCAGGGGGCGTTTCGATGGCGGTAACCTTGCCGGCGGCGATGTCGACTTCGACCAACAGCAACGGATCGACACCATAGGCCGATCGAACGATGTCCTTCCCGGCCGCGCGCTTCTCATGGGTGCGCGCTTGGCTGAACAGGATCTTGTAGTAACGTCTGTCGAAGTTCGCCGGCGTGTGGTGGCCTCCTCGCCCCGGCTCGAGGTCGATCGGCAAGTCGGCCAGGTGCCAATCCCGAGGTACCACATGGACCACCAGCGGGTCCGCGCCAAAGCGCGCCAGCAGCTGCGGAACCTCTGAGTTCTTGAGTGCGGTACGATAGGCCGCGAGCAGTTCCTCCTCGCTGAGCGGAGCAGGCGACAACACGGCGGCGCGGTTTGGGTAAACCGCCGTGATTTCCGATAGCGTATATTCCCGCAAACCGAATCCGATGAGCAAGGCAGCGATGATGCTCGCGACGGCGCCCAATGCACCGAGTCCGATCCGGGGATGTCCGCCGCGATCCGCGGAATGCGGAATGAAAGGCAGAATCGGCGGGGTGCGGGCTTGGTAATCCCGGTAGGCTTGGCCGAACTCCGCTTCGCAGCGCCGCTCTTCCAGGGCGGCGAGATAGCGATACATGAACAGCATCGCCACGTATGCGATCAAGACGAGAAAGCGCGGCCACATCAGCAGGGTGCCCAGTCCAAGCAGCGCCAGCGCGGTATATTGCGGGTGACGGCTGAAGGCATACAGGCCCGTCGTGACCAGTCCTTTTTGGCGGAACTTGTTCCAATAGAGCTGGCCCGCCGAGGCCAGGAACCATGCCGCTCCGATCACTGCGAAGACCCCGCCGATCCAGGGCAGCGCGTTGAGAACCGGACTCCGGGTCGTCGAAATATGGGGCAGAAAGAACTGGGTCAGCCAGGCCGTGGCTTCCCAACGGTTGAGAACATTCAAGGCCGGCCCGTACAAGGAGTAAAAATAGAGGGCGGCCGGACTGATCATGAACAGGATTTCGAAACCGATGACCAGGTAAACGATCCATGCGGTCGGCTTCAGCAGCCGTTTCGGGGTAGTGGAATTCTCGGGTCGAGACGGGGCGTTCATTGCTTGGGACCTCTCCATTTGAGTTGGATAACACGATAATCCCGATCGGTTACGGAACGGTTTCACCGAGTGGCAGATTTGTAACGGCCGATTTCATTTGCGCCATCTGTTACCGAAAGTTACAAAGTTTTTCTGGAATGTTGTGAAGGATGTCTGACAATCCGCCCATGTCGAAGTCTCCGCGTATTCTGATCGTAGACGACGACCGCGAACTCCGCCAATTGTTGTCCGGGTTTCTCGCACGGCATGGTTATCGAGTGGATGCGGCGGCGGATGGACACGCCATGGCGAGAGCCATGGATGTCGCGCGCTTCGATCTGGTGGTGCTGGATTTGATGTTGCCGGGCGACGACGGCCTCGCGCTCTGCCGCCGGCTGCGGGCGACGTCGAATCTGCCGGTGATCATGCTCACCGCGCTCGCCGAGGAGACCGACCGCATCGTCGGACTGGAAATGGGTGCCGACGATTATGTCGTGAAGCCGTTCAGCCCGCGCGAACTCCTGGCCCGAATCAAGGCGGTGCTGCGGCGTACCGGTGGAGCGCCGAGCCATGCGTCCGACGGAGCCAAGACATTGGTCTTCGACGGCTGGCGGCTCGACCTCGCCAAGCGGGAACTGCATTCACCGGAGGGCGTGCTGATGCCGCTGACGAGCGGCGAGTTCGATCTCTTGGCTGCCTTCGCGGAACATCCGCAACGCGTCTTGAGCCGCGACCAGTTGCTGGACTTGACCAAAGGACGCATTGCCGGCCCGTACGACCGCAGCATCGACGTACAGCTGAGCCGGCTGCGCCGCAAGATCGAGGCCGATCCCAACGACCCGACGCTGATCAAGACCGTGCGCGGCGGCGGTTATTTGTTCGTGCCCCGTGTCCTTCGCGAGAAGTGAGACCCAATGAGACTCTGGCCCGACAGCATCGCCGGCAGGATCGTTGGGCTGCTCGTCGCTGGGCTTGCTCTCACCATGTTGGCAAGCCTGTCGATCTTCATGCTGGATCTGTTCCACGGCAAGGGATGGAACGAGACTTTCCGAAACCTGCACCGTACCGCCGTCGTCGCCTCGGTGCTGAATCGGGTGTCCCCCGATTCCCGGCCGGCCTTGATTCCCGCCTTGAGCGAACCGGGCCTGTCGGTTGCCTGGCGGCCCGGAGAAACGCCGCCCGCCATGGCTCAAGACGCGATGACCCACCATCTGGCGCGCGATGTCCGCGTTCTTTCGGAGTCTTACGGGCTAGAGCGGGTCGAGGCCGGGTATCCGGCCGGCGCGCAGCGGCCGGCATTGGACTGGATGATGCCGGCACCGGGCCCTCTGCACGTTTGGGTGGCGCTGTCGGATGGCACCTGGGTGCAGTTCTCGATGGCAACCGAGCGTGTCGGCGCGCTTTCGACCTTGCGGCTGGTGCTGGCAATCGGCGTGTCATTATTCGGCATCATGGCGTTGGGGCTATGGGCCGCGCGCAAGGTGACCGCTCCACTGGCCCGGTTCGCCCTTGCCGCGCAACGGCTCGGCGCCAATGTGGATGTCCCGCCCATGAGCGAGACCGGCCCCAGCGAAATCCGCCAGGCCGCGGCGGCTTTCAACGACATGCAAAACCGCATCCGCCGCCTGATCGAAGACCGTACTTTAATGCTGGGCGCCATTTCCCACGATGTGAGAACCGCACTGACCCGGCTGAGATTCCGCACGGAATTGATAGTAGACCCCGCTCAACGCCGGAAAGCGGCCGCCGACCTGGACGAGATGGAATCGATGCTGACAGCGAGCTTGTCCTTCGCCCGCGACGATTCGGCGGCGGAACCTCCGACCGTTCTCGATCTGTCGGTACTGCTGCAAAGCCTATGCGACGATTTCGCCGACGCCGGAAAGCCTGTTTCCTGCGAAGGCCCCTTGCATCTGAAATATTCGGGCCGCCCGGTGTCGCTGCGCCGCGCCTTCGCCAACCTCATCGACAATGCCCTGACCTACGGGCGAGCAGCGGACGTGGTGCTGATCGATAGCGGCGACTGCATCGAGATCACCATCGGCGACCGCGGACCCGGAATTCCCGACGCGATGAGGGATCGGGTTTTCGTCCCGTTCTTCCGCCTGGAAGCCTCGCGCAGCCGCAAAACCGGCGGCACCGGGCTGGGGCTCACCATCGCCCGCATGGTCGTGCGCCGCCACGGCGGCGAAATTGCCCTGGCCGACCGACCGGGCGGCGGCTTGCTGGTGAAGGTGACTTTGCCCAAGGTGTCGTCCCCGGTTTTTGCCGGCCCCTGACTGACATCGGCGATTACAGATGTTGTAGGTCGGCAACCCTTTGCCGACAACGGCTCGATAACCGGATTCGCCTACGGCTACTATCAGTGGAAGCAATGGGGAAGAGCGGGTTACCGCGAACTGAGAAGGTGCGGGGTCAGCGTCCGGGAAGCCTGGAACACCAGTAAATCGGCGCATGGCCCCTGGCGGCTTAGCAAGACGCCCGCTTTGACGCTGGCCTTACCGCGCCGTACCTTCCTTAACCTGGGGCTGCCGGAGCTGGCAGCATGAGATGGCCGTTATTCATCGAACCGCCGTGGTACCTGACCCGTATGCCCGGTGGTGTGGGAGGAGCGGTGCCGTAAGGCATCGCCCTATCCCGATTATGTGTCAACAAAAACGTTAGCTCCGCAAGATCTGTTATGCCCCTTCGTTCTTGGAACGATAGTCTCCTGAACGCCAAGGAGACGTTTCTTTGAACACTAACACAGCGAAGGTCCACGCTCGGTTCCGGAAGGTGCTTGAATACATTGATAACCACCTGGAGGACGACCTTTCCGTGGAAATACTCAGCGGTGTTGCGGCCTTCTCGAAATATCATTTCCACCGGCAGTTCTCTGAACTCTTCGGGATCGGTGTATACGAGTATGTTCAACTTTGTCGCTTGAAACGAGCCTCTTATCAGCTAGCATTTCGCAGCCACCGCCAAGTCATCGACATAGCTTTGGCCAGTGGCTACAAAGGGCCAGAGTCGTTCTCTCGCGCATTCAAAAAGAGCATCGGGCAGTCACCTTCCGAATTCAGGCGTCAGCCGCAGTGGAATCCTTGGTACGCGACCTATCAACGATTGAGCGAACTAAGGAGCAATCACATGAAATCGATAACGAACGGCGAGCAGGTCAAAATCGTCACCTTCAATGAAACCAAGGTCGCCGCGCTTGAACATCGTGGCGACCCACAACTGATCGGTAACTCAATACGGAAATTCATCGAATGGCGAAAGCAGAATCATCTCTCGCCAAAGGTTAGTGCCACATTCAACATTCTCTACAACGACCCGGCAGAAATCGCCCCTGAGGATTATCGTATCGACATATGTGCAGCAACCGTTCACGACCTCGCCAACAACGAAGTCCGAATAGTGAGCAAAACCATTCCCGGAGGCAGATGCGCGGTGTTGCGGCACATCGGCTCCGATGACACCCTTCGAGATACCATCCGATACCTTTATTCCGAATGGTTGCCGCAAAGCGGAGAAGAACCGAGAGATTTTCCGATGTTCTTGCAACGAATCCGGTTCTTTCCGGATGTGTCGGAAGGCGAGGCTGTTACTGACGTATTTCTGCCCATTTATTAGCTCACAGGATGCGCTGAACGAAGGGAAGCCCCCTTCGACCGGGCTCAGGATAGGCCCTTCGACTGGGCTCAGGACAGGCATTGTTCGCGATCGATGCGGTTCATGCCGGACCTCCCTATCCGGCACCCTGTGGGCGGCTCCGCCGTGCAAATTGGCCTCGCCACGCTACGCTGTCCCGCTTCGCTCGCGAGTCCGGGGCAGCCCGTCCCTGGCCTGCCCGCTCGTCGCGTTGCGCCTCGCCCTGCCGATTTGTCGTACCTCAGCGCATCCTATGAGCTGAAGCGCATTCACGCCGGTTCGCTTTTCTGGACGAACCGTTCCGCACGCGCCGACAAGGCGCGATAGACCTGTTCGTGGAGCGGCGCGGGAATTCCGTACTGGCGCGCCATTCCGACCACGGCTCCCGTCATCGTTTCCAATTCGGTCCGCCCGCCTTTTTCGAAGTCCATGTGCATGGACGATTTCGCACCATGGGGAAACGATGCGGCTTTGCCCAGCGAGAGCTCCCGGATGTCGGGCGGCAGACGAACGTTTTTCGCCCGGGCGACGCATTCGAGTTCTTCGTATAGTCTGATCAGGACCGCCTTGCTTTCGTCGTCGTCCATGAGTTCGCCGAGAGTTTTGTCGAAATAGGCCGTCGCGCTCGCGAAAGGCGAAACGAACAGATATTTTTCCCAGACCACGGCGTCGATGTCCCGCCGGTACTCGGCCTTGATGTCCGCTTTCCGCAGGAGCGCTTCGATCGCTTCGAAATCTCCGGCTGTTGCGCTCTCCGGGCCGAAAAACAGTTTGCACGATCCTCCGGCCTGGTGGACTACGCCTGGGGCAGCGAGGCGGGCGCCGATGTAGACGCAACCGTTGCAAATGCGCGCTTCGGGGAGAATCGCTTTCAAGCGTTCGGCGTTGTCGACGCCGTTGAGCAGCGTGATGATCGTGGTCCGTTCGTCGACATTGCCTTTGAGGGAATGCGCGCTGGATTCGAGATCGTAGGACTTGACGCAAAACAGGACTAAATCGAAGACCCCAAGCTCGGACGGATCGTCGGTGGCCACGTGAGGCCGCGAGGTAAAGCTTTCGTTTTCGGTAGTCAGACGAAGGCCGTGAGCCTGGATCGCCCTCAAGTTCTCGCCCCTGGCGACGAACACGATCTCGGGATCATTTCCAGCCGCGTAAAACCGGGCCAGCTTGCCGCCGTAATACCCGCCCACCCCGCCGATTCCGATGATGGCTATTTTCATTTCTTTCACGATGCTGTGCTAAGCAAGAGAGCGATTCCGAGGGCGAAACCGCCGAGGTAAGTACCCAAGGCTCCGATGATGCGAAGCGGATGGGGCCGGTTGAGATCGGCGGACATCAGCATGCCCGCCGCATGAAGCACTCGGCAGAGGGTGAGGGCGACTACCGTCCACTCGACCCATGCGCCGGCGCCAACGGTATTGAAGTAAAGAAAAAGAACGATCAACAGGGGCACGTACTCCGCGGCATTGCCATGCGCGCGAATGGCCTTGTTGAGGGGGCTCGACGGATCGGCATCCATGCCGATGAGCGTTTTGCTAGCCCCCTGACGCCCGGAGACATGAACACTCAGCAGAAAGTATAAGACGACGAGAAGACCAGATAGGTGTTCATGAAGCTGGATTCTCCTGAGGGCGTCGAACTGCCTGGTTTAGAACGGACGTACTGTGGTATGTCCTTTTTAGGTCGGAGCACGGAATGCCGGCTAATTAGTCATCCGGCGCAGCCAGCATGGATTGCGGCAAATGATCGGTGATGTCAAACCATGGCGCCTTGGAACCGACCATCACATGACGCATGGGTTTGCAGCCGGGATCGCTGTCGACCGTGCCCAATGCCAAACCGAAAGCTGCCGCCGAAGCCCGCATGGCAAGAAACTGCAGGGTCGAACCGCACACCTCGCAGAAAGTTCGCGTGATCTCGGGAGACGACGGGTAGTGTCCCAAGAACTCCTCCCCCTGGACCCACCGAAAATTTTGGACTTCGACATAGCCCCAGGTCGCGAAGGCTGCGCCGGTAGATTTTCGGCACATGGCGCAGTGGCAGTTACGCGCGAACTGAAGCGGGTTATCCATTTCATATCTGATCGTGCCGCACAGGCAGCCGCCGGTAATCATTCTGTGTCCTCGATAGGGTTGTTCGGTAGGGGAGCAACGGTGATGGTGCCAGCTGCTCGTAGAGCAAGACCTTACCGCAGGAGCGCGTCGGTCACGCCTTTCATGTCGGAGGCTACGATATCCGGTTTCTGAGCCAGCGGGAACAGGGGGATTCCCTGTCGCGCGACAAACGCGGCGTGCCATCCCGCCTGCATCGCGCCGAACACGTCCCAGGCATGCGCGGCGATGAGCCGTAGTTTGTTCGGCTTGGCACTGAGATGCTCGGCTGCGCTCCGATAGACCTGCAAATCGGGCTTGAAACGGTGTATGGAGTCCACCGAGATGGACTCCTCGAAATACTCGGTGAGCCGGGCGTTTTCCAGCTGTGCCTTGACGGCCGCTGGGCTCGAATTGGTCAGCGTGACCATTCGGAAGCCCGCGGCGCGCAAGCGTTCCAAACTGTCGACCATGTCCGGGTGGGGCGGGAGCGTCAGTATGCCTTGCAGAATACGCTTCTTGTCCTCGGCGGAGAGCTTGATTCCCTTGGTGTCAGCCAGCATGTCCAGCGTCGCTTTGCCGATCGATCCGAAGTCGGAGTACGCGTCGGTCAGGGACACAACCATCGAGTATTGCAAAAGAAGCGAAAACCACTCGTCCAGCGCGGCGCCGTTGCCGAACGCATGCTCGAATTGCGGCCGAAGCGCATTCAGATCCAGCATCGTCTGATTGACGTCGAAGACCAGGATGCGAGGCTTCCGCTCGTCACCCGATCGCGGTCGTCGCTCTGCCTCATTGCGTGGGCGAGATACTTCCGAGTCACCACGGCCGGTCTTGGCGAAGACGTAAAGTGGGTTGGTCAGGATGAGAGGCCCGAGTGACGACGCGGCAAGCATAAACTTTCTCCGGGTGATGGACGAACTCATAGTTCTTGGTACCTCGAACGAAGGGTGGAAATTGGATGGGTCCGGTCCGTGTCGACCGACTGATGCGCATACGGCGCTTCACGTTAATTCTTGGATCCGATACGAATGGTCCGATCCTGAGTGTGTCCAAGATTATGCACCTTTTCTTCAATGGATTTTGCAGACCGCCTTTCAATCACACCTGCAGGGATGAAGTCGTATGGATAGCGATTACGGGACAAGGATTGGCCCGGCGGCGGTGCTCAATGGCGTTATTCTTGTCCTGGCCTTACAGGCCCCCTCGCTCTTCGCGAGGACTCTCGGCATGGTAGCGGATGATGCTACACGATCAGTTACGGTATTCGATGCCGACACCGATACGGTGTTGGGCTCGGTAACGACAATCCCAGGTTTCAGTATCGGTGACGTTGTTATTACGCCGGATCAGACTCGGGGCTTTGTGACCAATTTCAACAGCGAGGTCTTCGTCATCGATTTGACCGCGTTGCCACCCCGACTTGCCGAAGGCCCAAACCCGATTCCCATTTCCAATCATGGCGAGGAGCTCGCGATCAGCCCGGACGGCAAGTTCCTGCTGGTGTGCGATTCCATTGATCCTCAACCGATCTCGGTCGTCGACATCGCCAGCCAGACCGAGATCCATACCTTGTTCGTGGGCTCTGATACCAGTTCGATCGAAGTCTGCAGCGATGGCTCGGTGCTGGCCGTATCGTATACGGACAGGAGGGTGCGCCGCCTCACCATCGATGGCGCGGGCCTGTTGAGGGATACGGGCGAGGGCCTGTCTCTCGGTTCCGATGAACCCAACAATGTCTTTTGCGCTCCGGGTGGCACGTCGGGCCTTGTCCTTAATGGCTTTCCTGCTGAAATTAAGTCGTTCACGATCCCCGGGCTAAAACAGGTCGACACACGACCGTTATCCGGTATACAGGGCGTTTCCGGCCTGGTGGATTTCGCAGGACGCCGGGTCTTTGCCAGAAGCGGCTTCGAGGGTCTCGTCGACGTCTTTGCGTATAACGCAGTTACCGCGGTACTCGGCGCCGAGCATCTGTTTTCAATTCCGGTTTCCAGTACGTTCGCATCGATCGGATGGGATCAGATCGCGCTGCATCCCTACAAGGGGAAATTGTACGTCTCGGAATACTATGCCAATGATGTCAAGGTGTATGACGCGCGCACCGGCGTCTTGCTGACTTCGATTACCGATCCCCACATTGTCCAGCCGTCAGGGATAGCCGTAGCCTCGGCAACGGACCCGTGCGCTGGCTCCCCACCCGCCGGAGCGATCGAGGGAACGGATGGCCCCGATGCGTTGCGCGGCACGTCGGGCGACGATGTCATTTCCGGCTTGGGCGGCAACGACACGATCGACGGCCGTGGCGGGGATGATCTGATTTGTGGTGGCGAGGGTAACGACCGGCTTCGTGGCGGTGCGGGTGACGATATCGTCGGCGGCGGTGGTGGAAACGACGCGATTTCGGGTGCCGGCGGCAACGATACGCTTCGGGGCGACGCGGGCAACGACGCCATTTTAGGCGGTCCTGGCAATGATCGAATCGACGGTGGCGCCGGTCGGGACTTATGCGCGGGCAATTCGAAGAATTCTTTCCAAAACTGCAATCCGTAAATTTGCCGGGGCCCCAAGTGAAAACCGCCGCATGCCGTAAAAGGTCGGGCTTTTATCGGCAAGACCGGCGCACTTTGCGCCCTCCTCCAAATCGGGGAGGGCATTCCCATCGCGCTTTGGGCAGGCGATACAAACAGTGCTCACGGAGCGGATGGTTGGAGGGAAGCGCCGGGCGTTGAAACGTTTCCGCCACCCGCGGATCGGCGTTCAGCTGCGCAAACGGTTCAAGATCGGCGATACGCCATTGCCACAACCACTCGAGACGGTCATTGCCCCAGTAGCGGTGCGGACCGTAGACGAAGAAGGGCACTCCGAACAATCCTTCCCGTTGGCCGCGAACAACGCCTTTCAGCACGCGCCGCTGCGACGAGCGGTCGTCGGTGCTTCGGATGACGGCATCCGGTTCCAGCCCGCAGTGTTCCGCTATTAAAGCCAAGGCCGCCTTATTCCGATCGGGGCGGCCGGATTACAGTCACGCCTGTCAGGGAAGCTCTGATTAGAGCATTTTCCGATTCGGTGTCAGAGCGCCCGATAGGTAGGTCGGCAATCCTTTGCCGAGCCGATAAGTCGGCAAGGGATTGCCGACCTACGTTCTTCCCGCCCGACACGAAGCCGTACACCGGGATGAAAGACGCTCTAAGTCCTTCGACAGGCTCAGGACAGGCTTGTCGAACGCTCTCCTGAGCCTGCTCTGAGCCTGTCGAAGGGGCATGAACGGAATCCACTGTTCAGAGCTTCCTCAGGTGGCTGAAAGCGTGCAGCAAGCTGACGGCCGCGAGTCGGATGGGCAACGGCTGCGTCAAGCGGCGTACGTAGAATTTCGTTGAACTCTCGTATCAAGCGGCCATCGAAAACTTGGACGATGAGCAAAAGGAGTTCGAATTAGTGTCCGTAAAATCCGGGCCAGCTCGGTTACGGAGCCCGGTTGGATAAGGTTCCGTGAAAAATCGGCATACTTTGATTTCTCTGGGATCAAATCGTCGTCATCATAATTATTGGATCATGAGAGAAGGAGTTCCATTATGAAGTCTTATGCATTAGCGGCTGTATTGTCATCGGTTATGGTTGCCGGGCCTGCAATGGCCGATAACGACTTCCGGGCGTTGGGCAAGGTGTCCAGCTTAAAACCGATGACCGAAGGGCAACTCTCTGCCGTCGAAGGCGGGACTTTGATACCGTTTAAGAAAGATAACGGTGGTAAGGTCAACGCTGGTAACGTTAACCAGAACATAGCCGTAACCACGATAACTGCGGTCAATCTAGCCCTTTTTAGTAAGGGCGGCGCCGATCAGACTATCGTGTCGGTCACGCAGCAGAGCATTGGCGGTAAATAACGAGAAGCCTCGGGCCCCTATCGAATGCTGATGAGGGCCGGAGAACCAGGCGGGGGAGCGGTCATGCGCTCCCCCGCTTTTTTACCTCGATCAGAAAATCATGAAGAGCCGGATGAAAAAATCATTCACACGGGGTGGTCTGTTATCGCTTGTGCTCTCATCCATAACCAGTGCCTATGGTCAATCCGAGTTTCGTGCCTTGGATAAGCCGTCCCGGCAAGAAACGGGTATTGCATCGTCAAGGCTGGACGACAGCGCGCTCGATCGAGTGGAAGGAGATCTGGATATTACGTCCGGCTCGGTTGATCCGGCATCGCAACAAGCCGCGATGCAAGCGGCGGTGCTTGAAAGAACAGTGATGGCGCATCGGTCCGTACACCGATTTTCAATTTGGCGTGCCGAGCGCAGTCCCGTCATGGAAGTCTTCCAATGGACGGAAACACGGGCACGCAGAATATGATGAGCTTCTCAGCGTCCTGATTGGTTTGCCGGTTTCCTTTTTTTGACGAAGTCCCTCCCTGGACTTCGCTCTCGCGACAAACGCCGTTCGTCTCGTTCCGCTTCCCGGCGAATCAAGCGACCTGTCGCACGGACTTTTCCAAAATGGCGACAACCTCTTCCCGCGCCTCGGGTTCGATGCCGTTGAGGCCGCGGTTCAGGGCGCTGACGATCGCCAGCACCGACGCCGTGACGATGTTGGCGTTTATGCCGGCGCCATAGCGGATGCCGGGAATGCCGTCGATCGCGACTTCGACGAAGGCGGCGGCTCTGGCGTCGGCTCCTTGTCCCATGGAACGTTCTTCATAGGATTGAACCCGCACCATTCCCCCGAAGGCGTGAGCCACGGCATCGATGGGACCGTTGCCTTCGCCGGTCAGCGTGATCCGCCGGCCGTTCGTCTCCAGCATCAGGCGAATTCCCTGAACCGCTCCATGCTCGAACAGATGATGCTCGAGATAGCGGATGGTCGTCGCCGGTCCCAGATATTCTTCGGAGAACATTCGCCAAAGCTCGTCCGGCATGACTTCGGCGCCGGTGGCGTCGGCATGCCGTTGCACCATGCCGCTGAATTCGACCTGTAGCCGGCGAGGCAGCACCAGTCCATAGGCCGACTCGAGCAGGTAGGCGATGCCGCCTTTCCCCGACTGGCTGTTGACCCGGATGATGGCGTCGTAGGAACGGCCCAAATCGGCCGGGTCTATGGGAAGGTAAGGCACTTCCCAGAATGTATCGGGCCGCTGATGGGCCAGGCCCTTTTTGATCGCATCCTGATGCGAGCCGGAAAAGGCCGTGAATACCAGATCGCCCACGTAAGGGTGGCGCGGATGGATCGGCAAGCGGATGCAGTCTTCCACGGTCCGCGCGATCTCGTTGATGTTCGAAAAATCGAGGCCCGGATCGATGCCCTGGGTGTACAGATTGAGTGCCAAAGTCACCAAGTCCACGTTGCCGGTCCGCTCGCCGTTGCCGAACAGACAACCCTCGACACGATCGGCCCCGGCCATGACCGCAAGTTCCGCTGCGGCGACCGCGGTGCCCCGGTCGTTGTGGGGATGGACGCTCAGAACGACGCATTCGCGCCGCGCCAGATTCCGGTGCATCCATTCGATCTGGTCGGCGTAGACATTGGGTGTCGCCATCTCCACCGTCGCCGGCAGGTTGATGATGACCTTGCGCTCCGGAGTCGCGCCCCAGGCCTCCACTACCGCGTCGCAGATGTCGCGGGCGAACTCGAGTTCGGTGCCGGTAAAGGCTTCCGGGCTGTATTCGAGCACCCATTCGGTGTCCGGATGCGCCTGCGCGAGTTCCCGAACCAGCTTCACGCTGGAAACCGCCATCGCGATGACCTGGTCGGGGCTCATGCCGAAAACGATTTCCCGGAACGGCCGGGCAGTCGCGTTGTAGACGTGGACGATGGCCCGGCGGGCGCCGTAGAGCGATTCCATGGTGCGACGGATCAGGTGTTCGCGGGCCTGAGTGAGCACCTCTATGGTGACGTCGGCGGGGACGTGTCCGCCTTCGATCAGAGTCCTGACGAAGTCGAATTCGGTCTGCGAGGCGGAAGGGAAGGCGACCTCGATTTCCTTGAAGCCTATATCCACCAGCTTCTCGAACAGGCGCATCTTGCGCTCGGCGTTCATGGGCTCGAACAGCGCCTGATTGCCGTCGCGAAGATCGGTGCTCATCCAGATGGGAGCTTGGGTGACGACCCGGTCGGGCCAGGTGCGGTCCGCGAGTCGGACCTTGGGAAAGGAACGGTATTTGGTGTTCGGCTGCTTCAACATGATCGGTGACTCCTGGGTTTTCGTCGGATGCGATGAGTGTCCATTGCGGCGACGGAAAGGCTGCCGGGCTGCCGCGAACGCAAGGCCCGGCAACCGGGTTGAAGTCGAAGCAGGGGTAGGGCGGGCGTCAGGTGGTTCATGGTCGTACTCCAGGAAAAGGCGTCGTACGGACGCAGTTATCCCGTGAAGGGTGTTCAGTCGATCGAAGGAAAAAATGAGGTGAGTTATTTGCCCGCGCGGGGCAGCAGCAGACCGAGGCTCGGGGTAAGAGCCAGAAGAGGAGGGATGGAGGGCTGCCGTCGATTCATGGCTTCACGCTAACAGCTCGGTCGCCATGGTGTCAATACGAATTCCGCGAACCGCAAGTCGTTGCATGTGACGAAGTAAGCTTCTTGAAGGCAGCAGTTGCAAGGACAAGTGCGGTGCGACTATCCGGCGAACAGAGAAGTTCATTCCGAATGTGACATTGATCCAACTCCGCATTCCTCGCCTGACGGCCAAATCCGGATTCCATTGATCCGACCCAACCGCCCACGGATGGCATTAATTTCGCACACTCACCGATGCCCGGTAAAAACGCAAAAAAAACCGCGGCCTTCGTTCGATGATACCCATAGAGATAGGGAGTAACTCGTATGAAAAGCGTGGAAAACGGACCGGCCCGTTGGCGGCTCTCAAGCGAGGCCTTGAGTGCCCGAATCCAGCTTATGGTCCTGAAGCGCGGTCTCGGAGTCCTGGTCGGATTTTGGCTGGCGTCGGCTAACGCCGAGTCTCCCTATGTGCCCCTTATTTTCGATAACCCGACGCCCCAGAACGACGCCTACTTTGGCGACGCCGTGGCCGGTGCGGGGGATGTCAACCGCGATGGGATTCCCGATCTCCTGGTGGGGGCGTCCTGGCAAAACGCGGATGGCAACTATGCCCAAGGCCGGGCGTTTGTCTTCAGCGGGGCCGACGGCAGTCTGTTGCACATTCTCAATAACCCGACACCCCAGGCTGTCGCCTATTTTGGTCGAGCCATGGCTAGGGCTGGGGATGTCAACCGCGACGGGATTCCCGACCTCCTGGTGGGGGCGCCCTTCCAGGATGTGGGCAGCCACGCTGACCAGGGCCAAGCCTATATTTTCAGCGGTGCCGATGGGGCCTTGGTGTACACCCTCGATAACCCGACGCCTCAGGACGACGCCTACTTTGGCGATGCCGTGGCCGGTGCGGGGGATGTCAACCGCGATGGGATTTCCGACCTCCTGGTGGGGGCATCCTCGCAAGATTTGGGGGGCAATTTCGGCCAGGGCCAGGCCTTTGTCTTCAGCGGGGCCGATGGGACCCTCCTTCAGACCCTCGATACTCCCCTGCCTCAGGAAGGTGCTCACTTCGGTTCGGCCGTGGCCGGCGCGGGCGATGTAAACGGCGACGGGGTTCCCGACCTCCTGGTGGGAGCGTCCGGGCAAACTGTAGCCGGCAATCGCGGCCAAGGCCGGGCCTTTGTCCTGAGTGGGATCGATGGCACCCTGCTGCACACCCTCGATGACCCGATAGTCCAGGAAAGTGCGCACTTCGGTGATGCTGTGGCCGGCGCGGGCGATGTGAACGGCGATGGCACCCCCGACTTTCTGGTGGGAGCTTACCTGCAAGACGTGGGTGGCAACGAGTACCAGGGACGGGCCTTTGCCTTCAGCGGGGCCGATGGGACCCTCCTTCAGACCCTCGATACTCCCCTGCCTCAGGAAGGTGCTCACTTCGGTTCGGCCGTGGCCGGCGCGGGCGATGTGAACGGCGATAGCAAATCCGACCTCCTGGTTGGAGCGCCCAGGCAAACCGTGGGCGGCAATGCACATCAGGGGCAGGCCTTCATCTTCAGCGGGGCCGATGGCATCTTGCTGCACACCCTCGACCATCCGACGCCCAAGGATGACGCCCACTTCGGTCAGGTACTGGCGAGCGCGGGGGATGTCAACGGCGACGGCAAAACCGACCTCCTGATAGGTGCCTGGAACCAAAGCGTGGACGGCAATCCTGGTCAGGGTCAGGCCGTGCTCTTTGTCAGCCGGCCGACGACGCCCGTGTGCTTCGGCATGCCGGCGACGATTGTCGGCACTGCGGGCAATGATGTCTTGCGGGGAACGCCGGGCAACGACGTCATCGTCGGCCTGGCCGGCCACGACGTGATCGACGGCCGCGGCGGCGATGACCTGATCTGCGGCGGCGACGGCAACGACACGCTCCGTGGGGGCACGGGTAACGATAAGCTCAGTGGCGGCGAGGACAACGATATCCTCTGGGGCGGCGCGGGCGATGACCTGCTCGAGGGCGGCCCCGGTCGAGACCGGGCCAGCGGCGGTTCAGGCAACGATATCCTTCGGGGCGGAGAGGGGGACGATATGCTGAATGTCGTGGACGGTGCCGGTGGCAACGACATCGCCGACGGCGGCTCTCATGTCAACGGCGATCGTTGCGCCGCCGATAACCGGGATACCGTGCAAAACTGTAACCTGTAATGTCGCCATAGGTCGACAAGCCGTGGCCGATAGATCGGTTATGTCGGAAACCGATTCCGCACCTACTAACCCTTTTCCACCGAGGGAGGGACTTTGCATCCTCCGGTCTGGCATAGCGGTGGACGGCATTCGGACGCCTGAACCAGGATACCGCCAATCGTCGCGCTTCTCTTGAAGCCAGCACTCGGAGGGCTGACCAATGGTCTCTTTGGACGCCTCGGTCGCCGCTCGGTTTTCCGCGGTGTCTCTTCCCTAGCCGTCGCCTACCCGATTCCGGCGCTCGAGTAGGTTCTAAGCGGTTGATCCGAACGGTTCCCCATCCAAAAATTCGAGCAAGGTGCGCGCTTCCTCAGCCACTTCAGCATTGCCCGTCATTTGGGCGCGCACGATGGCGCCGTCGATGATCAGCAGAGCCAGTTCCGCCGCGTCGTTTGCCGAGCGTCCCGGCCGCTCCGGGATCATCGTTCGGACGAAATCCCGCAGTTCCCGCTTGTGATCCGCCGCGATCCGGCGTTCTTCCGCCGAATCCTCGCTCAGTTCCGCGACCGTATTGATGAACGCACAGCCTCGGAAGTCGGGATCCGAGAACCATTCCTTCAGGGCATCCGCGATGATGCCGAGGCCTGGCGAAGTTTGGGATTCGGCCAATTCCCGCACGCGCCGGGTAAACCAATCCATCCAGAATCGATGGCGCCGTTCGAGAAACGCGATCACCAGGTCTTTTTTGGACGGGAAGTGGCGGTAGAACGACATCTTGGCGACGCCCGATTCGGCGATGATGCGATCGACGCCCACGGCGCGGATGCCGTATTGGTAGAACAGCCGTTGCGCGGTTTCCAGGATGCGGTCGCGTGCCGAGGACGTAATAGGCGTGGCGTCTTGAGTCATAAGAGGTTTTGAAAGCGTTTACGGGATTATTGACAGAATGGTCTGTCTCATCAATGCTGTAGACAGATCTGTCTACATGGCGGATTGCTCCTCGACCAGCACAAGGAAACGACCATGAGTTACACGTTTAAACCCGGTTTCCGATTAGGCATTTACATCTGCAAGGATCTGGAAATCGTCGACTTCGCAGCGCCCTATGGCGTATTCTCGGTCGCCCGGCGATTCGATCCCGAGCTGGAGGCTTTCTTCATCGCCGAGTCCTTGCGTCCGGTGCAGGCGCAGGCCGGCTTTACGGTGCTGCCCAACTATTCCTTTGCGGACCGGCCCGACATGGACGCCTTCCTGATCCCGGGCGGTTTCGGCACGCGGCAGGAAATCAACAACGGGCATCTGCACGAGTTCATCCGCGGCTTGCCCGAGAGAACCCTGCTGGTTTCGGTATGCACCGGTTCCTGGATTTACGCCAAGATGGGGCTGTTGGACGGAAAAGCGGCGACCAACCGCAAGGAGCCCGATCGCGTGGAACAATCCCCGTCGGGCAAAGTGCCCATCGACCGCCTGGCCGAGCTGGCCCCGGCCTGCCGCATCAGCCGGGCGCGGGTGGTCGACGCCGGACGGATCGTTACCGGCGGCGGCATCAGTTCGGGCATGGAAGTCGGATTTCACCTGCTGCGCCGGGCCGGGTACGGCGAAGATTTCATCGCGGAGGTGGCTCGGGTCATGGAATACAGCAAGGCTTACGATGTGTACGCGACGGACATCGAGTATGACGATTCCCATGCGTCATCTTGATTGAAATTTGTATAAAAACGATTGACCGGAGGAGAAGAAATGGCAGCTGCCAGCGAGAAGAAAACCGTATTCGGCGCGTGTCCGCACGATTGCCCGGACACCTGCGCGATGCTCTACGAAGTCGAAAACGACCGGCTGGTCAATGTGCGCGGCAATCCCGATCATCCGCTAACGCGGGGCGGCCTTTGCACCAAGCTCAAGGATTTCCACGACCATCACTACAATCCGGAGCGCGTGCTGTATCCCTCGCGCCGCGTGGGGCCGAAAGGCTCGCGCCGGTTCGAGCGGATTTCCTGGGACGAGGCGCTGGACGAGATCAAGACCCGCTGGACTGCCATCATCGACGAGTACGGCGCGGAAGCGATTCTTCCCTACAACTACCTGGGCAACCAGGGCACTCTTCAGGGCCTGACCGTCGGCGATGCGTTTTTCAACAAGCTGGGCGCGAGCGTGCTGGAAAAAACCTTCTGCGCGAGCGGTTCGTCCACCGCCTGGCTGCTCACGGTCGGCCCCACCGGAGGCGTCGATCCGGAAAGCTTCGCCCAGTCGAAATACATCATCATCTGGGCCTGCAATTCGGTCAGCACCAACCTGCATCACTGGCATATCGTCCACGAGGCGCAGAAAAACGGCGCCAAGGTGGTGGTGATCGACGCCTACAAATCCCGCACCGCCAAGCAGGCCGACTGGCATCTGGCCCCGAAGCCCGGCACCGACGGCGCCCTGGCCATGGCGATGATTCATCAGATCATTGCCGAAGATTTGCTGGATCGCGACTATATCGCCCAATACACGATCGGATTCGAGGATCTGAAGGAGAGGGCGGCGCGCTACACGCCCGAGTACGCAGCCGAAATCACCGGCATTCCCGCCGACGACATCCGGAAGTTGAGCCGCGAATATGCCACGACCCAGCCCGCGGCGATTCGCATAGGCGTCGCGCTGGAGCGTCATCACGGAGGCGGGCAGACCATCCGCGCGGTGTGCTGTCTGCCGGCCTTGACCGGGGCCTGGCGACACGTGGGCGGCGGCTTGCTACAAATGCCGGTCTGGGAATTTCCGATTCACTGGGATCGGGTGTGCCGGCCGGAATGGATCAAGCCGGGGACCCGCGTGATCAACATCCTGAAGTTGGGCGACGCGCTGACAGGGCGCATGCCGCTCGCGCCGCCGGTCAAGTCCCTGATGGTCTACAACGCCAACCCGGTGTCGCAGGCGCCGGAAACCAACAGGATCGTCGAGGGCCTGAAGCGCGAGGATTTGTTCACGGTGGTCAGCGAGCACTTCATCACCGACACCGCCGCCTACGCCGATATCGTTCTGCCCGCCGCGATGGCGGGGGAAATGGACGACATCATGTGGTCCTGGGGCCACCTCTATTTGACCCTCAACCAGAAAGCCGTCCCGGCCTCGGGCGAAGCCGTGCCCAACACTGAGCTGTTCCGGCGCCTGGCAAAAGTCATGGGATTCGACGACGAACAGTTCACGCGCAGCGATCGCGAGATGATCGAACACTACGTCGACTGGAATGCGCCGCAGCTTCGGGACATCGACCTGGCTTATCTGGAGCGGCGCGGTTACGCCCATATCCGAGGCGGCAAACCGGAAACCTCGGCGCCGCACGCCGAGGGCAACTTCCCGACGCCCTCGGGAAAGTGCGAGTTCAAGGCCTCGGGCGCCGCGCAGGGCAATTTCGTCGGCGCCGTTTTCCGACAGATGTACGAAAGCGGCCAAGGCGCGGAACCGATCGACGACTTGCCCGATTACGTGCTCTGCCGCGAGCGGCCGGAGAGCGATCCCGAGCGGGCGAAACGGTTTCCGCTGAATATCCTTTCGCCCAAAAGCCACGGCTTTTTGAACTCCTGTTACGCGAACGAAGAGCACAAGATTCGCGCCCAGGGCGAGCAATTCGTGCTCATCAACCCGGCCGACGCCGAACCGCGCGGCATTCGCGAAGGGGATAATGTGAAGGTATTCAACGACCGCGGCGAATTCGAAGCCGACGCGCGGGTTACCGAGGATACTCCGCCGGGCGTGGTGGTCGCGACTCTCGGATACTGGCGGAGCCGCAATCGCACCGACGGCTCGGTCAATGTGATCAGTTCGGCCGCCTACTGCAACTTCGGTCATGCGCCGACGTTCTCGGACAATCTGGTCGAGGTGTGGCGGGCGGATGTCCGGCTCCAATAGCGAGCAGGATCCACGTCCGGATCATCACGCGCTCATTCTCGTTAACGGCCGCCGGGGCAGGTCGTTGACCGAGCATGGTCGACCTGTTGCTAAGTACATTCCGCAAATATTTGCGGAATCTCGACAGATTGGCTTGATTGGCGGGGTTGTCCTGCAGGTTGCCTATGCCGCAAGACATTCCCTGAATGTACTTAGAGCGTTTTCCATCCCGGTGTACGGATTCGTTCCAGGAGGGGAGAGCGTAGGTCGGCAATCCTTTGCCGACGAAGACGCTCGGCCGGGACGTGGCGTCGGGAAAGGATTCCCGACCTACAGGGTGCTACAGTCGTAGGTCGGTAACCCTTTGCCGACGGGCTTTGTGTCGGAAATCGTCGCCTTGGTGTTCCCGGAGACACCGTTTGCGATTGGAAGGGTCGCGACTAAAGCGACCGTTTGCGATTGGAAGGGTCGCGACTAAAGCGACCGTTTGCGATTGGAAGGGTCGCGACTAAAGCGACCGTTTGCGATTGGGAAGGGATTCCAGGCTGACCGGGCAGCTGTGCTCTCCCCAGTGGAAGAGGCGCTTTCGCGACGCCATCCAGAGGGGAGAGGGCTTTCTCAGGAAATTCCTAAAGGGTTAGGCGAGCCGGATGCATTCAGCGATGACCCCGCGCGCGTTCCCAAGCATAGTGGATCGCGTTTTTCATCTGGTCCCATTTGCTGCTCGGCTGTTTTTTCTCCCACACACGCCGGACATCCGGTTCCAGCGCTGCCCAGTCCTTGCCGGAGTAGGCGGGATCGCTACCCAGCGCGTGGCCGAAGCGGTAGGCGGGCAGGTACCGATCATAAGGCTGTCCCTGATTGCCGAAATGGGTCGAATAGTGCTGGCGAAAATCGGCATCGAAACGCTCGAAGCCGGACGGTGTTTCGGCTGCGCCTCTGCCGAATTCTTCCACGTCGACTTCGGTCCGGCGCAGCGTATCGTGGATGGTCTCGATATGTTCCGTCACGCCTTTGCTGACGGTGACTTCTTCAACCACCCGTGCTTCCTTGGAGGCTACAGCTTCTTCCCCCGTTTCGGTGAGCTCGATGGTGCCTTCCTTGAAGGCTGCCATGTCTGCGTCCGACACGGGACGGTCGACCCGGTGGCGTTCGACGTTGACGTGCTCTTCGCGCAGAGTGATGTCTTCGTCAACCGGCCGCTCCTTGACATGGGTATAGACGCGGACTCCGCCACGCTTGACGGCGCGCTTGCCCACTTTCAGCTCTTCCTCGACGACCGGGATTTTCGCTTCCTCGGCGGTACGCATAGGTTCTGTAGTAGTGCCCGCTTTGCCCATGGTCGGCTGTTGTGTCATGTCGGTCTGCTGCCATTGACCCGCGCGCTCCTCGATATTCACCGCGCCGTGTTCCTCCAGAATCTCTGCAGCACGGTCGGCGTGGCTTTCGTCGGTTTCGACGGTGACCAGGAGGCCGCCGCGGCGTACGCCTTCAGAGTAATAACGGATGTCCTCCGCAGGCAGCCCGATTTCATGCCGGCGCTCTTCCAGCAGCCCGAGCTTGGAAAGGACGAAGCGGAGGCCGGATTCCTTCTGGGCTCCACCGGCTGCGCCTAGCTCGCGCTCGTATTCGACATCGCTGGTCATGACATGAATGTGATCTCGGCCGAAGCCTTCACGCTCGAGGTCGTGCACGACTTTTTCGGCTTCCGATCGGTTATCCAGTAATCCAACCACTGTGTTAATCATGGCTTTCTCCTCGTCCGAACGTTAAAAAATACGATCAAAAACATTGAGGCATCTCAGTTTGAGACTCCAGGCTGTTCAAGGTCCGTCGTCTGTCTCTCCGGAGGAACCCGCTCGACCGATACTTCCTCGCGCCGCAGGGTCACTTGTTGCGGCCGGTGCGATTCCGTTTTGCGTCGGGTCACGTGCAGCTCTTCCTTCAGAATCAGCTGCTTCCGCACTACCAGGGTTTCTTCGAATACGGGAATGATCAGCGTGTCGCCTTCATGCCGGGCGGGCACCGGCTCATCGATAGGACGGTTTACGGCGACCCGCTCGACATGAAGCGTTTCCTGGATTAGTGGATCATCGACCTCTTCGACCCGGGTAGAAATGCGTTTGGTGATGCGCACCCGCCCGGTTTCGATTTTGCGGATTTGCCGTACCAGTCGTTCCTCCGCTACGGGAATGGTCAGCGTTTCGCCGTTTTCCGACGGGTCCCGCCAAGTGGTCATGGCTTCGGCCAAGGTCATGGGCAGAACATAGGTTCCGTCTTCCTGCCGATCGAGGACGTTCACGGGGATCACCAGCCGTTCGCCGCGCTCGAATTGCACTTGCACTACGGCCTGTTCGTTGATGGGAAGGAATGCGGGATCGACAAAACCCAGTAAACCGTCTCTGCTGACGACTACCGCACCGGGTTGGAATGAGCTTTCCATGGCGTACGGCTTAGCTTGAGGTCTCCGATTCGGACTGGTAGGGCGGTGGATTCTGTACACCCGCGAATGCGGATTCGCGCGGCGAGACTAAAGTGATTCCTCTTTGCATCCTGATGTCTCGATTCCTTATCAAGTAACGCCGATGTTTCTATTTGGAAACGGACAGCATCGCGGAGTTCCCCGCGAACCGCCAAGTTCCGAAGCTATTTGCACGCGGAGAACCATCCAGGTCTTGTGTCGCGACGGCAACGGTGACATTCGGCGGCATCGACGCCGATAATACGGGGCCAACTACCTAGAATGCCCGGTTCGGCCGGCCGCTTCCTTCCAAAGAGACCGTCACCGCCATGCGTCGCGATATTCCCGCTGTACGAATGAAGGATCTTCCGCATGACCCACGCGGACTGTCCTCTATCGATATCGCCGAACGCAGAAAACGATATGGCCGGAACGACATTCTCGAAATCGCCGGCAGTCCGTGGCTGGAACTGGCGCGCGATACGCTCAAGGACCCCATGATCTGGTTCCTGGTCGGAACCGGTCTCATTTATGCCGTGCTCGGCAGTTATGCCGAGGCGATGACGCTAATGGCGGCCATTCTGCCGTTGCTGGGCATGGATGCCTTTCTGCATCGCCGGACACAGGTATCGACTGAAGGACTCGGCCGGCAGCTTGCTCAGACCGCCCGTGTCGTCCGTGACGGTGCGCTATTGGAAATCTCCGCTTCCGAGCTGGTTCCCGGCGACCGGGTGCGGATCGAGACCGGCGAGGCTTTTCCGGCCGACGGGTTGATCTCCGTCGGGGAGCAATTGCAGGCGGATGAATCGTCTCTGACCGGAGAAGCGTATCCGGTGCCGAAGCACGCTCTCAGAGCAATGCCGCTGCGATTCGACGAATCAGCCTGGATCGACGATGTGCATTGGGGATTCGCCGGTACCCGCCTGTTGACCGGCCAGGCGGAAATGACTGTAGTGTATACGGGCGGGCAAACGCTTTACGGCGAGATCGTCCGTGCCGCGGCCGCCGGCGAACGGGAGCGCACGCCGTTGCAGACCGCCATTTCCAACCTGGTGACGCTCTTGATCGCGGCTGCCGGAGTGCTTTGCCTGATTCTGGCCGGCGTGCGGCTGCATCAAGGCCACGGCTGGGTGGACGCCCTGGTCAGCGCGGCGACCCTCGCGGTGGCGGCTCTTCCCGAAGAGTTTCCGGTGGTATTCACCCTGTTTCTGGGCGTCGGCGTGTATCGGCTGGCGCGGCGGAAGGCGCTGGTCCGGCGCGGCGTATCGGTGGAGAACATCGGTCGCATCACCTGCATCTGTTCCGACAAGACCGGCACGATTACCGAGGGCCGTCTTCGGCTCGAACATCTGGCCCCCGGCGCGGACGTTTCCGAAGATGAACTGCTCCGATGGGCGGCGTTTGCGTCCCGTGCGGAATCCGGCGATCCCATGGATACGGCGATCCTCGAACGCGTTCAGAAACGTGCGATTTCGGCCGCTGCCGATGTCGTGCTCGAGACCTATCCCTACACCGAGCAGCGCCGCCGCGAAACCGTGGTGGTGCGGATCGGCGACAGGATACACGTGGCCAGCAAGGGGGCTCCTGAAGTCTTGCTGGCGCTGGTAAACCTTAGCGAGGTGGAACGGACCGATTGGGCGTCGCGGGTCGACCGCCTGGCCGCCGAAGGCCACAAGGTGCTCGCTTGCGCATGCTGGCATCTGGATGGCGCCTGGAGCGGCGGCGAACCGGACCGCGGCGGCCGGTTCCTGGGATTGCTGGCTTTCGAGGACCCGATCCGGGACGGCGTGATCGAATCGGTGCGGGAATGCCGCGCCGCCGGCATCCGCGTGGTGATGGTCACCGGCGATCACCCGGCGACCGCGGGCGGCGTGGCGCGGCAGATCGGGATGAAGGGCGGCATCGTTCTGGGCGACGAACTGGTCCGCCGTCTCGATGATGGTGCCTCTCTTCGTCCGGATGTCGACGTGGTGGCGCGCGCCCTGCCTACCCAGAAGCTGGCCCTGGTGCGGGCATTGAAGGCGGAAGGCGAGATCGTGGCCGTCACCGGCGACGGCGTGAACGACGTTCCGGCGCTTCAGGCCGCGGACATTGGCATCGCCATGGGCGAGCGCGGTACCCGCAGCGCACGAGAAATCGCTTCCATCGTCCTGCTCAACGACAATTTCGGCACCATCGTCCGAGCCATCGCCGAGGGGCGGCAGCTATTCCGCAATCTCCAGCTCAGCTTCCAATATCTGCTGCTGATCCACATCCCCTTGGTCATTACGGCCACCTTCATTCCGCTGATCGGGCATCCCATCCTGTACTTGCCCGTACATATCGTCTGGCTGGAGACGCTCATCCACCCGACGGCGCTTTTGGTGTTTCAGGAACTGCCGGCGCGCGGGCCGCTACGGCTGGTGCCGAAGCGCCGGGAGGCGCGATTTTTCTCGGGTGGGGAGTGGTTCCTGATCGCCACGATCGGAGCTCTGATCACTGCGCTGATCTTGTGGACCTACGACCGCAGCCTTCTGCCGGGCGGCAGTGTCGAACATGCGCGCGCCATGGCGATGGTGGCGCTGACCTGCGCCAGTGCGGCGGCCACTGCCGTTCTGAGCCGTTTGCGGACGAAGACCGCCTGGCTGATGGTCGTTGCGACCGTCGGATCGTCGCTGGTTCTGGTGCAGACGCCTTGGCTGGCCGCGCGTTTGAGTCTGCAACCCTTACACCGGGACGACTGGCTGATCGCCATGTTCGGCGGGCTGTTATCCGTCGCCGGCCCCATGGTTCTGTACTATGCGGCGAGGCGTCTCGTCCGGGCGGCGGGTAATTTTCTCGCCGGCTATTTTCGTCGCGCCGCTGAGGATGGTCGGAATGAAGTAACCGCTTCGCGATCGCCGGAGGCCCCGCTCACCCGCTATGCCTGGCTATCGATCTTCGCGGCCCTCGTGACGATCGCCTTGAAGACGGTCGCCTATCTCGTGACCGGTTCCGTGGCGCTTCTGTCCGATGCGGCCGAATCCCTGGTGAACCTGTTCGGAGCCGCGGCGGCCTTGGTCGTCCTCACGCTGGCCGCGCGACCGGCCGACGAGAACCATCCGTTCGGGCACGGTAAAGCCGAATATTTCTCCAGCGGTTTCGAGGGCGCGCTGATTGTCGTGGCGGCCGCCGGCATTGCCTGGGCGGCCTGGGATCGCCTGATGCATCCTCAGGCGCTGGCGGCGATCAATCTGGGCATGCTGGTTTCGGTGGCGGCAGCGCTGGTCAATCTGGCGGTGGCCAGGGTGCTGCTGCGGGCGGGACGCCGGTCCGGATCGATCACGCTCGAGGCCGACGGCAAGCATTTGATGACCGACGTCTGGACCACCGGCGCCGTACTGGCAGGGCTGGGCGGAATCGCATTGACCGGGTGGCAATGGCTGGACCCGGCCATCGCGCTTCTGGCGGCTCTCAATATCTTGGTCTCGGGCACCCAGCTCATACTGCGCTCGCTTTCCGGGCTGCTCGGCGCCGCCATACCTCCCGAGGAACGCCATCGCATCGAACGCATTCTCGACAATTACCGGCGGCAAGGTATCCAGTTCCACGACCTCCGCGCCCGCGTCGCCGGCACCCAGCGGCTGATCACCCTGCACGTGCTCGTACCCGGCGCGATGACGGTCCAGGAGGGACACGAGCTCCTGGAGCGCATCGAGTCCGATATCCGCGAGGTGATTCCGAACCTCCTCATCGTGACCCATATCGAACCTTTGGAAGACGCGTCTTCCTTTCGCCATGAAATCATCCAATAAGCCGATGGGGAGGCCATGCGCCAACTGCCATGCCGTTTCTGCCGGATTATAGGGTGGTTGTCGGATTGGTTTACGGCCTGTGGGAGCAGGCTTTAGCCCGCGATTGAGCGACGAACGGAAACTGCTCTAGGATGGTAGGTCGGCAATCCTTTGCCGACCTACTATGGTGGGTTACGGCGCACGTGAAGCGCAGTGTTCGGCATCGATCGGCGGTATAGTGCGCCTAACCCACCCTACAACCTCCGCGCCATAGGGGCGTAGGTCGGCAATCCTTTGCCGACAGTGTGTCTTACCGTCATCGATCGTTTACATTCAGCCCCAAGCCACCCTGCCGGAACGCTGTTTGACTCGGTACATTTCCATATCGGCATCCTTGAGAATCTGGTCGGGGTCTTCGTTAGTGCCCAGGAACAGCTTGACGCCGATGCTTGCCGAACATTGGTGCCGGATATCGCCCAGGACGTATTCTTGACCCAGCACATTGCGGATATCGTCGGCAAGGGCGGCGGCGTAATTCCGCGCTTTTTCCGCCTCCGGGCCGAGTCCCTCCAGCATCACTATGAATTCATCGCCGCCGAGGCGCGCGACCGTGTCGCTTTCCCGGACAGTGCTTTGCAGGCGTCGGGCGACATCCATCAAGAGTTGGTCGCCGATATCGTGGCCGTGATTGTCGTTGAGCTCCTTGAAATTGTTCAGGTCGAGAAACATCACGGCAACATGGGATCTTTGGCGCGCGCTCGCGAGCTGCGCCTGATGAAGGCGATCCAGGAACAGACGCCGGTTGGGGAGTCGCGTCAACGCATCATAGAAAGCGAAATGACGCAGTTCCGCTTCGAGACGCTTGCGTTCGTCGACTTCCGCGATGAGCTTGGCATGGCTTTGTTCAAGCTCGGCCGTGCGTTCTCGCAACTGCTCCGAGAGTTGTTCGCGCCGGGCGGCGAAAAGCAGGACTTGATGCAAGGCTACCCCCAGCAGGACGCCGACCAGCCAGAAGCCCGCGCGCAGCCAACCGAAATGGCCGCCTTGGCCCCAGCCATCGATGGGGCGTGCTGCCAGTTCCCAGGTTCCGCCCGGTGTAATGACCTCGGCGATAATGGCATCGGTATCGAATAACGAGTCGTCGCCCAGGAAGGTTTCTCCTTCCGAACCGGTGCCGTCCCTGCCTCGCAAGGCAAGCTGTAATCCCCGTACATTGGGCGCTACGCCGACGTGCGCATACAGGCTTTCGATATCGATCACCATGCTGAGCAGCCCCCAATAGTCTCCCTGGGCGCCGAGGAATACCGGAATCCGGTAGATCAGGCCCACGCCGCCCTGCTTCAATTGGGTTGGGCCGGCGAGTCGCGGTTTGCGTTCGCGGATGGCTCGCTCGACGGCGGGCCACTGCTCCTTCACATCCGGGAAGTAGAGTCCAAGCGCCTTGTCGTTACCCTCGAGCGGATAGATGTAGGTCAGGCGATTGCCGGGCGCAAGTCCGATGTTGCGGACATGCCGTCCGTACTCGTAGAGCGTTTTGAGCATCGGTTCGATCACCTCGGGTTCGAGGGTCGAGCGTGTGGTGACATAGGCGATCATGCCCTGCGTCAGAAACAGCGTGGCGTTAAGCTCGCTTTCCAGCGCGGCTCTGAGTTGGCCGACTTCGCTGATGACCTGGCTGCGCTGCTCGCGTTCGGCGTTTTGTCGTTCCAGCCGTACCATAGATTCCCCGACTCCGCCGACGCTCAACATCACGACGAGCGTCAGCACGCGAGCCAGTATCATTCGTTTGTGCTGAAGTGCGGCAACGAGCTTCGATTGGACCGTCGAGGGGATCACGAGGACTGCGTTTTTAAGGTGGCGGATAAGTTTACTGCATTTCAACCTGCGCCTTTGTTAAATGGAATTTTAGCAATAACCTGATAACGAGCATGGTAAAACAAGTTTCCCGGTTTTCGGTTCTCAATGCACACTCTATCCGTGAGAAATGCGGATTACTGCCTCGGAGCACCCAGTGCCGCAAGGGAACGATCGGAGCATCGCCGAAACACATTCTCGGGTGCTGTTTTGTGCCGGGGTCCGCTATGGCGAGACGACGAGATGAGCGAGACCGGCGAGCGCACGGTTGAGAGCCGGCCGGCGCTGAAGCGGGCGATAGGTCCCAAGCTGCTGTTCTTCTTCGTGATCGGCGATGTGCTCGGCACCGGCATCTACGCCCTCGTCGGCAGCGTGGCCGGCCAGATCGGGGGAGCGCTGTGGCTGCCATTTCTCGTAGCGTTCGGAGTCGCGTTCCTCACCGCGTTCAGCTACCTGGAACTGGTCGGCAAATATCCCCGCGCGGCCGGCGCGGCCTTGTACACCCAGCGGGCGTTTAAAATCCCGTTCCTGACCTTCCTGGTCGCCTTCGCCGTGATGAGTTCGGGCATTACGGCCGCCGGGGCGGCGGCTCGCGCATTCGCCGCTACCTACCTCCAGCCGTTCGCGCCCTGGCCGGTGCTGCCGGTGGCGGTCGGTTTTCTCCTCGTTCTCGGGCTGATCAACTTTCGAGGGGTGGCCGAGTCGGTGAAGATCAATATGGTACTGACCGGCGTCGAAATATCGGGCCTTGTGATCGTCATCGCCATAGGCGTGTACGCGGCGGGGAGCGGTCAAGGCGAGCCTAGCCGGCTCCTCGAATTCGACACCGAGGACCGAAACCTGCTGCTCTCGATTTCGGCAGCCACTTCCTTGGCCTTCTTCGCCATGGTCGGATTCGAGGACGCGGTAAACATGGCGGAGGAGTGCCGGGACCCCGCGCGGATTTTCCCGCGGTCGCTGCTATCGGGGCTGATTGCCGCGGCCCTGATTTATGAGCTGGTGGCGCTTACCGCTTCGCTGCTGATTCCCGCCGAGACGCTTTCGGCCGCCAGATCCGATGCGCTTTTGAAGGTGGTCGCCGTGGGTGCGCCGGCGTTTCCGCTGAAGGTATTCGCCGGCATCGGCTTGCTTGCGGTAATCAATTCGGCCCTGATCAACATGATGATGGCCAGCCGGCTGCTGTACGGCATGGCGAACGAACGGATTCTGCCGCCGGTGTTCGGCGCCGTGCATCCGACCCGGCGCACGCCCTGGGTGTCTATCCTGTTCACCACCGCGATTGCGGTCGGGTTGGTCGTTACGGCTGGCGAGGATGGCGTGAGGAAGCTCGGCGGCACCACGGCCTTGCTCTTGTTGTGCGTTTTCACCGGGGTCAATATCGCGTGTCTGGTGCTGCGCCGGGAGAAAGTCGAGCATGCGCACTTCCGGGCGCCGCCTGGAACGCCCGTGCTTGGCGCGATTTTCTGCGGCTATCTGGCTCTACCGGTACTATCCGGACGGCCGGCCAGCGACTACGCGATCTCGCTCGCGCTGCTGGGCGTCGGCATCGTGTTGTGGGGAGTCAACCGGTGGTGGATCGGCCGGCCGAGGCTGGCCCGGAAACGATGATGGACTTACGGATACGCAATCGGAAGCGGCCAAAACAGTCAAATTTGAAAGTACCGGAGAAATCGTCATGAGCACTGCAAAATCGGATTCTATCGGACAATACCTCCTCAAGCGTCTATACGATGCCGGTGTCAAACATATCTTCGGCGTTCCCGGCGATTATGTGCTCGGCTTCTACGATTTGATGGTCAAAAGCCCGATCCAGCACATCGGCACCACGCGGGAGGACACCGCCGCCTTTGCCGCGGACGGCTATGCTCGCTGCCAGGGCATAGGCGCGCTGGCGGTGACTTACGGCGTGGGAGCGCTGAATACGGTCAACGCGGTCGCCGGTGCCCATGCGGAGTCCTCGCCGGTGGTCGTCATCAGCGGTGCTCCGGGCGTGCGCGAACAGCGAGAAGATCCACTGATTCATCACCGCTTCGGCCCCTTCACGTTTCAGCGCGAGATTTTCGATCGCATCACCTGCGCCACGGTCGTGCTCGATGACCCGGTCATCGCCTTTCGTCAAATCGACCGCGCCATCGCGACCGCCCGCCGGTCGTGCAAACCGGTTTACATCGAGCTCCCGCGCGATCTGGTCATGGCTGAAGGCTATTCGGTGCCGGAAGAGCCGCTCGAAGAGCCTTCGAGCGATGAAGCCGCCTTATCGGAAGCGGTCGCCGAGACCGCGGAGCTCATGACGAAGTCGGTATCGCCGACGATTCTGGCGGGCCTCGAACTGCATCGACGCGGACTTCAGGACGCTCTGGTCGAACTGGTCGAACGGGCACGCTTGCCGGTGGCGGCCACTTTGACCGGCAAGTCGGTGATTGCCGAGCGGCACCCGGCCTATCTCGGCGTCTATGAAGGCGCGATGAGTTCGGAGAACGCGCGTTACATGGTGGAACAATCCGATTTGCTGCTGATGCTGGGCGTCACCTTGAACGACATCGATACCGGCATCTACACCGCGCGTCTCGATCCCCATCGCATCGTGCGCGCGGCTCAAAACGAAGTCGTGATCCGCTATCACCGCTATCCCCGCGTCACCCTGTCGGATTTCGTCATGTCCTTGGCGCGCTCGGTGAAAGCTCGGAGCGAAACCTTCCCGGCGGCGCCCGCCGTGCCTGAAGCGAGCGGGTTTCCCGAACCGAACCGGCCGATGACGATCGCCCGTTTGATCGAACGGCTGAATCGGGCGCTTACCTCCGACATGATCGTGGTCTGCGACGTGGGCGATTGCCTGTTTGCCGCGATCGACCTACAGGTCTACGAGCGGAGCGAGTTCTTGTCCTCCGCTTTCTATACCACGATGGGCTTTGCGGTGCCCGCCGCGCTCGGCGCGCAAATCGCCCGTCCGGATCATCGTGCGCTCATCCTGGTCGGAGACGGCGCGTTTCAAATGACCGGCACCGAGCTTTCGACGCACGTACGCTTCGGCCTGGCGCCCATCGTGGTGGTTTTCAACAATTGCGGTTACAGCACCGAACGATTCATCCTCGACGGGCCTTTCAACGACATCGGCTGTTGGCGTTTCGACCGGCTGGGCGAGCTTTTCGGTCCGCTGAACGGATACGATGCGCCCGATGAGGAAGCGTTTGAGGAGGCGCTCGTCAAATCGCTCGCAGACCGCGCCACGCCAAGCATCATCAATGTTCGCCTTGCGCCCGATGACAGTTCGTCGGCCATGAGGCGCCTTGCGGAGCATTTGAAATCCAGGGTCAAGGGCTGAAGCTGGGTCAGCGAAAAACGAACCAAACTTGGACTACCTGTTCCTGGCCATCGCTGCTGTTCTGAGCGGCGGCCGGAAAGCGCCTTTGGGTGAAGTAATTCCATTCGGTATTCAAATGAATATTTATTGTAGGGCGGGTTAGCGCAGCGTAACCCGCCGATCCGAGGTCGCTCGAACGATGCGGTTCACTTCGTTCACCACATCCTACGGCTATTATCCTAGAAACGGCAGTTGGACGCACTCGAGTGTGCGGCGGGTGGGTCGACTGGCCAGGCGCGACGACGCGGCAGGGTCGGCCCCTGTTAGAAGGAGCAACGCCGCCAGGCGGCCCGCCCGTCGTGCAATCGGGTGCGTAGCGGTTTCACCCACCAGGTGAGACTGATACCAGACCGAGCGTTCAGGATTCATCGGGCGTTTCTGGTGCATCGAAGCGGTCAACTGCCGCTTCTAGGATTATCATCCGCCGAGGAAAATAAAGACCAGCGCCTGTACGACATGGCCTTCCTGATCCGTTGCTCGGCAAGCTCCAGAGCGGCTTCGCGTGGCGGGATGGCTTTTGTCGTAACCGCCTCCAAGACCTGCTCCGTATTGCTTCGCACTTTTTCCCCAATCGACGAAAATACCATCGCTTGAGTGACGCCGCGATATTCCAGGGCAGCGCATATCACGCCGCCCGCATTGGCGATGAAATCCGGAACGCAGAGCACGTCGTGCTCGTGCAGGAATTTTTCGGCTTCGGGGGTGACGGGGATGTTGGCCCCCTCGACAATCAATTTGGTGTTGAGACGCGATGCGTTCGCCGCGTTGATCACATCCGGCCGTGCGGCGGGAATCCAGATATCGCATTCCATGTCGATCACGGCGTCCCGGTCCCGTTTCTCCCCGCCCGTAACGTCGGAAACGCTCTTTCCCGTCTTTTTCAGTTCCATCAGAGCCGAGACATCCAGGCCGCGAGGATTGTAAACGGCGCCCCGACTATCGGATGCGCCGACCAAGACTGCCCCGGCTTGCGCCAGAAAGCGCGCCGAGTGCCGGCCGACGGCGCCAAACCCCTGGATCACGACTCGGGCGCCGTCGATCTTCATATTGCAGTAGCGCGCCGCAATTTCCGTGGCCTGATAAATCCCCCAGCCGGTTGCGCCGACTTCATCCAGCGGAATGCCGCCCAGATCGCTGGGAAAACCCGCGGCACGGCCTATTTCGTCTTTCACCCAGGCCATGCAGTTTTCATCGGTACCCATGTCGGGCGCGAAAATATAATCCCTTTCGTTTCTCAAACTCGAGGCGAAAGCGCGGATGAGTCTTTCCTTATCCGGTCCCGGCATTTTGGGATCGCCGAAAATGACGGACTTGGCGCCGCCATGAGGCAAACCGGCGGCCGCGTTTTTGAACGTCATCGCCCGGGCGAGACGAAAGCATTCCGCCACGCTGACATCGGGCGCCATCCTCAATCCCCCGATGGCGGGACCCCTCGCAACATTGTCTACGACCAGAATGCCTTTCAACCCTGCGGAGGGTTCATAAACGTGAATGATCCTGGCGGGACCCAATGCGTCCGCAAACCCAAAAACATCGCTCGCGTTCATCTCGATTCACCGATGTGCCGGTTTGATGCCCAGTCAAGGAGGCCGCGCGGACAGGCCAAGTTCAGGAAATTCTCCGAGCGAAGCCCTGCCTACGCACTACGACCAACTTTATCACTGTTCTGCTTTCTGAATGAGAGGCCTATCGTTCGGCCAAACTCCCGACCGTCCTGCCGGCCTCTTTTTTCGTCACCCTGCATGCGTGCCAGGCGGGAGTAAGGCGCCGCATCATTCAAGAAGATAGTCGTAAGGCTCTGCCGATTTCGGAAAACAGCAATCAGGTTTGTCGGGTTTGTCCAGTTCCGGACATTGCATCGAGGGACGATCGTCCTGAAATCATTGAGAAATTGCCGTTGCAAACCGATGGCATGTTTATCGCTTCCAATACATACGCGCCACAAAAAATCTGGATACCGTGCAAAGAGGCCGCTCCTACGGTGTCGTTGCAGGCATGGTCCTGTCTGAACCGAAAATGGCGCATTTCGATCGACCCCGGCCTGGTTTGAATCATCCGGAGACCCTTTATGGCCTATGAAGACGTTTGCAAACAAAGCCTGATCGGCGAAGGGGAGTTGGTGCCCTGCAAGGTGGGCGACAAAGAGATCGTCATCATGTGGCCGGACGGCGGAGAGCCGAAAGCCTATGAAGCGCGTTGTCCGCATGAAGGCGTTTCCCTGGGCCAGGGCGATTTCAACGGCAGAATTCTTTATTGCATCGCGCATGGATGGGTGTTCGACGGTCGCTGCGGCAAGTCTCTGCAACCTGCCGGATGGCAGATGAAGGAATATCCCATGCGCCTGCAGAACGGCATGGTGCAGGTGGACATCACCGGCTAGCTTTCGCCATCGGTGCAGCGAACCTGCGCCGACCTCTTTCTCCACCCCAACAGCCCTGGTATTTGAGTCATGGCCATTATCGAAGTCACCGACGACACCTTTCAGCAGGTGATCGAAACCCATCCCATCGTCGTTCTGGATTTCTGGGCAACCTGGTGCGGGCCGTGCCGCGCCTTTGCGCCGGTTTTCGAAGCCGCCTCCGAAAAACACCCCGATTTGTTTTTCGGCAAGATCGATACGGATCAACAACGCCAACTGTCGCAAGGATTCGATATCCGCTCGGTGCCGACGCTGATGGTGTTGCGAGACAGGATCGTGGTGGTTCGCGAATCCGGCGCATTGCCCGCCAGTTCGCTGGAAAAAGTGATCGAGCATGTCCGGGCGCTGGACATGGATAAGATCCGCGCGGAACTCGACGCTCGGGACAAGGCTGCGGTTTCGGGCTGAGCGCCCGGCTGCATTCTGTTTTATCCGGCCGATCAGCTCGTGGGGCAGGGGATGTCCTGACCGCTTTGGCGCGATCTCTCCCGGTTTCCCGCCACCCCGGCGGTATGCAACTCCCAGTCACAGGACGAATGAGCACGTACCGGCAGGCAGCACGGGGCGCGGCCGGGCTCCGGCGTACCGTGATCGGAAAGCCCCTAGGCCGCTTTCCGGCGCAGGGGAACCATCTGTGCGATCACCTGCAATACGGTAAATCCATGGGTCGCGATGTCGACGGCGAGGAGAAAGACATCGGCGTTCTTGGTCGTTCCGGCCAGCTTATCCGCACGCATCACGGCCTCCTGCCCGATCCGCCCGGCGGCTAGAATGTCCTTGAATACCTGGACATCGGGATTGTCGTCGCCGAGCTGGGCGATCAAAGCCTCCGCTCGTCCCTTAAACCAGTCGGGAATGCCGATTTCCGCCCACTCGGGGCCGTTGAAAAACGATCTAAGATTCATGGCCATAGCAAAAGTCTCCAAAAATCGAGCACCGGGCCGCGCCCGATGATTAAAACTCCTCATCCCTCGCATGCTCGGCGAGCGCTTTTTCGACGATGTCGCGGCAGCGCAGTAGGCGTTCGTACTCCGCTTTGTCGACTTGAACCCACTCGCCTGACGGAGAGACTTCCGCCGGTGGCGCGACGGCCTGGGCGGCTTCGAATAAAGCCCGTTCCAATTGAAAGATGCGTTCGCTCGCCCGCTCGAGGTAAGGCACCGGATTAGCCTTGATATTGGCTTCATGCAGGGCATCCAGGCACAAGAGCTCCCCGAAGCGCCTTATCGTCTGGCGTGTTCTCTTCCCGAAATTGCGCTCGATGACCGTCATAACCACTCCGACTCTTTCTCAAACTCTCGGCGGGCTCCGAACTCAAGACGCCGAAACTGCTCGGGATTTCGTACCTTTCCCGTTACAGCGGCGGTCCGAGGTCGTCCGAAGCCTGCTTTTTCTTCTTCTCGACTTTCGCCGAGGCGTAGCTTCCCGCGTTCTTCAGGGTGACGGGAGGCGGGCCTTCCAAGTTGTGGGAAATCAGCGTCAAGGTACGCTCGAATGCCTTCTGGGCCGCCGAAGCGTCGTAAGTATCGCGCTCTTCACAGTTGAAGCTATGTCCCGCCGGATAATCGTAAACGCTGACGTCCGGTCTGGCGGAACGGAATTGAACGACCAGTTCGAAAGGGATATACGGATCGAGAGACCCGAAATGCAGCTGCGTCTGAATCTTCCGCTTTCCGTATAAATCCTGGGTCACCCCGCAGGCGTAATAGATACTGGCGCAAGCCAGTCCCTTCACCATGTTGGCCGCATGGTAAGCCAGGTAGCCGCCCCAATCGTAGCCGACGATAGCCACCTTGCCGGTACTGGCGACGGCATCGACCGCCGCCTGAATGTCGGCGATGGCGTTCGTCAGTCCTACCTGCCGCGCGAGATCCAGACCCTCGGCAACACCGGCGTCGTCATAGCTCAACTCGACATCTTTTTTTACCCGATCGAAGAGGCATGGCGCGATGGCCATATAACCCTTCGCCGCGAATGCGTCGGTCACCGTCCGAATGTGCCGGTTGACGCCAAACACCTCGTGAAGCACCACCACCGCACCCTTGGGCGCGTCCGGCGGCTCGGTCCGATAAGCGGAAAATACGTGGCCGTCGGCCGCAGAAATCTCGATCATCGCACACCCCGCAATCTGTCAATCCTCATCGATACCCTTGCGAAGGCCGTCACATCGACACCGTATAGACGAAGCACATTCCGGCAAACGGGACGATTCGGGCCTTTTTGAATAACTAAGCAGTTGTCGCGCCAAACCGTGGTCTGAGTGCGTGAGGCAGATGTCTTTCGGTGTGATTAGGGCGCGAGCGGTCAGTCGAGTTTGCCGTTGCGGGACGGAAAAATAAGGCACTAGAGCGGGCGAATGAACGAATTTTATCGCTGCTCCGGCCTCGCCGATGGCTGCGGAATACTGCAACGCAGCGAATTTCCACACAAATAACCTTGTAATTTAGTCGACAATTCTCCACACTTGGGGCGGGTTTGTTCGAACAAAAGAACCTGGCCAGCCGCACACTCGAGCAGGTTGAACTGCCGTTTCCAGGTTGACAGGCTGCGTTACCTTATTCGCTTCACTTGATTGTCGAGGCCAAGTCTCCGTACCGAATTTATGACTGACGAAAACCAAGCGCGCGCCGCCCTGGCGGCCAACCCCTTACCGCCGAACCCATGGGTACAAGTTACCGATGACGGCATCATCATCAAGGCGGGCTATAGCGACACGCTGCACCGGATGCTGCGCTGGGTTCCGAAGGTGCAATGGGTTCCCGAGAAACGCCACTGGAAGGTGCCCCTGTCCGGCGCCGAGCTGATACGTTCGGTGTTGCCTGAAATCTCGCGCCTGGCCGAGGCCACTCACGAGGAGTTCAGAGTACCTGCTCCGCCCGCTCAAAAGGAGCCGCCACTCGACGCACGTGCGGATGCGCCAAACCCGTCGACGGGCGATTCCGCCACGCGCGTATTCGATCCCGATGCTTCCGAGCGGGACCTTTTTCGCAATGCGGCGCGGTTTCTGTTCGGCAGCGATTGGCAGCGGGACACTGCTCGGGCCTTGGGCCGGGACGAACCGGCACTGGCCTGCTGGCTGGTGGGCGAAAGCGTGGTAGAGGACGATCCTCAAGTCTTGCTGAACGAGATGCTGGCTTTAATGCGCAGGCGCGCCGCCGCAATCACCGCCGCGGCGGATCAATTGGCTGAAGCTATCGCGAGGAAAAAGCAAACCGGCTCCGGTGACACCGGAAACGGCAGTTGATCGTTACGGACTTGGTCGCCGATAACATTCTGTTCTATCCGAAAACGATTTCGTAGTAGGGTGGGTTAGGCCGCGCGGCCGTAACCCACCGAGCGACCTCGAATCGGTGGGTTACGCTCCGCTAACCCACCCTACGTAATGTTCACTCGAATGCCGAATGGAATTAGGCGCGTATCGCACGACACCTGCAAAGTTCCTTTGGTGTTTCCGCGCGCCGTAGCCCACCGACCAAGGCCGCGCAACCGGTGGGTTACGGCGCGCGAAGAGTTCCGTGACTGCCGAATGCTTCGTGGGAGTGCGCGCCTAACCCACCCTACACCAGATATACGAATCGGAACATTGTTTTCGGACGCACCTTAAGCACAGGGCAGGGAGCCCGGCGCCCGCGTTATGTTGGCGTGAGCCTGCTTCTCTGCCGCCGCAAGCGCGCGGGCTTCGTCTTTCCTGTCAGCCAGGCTGCATTTCATCGGTATTGGCGACAAATTCGATGCGCGTGACTTCGTCGAATACCTCGTTGGGAATGGTGTGCTCGTACTGGTTTTCATACCAGCTGCGGCAATACGGTAGGAAGATCCTCCCCTGATGGATGTGGTGCAAAACCTTGTCCCCTCGGTAGAGCACGTATTCGACCCCGGTGTTGTCGCCACGGCTGCTCCAGTCATCGCCGAACACTTCGAACTGGATGAATAGCTTGGAAAACAGGCGGCCCGCTTCGGTCGTCTTGACCGCGGTGACACGGATATTCTGGTAACGGCGGGCAACGGCGCCGGTGTCGAGGGTTTGCAGGAACTCCTGCAATTTTCCCTTTTTCACCTGCGTCGTCTCGCCGATGGGAACGCCCAGATCGTTGAGTCCAGTGGTTTTGGCGGGCGCCAGTTCAATCGAAGCGATATGTTTTACTAATGAAGCCATAATCTTGCCTTTAATGTGCCCGTGGGCATTGTCGCTCCCCTCCCTGCTAAGAGAGAGCTCAACATAAACCACTGGATTGTTCGGGAGATGCCGGCCTGATCCGGTTCTTCTCAGCGCGCGGCGACGGTACTCGGAAGCAAGGTGTGAATCGTCGTCCATCCCCTCGGTACCGGGTTGCGCTGGAAAAACGCCGGGTCAGCCATGAAGGTTTGTCGTGGCCGCTCGCTGAACACGCCGCCGATGTCGCATAGCGGAATGACGCGGTCCTGCGGCGGCTGACAATCAACGCAAACCATCCCCCTTACCACGACAACCCCCGCCTCTACATTTCCCCGCGCGATGATGTCGTGCGGCCAAAACCCGAAGATCATGCCGCCGTCGTTAAGCATCACTTGGGTCGAGAGCCCGTTGTCGATCAATCGAATCAATGAGGTAACGTTATTCATCGCTTTCTACACAATTCCGTCGGATTCGACCGGTCGATGGACCAAGACGACCTTTGGCCTTGACCGGGACGGCTTATTATTACCCGCATTTCCCGCCGAGAGTTAGCTGCCGGTGACGCTGATCGCGCTCTTATCGAGCAGCGCACTGTTTCCGAAAACGGCTGATGTCGGCGCGACCCGCCCGAAGCTGAGCGATTGATGATCTTGGAAAAAACGCGAAGCGGCCTCCTGACGAAGACCACGAATGCGAAGATCGGAAATGCCCGCACGCTTTCATGCGCGCCGAAACGCCTGCGATTGGGTGTGTTGATCGCCGGCAACGAGCGCGCATGATCATTCAGCAAGGGCGCACACGGCACCGGCACGTACACTCGTTACCGAAGCCATCATCACTGCAAGTGCCGGATCAAACCCGGCAATTCCTTGAAATCGTCGAACCATACCGGACGCACGCCGAATTCGAGGTATTTGGCCGATTCCGCCTCGATCTCGTCCGGGGCCGGTTCCTTCCCCTGTCTGTCGCGCGGCCACTTCAGGAGCGCGTAGTGGTAGCGGCCCGGGTATTCCGCGATGGCTTCCCGAAGCAGGTCGTTCATCGCGTCATCGGTGAACGAACAACCGACATATAGCGCGATATGTACCGGATTGGCCAGAAATCCCCGATAAACGGTCTCCAGAATCCTGGATCGCGGACCTTTGTACACCGTCAGGTACTGGGACGTCGAAAAGACAAAGCGGACGTCCGTTATCAAAAAAATGCGTCTGGGCGTGTAGCCGTGCAGATGAAAGACCGGTTGGTGCCACCGGCTGTTGCGGGCCAGTTCGTCGGGGTCGCCTCGAAGCTCATCGCCCTTCATGGCCCAGGCCGCATGCGGGATCTTCTGTTCGGCGAGCGCTTCGGACATGAGGGCATCGAAGTTGTAGGTAATGATCGAGTCCCAGCCCGGAAACAGGCCGGGACCGCGCACCGGCACCTCCTGCGCATGCGCCAGTTCGGCGATGGCCCGGTGGATCTCGCTGGGCTCTTTCGCGCGCGTATAGAGAATCCTGGTGAGCAGGCGAAACAGGTGTTGACCGCAAAGGTCGTAACACACTTGCGCTCCCTGCATTAGGGTCTCGACATCGGTGGAAGAGCGTTTGGCCTTCACCTCGGCGAAGATCCTTCGTGCGATTTGCTCCTGCTCCGAGGTAAAGCGCCTCACTTCGCTGACCCGTTGCTCAAAGCGCCAGGTGCCGCTCCCGCCGGTGCGCACGGTGCCGTCGGGAAGGAATTCGATCGGAGCTTGAGGAGGATTGTCGGCGGCGGGCACGGATTCATGGAATTCCAGGCCCTTGTCGAGCGTTTCCTCCAGCATCAAGAGCACCAGATCCGACCAGGACGGCGCACCGGCGCCCATCGAGACTCCGGCTCCCAACACCGGCGACAGCGCGCTCGATCGGCGAATCAGGCGCAGCAGCCCGAGATCGAACTCCCGAATGCGCCATCCGAGCCGGGTCCGGATCTCCTCGATGTAAGGCAGTACCAGACGCACTTCGGAGCGGATATCGGGCAGCGGACGGTTGGATAGCGGATGCTGACTGGCCCGGTAGATCCCGTTGACGTAGGTTTCGAGCTCGAACAGCGCGGCGGCCGGATCGTCGTTGAGAGCAAGCTGTTCCAATCGCGAAAGATCGCCGCCGTGCAGCGCTCTTTGCCAGGCGGCGTGCTGCTCCGACGGGCGCGGGACCAATGACCGATCTTGAGGCATCTTTAAGTGTCCTCCGATTGCAGCAATCGCGCATTTGCCGCCCTGACGGGCATGAAAAACGCAATGGTATGAACAGATTGGGGACGGTAGCTCGTCGATGATCCAAAAGCCGAATTTTCGAGTCAAGGATTTTTAGGCGGACTGGGCCAAGAGGAAACGGCCCCGTCCAGCCGGTAATTTGTCGGCTCAACCGAAACAATCGAAACGCCATAAAGAGGCCGCACTCCCATGGCGCGTTTGAGGCTTCGATCCGCGACCTCCAAAGACGTCTTTGCCCGGCCGGGTGGCCGTGCACTCGCCTGTCGGTTCCGTTACCGCGAGCCGTTGACCCTTCCTTCGCTTCGAACCAAATGCGAAAATGCGTTGATTCAAACGGAATACCCTTTCTGTACATTAGGATGAGACTACAACTCCTGCCGGTGCGCCCGTTGAGCCTGGCAAACGCCTGGATATCCAGGGCGTGACGCGGGGAAGATCGGTCTTCCACTCCGCCGAAATCGATCGGTCCATCTGCCTGCCTGCCTGCCCCGTAATTACGACCCTGGTAAAGCCGTGTTCGAGTCGCCCCGCCCAAAATTCCTTCACCTTGCCTTATTCCCCGCCGCCTACCTGCTGGGTTCCTGGCTCGGCCATTGGCTGACGCTGCTGCCCGGATCGGGCGTAACCTTGTGGCCGCCGAGCGGTCTCTATCTTGCGGTGCTGTTGTTGAGCGAGAAACGCCATTGGCCTTGGTGGATATTGGCCGGATTGCCCGCCGAAGCGGCCGGCGACCTGTGGCTGTTCCACATTCCGCTTTCCGCCGCTTTTTCCATCTATTTGGGCAATACGCTCGAAGCACTGGTCGGCGCAAGCCTGGTGCGCGGCTGGTGCGGCGCGCCGTTTCAGTTGCGCGGGTTGCGGGAGGTGCTGGTGCTGATCCTCTTCGGCGCGTTGTTGAGCCCCGTCCTCAGCGCGACGTTGGGTGCCGCGATCTTGGCCGCGCTCGGGTGGCAGGCGTTCACCTGGGTTTGGCCGCTCTGGTGGGTCGGCGACGGCGTGGGCGTCCTGATCGTGGCTCCCCTGGTCCTGGAGGTCTTTCAGGCTCGATGGAAATGGCGGGACATCCAAGTCGCTCGCTGGGTTGAAGCCGGGACGATGATCGCCGTGTTCGTCGCTATTGCCCACCTCGTCTTCACCGGCCGATTTCCGTACGGCTACATCATCATGCTGCCCCTGCTGTGGGCCACGCTGCGCTTCGAAATTTTCGGAATGGCGCTGACCATGGCCATCCTGACGGTCATGGCGGTGCGCTACACGGCGGGCGGGCTCGGGCTGTTCGCAAATCCCGACTTCGCTCCCGATGAGCGGCAGTGGCTGGTACAGATGTTCTTGGTCATCGTCGCCTTCTCGGCGCTCGTGGTCGCCGCCCTTACCCGGCAACACCGGCAGGCGCTGTTCAGTTTAGAGCGCGCCTACGGCGAGCTCGAGGCCCGCGTGCTCGAACGTACGGCGGAGGCACGCGAGAACGAGGAGCGGCTACGGCTGTTTATCGAATATGCACCCGCGGCGGTAGCCATGTTCGACCGTGAAATGCGTTATCTCGCCGTCAGCCGCCGTTGGCTGGACGATTACAGTCTCGAAGGCGAGGTGCGGGGCCGTTCCCATTACGACGTCTTCCCCGAGATTCCCGAGCGCTGGAGAAACGCCCATCGCCGCGCACTGGCCGGCGAAGTCGTTACCGCCGACGAAGACCACTTCGTCCGAACCAATGGAACCGTCCAATGGCAGCGTTGGGAGGTGCGGCCGTGGCGCGGGGCGGATGGCGCCATCGGCGGGATAATCCTTTTTACCGAGGACATCACCGACCGCAAGGTGGCCGAGAACGCGGTGCGCGAGTCGGAAGAGAAATACCGAGCCCTGTTCGAGTCCATAGACCAGGGGTTTTGTACCATCGAAGTGTTGTTCGATGAAAACGAAAAACCCGTGGATTACCGGTTCCTGACCGTCAATCCGGCATTTGAACGCCAGACGGGAATTCCCAACGCGGCCGGCAGACGGATGCGGGAAATCGCCCCTCTGCACGAGGAACACTGGTTCGAGATTTACGGCCGGATCGCCTTGACGGGCGAGCCGATGCGTTTCGAAAACCGCGCGGCGCAGCTCCACCGTTATTACGATGTTTACGCCTTTCGGATCGGCGCGCCGGAGGAACGAAAAGTGGCGATTCTTTTCAACGACATCACCGAGCGCAAGCGCGCCGACGAGGCCCTCCGCGCCAGCGAGCAGCGCTTCCGCGCCATCTTCGAGCATGCGGGGACCGGCATCGCCATCACCGACGAAGAGGGACATGTTCTGAAGTGCAATCCCGCATTTTGCACTCTGCTCGGCTATACCCAGGAGGAACTCGGTCACCTCGTTTTGCCCGACCTGGTGCATCCCGACGACTGTGCCGCCAATTTTTCCGCGCTCCGCCGCCTGCGGGAAGAGGAACTTCCTTACTTCGAAATGGAAAACCGCTACCTGCGCAAGGACGGCCAAACGGTCTGGGTGCGCAAGTTCGTTTCGCTGCTGCGTGAATCGGCGGATGTGCCGGCGCACCTGGTGGCGCTGGTAACCGACATGACCGAGCGCCACCACATGGAGGAAGCCTTGCGCGCTGCCGACCGCCAGAAGGACGAGTTCCTGGCGATGCTGGCGCACGAGCTGAGAAATCCGCTGGCCCCGATCCGCAATGCCCTGTACGTGCTGCAAAGATCCGACGCCGAAGCTGTGGCCAACGAACGCACTCGTGCCATGCTCACGATGATGGAGCGCCAGGTGAACCATTTGGTCCGGCTGGTGGACGATCTCCTGGAAGTGTCCCGCATCACCCGCGGCAAGATCGAGCTCAAGAAGGAACGAGTCGATCTGGCGGTTGTCATCGGTCATGCCGTTGAAACCAATCAGCCGCTCATCCAGGCAAACGACCACGATCTGAGCGTTTCCCTCCCGCCGGAACCCTTGCTTCTCGATGCGGACCCGGTGCGGATTGCCCAGATTTTCGCCAATCTGCTCAACAATGCCACCAAGTACACGCCTGCCGGCGGACACATTCATCTCACGGCGGCGCAAATGGGCAACGAGGCCGTCGTCCGCATCCGCGACACTGGCGTCGGTATTTCGGCCGGGATGTTGCCCCACGTGTTCGATCTTTTCACCCAGGTCGACCGTACCCTCGACCGGTCTCAAGGGGGGCTGGGAATCGGGCTGGCCCTGGTGCGCCGCCTGGTCGAGCTGCACGGCGGCCGGGTCGAGGTCCACAGCGAGGGATCGGGACGGGGCAGCGAGTTCGTGGTGTATCTGCCGCTGGCCGCCGCCGCTTCGGCCGACGCCGCGATCTCGGAAGCCGCGGTTCCGTAAGCCAGGCCGTCTCTGCACGAGTCGCCGCGTTGAATCCTGGTGGCGGCTAATTCCATTCGGCATTCGAATGGACATTCATCGTAGGATGGGTAGAGCGAAGCGAAACCCATCGATGGTGGGATAGCCCCTCGGCTCCGCTCGCGACAGGCTCCGCGTAACCCACCGATCCGAGGTCGCGCGGTGGGTTGCGGCCTCGCGGCCTGCTGCTCGAATTTTCCGACGGCGATATCCGGGTAGCCCGTGATGGGCCGGTGACATTGAACGCCTCGCCCGCTTGGGCAATGCCGGTCCTGCGGCATAGCCGGATAGGCGTTCCGGATCAGGGGCTGGTCGGATCCCAAATAAGACGGGCGAGATCCGTCAAGTCGACATCCCGGTCGACGGGACATTGCGGGCAATCCAGGCGATTGGGCCGATTCGGGCATCGGCTGCATTGGCGAATCAGCATCTCAGCCCGTTCAAGATCGCGTTCCACCAATTCCAGCTCGCTCCGGGTCGAATCAATCCATCCCCGCAGTTCATCCAGGAGCGGCAATACCTTCGATACGGCTTCCGCCCCGGAGCCGCATTGCTCGCGAACGCAAGCGAGCCGCTGCACATCGCTCAATTCCATCCCCAAGCGGGCAAGCCGGAGGACGATCGCCATGCGTTTGACGTCTTTCTTGCGGTAAAGCCGGGTCCCGCCACGGGTCCGTTCGGGCGCGATCAGGCCCAGTTCTTCGTACAGGCGGATAGTTCTGGGCGTGGTTCCCAGGTCTTCGGCTAACTCGCCGATCTTCAGCATGTCGCGCTGGTCGCGCGGAGGGAGGCGCATAACCATTACATCTCTATATTTGACGTTTACGGAAGATTCTGTTGACGCATCGGATGGAGCCGAGTTATAAGGTTTCCATCCAAGATTGGTTTTATATTAATGAATTTTAATTAAATATAGATATTGATGAGCTTCAGGAATGCGAGCAAACAAGGCTTTTTGGGTTGACATGTTATTCCGTTACAGGACGAAAGTGATGGCCTGTCACCGGTTGGCGCTGACGGGCGGAGTTTATCCTCGCTCGCTGCGGGTTACCCTGGTCGTCGGCACGCTCTTGAATCTTATCAACCAACCCGAGGCTCTCCTGGGCGCGTCGCCCTGGAATTTGACGCAGGCGATTTTGACGTATGCGGTGCCTTTTCTTGTCGCCACCTATGGCGCCGTGTCCGGGAGCATCCGACAGAACGGCCGCTCGGCATGAACCCCGATACGGATATTTTGCGGCCGAAAGTGAACCCCTCCATCTCGTTACCTTGCGGAGAATACCATGACGATTCCAACTGAACCGATCGGCAGCATCCCCCGTCCTCCGGAGCTTTTAGCGTTATTGCGGGAATTTCGTGCCGGCCGGGCTTCCTCGGAGCGGCTGGCGACGGTGTCCGAGGAGGCTCTGCGCGATACCCTCCGCCGCTTCGAAGATACCGGGTCGCCAGTCGTTACGGATGGCGAGCAAACCAAGCCGAGCTTTGCCACTTATCCGCTACAGGGCCTTCCCAACATCGCCCCGGACGGCGCGGTCATTACGTTTGCCGATGGCCATACGCGCCAGTTGCCGCGGTTGACGGCGGGGCCGTTTCGCTACGCGACGTACGCCGACCAATACCTCCGGGCTGCCCAACGCCTGACCTCATTGCCCGTGAAGCAGGCCGTCATTTCGGCTTCGGCGCTCAGTCTGATCTATCCGCCCGACGGGATCGAAGGCTATCCTCGGGAAGCTTTCCTCGACGACCTCGTCCGGGAAGCCGCCCGGGATATCCGGGGTTGTCTCGAGGCGGGAGCCCATCGCGTGCAGATCGATTTCACGGAGGGTCGGCTCGCGGTCAAGCTCGATCCCTCGAGGCGGTTGCTTCGGGAATTCATCGCTTTGAACAATCGCGTGCTCGATCATTTCACTCCCGAGGAGCGGCGGCGCATCGGCGTTCATACCTGCCCCGGCGGCGACCGCGACTCGACCCACAGTGCGGACGTGGACTATGCCGAACTCTTGCCGAGTTTGCTCGAGCTCAAGGCCGACAATTTTTACGTTCAGCTGGCCAGCGAAAAACAGTCCGACCGCGCGCTCGCCGCGCTTCGGCGGCATGTGCGGCCGGGGCAGAGGATTTTCGTCGGCGTGATCGACGTGCTCAATCCGGAGGTCGAGACGCCGGAGGCGGTGCGCGATCGCGTGTTGAAGGCCGCAGAATACCTTTCGCTCGATCAACTGGGAACGACCGATGATTGCGGCTTTTCGCCGTTCGAGGACGACACCTCGACCGGCCGCGATACGGCGTTCGGAAAGATTCGATCGAGAGTGCTGGGTACGAAGCTAGCCGAGCTCATTCTGGAACGATAGCCGATCGAGAGGGTTGGAAGACGGGGACATGGAAAGTCGGTCAGGCTTTGGCGCTTTGATGGCCCGCCTGTTCTCCCGTCACCCGGTACGCCATGTCCGGCTGCCGTGATGGTTACGACTGCGTAAATCTCGTATTCCGTCTCAAGATATCGACGGATGTCTCTCGGCCTTGACAAAGGGTCCTCAAGAGGCGTATTACCGCTCGGGAAAGGCTCATGACGCTCAAATAAAAAAGGAGAAAGCTCATGGCAACTCTGAGTTGGTCGCTCACGATACAGGTCAGTGGCAGCGCGGCGGTGACTCTTTCCCGCCCGCCTCAGGAGATCGAGGCAACCGACCGGATCGAGGTTTCGATCCAGCCGGGCGACAGCGATAAGGTCATCGACCTGCAACCGGGGGGAAGCAGCGCCATTCACCTTCTGGTGATCAAGTCTTCCGCTTACGGTACGCATCTGAGCTTCAAGGTCAGTGACGGGACCACCGATTCCTCCTCTCTGACACTGGACAGTCCCCAAATCTTCTCCGGTGGCGGCGTCGCCTTGTTCGGCGTGGCGCCACGCCAAATGAAATTCACCAATAGCAGCTCCGACAAGCCCGCCAGCGTCGAGATCCTCGTCGCGCGGGATGCCACGCCTTGATATGACGGCCGGGGATGCAGGTCCCCGTTCTTAACCAACCAGTCGATACGGAGAGATCGCCATGCCCGTTGCTCTTACCTATCCCGGTGTCTATATCGAAGAAGTGCCCAGCGGCGTTCGAACCATCACGGGCGTGGCCACCTCCATTACCGCCTTCATCGGAAGGGCATTGCAAGGCCCCGTGGATCAAGCCGTTCGCATCCAGAGCTTCGCCGAGTACACCCGCCTCTTCGGCGGTTTGTGGCAGGCCAGCACCATGAGCTATGCCGTCAGCCATTTCTTCCAGCACGGCGGGAGCGATGCGATCATCGTGCGGGTCTTCAATGGCGACGTGGCGGCCAGCACCGCGACCATCACCCTGGTCACGACGACCGGCAACCTGGTGTTGGAAGCATCCAGCCCAGGCACCTGGGGTGCCGCCCTGCGCGCTACGGTGGATCACGAAACCCGCGATCCGGGCGACACGGCCCTGTTCAACCTGACCGTCGAGCAGCTCGACCGCCCCGGCGGCACACGGGTGATCGCCTCCGAGCGTTTCCGCAACGTGTCGGGCAAGGTCACGGATCCGCGCTTCGTCGATACCGTTCTCGCCCAGGGGTCGAGTTTCGTGAGGGTGCGTACCTCGGCACCGGACGGCGAAAGCCCCACCGACGCCACGCAAGCGGCGGTAGGCAACGCCACCGACGACGGAGACCCGCTGGTCGACGGGCAAATCACCGGCGATCCGAATCAGCGCACCGGGATCCATGCCCTGGAGCCGGTCGACCTGTTCAACTTGCTCTGCATTCCGCCTCTGGGAACGGAGCGGGATACGCCGCCGGCCGGCACCGGTGCGTCGTGGCCGGATGTCGACAACGCGACCTGGGCCGCCGCGGCAAGTTACTGCCAGGACCGCCGGGCGATGCTGATCGTCGACCCGCCCGCGGCCTGGACCGCGAATCCGAGCACGACGGTCGCCACGGCCGAGACCGGGGTGAACGTGGTCCGCGGAACCATCGGCAACGACGACGCCCGCAACGCGGTCATGTATTTCCCGCGGCTCCGAATGCCGGACCCCCTCAACGAGAATCGCCTAGGCAGCTTCGCCCCGTGCGGCGCAGTGGCCGGGATCATGGCGCGGACCGACGCCCAGCGCGGCGTGTGGAAAGCGCCGGCCGGCCTGGAAGCGTCGTTCTCCGGCGTCCAGGAGTTCACCTACACCCTCACCGACGGCGAGAACGGGCGCTTGAATCCCCTGGGCCTCAACTGCCTGCGCAGCTTTCCGGTCGCCGGCAAGGTCGTGTGGGGTGCCCGCACCCTGGTCGGGGCCGATCTGCTCGCTTCGGAATGGAAATACCTGCCGGTGCAGCGTATGGCGCTCTTCCTCGAGGAAAGTCTTTACCGCGGCACCCAGTGGGTGGTGTTCGAGCCCAACGATGAACCCCTCTGGGCGCAGATCCGGCTCAACGTGGGCGCGTTCATGCAGAACCTGTTCCGCCAGGGCGCTTTCCAGGGCCAGAGTCCCAGGGAAGCGTATCTCGTCAAGTGCGACCGCGAGACCACCACGCAGAACGATATCAATTTGGGCATCGTGAACATCCTGGTGGGCTTCGCTCCGCTCAAGCCCGCCGAATTCGTGGTGATCCGCATCCAGCAGTTGGCCGGACAGATTCAGGCTTAACCGGGGAGAATTCAAGATGGCGCAGTTTTCCGTGAACGCTCAGCGTTTCGATCCGTACAAGAACTTCAAATTCCGCGTGAAATGGGACGGCCGCTACGTCGCCGGCATCTCCAAGGTGGGCGCTCTCAAGCGCTCCACCGAGATGGTCGAACACCGCGAAGGCGGCGACCCTTCCACCTCGCGCAAGTCTCCCGGTCGCACCAAGTTCGAGGCCATCACGCTCGAACGGGGCGTCACCCACGATACCGAATTCGAGAAATGGGCGAACAAGGTGTGGAACTTCGGCTCCGGCCTGGGCGCCGAGGTCTCGCTGAAGGATTTCCGCAAGGACATCATCATCGAGGTCTACAACGAAGCCGGACAACTGGCCCTGGCCTACAAGGTGTTCCGCTGCTGGGTGTCCGAGTACCAGGCGCTGCCCGATCTCGACGCCAATGCCAACGCCGTGGCGATACAGACCATCAAGCTCGAGAACGAAGGCTGGGAGCGCGATTACGACGTGACCGAGCCCACCGAGACTAGCTTCACCGAACCGGATTGAAGCTCATGCGGGCTCCGAGCGAAGCGGAACTCTTGGCGCTGTGGGAGCGCGGTCGAACGCGGCACCCGATCGATCGGGCGCTGTTGCTGGGCGGTTTCGCCCGTCCGGACCTTCCGTCCTCCCGCCTCCCCGATCTCCCCTTGGGTGTGATCAACACCGCGTTGCTGGGCCTACGCGAGGCCAGCTTCGGACCCCGCATCGAGACGTACCTGGACTGCGAGCGCTGCGGCGAACGGCTGGAATTCGCGCTCGATAGCCGGCAATTGCTCGCCTGCACGGGGCAGGGCGACGGGCGTTCCGAACTGGAGGTCGCCGGTTTCCGTTTCCGCCCGCCTTCGAGCCGCGATCTTGCAGCGGTGGCGGGGGAACACGACGTGGAGACGGCGAGCCGGAAGTTTCTCGACCGCTGCCGGGTCGACGGCGGGAATACGGCCTGGACCGAAGACGCCGATCTGCGGGCCACTGTCGAGGCTGGATTGGAAGCGCTGGACCCGATGGCCGACATCGCCCTGGAGCTGGCCTGCGACGCTTGCGGACACCGGTGGGTGGCGGGCCTCGACATCGGCGCGCTGCTCTGGGAGGAAATCGAGGCCCGTGCCCGCGCGCTGCTGACCGAAGTTCATCGTCTCGCCCGCGCCTACGGTTGGACCGAACCCGAGATTCTGGCGCTCTCGCCCGAGCGGCGCGCGATCTATCTCGAAATGGTGGACGCATCATGAGCGGATTCGTGCAGCGTCTCGTCGGACGGGCCATGGGCCTTACGCAAAGCGTCCATTCCGCCGCACGGCTGCCCTATGCGCCGCCGCCCACCCTGATCGAACCGGAGTTGCCGGAAGCAGTTCTGCCGAACTCGGTTCCCGGCGACAGCCGGTCTGCCCGCCAGGGGACCGTAGAGGACCCGGTGCGGCGGCTCGATGTTCCGGAGAACGTACCGGACAAGCCCGCTTTCGAAGCACGCGTCGCCGACCATGCGGCGGTTGTTCCGGAAGCACCGAGAGCGAGCATCGGGTCGCCGCCGTTCACAGCCGAGACGGGACAAGCGGGCTTTATGGGTGCAGAAAGCCTTGAAGAATCGTCTGCTGAATCTGTGGCAGACCTCATGCCTCGCGGGTCCCGCAGGATGATCGAGGGCGATTCTGCCGATCGCGAAGGACGAGTCAATGTCCATGGCCTGGCACACATGGTCGAGCCGCTTCTTCCTCCGCAACGGGCCATGCATTCGCAAGCATGGAATGCGGGGAATCGGCCGCCGGATTCCTCCCGTGGCCCCGCCTCGGCAAGCGGGGCTGGGGAGGCCACCGAGGTGCACGTGACCATCGGCCGGATCGAGGTCACCGCGGTGCACGAAGCGCCTCCGTCCAAGCGCCGGACGCCGCCATCGGCCAAGCCGATGACCCTGGAAGAATACCTGGCGCGGCGGCGGGGAGAGCGCCCATGAGCAGCGCGCTCGCCATCGCCGGAGTCACCGCCGTGTTGCGCGACCTGCTCAACGACGGCCTGATCAATCACAACGTGGGGGGCGTCATCGGCAGTTCGGTGTCGGTGAGCGTCGGCCCGCCCGACCGGGTGGTGCCGCCCAACGGCAACGAAGCCTCCCAGCTCAACCTGTTCCTGCACCAGGTCACGCCCAACACCGGCTGGCGCAACGAGGGACTGCCCTCGCGCGACGCCTCGGGGCGGCATCGCCTTTCCAACCCGCCCCTCGCCCTCGACCTGCACTATCTCATTTCGGCCTACAGCAGCGGCGACTTGCACGCCGAGATCTTGCTTGGCTACGCCATGCAATTCCTGCACGAAACCCCGGTGCTCGCCCGCCAGGCGATCCGCAACGCCCTGACTCCCTCGCCGCCGCCCGGCACCCCACTGCAGCGAGCCTTGGCCGAGTCGGCCCTGGCGGACCAGATCGAGCAGATCAAGATCACCCCCGCGTACCTCAATACCGAGGAAATGTCCAAGCTCTGGACCGCGATCCAGAGCCACTACCGGCCCACCGCCGCCTACCTGGCGAGCGTGGTGTTGATCGAGGCTGCCGAGCCCGTCCGTTCGCCCCTCCCGGTGCTGTCCCGCGGTCCGATCGATCCGATCACCCAACGCGACCGCGGCGTGGTGGTGGAACCCGGCCTGGTGCCTCCGCTGCCGATGCTGGAAGCGGTCAAGCCGTCCGGCGGTCAGCCCGTGGCACAGCTGGGCGAGACCATCGATCTCGAAGGCCACCACCTGGACGGGACCGGGCGCACGGTGTTGCTCAGCAACGATCGTTTCGAGGTGGAGCAGAGCATCGCTGCCATGGGAACGGGGGGCGCCGCGCTGATTCAGTTTTCCATCCCCGCGGCGCAGGCGGCCAGCTTTCCGGTCGGGGTCTGGCGTGTCGGCGCGCGGCTGGTCCGTCCGGGTGAGACCGAGCCGCGCGAGACCAACCGGCTTGCCCTGACACTGGCTCCCGACATCACCGGCTTGCCCATGAGCGTGGCCCGCGATGGCAACGGAACCGCCAGTTTCACGCTGAATTTCCATCCCGCCCTGCGCGCCGGACAGCGAGCGGTTCTGGTGCTGGGCCAGCAGGAGTTCGCGCCGGTGGCTTACGTCCCGCCGGTTACCGCGCTCAATTTCGCGATCGAGGACGCACCGGTCGGCTCCCATTTGGCACGGCTCCGGATCGACGGGATAGACAGCCCGATCATCGACCGCGCGGCCAAACCGCCGGTGTTCCTCGATCGCCGGATTACCATCACATGAACGCCCGGGAGTTCGAACACGACTGGACCGCCGCCAACCAGCGCCTGCTGACGGCGGAATTCGCCCGCCTGAAAGCACGGCTCGACGGGCACGGGAGCGATAATCCGGCCGCTTTGGATAATGCAAGGGCCGCGATGCCCGCGCCCGCCGCCATCGACCACCTGGCCGAACGGTTCGATCTGAGTCCTTTCGAGCGCGACCTGATTCTCCTCTGCGCCGGGTTGGAGATGGACAGCGAACTGGCCGCCCGTTGCGCGGCTGCCCAGGGTCAGCCTTCCAGGACGCATGTCACTTTCGGCCTGGCGCTCGCCGTCCTGGAAGACGCCCATTGGAGCGCGCTTACGCCGGCCCGCCCGCTGCGACGCTGGCGGCTGATCGAGGTGGACGAGAACGCCGGATTCAGCGCCGCCCGCCTGAAGATGGACGAGCGGGTCCTGCACTATCTCGCCGGGGTGAATTATCTCGATGTTCGGCTGCAGCCGCTGTTGCAGCCGCGCCCGCCGGTCCGGGCGATGGCCGAGTCCCAGTCCTGCGTGGCCGAAGCGGTGCTGGAAGCCTTCGAAGGACGCGAATCCTTGCCCATAGTGCAGGTGGTGGGGGATGACGCCTCCGGGCGGCAGGACGTCGCGGCTCGGGTCGCCTCGGCGATGGGCTTGCAGCTTTGCGTGCTGCGGGCCGGAGACGTTCCCGCCGCCGTCCACGAATTGGATTCGCTGGCCGTGTTGTGGCAGCGGGAGGCGGTGTTGCTGGAAGCCGCGCTGCTGATCGACTGCGACCGGGAAGAAACGGCCCTCGGAGCGGCGGTTCGGCTGGCCGAGCGGCTCGGCGGCCTGGTGTTCCTCTCCGCCCCCGAACCCTTGGCCGTGCACCGGGCGAACCTGCGGTTCCTTGTCAACAAACCCGACGCCAGGGAGCAGAAACGGCTGTGGGAGGCGGCGCTGGGGACAGCCGCCGCCCGGCTCAACGGCGCGCTGGAGGGGGTTGCCGGCCAGTTCCGATTGGGCGCCGAGACGATTTCGAACACCGGCGCGGCCTTGCGCGCGACCTTGGCCGCGAGCTCCCATCCCGACGCAGAACTCTGGCGAGCCTGCCGGACGCTGGGCCGAACCCGGCTCGATGATTTGGCACAGCGGCTGGACTCCGCCGCCACCTGGGACGATCTGATACTGCCCGAGCCGCAAAAAGCCACGCTGCGCCAGATGGCCGCCCATGTGAGGCACCGGCTCAAGGTCTACGAGGACTGGGGCTTTTCCGGCAAGGGCGCGCGCGGGCTAGGCATCTCGGCGCTGTTCGCCGGCGAGAGCGGCACCGGCAAGACCATGGCCGCCGAAGTGCTGGCCAACGAGCTGCACCTGGACCTGTACCGCATCGACCTGTCCTCGGTGGTCAGCAAGTACATCGGCGAAACCGAGAAGAATCTCAGGCGGGTGTTCGACGCCGCCGAGGACAGCGGCGCCATCCTCCTGTTCGACGAGGCCGACGCGCTGTTCGGCAAGCGCAGCGAGGTCAAGGACAGCCACGACCGTTACGCCAATATCGAGGTGAGCTATCTCCTCCAACGCATGGAGGCCTACCGCGGCCTCGCCATCCTGACCACCAACCAGAAGGCGGCCCTGGACACGGCCTTCCAGCGCCGGCTGCGCTTCGTCGTCCAGTTTCCCTTCCCGGATGCTGGGGAGCGCGAAGCCATCTGGCGCGGCATCTTTCCCGCCGCCACCCCGACCGAAGGGCTCGACCCCGCCAAGCTCGCCCGGCTCCACGTCGCCGGCGGCAACATCCGGAACATCGCCCTCAACGCTGCCTTTTTCGCCGCCGAAGCCGCGGAACCGGTACGCATGCCGCACCTGTTGCGCGCCGCCTACGACGAAGCCGCTAAGCGCGAGCGGCCCCTGACGGACGTGGAAACGCGGGGGTGGGTATGAAGCGTGTCGTAGTGCATATCGATCGGCTGGTGCTGAAAGGATTTCGGCACGAGGACCGGCATGCCGTTGCCGCCGGTCTGCACGCGGAGTTAACCCGGCTGCTCGCCGATCCGGTCACGGTAGAGAGACTCGCGAACATCGGCAACGCCACGCGTGTACCTGTGGGCAATGTGCCCCTAGAGCACGGTGCAAAACCACAGTCGATCGGAACGCAAACGGCCCAGGCTATCGCACGGAGCATCAAATCATGAGGCAAGCCGCAACCTTGCAGACTGCCCAGGCGAAGTCGCATTCGTCTAGGGGCCAGATTGGGCAGCTGCAACGCAAATGCGCCTGCGGTGGCCCGGCGAGGTTCAGTGGTGAATGCGAGGAATGCGGAAAGAAGAAGGTCCTAGGTATTCAGAGCAAGCGGGTTGTCAGTGAACCCGGCGATCCCTATGAGCGGGAGGCGGATCGGGTGGCTGAAGAGGTGATGGCAAAACCGGCGCATGGCGGTAACGATGGGATTCCACCGCGCGTTCCGCCGATGGAGGCGCGCGTGCGGCGTCCGCTGCCTCAGCGCAAGGGGCTCGAACACCCGACCGATGTTGCGCCTGGCTCGTCCATCCCTCGAAACGGCAATACCGCACCTGCATTGTCGCTGCGCGTCTTGGGCCACGGCGGCAGCGTCGCTGCGCCATGGTTTGTCCAAGACGTGCTGCGGTCGCCGGGCCGCGGGATCGAGTCGCAGGCGCGAGCCCGGTTGGAATCTTCATTCGGGTGTGACTTTTCCGCGGTGCGCGTCCACGACGACGCCGCGGCTGCCCGCTCCGCCGCTGGACTGCAGGCCCGCGCCTACGCTGTCGGCGAGCACCTCGTTTTCAATGCCGGGCAGTACGCGCCGAAGACAGGCGTAGGAATGGCGCTGCTTGCCCACGAGCTGGCGCACAGCCTCCAGCAACTCGGCTCATCGCCCGCGGCTCTGGCGAGTGCCGACGCCAGGCCTGCCGCCCAAATCCACGGGCCGATCGGCGTCGGCGTTGCCCGCGCGCCACAAGCGCCGGTCGAATCGCGCGCCGATGTGCATCAACGCGTACTTGCAACGCTGAAGAAGATCCAGGACGACGGCACACTTACGGGCCCGCGGCGTTTGGCAGCCGTTCTCGATCTGTGCGAAAGCGTGCCCACTGAGCACGCGGCGGGTCTGGCGGCCCGCCTCGAACCGGGCGCCAAGGGCGACGAATTCGCGAAATACGTGGCAAACAATTTCTCGGCCGAGCGCGCGCAGATGCTCGCAGCCTTGCACGAGAAGGCGCGTACCGATCCTACGCCGGCGGGCGGCGATGTGGCTGCCGAAGCGAAAGCCGCGAAAGAACTCGAAGCAGGCTTGGCTCAATCGACTAAGGAATTGACGGAGGGCATCGCACGGGGCCGCACTTCGCTTGCCGAGGCGGAAAAGGTGATTGCCGACGCGGCGCCTAAGCTCGATCCGGATCTTGTCGACATTGTCGAAGCGCAGGCTGAATCGATGCACGACACGTTCGAGACGCTCGAAGCGCTGATGCCCGTGCTTGCGGCGATGCCGGCAGACCAGCGCGCGGTCGTTGTCGGCGCCGCGACAATCGAACTACAGATGCTGTATCGGAATGCCGAGCATCTGAAGGACATGGCCAAGATCGTCGCCTGGGATGTCCCGCCTGCCGTCGAGAACGTAGATGAGGTCGAAGAGAAGCTGACCGAATACACCGATTGGCACGAGTCATGGATCGAGACCAACTCGGAAGTCGGCAGCCTCGCGTCGGATCTCGTCGGCTTGCTGGCGGGCGAGGACGAGTCGATTCGGATCGATCTCAACGTCGCCCAACACTTCATCGATTACCAGAAACGCGGCACCGAGGAAGGGAAGGCCATGGGCGAAGTTGACAAGCATGTTGATGAAATCATCGCCGAAGGCAAGAAGATCCAGGACCGCGCCGATGCTTCCGGTGTCGCGACAACAGTTGCCGAGATTTTGATGGCGTTGCGCGGTCGCCGCTTTGCGCTACGCCGGCCGCCACGCTTTCGGGGCCGGGCAGCCAAGCGCCCGCGCCCGACCGCGCGCCCGCGCAAGCAACTGCGTAGAACCGCAAGCTCGAAGAAGACATCGAAAAAGTCGTCGGCCAAGCAGGAGCGCCGCAAGAAGCGTAAGGAAAAGCGCAAGGAGAAGAAAAGTGGCGCTTATCCGCTCTGTTGGCCCGTCATCCTGCGCCCGCCGATGCTTGCAGGGGTTCCGGTGACCCAGTTCATTCGCACCCCCGGCGTCGACCGCGAACCGGACGTCGCCGACCAGCAGCGCCAGCAACTGCGTTATCGGCAAACGGTAGATCCGGGCTTTGTGGCCGGGCGTTACCACGTCCACCACTCGGTGCCGCTGTTTCTGGGCGGTCTGGATTCGCCGATGAACATGACGCTGATCGAGGGCCCCACTCACTTGAAAGGGCACCGTCAACTGCAACACCAACCGCAGATGCTCAAGCCGCCCGGTAAGTTGAAGCCGCTGCCGGAGAACCTTTACACACATCCTGCCGGAACACGCTATTACCTCAAGGGGTTCAAGACCGATGTCAAGCAGACCTGCTGACCTGCCCAAGGCTATCTGGTTGAAGAGCAGGGAATGACCTATTTAGTCGGCCCCGAATCGAATGGCGCCTTGGCGTCCCTGCAAGTGGCGGCGTGTATCCACCGTATTGCGCGCGAGCCACACGCCGGGCAAAAAGCCCGCGTAGATGGAAGGCCAGGGGATGATGGGTTTCGGCTATCACCTCTACCCATCCTGCGGCGGCGGTGGTCAGAGGCGAGGCATGAATCCCGACATTCGACGAAGGAGGAATGGGAACTGCTCGATATGAACGGGATCGGCGTCGGAATTGGTTTTTTGGAACGAACCGAAGATATGAGAGCTGCCCGCCATGGTGTGAGCCGATGATTACGTACACGGGGTCACAGTCGAGGAACGCCGCCGCAGCCTCGTCAGTAACGGGACGAGGCGTACTCTTGCAGCGCAAGTGCGCCTGCGGCGGCTCGTCTGGCCTGAGCGGCGAATGCGAGGAGTGCCGAAAGAAGAAGATGCAGGGTATTCAGACCAAGCTAGCGATCGGCGAACCCGGCGACTCGTACGAACTGGAAGCGGACCGGATCGCCGATCAGGTGCTCGCGACGCCCTCGCGACCCGCCACCCGCGACGCGCCGACGCGCATCCAGCGCTTTGCCGGGCAGCCGGCCGAGCAGGCCGAAGCCGCGCCCGCCAGTGTGGACCGGACGCTGGCCGACTCCGGCACATCGCTGGAACCGGCGGTGCGGCAGGACATGGAAGCGCGCTTCGGTTACGACTTTTCCCGAGTGCGGGTGCATACCGGCGCGGACGCCGAGCAGTCGGCTCGGGAGGTGAACGCTCTGGCTTATACAGTGGGACGCGATATCGTGTTCGGCGCCGGCAGATTCGCGCCCGAGACTCGCGAGGGGCAGCGCTTGCTGGCGCATGAGCTGACGCACGTGGTGCAGCAGTCGGGTGCGGATCAGGCTCATGTTCGGCAAGGCAAAGAAAAACATGGATTTTCCCCTATGCCATTACGGTCCCTGCGGCAGCGTGACCGATCGATGCTGCGCCTACAGCGGGACTTGGTGTTCGCTGCCGGCTATGGTCGGCCTTATAGAGGCCGCAATGCCGATCAGCAAGAAACGCGCGATGCCGAGCGCAGTCGCTGGCATCCGGCGTCGATCGATATGGAGCAGGCTGCCGCCGGATCGGGTGGCGGCAGCGGCGTCAGTACGCTCGATGCATTGCTCGCGCATATCGAGGCGCAAGGCAAGGGTGCGATCACGGAGTTGGGATTGATCGCGCATTCGAATTCGAGCCATTTCGCGCTGGCGGGAACCATCGACCTGGCTCAGAACGATGTCATCTTCGATCGTGCCGACGCGCTGATCAATGTCGACACCCTCAAATCCAAAGCCGAACGCATCGCCAAGTTGCGCGACCGCTTCGCGGAGGACGCCAAGATCATTCTGTACGGCTGTAACGCCGGCTCGGGCAAGGATTTGCTCGATGCCATCAGCAATGCGTTCAAAGTCTGCGTGCGAGGCTTCTCCGACGAAATCCAGTACTGCATCACCTGGGACTCGCGCACTCGACGAATCGGCGACAGCGATCGCGGGCGTGTATGGATCGCCAATCCGAACGATCCACTCCCGGAATCCAGGCCGCGCTGCGAACGCTTCTTCCGCAGCGTGAAGTCGCTCATCACCAATCGGGAGTCCTGCGTAGGCGTGACACCCAAGCGCGTCATCGATTTCGAGCGTCTCATCAAAGAGTTCGACAAAGCGACCATCGATAAGTGGGGAACCGACGAGGAGGGCGTCTATCGCGTTCTGCAAACGCTCGGGCGTGACCAAACCCTGATCGAAGAGTTCCGCCGTCGTTACCGCATTAAGCACAAAGCCGAAGGGCTGACGCTTGATGCAGTCATCGAGGACGAGTTCAGCGGCACCGAACTCGAATATGCCCTGCAGCTTATCAATCGCGGCAAGCCGCAGACGCCTCAAGCGATTCGCGCGGCTCCGGCCAAACCCGCCGATTTGGATGTTGCCGCAAAGCGTTTGTATACCGCTTTCTTCGGTGAGATAGGCACGGACGAGGAGGCCGTGTATGCGGTGCTCTTGCCGTTCCAAAACGACCCGGAGAAGTTGCAGGAGCTCGAGGCCGCCTATGCGAAACTCGACAAGGAAATGAGCTTGCGCGAACGCATCGAAGACGAGATGAGCGGTTCGGAACTCGATTACGCCTTGGAATTGTTGAAGAAAATCAAGAAGCCGTGAACATGGCCAAACCCTTGCGAGCCTCACCCGATAGATCGCGGCCTTCGAACTTTTCCTTCGGCGGCGCAATCGGCGTTAATTCGTCACGCCAAGCTGCGAGGAACGATCGATGACCACCTATCCCAACTCACCGAAGGTCCTCAAAGGCGGCCTGGTGCTGATCGATCCCGAGTCGGCGCGAGTGCTGCGCATCATTTCGCTGCAGTACAACCCGGACTCGCTGTCGCGCACATTGCAGATCCAGTCGGCCGGGGGGGAAGCGGCCAACCGCTCGGAGCCGATGCGCTTCAAGGGGCCGGCGGTGGAGACGATCAAGCTGGACGCCGAGATCGATGCCGCCGACCAGTTGGAGTTTCCGGACCAGCATCGCGCCGTGGTCGAGCACGGCATCCAGCCTCAACTGGCGGTGCTCGAATCCCTGGCGCATCCGACCAGCGCCCAGTTGTTGCGGGTCGATGCCGAGGCCAGTTCCGGGACGCTGGAAATAGCGCCCATGGAGGCGCCGCTGATGCTGTTCGTGTGGAGCAAGAGCCGTGTGGTGCCGGTGCGGCTGACGGATTTCTCCATCACCGAGGAAGCTTTCGACCCCGCCCTGAACCCGATCCGCGCCAAGGTGAGCCTGGGGCTGCGCGTGCTCTCGGTGGACGACCTCGGCTTCGCCCACAAGGGCGGAAGCCTGTTCATGAGCTATCTGCAAACCAAGGAACAACTCGCGGCGAAGGCCCAGCCGGGCAGTTTCGCGGCGCTCGGCATCGGAGGGGTTGGATGAGCCGTCAGCTATCAGCTTTCAGCGGTCAGCCGTCAGCTATCAGCGGTCAGCAAATAAGTTGGAATCGCTGATAGCTGAATGCTGATAGCTTAACAATGCGGAACTTTAGAGAGTTGAAAGTATGGGAAAGATCTCATCAACTGACCCTGATCGTGTATCACGTTACGAAGCGCTTTCCCCCGGAAGAGCTGTACGGATTGATGACCCAAATGCGGCGGTCGAGCGCCTCGATCCCGGCCAATATTGCTGAAGGTTGTGGCCGTAGCGGAGATGCGGAGCTTGCCCGGTTTCTCCAAATCGCCATGGGCTCGGCGAGTGAGCTCGAATACCGAGCGCTACTGGCCGGCGATCTCCGATACTTAGATAAGGCAACGTGCGATCAACTTGGAGACGACATTATGGAGATAAAGAGGATGCTAGCGGGTTTCCTTAAGACGCTGAGACAAGCTGACAGCTAATTGCTGAAAGCTGACGGCTGACAGCTAACTACCGAGAGCTAACTAATGACTGATCCAATCCAAGCCTTTCTGCAAGCCAACGCCCTGGTCACGCCGCTGTTTCCCGCCACCAGCCGTTATCACGGCATCGCGGCGGCCCAGCTCGTGCGGCCGGACGGCACGACGGTCGCTTATCTGAAACGCCGCTTCGTGCCGCCGCCGGAAAACTTCGCGCTGCTCCAGGAGCACACGGTGGCGGCGGGAGACCGGCTGGACAATCTGGCCGCGCGCTATCTCGGCGATCCGCTGCAATACTGGCGCATCTGCGACGCCAACCGCGCCATGCGCCCGGAGGAACTGACCGAGACCGCCGGGCGGCGACTGCGCATCACCTTGCCGGAAGGCGTTCCGGGAGTAGCGGATGCTGGCTAAAGGAATTCAGCTCACCTTGCTGATGGGCCCGGTGGTGCCCGTTCCGGCCCCGCGGGTGGTGATGGATGCGCTCGACAGCGTCGAGGTCAGGACCGCGGCGGGCGCGGACAGCGGTTTCCAGCTTTCGTTCCAGTTCGGCAGCAAGTCGGAGCTGAACACGATCTTTCTGATCGCCGGGGCGCAGAGCACCGGTCCCGCGACGCCGCCTTTGCGGGTGATGCTGATCGTGACCCTGAACGGTACGCCCCAGCCGCTGTTCGACGGCGTCATGACCAATGTCCAGGTGCAGGCGGGAAGCAACGGGGCCCCGTGCACGGTGACGGTCACCGGCGAAGACCTCACCAAGGCCATGGACATGCTGGATCTCAGCGGCCTGCCGTTCCCGGCGCTGCCCATCGAGGCGCGGGTGGCGCTGTTGTGCGCCAAGTACGCGCCGTTCGGCATCATTCCGCTGGTGATTCCCGCGCTGTTTCCGGACGTGCCCATCCCCGTCGACAAGATTCCCGCCCAGCAGGGCACGGATCTCCAGTACATCCGGCAACTGGCGGACGAGGTGGGCTACGTCTTCTACATCGAGCCGGGGCCCACGCCCGGCACCAACATCGCCTACTTCGGACCCGAGATCAAAGTGGGCGTGCCGCAGCCGGCGCTCAACGTGGACATGGACGCACTGACCAACGTGGAGTCGCTGAGCTTTTCCTTCGATCCCACCAAGGGGGTGCTGCCGGTGGTCTTCATTCAGAATCAGCTGACCCGTGTGCCGATTCCGATTCCCATCCCCAATCTCAATCCCTTGCAACCGCCCTTGGGTGCGTTGCCGACGCCCATCGCCAATCTCACCGTGCTCAAGGACACGGCCAAGATGAATCCCATGCAGGCGATTTCCATGGGACTCGCGGAGGCCAAGAAGTCGCAGGACGCGGTCAGCGCCAACGGCAGCCTGGACGTGCTGCGCTACGGCCGGGTGCTCAAGGCCCGGCAACTGGTGGGAGTACGCGGTGCGGGCGTGGCCTACGACGGGCTCTACTACGTCGAGAGCGTCACCAGCACTCTCAAGCGCGGCGAGTTCAAGCAGAGCTTTCGGCTCACGCGGAACGGCCTGGTTTCCATCACGCCGAGGGTGCCCGTATGAACGAGAGCGGCAAATATTACGGCAAGTACCGCGGCATGGTGCTCAACAACATCGATCCCTTGCAGCAGGGCCGCTTGCAGGTGCAGGTGCCGGACGTGGCGGGCCTCGCCCCGGCGACCTGGGCCATGCCCTGCGTGCCGATCGCCGGCATCCAGAACGGCATGTTCGCCCTGCCCATCATCGGTTCGGGCGTGTGGATCGAATTCGAGCAGGGCAATCCGGACTATCCGATCTGGGTGGGCTGTTTCTGGGGCAGCGGGGCCGAAGTGCCGGCGCTGGCCCGCGCCACGCCGCCGGGCCTGTCCGCCATCACCCTGCAGACGCCGTTGCAGAACGGACTGACGATTTCGGATCTGCCGGGCCCCACCGGGGGCATCATGCTGAAAAGCGCCACGGGGGCGACGCTGATCGTCAACGACACCGGCATCTACATCCAGAACGGCAAGGGCGCGATGATCACCCTCGTCGGGCCGACAGTGACCATCAACAACGGCGCGCTGACGGTGGTCTGAGATGCCCGGACCGCTTCTGCATGTCGGCGCTTCGGTACTGTGCGCGCACGGCGGCACGGCAACGCCCACCGCTCCGAACCCGAGGGTGCTGGTGAGCGGCCAGCCCACGGTAACCATGGCCGCGCCCTACGCCATCGCCGGCTGCCCGTTCAACGTGAGCGGCGGCCCGGTGCCCTGCGTCACCGGACAGTGGGTGGTGGCGGCCACGCGGGTCTTTTCCAACGGCCAGCCGCTGGTGCTGATGGACAGTCAGGCCGTCTGCGCGCCGAACGGCACGCCGCTCCTGCCGGTGGCGGCACAGACGCGGGTGATAGGAGCTTGATGGCTGACAGCTATCAGCTATCAGCTGTCAGCCGAGAACTGAAAGCTGACAGCGAGTTGATTTCTGGTTCCCACGCGCTGCGTGGGAACCGATTCGGCCCGCGCTGCGGGCCGTGACGGGGCGCGGCGCGCCAGAACGGCATTCCCACGCCACGCGTGGGAACGAGAAGAATAACTGATCGCTGAAAGCTGACAGCTGATAGCTAACATCCATGAACCTTCAATACCCCTACCAGTTCGACGATCGAGGGCGCACCGCCGAAGCCGGCGAGGAGGCGTACATCCGCGGCCTGATCGAGCAGGTGCTGTTCACCTCGCCGGGCGAGCGGGTGATGCGGCCCGATTTCGGCAGCGGGCTCATGCAACTGGTGTTCGCGCCGAATAGCGTCGAACTGGCCGCGACCACCCAGTTCCTGGTGCAGGGCGCGCTGCAGCAATGGCTGGGCCATCTGATCGCGCTCGACGGCGTGGAGGTGGAAGCGATCGAGTCGACCCTGAGGGTGACCGTGCGCTATGCGATCCGCCGTACCGGTACCAGCCAAGTAGCGACGTTCGAACGCGGAGGGGCGCTGCCATGATCTACCATTGCTGCGACGAACGGCGCCGCAATAAGGTCGCCGCCCATCCCACCCTCAACGGCATCGACTATCTGGAAGTGCTGGACCGCGAAGCGCCGCTCGGCAGCCCGCGCCAGCAAACCTTGTTGGTCCGGCTGTTCAAGGCGGTTCCGCCGGGTTTCGCGGCCCAGCAGGTCCGCATCGAAGGCGGCGAGCGGGTGCGCGGCGTCCGCGTCGAATGGGTGGCGCCGGCTTCCGCGCCGCCGGCGGAGGCCACCCCCGCCGAAGCGGCGTTCTTTGCCAGTCTGCTCGAGCCGGACCACGTCCTGCTGGTCCGCGTCGACCGGTATGGCGATTTCTCGCCGTACCGGTTGCGTCTGGTGCGCTCGGCGCTGGACGATACGCCGCCGCAAAACTTCGACCCGCGGCTTTCCGAGGTGGAATTCTCGTTCAAGGTCGAGTGCGACAGCGAGTTCGACTGCCGAAAGCGGGAGGACTGTCCCGAAGAGCCCGTCCCGGCGCCGGAGATCGATTATCTCGCCAAGGATTATCCGAGCTTCCGCCGGCTCATCCTGGACCGGATCACCCAACTGGTGCCGGACTGGCGCGAGCGCAGCGCCGCCGACCTGGGCGTGACCCTCGCCGAACTCATGGCCTACGTGGCGGATCAACTGTCTTACCGGCAGGACGCCATCGCCACCGAAGCCTACCTGGAAACCGCGCGCCTGCGCACTTCGCTCCGCCGCCATGCCCTGCTGGTCGACTATCCCATGCACGAAGGCTGCAATGCCCGAGTCTGGCTGCACGTGGCGGTGAATGCGGACGGGGTGGCTTTGCCGCGGGCGGGCACCCGCTTCTACGGCCGGGTGCCGGGTTTGCCGTCGCGTATCGTCCCCGGATCGCGGGATGACGAAGCCGCCTTGCGGAAAAGTCCCGCGATTTTCGAGCCGCTGCACGACGCCGTGCTGCACGCGGCTCATAACGAAATCGATTTCCATGCCTGGGGCGATCGCCGCTGCTGTCTGCCCAAGGGCGCGACTCGGGCGACGCTCGCCGGTCATCTCGCCGTGCTGGAAGCGGGCGACGCCTTGCTGTTCGAGGAGGTGCTGGGACCTTCGACCGGCGAACCGGGCGACGCCGATCCAGCGCACCGCCACGTGGTGCGGCTGGCCTCGGTACGCAAGTTCTCGCCGGACGACCCCACGGCGCCGCTCACCGATCCGCTCAGCGGTGCGGAAATCACCGAGATCGCCTGGGCCGCCGAAGACGCCCTGCCGTTTCCGATCTGCATTTCCTCGGTCACCGACGAGGCGCACGGAGAGGTGGAACTCGACCGCGTCAGCGTCGCACGTGGCAACCTGGTGCTCGCCGATCACGGTTTCACCTTGCCGGCGGACGAGGACCTGGGCAGCGTGCCCCCGGCGCGGCTGGTTTATCCGCCCGAGCGCGACGCCAATCGCTGCACCGGCGCCGAGCCCGTGGAGCTTTCGCCGCGTTTCGCGCCGAGGCTCCGTAACCTGCCGCTCACCTACGCGGGCACGGTGCTCAAGACGACCGTGAAGGAGGGAGTGAGCCGCACCGAACGCCTGGCCTTCGATCCGGAAGCGCCGGCGGCGTTCGCGATGCAATGGCTTATGGAGGACTGCCTGCCCGCGATCACCCTGAACGGCGGCACTTGGACGGCGCGGCGCGACCTTTTGAACAGCGAGCCGGACGATCCCCATTTCGTCGTCGAGGTCGAGCACGACGGTTCGGCCAGCTTGCGCTTCGGCAACGGTGTGCACGGGCAACGGCCCAAAACCGGTATGGCATTTACAACGCGCTACCGGGTCGGCAACGGCCGCGCCGGGAACGTCGGCGCCGACACCATCGCCCACGTGGCGAGCGGCGACGGTTCTGTGCTCGGCGCGCGCAATCCCCTGGCCGCGCAAGGCGGCGTGGACCCGGAAGACGCCGCGGTGGTGCGCCGGCGCGCCCCGCAAGCCTTCCGCCGCCAGGAACGGGCGGTCACGCCGGAGGACTACGCCGAAGTCACCGAGCGCCATCCCGGCGTGCAGCGTGCGGCGGCCACCCTGCGCTGGACCGGAAGCTGGCACACGGTGTTCGTCACCGTGGACCGGGCCGGCGGCCTGCCGGTGGACGCGGACTTCGAGACCCGGATCACCCGTCACCTCGAGCGTTACCGAATGGCGGGCCACGACATCGAAATCAACGATCCGGTGTTCGTCTCCCTGGAAATCGATCTCCTGGTCTGCGTCCAGGCGAACTATTTCCGTTCCGACGTGCGCGCGGGATTGCTGGAGGTCCTGGGCAACCGGATGCTGCCCGACGGGCGGCGCGGACTGTTTCATCCCGATAACCTGAGCTTCGGCCAAACCGTCTACCTGAGCTCGCTGTACGCGGCGGCCCGCCAGGTCGCGGGCGTGGGTTCGGTGCAGGTGACCCGCTTCCACCGCCAGGGCAGCGAGGATACCGGACCGCTCGCCGACGGTTTTCTCCGCCTGTCCCGGCTGGAGATTCCCCGCCTCGACAACGATCCCAATTTCCCGGAGCACGGCGTGCTTCGTCTGTCCCTATTCGGAGGCAAGTGATGGCCGATTCCAGCCTCGACCACTGCGGATGCTGCGCGGGCCTCGACGCCGAGACGCCGGCGCGCATCGACAACCCGCCCGGCCAGTCCGCCGTCGCCTACCGGGTCGGCGTGCACGCGAGCTTCAGGGAATCCCTGCTCGCCCGGCTTTCGAGCAGCGGCTTGCCGGCCCTCGCGGGGCTTACCACCCGGGACGGCGGCGATTTCACCATCGCCCTTTGCGATGCGCTGGCCACCACCCTGGACGTGCTGTCCTTCTATCAGGAACGCATTGCCAACGAGAACTTCCTGCGCACGGCGACCGAGCGCCGCTCGATTCTCGAACTGGCCCGCCTGATCGGCTACGAGCTCGCGCCCGGCGTGGCCGCCTCGACCTTTCTCGCCTTCACCCTGCAGGAGGTTCCGGGCAGTCCCGCGCTGGCCGCGAGTCCCGTGGAGATTCCGGTGGGTGCCAGGGTGCAGAGCGTGCCGGGTCCGGGCGAGCAGCCCCAGACCTTCGAGACCGTGGAGCCGGTGGAAGCCCGCGCCGAATGGAACGCCATTCCTGTGCAGGCCTCGGTCCCCTGGCGCCCGCGCTTCGGCGACCGCGAGCTGTGGCTGGCCGGAGTGGGCAACGGCGTGGGGGCGGGCGATGTCATCCTCGTGGTGGGCCAGGAGCGGCTCGACGATACCGGCAGCGAGCGCTGGGACGTCCGGGTGCTCACGTCCGTGGAGGAGGACCGGGAAAAGCAGCGCACCCGGATCGTTTGGGACGAGCCGCTGGGCAGCGCGAGCCCCCATGTCGAGCCGGCAGGCGCGGGCGCGACAGTTTACGTCTTCCGCCAGCGTGCCGCGCTGTTCGGTCACAATGCGCCGGACCCGCGTATCCTGTTCACCCCGAACAACCCCGCGCCGGAGGGTCTGCTTACGGCAAACGGGCAGCAGTGGGCTAACTTCGGGATTCAGGGTTCCCGAATCGATCTCGACGCGGAGTATCCGAAAATCGTTCCGGGCAGCTGGATCGCCCTGGTCGCCGCGGCGCCGCCGCCCGATTCTGTGGATATCGGGATTCTGGGCCCCATCGAGTTGATTCCGGTGGCTTTCGCCAACTCGGCCGTGGCGTCCCCGGTCGCTAGCGCACTCTCCTCGATGCCGTCGGGTTTAGCCAGTGCCGTTTCGTCGAAGCTCGCCGCAGGGTATGTGGAACTCTATCGCGCCCAATCCGTCGCGCATCTTTCCCGCCGCGACTACGGTTTGAGCGGGAAGACCACCCGCATCGCCCCGGACACCACTGAAAACCTCGATCTGTTCGGCTTGCGCGAAACCCTGGTGCTGGCCCAGTCCGAGCCGCTGTCGGTGACCGGCACGCCGCTCGGATTTCCTCTCTACGGCGACCTGCTCGCGCTGGGCCGGCTCGCGCCGGGAATCGGCCCCGGCCGTGCGCTGGCGATCGGCGGCAAGCGCGCCCGCGTGCGGCTGCGCAAGGGCAGGAGCGCTGTGACCATGACGCTCGTGGAAGGGGGCAGCGTGACCGTCGAGGAAGGAGACTCCCTGCGCCTCGCGGCCGCGCCGGAGCAGAAATCCGGCAGCGCATGGCTGGTGCTCTCCCCGCCGCAGTTCGGCGAGCGGCTCGCCAACCCGGGCAGCGCGGAGTTGCGCCTCCGGCTGCTGGACCGGGACGGGCGGGAAGGGGTGCTGGAGGCGGCCGCCGCGGCCATCGAACCGGCGCCGCCGGAACCGGGCGACGGGGAGGTGTCGGAAATCGCTTTCGTCGGGGAACTGGCTACTTCCGTGAGCCAGGACCGCGACCGCAGCTATTTCACCCTCGCGGCGCCCCTCAAGCACGTCTACGACCGCGAGTCCGTGCGCGTCAACGCCAACGTCGCGCGCGCCACCCACGGGGAAACGGTGAACGAGATCCTGGGCAGCGGCGACGCCCGCGTGGCCAACGCCGGCTTCGGCCTGCGCCAGGCGCCGCTCACCTTCGTGAGCGCGGCCACCCCGAGCGGGCGCCAGTCGACCCTGGCCTTGCGCGCCAACGATCTCCTCTGGCAGGAGGTTCCCAGCCTCTACGCCCGGGGGCCGAACGAGCGGGTGTACGAACTCGCCATCGACGACCAGGCGCGAGCCACGGTGCGGTTCGGCGACGGCATCGAGGGTGCCCGCCCGCCGTCCGGCGACCATAACCTGCGCGCCGCCTATCGCAAGGGCCTGGGGCTCGCGGGCAATGTCGCGGCGGGCAAGCTCACCACCCTGCTCTCGCGCCCACTGGGCGTTACCGGCGCCACCAATCCCGAGCCGGCGGGCGGCGGGGAAGACCCGGAAGCCGAGGAGCGGGCGCGGGTCAACGCGCCGCTCACGGTGCTCACCCTGGAGCGGGCGGTATCGATCCGGGACTACCGGGATTTCGCCCGCGCCTTCGCCGGCATCGCCAAGGCCCACGCCCTGTGGCTGCCCAGCGGTCCGGCCCGCGGGGTGTTCCTCACCGTGGCGGGCGAGGAGGGGAGCGCCGTTCCCGCGAACGGCGATACGTTCCGCAACCTGCAGACGGCGTTGCGCCGCCATGGCGATCCGCTCCTGCCGCTGACCCTGGTCAGCTATCGCGACGCGCGGTTCCGGACGCGGCTGGCGGTGAAAGTCGCCGCCGAGGCCGAGCCGGAGCTGGTGCTTGCCGGCGTCGAAGCCCGCCTCAGGGAAGCCTTCGGCTTCGAGGCGCGCGGCTTCGGCCAGGGGGTCTCGGTGGACGAGGTGGCCGCCGTCGCCCAGGCCGTAACCGGCGTCGAGGCGGTGCACGTGGCCGAGCTGCACCGGAGCGACACGCCGGTTCCGAAATTCGCGCCCCGCCTGTTCGCGGCGCTGCCCGTGGCCTCCCTCGGCGCGGCGCCGCTGGCCGCCGAGCTGCTCACCCTGGACGCCGCGCCCCTGGTGCTGGAGACGATGTCATGAGCTTCGACGCCGATACCCTGTTCCGGCTGCTGCCGGCCATCCACCGCATCCGCGACGCCGAGCTGGCCGCGGGCCTCGAGGGTCTCCTGACGCCGGCGGAAGCCGCCGAATTCGCCGCCCTGGAGTCTTTGCCGAGCCCGACCGTCGCCGAGCAGGAGCGGATCGAGGCGCTGCGCGGGAAAGCCGCCCAGGGGCCCCTCAAAGCCCTGCTGATGGCCTTCGCGGACGAGTTCGCGGTCCTGGAGGAGAATCTCGACCAGCTCTACGACGACCTTTTCATCGAAACCTGCGCGGACTGGGCGATTCCCTATATCGGCGACCTGATCGGCTACGAACCCTTGCACGCCCTGGGCGAAGCGCGCGGCTTGGCTCGCGCCGAGGTCGCCCACACCATCGCCCTGCGCCGCCGCAAGGGTACGGCGGCCGTGCTGGAGCAGCTCGCCCGCGACGTCACCGGGTGGAACGCCCGCGCGGTGGAGTTCTTCCAGTTGCTGGGGACCACCCAGTACATGAACCATCTCAGGCCGCACAGCCGGTACGCGCCCGACCTCCGGCAATGGGAACCGCTGGCGCGGATCGGCACGGCCTTCGATTCGACGGCGCACACCGTGGACGTCCGGCGGATCGAGAGCCGGCGCGGGCGCTTCAACATCCCCAACGTGGGGATATTCCTCTGGCGACTCGACGCCTATCCGCACACCAGGAGCCCGGCGATGCGGGTCGACGACCGGCGTTATCTGGTGAGCCCCCTGGGCCATCCGCTCCAGCTTTACGCCAACCCCGTGGCCGAGGACGAAATCACCCACCTGGCCGAGCCCATCAACGTGCCGGACCCGATCGGCCGCCGAATGCTGGATGCCCGCAAGGCCCTTTATTACGGTTCGCGGGAATCGTCCGGGGCGGAGGTCGACAATGCCGAGCCCAGTCTCGTGCTGTACGCGGACGGCGTCGAGGTGCCCCGAGGGAGCGTCGTGGCCTGCAACCTGGCCGACAACGGCGCCGATTGGGCGCACGCGCCGCTCAGCGGGAACTTGCCCGACGGTACGACCCTGGGCGACAAGTACGGCATCGATCCCGTGCTGGGAAGAATCGCGCTGGGAGATTCCGTGGCCGTGCCCCAAAACCTCCAGGTCACCTATCACTACGGGTTCCCGGCGGACCTGGGCGGCGGCGAATATCCCCGCGAGCGCCGCGCCGACGCGCCGGGCGCTCTGGTGATCCGGGTGCCCGACGACCACCCCACGATCCAGGCCGCCCTGGCCGCCCTGGCCGGCGACGGGGTGGTGGAAATCACCGACAGCGGGCGCTACGAGGAAACCCTGGCGGTGAACGTGAATGCCGGCGGGCACGTGATCCTGCGGGCCGCCGAGCGGTGCCGGCCGACGCTGATCCTCGGCGGGGATTTCCCCGTCACGGGCGGGGCGAACAGCGCCTTCACCCTGGAGGGGCTGCTGGTGGCCGGCGCGCGGCTGCACGTACCCGCTGCGGGCAACGAACTCGCGCGCCTGCGCATCGCCCATGCCACCCTGGTGCCCGGTTTGGCGCTGGACGGGGCGGGCGATCCCGTTTCACCGGGCGCCGCGAGCCTGGTGGCCGAACTGCCGGGTCTGGCCGTGGAACTGGAACGGGCGATCGTGGGCGCCCTGCGGGTGGTGGAGGGGGCGAAACTCGCGGCTACGGATGCCATTCTTGATGCCAACGATCCCGCCGCCACGGCTTATTGCGCGCCGGACGAGGTTTCGCCGGGCGGCGAACTTTCCCTCACCGCCTGCACCGCAATCGGCAAGATCAACGCGGACGCCGTGGGTCTTATTTCCAACAGCATCCTCCTGGCCCGCGCCACGCCGGGCGATACTCTGCCGCCGGTGTACGCGCGGCGCCGCCAGACCGGCTGCGTGCGTTTTTCCTATCTGCCCTTCGCCTCGCTGGTGCCGCGCCGCCATCGCTGTCAGCCGGAGAGCGCGGAGGGTGAGTCCGACATTGCTCCGCATTTCACCTCGCTGCGCTACGGCGTCCCGGCGTATTGCCAGCTCATGCGCAGCACTCCGGACGAAATCCGGCGCGGGGCGGACGACGAGAGCGAGATGGGCGCCTATCACGCGCTGTTCGCCGCCCAGCGCGAGGCCAATTTGCAGATTCGTCTGCGCGAATTTCTCCGCGTCGGGCTGTCGTCCGGCGTTTTTTACGAGACTTGAGGAGCCCGAGCCATGAGCTTCGACTGTAGCCGTTTCAGTTTTCACCCGTGGAAGGATTTCTTCGGGGTGGTGATGCAACAGGGGAGGGTGCAACTGGATTCCGACTGGAACGAGTGGGTGGCGGAGCTCGCGCGCCGCCTCCAGGCCGGGACGCTGGATACCGTGGGCCGCGCGGTGGTGCCCCGCACCACGCCCAACGGCTTCCGCATCCTCGCCACCGCCGGGGCGCTGACCATCGGTCCCGGACGGATCTACGTGGACGGCCTCCTGGCGGAGAATCACGGCGCGCAACCCGCGCAGTGGGACGCCACCCTCGCCGAGCTCGCCGGCACCGGCGACGTGCCGTTTTTCGGGCAGCCGTACCTGCCGTTCAACGCCACCGACCAGGCCGCGCCCGCGGATATCTTCAACCGTCCCGCCCTCACCGGGGGGCCGCACCTGGTGTATCTCGACGTCTGGCAGCGCGAGGTCACCCATGTGCAGGAACCGGCGCTGGTCGAGAAGGCGGTGGGGGTGGACACCACGGCGCGCCTGCAAACCGTCTGGCAGGTGAAGGTGCTGGCCGGCATCGACAACGCCAATTGCGCCACGCCGGACAGCGAGGTGCCCGGCTGGGCGGCGGTCATCCGGCCCTCGGCGGGCCGGCTCACCAATTCCACGGGGGATGTGCCGGGCGATCCCGACCCTTGCCTGGTACCGCCCACCGCGGGCTACAAGGGCCTGGAGAACCAGCTGTACCGGGTGGAGATTCATCGCGGTGGCGGGCAGGGAACGGCCACCTTCAAGTGGTCCCGCGATAATGCCACGGTCGCTACCCGAGTCATCGAGATCCAGGGCGGCAACCGGCTGGTGGTGGAGAGCGTCGGCCGTGACGAGGTGCTCGGCTTTCATGCCGGAGACTGGATCGAAATCCTGGACGACTGGCACGAACTGCACGGGAGACCCGGCCTGCTGCGCCGTATCCGGTCCGGCGACGGAGTGGACGCCGCCACCCGCTCGATTTTGCTCGAAGACGCGCTGCCCGCAGGACTCTTTCCCGTCGACGCCCAGGGCCGCACCAACGCTACCCGTCATACCCGCATCCGCCGCTGGGATCAGTCGGGGCTGGTGCGTCGCGCCGACGGTTCCACCTTCCACGATCTGAACGCCTCGGCGAGCTCGGACGGCATTCCGCTGCCGCCCGCGGGAACCCGGCTGGCGCTGGAGAACGGCATTCTCGTCGAATTCGACCTGGACCCGGCGGGCGGCGAATACCGGGCCGGCGATTACTGGGTGTTCGCGGCGCGGGTGGCGGACGGCAGCATCGAGCCGCTGGACCATGCCCCGCCCCGGGGAATTCATCACCATTATGCCCGGCTCGCGGTGGTAACCCTGCCCGATAGCGAGACCGATTGCCGGGTATTCTGGCCGCCCGAAGCGGTGGGCGAGAGCTGCGACTGCACCGTGTGCGTCCACCCCGAGGGACATAACGCGGGCACCGCGACGATCCAGCAGGCCATCGACAGCATCCGCCAGCGCGGCGGCACCATCTGTCTGGATGCCGGGACTTACCGGCTGGATGCCCCGCTCAACCTGGAAGGCGTCCGTTCCCTGAGGATACGCGGTCAGGGATGGCAGACCCTCCTGCAGGGCACCGCCGCCGGGCCCCTGGTGCGGATCGCCCAGGGCGTCGGCGTGACCGTCGAGAACCTGGCCCTGGCCGGGGCGGCCGCCGGCGGAGGCACGACCGCGCTGATCGAGGTTGCGGCCTGCATCGATCTGCACCTGGTGCACCTGGCCGTGCTCGCTGTGGCGGCCGGCGATGCGACCTCCGCCGCGGTGGGCCTCTCGGGCGCGGTGCTCGCCGCGTCGATCCGCGATTGCACCCTGGTTGCCGAGCAGGGCGTGGCGGCCCTGACCGGGGAGCGCAATTATCTCCTCACCGGGCAATGCCGGGTGACCGACAACGTGTTTCTGTGCAGCCAGCGGGGTGTGAGTTTCGCCGGCATGAGCCTCCATTACGGCGAACTGCGGCTGGCGGGCAACCTGTTGCTCGGCTGCTCCCAGGCGGGCGTCGTGGTGATGGGCGGAGCGCTGCCGGCGGCGAGCATCGCCATCGCCGGCAACCTCATGCACATTACCGGCGCCGGGGTGGTCGCGGGCACCGACGGCTTGCGCATCGTCGACAACGAAATCGTGGGCTCGGGCGAGGCAGCGGCGGACGGCATCGTGCTGGAACCCGGCCTGGACAAGGTTTCCATCGATCGGGTCATGATCCACGGCAACCGGATTCGCGGACTACGCGGCAACGGCCTGGCGATCCGCCAAACGCTGGGCAGGGCCATGATCAAGTCCAACGTCATCGAGGACACGGGACTCGGCGCGCTGGTCATGGAGCGCAAGGCCGGCGCCGCCTATCTGTGCCTGGAAAACAACCAGTTTTCGAACCTGGGGGCGGGATTCAATCAGGAGGGTCGGCCGTTTTTCGGCGTGCTCCTGACGGATGTCGCGCGGGCCGATGTGGTCAACAACCTGTTCGCCGGCGTCGCCCGTCAAGCCGCCCAGAGCCCGCTGCGCGCGGCACTGCTGGCGGTGGCTTCGGGGGAACTGCGGGTGGCGGGCAACCGGATGTTCGGCATCGGCCCCCAGAGCTTCCTGGGGCGCACCGTGGGATTGGCGGTGGGCGCCAGCTTCAGCCAACTGGCGGTGGAAGACAACTCGCTGGCGCGCCTGGAGGGGACCGAAACCACGAGTGCCGCCGCCTGGCAAGCGATCGTCGTCGCCCCGTCCGGCGCGGCGCAGGGCGGACCCGCGGGCGGGACTACGGTGACCGCGCCGGGGGTGATGGTCTTGCCCGTGAAGGAAGGCTACCTCTACCTGAGCGCCTTTCGGGCGCGCATCCTGGCGAGCCTGGCGCGCGGCAATACCAGCTTGCGGGGAAACCGCCTTCGCGGGACGCTTACGGTAATGCCTTTGGTGGAAATCGATGACGTGCTGAGCTGTCTCTTCGATCAGAACGATGCCGAACTGAGCAGTGTCGTCACCGCAGGACCGGCGCCGCTGGTCGGGCGCATCGGCTGCGATCACGCGAGCGTGGCCAACAACCGTCTGGTCGGCGTGACCGAATTTCCGACCCTGTCGCTGACCGCGAGAAATTTTGCGGTCCTCGGCAACTTGACCAGCGGTGCCATCCAGGTCAACGGAACGGCGTTGCCGGCACCGTGGAACGCATTAAATGTCCATATTTAGGTAAGGAGTGAATTCATGCGTGTCATTACGCTCAGGAGCGAAGCCAATATCGGTGCCCTGGCCGATCGCCTCTTCGCCAATCTCACGCCGGAAACGCGCAAGGCCGTCGAGGCGTCGCTGCTCAAGGCCAACCCCCATCTTGCCCGCGCTGACGCCTTCAAGCCGGGCGCGGTGGTGCGGCTCCCCGAAGTGTCGGGCGTGAAGCCCAAGCCGTCGGCGGCTAACAAGGATCCGCGCGACGATCTGATCGACGGCCTCCGGGAGGCGGTGTCCGGTTATCGCGCCCGCTTGGCGGCGGGGCTGGAAACCGAGAACGGCGAAATCAAGGCCCAACTGGAACTGCTCAAGCAGCGCGAGGTCGCGGCCTTGCTGAAGAACGTGCCGGGCGCGGAGGAACTGGCCAAGGATCTTACCGATTCGCTGAAACAGGCGGCCAAGACATTGCCGCAAGACATGAAACGCCAGGAGGAGGTGTTCGCCCAGATCGAAAAGGATCTTTCCTCCCTCGTCTGATCGAACGGCTTTTCTAACCTTTTCACAAACTCGCTACCGGTTCCGGCAGTCTATTTAGGGGAAAGTAGTCACGAGGTAGCGAGCAGTGGACGCGTTTCTCAACATCGATTGGGCGGAACTCTTCATCCCGAGCGCTCCCGTCGCGGAGACGATCATTCGCGGGACGCTGGTCTACTGGTTCTTATTCCTGATCTTCCGCCTGATCATCAAGCGTGATATCGGCTCGGTTGCCGTCAGCGACCTCATCGTAGTGGTGATCATCGCCGATGCGGCACAGAACGCCATGGCGGCCGATTACAAGTCCATCACCGACGGACTCATTTTGATCAGCACCATCGTGTTCTGGAATTTCCTGCTCGATTGGGCCGCTTACCGGTTCCGATGGATCGAGCGCGTCCTGGCACCTAAAGCGCTCGAACTGATAAAGGACGGGCGCATTCTGCATCGTAACTTGCGCCGAGAGTTCCTGACCGAGGAGGAACTGATGCGCAAGGTCCGCGAGAGTGGGGTAGCGGACCTGTCCCAGATACAGGCAGCCTACATGGAAGGGGATGGCACCATCAGCGTGGTTAAACCTAAAGACGGCGGTTGACCGCTTCGATGGCTAAATAAGCTCTTATGAGAGAACCCCTTTATAGCCATCGGGGGTCTCACCCTTTGGGTGACGTTGCTACGCACCCGATTGCACGGCGGGCGGGCCGCCTGGCGGTGTTGCTCCTCGTTGCGGGAGACTACCCCGCGGCCTCGTCGCGCCTTGCCATCCGACCCGCCCGCCGCACACTCGAGCACGTCCAACCGCCGTTTTTAGGTTAAACGGGACTCGTGAATATCGTTGTCCTAAGAAGCCGTCTTCAAACTGCTACGCGCTGCAATATCCGCCTTGTTCAAGGAGGCGAACCGCCGATGAAAAACAGCCTTGCACATCCCTGCAATCCGCCACTGCGGGCTGCTCCGCCGCAAAGTGTGGGACAGGCGAGTCCAGCATCAATCGCGAACCGACCCTATTTGTCTGCTGCTTCTAAGTACATTCATGAAACTTTTACGGCATAGGAACCGATAATCGAGAGCACCTGCTGTGGAGAGCGGTTGTGACGGTCGAAGAACTCGCGGGCGGCTTGGAGCAAGGCGGCTACCGTCTCGAAGAGTTCGCAATGGGTCACTTCGCGGCGGAAATGGCGCCACAGCATCTCGATCGGGTTGA